>ERZ791919.2-NODE-2-length-416075-cov-21.489133_pt1 | contig 416075 bp, 371 predicted proteins | sample MGYA00510137_ERZ791919 | MGnify/ENA primary metagenome ERZ791919 (study PRJEB30046, sample SAMN00792059) | human gut metagenome | study: EMG produced TPA metagenomics assembly of the A metagenome-wide association study of gut microbiota in type 2... | reverse complement strand
CCAGGTGAAAGTATTGAATTAAAATAATTTAGAATGAATATAAAAATAACCTTGCCTATGGCAAGGTTATTTTTATATTCATTCTAAATACATAGCGGCAAAATAAGGTTCCAAAACATCCTCCCGACGCTGCAGTGAAAAATTAACACCAATAGTTATTTCACCTCCAGCTGCTACAATCCCTTTTATTCTGCAATTAGTACCAATCCTTAAATTATTTTTCACTATCAGTAACGCCCGTTCCAGTTGCACATTATCACCAATAATCAGATTATCACCAACTACTATCGTTACTCTTCCCAGCAAATGTAAATTATTTTCTATAGTAATATTCTTTTCGGAAATCAGGAAAGCATCCCCCTTTAATGCTTCCACTATACAAGGTAACCTTGCCCCATATAAATCATCACTATAATAAATTCCCCTACCGAACCCCAACTGGCGATATTCGTCATCGGTCAAAAAACTATAATGGCTCCATTTTTTATAAGCGCCTATGTCCAATGTCTCTAAAATATCACCTGCTTCACCAACACAGATTAAATCATTATGGTTATTGAAATCACCATTTATTTTACGACCAGCAGTTAAAGTATTTTCGTAAAACTCCTGACCGCGCCCTAACGGCGGCTGTAAACAAACCTCTGCCAATCTTATTTGCATATCATCTGCTATTGAAATAACACTGACTTTACGCCCGGGCAGACTTTCATCTCTTTCTAAAACAACTTCTGTCTGCATTACTTTTTGACCAGGATATAACATTTGCTCCTGAAGCCTAAAGCTTTCGCTCAGATTACCACTCTGCTCTTTTCTCAGCACACAACTCATAATATCGCCAGTTGCAGACTGAAGCTGATTATGTAAAACAATTTTGCTTTCAGACTCAATTTCTTCGCGCAACGAATAATACAACGCCTGAACAGCTCCGCTCAACACAACACAGGCCAACAATAAAACAATGCTTACACTGCCTCTGCTATATCTGTTTATTTTCATCCTTCAATGACTCCATTACCTAAAAGCAGTACCTTACTGCTGGTTATCCTTCTTCCGCTTTTAGTATCCTGGATTTTTATGGTCAGCATCAATTCTCTGTAATTCAAACGTTCTGCCCGAAACTCTTCGATCTTTACAGATGCTAAAGACAAAACATTAACGCCTTTCAAAGAATTACTTTTAGTTTCACGATATAAAATATTACCGCTCAGATAGAATGTTATCTGACGACTGCCAAAAATATCCTGACAAATTATTTTACTGCTGCCTTTATACCCTGTATTACTGATTGTTACTGTTGCTGCATGTAAAAATAATTCCCTCTCAGGTAATGAGAAACTGTAATTTGCAGCCCGCCGCAGCATAATGTCAGACTGTATACGCTGCCAGCCCTGCAGCAGCTGTCGCACCCCGCCTGCAAACAGCAGACTCGTCGTTATAATAAATATTAAAGCCAAATTTAATTCGACTAATAAAAATCCTTTATTCCGACAATGCATAACGCACCTTATTAACAAGCACCTTTTGATTTCTGCATTCTCTGACTGTAATTATTTCCTGTTTAATTTGCAAGTTATCAATAAATTCCTTACGTTCAATAAACAGCCCCTGCTCTGCCGCTAAAGCATCTGCCGCCTCCACGTTCCTTACTTCCAACAATTCAAATGCCAGTTCCAGCCGATTATATTGCTGCATTGCTAAAACGCAAGCCTTATAACCTGTCAATAATGAACAGCAGGTAATACTGACAAGCAGTAAAACCAGCATCACCTCAATCAACATAAATCCCTGCTTATTTAATTTCACTTACAACGACCCTTCCAGTTACAGGCTGTACTTCAAACTTTTTTACCAGCTGTGGCTGCCGTCTATTTTTTATTAAAACCGAAAAATAAACCTGCGGTGCACCTTCTGCAGAAAAGCGTATTATTGAAGTATTAGGACTGTAAAAATACAGACTTCCCTGCCCGATTTCCTGAAGCCTTACTTTTTTTACAATTTTACCTTCGCGATAAACATAATAACACTGTTGGTCTAAATCAACAGTCAACTTATTCTGTAAGCCCGCTCCCCAAAGAGCTGCCTGCTGCAACGCAGTTACTTCCGCCGCCAGTCGCTGACAAAACCCTTCCATCTCCAAACGGTTGTCTACTTTAATAATACCCTCTGCACAAGGAATCAATAATGCCATAACTAAGCCATAAAAGCTAATATAAAGCAGTATTTCAACAAGTGTAAATCCAGAATTATTACGACTGCTTGCTGCCATCTGAAACAACTTCTTTTCCTTCGGCATCATTACCTTTAAGGATGTAATTCAGTCCATTATCAGCAAGGGCATAAGAAAAAACAGTATTAGTAGCATCTTGAAAACCTTTATTTCTGGCAATGTATTCACTCACCAAATCTTCTAATTTTTCTGGGCATTTACCCTTTTCCATTTTATATAACTGAATCGCACTGTCCACTGTTAAAAGATCATTTTTCAGTTTGGCATTTTTAGCTTTTTTATTAGCTGAATCAATAGACGGCAGAAGCATTCCTGCCAACACACCCAACATAGCCGTTACAGCCACCAGTTCAATCAAAGTGAAACCTTTTCTTCCACATAAATTTTTATAAAAATTCATCATAACACTTCCATCATTCATATTCAGGTATTTCTGTTAAAAAAGTCAGTAAAGGTGACGCTACTGTAAAAATCATAGTACCAATCACTAACGATATAATAATTAAAAGTACAGGTTCCAGTAAAACTTTAAAGTTTTTTAAACTTGCGGTAAAATCCTGTTCCAGTAATAATGCTGCTTCCTTAAGCATCGTTGCTAAAGCCCCTGAACTTTCTCCGACAATTAAAAATTCTATGGTCAGTGAACTAAAAAGCGGAGAAGCTAATGCAGCTGCCTTGGTAATATCGCTGCCGCGAACGATCGCTTCTGAAAAAAGCATTGCTTTTGCAGTCATTTTTTTATCAGCACTTCCAGCAGCAGCAGTTTTTATCGACACCGGCAACGAAATTCCACTATTAAGAAGCAACGACAGTATTTTGCAAAATCGTATTTCCAAAAACGTCTGTCGATAACCTGCGATAAGAGGCAGGCAGAAGCACCATTTCAGCAGACTATACCTTCGCTGCCATAAATAATATAAAATAAATAAACTTAAAGACGCTGCTGCCTGCCAATATTTAACAGCAATTTCACGTACAAACATCATTACCTGTAAAGGAAACGTTGGAACAAGGTCAAAAGACTGATATAAGTCGGCAAACAATGGTAGTAATTTAACCACAAATAAGCAGCCAGTTACTATAGCTAATGATAATACCAAACATGGATATAAGCAGATATTCTTTAAAAATCTGTTTATTTCTTCCTTCTGCCCAAAATAAACAGCCAGTTCAGACAACATCTCCTGTAAGATGCCCCCTTGTTCTCCTGCCTCAATTACTGACACAGTAACAGGTCTAAAAATATGTACGTGTTTTTTCATCGCAGCAGACAGCGCTTTTCCAGCTTGTAAATCAGCAATCAATAAACAGCAGACATTTGTTAAAGAAACCGGGCAGCGTGTTTTTAAAAGTTCCAATGCTCTACACAACGGAATACCGCTGCCAAGCATGGCTGACAATTGCTGAAAAAAACGGCTGCGTTCTTTGTCATTAACTTTACCACTATTAAACAAACGGCTTATTTTAACAGTGAAACTTTGTACTTCTTCTATCCCAGTAATATAATCATAATTTTCGTGTAAAAATGCTGCTACTTCCTGTTTACTGTCAGCTAAATAACTTCCCTGGTAAAGTTTTCCTGCCATACTGCGTGCTCGCCAGCGGTACAACTGCATTGTTACACCTCCATTATTTTCAGGTATTCTTTATTCTTGCACTATACTCCCTCTCATTCTAATGATATTTGTGAAAAAATAGTGAACGAGAAAATAAAAAAGACGTCTTTCCAAGGAAAAACGTCTTTTTTATTAACTATTATTTTTACCAATTCAGATATTTAAGCTATATTACTTTCTCCAACAGCTCCAGATATTTTCCCTTTACCAAATCTGGTTCAAAGACATATAGTAAATGTTTAAGCTGTTCTCTGCTTGTACGCGGCTGCTGAGAAGCCCAATAGCCCACTGTTAACTGTACCAGTCTGCGTACTCTGATCTTATTTTTTTCACTTTTAGCAGCAGATAAACCAAACTGCAGCCACTCTCCGTATACAGTCATTTCTTCCTGCATAGTCAGTCTCGCCACAGCAGTTATCAAATCCCGCTGAGTACGCAGCACCAAACTGCCTATTTGTTCCCGTTGCTGCTGACTGCGCCTGCTGGAAACAGCCTGATCAAGTAAAACCAGCATAAAATTCTGCCACGGAGCATATAATTTAAACGCGTTAGCAAAACCATCCCAGCCTGCATACATTTGAAAATGTAAGGCAATATTCATCAGCGTACTACGCGTTAAGGCAAAATCTTTTTCACGCACCAGAAAAACAAATAATCCGTCCATTAACTGCCTGGTCTCATTTTCCCATTTTCTCCGGGCAATCTGTGCAATCAGCTGTGTCCATTCACGCACAAAATACTGTAATTCTCCTGCAGTTAATGATTTATTATTGGTCAATAACAAACTCATCCAACGCAACATTGGTAATGCATTAACATAACGTCTGTCCGAAGCCGTAAAAAATAGCGTCAGCAAAAATTCTACCATTTTAGAACCGGCATAGACAGTACTCTCTGCACTGTAACGTACAACAGCTTTGGATACAATAGCAGAAAATCTGGCTTCATCACGCATTCTAGCAGCCATAACTGCCATATCCTGCAGCATCTGCAGCAATTCCTGTTCCAAATCAGCATCTGTTTCTGTTAATTCATTGCTTACAATAACCACTATATTCGCACACTGTATCGTTACCTCCGGCAGTCCATCTTTCATTGCCAGGCAGCCAAGCATACCCAATTTACGTATGCCTTCTGCACGCAGATGCGAATTTGTCACTAAAACAGGCTGAAAAACAGCTACTATCTCTTTTGCTAAAATTTCATGTTTAGCACGCATGAAATAGATGCAGGAATTCTTTAATTTCTCCAAACAGGCTTCGCAGGCTATTCCCTGTTCTGCCAAAAGCTTAAAACGGCGTACTATTCGCTCAATCGTCAATGACATCTGTTCCTTGACGCTTTGCGACATAACCGCCTCAGACTGCATATCTAACGCATCCAGAAGACAACTGAGCAGATCCTGTGCCAGAACACTTTTCTCATCTGAAGACAGGTCTTTTTTCTGTGTCTGTTTTTCCAGCTTAGTTACATTATCTAAAAGATTTTTAAACGTAGGACCATGAACTATCCTGGTTGATTCTTCAGCCATCTCTACCTCTATCCTCTATTAAATATTGATAGCACCTTCATAAACGATACCGCTTACAGTATCCACAGTTACTTCCATATCGTCTTTAAGCAGGTTAAGCGCATTTTCAGCGCCAACAACTACAGGAATACTACAATTAATTGCTATGATGGCTACTGAAGATGTCAGTCCACCCTCCTCTGCAATAATAGCAGCTGCTTTAGACGCATAAGCTGCCGCTTCATCCGGCAATACTCCAACTACTAAAACATCACCAGGTTTAAACTTTTCTTTAAAATCTGTCAATGTAACAGCAGTGCATATTTTACCTGTAACCGAACGTTTACCTATACCAACACCGCTTACTAATTTATTTCCCACATTAACCACCTTAATCAAATTCGTTGAACCTGGTTTACCGACAGGAACTCCAGCTGTAATGACAACCGAGTCACCGTCTTTGACATAACCGTGTTCACGTGCACATTTCAATGATATCTCAATCATTTCATCAGTATTATCACTGGAAGGCCCCAAAAGCGGCCTCACTCCCCAGTAAAACTGCATCGCCCTTACCCTTGCAGGTATCCGTGAAACGCCTACAACATAACACTTAGGCCTGTATTTAGCAATCATTCGAGCCGTAAAACCAGATTCAGTAACCGTAACAATAGCGTCTGCATCCAGTTCCTGTGCAATCTGCACTGTAGCATGACTTATAGCCTCAGTAGAATGTATTTTATCACTAATACCTTTTCCTTTAAAAATAGCTGCATAATCCAATGCCTCTTCTGTTCGCAATGCTATCTTGGCCATCGTCTGAACTGCTTCCAGCGGATATGAACCTGAAGCAGTTTCACCGCTCAGCATAATAACATCAGTTCCATCAAAAATAGCATTAGCGATGTCACTGGCCTCTGCACGGGTTGCACGATAACTGTTGACCATGCTTTCCAGCATCTGCGTAGCCGTAATCACAGGCTTACCAGCCTTATTACAGCGCCTGATAATTTCTTTCTGCACCAAAGGAACATATTCAGCGGGAATCTCTACTCCCAAATCACCACGCGCAACCATCACGCCATCAGAAACTTCTATGATTTCATCAATATGCGTAAAACCTGCCTGATTCTCAATTTTGGAAATAATCCCCATCCCCGATCCTGCGGCTTCTAAAACCTTACGAATCGCAAGAACATCCTCTGCCTTTTGTACAAAAGACGCTGCAATATAATCCATATCATGTTCTATTGCAAAAGTAATATCTTTTATATCCTGCTCAGACAAAAAAGGCAGTTTTAATTCCACCCCCGGACAGGCGACTCTTTTACGTGAGCCCAGCTGTCCACCATGCACTACTTTCGTATAGATTTCAGTTCCGTTGATGCGTTCTACCTCTAAAGAAAGTAATCCATCAGCCAATAAAATAGCGTCGCCTACTTTTAATTCATCAGGTAAACCTGAATAATTAACTGAAGCAATCTGTTCATTACCGATCTGCTCCTTCGTTGTCAGACAAAAAGACTCGCCCTCCTGCAACATAATTTTATCATGTTCAAAAATACCCAGGCGCATCTCAGGCCCCCGGGTATCGGCAATCATAGCGATCGGTTTATTGACTTGTTCAGCCGCCCCTCTGACAAGCCCCAATCTTTGGGCATGTTCAGAATGGCTTCCATGTGAAAAATTAAAGCGAGCCATATCCATTCCCGCTTTCAGCATAGAAACTAAAAGCGGGATATTATCAGTACTGGGACCAACGGTGCAAATGATTTTTGTTTTCTTCATTGCCCGGCCTCCTTAGAATTACAACTGAAACTTGTTTTCGCAAATGACCTCATACGCATCTTCAGCTTCGGAAAGCGGCACACTGATTTCATATACGCCACCGTGCTTGGAATTCGTAGTTTTAGTCTGCGTCAAAAAACCGTTCGCGGCTAATACTTCTTTGATCCTGGCAGCCGCTTCAGCGGTCTGCGCAATGTATACTACCTTCCACACAGGTTTTTCCTCCAAGTTTAAAGCTTACGCCTCTTTAACAGCCTTGATTTTAGCGATCAGCTTGGGCAAAATTTCACGTGCATCGCCTACGATACCATATTGAGCAACCTTGAAAATTGGTGCATTGGCATCTTTATTAATGGCAATAACAATATCAGAAGCAGACATACCAGCTAAATGCTGTATAGCACCGGAAATACCAAACGCAAAATAAATTTTTGGCGTTACAGTTTTGCCAGATTGACCAACCTGATGCGCATGATCTACCCAACCTTCATCGACAACAGCGCGAGACCCGCCAACACTGCCATGTTCAAATAAAGCAGCCAATTCTTCGAGCATTTTGAAATTATCACAGCTGCCTAATCCACGACCGCCTGAACAAATAATCTCCGCATCTTCTATTTTAATAGCGCCACTGGCTCCCAAAATCTCTTTGCGAACCAACTCTACCTTAGATGTAACAGCATTTTTTACAGTATAATTTACAATTTCGCCGCTTCTAGATGCATCGACATCCTTTGCCTTAAAGACCTTAGGACGTACAGTGCCCATCTGCGGACGATGCTCATCACAGATTATCGTAGCCAGAATATTACCGCCCAAAGCAGGACGTGTCCATTCTACCAGTTCTCCATTAATATCCAATGCCGTACAATCAGCACAAAGACCTGTACCTAAACGTGCGGCGATACGAGGAGCAAGGTCTCGGCCATCTACAGTAGCTCCGCATAAAACAGCATTTGGTTTATAGGTTTCAACCAATTCACAAAAAGCATTAGTATAAATATCAGTATTATACTCTGCATACTCAGGTCCGCTGACAACATAAACAATATCAGCACCAGCTGCAAATAGTTTCTGCGGCAAGCTGCCAGCTTCTTTACAAATCAAAACAGCGCAGCATTTCTGATCTGCTTTAGCCGCCAATTCGGCGCCGACACCAAGCAATTCATAAACAACACCAACAGGCTCTCCGTCTTCTAATTCAACATTGACCCATAAATCTTTACCTTCTTTATTCTTTACCTCACGAACAATCTCTTCACGTTCAATTGCCTCAACCGGGCATTCCCCTATGCAGGCGCCACAGGCGATACAGGTGTCCTGATCGATATTAGCCTTACCGTCAACCATATTGAGCGCGCCAACCGGACATACTGCTATACAGGATTCACAGCCGATACATTTTTCTCTATCTACACAAATAGCCATCTTCATTCACCTCAATGAGTAATAATTTTCGCTTGTACCAATTTTTCGATCAGCATATCAACAGCTTTGTCTGTATCTTCTTCATTGATTATTTCGCTTTCGATCTCTGGTACGGACGGGGTGAAGATTTTCAAAACTTTAGTTGGAGAACCTGATAACCCTATCACTTTCGGATCAATCTCCAACTCAGCCGCACCCATTACGGGAATCTCTGCTTTTCTTGCTTTCATTTTTCCTTTGATACTGGCAAAACGAGGTTCTTTTTCAGATTTAGTAACAGTAACTACAGCCGGCAGTGTAACAGCCAAAGTCTGGCAGCTGCTTTCATTCTCTCGTTCAACAAGCAGTCTTCCATCTGCTCCCAACGCTACTTTTAAAGCCCCGGTAACCTGTGGAATGCCAAGATGTTCGGCCATTTCAGGTCCAACTTGAGCAGTATCACCATCAATTGCCTGTTTACCGCATAAAACCAAATCGCACTCTCCTACCTTACGTACAGCAGCTGCTAAAGCAACACTTGTAGCCAGAGTATCAGAACCAGCCAAAGCCCTGTCACTGATTAAAACAGCGTCGTCAGCGCCCATCGCAATGGCCTCTTTCAAAATATCCGTCGCCTGCGGCGGTCCCATCGAAACGACGGTAACCTTCGCTCCGCTGGTGTCCTTAAGGATCAAGGCAGTTTCCAATGCCTGACGGTCAAAAGGATTCATAATATTTTCAACACCATCACGAATAAGTGTGTTTGTTTCAGGATTAATTTTGACCTCTGCCGTATCAGGAACTTGTTTGATACATACTACGATATTCATGTGAGCCCTCCTCTATATTTATGCCAAAGGTTTTAACTACATATTTATTATTGTAACATTCTTTACTTGACTGTGGCAAGCAAAACCCTGATTTTCAACAAGGTTTCACCCCTTTAAATACCAATTTTCTCCTAATAAATCATCTAAAGCCTGGTAAACACCGGCATTCTTCCCATCCACCCAAAAGCAGCGCTCTACTTTGATCATCTTTCCTGAATCTATCAGATGCAGATAGACAGGTGTATCGCCCGGAAAACTTTCAAAAATCTGTTTTAAGCCTTTTTGGACCATACCATTTTCATCCTTTTTCATGATCTTTATATGTAAATCAGGAGGCACTTCCTGCAAAGGTTTAATCTTTAACGCCTGAATTTTTCGTTCACGTTCATCGATACTGAGTTTTCCTTCAACGCTGATTGCATTCTCCTGATAAAGCAGCCTGGCAGCGTCACGATAAACTTTTGGAAAAACCACAATCTCCATCTTTCCGTTAAAATCTTCTAATGTTAAAATCGCCATACTGTCACCCTGACGCGTATTTCTTATCCGGCAATCCGAAATTATTCCGGCAACACTGAAATATTTACCGTCAAGCACTTCACTGGCATCTGATATTTTACGCAATGGAGTGTAATAATACAAGGAACCGACATAAGCGTCTAAAGGATTACCGGTTACATAAAAGCCGATCAGTTCTTTCTCATATTGCAAAATCGTGCGTTTGGGTATTTCTTCTAATTTAGGTATTTTAAGCTCATTGACATCAGCAAAACTGTCATCACCAAATAATCCCATCTGTCCGCTCTCATAATCTTTTTGATAGTTACTGCCCATGTCCATAGCCTGTTCTGCAACGGCTAACAACTCGGAACGCTTATAACCAAAGGAATCCATCGCACCACACTTTATTAAATTTTCCAACATTCGTTTATTAACGGCTCTATTATCAACCCGTTTACAGAAATCCATCAAAGATTTAAAAGGTCCGTCTTTACGTGCCTGTAAAATGCTGCCGATCGCATTTTCACCTACATTTTTCACACCTGCCAAGCCAAAGCGGATAACCCTGTCTTTATTTACAGAAAAGCTTCGGCCACTTTCATTAACATCCGGCGGTAAAATCTTCAGCCCCATACTGCGGCACACACTTATATACCAGCTCAGCTTTTCGCTGTCACTGATAACACTGGTCAAAAAAGCTGCCATAAATTCTGCTGGCCAGTGTGCCTTAAGATAAGCAGTCTGATAAGCAACTAATGCGTACGCGGCAGAGTGCGATTTATTGAACCCATAACCGGCAAAATGCTGCAGGAGAGCAAAAATTTCACTGCTCAGCTGCGGGCTGATACCATGTTTTTGTTGAGCTCCATCAATAAAGGCTTCACGCATAGAATCCAGTTCCTTAGCCTTTTTCTTGCCCATAGCACGCCGCAGAATATCTGCCTGCCCGAGGCTGAAGCCTGCCAGAACGGAAGTGATCTGCATAACCTGTTCCTGGTAAAGAATAACGCCAAAAGTATCTTTTAAAACCGGTTCCAACAGAGGATGCAGCATCTCTGCAGTTTTTTCACCATGACGTCCTGCAATAAAATCTTCTACCATTCCCGTTCCTAATGGTCCAGGACGATACAATGCAACTAAAGGAATAAGATCTTCAAAACTTTCCGGTCCCAAATCCATAACCAGTTTCGTCATTCCGCCTGATTCAAGCTGAAATACCCCTTGAGTATCGCCCTTTCTCAGCATGCTGCACGTCGCTTCATCATCAAGAGGAATTTTATCAATATCAAGTTTATCACCAGTAGTTTCATAAATAAACTTGATTGAATCGCCGATTACCGTCAAAGTACGCAGCCCTAAAAGATCCATCTTTAAAAGTCCAAGGCTCTCAATCTTATCTTTATCATATTCAGTTGTAATAAAATTTTCATTTGACAACTGCAGCGGCACATACTTTTTCAAATCATCCGGGGCAATAACAACTCCTGCCGCATGAGTACCTGAATTACGCGGCATGCCTTCCACGCTTTGAGCAAGATCAATCAGGCGTTTGATGTTCGCATCGTTTTCATATAAACTTCTCAGCTCATTACTGGCCTCCAGCGCTCTCTCTAACGTAATACCCAAATCACGTGGAATAAGTTTTGCTACATTATCCACCATGCTGTAAGGCATTTCCAATGCTCTGCCAACATCACGAACCGCTGCACGAGCCTGTAAGGTGCCAAAAGTTATGATCTGAGCAACCTTTTCCTGTCCATAGCGATTAATAATGTAATCCAGAACCTGCTGCCTTTTTTCATAACAGAAATCTGTATCTATATCAGGCATACTTACACGTTCGGGATTTAAAAAACGTTCAAACAGCAAATCATATTTCAGCGGGTCAATATTAGTAATCCCTAAAAGATAAGCCACAATACTGCCTGCCGCACTTCCGCGGCCAGGTCCTACAGGTATGTCATTTCTGCGGCTGTAACTTATAAAATCCCAAACAATCAGAAAGTAACAGTCATAGCCCATCTTATTGATAATACCTAATTCATATTCCAGCCTATCTAAAACCTGCTGCGTCGGCTCAGGATACCTCCCCGGCATTCCATCTAAACACAGCTTACGCAAATACTTCTCTGCCGATAATCCATTTGGAATAGGGAATTCCGGCAGCAATAAATGACCAAAACTCAATTCCACGTTACAGCGCTCTGCTATCTTCGCTGTATTTTCTAAAGCTTCAGGACAATCACCGAACTTTTCTCGCATCTCAGCTTCGCTTTTTAAATAAAATTGATCGTTAGGAAATTTCATTCTTTTAGGATCATCTACAGTACTGGTTGTCTGAATACACAGTAATACATCCTGTGCATCTGCATCTTCGCGCTTCACATAATGGGAATCATTAGTAGCCACTAAACCAAGATCATATTTTTTTGCCAGGCGTTTCAGTTCAGCATTAACAGTATGTTCTTCCTCAAGGTCATGATCCTGAATTTCCAGAAAAAAATTGTCTTTCCCGAAAATGTCCAGATACTCCTTTAAACTGTTTTCAGCCCCTTCTAAATTGCCTCGCAGTATTTGCACAGGAATCTCACCAGCAATGCATGCGCTCATACAGATAATACCTTTACTGTATTCTCTTAGAATATCTTTATCAATTCTAGGTTTATAGTAAAACCCTTCTAAATGTCCAAGTGAAACCAACTTCATAAGATTGTGATAACCTTCGTCATTCTCTGCCAGTAAAATCAAATGGTACATCCCATCACGGTTAGTTTTTTCAAATCGTGATCCATTTGTCAAATATACTTCACAGCCTATAACAGGCTTGATTCCCTGCTTCATTGCCTCCTGATAAAAATCAACGACACCATACATTACACCATGATCTGTTATCGCCAGGCTCTTCATTCCGAGTTCTTTAGCATAAGCAACCAGATCACTTATTTTTGCGGCACCGTCAAGCAGGCTGTATTGAGTATGGACATGCAAATGTGTAAAATTTACGCTCACAACAGTCCTCCTTCCGAAAAAGCATCGATTTTTTTATTAAATTTATACCATATATTATACCACAACAGATATAGGCAAACACCAGTTGCTTTAAGGATGTACTGCCACTCAAGCAAAAGCATCACCTGCCAATAGCGGCAAAGTGATGCTGAACATCAAACTTTCCTATCTTTATTTTTATATAAACTCCATAATACTCCCGGTACTAAAAACAACAAATTAAAGGCCAGACTTGGGAATAAGGCATTTGCCGAATCCGGGAAAATAAATGGCCAAAGACAGGCTACCATTATACCAGCAATCATTGCGGCAAAGCCCGCCTCTTTTGGCACTAAGCCTTTAAAAAACACAATAAATGTCAATGGTAAAAATATTCCTGCCCCCCGCAATGCCATTGACAGATAATTCCAATGCAAAACCAGTGAATCAAGATAATGAAAAACGAATATTACTGCGCCAAATGTAACTGCCAGCACTGAAAATCTACTGATCCACAATAATCTTTTTACATCACGAAGACCGAATAAATCATTAAAAATATCTCGTGAAATCATCGTCCCAATTCCTAATGCAAGACCAGAAATAGAACCAAGCGAAGACAGCAGCAATGCTGCAATACCAATGCCCCCCAGGCATTCAGGCAAATATGTGCATAGATAAAACGGCAGTGCATCAATAGCGTTAATCTCCGGATGCATCGCATTCATATACATACCTATCATCACTGACGGTAACCCGACAGGAATAACAATCAATGCAGCTGTGACACAGCCTGCTGCTGCCGTTGCACTATCCTTGGCCGAAAACAGAGCCTGCACATAGGTCTGTGTAGAAATAACCCCAATCACCATAGAAAATAAACTAAAAAGACTGTCTTCAATGCCCTTACCAAAAAGGCTGAGCCATGGAAACGCAGGAAAACTTTCACTAATTCCCGTCAATCCTCCCAAATCATTATAAGAAAGAATGCCTCCTACAAAAACAGTTGCAAAAACCAGTAATATTTTAAAAATACCAGCCATTCCAGAACTGTTGATACCGCCAAAAAAAACCAGTGCCGCAACAATAACAATTATTATCGACGCAGCAGCCACCAGGCTTACATGAAAAAGTCCCACTATTAAATGTATTGACGTAAGCATGCTGGCAACAATACTGAAAAATATACCTGCCGTAGCCGATAAACTCGCTATCGGACCAGCTTTCTTCCCGAAGTTTACAACTAAAAACTCAGAAATCGTCATCAGACCGCTATTACGCAGCGGACGGGCATAAAACAATCCCATAATGATAAACCCAATACCAGATCCTAACGTAAACCACCAAGCCGTTAGTCCCAGCTGAAAGCCTAACTGTGCTGTGCCTATGGTAGCAGCACCGCCAACAATAGTTCCTATAATACTGCCTGCGACCATACCAATCCCGGCACTGCGTCCACCTAAGGCATAGTCATCAGCAGATTTTATTTTACGACCGGCATATATACCTGGCAAAATCGTTAAAACCAGTGTTATAACTATACTCACAAGTTGTACTGTTGTTAACTGCATACCTTCCACACCCTTGTTAAAATATTGCTTTCATATTTGAATATATATTGTTTTATAAATCTTAATTCGCTGTTAAATATTTAATTCCTGCCGTAAGTCTGATAATTCATTATACTATTCTGATATGGAAACTATGCCTTTATTTACACTTTTCCTTATTTTTTATAATTTGGCAAGTTTTTCTTGCTTTTTGCTTTTTTGCAAAGTACAATTATCTCATCGAATAGTATCAAGGTACTTTTATCGTACTATTTTCCAGTACTGCATCTTTGAGAAGTCAAAGCTTTTAATTTGACTTTTTCTCTCCAGTACAATACCTTGTTGTTCTTCGTAATTATTAATTTATTTATGAGGGGGATTTATCATGAAATTTACTAAGAAAAAACTGGCTCTGGCCATAGGCAGTGCCCTTATAACCATGTCAGTTTTAGCCAGCGGCTGCAGTACAGGCAGCAACAAGAAAGCAGACACTATTAAAATAGGTGTTGTTGCTGAGCTGACAGGTAATAACGCTACTTACGGAACATCCATTACAAATGGAATCAAACTTGCCGTACAGCAGCTAAATGATACCGGCGGTCTGCTTGGCAAAAAAATTGAACTTGTCGTTGCCGATAATAAATCTGAACCTGCAGAAGCTGCTAATGCAATGAGTAAACTGGTCAATCAGGATAAAGCTCCCGTTGTTATGGGGTTATTTGCCAGTTCCAGTGCCATAGCTGCCTCTAACGTAAGTGAAGCCGCAAAGGTTCCTTTTCTTGCAGTTGGAGCCACTAATCCAAAAGTAACCTTAGATGAAAAAACAGGTAAGGTAAAGCCAAATACCTTCAGAGTTTGTTTCATTGATCCGTTCCAGGGTACTGTCGGTGCCAATTTTATTTTAAATGAACTAAAGCTCCAAAAAGCTGCTGTTTACATTGATAACAGCAGTGACTATGCCAAAGGTCTGGCTGAATTTTTCAAAAAAGCTTATACAGAAAAAGGTGGTACAGTTGTCATTGAAGAATCATATCTGCAAAAAGATTCGGACTTTAAAGCTGTTTTGACAAAAATAGCTGCTGCAAAACCTGAAGTAATTTATGTACCTGGTTATTATGAAGAAGTAGGTAAAATATGCAAGCAAGCCCGTGAACTAGGTATTACAGTTCCTATTATTGGCGGAGATGGCTGGGATAGTCCCAAATTAGTCGAAATAGCAGGTGCATCATCTCTTAACAATACCTATTTCACAAACCATTACAGCCCGGATTCTACCAATGAAGCTTCCAAATCTTTCGTAGATACTTATGCTAAAACTTATAAGCAAAAACCTGATGCACCCGCAGTGCTTGGTTATGATGGAGCCATGCTTTTAGCCGACAGCATCAAACGCGCAGGAGTCTATGAATCAGCAAAAGTAGCAGAAGCATTAGCTGCTACCAAAGATTTTCAGGCAGTAACAGGCAAAACCTCTTTAGATGCTTCCCACGATGCAGTAAAAAGTGCTGTTATAGTTGGATTTAAAGATGGCAAACAGGTTTACCGCGCAACAGTTAATCCTTAAACATTGTTTTATAACCTCCTAAAAACAGACTCTTACGAGTCTGTTTTTTATTTGTTCATACTTTCCTTTGCCATCCCTGCAGGCGTAGAGTATAATATATAAATCAATAAATCTACTTTCAAAAGGAGTATCTTATGCCGGAACGCAATCAAATAATCGATGACCTGCGCGGTATCTGTATGCTTGGAGTCATCGGTATCCACGTTGGTTCTTTTGTCCTGGAAGCACCTTATCCCAATAGTTTCTTATATATGCTGCTGGAAATACTTTCACGCTATAGTGTTCCCGCGTTCTTTTTTATCTCCGGTTATGGTTTATTCTGCCAATACAGGCCAGAAACTACTATAGCCTATCTGCCTTTTTTAAAAAAACGGCTGCAAAGTGTCGGTCTTCCCTATGTTATCTGGTCACTGTTTTATCTGCTTTACTTTTCTGCTGTTATGCCAGGATGTATAAACTGGCAGCCAGCAAATATCCTTTTCCTGCTCTTTTATGGTTTAGCCTGCTACCACTTATATTTTATGGTCATACTGCTATGGTTTTATTTTACTTTCCCATTATGGCATAAATTATTTTCTTTTTTCCAAAACAGCAGTCTTAAACTTGGTTTTACGCTGCTGTTCTTACTGCAGATCGTCTTCAATTACTGGACCTGTCATCCCAATCTTAAAAGTACTGAATTACCCGTACTTTTACAAAACCTTTTTAACTATCGTCTAAATTACCTGCCTCTGCATTATTTATTTATTTTTATGTCAGGCGGCCTGGCAGCAGTTTATTATAATACTTTTATAAAATTTATTATCAGACATTTCACAAAAGTAAGTGTCTTCTACATCTTTACGCTCTTGTTTATCGGAGGCAGTTATTACTATTATTATTTTTATCATAATTCCAGTCTGATCATTCTGGTAAACACTCTTCAGCAATTGAGCCTGCAGGGATTCCTTTACACAATAGGTTCTCTTATTTTTTTCTGTGCAGTCTTTGCCAAAACAAGTCTTTCGAATCCTATCAGAAAGTTTATTCATCTCTTATCAGTAAACTCGCTTATTGTTTATCTTATCCATCCTTTTTGGATGGATATCATCAGCAACCTTTGTCACGTTGGCGGAATTGTTATGACCAGCAAAAAAATTCTTTTGATCTACTGTCTTCTTGTCACTTTATCAGTACTCTCAAGTATTATCATAACTAAATTAGGAGTTAAATTTCCTTGGTTAGGTTTGTTATTAACTGGAAAACGAGCTACCTCTACAAGAAAAGCATCTTGAAAATTCAAGATGCTTTTTACTTTCACTTCATTTTAAGTTCACAAACAATTTACAAAAATCAGATTCTTTTGTATAATTGTTTTTACTATAATTATTATTTTATCATATGCTGTGTATGCAAAGTGAAAGGACTTTTATTACTATGGAACGTGAAAATTTCTCATCCCGACTTGGCTTTATCCTTATTTCTGCAGGCTGTGCTATCGGCCTTGGTAACGTATGGCGTTTTCCATTTATTACAGGAATGTACGGAGGCGCCTCTTTCGTACTTATCTATCTATTTTTCCTTCTCATTCTAGGATTGCCTATCATGGTAGCAGAATTTTCAGTAGGCCGCGCTAGCTGCCGCAGCGCTGCACTTTCATTTGATGTTTTAGAACCCAAAGGAACTAAATGGCACCTTTATAAATACGGAGCTATTGCCGGCAACTATATCCTGATGATGTTCTACACAACAGTTGCTGGTTGGATGCTGTATTATTTTTATAAAATGGCTGTTGGTGACTTCGCAGGGCTTGATGCTAAGGGTGTAGGCGCTCTTTTTGGTAGCCTGCTTGGGGATCCACTGACTATGACTTTCAATATGGTCCTGACAGTCCTGGTTTGTTTTGGTGTTTGTCTTTTAGGTTTACAGGCCGGTGTAGAAAAAATCACAAAAACAATGATGTTATGCCTGCTCATCCTCATGTTAGCCTTAGCTGCAAACTCCATGTTCTTGCCAGGAGCAGAAGCTGGTCTTAAATACTACCTCTATCCTGATTTCAATAAAGTCTTTGAAAAAGGTGTTTCCGAAGTTATTTTCGCCGCTATGGGACAGGCTTTCTTTACACTCAGCCTCGGTATAGGTGCTCTGGCTATCTTCGGAAGCTATATTGCCAAAGAACGTTCTCTAACAGGCGAGGCAGTATTTATCACTATTTTGGATACAGCCGTAGCACTTATTTCAGGCTTGATCATTTTTCCAGCCTGCTTTAGTTTTGGCGTTAATCCAGACAGTGGACCTAACCTCCTTTTTGTAACTTTACCTAACGTTTTTAACGCAATGCCATGGGGTCAATTTTGGGGAGCATTATTCTTCCTCTTCATGATATTTGCCTCTTATTCTACTGTTATTGCAGTCTTTGAAAATATAACTGCCTGCATCCGCGATCTTACTGGCTGGAGCCGCAGTAAAACTATTTATATCAATATAGTGCTGATAACAATGCTTTCTATGCCCTGTATACTTGGTTTCAATGTCTGGAGCCATATCCAGCCGTTAGGTCCTGGAAGCTGCATCCTTGATTTAGAAGATTTCTTTATCAGCAACAATCTACTGCCATTAGGCAGCCTCGTTTATCTGCTATTTTGCACACAACGTTATGGCTGGGGCTGGAACAATTTTATCAAAGAAGCTGATACCGGCAACGGACTTAAATTTCCTAAATGGATGCGATTTTATGTCACTTATATTTTACCTTTGATCGTTCTTGGAATTTTTATCAACGGTTATGTCGCTCTATTTAAATAAATGTTTCAAAAGTGAAATCTATTTCTGAGTATTATCAAGCATTTTTATGAAAAAAAATCTCATTTTGTATCAGTACAATACTATTCACAGAAAAATGAAAAATCCCCTGTGCAAAGCACAGGGGATTTTATTTACTCATCAAACGCCAATTTTCTTATTTTTCAAGAACATCCACATCGGGCCAGCCAGAAAAATCGAAGTATAGGCACCACTGGCAAAGCCTACCAGCATAGCGAAGGAAAAATTATGTATAGTCTCTCCGCCAAAAAGGAAGATTGACACTATAGCAAACAATGATGTTGCCACAGTATAAATTGTCCTCGTCATACACTGCCAAATACTGTTATCGATCATCTCGCCAAGGCTTTCACTGCGTCGATGTATTTTCAGATTTTCACGAATACGGTCAAAAATAACGATCGTACCGTTAACAGAATAACCGACTACCGTCAACAGTGCGGCAACAAACGAAGAATCCATTTCCATTTGGAACAATGAGAAATAACTCAATACTACCAAAACATCAATAATAAGTGCTATAATTGCTGCTATGGCAAATTTAAACTCAAACCTAAAGGTAATATAAGCAATCATCAATACCCAGGAAAGAACTATTGCCATAGCCGCCTGCTGTACCAGTTCTGAACCGATTGTAGCGCCAACCTGCTCAACACGCTGTATCTGATAATTACCAAGCTTGCTTTGCAGATCATTCATCGTAGCTCTTAATTCAGTATCCTCCACGACACCAGTACGAATTAATACACTGTTGGCTTCAGTTTTGCCATCACTGTTTTCCAGTTGAATGATACTATTGCCCATATCATGTTCTTTCAGAACATCCCGAACCTGCGCCACACTAACCGGATTTTCAAAAGTCAAATCAACAATACTGCCGCCTGTAAAATCAATTCCAAGATTGAAACCACGGGTAACAATAGAACCAAATCCGATCAACAGAAAAATAATGGTGATGGAAAAGAAAATTTTATAATTCTTTACAATCGAAAACATTATTTATTCACCTCCTTCGGAGCAGAAACGCCAAAGAAGGCGGGATTTTTGGTGAAATTGCTTGAAATCAAAAAGCGCAGCAAAAATTTAGTCACAGTAATAGCCGAGAACATACTCAAAACAACACCAATAGCCAGTGTTACGGCAAAGCCTTTAATAGGTCCTGTACCAAGATAGAAAAGAATAACGGCAGCCATTAAAGTCGTTACGTTAGAGTCAAAAATAGTTACAAACGCACGATTAAAACCTGCATCCATTGCTGAACGTAAAGTTTTACCATTGCGAATTTCTTCTTTAAATCGTTCAAAAATCAAGACATTAGCATCTACTGCCATGCCAATAGACAGGATGATACCAGCTATACCAGGCAGAGTCAACGTCGCATTCAGATACCGCATCACTAAAAGAAGCATCATTACATAAAGCAATAATGCAATACAAGCTACAATCCCTGACAAACGGTAAAATAGAATCATAAATACAAAAACACCGATAACACCGATTCCAAAAGCTTTAATACTTTTTTCTTTAGAATCCTGACCTAATGTAGGTCCAACAGTACGGTTTTCCATGACCTCAATTTTCACCGGCAGAGAACCGCTACGCAGTAAAATAGCCAAATGCTCAGCCTCTTCCATAGTACGTGATCCTGAGATTTGAGCTCTGCCGCCAGTTATAGCTTCCTGTACTACAGGATTTGTCAGCACTTCACCATCTAACACAATAGCGATCGGTTTACCTATGTTACGTGCGGTAAGATCAGCGAACTTTTTGCCGCCTTCATCACTGAACTCCAAACCGACAACAGACTGGTTGCCCTGAGAAATTTGCGCTTTAGCATCCTTTAAGTCTTTACCTGTCAGAACAGTTTTCCCGCTGACATCTTTAAACTCCAAAAGTGCGGTACGTCCGAGCATCGCAATCGCTTTATCAGGATCTTTAACTCCAGGAAGCTCAACAATAATACGATCCTTACCCTGACGCTGTATAACCGGTTCGGTCAATCCAAGTTCATTGACACGGCGTTCAATAATTTTCACTGAACGATTAACTGCATCATCATCAACCTTTAACTCAGGTGTATCAACAGCCTGAAGCACAACATGTGTACCACCCTGCAGATCAAGTCCCTGTTTAATGGAATTTGACAAAGGCGAAATATAAACACAGAAACCCCCGATTATCGCCAGCGAGATAATCAAGAATTTGCCTAATTCATTCCATCTCAAAATTAGCTGCCCCCTTTAGTAAGTTCATCAAAACTTTTATAAACAAGCTACTCACAAAGAGTAACGTTTGTTTCAGTAACCAGATACTGCACCGGTTTATCATAATAATCTACTGGTATTTTACTGCATAACAGAGCATTATAAGTCACACCCATCAGCACAGCTTTATCAACCTGTGCCAAGAAGCGGTCATAATAACCTGCACCCATGCCTATTCGGTTGCCATTTTTAGCAAAACCAACTCCAGGCACCAATACCAAAGCTATTTCATGTGGATTTATCACATCATCTGTACCACTAACACTGCGGATTCCGTAACGGTCAAGTGATAACTGACCAAAACATTCAAACCGCACCGCACAAATCTCTGTTTCTGAAATTATCTGCGGAACACAAACCGTTTTACCAGTGAGTATAGCCTGCTCTAAAACAATGTCTATATTCGGTTCGTTTCCGAATGCCAGATAACCAAAAATGACGTCAGCATGACGATATTGTGGCGAAAGCATAATATTTGCACAGATTTCTTTGCTCCAGCGGTCAACCTGATCCCTAGAAAGCTGATTGCGCAAAGATTTTAACTCCTTGCGCAATTGTTGTTTCTTCATTATTTTTCTGCCATTTCCTGCTTAACGGGATCTTGAAACGCACTGATAGCGGAACGTGCAAAATCAACTTCCACGTCTTCAGCCAGCTTCAAGGTAACCTTTTTTTCACTGATAGCGGTAATCATACCAAACATACCGCCAATAGTCACTACTTTATCGCCTTTTTTCAAAGAATCAAGCATTCTCTGACGTTTTTGTTGTTCTTGTTTCTGAGGACGATACAGCATAAAATAAAAGATACCGCCCATTAAGATAAACGGCCAGATCGCATTGATCATCGCCATAGTATCTCCACCTTGCATGGGAACACCTCCTTCATAATTCTCCCCTATCTGGGGTTATATTCGCCATAAAAACGAAAAATCCTGTTTTAGCCTCGATAATTTTCTAAAAATCTTTCGCGCAGCTCAGGGAAAGTATCACTGGCAATAGCAGAACGAATCTGCTTTGTAAAATCAAGCAGAAAATGTAGATTGTGGATCGTAAGTAGCCTCAGAGCAAACAACTCTTCTGCCTTAAACAGATGCCTGATATAGGCCCGTGAAAAATTACGGCAAGTATAACAGCCACAGCGTTCATCAATAGGACGAAAATCCTCAGCATATACTGCATTCCGTACAACCAGCCGTCCTTCTGGGATCATTGCTGTACCGTTACGCGCTACCCTTGTTGGAAATACACAGTCAAACATATCGACACCCAGGCTTACTGCCTCTACTATACAGTCTGGGGTTCCAACTCCCATTAGATAACGGGCTTTATTCTTTGGCATATGTTCAGTTGTTTGGTTTAAAATGTCATACATCAGCGGCTTAGGTTCACCAACACTCAGTCCACCGATTCCATAACCAGCAAAATCCATTTCCGTCAGCTGATCAGCACTCATTTTTCGAAGTTCCGGATACATTCCACCCTGAACAATGCCAAACATAGATTGGTCTTCACGGGTATGTATATCTAAACAGCGTTTGCCCCAACGCGTAGTTCTCATAGTTGATTGTTTGGCATAATCAAAATCAGCCGGATAAGGAATGCATTCATCAAAAGCCATTGCGATATCGGCGCCTAATGCTTCCTGTACTTCTGTGGCTATCTCTGGCGACAAAAATTTTTTTGAACCGTCAATATGCGACCTGAATGTCACACCTTCTTCTTTGATTTTTCTCATGGCTCCCAAACTAAAAACCTGAAATCCACCGCTGTCTGTAAGCATCCCCCGGTCATAACGCATAAAATTATGCAAACCTCCAGCTTTCTTGACCAATTCGTGACCAGGCCGTAAAAACAAATGATAAGTGTTAGACAAAATAACCTGACTGCCCATAGCATATAATTCTTCTGGCGCTAATGTTTTTACGGTCGCCTGTGTTCCAACAGGCATAAACATCGGCGTATCAAAAGTTCCGTGCGGAGTATGTAATTTACCTAATCGCGCGCCGCTCCGACTGCACTCTTTTATTAATTCATATGTAACTGCGTGCATAAATTCTCCTAAAAATTATTTATTCAAATCAGTAATAAACATAGCGTCACCAAAAGAAAAGAAACGATAATGTTCGCGTACAGCTTCATCATAAGTCGACAGCATAATCTCACGTGTTGACAGGGCTGATACCAACATCAAAAGCGTGCTCTGCGGCAAGTGGAAATTAGTTATCAATGAATTTACCAGTCGAAAGCGATATCCAGGATAAATAAAGATATTTGTCCAGTTCCCGCCAGCTTTAATCATACCACTTTCACCCGCAGCTTCTAAAGTACGTACTGCAGTAGTTCCTACAGCAACGATACGCCGACCTTCAGCTTTAGCCTTATTAATAGCTTCAGCCGCTTCAGGTGAAACAGAGTAAAACTCTCTGTGCATCACATGATCTTTGATGTCATCAACACTGACAGGGCGAAAAGTGCCAAGACCAACATGCAGTGTTACAAAAACCTCTTCGCAGCCAATATCCTTAATCTTTTGCAAAAGTTCTTTGGTAAAATGCAGTCCGGCAGTTGGTGCTGCAGCACTGCCATTCTCTCTTGAATAGACTGTTTGATAACGTTCCTTATCTTCCAGTGGTGCCGTAATATACGGTGGCAGCGGCGTTTCACCCAAACGATCTAAAATCTCTTCGAATACGCCATTATAATAAAAACGCGCTATTCTTCCGCCAAAATCCGTATCAGCAAGAATATCACAGGACAAATCATCACTAAATTTTATTTTTGCCCCAACGCGCAGTTTGCGACCAGGTTTAACCAAAACTTCCCAATCCGTACTATTTAAACGTGTCAGCAAAAATACCTCAACTCTTGCACCAGTATCCTTCACGCCATGCAGACGTGCCGGAATAACACGTGTATCATTAAAAACCAGTAAATCATCATGCCGCAAATATTCACATAAATCATAAAAATGTCTGTGTTCTATTGTTCCCGTATTTTTATCTACAACAAGCAATCTTGAGTGATCGCGCGGTTCCAACGGATACTGCGCAATCAATTCCTGCGGCAATTCATAAGTAAAATCTTTTACCTGCATCTTAATCTCCGGTTTCAGTAAATTTTTTCAACCCTGGTATCTGTATAATAATGAGTTAAAATTTCTTTATAATAGTCCCTGCTGCGTGGCGGCGCACTATTTGCCATCCCACGTGCTCCCCACTGGGAAAGTCCCAGTCCGGAACCCTGTCCACGGCCTTTAAAAGTTACCATCTCACCTTTTTCACCGCTGACAAAATGCAGATCCTTTAAAATATCTTTAAAACTAATACTACGTTCGCTGACTTTTATCGGGACTTCCTTCCTGCCGATTTCTATTCCATAAGGATTTTCAATAGGAATCTCAATAGAATTTGGTACAGGACGGTTGACTTCCACTTCAAAAAAAGTACTGTTGAGCCCTAATATTTCCTGCACCTGCTGTCCTGTAAAAAGAAATGTCCCGCCGCTGCCGCTGAACAGCATTTCCTGCACCCGTCCGCTGGCAGTGCGATCATTTCCAAACATTTTGCTACTGCCTTCCAGTGGTGATAAACGTATGCTTTCAAGTTTGCCGACAGCATATCCACGCGTCGATAAACGTCGTTCGATCTCACTTGCAGGCAAAGCTTTTTCCCAGTTATACATAGGTGCATCCCAGTCGTAATCCTTCACACTGCGCAGATAAGGTACATATCTGCCCCACACATCGCGGCTGTTTTCCGTCTGCCCGCCACCACTTTGGTGATAAACAGCTTCAATTGGCTGCCCGTTATAAGTGACTACCATTCCCGCTGTGACATCGACCAGTTTATTAATAGCCTGCTTTTCTGTTGTCAGTCCATAATAATCCTGCCCTTCTTCACTGGCTTTCAGATCATAACCTAAACGACTGCGGTTTCCAAGCCTGTTATAAGCCAGCGACCTTGCTGCTACAGCCTGGGCCTTAATTGCCTCATCAGGGAAAATCACAGGTATTTCTTCGCCCACAACACTATATAAATACTGCTCTAACGGCAGTACATTGACCACATCTAAAGTCTTTCCGTCAGCGGAAATACGTACCTCAAAGCTGCCACGGTAAGCTTTTTTATTTACTTCAATGGGCTTGCCATTTTCTTTTACCACAAAACGTAACGTTTTGGCACCAAACTTCTGCGCACCCAAATTGACAGTACCACCCTCAGCATTTACAAAATACCTATCCGGTTTCAAAACCATTTCCTCTCCGGTATCCGGTACTCTTACCATCAGTTCATCCTCACAGCTAAGCTCAGCTGCAAACTGACCATGTACGACAGCAACAGCAATATCAGGCGATGAAGCCATTACTATGCCACAATTGATACAGAATACCCACGCGACAAGCAGCAGCAGTTTTTTCATGAGGACGCCCCCTTCTCTAAAACTAGTCTAACTTTACCTTAGGCTTCTTCTCATAACGGTCCCTTTCACTGAATACGCAGCCACAGTATGGCTGACGATATAACTCCAGCTCCAGGCTTATATCAACACCACGCTGATAACCTTTGCGAAAATCCTCATAGTAAAACGGGATATCAAATTCCTTCCCAGCTTCTTCAGCCATTTGTATGATCAGTTCATGCTTCTGATACGGACTGACTAATAAAGTCGTTGAGAAAGCATCATAACCATTTTCTTTGGCATACCGAGCTGCATAACGCATCCGCACTCTGTAGCAGTAAGCGCAGCGTATTACAGGTTCATCCAGCATCCCTTGCACACAAGTTTCCAGAGGGTAGCTTTTATCTACAATCAGCTTATAACGTTTTTTCTCGCATAACTCTCGTAAAGCATTTAATCGCCGTTTAAATTCCTTATATGGATGGATATTTGGATTAAAATACAAAATATCAAAAGCCTTGCCGTCAACCAACAGCTTCTCTGCAGGATAGCATGCACAAGGTCCGCAGCAGGCGTGCAATAGCAGTTTCATCACATCATCCCTTTTCCGGGAAAGGCACTCCCAAATAACGATACGTTTCACGTGTGGCAATCCGCCCCCGCGGTGTACGCTGAAGCAGCCCCAGTTGCATAAGATATGGCTCAATTACATCCTCAATAGTATCTGTTTCCTCACTTACTGCAGCCGCAATGGTTTCAATACCAACAGGGCCACCGCAAAATGTTTTAACAATCGTTTGAAGAATGCGTCGATCATTGCGGTCAAGGCCATAACGATCAACCTCTAAGCGTGCTAAAGCTTCATCTGCCATTTGTCCAGTAATAACCGCAGCACCTGACACCTGTGCAAAATCGCGCACGCGCTTTAACAAACGATTCGCTACACGCGGAGTTCCGCGACTGCGGCGTGCAATTTCCTCTGCTCCGTCAGCAGCGATCTCAACACCTAAAATCTCAGCAGCACGTGTAATAATAAACTGTAATTCATCAGGCTTATAAAATTCCAACCGGCACTGTACACCAAACCGATCACGTAAAGGAGCCGCAATGGCTCCTAAACGTGTCGTAGCACCAATAAGCGTAAATTTTGGCAAATCTAACCGCACGCTACGCGCACTCGGGCCTTTACCGATAATGATATCCAAAGCATAATCTTCCATTGCTGAGTACAAGATTTCTTCCACTGTTTTGGATAAGCGGTGAATCTCGTCAATAAAAAGCACGTCATTATCACCTAAATTAGTCAAAATCGCTGCCAGATCACCCTGCCGTTCAATAGCAGGGCCTGACGTAACACGAATATTAACATTCAATTCATTGGCAATAATATTTGCTAATGTGGTTTTCCCCAGACCAGGCGGCCCAAATAAAAGCACATGATCTAGCGCTTCTTTCCTGTCGGCAGCAGCCTTGATGAATACTTCCATATTCTGTTTTACCTGATTCTGCCCGATATATTCGGCCAGGCGGCGAGGACGCAGGCTGTATTGCCATACATCGGCGTCCTGCTCCTGTCCGGTAATAATTCTTTCTTCCGGCTGCATTATTTCCTCCCGGCAAACAATTTGAGAGCCTGCTTAATAATTACCTCACTGCTAAGTTCTGCATAATTCGGAATCTGTTTTAAAGCAGGCATGATTTCCGAATTAGAGTATCCTAAAGCACACAATGCGTCAATAGCTTCATCCACAGCAGCACTACCGCCGCCAAATGCAGTATCGGCAAAACCGCTGTCGCTGTCACCGCCTATACCGCCTACTTTATCTTTTAATTCTAAAAGTAACCGTTCAGCGGTCTTTTTACCAATCCCTGGCAACTTTGTTAAAACCTTAAGGTCACGGCTTTGCACTGCCAGATAAAAATCATCCGGCTTAACGGCAGACAAAATGCCTAATGCAACCTTAGGACCAACACCGCTGACCCCAAGAAGAAGTAAAAATAAATTATAGTATTCATGATTCAGAAAGCCAAACAGTAAAATAGCATCCTCGCGCACAGCCATATAAGTGTGCACTCTAGCTTCCATTCCTACAGCAAGTTGTCCCAAATGAGCCGCAGGCATAAAGACCCTGTAGCCAACACCGCTGTTAGTTTCCAACAAACAATATTCATTTGCCAGATAGGCCACCTTTCCTTTAATTGATCCAATCATTTACTTCAACTCCTGCCATCGTCTTGTCGCTGCCGTATGCAATCCGCAAATCGCCACTGCCAAAGCATCAGCGACATCATCTGGTTTAGGTTTTGTACGAATATTCAAGAGCTTCTGCACCATAAAAGTCACCTGCTCTTTGTTAGCGCCGCCATAACCTACAACAGCCTGCTTGATCTGCATCGGTGTAAATTCCGTGATCTGGATACCGCGGTTAGCTGCTGTCAAAAGTGCCACACCGCGAGCCTGACCAACGCTTATTGCTGTCGTTACATTGCGGTTAAAAAACAATTGTTCCACACTCATCACATCCGGACGATATTCATCCAATAAGACGCTCAGTTCATCGTAGATTTTTTTCAACCTGAGTTCAGGCAGCATATCCTTATCCGTAAACACAGCTCCATAATGGATAGGAGTCAGTTTATTCCCTACCATTTCCACCAGGCCAAAGCCGCAGATAGCAGTACCAGGGTCAATTCCAATTGCCAGCATCTCTTCGTGCTCCCTCCTGATTATGATAGAAAGCAGGCAGGCCTTGGTGAGCCTGCCTGTCGCACAATTTATTCTTCGTCTTCTTCCGGCAGGTCTGCGTTTGTATAAACATCCTGCACATCGTCTAAGTCCTCCAATGCCTCAAGCATTTTCCTGACTTTAACAACGTCTTCGTCAGACAGTTCTGCCATTGTGTCAGGGAGCATTGCGATCTCAGACATCATGACTTCGATATTATTATCAGCAAGAGCTTTTTCAACAGCATCAAAATCCTCAGGCTCGGTAACTATCTCAAAACCTTCTTCCTCAGCTTTAACATCTTCAGCACCTGCCTCTAACGCTATCAACATCAAATCATCTTCCGTATAGCCGGCTTCACTGTCGATACTAAAAACGCCTTTGCGTTTGAACATCCAATTTACACAACCAGTCTCGCCCATGTTCCCACCGTATTTAGAAAATACGTGACGAACATCGGCAGCAGTACGGTTACGGTTATCAGTCAAAGTGCTTACCATTACAGCAACACCAGCAGGACCATAACCTTCGTAAGTAATTTCCTCATAATTAGAAGCATCTGCAGCACCCTGCCCTTTTTGGATAGCGCGCTGAATGTTATCTTTAGGAACATTATTGGCCTTAGCTTTTGATAAAGCCAATTTCAATTTCATATTGCCGGTAGGGTCAGGGCCACCCATTCTTACCGCAATCGTAATCTCGCGGCCGATTTTGGTAGTAATCTGACCGCGTGCTGCGTCAGCTTTACCCTTTTTGTGTTTGATGTTTGCCCATTTCGAATGTCCGGACATTGTCATATTCCCCCTAAATCTTTAAACCTTACAAATCGCAAGATATTTTTACCATAATATTATACTATAGAGCCATTATTTATTCAAACTATTTTCGATGCCACTATTTAACATTAAGATATATAAAACGCAGCCGAAGTCATCCCCGGCTGCGTTTTCAATTAATCACTATGCTTTCAGCACAATATTTTTCGCATTAGCTAAAGTATCTCTTGCTTCAGCTATCAATCTTTCCATCACTTCGGCACAAGGCAGAATGTCGTTTAAAACGTTCAGACTTTGCCCTACTAAAACAGCTCCGTGGACAATATCGCCTTCCACCGCACCTAAACGGTTAGTTCCCGTAGCAAAATCGTTTAATTCCTGCTGCGGCGCACCGCTGCATTCTTTTTCCAAATATTCTTTGGTAAACTCATTTTTCAGGCAACGCACAGCATTATTGCGCGAAAAACCAGTTACAGCAGAATCAGTATCAGTAGCCTTAATAATGGCTTCTTTAGCTTTAGGATGGGTAGGACATTCGTCCGTCAGAATAAAACGTGATCCCATCTGTACACCGTCAGCCCCCATCATAAGCGCTGCCGCAATTCCACGTCCATCTGAAATACCACCTGCTACCAAAACCGGTACTTTTTTGATTAGTGGCAGTACGTTTGTCATTAACGCCATAGTAGTTTGCTGACCTATATGCCCGCCAGCCTCCATACCTTCGATGACCATGGCATCAACACCTGCTTCTTCAACACGCTTTGCCAATTTGACACTTGGAACTACAGGAATAACTTTAATTTCTGCAGCATGAAATTTTTCGATATGAGGAACAGGATTGCCAGCGCCCAAAGTTACAAAGGCAACTTTTTCTTCACAAACCACATCAATAATCTCTGCAATATTAGGAGCCATCAGCATGATATTGACGCCGAAAGGTTTAGCGGTCAAATCTTTGGCTTTTCGGATTTCATCGCGGGTCCACTCTACAGTGCGGCCACCTGTAGCAATAATACCAGCGCCGCCGGCATTGGAAACAGCAGCTGCCAGATTTGCATCTGAAGTCCAGGCCATGCCACCCTGAATGATAGGATACTTGATTCCTAAAAGCTCAGTGATCTTTGTTTTCATATATCACACCTCTTAACTTAAATTTTATTATGTAAACCTGTTGCTTTTATATTATATAATAATCTTCTGTTCCTTGGCTACCTAAAAAGTCCCTTATCCTGTAAAAAAACGGTGAAATCATGGCTTACACAATTATCTGTTAAATTGACATTTTTCGTAAAATACCGTAAAATTTTTTTAATATCCTTATACTTGGATAGACAGACAGATAAAAGAGACATTTAAGGGAAAGAGGTTATTAAAATTATGCGTAGTGAAGAAGTAAAGCTTGGTTCAACCAGAGCAGCTCACCGCTCTTTATTTTATGCGATGGGTTACACCGAAGAAGACTTAAAAAAACCACTTATCGGCGTAGTTAACGCCCAAAACGAAATAATCCCCGGACATATGCACCTCGACCAGATTGCCAAAGCTGTTAAACATGGTATTTTAGCTGCTGGCGGAACTCCGATCGAATTCCCTGCAATCGGTATCTGCGATGGCATTGCCATGGGCCATAACGGTATGAAATATCCTCTCGCCAGCCGCGAACTTGTAGCCGACAGTATTGAAGCTGTAGCTAACGGTCACGCGTTCGACGGTCTTGTACTCATTCCTAACTGTGATAAAATCGTGCCAGGTATGCTTATGGCAGCCGCACGTCTTAATATTCCCGCAATCGTTGTCAGCGGCGGGCCTATGCTTCCCGGACGTCTTAACGGAACCGACATCAGTGTTTCCACTGTTTTTGAAGCCGCCGGTCGTTTTGAAGCAGGAAAAATCGACAAAACAGAACTCAACATCATCGAACATGCCGCATGCCCAGGCTGCGGCAGCTGTTCTGGTCTGTTCACTGCTAACACTATGAACTGCCTTACTGAAGTACTTGGTATGGGCTTACCCCGTAACGGTACTATACCAGCAGCTTACCAGGGTGCCCGTATCGCTCTTGCCAAACGTGCAGGTGCTAAAATCATGGACCTTGTTGCTCAAAACCTGTGTCCGCGTGATATTATGACAATGGACGCTTTCGAAAATGCCATAACTGTTGATATGGCAATCGGAGGTTCTTCCAATACTGCCTTACATTTACCCGCGATTGCCCACGAAGCAGACTTAGAATTACCATTAGAATTATTTGATGAAATAAGCAAAAAAACTCCTTATCTGACTAAACTTAGCCCTGGTGGCAGCCATCATATCATTGACCTTAATGAAGCTGGCGGAATCAATGCCGTGATGCATGAACTCAGTAAACTCGACCTGATTCATAAGGGAGCAAAATCAGTAACAGGTCAGACTATGGGCGAAAATTTTGCTGATGCTGTTATCACCCGTCCTGATGTTATTCACAGCGTTGAGAATCCTTATCGCAAAACAGGCGGCATTGCTGTACTCAAAGGCAATATCGCCCCCGACTGCAGCGTAGTCAAAGAAAGTGCCGTCGCCGAAGAAATGCTTGTACATTCTGGCCCTGCTAAAGTCTACGATTCAGAAGATGAAGCTATTGCGGCAATCTGCGGTAAACAAATAGAAAAAGGAGATGTCGTAGTCATTCGTTATGAGGGACCCAAAGGCGGACCAGGTATGCGCGAAATGCTCAATCCCACATCAGTACTGGCCGGTATGGGACTTGATAAAGATGTGGCACTCCTTACGGATGGGCGTTTTTCCGGTGCGACCCGCGGGGCCTGCATCGGTCATATTTCCCCTGAAGCACGTGAAGGCGGTAATATTGCACTTATACAAAACGGTGATATCATCGAAATCGATATTCCCAACCGCACACTTAATGTTAAACTTTCTAACGAAGAACTGTCCAGACGTCGTGAAGCGTGGATATGCCCGCCTCCTAAAGTAACCAGCGGTTACTTAGCTCGTTATGCAGCCTTGGTTTCTTCAGCAGCAACAGGCGCTGTACTTAAAGTCCCTGATCAAAAATAAAATTTATATAGTAAAAATATCAATCAACCCCTGTCGTTTTAAAACGACAGGGGTTGATTGATATTTTTTAGTTATTCCTAAACCGACATTTCTTCTTAAAATTATACAGTGCTTTCTTATTACATATGCTCAGTTATTTAATAACTATCTGGCAATTCAAACATTTCATATATCATTAACTCTATTACTTCCACCATCATAAAATCCCCCTATTCTACAATAATAACAGAAAGGAGATGATAGTTATGGACACTTTAACCTTTAATAGCAACACTTATAGCGGTACCTACACTCCTGGTAATAACGGAGTTCCATACACATTTACGGTGGTGGTTGGAACACTGTCGCCTACTGTAGGCGACAATTTGACATTAGCTAGAATAAATAATCAAAATGTTTATATTCAAGATAGCGCAAACAACAACCAGTACATTGTAACCCTTGCCTAAATTCCTCTGTATTATAAAATAAAAAGAATACCATATGGTATTCTTTTTATTTTACTTTTGATTCTCATCCGAATTATTTTTATCACTATAAATTCTAAAGGCACTACGAAATACCAGAAAGAAACATAATAAAAGCGTTACTATATCCCCGCTGTCAGAGATATTGAAATTTAAACGCCGTAACACGAAAATATAAAGAAAAATTACAAAAATTATAGTATAATCCTGCTGCTTCATTATCTTCACCCCAATATATTATACCCCGCTGATTTTATTATACCATCTCCTGATATTAGTGCTGTATTTTATTATTTACAAAATAAAATACAGCACAAAAAAATAATGCAAAACACTGCCAGTCATCACAAATAAATGCCATACTGAATGCATAAATTTATGTTTTTTATCAGCATAGAAAAAAATTCCTATTGTATAAGCTAATCCACCACTTACTAACAACATTAGACCATCTGCAGGCAACATTTTCCACAAATACGGCAAAGCAATAATAACAGACCATCCCATAAGCACATACATCAGCAACGACAGTTTTTCCCACCTGCTGAGACTTATCGCATTGAGAGTGATCCCTACAACTGTCAGCAGTAAATTTATCCCCAATAACTTCCAACCTAACTCAGGCGGTAATAAAACAATACAAATAGGTACATAACTACCTAAAATCAAAAGAAAAATCGAACAATGATCAAGCACCTGAAAAATCTTTTTCGCGGTACTGTTTGTTATAGCATGATATATTGTAGACATCAGATAAAGAAAAATCAGGCAAAAACCATATATCGCCGCACTGACAATACCGCTAACACTGCTGTTATAGGATGCATAAACGATCAAAACAACAGTACCAAGAACAGCCAACAGTGCGCCGATGCCATGTGAAACGGCATTAGCTATTTCCTCACCTAAAGACTGCCTGTTTAAACTGCTCATATAATCAACCTCCAGTCTTACGTAGTAAATTATAGCACTATCCGTTAAAAAAAGTGTGACAATAAAGTTAACCTCTTACTTTATTTTCAAAATATTTTCTAAAAGTAACTATTATCAACATTTTCCAAAATATAATCGAAACAATTAGTAAAAAGCATTTTAGATTCGATATAAGGAGTAATAACGCTTCTAAACAAGCCATTCCCTCTAAAAACAATTATTTTAAACTTTTTTTCAAGTTTTTTAGCATTGCTTAATTCATATTTCTTTAATATGATTAATTCAGAAAGTAAAATTAAACTTCAAGAAAATCATTGGAATTCTTATGAAGCTATTTTTTTACAAGAAAGGACTGATTTTTATGACTACAAGAAAAATAAAAAAATTAACTACAGGACAACGTACAATTGATGGCGCAGGCGTACATCTGGTCCGTGTACTTGGCCACGATACAGTAATGGACTATGACCCGTTTTTAATGCTGGATTCTTTTGACTCACATAATCCTACCGACTACATTAAGGGTTTTCCAATCCATCCTCATAGAGGTATTGAAACTATTTCTTATCTTGTTCAAGGCGAAATGACACACCAGGATAGTTTAGGCAATAAAGGAACAATCCGCAGCGGCGAAAGCCAATGGATGACTGCCGGCAGTGGTATCATGCACCAGGAAATGCCCCAGGCCAGCAAACATATGCTTGGCGTACAGCTTTGGCTGAACCTGCCCCAAAAAGAAAAAATGACTAATCCAACCTATTTTGACATTACCGGAAATATGATAGGCATTAAAAAAACAGATAATGCTATAATACATGTGCTTGCAGGTGAATATGACTCTATAAAAGGTGTTGAACCACCTCATATCAAGGCAACTATCTATGATGTAGAACTACAGGCAGGCAAGTCAATCACACTGCCAACTAAAACTGAGGATAATGTTTTTATCTTTTTGATTGAAGGCAATGCTATAATAGACGGCACCAATATTCCAGAAAAAACTGCTGTGCTCTTTAGTGAGGGCGATGAAATATCTGTCAGTGCTGAATCAGATAAACAATTACGTTTTATGTTCTGTTCTGCTAAGCCTTTAAAAGAACCTGTATCTTGGGGTGGACCAATTGTGATGAATACGCGCGAAGAGCTAAATGAGGCTTTTAAAGAACTTGACAAAGGAACTTTTATCAAACATAATGCAGCCCATCTTGATTAATCAGTAATACTATCCAAGAGCTGTTAAATATTAAAAAATACACAAAAAAGCCGCAACCTTTGGTTGCGGCTTACTTTTTATTTGGTGGGCCCAGCTGGGTTCGAACCAGCGACCAACCGGTTATGAGCCGGTGGCTCTACCACTGAGCTATAGGCCCATAGTACCATGCGTTGTCTCAATGGTCAACAGTAATATTCTAAACAAATTTGGTCGAGTTGTCAAGCTAAACCGATTATTCCAAGAAGTCTTTTAACCGTTTACTGCGGCTTGGATGACGCAGCTTACGTAAAGCTTTGGCCTCGATTTGACGAATACGTTCTCTGGTTACACCAAAATGCTGCCCTACTTCTTCCAGGGTACGTGAACGCCCGTCTTCCAAACCAAAACGCAGTTCTAAAACCTTCTTTTCACGCACAGTCAGTGTTTCCAAGACTTCTTCCAACTGCTCACGCAATAAAGTGAACGAAGCAGCATCAGCTGGTGCCGGTGCATCATGATCTTCAATAAAATCCCCCAAATGCGAATCTTCTTCTTCACCGATAGGAGTTTCCAATGATACCGGTTCCTGTGCGATTTTCATAATCTCACGAACACGATCAACAGTAGTATCCATTTCCTTTGCAATCTCTTCCGGCATAGGTTCCCGCCCAAGTTCCTGCAGCAGTTGACGTGATACGCGAATCAGTTTATTGATTGTTTCAACCATATGCACAGGTATACGAATGGTGCGGGCCTGGTCAGCAATAGCGCGTGTAATAGCCTGACGAATCCACCAAGTGGCATAAGTACTGAATTTAAAGCCTTTATTATAATCAAATTTTTCTACTGCTTTGATAAGACCAAGGTTACCTTCCTGAATAAGGTCTAAAAAGAGCATTCCCCGGCCAACATAACGTTTTGCAATGCTGACAACCAAACGAAGATTAGCTTCCGATAAACATCGTTTTGCGGCTTCTCCTTCTTCAAAAACTTCTTCCAAAAGTTTTCCGTAATCTTCTTCCAACGTCATATAGCTATCAAAAACAGCAGCATCATTTTCTTCTGGTAAGCGGCGCTTGATCTCGTCAAGTAAAGTCTTGATCTCAAACAGCGCATGTACTTCTTTATCACTGGTCTGACGATCGACTACCATTTTATCACAGTCTGGGATCATCACATTGTGTTCCTGCATCATACGTTGTAAATGCAAACGCTCATCTTTAGTAAACTCAACAATAAGATCCTGATATTCAGACAATGTACAGGGAGTACCCGCTGCAGCCGCCCTCGCAATAATTCCAAGCACTTTTTCAACATTGCGCAGTTCACAGCTTTTATGTTCCTGTTCCAAATGCTTCTTGATTTTTTTGATCAGAGTAGCAGTTTTTTCTTTACCGCTGTAAGCAGGAACCAAAGCTGCAGGCAATGACGAATTCATTAGCCTTTCGGCCTGTTTGCCCTTATCCATACGTTTTGCAAGCTTGATTTCATCTTCACCGATCAAAAGCGGTACACGGCCGATCTCCTTAAGATACATCCTGACCGGATCATCAATGCTTACCCCTTCAGGCACACTGAGATTAGCCAACTCTGCTTCATTGATTTCTTCCGTATCATCATCGTTGACCGGCAGTACATCATCATCGCTGTTTTCGTCGACTACGTCGATGCCTTTTTGGGCAATCAACTCATACATACTGTCCATATCGTCCGGAGTCATATCTTCTACGTTTTGCATAGAATCCATAATTTCACGATAAGTGAGAACACCGCCGTGAGATTTGCCTTTAAGTAATAATTCCTCTACCTGGTCGGCAGAAATTTTAGTATTAGCCATGGTGTTCCCTCCTTTCGTTGCTTAATATCTGCTGTTGTTTTTTAATATAATTTTTTGATTTCATCTTTAATTTTCTGGCTTTCCGCAAGTTCCTGCAAAAAGCGGTCATCCCCCAAACGTTCATATTCGTCGGCGCGCAGACGGTGCTCTTCATAGCTTCGTTCCAAAGCGCCCCTGCGCATCTGCCGCAGGCAATCATCTACTAGTTTTTCACCATTTTCTTCCGCAAGATCTTTTGCCATAATCTGCGCCAGCTCCGTGGCCGCTTCATTTGGCAGTTCTGTAAAAAGCTTATCGGCAGCACTCTGACTGCCGGCATCAAGCTGCTTCAGCAATCCTTCATAGATTTCTCCGCGAAATTTTGACATAAAACCGACACTATCAATTTTATCTCTGTAAACAAGCGCCAAATCGGTATTTTTTAAAATAACGTAAAGCAAAAGCTGCTCTGCTAAATCTTCAGCTGAAAGTACGTTGGGCTGTACCTGCCATTTAGACACGGCTTCCATGCGATCATTCTTACGGCTTAGCTTACGATATTCACTCATGATGAGCCCTTCGTCAATTGTCAAACGTTGGGCCAGCGTTTTGATATGCTGTGCAACCTCAATTTCATTTTTGCACTCTAGTAGGAATGGTAGTATATTCGACACAGCTTCAACTTTTCCTGCTAAATTTGAAACATTATTTTGAGAAATGACATACTGCATCTGAAATTCTATACCTGAAACAGCTGTTTCAATCAGCCGTAGATAAGCATTTTTACCGTGCTTACGCACAAATTCATCAGGATCTTTCCCATCAGGCACTATGAGCACTCTGACTTTAAGTCCGGCTTCTTTAGCAATGCTTACTGCCCTTACAGTGGCCCGTTGTCCAGCTGCGTCGCTGTCATACGAAAAAACTACTTCATCAGCGGCACGAGCTAAAAGTTTTGCCTGCTCCTGCGCAAAAGCCGTCCCCATTGAAGCAACAGCCCAATCGATACCAGCAGCATGTAAACTAATTGCATCCATATAACCTTCAACAATCACGGCCTGCCTGCGTTTCTTTATTTCCTTTAAAGCCACATTCATCCCAAACAGAAGAGTTCTTTTGTTAAACCACTCTGTTTCACCAGTATTCATGTATTTTGCCATCTGCTTAGAATTCTGCTCTAAAATACGACCGCCGAAACCAACTACATGACCACGTGGATCCTGAATAGGTATCATCACTCTGCCACGGAACTTATCCATCGGCCCACGATCATAGTTTACCGCCAGCCCGGCCTGCACCAACAGTCCAGCACTACATCCACGGTTTCCAAGTGCTGAAAGCAATGCGTTATAGTTCGGCAGTGCCACCCCAATTGAAAACCGCTCGATAATCTCAGGTGTAATACCGCGTCCTGCGAGATACTCCTGTGCTTTAATTCCATAAGCAGTCTTCGTCAAACAGGCCTGAAAAAAACGCGTCGCCAGTTCATTAGCGGCAATAACCTGTTTTGCCTGTTTCTCACGTTCCAGTTCAGCTTTAGTCTTTTCCTTTTCAGGAACAGCAATACCCAATTTATTTGCCAAAAGCTTTAAAGCCTCTGGGAACGTGCAATTTTCCATTTTCATCACAAAGGTAAAAACATCACCGCCAACATGACAGCCATAACAATAAAAAAAGTTCTTGTCCGGCGTTACGGAAAAGGACGGTGTTTTTTCTCCGTGGAAAGGGCAGCAGCCCCAAAAACTGCCGCCGCGCTTTTTTAGCGGTACATATTCAGAAATTATTTCGACGATATTAGCTTGGGAGCGAACCTGCTCTTTAAAATCATCAAACATACCACTCATAATTATTGCTCCTGTCACCTCGAATACCATCTGATTTATTATATTCAATATTTAACAAAAAAATCCTCTTTTTAACGGTAGATAATTTTAGCATTACGGCAAGTTTATATTATGGGAATGTAATGTTTATTAAATAGCTGCACAGCTCCGGCATCTGTCAGTCCACCCACAAAATCGACTACAGTCTGCTGCAATCCGAAACGATCTGCCAGTTCCCCATATTCTCTTGGCAACAGCTGCGGAGACGCCATATATAAATCCATAAGAGTCCTAACAACGTGTTCCGCCTTGTTATGTTCAACCGTCAGCTGGGGCGAACAGTAAATATAATCAAACATAAAATTGCGAAATTCTTCAACAGCTTCTTCATAATATTTATCAATAATAATTTGCGGCTGATTCAGTGATAATTCCACAATATTATGAACAAGCACATCCAATATCTGGCTTGGTTCTGTTCCTAAGCGCATAGCGACGATACCTGGCAATTTTTCAGGACCGATGATGCCGACTTTGCAACCATCATCGAAATCATGGCACAGATAAGCGATACGATCACAACGCCGCACCACCTGCCCTTCAAGCGTCTTTGGTATCGTACTGCCTGTATGGTTCACAATAGCATCACGAACTTCACGGGTCAGATTCAGCCCTTTCCCCTTCCGGCCATACAATTCTACTACACGAAGGCTCTGTTCATTATGTTTAAAATGTCCAGTATAAGAATTAATTGCCCGCTCCCCTGCATGTCCAAAAGGAGTGTGCCCAAGATCATGCCCTAACGCAGCAGCTTCTGTAAGATCCTCGTTTAATCTCAATGCTCTGGCAATAGTCCTGGCAATCTGCGACACTTCCATGCTATGAGTAAGACGCGTACGGTAATGATCACCCGGACATAAATATACCTGTGTTTTATGTTTTAACTTACGAAAAGGAGTACTATGGATGATCCGGTCCCGGTCACGCTGGAAAGCCGTGCGCAGATCATCGGCAGCCTCCTCACTATCACGTACTGCCTGCGAACTTTTAGCCGCCCAGGGTGCCAGTGTTTCCTGTTCTATATTCTCGCTTATTTTTCTAACTGATAACATTATTCTTCACCTTTATTTCACTTTCAAGCATTGTCACCAGGCACATTAAGTAATATAATTACTCATGTGAGGTGAACTGAATGAAAAAAATTTTTATCTTTGTTTTACTGTTGCTCTTAGTTCCTGCAATTTGTCTGGCAGAGCCGCAGGTAACCAGTGATAAACAAACTTTTAACCCTTTTACAGGAGTTTATGATCTGCAGGGCAACGTCCATGTTGAAATTGGTGACAGAATCATCACCGGCGATGCCGCACAGGTAAGTATGTATAAACTTGAGGTACATGGACAAGGTAATATTACCCTGCGCGAAGGAGATATCACCTTCAATTGTGATACAGTCGATGTATACGGTAAAGAAAAAACTGCCTACGTAGCAGGTAATATGAACTTTACTCAAGGTGATATGATCATCAGCGCCGATACCGGCAGCTTTAACTGGAGCACAAAAAATGCTGTTTTTAACGGTAATGTAATCGTCAACGGTGAACCTAAAAATGGCGAAGTCATTTACAATGTCCGTGAAAAAGTTTTTGTAAATTAGTTTTACAGTTTAAATAACCCTCGCTTAGGCGAGGGTTATTTTTATTTAACGGCGGTCTTTATTTTTCTGCACATACTCTAAGATCATACCTGCTGTTTCTTCGATCGCACGGTTAGATACATTGATAATAGTACAATGCAGACGACGCATAATACCTTTTGCATATTCAAGCTCTTCATTAATCCGTTTAACATCAGCATAAGCGGCACCATCTGTCAGTCCCATAGTTTTTAAACGTTCGCTGCGGATCTCATTAAGTTTAAACGGATCAATAAGCAGGCCAATGATTTTATGCGGAGGAACTTTAAATAATTCTTCAGGAGGCATGATTTCCGGTACCAGCGGTACATTAGCAACTTTTATTTGTTTGTGTGCCAAGTACATGCTGAGCGGAGTTTTAGAAGTTCTTGAAACACCTATGATAACAACATCTGCTTTGGCCAATCCCAAAGGATTTTTGCCATCATCATATTTAACAGCAAATTCTACGGCTTCGACACGTTTAAAGTATTCATGATCTAAAGCATGGATCAATCCGGCCTGGTTTTTAGGCAGCAGTCCGGAAGTTTTTTCAATAGCCTTAAGCATCGGTCCTAAAACATCAACAACCTCTACATCATGCTCCATTGCTTTATGCGCAATATGTTCACGCAATTCAGGTGAAACTACGGTATAACAGATAATACCATTATTTTCCTTAGCCTCTTCAATAACCTTTTCAACCTGCGCCTTATCTTTAACATAAGGAACACGGATCACATCAAATTTTTCCTGTACAAATTGGCTGGTAGTAGCCTTTACAACAGACTCAGCGGTTTCACCAATAGAATCAGAAACTGCATAGATAATCGGTAATTTAGCTATGATAATTGCCTCCTTTGCCCTCTGCCAGATCCACTAACAGACGGGTAAAATTAGTTTTAGTGATACGTCCCACTACTTCGTAACTGCGCTTATCCTCGCCCACACATCTAATAACAGGCAGACAATCAATCTCATTATCAATAATTTTACGTGCTGCCGAAGCTACAGAATCTTCCTGTTTGACTACAATAAGTTTAGACAGTGGTGTCATCACCATTACAACAGGAATTTCACGCAGATCACTGCCATTATTGATAGCAGCTTTAAGCAAGTCTTTACGCGATACCACCCCTACCAATAGACCAGCCTCATCAAGAACAAATACTGTCCCTACATCCTCCAGGAACATAGTTACAACAGCTTCATAAGCGCTTTTATCCTGATTGACTGCTACAGGCACAGACTGCAGATCACGTACAAGGATGCCGGAAATTTCTTCCATCAACATTCCCAGCGTATTCTTGCCGGTAAAATAATAACCAACTTTAGGACGCGCATCTAAAATACCGCCCATAACTAAAATCGCCAGATCTGATCGTAAAGCCGCACGAGTTACATTCAGACGTTCAGCAATATGTTCGCCCGTGATCGGCCCATCCTGGCGCACGATCTCGGCAATACGTTTTTGTCTGTTACTTAAAGAAATTGTCCTCACACCCTTCCGAACTTACATTAATTTTTCCTATATTTATATAGTATACGCTATTTTATGCAAAATCCCTGCTTCCGGTCATAAATATTTTTAAAAGTATACAAAAATAACAGGGCCAAAATTTCGGCCCTGTTATTTTCATATATTTTCATAACTGCTCATGTTCCATTCTCTGAATCATAATACACAGCAGCAAAAAATAACGGTCTGTCATTTTAAAATAATTTTTTTGTGTTATTTCTTTGATTTTCCCCAACCGATAACGTAGAGTATTAATATGTATATGCTGTCTTTCAGCTGCATCCTCTAAACTGTTTTCCCGCAGAGCCGCCGAAAGTGTATCCAAAAGGCTAGATTGATAGCGTCTGTCATATTCCTGCAGTTTATCAAGCACCGTCGTCTTAATAAAATTATACTCCGAAGTATTGCGGCAGTGCATCAGCAAACTGAACGGCAGCCATTCTTCAGCCTTACGTACTCCTGAAATATGCAATTTATATAAAAGTCTGATAACGTTTACCGACATCTCATAATGCTCTTTAATTCGCTCCAGTTCTGTAAATTCAGGAGATATTACAGCTGCAGCTATTTTATTCTGTTCCTTATTATATTTTTTGAATATATTAATGCTCGTAAGAGCTTCTTTACTGCTGCATAACAAGATATAAAATTTTTCCTCTTCAATTAAAAATCTATCAATCAAATAATTGCTTATATTATGGCTTCCTTTAGAAAATAAAATCAAATTATATGCTTTTTGCTGCACAAATCCCAGATTAGCAAGCTTTTCAGCAATAACTTCTCCACTTTTGATTTCACCATTTTTTATTTCTTTCCAAAACCGTTCCACTGTTTTCTGCAGCGTTTCATAATGGTCCCACAGCTTGATGGCTAAAAAAGAAGCTCCCTGTTGCCCAATCAACCGTTCTTTTTCCGTTAACTGCCCCTCAGCAACAATAACAAACCGCCCTATAAGCTGACTACGGGCATAGCATTCGAAAATATGCAGCTCATTGATAAAAAAGCCCGCATCAGTATATATTCTTTCATTAAAACCAGTTTTAATTTTTTCTGTCCAATCAAGAAAATCCTGTTTACGAGTACCTCGTCTGCTCCAGGAAGCAAGTATCTTCCCTTCATGATTCAGGCAAAAACAATTCTTGTGAAGCTGATTTCCCAAAACATTCACCAGCGAAGCCAGATCATCTGAATTCAGTGAAGTATGAATAAGTTTTTGATAGTTTTTTTCTACTTCAATCAACATATTGGTTTGATAATTCTGGATTTCAGAAGTGATTGTCTGCACCAGTTCTCTAAACTTGACTGCAGTTTTCACTTCAAATACCGGCAGCCGGTACTGATCTGCCAACTGCAGTATTTTCAGCGGGATCTTATTGATAAAACGACCTGTTTTGATACCTATCGCTGATATTCGCGGAGCAAGCTTTTTAAAACCATCTTCCTGCAGATCAGGACTTTTACTGAAGGCATACCAGGTAGTTAAAACAAACTCACCTCCTGTTACCCATTCGTGCAAATCAGGCCCTTCCATAATTGTTACATGTGTTATCTGATTGTTTAAGTTCCCATGCTTATTAACCAATGTCACACGTTCGGCAAAATCTTTGATTTCCAATAATTCATTTAAGGTCACCATTTTCTTGGACATTATCTCACCTTCTTTTCTAATGCCATATATTTCTTTTTCTCCAGAATATCCTGATTACGATTTTACTATTTAGTTATTTTTTTAGCAAATCCAAAGATTTCAAAAACTGTTATACTAAAAAGCTGAACTTTACCCATCGTAAAACCTTCTTGATTTTAAACCAGCGCCTTATTTTTCATTCCGGTAAAAAAATCTTGAGGCAACTATAAAAGCAGCCTCAAGATTATCAAATCTTCCATTAATCATTCACATAAAACTAAGTATTACAAAAGTTCCACTGATGATAACGCCGGAAACAATTGTCCAAATAACGCAATATCCCATAATATCACGCGCCGATAATCCCGCAACTCCTAAAAGCGGCAATGCCCAAAACGGTTGAATCTGATTAGTCCAGCCATCTCCCCAAGCAAAAGCCATAATTGTCTGCGGAATGTTCGCCCCCAATGCCTCAGCAGCCTTCATCATGATTGGTCCCTGGATAGCCCATTGCCCGCCTCCGGAAGGAATGAAAATATTTACCAGCCCTGCCGATAAAAATGTATAAAGAGGGAAGGTATGTGCTGTAGAAATTTCTACAAACCACATGGAAATCATATCAACCAGACCAGAAGCAGTCATCATCCCCGACATACCAGCATAAAGCGGAAATTGCAAAATAATACCGCGGCTGGCACCGATTCCCTGTGCCACAGCCTTTAAAAAGCCGTTAGGACTGCTGTGCAGATATAAACCCAATGTTAAAAAAATCAAAATGACCAAATTCAAATTCAGGTCAAAACCAATCTTAGAAAAATTAGCTCCCAGATAAATCAATGGGAACAAACCAAACAAAGCGTTGAGCCAATAAGAATTTTCCAATCTTTCGGCAAATGTCATATCTTTTTTAGCAATTCTTATCTCTGGTTTTTCTTGTTCTTTTTCACTGTATTCCACTATTTCATTAGCAGGAGGTTTCATATTAAAATACACGATAAACAGCATAATTACGATGATAGCCGTCATTACCAGATTCCAGGAAGAATACAGCGTATCACCAACCGGTGTCAGTGGCAGTCCGAGCTTCTCCATAAAATTGCCTGGTGTTGCTGAAACAAGCGGAATCGAAGAAGACGGCCCGCGAATAATCTCACCGCCATAAGCCGCAGCTACCAACAGCGGAAAATGCAGGCCTTTAACCTTTTTGCCTACCTCTTTCGCAAGAACTGCACCTATAACAAGCCCAAATCCCCAGTTTATATAGCAAGACGCAATAGATACTAATGTAGTCAACCCAAGAGCCTGCTGTGGAGTTTTAGGAATACCTGTTACCTTGTTCAAAATCTTTTTAGCCAAAGGTGTCAATGCCAGTACATAACCTGTCAATAAAACTAAAACCATCTGCATCCCAAAAACAAACATCGATGAGTACCCTCTGCCCCAATATTCTATCATTTGCAGAGCACTCTTGTTCATTAAAAACATTCCGCCGCAAAATACAACAAATGTTAAGAGAATAGCCAAAATAAAAGCATCCGGAAGATAATTCTGCACCATCTTCAGACAGAACTTTGTTACAGTCTTCATAAAAATCCGCCTCCTTTTCCCATTTTCTTTTTCATTTACACCAGCTCTAAAACCGTAGCTGATCCTAGCCCTCCAGCAATACATAAAGTAGCCAAGCCATATCTGACCTGTCTTTTCTGCATTTCATGCAATAAAGTTACTAAAATCCTTGCTCCAGAACAACCAATCGGATGCCCCAGAGCAATTGCACCGCCATTTACATTGACCCTGGTCAGATCAATTTCCAGCTCCTGTATGACCGCTAATGATTGTGCTGCAAATGCTTCATTGATTTCTATCAGTCCAATATCTTCGATCCTTAGCCCTGCCCTTTTCAGCGCCAACCTTGTTGCAGGCACAGGCCCCATTCCCATATATGCCGGCGAAACACCTATTGAAGCCTGGCTGATTATTTTAGCCATAGGCTTTAACCCTGCCTTTGCAGCCGCACTTTCTTCAGCAATCAGCAACATGGCTCCACCGTCATTTCGTCCTGATGCATTGCCTGCCGTTACGCTGCCGTCCTTTTTAAAAGCAGGCTTCAATTCTGCAAGTTTTTCTATCGTTGACAAACGTGGATGCTCATCAGCAGCAAACATCAAAATCTCTTTTTTCTTTTTTACTGGCAAAGGTTCAATCTCATCATCAAAGCGTCCGCTTTTTATTGCAGCCTGAGCTTTTTCCTGACTTTCGCAGGCAAAATAATCTTGTGCCGTTCTGCTGATAACATATTTTTCAGCAATATTCTCTGCAGTCATACCCATTGTCAGGACTCCATACTGGTCAGCAGGCTGTGACCGTGGCTGACTTTCGGTATTAGGATCCAGCAAAATCCCGTTACCTACTGCATAACCCCTCCGTGCCTCTCTGAGATAATATTGGGCATTACTCATACTTTCGATACCACCAGCTAAAACGAAGTCAGCATAGCCGCACATAATCTCCTGTGCCGCATTCTGGACAGCCTGCATACCAGAACCACATTGTCTGTGTACTGTATAAGCCTGTACTTCAAGCGGAAATTTTGTCATCAATGCAGCTAATCTTGCAATATTAGGCTGGTCGCTGCTCTGCTTTGCCTGCCCTAAAATTACTGCATCCAGAAGTCTGATATCTAAATGACTACGTTCACATATTTTCTGCAACAAAAAGGCAGCAATTTCCTCCGGCTGTATGTCCTTCATTGCTCCGTTCAGTTTTCCTATAGGCGTCCTGATTCCATCTATGACTACCGGCTGCAGCATATCTATACCTCCCTTATACTAATTTTTTCAGCCAGCTCATAATGAGCAGATGTCATTGCTGCAATTTCTTCCAATGTAACATCAGAAGTATGTTCCAGTAAAAACATCATTCCGTCCTTAAACTTAAATACAGCATATTCTGTGACTAAAGTATTAACTACTTTCCGCCCAGTCAGAGGCACAGTACAATCCTTTACCAGTTTATGCCTGCCATTTTTTGCCGTATGAGATGTCGCAACGATCACCTCTTTTACTCCAACGACCAGATCCATTGCTCCTCCTGGTCCTAAAACACCTTTGCCCGGCAAAGCCCAATTTGCCAGGTCTCCCGCTTCATTTATCTGTATGGCTCCGATAACTGTAGCATCCATACGCCCACTTCTGATCATTGCAAAAGATGTAGCACTATCAAAATAACAGCATCCGGGCGTTTCAGTAACCGGTGTACGACTGGCATTAATGAGATTAGGAATTATTGCCTCCCCGCTAAGTTGTTTAGGCCCAACACCCAGCATTCCATTTTCCGTCTGAATGTAAATATGTTTATCTGCTGGTAAATAATCAACCGCCATTGTGGGAATACCTACACCTAAATTGACAAAACCACCGTCAGGCAGCATTTCCGCAACTCTTTTAGCAATTCTTACTTTTGTTTCCGCTTCTGACATGTTTCTCATTTAACTGCACCCCGATTCTGCGTTACCAAAACATCCACATAAATATAAGGTGTTACAATCTCTTCCGGCGAAAGCATACCGGTTTCTACAATCTCATCAACCTCAATAATCGTCAAAGCGGCTGCTGTTGCCATAAGCGGATTAAAATTTCTTGCTGTTTTTTCATAAACTAAATTCCCCATAACGTCCGCTTTTCTGGCATGTAACAAAGCTACGTCTGCTTTCAAAGGATACGCCAAAACATAGGCTTCGCCGTCAATAACTTTTGTTTCACAATGCGCAGTCAGCTCTGTGCCAGCTCCAACCTTTGTATAAAACCCGCCAATTCCACAGCCGCCTGCACGGATACTTTCTGCAAATGTGCCCTGTGGCATCATCTCTAAATTTAACTTTCCATCAAAATATAATTCCGCAGCTTCAGTATTATAGGTAAAATAGGTACCTATAGCTTTTTTCAGCATCCTATTCCTTACCCACCTTCCCAAGCCTACATTAGGAGTACCAAGATCATTGGCAATAACAGTCAAATCATGTATGTCTGTATCTGCCAGTAAATCAATCAGCCTCTTTGGGTTACCGACATTTCCAAAACCTCCGATCATAACAACATCACCTGACCTGACAAGCTTAACAGCTTCCACAGCTTCTACAATCTTTGCTATGATAATCACCTCCATATTAGTTCTTTGATTTCAGTATACAAAGCTAAAGGCGAACCTAATATGTAGAAACCTACAAAAATAATCTGATTTTTTTGCATTTTTGCACAAAAATAGCCCTTATAACAGTTATCTAACTGTTATAAGGGCTATAAAAAATAACAGGACCGAATATTCGGTCCTGTTAAGTTAATTATTCATTATTGAAGCAGTTCGCGTACCATTTGATTGATACGTTTACCGTCGGCTCGGCCCTTAGCCTTCGCCATAACAGCAGGCATTACTTTACCAATCGCTTTCGGTCCTTCGGCACCAGTCTCGGAGATAGCTTCAGCAACCATAACACGCAATTCTTCATCGCTAAGCGGTTCAGGCAGATATTTTTTGAGAATCTCAATTTCTGCTTTAGCCTGCTCGGCTAATTCACTGCGTTCGGCTTTTTCGAATTCTACCAAAGAATCCTGCCGCATCTTGACCTCTTTCAGCAAGATAGCCAGAACCTCATCATCATTCAGTTCCTTCTTCTCATTGATTTCGACATTTTTAATATTAGCACGCACCATACGAATAACCGATAAACGCAGCTTACCTGCTTCACGGTCCTTCATGGCCTGTTTCATATCTTCTGTCAATTGGTCTTTAATAGACATACAGCACGCCCCCATTATCTGGTTTTACGTTTTCTGGCTGCTTCGGATTTTTTCTTACGTTGAACGCTCGGTTTTTCATAATGTTCGCGCTTTCTAACTTCAGAAAGAATTCCGGCCTTTTGGGTTGCTCTTTTAAATCTGCGCAGCGCACTGTCCAATGTTTCGTTTTTGCCAACTTTAATTTCTGCCATCTGATCTCCCTCCCTCCACACACTTAGGGAAGTGTATATATGCATTTCATGCGTTTTTTGCACTATTGCTGACTATCGTCAGACCGCAATTACCGCACAATATTACCAGTAAATTATATCTTATGATAGGCCTTTTGTCAAGGTATCAGCAGGGCGGCCACCCCAATGCTTTACCGCCTAAAAGATGGATATGCAAATGCTTAACGGTCTGCCCTCCATCATCACCGGTATTGGCAACGATGCGAAACCCTTTTTCATTAACACCAAGTTTCTCAGCCAGTTCCTTAACTTTCCCAAACATATACAGGAGCAGCTCCGGTTCTGCAGTAATAATATTTTCAGTATGAGCTTTCGGTATCATTAAAACGTGTACCGGAGCAGCAGGAGCCACATCACGGATTACGATCATTTTGTCATCTTCATAAACTCTTTCAGACGGGATCTCACCGGCAATAATTCGGCAAAAGATACAGTCGTTCATTTCTTTACCCCCTTAGTGATCCTAATTTTTATAATATTCGTCAGAAAATTTAAAAGTCCTTTTTCTATTTACTCTGTTCACAATTTATTTTCAAAATGTAACTAACAAAGTAAAAAAATCTTTAATAAAACGCTTGACTTATAGTCAACTCCAGCCATTATACTGAACTTAAAGTCTTTTTAATCATTTATCTAAGAAAGGAGAGTTTACAGTGAAAAAATTTTTATCAACATTACTTTATACCGCTGCCGCAACTTTATTATTCAGCGCTTGTGGAATGACTGCCAATACAGTTTCTTCTCCTGTTGAACCAACTGTTAAAAGTAATGAAAAAACAGCAGTAAATAATAAAGCTCTTGTTTATTTCAGCAAGGAGATAAGCCCTGCAAGCCTGATCAAACTATATGATAAAATCAACCAGGATATACATGGTAAAGTAGCTATCAAAATCCATACAGGAGAAAAGAACGGTCCCAATATACTCCCACGGGAAATGGTGATGGCTTTGCAGCAGCATGTACCTGACAGTAATTTAGTCGAAACCAACACTTTCTATAAAGGTGACCGCTATACCACCGCCAGCCACCGCGAAACATTAAAAGTTAACGGCTGGGATTTTTGTACTGTAGACATTATGGACGAGGAAGGAGCAGTAATGCTGCCAGTAAAAGGAGGGAAACATTTTCAGGAAATGTCGATCGCAAAAAATATGCTTAATTATGATTCCATGATCGTTTTGACGCATTTTAAAGGACACACTATGGGAGGATTTGGCGGTTCAATGAAAAATATAGCAATTGGCAACGCAGACGGCAGGATCGGCAAAGCCATGCTGCATACCTCTGACCCATCCAACCCCTGGGAATATAGCCAAGAGCGTTTTATGGAAAATATGGCTGAATCAGCAAAGGCTACAACAGATTTTTTTGGTAAACAAATCATTTATATCAATGTATTGCGCAATATGTCTGTTGACTGCGACTGTGCCGGTCTTGCTGCGGCACCGCCAACAACTCCTGATATTGGCATCCTTGCTTCTACAGATATTCTTGCCGTAGATCAGGCTTCTATCGACCTTATTTTTGCTTTACCAGATGCGGCTAAGCATGATCTGCAGGAACGGATCGAATCGCGTCGCGGTTTGCGGCAGCTCAGCTACATGAAAGAACTTTCCATGGGTAATGATCAATATGAATTAATTACCATTGAATAAAAGAAAAGCTGCCTTAAAAGGCAGCTTTTCTTTTATTCTTATTTCAGCAATTCTCCGATTAAAAAACTTGTCTCAGCCTTCAGTAATCTCACTTTTCTTATCTTGCCACATAGTTCAGCTTCCGACCGAACATAGACCCGTAAATAATTGCTGGTCAAACCTTCTATATAGCCATTCTCAACAGTCTGCTCAAACAATACCTCCACAGCACTGCCGACAAAACGTTCTAAAAATTTCTTCTGCTGCTTATGATCAAGCTCAGCAAGTTGTGCACAACGTCTTTGCTTAACAGTTTCAGGAATTTGATTGGGCATTTTTTCGGCCGGAGTACCCTTACGTTTAGAATAAGGGAAAATATGCATTTTACTGAATCCGCAATTTTCTGCAAAAGCCAATGTAGATGCAAACTCCTCTTCCGTCTCACCCGGAAATCCGGCAATAATATCAGTAGTAATGGCAATATCAGGAATACGTTTACGGATATCGGCTAAAAGTTCGGTAAAACGTCGGGTGTCATACGGTCTGTGCATTCTGGCTAAAGTTGTATCACAGCCTGCCTGCAAAGGTAAATGCAGCTGTCGGCACAACCGTTTATCTTTTTCCATAAGATTAAGCAGCCTCGCTTCTACCTCCACTGATTCCAATGACCCCAACCGCAGTCTCTGCAGACCCTCTACACTTAAAGCTACCTCAACAGCATCAAACAAAGTCAGTTTTCCATCATGTTCTTTACCATAGCAGCCAAGGTGAATACCGATAAGTACTATTTCTTTATAACCAGAAGCTACAAGCTTTTCAACTTCTTCCCTAATGCTTGTCAGACTACGCGAACGCAGCGGTCCGCGGGCAAAAGGAATAATACAATAAGTACAGAATTGATTGCAGCCTTCCTGTATTTTTAAGAAAGCTCGTGTCTTATCACTAACATCACCTGCACTCAGTTCTTCAAACTCAGTGTTGGCACTCAGCTTACGCACGCTGTCTATTGTATCAACAGACTGAAAAGCAGCAGCTTCTTCTACCAACCGTACGATATCCGCTCTATCCTGGTTCCCGATAATAAGATCAACACCAGGAATTGTCTTCACTTCTTCTGCCGCCGTCTGTGGATAACAGCCAGTCACAACCACGAAAGCAGTTGGATTTCTACGCACAGCACGATTGATCATCTGCCGTGATTTACGCTGCCCCGTATTTGTAACAACACAAGTATTGATCACATAAATATCAGCTTCGCAATTAAAACCAACTACAGTATAACCATGACTGCGAAATATCGCTTCCATGCTGGCAGTATCGGCCTGATTGACTTTGCAGCCTAAAGTATAAAATGCTATTCTTTTCATCAATCAGCCTCCTAAATCACCAGTTTCATAAAATATTGCGGCCGCAGCTACTAATGCAGCTGTTTCCGCACGTAATATGCGCTTGCCTAAACTTACTCCCAATGCCCCAGCTGTCCGTGCCTGCTGTAATTCCATCTCAGAAATACCGCCTTCCGGGCCTATGATCAGCAGCAGTTCTTTCAAATCTTGCTCCTTTTGCAGTGCAGCCTTCAAACCAAGCTTATCCTCACATTCATAAGCTATCAGTTTACAGTCGCAGTGATTATCAGCAAGCATCTGTTCCATCGTCTGTACTGGCTGCACCATTGGTATAATATCACGCTTACTCTGTTTCGCAGCCGCTTCAGCAATTTTCTGCCAGCGCTCAACTTTCTTAACAGCTTTATCACCTTCCAGGCGTACGACCGAATGCTCCATCGCTACTGGTATAATCTCACTGACTCCCAGTTCTACAGCCTTCTGGATAATAAAATCCATTTTTTCACCTTTAGCCAACCCTTGTGCCAGTACGATTCGCACTGAAGGCTCATGACTTTCCGCCAGTACCTCCAGACATTTGACTGTCACAACGCTTTCATTAGCATCAGTAATTTCAGCAAGAGCCGTGACACCATCATCACTTACAATCTGTACTCTGGACCCACATTGCATCCGCAGTACAGTATAAATATGCCTTGCATCAACACCCATTATTGTCATCGTATCACTGTATAGCTGCGGTATAAAAAATCTATGCACCGTCAGTCCTCCTTACGCATCTGCATAACAACCCATCCGCCTTTGGCATCAACAGCTTCGACACACAAACCAACTTTAGCGGCAGCTACTGATACATCATTCTGCCGTTCTTCAATAATACCGCTGGCAAGGAATATTCCTCCGGATTTTAACTTACAGGGAATATCCTGCAGAAGCATAATAATAATATCGGCAATAATATTAGCAATGATAATATCAGCCTTACCTTCTGTGCCATGCAGCAAATCACCCTGTTGCACACTGATTTTTTCTGTCAGTTCATTGCCGGCAATATTTTCAATAGCTACTCGTACCGCAGTAGCATCAATATCCACCGCTTTAACTGTTTTAGCGCCAAGTTTAGCAGCAGCAATAGCCAGAATTCCAGAGCCAGTACCAACATCAAATACTTCCATATCAGGACGCAGAACTTTTTCCAAACGTTCCATACACATACAGGTCGTATGATGTGTTCCTGTACCAAACGCCATCCCTGGATCGATTTCAATAATATGTTCACCAGCTTTAGATGCATATTTTTCCCAGGTAGGCTTAATCACCAATGTTCGGCCAATATGCGTAACATGAAAATACTGTTTCCATTCGTTAGCCCAATCCTGCTCGGAAACAGTACGAAAACGCGTATTACCAAAGCGACATTTACCAATACGTGTTTCCAAATTTATTAAGTCCTCATCAATCTGTGTAAGACGAGGCTGCAGCTCTTCATCCTCCGGATAATAAGCAGTTATCGTAACCACTTCTGTATTTTCCTGCTCAGGAATATCGCATAATTCCCAAGTGCCTGAATTACGCAAAGTGTTTATCAAAACCGGGTCCTCAATAACAACACCATTGTTTGCACCTACAGCACGCATAATTTCGGCAACCAGATCAGCTGCCTCATGTGTAGTTTGTATACTTACCTCTATCCATTGTGACAAAGCGCTCACTCCTTAAATAACTATCATATATATTAAACACAAAGCTTATTCTAAAATATTTTACCATATGAAAGTGTTTTTCTACCAGTTTGAGAAGATATTTCAATGCCAAGTGCTCACATTATATCATATTTTTTGGCATAAAAAAATAAACTGCGGTGTTCAAACCGCAGTTTATACAAGTCATTATTTAAATAAATCTTTAATCTTATTCAAAAAGCCTTTTTCTTCAGGATTAATGTTATCTTTACTGATCTCGGCAAATTTACGCAAAGCATCTTTCTGTTTTTCATTCAGCTTCTGCGGCACAACAACTTTGATCCTGACTAACTGGTCGCCGCGTGTACTGTTACGCAAACTGGGAATGCCTTTGCCCTTCAAACGCAGTACCTTTCCAGGCTGAGTTCCTTCCGGAACCTTCATCACAACCTGTCCATCCAGCGTAGGAACCTTAATCTCATCACCCAAAGTTGCCTGTACAATATTGATCGGCACTTCGCAGTAAACAGTAGTACCATCGCGCTCAAAAAACTTATGCGGTTTAACATACAAATATACATACAAATCACCGCTTGGTCCGCCTTTAACCCCTGCTTCGCCTTCTCCGGCTACCCGCAGGCGGGAACCGTTGTCAACACCTGCAGGGATCTTGACTTTAAGTTTTTTATTCTTTTTAACAGTGCCCTGTCCGCGACATTCCTTACATGGTTCGCTGATGATCTTGCCTTCACCATGACATTTAGGACATGGCCGTACATTGGTCATCTGTCCGAACATAGTGTTTTGAGTAAAACGGATCTCGCCACTTCCGTGACATTCAGGGCAAGTTTCAACTTTAGAACCAGGTTCCGCACCATTCCCATGACAATGCGGACATTGTTCGTCACGATATAAACTGATCTCACGTTCTAAACCAAACGCAGCTTCTTCAAAAGTGATTTCCAGGTCAAAGCGTAAATCAGCACCGCGCTGAGGACCGGCATTAGAACCACGCGAGCCGCGGCCCTGCCCGCCGAAGAACATATCAAAAATATCTTCCATGCCTCCGCCGCCAAAACCGCCGAAACCTTCAAAGCCCCCAAATCCACCAGCACCGCCGGCACCGCCGTTTTCAAAAGCAGCATGTCCAAACTGGTCATATTGGGCACGTTTCTGCTCATCGCTGAGTACACTGTAAGCCTCGGACGCTTCTTTAAATTTCTCAGCCGCTTCCGGATTATCTTTATTCACATCAGGATGATACTGACGTGCCAGTTTGCGGTATGCTTTTTTAATTTCATCTGCTGTAGCGGTTTTAGACACGCCTAGCACGTCATAATAATCTTTTTTACTCAAAGTTTACACCATCCTAAGCCGATTATTTTTTGTCTTCGTCAACCACTTCGGCGTCAACAACATCGTCATCAGCTTTTTTTGCGCCCTCGGCTGTTTCAGTACCTTCAGCACCTTTAGCAGCTTCAGTTTGTTTGTACAGCTCTGCGGAAAGTTCATAAAGAGGTTTGGTCAAAGCTTCAGTATCTGCTTTGATTTTTTCCATATCTTCGCCTTTCAGAGTCTCTTTTAAAGTATCAAGCGCTGCCTGTACTTTTCCAATCAATTCTTCAGAGCCTTTGCCTTCCATATCTTTAATGGTCTTTTCGGCTTGATAGCACAGGGAGTCAGCATTATTACGTACTTCAACGCCTTCTTTACGTTTTTTATCAGCTTCAGCATTAGCCTCTGCTTCTTTTACCAGACGGTCGATTTCGTCTTTTTCCAAAGTACCTGAAGACGTAATAGTGATTTTTTGTTCTTTACCGGTACCAAGATCCTTAGCGCTTACATTTACGATACCATTAGCATCGATATCGAAAGCAACTTCGATCTTCGGTACTCCACGAGGAGCAGCCGGGATGCCGGAAAGCTCAAAACGTCCCAGAGTTTTATTATCGGCAGCCATTTCACGTTCACCCTGCAGTACATGGATATCAACTGAAGGCTGATTATCAGCAGCAGTAGAGAAGACCTGCTTACGGGAAGTCGGGATGGTAGTATTACGTTCAATGATCTTTGTGAACACACCGCCCAAAGTTTCTATACCCAAAGACAACGGAGTTACGTCAAGTAAAAGCACGTCTTTTACTTCACCTGCCAAAACGCCGGCCTGAATGGCAGCACCAACGGCAACACATTCGTCAGGGTTTACACCACGGTAAGGCTCTTTACCGATAAATTTTTTCAAAGCTTCCTGTACAGCAGGAATACGGGAAGAACCGCCTACCAAGATAACTTTATTGATATCAGAAGCAGACAAGCCGGCGTCGGCCATAGCCTTGCGGGTCGGCTCCATTGTGCGTTCAACGAGATCAGCAGTCAATTCGTCAAATTTTGCACGAGTCAGATCCATATCCAAATGCTTCGGACCTTCAGCACCGGCAGTAATAAACGGCAGGTTGATATTAGTTGTCAAAACACCGGATAATTCGATTTTTGCTTTTTCAGCGGCTTCACGCAAACGCTGCATAGCCATACGGTCATTACTCAAATCAATGCCTTCATTTTTCTTAAATTCAGCAACCATCCAGTCAACGATTTTCTGGTCAAAATCATCGCCGCCTAAATGAGTATCACCGTTAGTAGCTTTTACTTCGAAAACACCGTCACCTACATCAAGGATAGATACGTCGAAAGTACCGCCGCCAAGGTCATAAACCATAACGGTATGGTCGTCACTTTTATCAATACCATAAGCCAAAGATGCAGCAGTAGGTTCGTTGATGATACGGAGAACCTCCAAGCCTGCGATACGGCCGGCATCTTTAGTTGCCTGACGTTGACTGTCAGAGAAGTAAGCAGGAACAGTAATAACTGCCTGAGTTACTTTTTCACCTAAATATTTTTCAGCATCTTCTTTCAACTTTTGCAGAATCATCGCGGAAATTTCTTCCGGAGAATATTTTTTATCGTCGATTGCTACTTTATAGTCAGTACCCATATGACGTTTAATAGAACTAATAGTTCTGTCAGTGTTGGATACTGCCTGACGTTTTGCCAGCTGACCAACTAACCGTTCGCCGTTTTTGGAAAAACCAACTACGGACGGAGTTAAACGGCTGCCTTCCTGATTAGTGATAACGGTAGGTTCGCCGCCTTCCATTACTGCTACTACAGAGTTAGTAGTACCTAAGTCAATACCAATTACTTTAGACATGATTTATTCCTCCTCGGGTTTATATGTTAATTTTAATTTATATGGCAACTATTCGTTGCTGATAACTTTAACTTTGCTGTGCCGGATAACTTTATCACGTAATTTATAGCCCTTTTCCAGAACCATCTCTACAGTGTCATCATCCATATCGGGATTTTGCCCCCTCATCACAGCCTCATGCATCTCAGGATCGAATTTTTCGCCCTGTGCTTTTATTTCTTCTACGCCCAAATCTTTAAAAGTCTGCTCGAACTGACGCCTAATCATTTCAATACCTGAATAAATTCCGGCGGCATCATCAGATTTTCTGGCGGCGTCTTCAGCACGTTCAAAATTATCCAACACCTTTAAAAATTTTCCGACAACATCAGCGGTAACAAAAGTTGCCAGCTGTTCACGTTCGGACGTATTGCGTCGGCGGAAATTATCAAAATCTGCCTGCAGCCTTAAAATACGGTTCTGCAGTTCTTCGATCTTAACATCCTTTTCATCCTGCTCAGGAGTTTTTTCTTCAGCAGCTCCCTCACTCTTTTTCCCGGCAGTCTCATCGACTCCATTAGCAGCATCGGCTGTATTCGTTTGAGCTTCCTGCTGAGGTGTTTCTTCGGCAGTTGTTTGCTTTGAGCTTTCCTTCAAATCTTCTGTTTGCAAAACACTTCCTCCTTATAGTCTTTTTACTTATCTAAAATTGTTTTCAGATATTTATGCAGGTAATCCATTACAGAAATGACCTTACCGTATTCCATACGGGTTGGACCTAATACTGCCATCGTACCTACGATCTGACCATTCAGACGATAAGTAGCCTGAACCATACTGCAATCCTGAATACCGGTAAATTTATTTTCAGAACCTATCGTTACCTTAAGGCCTGAATCTTCACCACCTTGCAAAAGATCCTTCAGGACCTTTTCTTCTTCTAATATACCAAGCAGGTTTCTGACTCTTTCCACATCACGGAATTCCGGTTGATTAAGCAGTTGCTTTGTTCCGCCTAAAAATACCTTCTGTTCCTGCCTGCGCCCTGTCATTTTACGTACAGCCTGCAGTAATGATGAAAAAATGAGTTTATCCTCGACCACATCTGTATGGACATTCTGCAAAATCTCCACAGAAATATCGCTAAGATTGCGATCTTCCAGCAATTTGCTCATTTTACCAGCCAGATAATCCATCTCTTCAGAAGACATACCTAAAGGAATATCAACAACATTCGTATCTATACTGCCATCATCGGCAACGATACATAAAATAGCATGCTGACTGTCAAGCGGCAAAAATTTTAAATAACAGAAATTTGCAATCGTCTGCTGGTTAGTCAAAACCATGGAAACATTCTGTGTCATACGTGACAAGATCTTGGCTGTCGACTGGAAAATATCATCAATGTTACGACGACGTTCATTATACCAGCCATCTATTAATGCCATATCATTATCTGTCAATGTCCCCGGTTCAATCAGGGCATCTACATAAAAACGATAAGCCTGAGCAGATGGAATACGTCCCGCTGAAGTATGCGGCTGTTCCAAATAACCCAGAAGCTCAAGGTCTGACATCTCATTACGGATCGTTGCCGGGCTGAGCCCTAAGTCATACTTGCGGGCAATAGTACGTGAACCAACCGGCTCAGCCGATGAAATGTAGTCTTCTATGATAATTTGCAGGATCTTTTTCTTTCTTTCGTTTAACACGATCCCACCTCCAACTCGATTGTTAGCACTCATCTCATTAGAGTGCTAACATCTTGGTATTAGAATAGCACTGACCTTAACAGTTGTCAACCAATTTTTCTTACTTCACAAAGATTTCAAAAATTTCATTGCTAAAGCGCATCCCTTGCTCCGTCAGCCTCATCCGCCTATGCTCAATATCACAGAATACTAAATTTCCTCTAATAAATTTTTCTAATTCACCCCCAAATTCTAACATTACATCACAGCCAAAACGTTGTTCAGTTTCTATTAAATCTATCCCTACCGCCGTCCGTAAACCCATAAATAAATATTCTGACAGCTGCATTTCTTTTGTCAGATATTCAAAGCCTCCACAACTTTTGCCACTTTGAATACTTTCAATATAATCAGTTACAGAATCTGTTGCTGTAAAACGTTGACTGCCATTAAAGCTGCAGGCGGAACTGCCAAAAGACAAATACGGCAGATAATGCCAGTAAACAAGGTTATGCCTTGACTCCTGACCTGACACTGCATAATTTGAAATCTCATATCTATGCAGGCCCTGTGCTTCCAGATACTCCTGTACCAATTCATACATTGCCAGTTGACAATCTTCGTCCGGCAACTCAACTTTTCCCTTGTCCAGCAGACCTGCCAAAGGCGTATTTTTTTCAATCGTCAAACCATATACCGACAAATGCTGCAAACCTGCCACAGTTAAATTCTGCAGACTGGTCTTCAGTGTTTGAAGGGACTGCTCCGGCAAACCATAAATAAGGTCAGCACTGATTCGTGTAAAACCAGCCTTCTCTGCCATTGTAATAGCGTCTAAAGCCTCTTTAGCCGTATGTATCCTGCCAACAGCCCGAAGTTCGGCATCGTTAAGACTTTGAACACCAAAGCTTATACGATCAAATCCCAAATCTTTAAAAAAACGCAGCTTATCCAAATCGGCAGTACCGGGATTAACTTCAATCGTTGCCTCTTCCGGCTGCAGCCAGCATCCATTTTTTTGCAAAGCTTCTACCAGTTTCGCCAAAAGCTTTTCCGAAAGCAACGAGGGCGTCCCGCCGCCAAAATACAGCGTGGCCTGATCTGCAATAGTCATTTCATTGCTGCGCATCATTATTTCACTGCAGACAGCATCAACATACTTTTCCATAGTTTCTGTATCCGCACCTGCATATGAAGCAAAGTCACAATATAAACATTTTTGCAAGCAAAAAGGGGTATGTATATATACCCCTTGGATTCGTTCCCATTTTTGCATTTTAATCCATCTTCAAAATCGCCATAAAAGCTTCTTGCGGCAGCTCTACACTGCCGACCTGCTTCATGCGTTTCTTACCTTCTTTTTGTTTTTCCAACAATTTGCGCTTGCGGCTGATATCACCGCCATAACACTTAGCCAATACGTCTTTGCGCATCGCTCTTACATTTTCGCGGGCAATAACTTTATTCCCTATGGCAGCCTGTACAGGTATCTCAAACATCTGGCGCGGAATAAGACTGCGCAGTTTTTCTACCAGCTGACGTCCTCTGGAAACAGCTTTTTCACGGTGTACTATAGCTGACAGTGCATCTACCGGTTCTCCATTCAGTAAAATATCTACCTTTACCAAGCTGGAAGCACGATAACCGGCCAGCTCATAGTCCAAAGAAGCATAACCTCGGGTTACCGACTTCAAACGATCAAAATAATCATAAATTATCTCACTAAGCGGAAGTGCGTAGTGAATCATGACACGCGTTTCATCCAAATAGGTCATATTTTCATACTCACCGCGTTTTTCCTGAGAAAGTTCCATTACTGCACCAACATAGTCTTTAGGTACAATAATTGTAGCGTTAACGTAAGGTTCTTCTACATGGTCGATCACCGTTGGATCAGGGAAATTAGACGGATTATCAACCAGTTCCACATCACCATTGGTGCGAAACACCTGGTAAATAACGTTTGGAGCCGTTGTAATCAGCGTTAGATTATATTCACGCTCCAAACGTTCCTTGATAACATCCATATGCAGCAGACCTAAAAAGCCGCAGCGAAAACCAAATCCAAGCGCTACTGATGTTTCCGGTTCAAAAACCAGTGAGGCATCGTTGAGCTGTAGTTTTTCAAGCGCATCCCGTAAATTGTCATAATCTGAGTTTTCTACAGGATACAGGCCACAGAAAACCATCGGCGTAGCTTTACGATAACCAGGCAGTGCTTCGGCTGCCGGATTATTGGCATCAGTAACTGTATCCCCGACACGTGCGTCTTTAACATTTTTGATTGCTGCAGCAAAAAATCCAACCTGCCCAACCTCCAATGAGTCAACATTAACAAGATTAGGTTTAAAAACACCAACCTCTGTTACTTCAAATTCAGCATTTGTAGCCATCATTTTAATTTTCATACCAGGTTTTATACGTCCGTCAATAACACGCACATATAAAACGACACCCTTATACGCATCAAATTTAGAATCAAATACCAAAGCTTTTAAAGGGCTGTCGCTTATACCGGAAGGTGCCGGTACCTTGGCAACAATAGCTTCAAGTACATCTTCAATACCCAAACCTGTCTTCGCACTCGTCAAAACGGCCTCTGATGCATCGATCCCGATAACCTCTTCTATCTCATGCTTGACTCGGTCAGGATCAGCACTGGGAAGATCGACCTTATTAATAACCGGGATAATTTCCAAATCATTATCTAAAGCCAAATAGACATTAGCCAAAGTCTGAGCTTCAATCCCCTGCGTAGCATCAATAACAAGCAAAGCACCTTCGCATGCAGCTAAAGCTCTCGATACCTCATATGTAAAATCAACATGCCCCGGAGTATCAATGAAATTAAGCATGTACTCTTCGCCATTCTTAGCCTGATAGCTGCTGCGCACGGCCTGCGCTTTGATTGTAATACCGCGTTCACGCTCAAGGTCCATCGAATCAAGGATCTGTGCTTCCATCTCGCGTTTAGTTAAAGTACCGGTATATTCTATCAATCTGTCTGCCAAAGTAGATTTACCGTGATCGATATGGGCAATTATAGAAAAATTACGGATCTTATTCTGGTCCATCATATTCTCCTTCATATATAATCTTGCTAAAGCGGAACATCCGCCGTAAATTCACTGCAAAATATTATATCATTTTTGCCGGTAATTAAGCAAATACTAACTCTTATTAGTAAAGCACTTATAAATAAAAGCTGCTGTAACAAAAAATATTTATGTTAAAGATTATGAAAGTATATATAACGGTATTTTTAGTCACTTCACAAATAATTTACAGCAAATCAAAGCATCAACCTGTTACAATATAAGTAATAATAAAAGAATTATTACAAGAAAGGAAGTTATATTATGGATACCTTAACCGCTATTGCAACCCGCCGCTCTACCAGAGTCTATAAACCAGAACAAATAAGCGATTCCCAGCTGCAAACAGTTTTAGCCGCCGGTTGGGCTTCTCCTGTTGGTCATGGAGCATATGACGAACTATATATTTCTGTTGTGCAAAATCCCAAAATTCTCGAAAACTTTGCAGAATACTGCGGTCAAGCTTTCGGAAACCCCAAATACAATCCGTTTTACGGCGCCCCTACTTTAATCGTCATTTCAGCTAAGCCTAAAGATGACGGCCAGATGGTTTACATAGCTGATGTTGGCTGTATTCTTGAAAATATGCAATTGGCTGCTACTGATATCGGCCTTGGTTCAGTTTATCTTTGGGCTCTTTTAAATCGTATTCCGCAAAGTCCTCAATTTGTAGCCAGCCTTGAACTGCCGGAAGGCTTCAAACCTGTTTCAGCTTTGGCCTTGGGTTATCCGGCCAAACCGCTTGAAAAACGTTCTTTTGCCGACATTAAACCCGAGCGTATCGCTACCAAAATTATCAAATGAAGTCTTTTATGGAATAATTTGCAGAAATCCCTTGCAGAATTAACTCCTTCGTGGTAGAATATTTTAGTAAACGTATTTAATTGTAGGAGGTGAATTCGTTGCCGAACATTAAATCTTCCATTCGTAGTGTAAAAACCGACGCAGAACGTCGTGCAAAAAATGCTCCGATCAAGGCTGCTATCCGCAATGCTGCTCGTAAAGTAGTTGCTGTAACCGAGACCGGCTCTCCAGAAGAAGCAAAAGCAACTTTTGCAACTGCAACCGGTTTGATTGATAAAGCTTCTCGTAAAGGTATTATCCATAAGAATGCTGCAAACCGCAAAAAATCAAGACTTGCTAAAAAAGTCAATGCTATGGACTAATCTCTACAGCAATTAAAGCCTGCTCTTTTGAGCAGGCTTTTTTATTTTTTCTAAAACACGCTTTATCGCATCTTAATTAAAGCTTTCGTTATTTTATTTTTGCTTTAGTTTATATATTTCATTCATATCTTAAAAGTGCTATAATATTACAAATACACCCTAACAGACAGGAATGATACATATGGCTGACTATAGTACTGATAATTTAAAACAATCTCAACAATTCTTACAGGCATATGATAAGTTATTTTCTTTTAAAAATACTTTTTACGATCTCCTTGCCGGTTTAGAAAAAACTCTTGGTCTCACAGAATATTTATCTCATGTTTCTGTAATTCAACTGCGCAACGAAAAACATTTTCAGGCTGCTTTTCATTATCCAAATGCAGCCCTTTCCCAACAGCAGTCTTTGTTAAGCCATAAAGCTCACCTTATCGCAAAAAAGTTAAAGCTCAAGACTGAAATCAACTGCAAAGATTTCAGTCACATATTAACAGAATGCGGTTACAACGATAATATAAGACCAACCACAGTTTATCCGCTGCGCTTTGACGATTATCTTTATGGTTTTGCAGCTTTAGAATTAAACGAAAAAGCAATCAATTTTCAGAAATTCAGCACTGACAGTTTAACTGCTGTTGTAAATATATTATGCGCATATTTTGTAAAAAAGCATGCCTTTGAACAAACTGCATTACAGCAGAAAGTCTATACTTCAATTATCAATGGTATGAATAACCTTATCTACGTAACTGATATCCACACTAATAAAATTCTCTTCATGAACCAAACGATGAAAGACCGTTTTGCCTTAAAAGAACCTGAAGGTAAAATATGCTGGCAGGTATTGCAGCAGAACATGTCCCAACGCTGTAACTTCTGCCCTGTTTCCAAATTACTGCGTGATCCGTCTTCTAATAAGACTATTCACTGGGAAGAAGTCAATTCTAAAACCGGACGTATTTATGAAAACCATGACAGCCTTATCAATTGGTTTGACGGCTCAATCGTACATCTTCAGCAATCTATAGATATAACAGATTCAAAAAAAGCTTTCCATGATGCCTGTTTTGATGAACTGACCAATACACTGACCAGACGTGCAGGAAAAGAGCTTCTGGAAAAATTGATTAAAACAGCTCATCAGAATTGCCATGGTTTTATAACCTGTATGTTTGATATAAACTCACTTAAACAGGTCAATGACAATTATGGACACAGTGAAGGCGATAAGCTCATTATCACTATATGCCAGACTGTAAAAAAATACCTGGGCAGCGGCGATATATTTTTCCGGCTCAGCGGCGATGAATTTATTGTCATTTTTACAGAACATTCTCTGCAAAATGTTAAGGAAATACTGCAAAAAGTCCTAATTGAATTAAAAAATTCAGCACAAAAAAATGCTCTGCCCTATGAACCATCTTTCACTTATGGCCTTTTAGAAGTTCAGCCTACAAGCAATTACTCTCTTACTGATATTTTAAACCGTGTCGACGAAAAAATGTATGAGCAGAAACGTTCTTACCATATACTTAAACGCCAGCAGGAAGCTGGCCTGTCAAAGCAGTCTGACCCGTCTGAAAAAAACAATTTTTCTTATCAGGCACAATATCTCTACGATGCTTTAGTTAACAGCACCGACGATTATCTCTACGTCTGTGACGTCCAAAGTGATGTTTTCCATTATCCCAAAACCATGGTTGAAGAATTTGCTCTGCCTGGCGAATACATCAAAAATGCTGCCGCCATCTGGGGCGCCAAGGTTCATCCAGATGATCAAAGCGCTTTTTTAGCATCCAACCAGGAAATTTTAGACGGACGCGCCAACATTCACTATGTTGAATATCGTGCTCAAAACAAAGAAGGTAAATGGATTTGGGTGCGCTGCCGCGGACAGATGCAATATAACGAGCAGGGTGAAGCAATTCTCTTTGCCGGTTTTATCAAAAAGCTTGGCGAAAATTATAAATAGCAGCTGCTTTAGCGTAAAAAAAGCTCATTCCAAAAAGGAATGAGCTTTTAATATTTTATAGATGAGTGCGTGCTATCTGCCTAACCAAGAACGAGTACTTTTTTTAACAGCTTCCTTATCAACTTCCACATGATTTGGAGCGTACATCAGCAAATTTTCGCTGACCTTAGAAACAGTTGCGCCAATAATGTAACTTACACCGTTCAAATAATCAAAAATACGGTTTTTCATTGCAGAATCAACAGCATCGAAAGATACCATCAGTGTCGCACCGCTCATTAAAGAATCAGCATACTCGCGTACGTCGCTGAATTGACGCGGAGAGCGCACCAAAATATCCATATGACCGCCTTTAACTAAGTACGGACCGCTATAAACTTGATCTTCTTCTACATCGCTATGCCAAAGCTTACGTGCAGCATTTTTTAAATCCATCTTTTACGCCTCCAAACGTCCTTGTTGTCAGATATGCTAACTGCCTACTTCTACATAAATTCTCAAAATCCTTCTTTTTTTAGAATTTTTTTTATTTTTGTATTATTATGCTTTGTTACGGGAACGCTGACGACCACGCTCAACACGATCAAGAATCTTTTTACGCATCCGAATATTCTTCGGAGTAACTTCAACCAGTTCATCATCGTTGATATGCTCCAAAGCCTGCTCTAAAGAGAAAGTCTTAGGCGGAATCAGACGAATAGTATCATCGCTGCCGCTGGCACGCATATTGCTGACATGTTTCTTTTTACAGGGATTGACATCCATATCATCATCACGGCTGTTTTCACCAATGATCTGACCTTCATAGACCTGTTCGCCAGGAATGATGAACATAGTCCCGCGTTCCTGCGCGTTACCTATACCGTAGGATGTAGTTTCGCCGTTTTCAAAAGCAACCAGGCTGCCTCTTGTACGTCCGGGGATCTCGCCTTTATAATCAGCATAACCTGCGAACACATGATTCATAACACCATTACCTTTAGTATCTGTAAGGAACTGGTTACGGAAACCAATAAGTCCGCGGGCGGGGATCACAAATTCCATACGCAGATAGCCGGCCATCTCTGTCATGTTAGTCAGTTCAGCCTTACGCAGTCCCAGCCCTTCCATAACAGCTCCCATAAATTCCTGCGGAACGTCAATTGTTAAAGCTTCCATAGGCTCCTGTAAAGTACCGGTTTCATCATGATGCATGATTACTTTAGGTTTGCCGACCTGCAGCTCATAACCTTCACGGCGCATAGTTTCGATCAATACAGACAAATGCAGCTCACCACGTCCGGAAACAATAAATGCATCTGGACTTTCGGTTTCTTCTAAACGCATCGAAACATTAGTTTTTATTTCTTTAAACAAACGGTCACGAAGATGACGACTGGTAACATATTCACCTTCACGACCTGCAAAAGGACTGTTATTAACAGAGAATACCATCGACAGCGTAGGCTCATCAATACTGATGCCTTTTAATTTTTCAGGACTTTCTGCATCAGCGATAGTATCGCCGATATTGGCATCTGCCAAGCCGATCAAAGAAACGATGTCGCCGGCTCCAACTTCCTGCGTCTCAGCACGTTTCAATCCTTCATAGGTATACAGACGGCCGATCTTCGCTTTACGCTCGCCCTCTTCATCCATCAAAGTAATAGTTTCACCGTTATGGATAGTACCGCGGATCACACGACCGACAACGATACGTCCTACATAATCATCATAATCCAAGGTATTGACCAGCATTTGCAAAGGTGCGTCTACTTCAACATCCGGAGCGGGAATATTTTCCAAAATCACTTTGAACAAAGCTTCTAAATTGTCGCTTTCTTCTTCCATAGTTAATTTAGCGATACCATTACGGGCAGAAGTCAATACTACCGGGAATTCCAGTTGATCATCATCAGCACCAAGCTCAATGAAAAGGTCTAAAACTTCATCAATAACCTCTTCAACACGTTGGTCAGGACGGTCAATTTTATTGATAACTACAATTGGTTTCAAATGCTGTTCCAGCGCTTTGCGCAAAACATACTTAGTCTGCGGCATAGGCCCTTCATAAGCATCAACCAACAATAATACGCCATCGACCATAGTAAGCACGCGTTCAACTTCACCGCCGAAATCAGCATGGCCGGGGGTATCAAGAATATTGATTTTAGTATCTTTGTGCATAACAGCTGTATTTTTAGCTAAAATAGTAATACCGCGTTCACGTTCCAAAGCGTTGGAATCCATTACACGTTCTTCGACATGCTCGTTAGCACGGAAAATACCGCTTTGTTTGAGCATTGCGTCTACGAGGGTAGTCTTGCCATGGTCAACGTGGGCAATAATGGCAATATTGCGTAAATCATTTCTTAACATAAATCCTATCTTCCTCTCTTTTGAGCAGACGGCATACCGCCTGTAAATCCAAACCGAGCTATGCCATATACAACAAAAGCCTGCGGTCAAATAAAACTACTCTAAAATTAATGAAGGATGCTTGTCAATAAGCATCCTTCACTATGACTAATTAATTATATTCTTTTTAACTTACTATGTCAACAAAAACCGCTATTTTACTATACCGGGGAGCCATGTAGCTATCTCCGGGAAGAAACACAGCAGCAAAATTTCCAGCGCCATAATAATGCCAAAAGGAATAACACCTTTGATGATCTGTGTCATTTTACTATCTGGGCTGATGCCCTGCAAAACAAACAGATTCATTCCAACCGGCGGCGTGATAAGAGCCAGCTCCAGATTGATCAACATCACAACATTGAACCAGATCGGATCGAAGCCCAATTTCATGATAATAGGATACAAAATCGGCAAAGTGATAAAAATAATGGAGATAGATTCCAAAATACATCCCAAAACCAACAGCAGAATATTAATTGCGATAAAGACTATCCACCGGCTGGTTTCCATTTCGGCAACCAGGCTCGTCAAAGCCTGCGGAACCTGCAGAATAGTTAAAACGAAACCAAATAAAGTTGCGCCGATCATAATCGCGAAAATCATCGAAGTCGTTTTGACTGTATCCAGCAAAATTTCCGGCATATCCTTCAGACCAAGCGTACGGTAAATAACAAAAGTAATAAACAAACTGTAAACCGTACCTATAGCAGCAGCTTCAGTAGGAGTAAACGCTCCCGTATAAATACCACCAACGACAAGCACCGGCAGCAGCAGTCCCCAAAAAGAACTTCTTAGCGCCTGAAAACGTTCCTCCCAGCTGGCCGCTTCCTGCAAAGGCAGCTTTCTTGAGCTGTAAACAACCACAGCAATAAACAGCAGTGTCAAAATAACCCCCGGTACAACGCCGGACATAAACAACTGACCTACCGATTCACCAGTAATAGCGCCATACAAAATCATTGGTATCGATGGCGGGATCAGAATGCCTAAGGTACCACCTGCTGCAACAGCTCCTAGAACTAACGTTCTTTCATAACCACGGGACAGCATCTCAGGAATGGCAATAGCACCAATAGTAACGGCGCAGGCAACAGACGAGCCTGTAATCGCAGCAAAAATTGCACAGGCAAAAACTGTAGCTACACCTAACCCCCCAGGCAAATGACGCAGCCATTTATTGCCCAGCTCAAATAAATCGTTGCCTACTTTGCCTGTTAAAAGAATCTGGCTCATTAAAATATATAACGGGACAGCCGTTAACACGAAATCATCCAAAGATTTGTAAGCCAAAATCGGTATCTGGGTCAAAGAAGATCCTCCGCCCATAAAAGCAAACATACCGAAAAGTCCCGCCGTTCCCAGTGAGAAGGCTACCGGCAGTCCCAAAACCAAAAGTCCCAGTAAGATAACGGTAAAAATAACAAGCATCTTATTCCGCCTCCTTACTGAATTCACCGCTGCTGATTTTTTGAATATCTATAAGCAGAGTACGTACAAACTGTAATAGCAACAGCCCCATACCGATCGGCAGCGACATCTGAGGAATCCACATAGGAGTTCGCAGAGTACTTGGTGAAGTATTATCCATCTCATATGAAAGCAATGCCATATCCAAAGACTGCATTACAAATACGGCACAGAAAAAAATACCAACAATAGTTGTAAAAAGTTCGATATAACAACGGGTACGTGCTGATAAATGGCTTAAAACAATATCGACATGGATGTGCTTGCCAGCAGCATAAGTAACGGACATCCCTAAAAAACCTGCTACTAAAACACAATATACAGAAAGTTCTATTGACCATTCTGTCGGCGCATTGAACAAACCTCGCATCACAACTTCATAAAAGACCATCAACGCCGGCAGCAGCAATAGAATGCCGGCAATGACGCCAACTGCTTTAGTAATAGCGTTCAAAAATTTTTCATAGACCTCGAGCGCGCTTTTCAAGTCTTTTTCCTCTCATTCTTTTCCAAAATAAAAACCGCTGCCGCTTATGGCAGCGGTCAATTAAGAATTTATCTATTGTTTACTGCATATTTCGATCAATTCCTTACCAAGATCCCCAGTATGTTTAACAAAAATATCCCAAACTGGTTTAGTAGCAGACTGCCATGCCGGCAGCTCAGCCTCAGGAACAACGTAAACCTGCATACCTTTTTCTTTTAATTTCTCTAAAGCAGCCATATCCTCTGCTTTAGCATTTTTACGCAGTTCGTCACGCACTTCATTTGCAGCGTCGGTTACTATTTTTTGCTGTTCCGGAGTCAGTCTTTGAAAAGATTTTTCATTCATCGCCAGAATAAACTCAGGATAAGCATGATTAGTAATAGTCAGATATTTGGTAACTTCAAACATTTTACGGTCATACATAGCTGTAGTTCCAGAAGTTTGTCCATCAACAACACCGCGCTGAATGGCCATATAAACTTCACCTGATCCCATAGTTACAGGAGAAGCACCAAGTGCTTTAATCGTTTCTGAAGGCAGCTCACCATAACCACGCAGCTTCAGTCCTGCAAAATCCTCAGGTTTAGTGATTTCCTTTTTGCTGTTAGCGAACTGCACAAAGCCATAATCAGCCCAGATCACAGGACGCACACCCTTCTTCTTCAATTCGCCTGCTAATTTATCACCCAAGCCTCCGTCGATGGCATGATCGACTTTTTCATAACTTGGGAACAGAAACGGTACGTCAAAAACTTCCATTGCCGGAATAACAGTTGACCACATTGCTGTGGAATTAAGCCCCATATCAATGCCACCAGACATAATTGCGTCATTCATACTTTTATCGTTGAACAGCTGTCCGGAAGGATAGATGTTCAGTGTAATAGTGCCGTTGGATTTTTCAGTAAGCTTTTTATTAAAAGCCTCCATTCCCTGGGCCAGCGGATGTGCCGTTGGCAAATTGTGAGCCAGTTTCAAAGTCACCTTTTCGCTGCCGGCAGATTTTTTATCTCCGCCCCCACCGCAGCCGGCCGTTACTGCCAATGCCATAATCATAGCGGCAGCCAAAGTAGTTTTAAACATTTGGGACATTTTCATTACTCTCACCTCATAATTTTTTATTTATAGAGTTTCTCCAGCTTCATATAATCATCAAGACCGATGAACCTGTTAAAATCAGTAAAATGCATCATTTTATCTTCATAGGCCTTAGTCGTCCCCGTTTGATGCAGCACTGTCATTGCTTCTTTAAAAGCCTGCGTAATGACGTATAAGGCACTGCAGGGCCAGAACACTATTTTAAATCCTATATTTTCCAAATCTTTTGCAGTCAGGTTCGGTGTCCTGCCGCCTTCGATCATATTAGCTATCAGTATGGTATCTGGAAAAGCTTTCGTAACAGCTTCTAATTCTCTTATATCCTGCGGCGCTTCTATAAACAAAGCTTCAGCGCCATTATCTAAATACAATTTGCCGCGTTCAACAGCATCCTCCAGTCCATTCACCGCCCTCGCATCAGTTCTGGCAATCAGTAAAAAATCCTCGTCAGTTCTGGCATCAGCAGCCGCCCGTAGTTTTTTCGCATGCTCAGATGCATCTATGACCTGCTTACCGACCATATGTCCACAGCGTTTAGGCCATACCTGATCTTCAAAAAGCACTGCAGCTGCTCCGGCTTTTTCATACTCCTGCATCGTCCTCCGTACGCTTAACGCATTTCCGTAACCAGTATCACCATCGGCAAATACCGGTAATTCTGTGGCATCCACAATACATTTCACAGCCTGAACCATTTCAGTCATCGAAAGGTAACCTACATCCGGCTGCCCTAATCTGGAGGCAGCGATACTATAACCTCCCATAACCAGTGCATCAAACCCTACTTCTGCCGCAATTTTTGCCGTCAAAGCATCATAGACACCAGGCAAAACCAAAATCTCTGACCTCAGCAGACGTTCACGCAACATTTTACGCTGCTTGTTCATAAATTCCCCTCCCTTGCTGCCCAACAAATTCAACAAAAAAGCCCCTACCGGCATAGCCGATAGGGGCGTTAAGTACGCGGTACCACCCTAAATTATACTCTGAGGCCTTTAACGCAGCCCTGCGCTTTTCCCTACATTCGCCCTCAGAAAAAGAGTTCCTGGGTGAGAGGACTTATTTCCACGCTTACCGGCTCGCATCTACCGCCGGCTTTCTGAAAGCCTTCCACTGTCCATTCCCAGTCATAACCTGTAACCCGATGATTTGTCGAAACATTGAAATAAGTATAACAATACCTTAACACTATGTCAATATATTTTTGAAATTATTTTATCTTCCCGTTTTTTCTTGTACAAATGTATTGTTTTTATACTACTTTGGCATCATGCAAAAAAATACAGCCGCTTTCAAAAAGCGGCTGTATTTTTTATTGATCATTCTAAATAAAAACTACCATCTCAATCAATGATCCTTCTGGCCCCATAAAAACGTTCATCCCAATAAGGACCAAACGCTTCACCTTCAATTACACCATTTTTAGTACCGGCATAAATGAATTTACCATCTCCGCTGTAAATACCGCAGAAGGTCGCTCCTGGGCCATCAGTACTATAAAATACCAGATCTCCCGGAAGCAGATCATCTTTGCCGATTCTCCTGCCTACGTCATATTGCTCATCAACAGTTCGCGGCAACGCGATACCACTTTCACCAAAAACATACTGCAGCACATAACCGGAACCATCAAATCCTTCTGACGGAAAACTGCCGCCCATTTTAAAAGGGGTTCCAACTAAAAGATACGCATTTTCAATGATATTTCCACGCAGACTGCTGTATTCTTCAGCATAAGCCAACTGAGGCTGCGTTGTATTCCAAACTGCTCCAACCGGCAAGGATAACGCTATACCTAAAGCAGTACAAACAGCCAATCTTTTACACAAACTAACATAATTCATATTTTTCAAAAACTCCTTTACTGAAAACCTTACAGAGATGACAGCATGTCATCCACATATTTTCTGATTTTTTCCATCTTTTTGCGTATACCAGCTGCTTTATCACCGTCACGAGCAACGATCTGCTCAATTTTAGTACGATACTGCAAATAAGAACTCTCAAACTGCCGCAAATACTCTCTAAGTGCAGCCACTTCCGGAACTGTCGTCACGATATTCGAAGTCGTAACATTCCATTCAGTACCATTTATCGTGACACTATCCCCATATTGCGGGATATAAGCAGCTGTACCCAAACGGCGCTGCAGCTCGTCAGCGAAATTGCTGGCAGCATCAAACTCACCATGTGTAACGAAAAATGCTTTCGGCGGCTGTTTCATCTTACCGTACCATTCAAGCAGCTGTTCCTTGTCTGCATGTGCCGAAAACCCTTTCATATTGTAGATTTTGGCATTTACCTTAATATCTTCGCCCATAATCTTAACCTGCTTGGAACCTTCTATCAGCCGACGTCCCATTGTTCCCTCAGCCTGATAGCCGGCAATAATGACAGAACAGTTTTCATGCCAGAGATTATGCTTCAAATGATGCAGTATACGTCCTGCGTCTGCCATACCACTGGCAGAAACGATAATTTTAGGCCCTGGCATCTCATTAATCATCCGTGATTCCTGCGCAGTTGCCGTGAAACGCAGATTGGGAATCGCTAAAAGCCTGTTCCCGTGCATTTCATACAAAGCCCGCGCTTCTTCGTCATATTCCTGAGGATTAGTAAGCGTGATAGCAGTAGCTTTGCTCGCCATCGGACTGTCGATAATAATTGGTATCTGCGGAATACGACCTTCCTGCAGAAGCTTCTGAAAATAATAAAGAAGTACCTGTGTACGTCCTACAGCAAAGGCAGGAATAACTACATTACCACCTTTAGCCACAGTGTCATTGATGATCTCAGACAGCTCCGCTTCTTTGTCATAGGCTTTATGCACACGATTGCCATAAGTAGATTCGGTGATTATAAAGTCTGCTCCGGAAATTTCTTCCGGATCCTCAATAATCGGCTGATTAGGCTGTCCAATATCTCCGGTAAAAACGAGCTTAGTTGTTTTGCCATCTTCATTAACAAAAACTTCAACAATCGCCGAACCTAAAATATGCCCGGCAACCTTAAATTTAACCTGCACCCCCGGAAGAACCTCAAGCATTTCACCAAACTCGTGTGTATGAAAATGCTGCAAAGCTTTATACGCATCATCAACAGTATACAAAGGTTCTACTACAGATTTACCTGCACGCAAACCTTTTCGGTTGGCAAACTCTGCATCAGATTCCTGAATATGAGCACTGTCAGGCAACAGAATCGTACACAGCTCTAAAGTGGTTTTCGTACAATGTACAGGACCCTTATATCCTTGTTTTATCAGCTTTGGTATCAACCCGCTGTGGTCGATATGAGCATGGGTCAGCACAACTGTGTCAATAGCATTAGGCGCAAAAACAAAATCCTTTTCATTAAAAGCAGTAATCATTTTAGAACCTTGAAACATACCGCAGTCCAACAGCATTTTTTTACTGCCTATTTCAAGTAAATAACAAGAGCCTGTAACCATTCTTGTGGCACCTAAAAAGGTGATTTTCATAACGGTCCCTCCCTGCTTAAATTCTTAATTAATATATTCTGCATTCAAAAAATATTCCCTGCCCATTAACGAATAAGTTCACTGCCTTGTCACAAAGCCCCTTCAATTACTGCAGCTGCAATTACTGCAATTCCCACATCTGTCATTTGTTTCCTGTCCAAAATATGTCAGCAGATATTTGCGCAGGCAGCCTCTGGTAAAACAATAGCTTTCTATATCACGCAGCCTTTGGTAAGCATTTGTCAGCCACAGCTTTTTGTCTTCCGCGCTGCTTTCTCTCTGCTCACAGCTATATTCCAGCAGCTGCCGCTGCTGCATTATGTCACGCCGTTCAAAAAGCAGTACGCATTTTGCCGGCAAGCCGTCACGCCCAGCCCTTCCTGCTTCCTGATAATAACCTTCTACATCAAGAGGCAAAGTATAATGCAAGACAAACCTTACATCAGGTTTATCTATACCCATCCCAAACGCATTAGTCGCCACCATCACCCGCAATTCATTTTTAATGAAAGCGTTCTGGTTCCGCTGCCGTTCTTCCATTGTTAAACCAGCATGATAACGTCCTGTGGGATAGCCCCAGGCATTGAGGTCATTACATACTTCTTCCGTCTGCTTCTGCGTTGCACAATAAATAATACCGCAGCCGTTTTGCTCCGGCAGCCAGCTACGCAAAAAACGTCTTTTCACCATTGGTTTTTCCACAATAAATGTAAGATTGCTTCTGTCAAAACCGGTCACCAGTTCTAACGGCTGCTCTAATCCCAGGCATTTACTTATCTCACGTCTTACAACCGGCGTAGCAGTAGCTGTAAAAGCCGCAACAACAGGAGTCTTCGGCAGGCCGTCTAAAAACGGCTTTATTGCCAGATAAGCCGGTCGGAAGGATTCACCCCATCGTACTACGCAGTGCGCTTCATCAACAACGACCAACGTTATTTGCAGCTCACTTGCAAAAGCCTTAAACTGCTCATTCTGCAGGCGTTCAGGTGAAACGTACAGCAATTTACATTTATTATTACGGGCAGCATAAACGGCGGCACCGTACTCCTGCTTACTCATCCCGCTGCTCAAATAAGCCGCTTCTACACCATGTTCCGCTAAACTGCGTACCTGATCCTTCATCAAAGAAATCAACGGTGAAACAACCAGCGTCAAGCCCTCCAGCATCAACGCCGGCAGCTGATAACATAAGCTTTTTCCTGCTCCGGTCGGCATAACAGCTACAACAGGACGTCCGTTCAAAATTTGCTCTATCAGCTCTGACTGACCGCTTCTGAACTCACTGTAACCAAAATATTTTTGCAAAATCATTTCTTTTGTCTGCACGGCTACTCCTTAAACACAACAAGCCTGTGTGCCAGTCGCACTACAGGCTTATCTGCAATTTTATTTTATAAATTCTTTTCCTTGTATGGACACAATTCTACCAATACGCATTCACTGCATAAAGGTTTCCTTGCCTTACAAATCTTACGGCCATGCCAGATCAACCAATGATGAGCATCGCTCCACTTATTCTTCGGAATGGCTTTCTGCAGCTCTTTCTCCACTGCCAGCGGATCATCGCCCTTAGCTAAACCCAATCGGTGCGAAACTCTGAAAACATGGGTATCAACCGCAATCGCCGGAACCTTATAAACAATACTGGCGACAACGTTAGCCGTTTTTTTACCCACACCCGGCAGCTTCATCAGCTCCTCGACAGTGTCAGGAATAACGCTGTTATATTCTTCCGTCAGCATTTTACAGGTTGCCAGCAGATTTTTAGCCTTCGATCGGAACAGGCCACAGTCACGAATCTCTTCTTCCAGCTGTTCCTGAGAAAGTGCGCCCATTTTTTCAGGAGTATTATATTTCGGGAAAATACGTGCTGTAATCTTATTGACACGTTCGTCCGTACATTGCGCTGACATAATTACCGCTACTAACAATTCAAAAGGCGTCGAATAGTTCAGCGCTGTTTCCGTACCCATATAAGTTTCTTCCAGCAGCGCTAAAATTGCCTCACGTTGTTGTTTACGCATTAGTTTGTCAGACTCCTTACCGGTGCAGGAATACGACCACCGCGGGCAATAAAGGCATCGGCCTTAAATTTGCTCACGGCAATGATGGGAGCATATCCCAGCAAACCGCCAAATTCCACCTGTTCTCCGACAGTTTTACCCGGAACCGGTATCAGACGTACAGCAGTAGTTTTATTGTTGATCATTCCAATTGCCGCTTCATCAGCAATGATTGCTGAAATAGTTTCAGCAGTCACATCACCTGGAATGGCTATCATATCAAGCCCTACGGAACAAACACAGGTCATGGCCTCTAATTTCTCCAAAGTCAGGCTGCCGCGTTCAACAGCCGCGATCATTCCCGCGTCTTCACTGACAGGAATAAAGGCACCGCTCAAACCGCCGACATAACTTGAAGCCATCAATCCACCCTTTTTAACGGCGTCATTAAGCATAGCTAAAGTAGCAGTAGTACCAGGACAGCCACAGCTCTCCAAGCCTATTTCTTCCAGAATATGAGCAACGCTGTCGCCGATTGCCGGTGTCGGAGCCAGCGACAAATCAATAATACCAAACTGCGTATCCAGACGACGGGCGGCTTCCTGTGCAACCAACTGGCCGACACGAGTAATTTTGAACGCAGTTTTCTTGATCGTTTCTGCGACAGCACCAATGTCCTGCCCGCGCACTGCCTCCAACGCATGTTTTACTACACCGGGTCCGCTGACACCTACATTGATGACAGTTTCAGGCTCTGTAACACCATGGAAAGCACCGGCCATAAAAGGATTATCAGGCACTGCATTACAAAAAACAACCAATTTTGCACAGCCGATAGCATCACGGTCTGCAGTACGTTCTGCTGCCATTTTGATTACACGGCCCATTTCCGCAACTGCATCCATATTAATCCCGCATTTAGTAGAACCGACACTGACAGAGGAACAGACAATATCAGTTACTGCCAAAGCTTCGGGAATAGAACAAATAAGATTTCTATCACCTTTGGTATAACCTTTATCAACCAAGGCAGAAAAACCGCCGATAAAATTAACGCCTACTGCTTTGCCTGCCTCATCAAGCGCTTTAGCCAGCGGAACATAATCATTGCTGTCGCAGCTTTCACCAACTATCGAAACAGGAGTTACAGAAATACGTTTATTAATGATCGGCACACCGAGCTCCATTTCCAGTTCTTTACCGACCTGAACAAGCTTTTCAGCTTTCCTGGTGATCTTATCATATACCTTCTGCGCCGTTACTTTTATATCAGGATGACCGCAGTCGCGCAAACTGATTCCCATAGTGATCGTACGCACATCCAGATTGTTCTGCGTGATCATCTGGTTAGTTTCCAAGATATCTTTAATCGTGAACATAGACAGCCTCCTAGATACGGTGCATCGCCGTAAATATTTCTTCGCTTTGTACTCTGATCTCAACGCCGATATCCCTGCCTAAAGCAGTAAAGATATCCTTAAGATCCTGTAATTTTACAGCAGCACCCGTCATATCAGCAATCAAAACCATATTGAAGAACCCCTCCATAATATTTTGATTGATATTGAGGATATTTACGCCATGCTCAGCGAGAATATTACTTACTTTAGCAATAATGCCGACCTTGTCTTTGCCAACGATAGTTAATACGATACGCATACTGTTGTCATCCTTTCCCATAAAACAAATAATAACTACCATGTCTAACACGGTAGTTATTATTGTACCATATTTTCAGCAAAGTTGTGTGTATACATTGCAAATTATAATTCAAAAAAATCTTTACATTGTAATTTTACAGCGCCGTCACCGGTTCTTACTTTTTTTAGTCTCCTGCATCGCTTTGATCATAGGTTTGATCCCACCGCTCTGCAGAATGTTCATAATATAAGGCGACATCGGAACAGCTGCAGCTGTTGCTCCCGTAGTCAGGTTTTTGATTATTCCAGCCTCAATATCAACCTCTACTTCATCACCCTCTGCAATAATTTTCGTGATCTCGCTGCAGGTAATAACAGGTACGCCTAAATTAATAGCATTACGGAAAAATATCCTGCCAAAAGATTCTGCCAGTACAGCTCCAGCACCAACTGCTTTCAATGTTATTGCCGCATGCTCACGCGATGAACCGCAGCCAAAATTAGTTCCGGCCACAATGATATCTCCCGGATCGAAGTTTTTTACAAAGCTCTCATCAGCGCCGTACATCGCATATTTTTTTATATCTTCTACATCCGTATATTCTACAAAACGACCCGGATAAATCTGATCTGTATCAATATTTTTCCCAAAAACAAATGCTTTGCCCCTGACTTTCGTTTTCATTACCATCACCGTCCATTCCCGCAGTCGCCGGTTTTCAAATATACAGCCGGATCAGTAATTTTCCCCTCTAATGCCGAAGCTGCCACAGCAGCAGGAGAGGCCAGAAATATCCTGCCATCTACATGTCCCATTCTCCCGGGGAAATTACGGTTAGTAGAACTTATGCAAACCTCTCCTCCTGCAAGCATCCCCTGGTGTACTCCCAAACAGGCGGCACAGCCCGGAGCCGTTATCGTGGCTCCTGCCTGCATCAAAGTTTGGATATACCCAAGCTCCATTGCATCTTCCATTACCTTTTTAGAAGCAGGCACGACTATCATCCTCGTTGTTTTAGGAATATGCCTGCCTTGTAAGATCTGTGCTGCTACAGCCAGATCCTGCAGACGACCGCCAGTACACGAACCCAAATAAGCTTCGTCAACAGGAGTGCCGGCATATTTTTCCAATTCAAAAACATTATCAACACTTAATGGTGCCGCTACCTGAGCCCTTATTTTACTTACGTCATACGTAAGCTCCGCAGCATATTGAAAATCAGTATCTGTTTCATAAATTTTATAAGGTCTTACCACACAGTTGTGCAAATATTCCATAGTGACAGCATCAGGCTGGATATAGCTGGTTTTACAACCCATCTCCGTTGACATATTACACATACACATTCTTTCGGAAATACTCAACCCATTTACAACAGGTCCTGCAAATTCTACCGCTTTATAAACACCGTAATCTGCACCCAGATCACCTATGATATGCAGAATGATATCCTTGGCAAAAACACCCGGCTGCAGCTTACCAACCAGATTGATCCTGAAAATCTCCGGTACCATGAACCACAGCTTGCCAGTAATCATAATCGTCGCCAGATCAGTAGCGCCAACACCGGTCCCAAAAGCGCCAAAAGCTCCGTGAGTCGTCGTATGCGAATCAGTGACAACTACTATCTCTCCAGGATGTACCCAACCTTTATCGGCCAAAACCTGATGGCAGACACCCTGATCTATATCCATCAATTTTTCGATACCCTGTCCAAAACAGAACTTTCTGAACTGCTTATGATTTTCAGCCTGTGTTATCGTAGCACAGGGAGCGTAATGATCAAAAAACATCACGATCTTATCAGCATCAAAAACCTTTTCACCGCCCATTTCATAAAAGGAACGTACAGTCTGCAAATATAAATCGTTGATTCCTGCAATATCCACGTCGCAATTAACTATCTCGCCTGTTGCGACCTGATGTTTACCAGCTTTTTCTGCCAATAATTTTTCAATAGCATGCATAAGCTACACTTCTTTCTTTTCTTTTATTAGCACCGCAACAAATTCAAGCCGGATATTTGGCTAAAAATTGCAGCAACGCCTCTAAAACTACCTCCGGCTGTTCTTCCGGTACAAAATGACCGCACTCATTTACAGCAAACCCTTCTACATTAGCCGCCCTTTCCTGCCAGCCGCTCATAACATCCCACAGCTTACCGACAACACCGTCCTTACCCCACAAAGCCAAAACAGGAACCTGAATGATCTGCTCACGATCTGCTTTATCCAGCTCCATATCTATAGTAGCACTGGCACGGTAATCTTCGCAAATACCATGGAAAGTCATCGGATCGCGCAAACAGCGTACATATTCGTCTAAAATCTCCTTAGGAAACCTGCTTTTAGCGGCCGGCCCAATCTTCAAATTCAAATTATAATTAACAAAATACTCAGGGTCTGCCGCCAGCACTCTTTCAGGGAACCCTTTGCCCTGAATATAAAAGAACCAGTGCCAATATTTAGTCGCAAACTCCTGACTGGTATCACGGTACATATCATAAGTCGGCAAAATATCCATCATCGTACAAGACAGCAGCCGTTCCGGATGATCCATCACCATCCTGTGCAGTACTCTTGCCCCGCGATCATGACCGACACCATGGAATTTTTCAAAACCCAGCTTGCTCATAACTGTAAACTGATCGTCTCCCATAGCCCGCTTGGAATAATTAGCATGATCTGGAAGTCCTTCAGGCTTACTGCTGTCGCCATATCCACGCAGATCTGTAATAACCACCGTATAACGCCCGGTTAGACCCGGCGTCAAAAACCGCCAGATCAAATGTGTCTCAGGATGCCCGTGCAGCAGTAAAATAGCTTCACTGCCCTTGCCGCCAACTAAAGTGTTGATCTTAATACCGTCACCTACATCGATAAGTTGCTGTTTGAATTCTGGAAAATACTTTTGGTCAATATTCATCTGCCCCACCTCCGTAAATTTTCACACCACATTTAGTATCCTATTTCTCTGCTTTCATTATCCGCTACGATAACAATAAAGTAAAATACAAATTTTAAATATCAATATAGTTTTTAACTATTAAATAATGCTATAATAAAACAAGTTATAAGCTACTATAAGGAGGACTAACTATGACACTGACACAGATGCGTTATTTTTATGAAGTCTGTAAATGGCGCAGTATCACTAAAGCGGCCGCCAGTCTGCATATCTCTCAGCCAACTGTTTCCATCGCCATGGCCGATCTGGAAAAAGAAAGCGGGCTGAACCTTTTTCGGCGCGAAGGCAAAAAACTTTCGCTTACAGAAGACGGCAGCCTGCTGTTAAGTAAAATCACTCCTATTTTGGCTAATCTGCAGCAGCTTGACCGCGATATCAAAGATATGGCACAGAATAAAAATCTCATCCGTCTGGCAGTTCCTTTACAAATCGGCGTACAGCTGCTGCCAACTCTTTTCCGCGATTTCAAAAATCTGTACCCTGAAATAGAGCTGGAAGTAGTAGAAGCAGGCGGCATAGATTCACTGCGTATGATAGAAAATGAAGAACTTGATCTAGCCGTCACCAATTATGACGACAGCTTTTCACCAAATCTGCATTACCGTAAGCTTTTTAAAAGTGAAGCCTGCTTCTGCACCTATCCTGACCATCCGCTGGCGCAGAAAAAATATGTCGATACCAAAGATATTGCCAACGAACCTCTGGTACTGCTTAACGGTGGTTTTTTCGTCAATCGCCTCATCTATCAAAATTTTCAGCAGGCTTTGACAGCTCCTAAGGTAATTCTGCATTCATCGCAGCTTCATACGGTCAAAAACCTCATTTCCAGCCAAATAGCCTCCTCTTTTCTAATGCGTCAAGCCATTACAGCCTCTGACAATATCATTCCACTTTCACTTAAAAAGCCGCTTTTTATAAATTCCGGCATCGTCACCAAACGCGGCCGGCAAATCTACGGCGACGAACAAAAACTCATTGAATTTATCTACGATAATCAGCCGTTAGGCTAAATTTTTCTCTTCTCTGTAAAATCCACCATAGTAGTAATAATATCAAGTATCATATGGTTAAAGTAAGTGTGCACATATACTTGATATCAAAAAAGAAAAGAGGAATAAAAATGTATATTGATTATCAAATTTTATCTGTAGTAGAAGACATGTCAGCTAATCCCCAAAGTAAATTCGACGGAATGAATTGCACCCCAATCGCTCTTGGCCGGTATGATGATTCCAGTAAAATCTTATGTCTTTCTGCTACGCAAACTAACTTCCCCCATTTATCCAACGACAAAAAATACAACATTATTGCCAGAAACAAAGAAAATCAAAAGACTGAAAGTTTCTCCGGAACATATAATAACGACTGGAGCTTCAGCATCTTCCAGTATAACGGTACCGCAGTATAAAAAACGCTCAAAGAAGCAGGCATGAGATAACTTTTATCTCATGCCTGCTTCTCATTATTTCTAAAAACATCTTTTGTTTTTTATGAATTTAAACTTGTCCGCAGCTGTACCGCCTCTGCCAGATGGGCGGCCGTTATGATATCACTGCCGTCCAGATCGGCTATCGTACGCGCTACTTTAATGATCCGATCGTGGCTGCGGGCGCTGAGCCCCAACGCCGTAAAAAACTTCGCCAGCAGCTTTTCTGCAGCAGCTTCCATCTGGCAGTGCTTGTTCAGCTCACGCCGCCCCATCTGCGCATTGCAGTACAAATTAGTACCTTGTAAACGCAGCAACTGCAGCTGACGCGCTTTGATCACCCTTTCACGAATCACGGCCGAGCTTTCACCGGCTTCCCTGCTTTGCAGATCAGAGTATTCCAGCCGCGGCACATACACCTGTAAATCAATACGGTCTAATAAAGGCCCCGACAGTTTACGGTGATAACGCTCGATCTCAAACTGCTTACACGAACATTCCCGCTTTTTATCACCCAGATAGCCACAGGGACACGGGTTCTGCGCTGTGCACATAATAAAATTAGCAGGAAAAGTCAGCGATGCCTGTACGCGGCTGATCGTCACATAACCATCTTCCAGCGGCTGACGCAGCACCTCCAAAGCAGTACGCGAAAATTCAGGAAACTCATCTAAAAATAAAACACCATGATGGCTCAATGTCACTTCTCCAGGCCGCGGCACACTGCCGCCACCTATAAGCGCGCTTGAAGAAATCGTATGATGCGGACTGCGAAATGGACGTTCCAGCATCACCCGTTCCTGCCGCTGCAGCAAACCTGCAATACTGTAGATTTTTGTTACCTCCAGCGCCTCAGCCTCTGTCAGCGGCGGTAAAATAGTTGGCAGCCGACGTGCCAGCATAGTTTTACCGCTGCCGGGAGATCCTACCATCAAAATATTATGTCCACCTGCCGCTGCTATTTCCAGTGCTCTTTTTACTACCTGCTGCCCGCGCACTTCCGCAAAATCCACATCATAGACACTGGTTGCTGCCGCGCAGATAGCTTCCTTATCCAGTACATCCAGAACCTTTGCACCCCGCAGATGCTCTACCAATTCAAGCAGCGATGCAGGTATCAGCACATCAATACCGTCAACAAGCCGTCCTTCAGCGCAGTTGCCTGCAGGGATCACAATGTTTTTCCTGCCAATGTCACGTGCATGCAGAATCATTGGCAATACGCCTGCAATCTGCCTGATTGTCCCATCCAGTGCCAGTTCGCCCACAAAAATAGTATCATCAACCTGCTCCTGCTGTAAAACACCGCTGCTGACTAAAATACCAACAGCAATAGGAAGATCAAGACCGGAACCATCCTTTTTCAAATCAGCCGGAGCCAGATTTACAGTAATCCTGGTCATCGGAAAGATCAGTCCCGAATTTTTCAGTGCAGCCCGTACCCGTTCCCGAGATTCTTTGACTGACGTATCAGGCAAACCCACAATATCAAAGCTCGGCAGCCCGTTAGAAATATCCACTTCGACAATGATCTGTTCACCATTGATACCGCAGGTTGTTTCTCCATAAACTTTAGCGTACATAAAAACGCCTCCTCTTATTTTAAAAACAGTGCGGTAAATGGTGTAATCTTGCCACATTGCCCTCAACTAAAATTTCGATCACATCAAAACTGAGCATTTGCTGATGCCTATTTTCCTGCTGCAAATAAAAAAGCGCCGCACTCCTGATTTTCTGCTGCTTGGCGTATGTAACCGCCAGACGGGGCAGCCCAAAATTCAGGTTGCGGCGTGTTTTTACTTCTACAAAACTAAGCTCGCCGCCTTTAGCGGCAATAATATCGATCTCGCCATAACGGCAGCGGTAATTACGACGGCAGATAACGTAACCTTTACGTTCTAAATAAGCGCAGGCAGCGTCCTCACCTTTTTTCCCCAGCCTTTGCCGCGCTTCCGTCACTTCTCTGACACCGGCGAAAACAGCCTGTTATCTTCATGTTCAGCAGGAGGCAGATGCATACTTTTAATGGGCTCATAACTGCGGCGATGCCACTTAGTAGCTCCAAACTCAGCAATTGCCTGCATATGCTCCCTGCTGCCATAACCCTTGTTACCGGCAAAACCATACTGAGGATATTGTTCAGCCAGTTCTATCATCATCCGGTCACGAGTGACCTTGGCAATAATAGAAGCAGCAGCTATCGAAGCACTCAGCGCGTCACCGTGAATCAAGGAAACTGTTTCAATGCCGGCCGATGCGATCGGCATTGCATCTACCAGCGCCACCTGCGGCTTAATCGCAAGATGTTCCAGAACCTCAGTCATTCCCTGCTTCGTAGCCTGATAAATATTCAGCTCATCGATATTGCTGATACTGACTACATTTACAGAAACAGACAGTGCTTTGGCAAGTACTTCGTCATAAAGCTGCTCGCGCTTTACTGCCGAAAGCTGCTTGGAATCATTAAGTCCGCTGATAAATACCTCCTGCGGTAAAATAACAGCCGCTATCACCAACGGCCCTGCCAAAGGTCCCCGTCCTGCTTCGTCGATCCCGGCAATATACTGTGCCCCCTGAGCGTAATATTTACGTTCATAGGCCAGCATCTCCGTAAAACGCTGCTGCTCTAAACGCAGCTTTTCCTGCCTTTTATGATAAGCGGCAACCAGCTTCTGCACACCGCTGCGCTCATCGGCAGCAAGTTCTGCCACCTGATACGGGTCAGGCTCTCCCGCCAAAATCTCCTTTACCTCGCTGATCTTCATTATTCCCACCCCTAATTAAAAAGGCCGCGTTGCAGCGGCCTTAATTATTTTCACTCGGTTCATCTAAAGTAAAACGCCCTAAGCGTCCTGTACGAAAATCACGCAATACCAGCTGGATAACCTTATCAATGTCAAGCACACCGCCGGCCTTCAGGCAGCCGCGCGCGACGGCTATTTTAGCCATTACCTCACGCACAGGCTCAGCTTCTGAAAAATCAATAGCGTACTTTACACGCAGATCCTCCGGATAGATATGCATCAAACGTTCAAGCAACAGCTCTACTGCTGTTTCCCTGTCATAAACATCCTCTTTGATCGCTCCCGTTACTGCCAGACAAAAGCCTACTTCCGGATCTTCAAATTTCGGCCACAAAACACCTGGGGTATCCAAAAGCTCCAGACCTTTGGCGATAGTCACCCATTGCTGACCTCGAGTCACACCAGGTCTGTCCGCTGCCACAACTTTATTTTTACCGACCAAACGATTGATCAACGTAGACTTACCTACATTCGGCACACCCACGATCATAACACGGATCGAACGATTGCGTACACCTTTTCTCAGCCACTTATCCGTGACAGGCCTGGCCACCTGCTGGATCGCAGCCACCATCTGTTTTACGCCCTTACCGGTGCTGCAATCTACCTTACAGACAGGCAAACCGCTGTTTTTAAAAGTCTGCAGCCATTTTTCAGTCTTTTCCGGATCAGCCATATCGATCTTATTCAAAGCAACGACCTTGGGTTTATCCCCCAGCATCTGGATCAGCATCGGATTGCTGCTGGAACGTGGGATCCGCGCATCCAGCATTTCAACCACAACATCAACCAGCTTTAACTGCTGTTCCATCATCCGTTTCGCCTTCGTCATATGACCGGGAAACCATTGTATCTTAAAATCCATAATTATCTCCTCGACCGCCTATCAAGGCAGCATACGCCATCTTTCAACAGGCCAGAAAGCAACAACTGCTTCGCCTTTTACAAGCTTCAGCGGCACGAAATCAACATCGGCAAAACGGCTGTCTTCAGAATTATTACGGTTATCTCCTAAAACGAAGATATGCCCCTGAGGCACAACAGATTTTCTGTAATTAGACTTATTCGGGCCCTTCGGATCATCCTTGTAAATATAATTTTCTTCGATCACACTGCCGTTGACCAGAACCTTACCGTCACGCATCTCAATAGTATCACCGCCGGTCGCAATAACGCGTTTGATAAAATCGCGGCTTTCATCCTTCGGATAACGGAAAACGACGATCTCACCCTTTTTCGGCTCGGTAAAGAAATATTTATACTTGCTGACGATCAGGCGCTCGTGGCTTTCCAACGTCGGATACATCGACGTACCCTCGACCATATAAGGCTCTACCACAAACGTACGGATACAAAAAGCCAGCGCTACGGCTACAATGATCGAAACCAGCCAGTCGCTGATAGTATCCTGCCAAGATGTTCCTGATTTTTTAGTACTCATATATACTCCCTCTTATTCCAACGCATCAACTGAATCGGTGCGGTCTCTTTTATTTTTGCAAACGTACTCACAACGTTCGCAACACCGTTTCTACGTTAACAAACATTAGTGGATTTGTCAATCGCCAAAGGCAAATTCTCGAAAAAATTTTACATTAATATAGTGTTTTTTCTTGCCCAAAACAGTCGCTTGCGGTAAAATACATAAGTATTAGCTTTTCCAAAATCATCATTAAATAGGCAGGATATAACCCGCCTGTGTAGAATATTATAATGTTACTATTATAACAAAATTACAAGTTTCCAAGATGTAAGGAGAGATCACCATGGTCAAAATCGCTGTTATCGGCAGCTGTTCCATCGACCTCACAGTAGAAGCAGGCAAACGGCCTGCAGCCGGCGAAACAATAATCGGCAGCAGGCTTATAGTTTCACCAGGAGGCAAAGGCGCTAATCAGGCCGTTGCCGCCGCACGTTTAGGAGCCCAGGTACACATGATAGGCTGCGTAGGCGACGATGCTTACGGCACCATGATCATCAACAACCTGAAAACCAACAACGTCGATACCGGTTATGTCAGCGTCCTGCCCGGACAGAACAGCGGTACTGCCCATATCACCCTTGCCGAAGGCGACAACAGTATTATCGTCATCAAAGGCGCCAATGATCTGGTCATGCCCAAACATATCGATACTGCCTGGAACGTCATTGCCGCCGCAGACCTGGTCATGCTCCAGCACGAAATACCGCTGCCCACCATCGATTACATCATCGGCAAATGTGCAGCGGCAGGAATCAGCGTACTTTTAAATCCGGCTCCCGTGCAGCCCGTTCCTTCTGAATGGCTGGATAAAGTCACCTATGTGACCCCCAATGAACACGAAGCCGAAGCCCTTTATCCCGGTAAGACCAGCGAAGAAATCCTGCTGATGCAGGAAGAACGCTTCTTTATGACACTTGGCAAAGCAGGCGTTGCTTATGCTAAAAACGGCAAAGTACACACTGTTCCCACATTCGTCGTTAATGCCCAAGATACCACAGGCGCAGGCGATACCTTCAACAGTGCTTTTGCCGTCGCAAGATGCGAAGGACGCAGCCTAGACGACAGTATCCGGTTTGCCAACGCCGCAGCGGCCCTCTCCGTTCAGAAGCTGGGCGCACAAGGCGGTATGCCCTATCTTAAAGATGTAGAAAGGATGCTTGGAGAATGCAAAAAATAGGAATCCTCAACAGCGACATCGCCAAAGTCCTGGCTGACTTAGGCCATACTGACACTATCGTTATCGGCGACTGCGGCCTTCCGGTTCCGGCCGGTGTCCCCAAAATCGATCTGGCTCTGAAACCAGGTACTCCTTCCTTTTTAGATGTCCTTACAGAAGTGCTGAAATATATGGAAGTCGAAAAAATACATATCGCTTCCGAAATGGAAAGTAAAAATCCTGCTACATGGCAGAAAATGCAGGAGCTTTTTGAAGGTAAGGAACAGATCCTTAGCGACCACGAAGCCTTCAAAGCCGCTACCAAAACTGCTAAAGCAGTGATCCGCACCGGCGAGATCACCCCCTACGCCAACATTATCCTGCACGCAGGCGTTATTTTCTAAAATCGATTTTACAGCAAAGGAGTTTTGCGACTAATGGAAATCACCATGAAGGGTATTTCAAAAGCCTTCGGCTCCAACGAAGTACTCAAAGGCGTCGACCTGACCTTAAAATCAGGAGAGATCCACGCTCTGATGGGTGAAAACGGCGCCGGTAAATCCACCCTTATGAACATCCTTACGGGTATCCATAAAGCCGACAGCGGCACGATCTGCGTAGACGGACGGGAAATAAGCTTCAAAAACGCACTCGAAGCCGAAAAATGCGGCATCGCTTTCATCCATCAGGAACTTAATATCTGGCCCAATCTCTCTATTCTCGAAAATCTGTTTTTGATGCAGAACGTAACCAACAGTTTCGGAATGCTTGACTTCAAAAAAATGCGCAGGCTGGCCGAAGAAAAATGCAGTCAAATGGGTATTACACTGCCTTTTGACGCAGAAGCAGGCGAATGCAGCGTTGGTCAGCAGCAAATGACAGAAATCATGCGTAACCTGATGCTTGATGCCAAAGTCGTCATCATGGATGAACCTACGGCCGCCCTGACAGAACGTGAAACAGAAAAACTGTTTGCCGTAATGCACGCGCTTAAAAACAAAGGCGTTGCCATCGTCTACATCTCGCATCGAATGGAAGAAGTATTCGCCCACTGCGATACCATCACCGTAATGCGCGACGGCTACGCTATCAGCAGCAAACCCACCCGCGAAACCAATATGGAACAGGTAGTCCGCGACATGGTCGGCCGTTCTATTACCGAATATTACCCCGGACGCACAAACGAACCCGGCGAAATAGTCCTGGAAGTCAAAAACTTCTGTCAAGAAGGACTGTTCAACAATATCTCCTTCAAACTGCGTAAAGGCGAGATCCTCGGCGTAGCAGGGCTGATGGGAGCAGGCAGGACCGAGATCATGCGGGCCCTGTTCGGCGTCGATTCCTGCAAGCACGGTGAAGTTTACCTGCATGGGAAAAAAGTCTGTATCAAAAAACCGGAAGATGCCATCAAAGCAGGCATCGGCTTCATCACCGAAAACCGTAAAAGTGAGGGCCTGATCCTCGACTTCTCCATCTCCAGAAATATTGCGCTGCCCAGTGTCGATACCTTTGCTAAACGCAGCGTGATCAACGCCAAAAACGAAACAGCCTTCTCCGAAGCGCTTTCTAAAAAACTGGGTGTCAAAACCGCATCGATCGACCTGGAAGCAGGCGCACTATCAGGCGGCAACCAGCAAAAGGTCGTCATTGCCAAATGGATCGGTATGAATCCATCAATCATTATTATGGATGAACCGACACGCGGTATCGATGTCGGCGCCAAGCGCGACATCTACGATCTAATGAACGAACTGACCTCTCAGGGCGTCGCCATCATCATGGTCTCCTCCGAACTGCCGGAAGTTATCGGCATGAGCGACCGCATCCTCGTTATCCACGAAGGTAAGATCGCCGGAGAGCTGGACCACGAAGAAGCGACACAAGAAAAAATAATCACCCTTGCCACAGGAGGACAGTAAATAATGAATATTAAAGAACGTATCCGTAAAATGGGCCCCTTTATTGCCCTTGTCGTAACCTTTATCGTCATAGCCGCCTTAAACGACAGTTTTGTCGATCCCAATAACCTGAAAAACCTGCTGCGTCAGGTTTCCATCAACGCCCTTATTTCTTTCGGTATGACCTTTGTCATCCTGACAGGCGGCATCGACCTGTCTGTCGGCAGCCTGCTGGCACTTTCAAGCGCCCTGATGGGCAGCCTGATCGTCAGCGGCATGAACCCGATGCTGGCGATCCTTGCTGCCTGCTTCATAGGCATGGGCCTTGGCGCTGTCAACGGCTTAGTCATTGCTTACGGCAAAGTAGCACCCTTTATCGCTACGCTCGCCACCATGACCATTTATCGCGGTCTGACACTGGTATATACCAATGGTAACCCTATCAGCGGTCTCAGTGACGACACTATGTTCCACGACTTCGGTCAGGGCTTTTTCATGGGATTGCCAGTACCTGCAATCATCATGCTGCTGGCATTTGCCGTTTCCTGGTTCATCCTTAGGAAAACTCCTTTGGGCCGTAAAATCTACGCAGTCGGCGGCAACGAAAAAGTTTCCTTCATCGCCGGCATCAAAATAGAACGTGTCAAAATCTTTGTTTATGCAATCACCGGTTTCTTCTGCGCTCTGGCAGGCGCAGTCCTCACCTCACGTCTCAATTCGGCCCAGCCGACTGCCGGCACCGGTTATGAACTTGACGCCATCGCCGCCGTAGTTTTAGGCGGAACCAGTCTTTCCGGCGGCAAAGGTTATATCACAGGTACACTGGTCGGCGTGCTTATCATCGGCACACTCAACAACGGCCTCAATATCCTCGACGTATCCAGCTTCTATCAACAAGTTGTCAAAGGTATTGTAATTTTACTGGCGGTCCTTATGGACCGCAAAAAAGCTTAGGAGGCATTCACAAATGAAAAAAATCTGGACTCTTTTAGTAGCTGCCATCACAGTACTGGCAGTACTCACTTCCGGCTGCGGCGACAGCAGTGACAAAGCTGCAAAACCCGCTGACGGCAAAAAAACAACTACCATCGGCTTCTCCATCTCCACACTCAACAACCCCTTCTTCGTATCCGTACGTAAAGGCGTTGAAGAAGAAGCAAAAAAACTCGGAGTCAATGTTAAAATCGTCGATGCGCAAAACGATCCCGCAAAACAGGCCAATGATATTTCTGACCTGATCCAGCAAAAAGTAGACGTACTGCTCATCAACCCGGTCGACTCCGCAGCAGTATCAACTTCTGTGGCAGCTGCCAACAAAGCCAGCATCCCCGTTCTGGCGCTCGACCGCAGCGCCGACAAAGGCACAGTAGCCTCCTTCATCGCTTCTGACAACGTCAAAGGCGGCGAAATGGCAGCCGAATACATCATCCAAAAACTTGGTGAAAAAGTAAAAGTAGCCGAACTTGAAGGCATTCCCGGAGCCTCTGCGACCCGCGAACGCGGCGATGGCTTCCATAAAGTAGCCGACCAAAAACTTACAGTTGTTGCCAAACAATCTGCTGATTTTGACCGCAGCAAAGGCCTGACTGTCGCTGAAAATATGCTGCAGGCCAACCCTGATATCCAAGCTATTTTCGCTCAAAATGACGAAATGGCACTGGGCGCTATCGAAGCAGCCAAAAGCGCTAACAAAAAAATCTTTATCGTTGGCTTTGACGGCACCCAAGACGGCTTGAAAGCAGTAGAAGCAGGCACAATGGCCGCAACTATCGCTCAACAACCCGAACTGATGGGACAACAAGGTCTGGATGCCGCTGTAAAAGTAGCTAAAGGCGAAAAAGTTGAAGCTAAAATAGGCGTACCGCTCAAACTTATAGACAAAAAATAATTACTGCCCTTTGACAATTTGGACAAAGATAAAACCCCGGCGCATGCGCCGGGGTTTTATCTTTTATCCTGCACAGGCTTCTGAAATAAACACCTGCTTTTTAGAAGCTGTGCTTCAAACCAACGAATCTTTATCCATTCACCTTAGACTCAGTGTCTGCTCCTATCAGCAGCTCATCGATAGTACAACCAAGCAGCTTACGCAGACTCAAAAGCAGCCGTAAGCTTGGCGACAGACGGCCATTCTCCACATTACATAAATGTGACTGCGATACACCTATCTGTTTCGCCAAATCAGACTGGCTGATATCAGCACGCAGCCTGCGAAGCTTGATTTCCATCCCCAGTTTTCTGTAATCTATTTTTTCCATATTCTTCCTCCGCTATCAGCAGCTGTAAGCAGTACTGGCAGCACCAAATTCTTTTTCTGCTGCCATACTGCCTGCCAACTACTCAAACCTACTGCCTCAGAAGCTGTACTGTACGCCCAGGTTAGCGCCCCAGTGTTTAGTAACATCGCCGCCGAAGCTGCGCTCAACATCACCGTACAACTGGAAGTTTTTACCCAAGGCTACACTACCGCCCAACCCCAGCTCCAGCCATGTCTCGCCGTAATCTTTGTCAGCACTGTAGATATCGCCGTTAGCTGCCAGCATCGTCACTGCTCCGCTACCGCTGAATTCGTGCAATACGGAAGCCTTGACATAAGCGCTGCCGCGTTTGAACTCCTTGCCGGCCACTACACCCAAACGCCCGATCAAGCTGTTGATATCGTCGTAAGCTACGCTCACACCTTTAGCACTGCGGTAATCATACCCGTCAATGCGGCCATACGTCAGCTGCAGCTGCGGTTCAACAAACACATCATTGCCGGCGTCAAAACGTTTGCTGTATTCTACTCCGAAGGAAGCAGCATCGGTGGAATAATCGCCGTTATCGCTGTATTTGCCGTAAGCATCCACATCTCCATAGATGCGGCCGCGTTTCAGCACGATGTCTAAAGCGCTGTTGTCTTTGCCCTGCAAAGTGCCGTACAGGCTGACAGCACCGATCTTATTCTCACCGCTGCCGCTGGTATATTTTAAACTGCCGTCCGTATATTCGTAGGCAGCGCCGATCAGCCAGTCGCCGGCTTTCACGTCGTAACCAAGCTGATAAGTTTTATATTTATTAGTAAATTCGTCGCTGCCCAGCTTGCCGCCGAACATCCTTACCCAAACACCGTTGTCAACGCCGCTCTGCAGCTCGCCCAACCGCTGACGCAGCGCGCTGTTGCCGTCGACCCATGCACTGTATGCCACCTGGTTGCCAGCTGCAAAACTGTTAACACTGTCAATGGCTGCTTTAGTATAAGCCCCTATTTTCCAATCATACTTCCCTTGATTTTCCTGTATAGCCAGCTCAAGGTCATATTCGTACAATCCATTAGCATACACAGGCCCGTCAACTATAAATTTAGTATCTGCTGCCGCACCGCTTATCAAAACAGCATTATTATTAGCAGCAGCTTCCAAACCGCCATTGGAAACAATCTGCAGCGTATTCGTTCCGGCAGCAGAATTTACAATGTTCAGCTTATCACTATATTTGCCTTCGCCGTCCACAGCGCCAACGGACATAATAAAATTGCCCTTGTCCGCAGTCAGATCAGTAACATCCAAATTACTGTAACGGCCGCTGTCTGCCGTCATATCCAGTACCGCACCGTTTTTAACGGTCAAGTGCGTAACATCAGAGTCACCAGTCATTTTCCAAACAGCATTATTGCTAAAGTTTAAAGTACTGGTAGAATTGCCGCCGACAACACTTTTACCGATCAAAAATGATTGCGCTGTATCAAAATCAGCTGTAATTTGCCCATCCTTACCACTAACAGAACTGCTGCCTATATTGCCGATCAACTGTACATCGTTACCACCACCGTTGTTAACAGTAATTTTGCCGCCTTCTGCATAAAGGGTGTTACCTTCACTGATAGCAGTCAATCCTTTGACAAAAGTAACAGCGGCATCTTCTCTGCTGTAAACAGCATTAAGTATTTTACCATTACCTGCAGCAGCATCAATTTTTATAAAAGCATTGTCATCCATAGTTATAGGCTTACTGTTATTTGCATAGATACCATATAACTTAGCAGCAACATTTTGATTACTGATCACAATATTAGTGCTTCCCTTGACATCAACTTTCCCTTGACCTGTAACAGATACGCCATACACAGTTGCGCTATTGCCTGTAACATCTATATTCAGTGTCTTATCAACGATAGCACTGGCCGCTCCATAAACATCCATACCTGTCGTTATACCGTCTAAAGCATCAGCCTTGATATCCAGAGAGTCATATTGGGCTTGGGAAGCATTCTGCCTAATCCCGGTTACCTCTAAACTGCTGCTATCGGATACAGAAGCTATATCAATAGTTGTTGCACCAAACTTACCTTGAGATTGGCTTATAAAGTTAATACCAGTAACATCATTCTTACCATCTAAACTAATTACAGTACTGCCGGAAATGTTTATATCGTTATTACTGCTATCCCAAGCACCACCGTTAATACCGATAATTGCATTATTGCCAGCTGTCGTTTTAGCATACAACGCAAAACTGTTAGTATTAAAAGCGTTATTGCTCCCTCTTAAAGTCAGGCCTTCGATTTCATCTGAAGTTTCAATATGCATCTTCAGATCGCCGGACAAATCCACCTTAGCGCCATTAGCAATACCTATACCGGATGCGTAAGCTAATTTTTGTTCTGCATTATCCTTATTGATATTGATGTTTAAATCTTTACCAACAATAGCAGCTTGCCCAACGCCACCAGTATAAGTTTCACCATTAGCCCAAATACCGTTAACATAACAATCTTCCGCCTTATTATTGATCGTAATTGTGGATGCTGCTCCGTTTCCTAAATTTATTGTGCCTCCATCCTCTACATGTAACCCAACATGAGAAACATCGCCGCCATGGTCACTGCCCTGGCTATTGATAAGAATATTTACCCCGTTCACAGCGTCTACTTTACCACCAGCAACTGCTAAAATTCCTGTATACTGATTAGTTTGGTACCCTGCAGGATTATCAATCACCAGATTGAAGGTTTCGTTCCCCTTGAAAGCAGTATTTGTGTCGTGAACATACAAAGCTGTAGCATCAGTACCTCCTTTGTCATTAACTGTAATCTCTACTTTGTCATATTCCTTTGAAAAATTTTTTTGCTCATGGCCCACGGTCCCCGAGGAAGTTATTTCCAAATCCTGCGCATGCACGTCAGCACAGGTCACTACCCCCCCAGATGACAAAAGTAGCCCCAGTGTGATCACTTTTGCCAGATGTTTTTGATATTCTTTCATAATCCCATCTCCTTGTTTTATGCTGAACAATTTTCTCTACTTTTATCTTTTATCACTTACCAGCCGCTGTTTATTTTTGCCTCAATTATTAAGAAGCCACTGATATTGAAATCAGTGGCTTCTGCAATTTAAAAAACAAGTCCTCATTGTTTAGAAGCTGTAACGGAAGCCTACGTTGACGCCCCAATTTTTAGTTACATCGCCGCCACTGACACGTTCAATATCCATATACATGCTGGAGTCCTTATTGAATTTATGATTGATGCCGATACCGTATTCTATAGCGGTGCCGCCGATGCTGTCTTTATATTCGGCGCTTCTGCCGTCCGCACGAATGCTGGTATTGATATCGCCGTCAAAGTCGTGCAGTACTGCCGCTTTCAAATACACGTTGCTGCCCTGGGCAAATTGTTTACCCAGCAGGAAGCCGCCGCGCAGAACGATACTGTTCATGCTATCGTTAGTAACGCTCATGCTGCCGTCACGAGTAGTTACGCTATAATCGTCGCCGCCCAGATGTACGTAGCTGGCGCGAACCATCGGCTCGATGAACCAATCGTTTTCCAGCTGCTGGCGATAGCCATATTCAACGGCAAAGCTCATGGCGCTGCTGCCAAAATCACCTTCCAGTTTCTGGGCGATAGTGCCGCCGTAAGCACTGGTCTCGCTGTCCATTTTACCTACTTTAGCAACGATGTCTACATGGTGGCCTTTGTCGCCGGTCCAGGTGCCATACAAAGCTCCTGCTGCCGTTTTGATCTCGCCGTCGCCGCCGCTCAAGGTAGTGTCACCTTTTGCGTATTGACCGGCCAAACCGATGCGCCAGTTACTGCCGATCTCACGGTCATAACCTGCTGCGAATCCGTTGTATTTAAATTCGTTATCGCCACTGATACCGTCGACTTTGATCTTGCCGCCGACGTATTTGGCCCAGACGCCGTCGTTGTCGTCACCGGAGTTGCGGATGTCGCCCAAACGTTCCATCAGGGTCTCGTCAGCGCCGAACAGAGTCACTGCCGCGCCGGCCGCCATTTTGTTAGCGTCCTGTGCTGCTTTTTGAGCAGTGGATTGAACAGCTTTAGAGGTAATGCCGCTCAGAACGATGTCATAACCGCCATTGCCATCGCTCACTTTTTCTGTAGTCACATCATAGTCATAAGCCCAGACGCCGTTGTCATACTGCATTACAGTAACGTCACCGACATTTGCACCTTCAATGTCACTGATCAGCACCAAAGGATCTTTAGTGGGATCAAGATGATTGCCCTTGTCATCTTTGACATTGTTAAACCCATTGCGCATGCCCTGGTCAAAGACAGTGATGTTATAGGTGCCGTCACCTTTGTCACCGCTGGCGTCAAAGAAATCGCTGCCAGCAACACCATCAGTGCCGTAAGCGCCATTGACATTAGTCCGCATGAAAATATCATTAGTCCCGGTGCTGTCTACATCGTAAGCATTGATCGTACGGAAGTCGCTGACAGCATTATATTTGTCAAGCTGGTTCTGCTCATCATAGAAGTAAATCTTAGTTCCGTTCAAAAGTATCGTATCTTCTGTGACCAAAGTTTCCAAATTATCAGTCATATTAAGAGTAGTATTGTTGAGATCAAGAATACCATAATTCGATTGCGTGGCACCATCGTTGTCATTAATATAGGTATCAGATTTCAGGTTCAAGACACCGTTTGTAAACGCAGAAGCACCATTGATGATCACATCTGCTGTACCTGCGTCAAAAGTCGTGACACCGCTATCGATCTTAACTGCATAATCGCCTGCAAAAGGATCGTAAGTACCGCCTGGATTAGCATCGTTAGCATTGCCATCACTATCATCGTCATCTGTGTCACGAGTACCGCCTGTAATGGTGATATTTTGATCTTTGGTCTGGAACAGCAGATTAGTATTGTTGTCAGCTGTAATACCGCGAGCGTAACCCTTGGTAGTTTCGTCAGAAACAGCTGTGATATTGATCGCGCCTTCGCTGTAGAGAATTACGTCTGTGCTGTCAATTTTCATAGCGTCTGCATTATTGGCAATTTCACCTGCGACAACATTACCAGCAGCATCGACACCTGCTTTAGCCGTAATATCGATACCGGCACCTGTCATAATAGTCATTTTGCCGCCGACAGTATTGAACGCTGTGGCAATAGTCGTAGTATCAGTCAAGCTGGCATCATAACCAAAGGCAGGATTTGTTCCCGAAGCGACTGTAGTTAGATCAGCATCGCCCAGAGCAATCGCATTAACGGTCAGTTTACCTTCAACTATATAAAGGTTCTGGGAATTATTAGCGTCTATAGCCTGAGCGGTATTAGTTGTAGCTGCATCTTTAGCAGTTACAGTAATATCCAAAGCTGCATCAGAGCCTATCTGCAGCTCGCCGCCTTCAGTAAACAAACCCTTAGCGATAGCTTCAGCGCCGTTGTTGGTCTGGGCAACACTGGTTGCCGCATTATCTTTGCCCAAAGTAGCAGTAAAGCCTTCTCCGCCTGCCCCACCGTTAGTAGCCGGATTAACAATACCATCCTGGCTGAGTTTATTGCCTACGATACCGGTATTAGTCCCTGTGCCATTTACTGCTCCATCAGTGCCAACCGTACCTGTATTATCGGTAACAGCAGTACCACCGGCAGCTGTTACTGCTTCGTTGATATTAAAGCTGCCTACGCCTTTGCCGGCAACAGCGTTAACTATGATAGATTGAGTATTGAACACACCGATGGTGTTTTTGAGTTGTACAGCCGTAGCATACGCGCTGCTGCCTGCACCGCTTTCGCCAGCCAGACCGGCAATGCCGCCTTGTCCACCAGTACCGCCTTTGCCAGCGTCACCGCCAGCTCCATTTAAGCCTGCTGTGCCAACTGCGCCTGGATCTCCTGAAGCACCATTGCTGCCTGCAGTTCCTGCAGTAGCAGTATTAGTGATAGGAATAGAGTTGTTAGAACCAGCAGCACCAGCAGCACCTGCCTGTCCGCCGGTGCCACCTTGGCCACCAACGCCTGCAGTGCCAGCAGCACCACCATCGCCGCCGTTACCACCCTGGCCGCCCTGGCCGCCCTGACCGCCAGCTCCGCCATTACCGCCGATACCTGCTTTGGCGCCGTCGCCGCCTGTAGCATTGACAGTAATAGCGCCAATAGCGATATTCAGGTTAGTATTACCTTCGCCAATCAAACCGCTGGCTGTAGCAATACCGCCTTGTCCACCATCACCGCCGTTACCACCATTTCCACCTTGTCCGCCAATGCCACCTGTACCGCCAGTGCCACCTGCGCCACCTACGCCGCCGTTACCTCCGACAGTAGCATTCCAGTTGAAGCCATTTCCTGATCCATTATTAATACCTTGGCCACCTTGTTGGCCGCTGCCGCCGTTACCACCGTCGCCGCCTTCACCGCCATCGCCGCCTTGCCCGCCGACGCCGCCTGTACCGCCAGCATTACCATTGCCAGCTTTAGCGTCTACAGTTAAACTACCCAGGGTAATAGTGCCCCTGTCTACATTATTGATATCTAAACCACGGCCTACAGCATCGCCGCCATTACCGCCGTTAGCTCCGGCACCGCCATTGCCGCCAGCTTGGCCTGCATTACCTTGTGCGCCGTCGACTCCAGCTTTACCGTCTTCTGCATTACCGCCAGCTTGACCAATAGTACCTGCAGTGCCGTTCGTTCCAGCGGCTCCAGCTGCACCGGCAGTAGTGATCCAACCTGTTTGGACCCAGGAACCACCTGATCCTGTATTACCCCCAGCTTGTGTAAGAGTACCAGGAGCAGCCGGAGTGCTGGGGCCACTTGTTCCATCTGCAGCTTTAGCAGGTTTATCAGACGGAAGTGCGTCAGTTCCGTCTGTGCCTTTGGCTCCGGCATCAGCCTGATGTTTGTCTAATGCCGCACCATCAGCACCCTGCGCGCCTGTACCGCCATAACCGCCATAACCGCCATGACCGCCTTGTGCGCCTTCGGCTTTGACTGTCAAAGAATCACCTGTGATATTTACATTGCTGCTGGCAGAGCCGCTGACATTGCCTGCAGTTTTTTCCGTAGAGGGAGTTACGCCTACAGCCACGCCTACGGCAATAGCTTTACCGCCGTTGCCGCCGATAGCGCCGGCTCCGCCTATACCTGTAGTATTAGCAGCTGTGTATTTACCCTCGCCGCCCTGGCGCTGATAAAGTTTATTGTCAGGATCAGCATATTGGGTAGCAGTCGCTCCGCCAATCGCATTTATCGTCGAAGTACCAACTGCGATAGTCGCATTAAGTAAACCGTTTTGGTTAAAAACACCGGCAGCATAGCCTAAACCACCGTTAGAGCCGGTAATAGCACCTTGTGAAAGATCTCCTGTTTGTCCCACGCCGTCTTTAGCAATAATGCCTTCCACTTTCATACTGCCAATAGTAATAGCTTTACCTGCCATATCGCCGCCTGCATAATTAGGGCTGTCCGTCCAGGAAGAATGCCATTGAGCTACTAAAACATCGTCACCACTAAAATCTTTCCGCAATACGTCGATTGCACCACCGGTTTTATCTTTTTCCTGGTATTCGCTCCATGTCAAAGGTTTTTCAATAATTCCGGCATCGCCGGTTTTCGCAAAAGCCTTACCCGGCAAGCCTACCCAGGCCGTACCTACTACAGCCAGTGTTACTGCCAAAGCCAGCTGTTTCTTTTTGTTTGATTTGAACTCCATCAAAAACCAACTCCTTAAATTTTATGCTTGGTTATCATAGCAATTTATTTTTTCTGCCATTATGCGGCAGGAAAATACAGTAAACATTTACCAAAACTATTTTTCACTTTTCTTAGCAATATTTTTAGTATAAAACATTGTATTTTTAACTTTTTATATAATCTTTATTTATAATATCACAGATGTCCCCCCCGACAAGACACGAGGAAGGTTTTTCTAAATTTTTTTTCAGCGCCGCGCTATTACGCTCCGCGGCACTTGCGCCGCACCGCAAGTGCGTGTGCGTACTTCACCCGCAAGAAGGCGAAAACATCGAAAAAAAATAGCCTGCCAAAGCAGACTAAATTTTGATCATTATAAACACTTCAAATTCCAGCACCTGCTGCAACCGTGTCAGTACGGCTACAGTGGTACTTACCTCGCCGCGTTCGATACAGCCATAGTGCTTGGCCGATAAGCCTACTGCTTCAGCGATCTTTTCCTGGGTCAGCTTTTTATTTAGACGCGCTGTTTTCAGCTGCCGGCCTATATATTTTTGCATGCTATCCCTCCCGCCATTATTTTAAACAGTAAAGGCATAAAATTAACACCTGATTGTACAGGGTGTTAATTTTCGTCGAAAAAGCTTAGACTGTTTGTTGTTGCGCGCGACGTTTTACAGTATAGCCGGATATCATAAAATTATAGAGAGAACTGATCGTTATAAAAAATTTACCTGAACAGGCAGAGAGATTGAAAGCATTGATAACCGCCGCCCAGGCTGGTGATAAAGCGGCACTGCTGCAGTTATGCGCTGATTTTAAGCCGCTTTTAAAAAGTGAGGCCCGCCGTGAGATGTTTTACAGGTCGCTGGGAAAAGACGCAGAAGGTATCGCCGTTCTGGCCTTTATTGAGCTAGTTTTACAGTATAAGGGCGCTGATTTTGAAAACTGGCCCGGGCTTGCACGCTGTAAGGTGCATTTTGCTGTTTTTGACGCGATGCAGAAGCAGGGCAGAATTTGGGAAAACGAAGCCCAGACAGATACGGACAGCGAAGCCGGAATCGCCCTGCTGGAGACAGGCTGTGCAGCAGGTGAGCGTCTGGACGAGCTGGCACGTTTTTTACTTTCACTGGAACTACAGGAAGCGCTGCGGCAGTTAAGTGCAGAACAGAGGAAAATACTGACGCTGCTGTTTTTAGATGACCTGAAGCCGGCCGAGGTGGCAGGACGTCTGTGCTGCACTGTACGCAACGTTACTAAGCACCGGCTAAAAGCACTTGATAAAATGCGGCAGCTTTTGGCGCATTAAGGATCAGGCAAATAAAAAACAGACATTCACGTTTCGTGAATGTCTGTTTTTTTATTTAGACAACTGCAAATTACTCAATTATTAAGGCAATGCTATTGATATTTCAGCCGCTACTTTTCAATAACTATTAAGTAAGATGCACATTTTTACTTACCTATATGGTAATGCTGTTTTTATCCATTATGGTAGAATTTATCTTGATTAAAATACAAAAAGGCCCTTTCAGCTGAACTGAAAGGGCCTTTTGATTTACGATCTGTAATTTGATACCGATTATCTGCGTTCGCGAATACGAGCAGCTTTACCGGTAAGGCTGCGCAGATAGTAGAGTTTTGCTCTGCGAACGATACCACGACGGGAAACTTCGATTTTCTCCAAACGTGGGCTGTGGATCGGGAATGTTCTTTCAACGCCTACGCCGTAAGAAATACGACGAACGGTGAACATTTCACGAACGCCGGCGCCGCTGCGTGCAATTACTACACCTTCGTACATCTGTACGCGTTCACGAGTACCTTCGACTACTTTTACATAAACTTTTACGGTGTCGCCTGCACGGAAGTCAGGGATATCGGAACGAAGCTGTTCTTGTTCCAATACTTCAATAATATTCATAATTTCCTCCTCGAATCATAGACGTTCATGTGCGAACACACCACAGCGGACCGTCCGTTTTACACAAATGACATTATATCATACTGTTCAATTAGTTGCAATTATTTTTTAAGCATTTTGACAGTTATTTTTCCCACCAGGCCTCACCGGCCAGCCGGTCTAAAATAATCGCAGCCGCAGAGCGCACACACAGATGATTATAGTCGCAGGGACCATAAACAGGTTCAAGTACATAATCAAAACTGTTCATTGTTTCCTGTTCCATACCAAAGCCGGTACCAAAAAGCAGCAGCAGAGGTTTATCACCGCTGTGCAGCAACTTTCGTACAAAGCCATAGGTCACTGTATTAGGATAGGTGCGGGCATCGGTAGTAATCGTAACCGGCGCCTGCCCCTCTATTTCAGTAACCGCGGCAATAGCCGACTCAATGCTGGACGTATAAGTTACACGTTCCAGCGCGTTGCTGCGGTCAGGATTATAGGTTCTGCCGTAACCATGCTGCCAATAGTCAGTTATCCTTTTGATGATTTCAGCTTGTACCTCCAGAGGATGGATCAAAAAATATTTTTTGACATCATAGGTGCGGGCGGTACGCGAAATATCGTGGATATCGAAGTTAGTGACGGCCGTAGCAATGACCTGCATATTTTTATTGTAAATAGGATAATGCACCAGCCCCAGATAAAGGTTAGCCATTATTATCACCTGCGAGTTCCTGTTTGATTTCGTTAAGCAGCAACACATCCTCTTTACCAAGCTCTGCAAGCAGATCAGGCCTGTGCAGATAAGTCGCTTTAAGGGCTTCTTTACGGCGCCAGCGATTGATCAGAGCGTGATTGCCGTTACGCAGCACTTCCGGTACTTCCAGTCCTTCAAATTCCACCGGCCGAGTGTACTGAGGATATTCCAGCAGTCCCGTACTGAAAGAGTCTTCAACGGCACTGGCCATTTTTCCAAGCACGCCCGGTATAAAGCGCGCTACAGCGTCCATAACTATCAGTGCCGGCAGTTCGCCACCGGTAAGTACATAGTCACCAATGGAAAGTTTTTCATCGACCCAGTTGAAGATCCGTTCATCGAAGCCTTCATAATGACCGCAGACCAGAATGAGATCCTGGCCGCTGCGGGCATATTCTTCAACGATATCCTGCTTTAATGTGCGCCCGCCCGGGCACATGGCAATAACCCGCGCTGCAGGCAGCTGCTGTTTGGCCATGCGGATAGCCGCTACCATCGGCTCTGGCTTCAAAACCATGCCGGCACCGCCGCCAAAGGGCGTATCGTCCACTGTACGGTGCCTGTCAGTTGCAAAATCGCGCGGATTGATGCAGCTGACTTCTACAAGTCCCGCATCGACGGCGCGTTTGATAATGCTGTGACCGGCCGCTTGTTCAATTTGTTCAGGAAATAAGGTAATAAAGAGAAATCTCACGGTGCATCTGTCCATTCAGGTAATTCGACCACGATCTTACGGTCTATAATATTGATTTCCTTAACGTGCTTTTTGAGGGCCGGGACGAGGATGTCCTTGCCTTCCGGTACAGCAATAACGTAAACGTCGTTGCTGCCGGTGCTGAACACGTCTTTCAATGTGCCGAGCTGTGTTCCTGCCGTATCGAATACGGGCAGTCCGAGCAGGTCGGCTACATAATATTCGCCTTCTTCAAGCTGAGGCAGATCTTCACTGTTGATTAAAACCTTTTTGCCGCGCAGCAGTTCGGCATCGTTCATTGTTTCCACACCCCTGCATTTCATCAGTACCATACGTTTATGGAACCGGGCAGAGGTGATCTGAAGCGAACGGCCGTCTTCGAGCAGCAAAGAGGAAAGCTCTAAAAATTGTTCAGGATGATCTGTCTGCGGCAGAATACGAATATCGCCCCGCACACCGTGCGGAGCGATAATAGTGCCAATAACTACTTGTTTTTCCATATCATTCGCGGAAAGCAATGATCTTGCCATCCTCAGTGAGGATCTCGGCGCCCATCAGAGCGTCGATATCAGTGCCTATGGTGATCTCGACAGTACGTTCAAGTGTACCGTGACCGATCTCCGCACCGATCTCCAAAGCTTCAGCGCGTTTAAGTTTATCTTCGGCTTCTGCTTTAGCGGCATTGATCTTGTTTCTTTCCATTTCAATCTGCTCGCGCAGTGAAGGAAGTACGCTCAGGTCGCTGGCGGCCTGAGAAAGAGCTTTTTTGGCTTGGAATTCGAAGTGCTCGATATCCAGATTAATCGTTTTTATGGTGTTTTGGACATCTCCAATAATTTTCAACTTGAGATCTTCTGTTACTTTTGCTTTTATTGCAACCGGAACACGTACAAACATTTTATCCATATCGTTTACCATCCTTATACGTCTTAGACAATCTCTACGACAACTTTTACATTCTCACGGGTTGCAACAGCTTTCATGACAGTTCTGATTGCTTTAGCAATGCGGCCCTGTTTTCCAATAACTTTACCCATATCTTCAGGAGCAACATGGAGGCGAAGCACCGTTGATGTTCCGGTGGTTTCCTCCTCCACGACTACTGCAGACGGATTACTCACTAGAGACTTGGCCATGACTTCTACCAATTCTTTCATGCAAATCACGCCTCATTTCTTATTTTGCTTTAGATTCAGCATATTTTTTCATGATGCCGTCTTTGCTGAAAAGGTTTTTAACGGTATCAGTAGGTTGTGCACCTTTAGCCATCCAGGAAAGAGCTTTCTCTTCGTCGATCTTTACGGTAGCGGGTTGTACAGTGGAATCATAGAAACCGATGCTTTCGATGATGCGGCCGTCACGCGGAGAGCGAGAGTCAGCAACAACGATACGGTAAAAAGGAGCTTTTTTAGAGCCCATACGTTTTAAACGGATTTTAACTGCCATGTCTATTTCACCTCCTTAAACCAGATGTTGATTTAAATTTATTTGTTCATAAAAGGCATTTTGAAACCGCCTTTTGAAGCAAACTTAGCCATACCCTGCATCTTTTTCATCATCTTTTTGCTTTCTTCAAAGTTTTTGAGAAGCTTGTTGACATCCTGCACGCGCATGCCGCAGCCTGCTGCGATACGTTTACGGCGGCTGCCGTTGATGATATCGGGGTGACGGCGTTCTTTCGGGGTCATGGAACGGATGATGGCTTCAACGCGATCGAATTCTTTTTCGTCAACGTTGGCTTCTTTCAGCTTTTGGCTGATGCCGCTCATACCGGGGATAAGCCCCAAAATAGTTTCCAGCGAGCCCATTTTTTTGACCTGCTGCATTTGTTCCAGGAACTGCTCGAGCGTGAATTCGTCTTTGCGCAGTTTCTTTTCCATTTCCAAAGCTTTGGCAAGGTCAGTCGTGGACTGGATCTTTTCGATCAGAGACAGGATATCGCCCATACCCAGAATACGGGATGCCATACGGTCGGGATGGAAAGGTTCCAAAGCGTCAAGCTTTTCACCCATACCGACAAATTTGACCGGGCGTCCGGTAACTGCTTTTACTGACAATACAGCACCGCCTCTGGCGTCGCCATCGAGCTTGGTAACGATAAGTCCGTCTATGCCCAGCTCGCCGTTGAAGCTTTCGGCTACAGTGACTGCGTCCTGGCCTGTCATCGCATCGACAACCAGCAATATTTCATGCGGGTTGACGGCAGCTTTGATATTGCGCAGTTCGTCCATCAGTTCTTCGTTGATATGTAAGCGGCCCGCGGTATCGATGATCACCGTGTCGCAAGCCAGTGAGAATGCTTTATCCATTGCCTTGCGCGCTATCTCGACCGGAGATACCTGATCGCCAAGAGCAAAGACAGGCAATGAGAGCTGTTCGCCCAGAACCTGTAATTGTTTGATAGCCGCAGGACGGTAAACGTCGCCCGCTACAAGCAACGGCTTTTTGCCTTTTTTCCGCAGCAGGCTGCCAAGCTTGCCGGCGGTAGTAGTTTTACCAGCACCCTGCAGACCTACCAGCATAATGACTGTAGGCGGTTTGTCAGCTACGGTGAGCTTGCTTTGTGTGCCGCCCAAAAGCTGGGTCAGTTCGTCGTTGACGATCTTGATGATCTGCTGACCGGGAGTCAGGCTTTGCTGAACTGTTTCGCCCAGCGCGCGTTCTTTGATATTGGCAACAAAATCTTTAACGACTTTAAAGTTGACGTCGGCTTCAAGGAGAGCCATCCGCACTTCGCGCAGAGGCGCTTTAAGATCGTCTTCTGTTATTTTGCCGCTGCCGCGGAACATTTTTATCGCATTTTGCAGTCTTTCAGATAAATTTTCAAAAGCCATTTTTACCTACTTTCGCCGCTCAATTCGTCTAAAATGCGGCGTACTTGTTGAAGTTCTGCCGAGCCACCGCTTTGAGCAAGGTGGTCAGCCAGCAGCCGGCTCATTTCTTCCAGCAGCTTTTTATCGTGATCATCGCGGGCCAGCAGCGCCAGTTTGCTTTCATAGCGTTCCAGAGTATGCTCTACCCGTTTGATAAGGTCATGTATCGCTTGTCTTGATACTTCAAGTTCATCGGCTATCTCAGCCAGCGAAAGGTCGTCGCAGAAATACAGCTCCAGACATTTTTGCTGTTTTTCGGTGAGCAGGCAGCCGTAGGCGTCGAACAAACGTCCTAACCGTACTCTTTGCTCCAAACTGTTTTCCTGCATTTCAATCACCAAAATCTTTACATATTTTATCCGACTTTGGTATTATATCGAAAATCGCAGAGGCTGTCAAGCATTTTTACTTGTCACCATCAAACAAGGCGTCGACAAATTTATCGGCTTCAAAAGGCCGGAAATCCATAATGCCTTCGCCGACACCGATCCACTTAACAGGCAAGCCAAGTTCTTCTTTGATAGCAATAACGACACCGCCCTTAGCCGTACCGTCGAGCTTGGTCAGCACAACGCCGGTGACGTTGGCGGTTTCCATAAAGACTTTGGCCTGATTGATAGCGTTCTGCCCTGTCGTTGCATCCAGCACGAGAAAGGTTTCATGCGGAGCTTCTGGTATCTCGCGTTTGATGATGCGGTGTACTTTCTCCAGTTCGTTCATCAGATTGGTTTTATTATGCAGCCGTCCGGCAGTGTCAATAAAAAGTACGTCGACATTGCGGGCAATAGCAGCTTTGACAGCGTCAAAAACCACGGCAGCCGGATCAGCGCCTTCTTCGTGACGGATAACTTCGCAGCCGGCACGCTCCCCCCAAATCTGCAGCTGTTCGGCAGCGGCGGCACGGAAGGTATCGCCGGCAGCCAGCATGACTTTGTATTTGAACAGATGAAAATAGTTGGCCAGCTTGCCGATAGTAGTGGTTTTACCAACACCATTGACTCCCACGACAAGAATAACCGTAGGTTTGGCACCGATACGGGTACGCTGTCCTTCGTCCTGCAGCATTTCGGCAATATATTTTTTGAGGAACGGCATAACCTGCTCCGTCCCCTCGATTTCTTTCTTTTTAGCAGCCTGACGAACAGCATCGATAAGCTTTTCTGTGGTTTTGACACCAACATCACCGCTCAGAAGGATCATTTCCAGTTCTTCCAGAAAGTCTTCATCGACTTTGGCCGACATACCTACAAGTTCTTCGATACGGTCAGTAAAGTTGCGGCGGGTCTTGCTGAGGCCGTCTTTCAGTCGTTCTAAAAATCCCATGTTCTCACTCCTTTTCGCTCAATTTGACAGATAGTAATTTAGAAACACCGGATTCTTCCATGGTAACGCCGTGCAGAACATGCGCGGCTTCCATAGTGCCTTTGCGGTGTGTGATAACAATAAACTGCGTGCTTTCGGCATAGGCTGCCAGGAATTTCGCAAAGCGGTCAACGTTAGCTTCGTCAAGCGCCGCATCTATTTCGTCAAGGATACAGAAGGGCGAAGGCTGATAGCTGAGCAGAGCGAACAGCAGGGCGATAACCGTCAGGGCCCGCTCGCCGCCTGATAGCAGGAAGAGGCTCTGCAGTTTTTTACCGGGAGGCTGCACTTCGATATCGATGCCGCTGCCTAAAACATCATTAGGGTCAGTAAGTTTTAAAGCAGCAGTACCGCCGCCGAATAAACGCACATAACAGTCGGAAAAATATTCGTTTATTTTTCCAAAGGCCTCTTTGAAGCGTTTGGCCATACCGGAATTGATTTCGCTGATAACTGCTTCCAGATTGGCTTTGGCCTCTGAAAGATCGCTGTATTGACGCTGTAAAAATTCGTAGCGCTCGCTGACAGCTTCATATTGTTCGATTGCCGCAGGATTTACCGGGCCTAAGGTTTCAATTTCACGCTCCAGACGCAGTTCACGCCGACGTAAAGCCGCATCGCTTTCATCCAGCAGATCACCGCTGGCACGTGCTTCGTCCAGAGTAATACGGTATTCAGTCGCCAGCTGTTCCAGAGCATGGTCATAGTCGCTGTTTTGACGTACCATTTCCATCGCTGCCTGATTGCGCCTGGTTTCAGCAACAGTCAGTTCTTTTTTCAAAGAATCCAGCCTCTCGCCTGCCACTGCCTGCTTTTCAGTAATGGCAATACGTTTGGCCCCGAATTCATCTTTACCGCCGACAACGGTCTGTAATTCGGCCAGTAATGCGGTACTTCTGGCAGCCAGCTGTTCAGTGCTGGTTTTGCTGGCCGTTATCACGTCAAGTAAATGCTTTTGCTCGTCTTCATTAGCAGCGAGTTCCTGCTGCATACGCCCCATATCGGCATCAAGCTGCTGCATCCGCTCGGCCATCATCGTAGTCCGTGCGGCAGTCGATTCCAGTTCGACCCTGGCATCCTGCAGACGATTGCGGATAGATGCCAGCGCGCTGTGGTCTGCGGCCGTTTGTTTCTGCAGATCATCCAGCAGCTGTTTGCCCTGTGCGTCTTCGGCTTCCAGAGCCGTTAGCTGCGGGCGCAGGTCGGTAAGCTGCTGGCGAGCTGCCATATATTCCTGAGAAACCTGATTACGGTCATCCAGCAGAAGCTCCAGCCGTTCCGCAGCCTGACGCTGCTCTGCGCTTAAACGCTCCAGAGCTACGCCCAGTTCAGCTTTGCGGATTTCCTTCTGCTGCAGGTCCTGGCGCAGTTCCACCAGTTTGTTGTTATAAACTTTTAAGGTACCTTCGTGTTCTTCAAGCAGCTCCTGATATCCCAACAGCTCACGGCGCAAGACACCTGCCTTTTGTTCCTGTTCGTCGATCTCTTTGCCGCGCGACAGAAAGCCGGCTTCCTTCTGCTGCCTGCTACCGCCGGTCAGCGAACCGCCGGCATTGACGACATCTCCCGCCAAAGTAACGACTCGGGTACGAAAGCTGCTTTTTTTGGCGGCTGCCAAAGCGGCATCCATATTATCCGCTACCAGCACCCGACCCAGCAAAAATTTAAAGATCGGCGCCAGTTTTATATCATAGCCGATCAGATCGGCAGCAAATCCCCGAATACCCGGCAGTTTTGCCAGTGCCTCTTCTTCACTGCGGCGTTCATAATATTTGATAGTATCAAGCGGCAGGAAGGTCGCCCGGCCGGCCTGACGCTGTTTAAGATAGGCGATGGCCTTTTTGGCGGCTTCCGAACTGCCCATAACAAGGTTCTGCGCCGCTCCTCCTAATGCAGTTTCTATTGCAACTACATATTCAGGCTGCACTTCGATCAGTTCGGCGGCAACACCGATAACGTCACTGCGCCAGGGTTCCTGCGACTGCAGCACTGTTTTAATCCCATAGCCAAAGCCTTCATAGCTTTTCTGCATATTCTGCAGCAGGTTCAAACGGCTTTCCAGCGCTGTGATCCTGTTTTGACAGTCTTTATGCTGCGACAGAACTTTATTCAGCGCTTCAGTCTCTTCGGCAGCTTTAGCACTCAATTCCCTGCCATCGCGTTTAATAAGCTCCAAAGAGTTTTCTACATTGCTCTGCTCATCGTTCATATTACGGTAACGGGTCTGCAGTTCTTCGCCTGCGGTTTCTGCTTCGGCGATGCTCTTTTTAAGGGCGTCACGCTTACGCATCCGCTGTTCCTGCTCCTGCTCCAGTCCACGGATCTCATTCCGCAGATTGACCATTGTACGCATATTATCGAAAGCAGCTGTTTTCATATCTTCCATTGCCGCTTCAGCTTCGCTGATACGTGTTTCTTTTTCTGCCTGTTCTCCGGTCAGCCTGCTTACCAAAAGCTGTGCGGCAGCCTGCTGCGCTTCTAAACGGTCATAATCCACGACCATCGTTTTGAGCTGAATATCCAAAGCTGCGATCTGTTCCTGCAGCTTTTTGCCCTGCTCTTCCAAACGCAGTCCTGATTTTTCGCTTTGCCGAACACGCTCTGCCAACACAGCTTCCTGACCACGCAGTTTTTCCAGAGCTGTTTCTTTTTCTTTGATATCGTCCTGAATACGGTTATAGGCTTCACTGAGCTTATCCAGCTCCATTTGTAAGGCACTGCATTCAGCTTCCTGTGTGCTGACGGCAGTAGCGCGTTCCAGTACTTTATTTTCAAGTTCGGCATCCTGTGTGTTCAGCTTCTGCCGAATATTTTCAATATTTTCTATCTTGTGCACAAATTGGGTCAGTTTGCAGGCACGCATTTCTTTATCCAGCAGATTGAATTTGCGTGTTTGTTCTGCAGCAAGACGCAGAGGCTCGACCTGACCTTCGACTTCGGCTTTGATGTCGTTGATGCGGGTCAGGTTGGCAGCGGTATCGTCCAGACGCCGCATAGCTTCTTTTTTACGCATCCTGAACTTGGCAATACCAGCGGCTTCTTCAAACAAAGCGCGGCGTTCTTCAGGACGGCTGTTCAGTATTTCATCGATCTTATTCTGACCGATAATAGACATAGAACCACGTCCCAGACCAGTATCTGCCAAAAGGTCAAGAATGTCTTTTAAACGGCAGTTCTTTTTATTGATGGAGTATTCGCTGTCACCGCTGCGAAAAACACGGCGGGTAATGCTTACTTCATCAAAATCAAGGCTGAGGCGATGGTCGCTGTTGTCAAAAACCAGCGTCACTTCGGCAACACCCAAAGGCCTGCGCTTGCCGCTGCCGGAAAAAATAACATCTTCCATTTTGCTGCCGCGCAGATATTTGGCGCTTTGCTCGCCCAGTACCCAGCGGATCGCATCAGAAATGTTGCTCTTGCCGCTGCCGTTAGGTCCAACGATTGCCGTAATGCCCGAACCGAAGCTTAATTCAATTTTATCTGCAAAGGATTTGAAACCATAAGTCGAAAATGACTTTAAATGCACAAAATCACCCAATCTGCAATATTCTATCAGTATATTTTACCATAGATGAAGGTTTCATACAATTATATGACTCAACGCACTTTTTTAATCAAGTGCTGCCGTTATGCTTAAGAAGCAAAAAGTATTTTTTGAAACACTTTTGCTGTATTTCAGGCCGTTTTGTAAAATATTTTTACATTTTTTTATCCTGATGCTAAAAATAACGATTTAATTATGATATAATATGAACACTTGGCAAGACAGCAGAAATGCTGCCAAGTGCCAGAATAACCCCGGGTCCTGGTGCCCGGACAAAATTTATCAGCAGTGAGGGGATTTTACATGAAACTTTCAGCACGTATCCAAAGTTTGACTTCTTCACCTATCAGAAAGCTGTCGCCGTATGCAGATGCAGCTAAAGCGAAGGGTAAAAAAATCTACCATCTGAATATCGGACAGCCCGATATCAAAACTCCTGACCAGTTTATGGAAAGCATCCGCACTTATGACGAGCAGGTAATTGCTTATGGCAATTCCAAAGGCGAAGGTTTTCTGATCGAAGCGATACGCAAATACTATGCCGAAAAAGGTATGGATTTTGCTGCCGATGATATTTTTATTACCAACGGCGGCAGCGAAGCTTTGATTTTTGCTGTCATGGCCTTATGTGATCCAGGAGACGAGATCATGGTATTCGAGCCGTTTTATGCTAACTATACTACTTTTGCCAGAGAGTTTGGCGCTAAAATCAACGCTGTACAGACAAATGTGACTGACGGTTACCATCTGCCTGACGCTGCTGCTATCGAAGCGCAGATCACGCCCAGAACAAAAGCTGTTTTACTGACTAATCCCGGTAATCCGACCGGTGTTGTTTATACACAGGAAGAAATGGATATGATTTCAGCAATCGTCCGCAAATATGACCTGGCTTTGATCGCTGACGAGGTATACCGTGAATTTGTTTATGACGGCGCTTACCGAAGCTTTGGCACAATGCCCGAGCTTGCCGACAACCTGATCATCATTGATTCGGTTTCTAAACGCTACAGTGCCTGCGGCGCCCGTATCGGCTGCATAATCAGCAAAAACAAAGAGCTTGCCAAGCAGATTATCAAATGCTGCCAGGGCCGTCTGTGCAGCCCGATTCTGGAACAGGTCGGCGCAGCCGCTTTATATACTACTCCCGTCAGCTATCTGGAGGAAGTGAATCAAGAGTACAAAAAACGCCGCGATACGATCGTTGCCGCCCTTAAAGAGCTGCCTGGCGTAGTTGCTTCCGATCCGAAGGGAGCCTTTTATATTATGGTGCAGCTGCCCGTAGACGATGCTGAAAAGTTTGCTATCTGGACTTTGGAAAATTTTGCTATTGATAACGAAACTGTTATGTTCGCTCCCGGCAACGGTTTCTACAGCGACCCTGAGTTGGGGGTTAATGAGGCTAGGCTGGCCTATGTTCTCAATTGTGATGATTTGAAAAAGGCAATTTATATCCTTGGTGAAGCACTGAAGGCATATCCAGGAAAAACTAACTGATAACTAAAGTAAAAGCCTTGAATACAAAAAGTATTCAAGGCTTTTTTATTTTTTAACGTCCGGTATTGATAACCTGCCACGCTTCCAAAAGCTTAGTCAGGCTCCAGCGGGCATTGGCCGGGCTGGTAGAAGGCAGGAAATGCACAGTAATCCTCTGCAGATCGAGCTGTCTGGTATATTTTTTAAAGGCGGCGGCAGCTTTGCCTCCATTACAGCAGATAGTATGTATCTGCGGATGATTCTGCAAAAATCCGGCCAGATCGTTAGGCTGCTCGCAGGTAATATCCGAATCAAGACTGCCTTCACGTTCGCAGTAACCCAGTACGTCCCAAAGAGCTATACGGTTATCTAAAAGCATCTGCTTTTTATCCGCATAATCCAAAGGAACCTCAGCATAGCCTAAAAGCATCGTCACCAACGGCCAAAAACGATTCTGCGGATGTCCGTAATACTGCTGCATCTGCAAGGAACGAATACCGGGCATGGAACCGAGAATGAGCAGCCTGCTGTCTGTGTCAGCGACCGGGTCAAAGCTCTGACATTCACTCATCGTCCAACCTCCAGCTTATCATAATACGTTCTGCATCAGGCCTGGCCTTGATATTTACAGGAACCGGTCCTGCAAGCTGCTGCCAGCGCCGCAGATTATTGTTTTTCAGCCCGCGCAGCTTTGATTCCAGCTTGCTCGGGCAGGTTATTACTATATTTCCCGCGCCTTGGCAAAGCAGCCTCTGCAGCTGCGGAGTCAGTTCGGCATAGAGCAAAAAGCTTTGCACAAGTTCACCAAAAGATGGGTGGAACGGTCCAGCAACAATATTACCTTCACTGCACAACTCTTCATCGGCCTGCAAGCCAACACGAATGACTTTGATCCCCGCCAGGGTTAATTTGCTGTATACATAAGCACTTTGCTCAACTGCTGCTTCCAGTGTCAGAGGCTCAAATTCACCACGTTCGTAAATATGCTCAAGCGGCGTGCCTTTTATTACCAGCAAGGGATAAATACGGGCAAAAGAAGGACCGAGCCTGAGCACCTGCTCAACCGTAGCTTTGACACTGTCAAAGCTTTGGCCAGGCATACCTACCATTAACTGCAGACCGATCTCAAAGCCATACTGTTTCAGCAAAGAAACAGCCTTATAAACATCGGCGGCCTGATGCCCCCGCTCTGCCGCTGCCAGAACATTATCGTCCAGCGACTGCACACCCAATTCTACCGTTTTTACGCCGTGTGCCTGCAGCAGCTCTAACCGGGCGGCATCAATATAATCTGGTCGGGTAGATAAGCGAACACTGCCAATAACACCTTCCGCCAAAAGTTTATCTACAGGTCGGAAAAGTTCTGTCTGCAAGTCGGCCGGCAAACCTGTAAACGAGCCGCCGTAAAAAGCCGCTTCGTTGGAAGGGCCCGGTTTGATCCATTGCAGATAGCGTTCGAGCTGCTGCTCTACGTCTCTCGACGACGCAGTCTGCTGACCGCTGATAGTTTTTTGATTACAGAACACGCACTGGTGCGGACAGCCCGCATGCGGTATAAACACAGGTATGATTGCCACTGCCCTGCCTCCTTGCATTAAACGTTTATTATAATGCGGCTTATTAGTGCGCCTGCATTTTTATCAACATGCTTGATAATTGCATTATACCCGTATCACCGCTCCCGGTCAATGCCCGCCATCCGCCCTGGTGTCATTCACAAAATTTTACTTGCCTTTTTTAGAAAATGTTGTTATAATTCAATTAGTCCGATTTCGGACTTTATTAAAAAAGGAGGGCGCTTATGCATAAAGAGCTGCAACGGATACGCCACGGCTACTACGACCTTTGGTTCGGCACAAACGCCGTCTATGAACGCTGGGCCAAATCACACGGACTCAATAACAATTTACTACTGACTCTGTATTTGCTGAAGGAATTTCCAAATGACTGTACCCAGCATCTGATCTGCGAAAAACTGATGCTGCCCAAACAGACGGTCAACAGTATTCTGTCCGGATTGGAATACAAAGGCTTCGTCGAAAAAATAATCAGCCCTACTGATAAACGCGTCAAGCTGTTGGTTTTTACCAGTCAGGGGGCTGCTTATGCCGACGGGCTTTTACAAAAAATGGATGATTTTGAAGAACGGGCGCTGCGTAATATGACTGACGCCCAGCGCAACGCACTGCTGGAAGGCGGCTTTGCCTGGATGAAGGCTTTACGTGACGCCATAGATGATTAGGAGGATATCATGGGATTTGTATATTTAGGTTTAGCTATTGTTTTGGAATTACTGGGCACAACATTTTGAAATACACACTGGGCTTTACTAAGCTGTCACCTTCTCTGGTAGTAGTTGCAGCTTACACAGGCGCTTTTTATTTTCTGTCCCGTTCACTGCAGTTTATTGATTTGAACATTGCGTATGCAACCTGGGCAGGCATCGGTGTCGTTGCCGCAGCCATCATTTCAATGCTGGTCTTTCACGAAAGCATCAACGCCATCGGCGCCGTCGGTATGGCTTTGGTCGTCAGCGGCGTAGTTCTGCTGAACCTGTATGGACCTTCACACTGAGCTGAACAGCAGACAAAGAAAACCCTTGCCGGTAAACCGGCAAGGGTTTATTTTATTTAGGAAAGCCTGTCAAAGGCGCGCCCATTTTTTCAAGAGCGCTTTTAGCAGCCTGCTGTTCCGCTTCCTTTTTCGTCCTGCCTTCGCCTGAACCGATATGTTTGCCGTTAACGGAAACAATGGTGGCAAAATGTTTGTTGTGTTCAGGACCTTTGGAACCGATCAGCTCATAGACGATATCAACATCGCCATCCTGCTGCGCAACTTCCTGCAGCCTTGTTTTAAAATCACTGCAAATGCCGTGCGTACAGATAAAATCCAGCTCGGCTTTCATTAACCCCAGTAAAAATACACGGGCTGCTTCCATACCCTGGTCTAAATAATAAGCCCCAAGTACAGATTCAAAAGCGTCGGCCAGGATAGAAGCGCGTTCGCGTCCTCCCGACAAACCTTCTCCCTTTCCTAAAAGCAGGTAATCACCAAGATTTATTTTACGGGCATATTCAGCCAGCGATGCTTCGCAGACGATATGGGCCCTGAGCTTGGTAAGTTCTCCTTCGTTAAGGTTGGGGAAAGTGCAGTACATATATGTACTGACGATAACGCTGAGCACGGAGTCGCCTAAAAATTCTACGCGTTCGTTATGTTCCGGACGCGGTAATTCTTTAGATTCGTGAGCGTATGATGTATGCGTCAGAGCGCTGTTTAGAAGTTCCAGCTTGTGCATTTCGATGCCAAGGCTTTGACAGAACTTCAGCAGCTGCTCTTTGCGCGTGTCTTGCATTTAAATCACTCTATTCTCAATTAAGCTTGATATTTTTTGAAGAGAATGGTGGCATTATGGCCGCCAAAGCCGAAGTTATTGGACAGAGCCGCTCTTACTTCTGCTTTACGGGCTACGTTAGGAACATAGTCGAGGTCCAGACCTTCTTCTAAATCAGGGTCTTCATAGTTGATCGTCGGAGGGATAATACCATTCTCAATGGTCATGACGGTAGCAATTGCTTCTACGCCGCCTGCAGCGCCCAGCAAATGTCCTGTCATGGATTTGTTGGAGCTGATAGTCATTTTATAAGCATGATCGCCAAAAACCTTTTTAGCAGCTAAAGTCTCATTCAAATCATTACGATGGGTAGAAGTACCATGAGCGTTGATGTAATCAACGTCTTCCGGTTTCATACCAGCATCGTCGATAGCCTGCTGCATGCACAGGGCAGGCATTTCACCGCTCGGATCAGGAGCAGTGATGTGATAAGCGTCGGCATTCATGCCAAAGCCTACTACTTCAGCATAGATATGAGCTCCACGTGCCAAAGCATGTTCCAGCTCTTCCATAACTACTACGCCGGCACCTTCACCCATAACAAAACCGTCGCGTTTTTTATCGAACGGACAGGAAGCCTTTTCAGGATGTTCGTTGTTGGTGGAAAGAGCTTTCATGTTACCGAAGCCTGCTATAGCAACAGGAGAAACAGCAGCTTCTGTGCCGCCTGCGATCATAATATCGGCATCGCCATATTGAATAGTGCGCAGAGCGTCGCCGATACAGTTAGTGCCGGTAGCACAAGCTGTGATGATAGCGGTATTAGGGCCTTTAAAGCCTAAAGCAATAGAAATCTGGCCGGCAGGCATATTCGGGATCTCCATCGGAATGAAGAACGGACTGATTTTGCCTGGACCTTTTTCGCCATATTTTAAAGACTGCTCGAGGAAGGTATGGATGCCGCCAATGCCGCTGCCAACGCAAACGCCGGCACGAACGGGATCAATTTTTTCCAGATCGAGTTCAGCATCTTCCACTGCCAGTTTAGCAGCCGCTACAGCAAACTGGGTCACACGATCCATACGTTTGCCTTCTTTTTTATCGCCATAGTTAGCGAAATCAAAATCTTTAACTTCGCCTGCAATTTTAGTGGTGAAGCCAGGATCAGAAGCATCAAACTGGGTAATGAGACCGATACCGGATTTACCAGCGATCAGATTGCCCCAAAATTCATCTTTGCCGATGCCGATTGGAGTAATCGGGCCAACACCGGTAATAACGACTCGTCTTTTCAAAATAAATCACCTCAAATTAAATTTTTGCTATTTCTTCTTTCAGTCTTCTGAAAATTTCTTTCACGGGTAAAATTTCTTTGATCTTCCACATATTGGCACCTGTAAAAACAAGGCCGGTTTCAACATCGCCCTGCTGAGCTCTGGTGAGCGCGCGGATGATGCAGAAGCTGCGGGAGCATTGTTTAAGGCAGTTATCACAGGTGCGGGGACGCGGCTGCGTACCTTCCAGAACCTGTTTGGCAAAAGGATTAAGGATCGCCCTGCCTTTATAGCCAACGGGACTGTCGATCTGTACAACGTCCTCTTTGGTCATTTTGAGATATAATTCTTTCAGCGCCGGAGCACCGTTGGATTCTTCGCTGGCGGCAAAACGACTGCCCATCTGCACACCGCTGGCCCCTAATTTAAGAAGCTCCGCTACAGCTGCGCCGTCAGTAGCTCCGCCGGCGGCGATAACCGGAATATTGACCGCCTTGACAATGTCAGGCAGAATATCTTTGATGGACTGTTGAGTCCCAAGATGTCCTCCCGCCTCTGTTCCTTCCACTACAATAGCGGCTGCACCGAGCTTTTCAGATATTTTAGCTAGTTTGACAGAGGAAACGATGGGCACTACGGCTACGTTATGTTCACGCCCCACGGCGAAAATATCTCTTGAAAAACCGGCACCGGCAACGATCAGGTCAATTTTTTCTTCGGCAGCAGTGGTAATTAGCCCAAGAAATTCGCGGGCCGCAACCATGGCATTAATGCCGATGATGCCTTTCCCGCCGGTAAGCTTTCTGGCCAGCCGGATCTCTTTACGCAGCTCGTCAAACGCCATGCCGGACGCTGCGATGAGTCCTATTCCGCCTTCCTGCGCAACGGCTGCCGCCAAACGCGCGGTAGACAGTCTGATAGCCATTCCGCCTTGTATGATCGGTACTTCGGCTGTCAAATCACCTATTTTAAGTACTGGTAGTTTCAACAAATATCCCCCATTTCAGGACTACTGCAACTGTCAGGGAAAGCTCCTAAGAGCTTTCCCTTGAGCTGCTAAAAGATTATTTTTCTTCATCCAACATTTTGACTGCATCAGCCACGGTGCGGATTTTTTCAGCTTTTTCGTCAGGGATTTCAACTTCAAATTCCTCTTCGAAAGCCATGATTAATTCAACGATGTCGAGGGAGTCAGCGCCCAGATCATCGATGAAGGATGATTCCATCTTTACTTCATCAGCGTCAACGCTCAATTGCTCGACAGTAATGTCTCTTACTTTTTCGAAAGTGCTCATTTACGATTCACCTCCTTCCAAAGGTCTTTTTTTAAGAATTGCATAATTACATTACCATACCACCGTCAACATGTAAAGTCTGACCGGTTATGTAAGCAGCATCGTCACTTACAAGGAACAATACTGCCTTGGCAATATCTTCAGGTTCGCCAAGACGCGCCAGCGGGATGCCGGCTTCCATATCGGCTACTACTTTTTCTGGTAAAACGCTGGTCATATCAGTTTTGATAAAACCAGGTGCAACACCGTTAACAGTGATGCCACGGGCTGCAACTTCTTTAGCTACAGATTTGGTGAAACCTATGCAGCCTGCTTTTGCTGCAGCATAGTTGGCCTGACCGGCATTGCCCATTACACCTACGACAGAGGTGATGTTGACGATACGGCCCGCTCTTTGTTTCATCATGTATTTGACAGCTGCTTTAGTGCAGTTGAAAACACCTTTGAGGTTAGTGTTCAGCACTGCGTCCCAATCTTCTTCCTTCATACGCATCAGTAGATTGTCACGAGTGATGCCTGCATTATTGACTAAAATGTCGATACGGCCGAATTCTTTGATAACGGCATCGATCATTTCAGTGCAGACTTCAAGCTGGGCAACGTCACCCTGCAGCAGCAGAACTTTGCGTCCCATAGCTTCGATTTCAGCAGCCACTGCTTCAGCAGCAGCTTTGTTACCGGCATAATTGACAGCGACATCAGCTCCTGCAGCAGCCAGCGCCACTGCGATAGCTTTACCGATACCGCGGGAAGCACCTGTAACCAGTGCGATTTTACCTTCTAACTGCATTTTAACGAACCTCCTTAAAATAAGCAAGTGTTTTTTCAAGGCTTGCTTCATCTTCGACGTTCAAAGCAGCCATACCCTTGGCAATTTTTTTAGTAAAACCGGACAGAACCTTGCCTGGGCCGACTTCGACAAAAGTATCGACGCCGCCTGCGATCATATGGTTGACAGAGGTTTCCCAAAGTACAGGCATAGCAGCCTGACGGATCAGAGATTCTTTGATTTCTTCTCCTTTGGTAACTTCAGTTGCAGTTACATTAGCGACGACAGGAATCTTAGCGTCGTGGAAGGTAATAGTTTCAAAAACTTCAGCCAGACGTTTGGAAGCCGGCTGCATAAGAGTGCTGTGGAAAGGTGCGCTTACGGGAAGAAGAACAGCGCGTTTGGCGCCGGCTTCTTTCAACGCCGCCAAAGCTTTATCCACTGCGCCTACAGAGCCTGCAATAACGACCTGGCCAGGGCAGTTGAAGTTTACTGCCTGTACAGCTTCACCGCATTCAGCTTCAACAGTACGGCAGATATCAATGATTTTATCGCTTTCAAGCCCTAAGACAGCGGCCATGCTGCCTTCGCCAACAGGAACAGCTTCCTGCATGAACTGGCCACGTTTACGAACGATACGGACAGCATCAGCAAAATCCAACGCACCTGCCAAAACCAAAGCAGAATATTCACCCAGGCTATGGCCAGCAGCAACTTCGCAGCTCAGTCCGTTTTCTTTCAGCACCTCAGCACAGGCTACGCTGGCAGTCAGGATAGCCGGTTGAGTATTAAAGGTCAAACGCAGCTGATCTTCCGGACCATTAAAACACATATCGCTGATGGAGAACCCCAAAGCTTCGTCAGCAGCTTCAAAAACCTTGCGCGCGCAAGTATAATTGTCGTAAAGATCTTTACACATACCTACAGTTTGGGAACCTTGTCCCGGGAATACAAATGCAATTTTGCTCATTGGGAAAACCTCTCTTTCGTCTTTTGCTCAATTGTTCTTGCAGGTTTATTTACTCCATTTAAGCACAATGGAAGACCATGTGAGGCCAGCACCGAAACCAACCAACAGTACTGTACCGCCTTTTTTAAGTACGCCCTGCTCCTGCGCCTCGCACAGGGCAATGGGAATAGAAGCAGCGGAAGTATTGCCGTATTTATCGACATTTACCCAAACTTTTTCCATTGGCATTTTCAAACGTTTAGCAGCACTGTTAATAATGCGGATATTAGCCTGATGCGGAACCAGAAGATCGACATCAGCCGGCTCAAGGCCTGCTTTAGCTAAAGCTCGTTTAGCCGTTTTGCCCATGATCTGGATTGCAAATTTAAATACTTCATTGCCGTTCATATGGATAAAATGCTCTCTTGCATCTACTGTTTCGTGAGAAGCCGGTCTGCGGCTGCCTCCAGCCGGCTGGAACAGATATTTACCGCCGCTGCCGTCGCTGCCGAGATCGATACCCAAAACACCAAGACCATCCTCGACTTCACCAATGACCGCCGCTCCTGCACCGTCACCAAAAAGAACGCAGGTATTGCGGTCTTCCCAGTTCATAATGCGGCTTAAAGTTTCAGCACCGATGATGAGCGCTTTTTTGTACAAACCGGATTTTACCATCTGGCTTGCTACGCCCAGACTGTAAACAAAGCCGGAGCAGCCTGCGGACAGATCGAATGCAGCTGCGTTTTTAGCGCCGATACGGTCTTGTACCAAACAAGCGGTAGAGGGAAAAGCATGGTCAGCAGAAGCAGTTGCCACGATGACCAGTTCGATTTCTTCAGGGCTTACGCCTGCGTCAGCCAAAGCACGTTCTGCCGCAATAACGGACATATCCGATGTAGCTTCACCTTCAGCGGCAATATGCCTGTTTTTAATGCCTGTACGTTCAACGATCCACTCGTCGCTAGTTTCTACTATTTTTTCAAGATCATGGTTGGTCAGCACCTTTTCAGGCACATAGCAGCCCAGACCTAAAATACCAACTGCTTTTTCCATTTATATTTCCTCGTTTCCTTTTCTTGATTTCACGATATTGCCGGCAATATGTTCAACTACATCACGCTCAGCAAAATCTATAGCCACGCCGATTGCATTTTTGATAGCCTTTGCTTTACTGCTGCCATGACAGATAATAAAAGGTGCCTTGACACCCAAAAGCAGCGCACCGCCGTATTCAGCCGGATCAAGCCGCTTGGCAAGCCCCTTCATAGCCGGTTTGATCAAAAGTCCGCCCAGCTTGGCCAGAAAACCGCCATTCAAAATGGCTTCTTTCATTAACTTCATTATAGCACTTGCAAGACCTTCTGCAAACTTCAGAACTACATTTCCGACAAACCCGTCGCAGACGACTACGTCAACGGTGCCTTTGTTAATGTCACGGCCTTCTACATTACCGACAAAGTTGATATGTTCTTCAGCCTTGAGCAGAGGATAAGTAGCAAGAGCCTGCTCGTTACCTTTTGTTTCTTCTTCACCGATATTCAAAAGCCCGACGCGCGGATTTCTTATTTTCAGCATCAACTCAGCATAAACGCTGCCCATGATAGCACTTTGCACCATATGTTCGGGTTTGGCGTCGACTTTAGCACCGCTGTCTAAAACTACTGTCGTCCCGGTAAGACTTGGGATAGGAGTCGCGATAGCCGGACGTTCGATGCCCCTGATGCGTCCCAATCCAAACAATGCTGCGGCGACTGCTGCCCCTGTACTTCCGGACGATACCAGCGCATCACACTCTTTATCACGCAGCAGCTTCGTAGCAACGACGATAGATGCATCTTTTTTAGTTTTTACTGCTATACCTGGATGTTCATCCATATTAATAACTTCGCTGGAATGATGTACTGTGATTTTTCGTTCATCAGCAGCATTATATTCCACCAGCAGTTTTTTTATAATTTCGGAGTCGCCTACGAGAACGACTTCGCAGTCATACGCTCTGACAGCCTGGACAGCTCCCAAAACCAGTTCTTGAGGTCCATAGTCAGTTCCCATCACATCAACCGCAATTTTCACTATTTCTCGATCCTTTCGTTGGGCAGTGATACAATAATGAATTTAGCACGAAACACTTCTTCGTTATTGTTGCGAACTTTGACCCAGATAACATATTTATCATGCTCACGGCGGATCACCTCCGCCTTAGCGACTAAGGTTGCACCGGCATAGACTGGTACTTTATACTTAACATTACCTACACCTGTCAAGGCCGCATCTGCATCGACTACAGCCAGAGCCAGGGTATTGGCCATCGCAAACATATAGTAACCGCGTGCGACGCCTGTTTTTTCCAGCACCATTTCCGGCGTTATTTTCAGCATCGAAATACCGATCTTATTCAATTCCAGATCAATAAGATCGCCGACAATATCTTTTTTGTCGATGGCTTTCAACTTTGTCTGAGCAGTTTCGGCCATCTGACGTGTACGTTCACGTACTTCAGGAATATTCATTCGCAGGCGATCCAAACGGATTGTCTGGATGCTGACTTCAAGTGCTTTAGCAAGCTGCTCGTCTGTCAAAAATGGATTGCGTTCCAACATCTTAGACAGATGTTCCTGCCGTATTATTTTTTTGGAAGAATTCATTTTATCACCCAACTTTAGTACCAACTATTAATATCTAGAGGTATTATAAAAGTTCACAATAAAAAAAGCAAGTAAAAATTTTAATTCCATACTTAATTTTCCGAATAATTCACAAGTTAGTCACAATCAAATGCTCAACGGTTTTCAAACAGATTTTTTTACTTTGCCTGTATCACCTTAGTACCAGCCAATAAAAAGCAAAAATCCCCGTACCTTAATGGTACGGGGATTTAAAGCTGCAAGATTATTGTTCTTTAACGATAACTTGTTTGCCGTTGTAATAACCACATTCGGGACAAACGCGATGCGGCATTTTCATCTCATGACATTGCGGACATTCGACTAAGCCAGGAACTGTAAGTTTCCAGTTCGCACGACGGGAATCGCGGCGAGCTTTGGACATTTTTCTCTTTGGTACTGCCATCTTTGATACACCTCCTCAAGCTAATGAATGTGAATTTAATTTTTGATGAATTGCTTTAATGCCGCCAACCTGGGATCGACTGTGGTAGTATCACAGCCGCAGTCGCCTTTATTTCTATCGGCGCCGCAGACCGGACACAAGCCCTGACAATCGATCCTGCACAAAGCTTGAAGGGGCTCTGCCAGCAGGAGACTTTCACGAATCGGTTCCGTCAGATCGACGATATCAGATTCATAAATAAAAGCATCATTTTCGATATTCTCAGCACTTGCCGGATAGAATTTTTCCAATACTTCAGCCGTACTCTTACCTGTAAAGGCTTTAAGGCAGCGTCCGCAGGTCCTGTTGACCATGGCTTCAACCATAGCTTCCAAAAGCAAAACATCACCGGCATTGGATATCGTGCCTTTTACGGTCACCGTTCCTGTCAGCGGAAGATCCGCTTCGGTAATGTTCAATTCTGCTGGTTTCAGTTCATAGGAAAAGTCTTTTTTACCGACCAGTCTTTTCTTGATTTCTGCGACATTTATCTTTATCATATTTCACCAATCGTATCAATTATAGCTATGCTCTAAATCTTTGTCAAGAAAAAAGCGTAACTTTTATTATAATTTAATGATGCGGCGACAGATATTAAGTGTATCACGGGCAATGACCAGTTCTTCATTCGTGGGAATCACAAAGATCTTGACCCGCGCCCTTTTGATACTGATTTCCATCTGTTTACCGCGCAGTTTGTTAAGTTCCGGATCAATACGCGTACCAAGATATTCCAGACCATTACAGATCTTATCACGCATAAACGGAGAGTTTTCACCCAGACCTGCTGTAAAGATGATGGCATCAACGCCACCCATGGCAGCAACATAACCGCCAATATATTTTTTTACCTTATAAGCGAAAATGTCTATAGCAAGCTGACTGCGTTCATCACCGCGGTTAGCGGCACTTTCCAGATCACGGAAATCACTGGATAGCCCTGAGATACCTAAAATACCGCTGCGACGGTTCAGATAATCGTCGATCTGCTGTGCATTCATATTTTCTTTTTCCATCAAAAAAGGAATGATAGCAGGGTCGATCTCGCCGGAACGTGTACCCATGACAAGTCCTTCCAACGGTGTATACCCCATGCTGGTATCGATGGATTTACCATATTTGATCGCAGCAATACTAGCGCCATTACCCAAATGACAGGTAATAAAACGCAGGTCGCTCATATGCTCGCCCATCATTTCAGCCGCCTGCTGGGCTACATATTTATGGGAAGTTCCATGGAAGCCATAGCGGCGCAGTCCGTATTTGACATACATTTCGTAAGGCAGGCCATACAAATAGGCAATCTTTGGCATAGTCTGATGGAACGCCGTATCAAAAACAGCTACCTGAGGAGTATTATACATCAGGCGCATACAGGCTTTGATACCATACAGGTTCGGCGGGTTGTGCAGCGGTGCAATCTCAGCGCAGGCCTCGATCCCGTTCAAAACATCATCGCTGATCAGTACCGAATCGGTAAAGCGTTCGCCGCCGTGCACTACACGGTGCCCAACAGCATCGATTTCATCCATACTGTCAATAACGCCATATTCTTCATTAGTCAGGGCATCCAGCGCCATCTGGATGCCAACAGAATGGTCAGGTATCTCGGCGCTGATATCTACTGTGTATTTGCCCGTAGGCGTGTGTTTGAGAACAGAACCTTCCATACCGATCCGTTCGATCAGACCTTTGGCCAGCACCTGCTCGCCGTTCATATTAAGAAGCTGATATTTAATTGAGGAGCTACCGCAGTTGACAACGAAAATAATCACAGTTTTCCTCCATTTGTGCAAAATTTAGCTTGCGCTCATAGCACGTTTTATTATATCATATAGTATACACTATTTAAATGATAATCGCTAGTATAAACATTATAAATGAGGGAGAATATGAATGAGCAAAGCAATAGGAATCGTAGCAGAATATAATCCTTTCCACAACGGCCACGCCCATCATCTGCGCGAAGCAAAGCGGATAGCCGGCAACAGGCCTGTCATTGCCGCTATGAGCGGCAGCCTTGTACAGCGCGGCTTGCCCGCCCTGACTGACAAATGGACCCGTGCCAGAATGGCCGTTTTAGGCGGCGTTGACCTGGTTTTAGAGCTACCGACAGTTTTCACCTGCCGCAGTGCGGAATTTTTTGCTGCAGGAGCTGTAAAATTACTGGCTGCTACCGGGATGGTATCGCATCTTGCTTTTGGTGCGGAATCGGCCAATTCGCAGCAGCTGATGCTGACCGCAGAATTTTTGAACGAACCTGTTTTTCAGGACGCACTGCATCATTATCTGGATGAAGGGCACAGTTATGCCAAGTCTTTAGAGCTTACGCTGGCGGAAGACCCTTCCATGCTGACGATTGCTGAACATCCTAACAATATCCTGGCTTTAGAATACTGCCGCCAGCTTCTGCACGGCGGTTACGAGATAGAACCTGTCGTCGTTAAACGCCGCGGCAGCGGCTATAAAGATAAAACAATCAACGGGCCTATTGCCGGCGCAACAGCCATCCGTGAGCATTATCGCGGCTATGGCATCGATGAAGCGCTGATCAGCACGGTTCCGGCAACTACAGCCCAGCTGCTGCGTGAGGCAGATCTTCAGTACCGAATGGATATCAGTGATAAAATTCTGAACCATCTGCTTTTATACAAGCTGCGTTCTTTGACACCGTCCCAAATAGCCGCAGCCTGCCAATGCAGCGAAGGATTAGAAAACCGTCTGGCAGAAGCTGCTTCCTGCACTACATTCCAAGACGTAGTCAGCGCCACAGTTACCAAACGTTATCCCGCTTCACGTGTCAGAAGACTGCTGATGCAGCTTTTACTGCAGCAGTATCGCGCTATGTTCGATAATGCCAAAGACCCAGCTTACATCCGTGTTCTGGCCTTTAACGACCGCGGCCGCGAACTGTTGAAAGAAATGCAGGATTCTGCTCAGCTGCCTGTAATTATCAAACTGGGGCGCAACGTCTTGGAAAAATACGGAGAGAAAGTCGAGCAGCAGCTTTCCGTTGATATTGCGGCAACTAATCTGCTGACCCTTCTGCAAAAGAATCACCAACCACAATACAACAACGATTATACTGTCTCTCCGATCTATATTCAAAAATAATAAAGCAAAAAAACAAAAAGCCTTCCGCTTGAGCGGAAGGCTTACTTTTTTTCAAAAGCTTATTCTTCGTCTTCTTCCTCTTCCATCGCCAGAAGTTCCATATCACGCTGAGGGCGTGAAGACATAACGCTTTCACGTTCAGCATTAACGGAAGCGCGGTTATCGTTTACAGCCTGTAAAGCGGACTGCAGACTACCGCTCAAATAGCCAAGCATATCATCGGCATATTGCAGCACATCGTGTTTTACACGCTCAACATAAGCATCAGCTTCGTCTTTCATTTCCTGCTGATTACGCAAAGCAGTACTCTTTACATCTTCAGCAAAGGCTTCTGCCTGTTTGGAAATTTCTTCCTGACGCATTAGTCTTTCAGATTCGGATTTTGCCAATTCTAAAATACGGTCAGCTTCGGTTTTAGCCTGCAAAACAATATTGTCAGCTTCTTCATGAGCTTTGGTGACGATTGCTTTTTGTTCTTCAAGCAGTCTGGTAGCGCTTTTGACTTCTTTGGGAATCGCTTCCTTCAAATCATCCAGGATACCCGCCAAATCGCTCTCTTCAATAATGATCTTATCAGTAAGAGGTATACGGTTAGCCTCAGAAATAAGGTTATACATTTCATCAAAAATTCTGTCCAAAGTCGCACTTGTACTTCTATCAATCATCATCAAACTCAACCTCTTTCTAATATTATTCTTTGCTTATAACAAGGCTTTTGATCCGATCTTCCACACATTCAGGAACAAGACCATGGATACAACCGCCAAAGGTTGCCAATTCTCTTATTCCAGAGGAACTTAGGAAAGAGTAATTAGCATTAGTCATAATAAAGACTGTTTCTAAGTTATTGTCTATTTTTTTTATGAGCAGAGCGCGCTGAAATTCATATTCAAAATCAGAAAACGCACGTAAGCCCCTTACAATAAAAGGAGCTTTTTCCTGCCTGCAGAATTCATTTAAAAGACCGGAAAAACAGGTTACTCTGGCATTAGGGATATGTTTTGTCGCATCCCTGAGCATTTCTACCCTTTCCTCCATGGTGAACATTGCTTTATCTTTACCCGGATTATGAAAAACGCTGATAATGATCTCGTCAAACATTTGGCTCGCCCGTTCAAAAATATCGAGGTGGCCATTAGTAACCGGGTCAAAACTACCCGGACAGATCGCTCTACGCACTGTTTAACCTCCTAGAAGCTGCAACGCAGTCTGATCATAAATTTAATTATCTTGTTCCTTATTCGACGTACGTTTCTGTATTCCTGCTATTTTTTTACAAATTTATTTTATTATTTTACAACATTTTATTATACTTTGGCAAATCTTATAAACGAAAGTAAAGTTTCACCATAGGGTTCCTGACGCACAAGCTCAAAGCACGCTGCCAGCACGCCTATTTCATCGTGCTTCGAATGTTCGATGATCAGATAGCCTCCGTCTTCAAGTACTTGAAAGTGTTCCATTTTCTGCAGAACTTTCTGAACCCAGCCTTTATTATAGGGAGGATCGCAGAATGCAAAATCAAATTTTAATCCCTGATGATGCAGATGTTCGATAATATTTACCGCGCTGCCTTTGAGAACCTGAACATCAGCCTCCGCCCGGCATTTAACGATGTTGCTTTGTACCAGGCGCAGCGATTCCCGGCTTTCGTCGACAAAAGTAACCGCAGCAGCGCCGCGGCTCCACGACTCCAACCCCAGATTACCTGTTCCGGCAAACATATCCAACACACGTGCGCCAATAATTTTAGTGCCAATAATATTAAACAGAGATTCTTTGACCCTGTCAGCCGTGGGACGTACGTCCATATTCTTTGGCACAGTCAATTTCAGCCCCCGTGCCTTTCCCGTAATTATCCGCATTCAAAAAACTCCGTATCTGTAATATAATAAATATAACAAGAACGGCAAAGGAGACAGCCTATGAACAAGAAAAAATTTATTCTGCTCGCATTACTGCTGCTCTGCGCCTATTTTTATGAATTATTCGGCGGTATGCCTGCAACTGTCCCATTTGCGCCTCAGCCTGTAAAAGCCGATACTTCGCTGCTGCTGGCTCCGTTAGACAGCCGCCCTCCCTGCAACGCTATGGTCAGAAAACTGGGAGCACTGGCTTCTATCAACGTTATTACACCGCCGCAAGAACTTCTTGACAATTATAACACACCTGCTGATAAAGAAAAACTGTTTGCCTGGCTGAAAAATGAAATGCCGCAGCATCCAGCCGCAATTTTATCAGCCGATCTTTTAGTACACGGCAGTCTGCTGAGCTCACGCGTACCTTTGGGAACAATTAACGATGAAGAAAAGTTTTTGACTTTCGTAAACAAACAGCATGCTCTCAATCCACAAATCGATATGGCGTTTTTTTCTGTCATTCCAAGATTGCTGGTCAGCGATCAGCTTATACCGGACAGCTGGTATCAATGGCATCTGATGCGTTATGCAACATTAAAGGATATGGCAGAAACATTCGGCGATCCTTACTTTACCAGGCAGCTGCTGGCGATCGATGCACGCATACCGGATGATATTAAAACGAAGTACAGCCGTCTGTATGCCGATAACGACAGTTTTAACAAAAAACTGGTCCAGCTGGCACGCACAGACGGTCTGACTTTGGCTATAGGGCAGGATGACGCCCAGCCATTCGGGCTTCCTAATCGTAATGCTAATCATGCGCTGGCATATATGAAACATGCAGCTTTAGGTTCCAGCGGGCTTATTACAAGCGGAGCTGATGAAATATCAGTTTTACTGCTGACCAGATATTATAATAAACTGTATAATTACAAACCGCGCATTTTTGTAGAGTATTCCTCCCCTAAAGTCGCAGCTAAAATCATGCCCTATATGCCCTGTTCTGTTGACGCAAGCATCCGGGACAAAATAAATTTTATCGGCGGTCAGCTTACAGATGATGCTGCTGTCGCCGACTTTATTTTATTCGTACACTGCGGCGACGATGACAATCAGCCTAATAAAGCTATGCTGCAAAAACTTAAAACCCTGCTTATATCAGACCGCCACATTGCGCTGGTTGATCTTACGGCCAACTATACTGAAAACGAACTTTTAATACCTAAGCTTTTAGAGGCTAAAGTACCGCTCAGCAGGCTGGCAGCTTTTTCAGGCTGGAATACTTTAAGTAATTCACTGGGAACCGCGCTTAGTCAAGCAACATTATTTACCGGCCAGCTGCACCGATTACCGCAATCAGAACATCCGTCACTGTATGCCCAAAATCTGAACTTCACAGTTGAACGTTTACTTGATGATTATGCCTATCAGAAATTAATGCATGCACAGTTAACTACATTACTGAAACTGAAAGGCTATAAGCCAACTGATTTGGGAGAAAACAAGTTTTTTTCAGAAACGCTTATTCGTGGCTTTTTACAGCGGCAAAAGATTCAGCTTCTATATGGAGACCTTGGCCGTACACCTTTTTATCGCAATAAAGACAGTAATTATTATTTAACGGGTATCGACATAAATGTAAACCTGCCCTGGGCACGTATTTTCGAAATCAATCTTGATACAAACTGCAGTTTTGGGGAAAACCACAGGCAGAGAAACAGCTTTGCCAACATTTAGTAAATAAATAAAATCAGAATATCGGCTTTTTTCTTTGACAAGAGCATGATATCATAATTAATAAACAAGAAGTCACCATTAATAGCTACAACAATATAGCTTAACTTTTGAAATAAAGAAGGGTTTATTTTATGATTCCTCTTTCCAGACTGATCATTTATGTTTTTATATTATGGTTTTGCTATATGGCGTATCTGGTAAAATTCAGATAGCTATTTGAGAAGAAACACTACGGGAAAATTTTTTCACTGCTCTGATAAAAAGCATTTCAAATAATTCTTTTCAAGCAAAATAAAAAAGCCGCAGAATGGCTCTGCGGCTAACTTTTTAAGTGGTCGGGGCGGCGAGATTCGAACTCACGGCCTCTTGTACCCGAAACAAGCGCGCTACCAAACTGCGCCACGCCCCGACTTAAGTTACAGTACTTACTGCAACGTAAATATTATATAAAATAACAAATAGTTTGTCAATGATATTTTTTATATTTTTAAAATAAAAAGCTTCCCTGCTGCCAGAGAAGCTTTTCAGACATCAGCCTTGTGTAACTACACGAATATTAGTAACGTTGAATGCTTCTGCGATAGCAGGCAGGCATTCGCGTTCGATATTAGTACGGTGCAGCTCATTATCGGCGACCAGCATGATCCTCGGTCCGCTCAAATTGATATTATGCACATTACTGATCAAGCGTTTGAAACTGTCTTCTCCCAAGCTCTCTTTCAATTTGGCAAGGCCTTCCATCAGATACGGCTTTTCTTTAGCCATACGCTGTTCCAGCGGAGTAAACGGCACTGTAACTACACGCGCATCTTTAGCCAGTACAAAATTTTCCTCATGCTCGCCTGGTACTACTAAGTCATCTCTCATGGTTTTCCCTCCTTCACTGCCTAATTGTTACAGAATTATTATAAATTATTGACGATTTGCAGTCAAGCCGGCAGGATTATTATAACTTAAAGCGAATATATATAAAATATTTTGAATTTATGATGGGAGTTGTTAATATGTCTTTTTTTGAAGAGTTTAAAAAATTTGCTATGCGCGGAAATGTTATCGATCTGGCAGTCGGCGTTGTTATCGGCGGCGCCTTCGGCAAAATAACATCGTCTTTAGTAGATAATATTATTATGCCCCCTTTGAGTCTCTTATTTGGCAAAGTGGATTTTTCCGGACTATTCATCAGCCTGAACGGACAGCATTACGATACTTTAAAGGCTGCTCAGAATGCACATGCCCCTATTTTAGCCTACGGTCTTTTTATAAATACTATCGTTAATTTCCTGATCATTGCTTTTGCTATTTTTGTACTGATCAAACAAATCAACAGGCTTACGCCTCCGCCGGCTCCGGCTCCAGAACCGCGTTTATGCCCCTTCTGCAAAACTGCAATCGCTGACGATGCGACCCGTTGCCCGCACTGTACTTCGCAATTATAAAAACAATTCATTTTTGTGCATCAAAGGCGCTTCTTTCAGGAAGCGTCTTTTCTTATTTGCGAAACCAGCCCATTCGTTGTATAATGTTTAGAAGATTTGCTTCTTCACTTTATCACGAGGAAGTTTTCAGTAATATTAGGAGGTTATTTCATGTCCGTTTATGACGTATTAAAGGAACGTGGTTTTTTAAAGCAACTCTCCCACGAAGATGAGATCAAAGAGCTGCTGGAAAAGGAAAAAATCACTTTTTATATTGGTTTCGACCCCACAGCCGACAGCCTGCATGTAGGTCATTTTATTGCTTTGATGGTTATGAGCCATATGCAGCGTGCCGGACATCGTCCAATCTGCCTTTTAGGAGGCGGGACCGGTATGGTTGGCGACCCCAGCGGCAAAGACGATATGCGTAAAATGCTGACTCCTGAATTTATCTCTCATAACATAGCCTGCTTTAAAAAACAGATGGCACGCTTTATCGATTTTTCTGAAGGCCAGGCTATTATGGTCAACAACGCCGACTGGCTGCTTGAACTGAATTATATCGAACTGCTGCGCGATGTCGGTGTACATTTCTCAGTAAACCGTATGCTGACAGCGGAATGCTTTAAAAAACGTTTGGAAAAAGGCCTGTCTTTCTTCGAATTCAACTATATGATCATGCAGTCTTATGACTTCCTGCAGCTGTTTAAAAAACACGGCTGTATCATGCAGCTCGGCGGTGATGACCAATGGTCCAATATGCTGGCCGGCGTTGAACTGATTCGCCGCAAAGAACAGAAACCAGCATACTGCATGACCTGTAAATTACTTACTACCAGCGATGGACGCAAAATGGGCAAAACAGAAAAAGGAGCCCTGTGGCTCGATCCAGAAAAGACTTCACCATATGATTTCTACCAATACTGGCGTAATATCGACGACAGCGACGTTGAAAACTGCCTGTCACTCCTTACCTTCCTGCCTATGGAAGAAGTACGCCGCTTAAGCTCCCTGCAGGATGCTGAGATCAACGAAGCAAAAAAAGTTCTGGCTTATGAGGTAACAAAGCTGGTACACGGAGAAGCTGAAGCTGAAAAAGCACAACAGGCTGCTGAAGCACTGTTTGGAGGAGGCGGCGCACTTACCGATGTCCCGACTATTGAAATCACTGCTGCTGATGCAGAAGGTAAAATAATTGATGTTTTAACCGCAGGTAAAATATTCAGCAGTAAACGTGAAGCCCGGCAAATGATCCAGCAAGGCGGACTTTATATTGGCGAAAATACAGTGTCCGATCCTGAGGCAAGCTTTGCGCCTTCAATGTTTGATGCAGAAAAAAGCCTGCTTATCCGTAAGGGTAAAAAGAAGTATTTCCGCCTCATCATCCAGTAATTTAAAGGCTGCCTGAGGGCAGCCTTTACTTAATAGTAGAATTATCAGAATTTTATATCTATTCACGATGGGAGACTTTTTATGAAACAGAACCTGACGTTTTGGGAAATCTTACCAGTAGGGTTGATGCTCTTTTCGTCCTTTTTCGGTGCCGGCAATCTAATCTTCCCACCGGCATTAGGCCAAGCCGCAGGCGACCATTTCTGGTCAGCTGCGATTGGCTTCTGCGTTACCGGCGTAGGTATGCCGCTTTTGGGTATTATTGCTATGGCACTAACTAAAAACGATAACCCCAATGCCCTGGCAAATCCTGTTCATCCGAACTTTGCCAAAATCATAGTTATGCTGGCAGTACTGACGATCGGCCCGTTGTTTGCGATTCCTCGTACAGGTGCGGTGTCTTATGACGTCGGTATCAGACCTTTTGTCCCTGAAGACTACTATACCGCAGGTTTGGCTATTTATTCGCTTTTCTTTTTCATCGTAACCTATGTCTTATCTATAAATCCATCTAAACTGGTAGACTGGCTTGGAAAAGTTTTAACGCCAATGCTGCTATTAAGCCTGGCTGTACTTATCATCAACGTTCTGCTTGCTCCAATGGGTCCTATGCAGCCGGCAACAGGCAGTTATATAAACCTTCCTTTTCTCAGCGGCTTTCAGGATGGTTATAACACAATGGATCTTCTGGCGACGCTTCTCTTCGGCGCAACCGTCATCAATGCCATTAAACTCAAGGGTATCACCGATGACCGTCTGCTGACAAAAATCTGTGTCTACTCCGGTTTGATCGCAGCATTTTTCCTAGCTCTTATTTATGTAGCATTGGCTTATACCGGCGCTACCAGCGTCAGCATTCTTGGAATTTCTCCTAACGGCGGTGTAGCTTTAGCTGATATCGCCAACTATTATCTTGGTGCGGCCGGCAATGTTGTTTTATGTCTAATGATCTTTTTTGCCTGTCTGACCACAAGTATTGGCCTGACAGCTTCTGCAGCCTCTTATTTTACCAAAGTAACACACGAACAGGTCCAATACCAGAGGTTTGTAGTGGCGATCTGTGTTTTCAGCTTTGCTGTTTCCAACGTTGGTCTGACTAATATCATCTCTTTTTCGATACCTATTCTCTGCGCCCTTTATCCGATTATTATTGCTTTAGTTCTGTTGGGAGTAACCTCTAAGCTTTTCCATGGCGATAAACGAGTTTATCGCTGCTGCCTGTTCTTTACAACTATTTTTTCCTTGCTGGATGGACTAAAGGCAGCAGGTATCAAACTTTCAGCCTTAGAAACCATACTTGGCAACACAATCCCCCTTTATGCCGACGGCTTCGGCTGGATCGTACCTTCAGTCTGTGGCGCTTTATTAGGATTGCTTTGGAAACTTCTGGTTCCAGCACAAACTAAATAATCCATTTTCAAATTTATGCGCAGTTTTTTTAACTGCGCATTTTTATTTCACAAATAAAACAGCATCTATCAAGCAGGAAAAGAGTTATAATAAAGAAAAGGAGTGTGATATTATGACACAGACGAACGGCTTTTTTACTACCTCAGACCAGGCGCATCTTTATTATGAAGTTCATGGTAAAGGCCAGCCACTTTTTCTTGTACATGGCTGGCAGTGTTCTTCCAGATTTTGGCAGCACAATATTCCAGAACTTTCCAAGCACTTTCAGGTAATAGTTATGGATAACCGCGGGCACGGCAAATCCTCCAAAGGTCTGCAGGGCCAAATCGTTGCCCGTTACGCACAGGATATCCGCGAACTTTCTGAATTTCTGGGTCTGAAAAATTTTATCCTCATGGGCTGGTCTTTAGGCGGACCTACAGTGCTTTCCTATTGGCAGCAATATAAAACCGACAGCAATCTGATTGGTCTGGGGCTGATAGATATGACGCCATTCCCTTTCAGTCCTGAAGAATGGAACAGTCAGGGTTTGCGCAACTACAATATGGAAGGGTTCAATGCACAGGTCAACCGATTGGTCAACGAACGGGAAGAATATTTTGAATTTTTTGCAAACGCAATTTTTAAAGACGGCAAACGACCAGCCGGCACAGACTGGGTAATTGAAGAATTCCGCAAGCTGCCGCCCTGGCTCTCAGCAGCCATCTACAGCGACTATATTGCAACAGATTTCACTAACGTTCTGCCAACAATAACTGTTCCCACGCTGGTCGTCAACGCCGACGGACCTGTTTTTGCCTGGGGAATCAAGCAGGGCACTTACCTGACGTCTCTAATCCCCAATGGTAAATTTGTAGCTTTTACAGAAAGCGGTCATATGCTCTTTTATGAAGAAGCAGAAAAATTCAATCAAACAGTCAGTGATTTTATCAAAGACTGTCTGCCCCAGAATGTTTAACTAAAAAAACAAAAGGCTCCCGAAAATTCGGGAGCCTTTAACTTTTTAAAATCGGCGCAAGTGCTTCAGCAATGCTGCGCATCCCGCTTTGATCTCCGCATACGTAATTTCAAAATCACCAGTATACCAGGGATCAGCAATGTCACGCGGCAACTCGGTAAAATCCAGCAGACGATGCACCTTTTCCTGCGGGTCACTGCCTATGATCCGCAGAATATTACTGATATTGGCACGATCCATACCCAAAATAAGATCATATTTTTCATAATCTTCTTTGGTAAGCTGCACAGCATATTTACCCGCCGCACTGATATGATCCTGCGCCAGTTTTTTACGTGTTCCCTGATGCACAGGATTACCTATTTCTTCCCTGCTTGTACCTGCCGATGCAATCACAAACCTGTCCGCAAGCCCTTCTTTTTTGATCATGTCCTTCAGCAAAAATTCTGCCATTGGCGAACGACAGATATTACCGTGACAAACAAACATGATACGATGAGTTCGTTCCATAAAACCTCCTCAAGTTCTGCAAAACAATGTAATAAGAACAATATTTTAACGCTGTCATATCAATAGTTTTTGATATGCAAAATTAATGATTATCTGCTTAGTAATCTGGCTGCTTTTATTATACTAAAGGCTGATAAAATTAGAAAGAAAAAACTTTATGTTTTATTTATTCTCTCCCCCATGCTCCGTCCCAAACGATACGACGATAATTTTCTTTATCAGTATCGCCTTCGGTATTGAAGCACAACACCACTGAATTTTCGTCCAGCTGCAAGGCCTGTTTCAGATCATTTAAGCGCTCGTCGCGCATGGCTTCTGCCACCAGTCCCACGGTCGCCGCTCCGCTTTCACCTGCAATGACTTTCGTATCACCCGCCAGCGGATTGCCCAAAATACGCATTCCCTGAGCAGCGGTATAATCAGGACAACTGATAAAACCATCGCTCAAATTTCCAAGTATTTCCCAAGCAATACTGTTTGGCTCTCCACAGGCCAGTCCAGCCATAATCGTCTCAAGACGGCCTGTTACGCTATGCAAGCTGCCGTCATTTGCCGCAGCTGTCTGATAAAGGCAATCGGCCCCTTTGGGTTCAACTATAAAAGTCAGCGGGCAGGAACTGCCGTAAATATCAGCAAAAAATCCCTGTACAGAACCTGCCAAAGAGCCTACCCCTGCCTGCAAAAAGATATGAGTAGGCTTGACCGGCAGCTGCTCATACGCTTCCAAAGCCATTGTCATATAGCCCTGCATGATCCACAGAGGTATTTCCGTATAACCTTCCCAGGCTGTATCCTGTACGATGATCCAGCCGTTTTTCTGTGCCAGCTCACTGGTATACCGTACTGTATCGTCATAGTTCATATCTGTGATTTCGGCCTGCGCACCTTCGGCACGAATATTGGCCAGACGTTCTGCCGCAGAGCCCTGAGGCATATAAACTATCGCCTGCTGCTTCAATCTGTTGGCCGTCCAGGCAACACCACGCCCATGATTACCGTCAGTAGTTGTAATAAATGTTTTGCTCCCCAACAAACTGCGCACCTCATCTGAGACCAGCCGCATATAAGGTAAATCATCTATATCTTCACCTAATTCCTTAGCAATATAACTGCCAATAGCAAAACTGCCGCCCAGAACTTTAAAAGCATTGAGTCCAAAGCGATAGGATTCATCTTTGACCAAAAGGTTTTTGATACCCAAATTCTGCGCCAGACTGCTAAGTTCTACCAGCGGTGTTGGACTATACTCTTTGAAACTGCTGTGAAAACTCCGCACTCGACGTGCCTGCTGCTCAGTAAAAACTTCCGTTTTCGCTGCAATTTTCCGGTTGCGCTCACGCAGCACCCACTTAAACCTTGCTTTTTCCATAGTTTCCTCCCTGCACATCAGTTAACATTATAAAAAATGCCGCGACAGAAGTTACCATCACGACATTCTCATCATTTAACCAATATCAAATTCTGCCGCTCCGGCAGCCTATAATATGCAAACACAAATAGCAGTATTTATTCACCAAAAAGCCTTTATAATTATGTCGACTTCCTCCGGAAAATTCTGCATTCCTGTTCACCGCAGCACCTTCAGCTTGCAGCAAACGATACCTGATCTAGAACATTATGTCGCCGGGTTCATAATCAACGGTCGTTTTGACAAAGGCCAATTCGTTGCAATACGGATATTGCGGGCAATATACACATTCTTTCCAAACCTTCTGCGGGAGCTTTTCTTTCGCCGTTTCGATATAATCACATTTTGCAAAAAATCCCGGCTGATAAGTAAGGGTAAAGAACATCTTCACTCCGCGTTCAATGCCTTCAGCTTCCAGCAGTTCAACCATTTTTCGTCCAATTCCCTGTGTTTTACGTTCAGGATCAACAGCTAAAGAACGAATCTCAGCCAGACGATCCCAAACAAAGTGCAGTGCGCCGCAGCCAATCACATGATTGTTCTCAACGGCCACCACGTAATCGCGCAGATTTTCATAGATGGAATTACGCGAACGCGGCAGCATCAGGCCTTCGGTAGCATAATCATTGAGCAGTTTATGAAGCTTCTCTACATCATCAAAAGTAGCAGAGCGATAAATAACCATGGGCGCACTCCTTTCATTTTGTGTTTTCTCAATATTACCATTATTGAGCCGTAAACACAATATATTTTTATAAACGTTTTTTAAGCAAATCGGCAGCCACTGTCAAAGCCATCAGCATAGCCGACGGTCTTGGCGGACAGCCTGGCACAGCTATGTCTACCGGCAATACTTTATCCAACGCACCGACAATAGCATAGGTAGCTCCATACGTTTCTCCGCCGGCAGCGCAGGCACCACAAGCCATTACCAGCTTAGGCTCTTCCATTGCTTCATAAGTCATTCGCACTGCCTGCGCCAAATTACGCGTTACCACGCCTGTAACCATTATCATATCAGCATGTCGCGGTGAAGCCACAAAAGCAATACCAAAACGATGCAGATCATACAGCGGATTACTCAAAGCACCCATTTCAAAATCGCAGGCATTACAGCTGCCGGCATCCAAATGCCGTACATGCAGTGAACGCCCCAGCTTGGCCCTGATCTCTCGTTCTATGGTCATCTGTGCATCTGTCAATATCTCCGGCAAAGTATCAATATCAGTATGCAGCAGCGCACCGGCAGCACACGCTTCTACACATTTACCGCAAAAAAGACAGCGCTTATAATCCAATACTGGTTTACCATCGCACAGCGCAACAGCACCAGTCGGGCAAACAGCCGCACATTTTGCACAGCCATTACAGTCAGTTCCACAAGTCAGTTGTCCCCGCATTCTTGGAGCACCGCTGGTCGTTACATCTTCTGTTGTTATCTTATTGGCCAAAATCCCCTGTAACAATTTGAGCATTATTGTTCCTCCCTAACGATCCAGACAGGCATAGCATAATTCAAAGCTTTTATTGATCAACGGAAAATCCGGAATAATATCTCCCTGCACAGCTATGGTAAGCGCCGGCCAGTTAGGATAGGAAGCTGAACGGATAAATAATCTTTCTATACATCCGTCTGCATCTAACATCAGCCAATGCAGATTACTGCCACGTGCTGATTCGCTGATACCCCAGCTGCCAGTCAGAGTTTTATACGCCAGTTCACCGCAATGCAGCTGCGAATCGTCTTGCTGCAACAGCTTCAATGCTTTTCTAATCAAAGTGATCGATTCGGTAACCTCACCCATCCGTACCTGCAGTCTGGCATAGACATCGCCGTCGGTTTTCGTAATTACATTAAAAGGCAATTCGGCATATAAACCATATGGCAGATCCCTGCGGCAATCACAGTCCACACCCGATGCTCTGGCTCCAACTCCGACCAGTGCCAGATCAAGCGCTACAGTTTTACTGATAATACCAGTAGTTTTAGCACGATTCAAAAATCCGTCCTGCTCAGCAATGATCTGCACGATATCGTTATATTCATTTTCAACTTTAGTTAAAGCAGCTGTTAGTTCAGTACATAAAGACTCAGTTAAATCATATTTTACACCGCCCGGAACTATCAGTCCACGCAGAAAACGATTGCCGGCTATCGCCTCATTACAGCGCAGCAGCATTTCCTTCAAGCGGCTGCCCATACTGATAACAGGCGCAAATCCGACCCCGGCACATATATTACCTGTATCACCGATGTGATTATAAAGACGTTCCAACTCTGCAGCTATTGTACGGATAAGCCAGGCTCGTCTGGGTACATTCTGACCGGACAGCTTTTCCAGTGCCTGACAATAAGACAAGGTATTGGCCACAGAACAGGCACCGCAAATCCGTTCTACAATCAGCAGTGCTTCCTCTGGAGTTTTACCTTCTACTGCTTTTTCGATTCCCCGATGAGTAAAAAACAACTTGGCATCTAACTGCAGAATAGCTTCACCGGCCTGACTGAATCGAAAATGCCCCGGTTCAATGATACCTGCATGAATAGGACCGACAGGTACTTCGAACAGCCCATCGCCGTGCGAAACAGCCATTTCATACTTTCGCTCTCCACGCACATCGGCATCAATATCAACACATTTGCGCAGCGGATGAAAATCTTCAGGATAAGTTTCATGCAAAACCAACGGCCGCAGATCCGGATGATCATCCGGTATAAACCCGAACATATCATGCAATTCACGTTCATACCAGGCAGCAGCCGGTAAAACAGGTGTTAATGCTGGATAATGCAGATCACTGCCTGCATCAAATTCAGCCTTTAAGATATCTATATCATGCTTTTCTTTATTTTCAAACAGACAGTAAACAGCATACCCGCCGCCGAAACTGGTTTCATCAGCTCCGAACATTGCTGTCAGCGGATGCCTACCACCGCGTGAATAAATATTAGCAGCCCCACGCAGACCTTCTGGTTTAACCTTCATCAAAATTGACCGCCTCCTACTATCCGTATCGCTTGAACCAGCAGTTTTTCCAAATAAGGTATTTCACCGATTCCTGCACCTATGATGATGCTGCCTAAAAGCAGCGCTGCCAGAAACGGCGTATCCGCATGCTCAAGCAAGTCTCCGACAGGCTTTCGTTTAGCTTTATCACACAGCATTCGTAAGGCATGGTACAAAATACCGATCAGTATCCCGGCAAGCAGAACAATGATCACTATACCCAACAGATAGTGCCCGCTTAAAAACAAACTGTATAAAATATAAAATTTACTAAAAAACAAACCCAACGGCGGCATACCTAAAATTCCAATAATACCCAGAAGCCAAAACGTCGCAGTATGAGGTACATCACCGATCATTCCATGAATACGCATCATATTTTTAGTCTGATATTCCTGCACTATAGTACCAGCTATATAGAACAATACAAATTTGATCAGTGCATGATTAAACATATGCACTAAGGTCGCGCCAATAGAAAGCTGACTGAAAACACCGATACCCGCTATCATCAGACCTATATTTTCCATTGAAGAATAAGCCAGCATACGCTTGATGTCGCGCTGCACTACTACAAACGGTACAGCTACAGCAATGGTCAGTGCCGCAAATGCCAGGCACAGCGTACTGATAAATTCTACACCTACAGTCGGCATCACAACCACGATGTTACGCAGCAATACATAAATAGCGCAGGTACATAAAGCCCCGGATAAAAGGCCGCTGGTCAGAGACGGAGCTTCTGAATAAGCATCAGGCAGCCATGTATGCATCGGAGCCATACCGATTTTAGTACCATAACCAATAAAAATAAATAAAAAAGCCAGCTTTGTCAGCGACGGGTTAAGAAGTTCTGCATGTTCGGTCAGCCACAGCCAGCTCAAAGCCTTTTCAGCCCCAAGTGCCGAAATCTGCGCATAATACAGGATCATTGTTCCCAAAAGTGCCAGACAAATACCAACAGTACAAACCATCACATATTTCCAGGTCGCTTCCAGAGCACTGCGGGTAAATTTAAATGATACCAGAAAAGCAGACACCAACGTTGTCGCCTCGATAGCGACCCACATCAATCCCAGATTTTTTACCATCAGTACCAGAAACATAGTCCAAACAAACATCTGGAACAAAGCATAATAACGGCCAATCAAACCAGGCGTACGGCTAAGATAGCCACGGCTGTGCTCGCGCAGCAGATATGACTTGGAAACCCATGCTGCCGCTACATATAAAGCTGTAATGATCAGTATTACCCAGACATTAAGCGCGTCCAGATAAACATATTCACTGTTAAAAGGCTGTGTTGGCGTAAAACTCTGTGCTAAAAGAATAACTGCAACGCCTACAGCAGCAGCAGTCAATCGATTAAGCCAGTGCAGCAAACTGCCGCTGCCTAAAACGCCGCTGATAGCTAAAGCCGCACAAACCACCGGCAAAGCAAAAATTATATAAATCAGCTCCAGCATCCCGTCACCCCTTCAGCTTTCTCAACACATTGGTATCTGTCGTCATAAACGACAAACGCAGACGGTTAGTCAGTATTACCAGTACCATGACAGCAATCAGCACGTCCAAAAAGATACCCATTTCTATAACCAGAGGCAGACCTTCCGTCATCGCCATCCCTAAAAGGTAAATGCCATTTTCCATTGTTATCAAGCCTACCATCTGCATAATAGCTCGGCTGCGCATAACGATCAACGTCAGACCAGTCAAAATCATTACGATGGAAAGCGCCAGAATATCGCGACCTTCCACTCCGGGCAGCATTTTATCAACAATAAGATAACTCAGAACCAGAAAAAATGCACTTGCGGCCGTTGAATAATTAACATTGATATCTGAACTGAGCTCACGCTCATCGGCCAGTTTACTGACAAGCCGCAGCATTGCATAAGGCACTAAAAGAACTTTTACGATAATTGTCAGCAGTCCCGGAGCATAAATATGAATCCCCTCGCCATGTGCAATACCGGAAATAAAGCAGGCAAGAGCAATAACAGCCGATTGAATACTAAGGCAGATAATTGCCCGGCGCAGATCCATAATACGGGTCTGCAAAAAGACAACGAACAATAAGACTATTACCAAAAAATTCATCATACCCCTCCTTACTGCGCTACAATTGCCAGCAGCAGTAAAATGCCGGCTGCAGCCAGATATACGCGAACCTTGAACAGACGCATTTTATTCTTCAGAGTTTCCATAACACTTACCGCTGTCGCTGCCAAGAGCACTTTCACTGCCAAAGGCAGTGAAAGCGGCAGATACAACAACGCAAACAGGATCAAAAACACTAATGTTTTCAGCATACTTGCCCAATGGATCACTGCCAGCAACCGTCCGGAATATTCAAGGAGCATACACTCGTGAATCATTGTCAGTTCCAAATGCGTATCAGGATTATCAACAGGAATTCTTCCATTCTCAGCCAGCAGCAGACAAAAGAAAGCAATACATGTCAGCACACTGGCTACGCTTAAATAAACCGCCTGAAAATCAAGCGCCATTCCCGCTAAAGTTGTGCTGCCACTGCGCAGCGCATTCACCAGTACAGCCAGCAAAATTACAGGTTCTGCTAAAACCGAAATATAAATTTCACGGGATCCGCCCATGCCGCCAAACGCCGTAGCCGTATCCAGAGACGATAAAGTTATAAAAAAGCGCCCCAGCGTCAGAACACCAATAAAAACAAAGACATCTCCAAAACTGAATTGAGTTCCGAAGAAGTTAGGCAGCATTGCCGCTGCCACTACTACACTGGCAAAATATACCAGCGGCGCAATAATGAAAACCAGGCTGGTATAAGGCGTAAGTATTGTAGGCTTCTGCCACCATTTATAAAGATCGAAATATTCCTGGAAAATACTGGAACCGATACGATTCTGCAGCAAGGCTTTCACTTTTTTTATAATACCGGCAACTAAAGGAGCGCTGCACAAAAGCAACAAAACTTGTGCCAGCATCCAGCCCAAATCATAAATATGCATAGCCATTTACATCGCCCCCCAAATCAAAACCAAAAGCATAGCCACCATTACATAACTGATATACAAACGTACGCTGCCCTGCTGAATCCGGCGCAGAAAAGAAGCAGACCAGACCATATAGTGCTGAATCGGTACATATAGCTTTTCTGTAAACTGATCCGGGATCGATAATTTATATTCCAGCTGCCGCCCAAAATACGGATTGCCCTTTTTCAGATAGGTTGCCGTTCGCTTTGGCTTCAGCAAAAAATCAAAAGCCCGGCGGAGCGGCTTGGAAAAACCAGTAGCTGAATATTGCTGGCGCGCTGTAGGATAAGTACCGCAGTTCCAAGTAATTTCGCGATGAACAAAACTTTTAGAGCCACAGGTCATAAGAGCCACAGCCAGTAAAACAACCGACAGTACCGCCAACAGCAGTAACGGAGCATAGGCCGCATAACTGCCGCTGCCAAACCACCAGACCTTCTGTACATCTGCAAAACTGCGCCAAAGAATTTGCTGTTTCTGTACTGCCGTTTGCAGCACAGCGACTACCGGCCCTGGGACAATACCAAGCAACAATACCAATACTGCCGCCAACCCCATTCCCAACCGCATCGACCAATCACTTTCGTGAGCATGTTCTACGATCCTGCTTCGATTCCGTCCCAAAAAAACTACTCCATAAAGACGCACAAAGCAACCAACTGCTAAAGCACTTGCTAAACCGAACAGAACAAAAGCCAGTGCTCCCAAAAGCCGCAGCCCCTGTCCTTCGCTGCTGCCGGCCAAAGTCACAAAACTCTGCAGTGCGAGCCACTCCCCCACAAAACCGCCTGTCAGAGGCAGGGCAGACAAGCCCATCGAACCTACCAGTGTACAAACCCCAGTCCATGGCATCAATTTACCCAAGCCACCCATTTTTTCAATATCCTTACTATCGGTAACATGCATTACAGCCCCTGCCGACATAAACAACAGTGATTTCATCACCGAGTGGTTCAAGGAATGTACAACAGCAGCCAAAAAACCAATTAATGCATAATCATGCCGTGGTGTTGTCATAAGTACCATCCCACAACCAAAAGCCCCGAAAACAATCCCCATATTCTCTACGGATGAATATGCCAAAATCCTTTTGATGTCTTTTTCCATTTGTGCATATAAAGCACCCAAAACTGCTGATAACAGACCTACCACCAGCACAAAAGCCCCCCACCAGAATTCTGTCGGGCCAAGAAACTGAAAAATAAAACGTCCGAAACCATATAAGGCTATTTTCAGCATAACGCCGCTCATCAGCGCCGAAACGTGACTTGGTGCAGCAGGATGCGCATTAGGAAGCCACACATGCAGCGGCAACAATCCTGCTTTTAATGCAAAACCGGCAAAAGCAGTGATAAACGCCGCATTACGAACATTATCACTCAACAATCCCTGACTGAGCACAGCAAAATCTAAAGAACCTGACTGACTGCCTATCAGCAGAAAAGCAATCATGATTGCCGCTGTTCCGATATGGGTCATAACCAAATATTGATACGCTGCATTATGTGCAGCTTTTTTTTCAGCTTCGTGGTTGACCAGCAGAAAGCTTACTACGGCCATCAGCTCCCAAGCCAGTAAAAAACTGAAAACATCAGCAGCCAGTAAAACCAGAACCATAGAAAGCAAAAATGCATTCCAGAGTCCGCCCAAAAGCCTCAGCCTTTTACCAAGATAGCTTTTCGCATAACCCCAAGCATAAATGCTCGTCACTGTTCCTGCCAAGCCCGTAATCAGTAAAAAAACCGCGCTCCACCGATCAGCATTGAAAGTAAAAAATGCCCAGCTGCCGCTCAGCAGGCTCCCACTTCCCTGCATTAGATAAGCCGCAGACTGATACAGCAGAGCTCCGCTGCCAAATACTGCTGCCAAAACCGCACAGTAATGTGCCGCCATCTCCATTTTTTTAGGAAACAGTGCCGTAGCGGCACCCATACCATACACAGCAAGAGTTATATATATAAGTTCCATTCCCATCTACCTCACATTCAAAACTCAAAAAAGCTCATAAAAAACGTATATATTATACCACATTCTTCATAATTTAGCACTCATAAATATTAACAAACCCTTGTAAAATCTACGTTAATACAAAAAAATCCTATTTGCATACGCAAATAGGATTTTTGTAGATTTTATAAAATTTTCTGTATACGACTATAAACCCGCAAAGCATTGCTGTAAAAAAATGCTTCCTGATGTTCTTCCGGGATCAGTTGACGCATTATCGCTATATAATCAGGAATATTGATTAACGGCCAATCACTGCCATACATCAATTTGTCCCAGCGGTTCATATAACGCAGCCACATACCCAAATAATCAAAATAACCCTGATTCTGCCTATAAAAATGCGGCCCCGGTATTCCTTCCAGTAAACCGGACAGATCTACAGCTACATTATCATTTTTCGTAGCCACCTCAGTTGCGTCAAGCAGCCATGGATTTCCGCAGTGACAGATAACAAACTGCACGTCCGGGAAATCAGCAGCTACCTCATCCACCGTCAACGGGTGGGCATAACGCAGTTTAGCAGCAGGCGTTGCTGTATCGCCTGTATGCACTGCCACAGGCACATTATAATGCCGGGCCAATTCAAACAGCGGATAATGACGTTCATCATAAATAAATACAGGCCGGTAACCTGGATAAAACTTTATGCCCAGACAATGAGGATCACTCAGATAGTGCTCAAATTCCTGAGCTGTTTTTTCAGCATTTGCCAGTGTAATATCTTCACTTTTGACGCCTAAACAATACCCCATTGAAAGAGGCTGGTTATAATTTTTCTCATCAAAAGGACCACTTAGATTAATCAGTCTCGGTGTACTGCCGCCGTAACGACTGGGCGCATCTTCAGAATTACCCATCGCCACAGCAAAAACAATATTATTCTCTTGGCATATCTGCTGCCAACAAGCCGCAGTATTTTCATGTCCTGCATTTTCTGCGACCTCATAAAACTTGTCTATATCATAATAATGCATATGCGCGTCAATGATTTTCATAAAATGCACCTTCTTTCATACAATTCCATTATAACACCTTTGACGATAGCCGATGCAGTTTTATTATTTACGAAAAAACAGCCCTTATTTATAAAGGGCTGTTAAAAAATCATTTATCAGGCTCTTAATTTAGCTTTATATTCTTCTCCTACTTTATCAACTACATTTTTAATTACCGTATCTATCTCCGTATCAGTCAAGGTACGATCACCGGCCTGGAAAGTAAGATTAAAGGCCATGGATTTACAGCCGTCTGCTACCTGCTTACCGGTATACACATCAAACACCTTTACATCAGTCAAAAGCTCGCCTGCATTAGCGCGAATCACGCCTTCAAGCTCGCGCATACTTACTTCCAACGGTACAACGACAGCTATATCACGCGAAGTACCGGGGAATTTAGGCAGATGTTTATATTTAGGCACCTTAACAGCAGCAGCGACCAAAGGTTCGATTGCCAGCTCCAGAACATAGGTTTCACTGCTCAGTTCAAAGTTAGCAGCAACCGTGGGATGCACTTCACCGAAATAACCAATCAGCTCTCCCTGATATTCGATTGCGCAGCTCTTTCCCGGATGCAGATATGGCTGTGTTGCCAGTATCAGCTTGTAATCAGTGACCTGTAATTTGCTCAAAAGCCCTTCTACGACACCTTTCATATCATAAAAGTCTACATTATCTTTTCCCTCAGTCCAGTTTAACACATTACGTTTACCGCTCATTGCAGCGCACAATACACGCTTTTCAACCGGGAACTCTGTCAAAGGCAGCGCTTTCGGCAGATAAGTGCGCCCGACTTCAAAAATTTTGACACTTTCACTTTGACGTGCCAAATTATAAGCAGCTGTACTTAAAATACTTGGTACTAAAGTAGTGCGCATAACTTTGAATTCATCGCTGATCGGATTCATTACTTCAATAAACCGACGGCGTTCATCATCTGCAGGTAATTCCAGCTTGTCAAAAAAACATGGATGGATAAAACTGTAAGTCATAACCTCACTCAGTCCGACCGAAGCCAAATAATCCTCCACACTGTCGCGTACGTCCTCAATCACATCCTGACGCCCCTGTACCAAAGGCAGAGCAGGCATATGTGAGGCAATCTTGTCATACGAATGCATACGCGCGATCTCTTCACTGATATCAGCATCACAGGTCACATCATAACGCCAGCTGGGCGCTGTAACGATCAGATATTCTCCTTCCTCATGTACTTCGAACTGAAGCTTCTGCAGAATAGAAATCATTTCCCCTGTCTCTATCTCTACACCAATGCGGGTATTGATAGCAGACGGATTAACTTTAACAACAGCCGGCTGCGCCTCAGTCGGATAAGCTTCCACGATACCGCAGACAGTCTCGCAGGCACCCATCTGTTCCAGCAAATGTGCTGCACGATTAAGCGCATTATGAGTCAGCACGGTATCAACACCGCGCTCGAAGCGCCCTGACGCTTCGCTGCGTAATCCCAATGCTTTCGAAGTACGGCGAATTGAAGGTCCGTTAAAAGTAGCAGCTTCTAACATAACATTTACGGTATCGGCAGTAACTTCTGTTTCCAAACCACCCATAACACCGCCCAGGCCTACCGCATGTTCAGTATCAGCAATAGTGATCATGCTGGAATCAAGACTCCGCTCCTGATTATCCAGCGTCACCAGCTTCTCACCTTCAGCAGCACGCCGAACGATCAGCGTATGTCCACTGACCCTGTCATAATCATAGGCATGCATCGGCTGCCCTAATTCAAGCATTACATAGTTAGTCACGTCGACAACATTACTGATGGGACGCATACCGCAGGCACGCAGATGTTTCTGCATCCACTCCGGCGACTGACCGATTTTAATATTTTTCAATATCCGCACAGCAAAACGACTGCACAGATCCGCCGCCTGCACATCTACTTTCGCCATTTCGGCAGCATTGCCGCCGGCAGTTTCCTGTACGCTCATATCTGGCATTCTGAATTCCGTACCCAAAACAGCAGCAGCTTCACGTGCCAGACCAATGATATTTGTACAATCACCGCGGTTGGCGGTCAGTTCAATATCCAACACCACGTCATCCAGTCCCAAAACCTTTTTTATATCTACGCCAATCGGTGTATCCGGCGGCAGGATGAAAATACCATTGCGCTGTTCCGGCAGCAAAAGCTTAGCATCAATGCCCAGCTCTTCAGCGCTGCACAACATTCCAAAAGAATCAAGTCCGCGCATTTTTGCTTTTTTAAGCTTCATCCCACTGGGAAGCTGCGACCCAACAACTGCAACCGGTACGATATCGTCTTGATGGACATTTTGCGCACCAGTCAGAATCTGTACGATCTCACCGCTGCCGTAATCCATCATACAAATCCACAAATGATCAGAATTAGGATGCCGCTCAATCTGTGTTACTTTACCGGTAACAACGCCTTCCAACCCCGCTCCCAGATAGTTTACACTTTCAACTTCCAAACCTACGCGTGTCAGTTTTTCAGCCAACTCTTCAGGAGTGACATTAATATCAACATATTTTTTTAACCAGTCAATAGATGCTAACATAATCTTCCTCCTTATTTGAACTGGCGGATAAACCGCAAATCATTTTCAAAGAATAAGCGCAGATCGTCAATGCCGTATTTAAGCATAGCGATGCGTTCAACACCCATTCCAAAAGCATAACCATTAATTTTATCCGGATCGTAACCGCTCATCCGCAGCACATTGGGATGAACCATACCTGAACCCAAAATCTCGAGCCAGCCTGAATTCTTGCAGACGCGGCAGCCTTTGCCGCCACAGATAACGCAGGAAATATCTACTTCGGCACTTGGTTCCGTAAAGGGGAAATAACTGGGACGCAAGCGTATCTCCACACTGCCGCCGAACATCTCTTTACAAAAGGTTTCCAGCGTCCCCTTTAAATCAGCAAGGCTGATATTTTCACCAAGTACCAAACCTTCTACCTGATGAAACATCGGAGAATGAGTAGCATCATAATCGTTGCGGTAAACTGTTCCAGGGGCGATCATCCTGATCGGTGTGTCAGGCTCACAGGCCTGCATTGTACGAGCCTGCACCGGTGAAGTCTGGGTACGCAGCAAAAATTTTTCAGTAATATAAAATGTATCCTGCATATCCCGTGCCGGATGATCCTGCGGCAGGTTCAAAGCTTCAAAGTTATAATAATCGCTTTCTATCTCAGGTCCTTCCATGACATCAAACCCCATCCGCATAAAAATCTTTTTGATCTCGCGCAGTGTCAGTGTCACCGGATGCAGATGCCCGCAGTTTTGTGTGCGTCCAGGCAAAGTAATGTCCACTTTTTCATTTGCCAGCCTTGCTTTTAAGGACTCTGCTTCTAAAACCTCGGTTTTGGCATTGATAGCCGTTTCCAAGGCGCTTTTTACTTCGTTGACGATTTGTCCGATTTTCGGTCTTTCCTCTGCCGGCAGTGCGCCCATACCGCGCAGAATTTCTGTCATCGGGCCTTTTTTACCCAAATATTTGATGCGCAAATCTTTGAGTTCGTCTGGAGTCGTTACTGCTCCCAGCTCTGCCAGCGCTTGTTCCTTAAGTGCCTGCAATTCTTCTCTCATATTCTTCCTCCTATAAAAAAATAAAACTCCCGCCCCTAGTAAGGGGCGAAAGTTATGCTTCCGCGGTACCACCCTAATTTGTACTCTGCTGTCTTAACGCGACTGACGTTGCGCCTACAAACCAAAGCCTTCAGCGCAAACACTCACGAGTGAACTTCCGCTTTAGTGTATCGCAAGGCTTGCAGCCGTGGCCTCGCTCTCTGTGTCGCACGTCTGGCGTACTCTCTCGGTCATAGTGTCGAAAAAATGGGGCGTATTCAATTAACGTTACTTATTTTATCACAACTTGCCTTTACCTGCAAGCCGTTGCCGCAGACATTCAAACATAACGATTCCAGCTGCCACAGCAGCATTCAACGATTCGGCCTGCCCTTCCATCGGGATAAAAACTTTTTTTACGGCTGCTTCCAGCAAGCCGTCTGAAACACCCTCTGCTTCGCTGCCGACAACAACTGCTACCGGGCCCTGTAAATCTGTTTGATATAAACTGTCTGCATTTTCCAGGCAAGTTACCGTTATTTCATAACCGTTCTTACGTGCCCAGCTGATAAAGTCTGCTTCGCATATACCTTCAGCTACCGGTATATGCAGCAGTGATCCCATTGTAGAACGTACTGCTTTCGGTGCAAAAATATCAGTACAGCCAGCCAGTAGTACTACGCCACTGATACCTGCCGCATCAGCAGTACGAATCATCGTTCCCAGATTACCAGGATCGCCGATGCGGTCTAATACGAGCACAATACCACCGGCAGCAGCCAGTTCCTCTAAGGCCGCACTTTGTCTGGCAACAATGGCAGTCAGAGCCTGCGGCGTTTCTGTATCGGCAATTTTTTTCATTACAGGTTCGGTAACCTCATACAATTCAACTCCTTCTGCCGCAGCCGCTGCTATAATAGCGGTCTGCCTTGCCGAAGCAGTTTTACTTCCTTTAAGCACAAAAAGCTGTTTCACTATGCCACAGTTTACAGCTTCCTCCACCGATCGCATTCCCTCCACTAAAAAAGCCTGCTGTTCTGTCCGATATTTTTTTTGTTTCAGCTCTGCGGCAGCTTTAACGATCGGATTACTTACGCTGCTCAGTTCTTTCATCAGACCACTTCCTCCAGTGCTTTAATATTACTATGCTCACCGATAATGATCATTTCATCGCCGAGGTTAAGTACCATTTTGGGATCGGGATTGACCAGAGTTTCACTGCCGTGCTTAATCGCCACGATATTGACATTATAGCGGCTGCGCAGATTGGATTCGATCAGGTTTTTCCCTGCCAGACTTGGCGGCACAGTGATACTCATCAAGCTGATGGTATCAGACAGTTCGATATAATCGACGATACTGTTGGAAATAAGGTTATGCGCTACACGCTGTCCCATATCACGTTCCGAATAAACGATCTTATCAGCGCCGATTTTTTTGAGCATTTTTCCATGAACCTGATTGATAGCTTTAACGACAACCACAGGAACACCAATTTCCTTAAGCAGTAAGGTCGTAAGCATATTCGCTTCCAAATCCCCGATCGCCACGACTGCCACATCAAAATTCTGAGCGCCCAAAGAACGCAGCGTACGTTCATCAGAAGAATCTGCCGTTACAACATGAGTCAGCTCATGTGCCAGACGCTGAACATTATCTTCATCAGTATCAACACCCATGACCTGATAACCAAGTTCGTTAAGTGTCAATGCTACGCTCGTACCAAAACGTCCTAACCCGAAAACAGCATATTGTTTTTCACGTTGTTTTTTAATCATTATCGTTACCGCCTTTAACCAATCATAATATTTTCCGAAGGATATCTGATCTTATCATCTTTAGAATGAAGGAAGGATAAAACAAAGGTCAGCACGCCGATACGTCCGGCATACATAGTCAAAACCAGAATCAGTTTGCCCCAGTCGTTCCAGTCTGGCGTAATCCCAACTCCCAGACCAACAGTCGCAAATGCAGAAACCACTTCAAATAAAACGTAATCCGCCCGATGCAGCCCACCATCGCAGATCAGGAGCAAAAAATACGCTCCAAGCATCCACAACAGGCAAACTGTAAAAACATTATAAGCTTTATCGACTGTTTCCGAAGCTATCCTCCTGTCAAACAGCACCGTATCACGCTTGCCATGCAGAAGTCCCCACGTCGATACCAGCAGAACGAGCACAGTTGTCGTTTTCATACCACCGCCAGTAGACGTCGGCGAAGCACCGATCCCCATTAAAAGAACCATAAAAAACAGAGAACTGGCCCGCATATCAGTCAAATCGATCGTATTAAACCCGGCAGTGCGGCAGGTAACCGTCTGAAAAGCAGCCGCCATCCATTTGTCCAATTCGTTGGGCATGCCGCCAAGAGTAGCCGGATTCGTATATTCCAAAGCCAAGATCACCAGCGTACCGCCAAAAGTCAGGATCGCGCTGGCCGTCAGCACTATTTTACTGTGCAAACGCAGCTTCTTCCATTTCCGGTTACGACGCAGATCATCCAAAACCGTAAAACCAATACCACCGATGGTTATCAGCGCCATAATACACAAATTCAGAGTTATATCGTTATAATGCCCTGTCAGACTGGCATAATCTCCAAACAAGTCAAACCCGGCATTGCAAAAAGCCGATATAGCATGCCAGTAACCCCAGGCAATACCTGTAAGCCCCATGTCCAAAGCAGAATAAAAATGCCAGGCCAGAATAGTCCCAAAAATAAATTCGATCGTCAAAGCGTATTTAACAACATTTAACGACAACCGTACTACCCCAGAAGGTTCATTCAGATTAAGCGATTCCTGAATAAACAGCCTTTCTCTCAGATTGATCCTTTTACCAACCGCCACGCTCAGTAAGGTGGTCAGAGTCATAATGCCCAATCCACCGATCTGGATGAGAACGATCATCACTAATTTTCCAAACCAGGAAAAATAATGCCCTGTATCTACAACAACAAGTCCTGTTACGCATGAAGTAGAGGTCGCTGTAAACAAAGCGTCGATAAAACGCATACTGCTGCCGTCAGCACTGGCCATTGGCAGCATCAACAGCAGTGAACCGCATAAGATAAGCATGGCAAAAGTAAACGCCACCATCTGGCTGCCATTCAAACTGCGATTAAGCAGCTTTAACCATTTGTGCAATAAATTGATCAAAAACAACAAATTTTTCACCATCCCGACAAAAGCCGCTAAATATTACTTATTGAATATAAATCAAGTTTACTCTCATTACTTTATGCTTGTCAATTTTACTTGCTTACTAAAAGACCGCTTTATTTAATTACAAATCAAATGTGCAGAAATGTAAAAAACAGCGTCATCAAAATAATACTGAGCACAATAGTTATGGAATTAGCAAAACCGGCCAGTTCCACATTACCGCCCATTCTCGCAATAAAGATCGGGCCGATAGCCGTAGAAGGCGCCAAAAAAACCAGCGTCAGTACTTCCTTGACCTCTGCACTCAGCGGCACATGATAAAAACACAGCCATGCCAGGGCAATTCCAAAAACATAACGGTACAGCACTACCTCTCGCACTTGCTTCAGCTTATCTAAATCCAACGTCATTTCAAACATCATTCCGATCATCAGCATCGATAAAAAAGTATTGGCACCGCCGATAAGACCCGTAAGAGTATAAACAGGCTGAGGTAAATGCAGCTGTAGTATCGCACAGACCAACATCAGCATATAAACAGCAAAAGGCACAGATCCCAGCAGTTTAGCAGCTATACTGCGCAGATTCACAGGCTCGTATTTTTCACCCGTATGCACCAGCCCACTGGTCAGAGCATAAGTTCCGCCAGTACACATAATCGAATTACCCACATCAAACATACAAGCAGCTACTACAGCGAAAGGGCCCAAAAAGCTTTGTGCAAACGGTAAAGTAAAACAACCGATATTATAACCGGCCAGATTAAATACGTAAAAAATCTTTGTCGCATTCGTCTGATAACGCGTCAATATAAATCCCCAGGCAATCATCAGCAAATTTCCACAAAAACCGATCAGAGTCAATATAAACAGCGTATAATCCATTTTAAAAGCTGCAAAGCTGGTAATAACGGCACATGGCAGCGTAATATTTAAGACTATTTTGGCAATAAGTTCATAGTCATGCGGTTTAAAAAAGCCGCGCTTCTTTAAGAAATAACCTAAGGCAATAACGGCTACAAATGCCAGTGCCTTAGTTAAAACCTGTTCCATATGGTTCCCTCATTTTCATCAAAAGAGATCTTGTCTTTATCTACTGCTTCATAAAAAACTCACCTTAAATTATACTGCTGACGTAAAAATTAAGCAAAATTCTTTTTATCTTAAAAATATTCCTTAAACAAAACTTTGCTTTTACCATTTCGTTTGCTATAATAGTTCACAGAATATACACAAAGGGGGATATCAATGTTTAAAAAATCTAAAATAATAGTAGGTACGGCTCTTTTAGCCGTATCAGTACTGAGCTTTACTCTGCCACAGCAGGCTGAAGCCATCAACCTTGGCAGTATTGCCGGCAAAGCCGTAGGCGCCGCCAAGGAACAGCAGGAAATCAACAAGGCACTGAATTATTATGATAACGAAGGCCGCCACGAGCTGTTCGAAGCCCTGAAACAGGAAGACGGCGTCAACAGCGATTACAATGCCAATGCCATGCTTGGCCGCATTATGCAGCGTATGACCCCGGCCATCGCCAAAAGCGACGCAACCATCAATAGTAAACCATATAATTATTTCGTTAATAATCAGGAATTTTTCAATGCTTACTGTGCATTAGGGCACAATATGTCCGTAAATATCGGCGCTTTCTGGTTCCTGGACTACAATGAAGATAAACTGGCTGCCGTTATCGCTCATGAGCTTGTACACGGTCAGAAAGAACATCCAATCAAAGGCGCAAAGAAAAAGATGTCCGTTGACTTCGTGATGAAAACTGTAGGCTCTGAAATCGGCGGTGCTAACGGTCTGGCAGCACAAGTAGTAGCAGTCCATGCCAAAAACACCGGCGTTACCAAACCCAACGAATGGGAAGCTGACAATATCGCCTTCACTTATATGGCTGATGCCGGTTATAATGTAGGCGCTCCTGCAGCTGTTTGGCAGGCAGTTATCGAAAGCTCCAGCGACAGCTCTAAAAAAGATGTTCTCAGCGATATACTCAACCCGTCTACTCATCCGAAAGACAGCGACCGCCGCAATAATTATTCCAAAAAGCTTACCGAATACAGCAACGGCAAGGTTACTGTTGACGCTAACAGCGGCGAAGTGAAAATTAACGGAAAGACCTTTATGACCCCGGCTGCTGCAGGCAATATGAGCGGTATGCAGCGTTCTTACTTCGTAGCAGGCAATCTTGCAGCAATCTATCATGCAGGTCAAAATACTCAAAATGCCTATGCTGAGGGCGGCACTGTAAAAATCGCAGGCAAAGGTATTATTACTCCTGTTGCCGGTGATATCAGCGCTGGTGAATTAGTTACTATCCTTAATAACATTAAATGACAACTTAAAATAAAACAGTGTAAGTCCTAAGACTTACACTGTTTTTTATTGCCGCAGCAGAAGCAATTCAATTCATTTGTACTGTAAGCAGTAATTCTTACAGAGCAGCTTTAGCAGCTTCTACCAGTTTGGTGAAAGCAGCTGCATCATAAATAGCCATATCAGCCAAAACTTTACGGTTCATTTCAATACCAGCTTTAGCCAGACCATTCATGAAACGGCTGTAGCTCATGCCGTTAGCACGGGTAGCAGCGTTGATACGAGCGATCCACAAACGACGGAATTCACGTTTTTTAGCACGACGGTCACGACGAGCATAGCTCAAAGCTTTCATAACGGTTTCATTAGCTTTTTTGAACAGCAAATGTTTAGACCCGCGATAGCCTTTAGCCAGTTTTAAGATTTTTTTATGACGACGATGAGCAGTAACGCCCACTTTAATTCTTGCCATTATAGTCAGCCTCCCTTATCTATTATGCGTACGGCAGCATTTTTGCTACGCGTTCATGATCAGTTTTGTGAACAAGTGCAGCCTTACGCAAGTTTCTCTTGCGGGAAGGAGATTTATGTTCAAGAATATGGCTTTTAAAAGCTTTAGCACGTTTGAATTCACCGGTACCAGTCTTTTTAAAACGTTTAGCAGCAGCTCTGCGGGTTTTCATTTTAGGCATTGTTAAGTCCTCCTTATTTGGTAGCTTTAGGCGCAACAATCATAATCATGTTTCTGCCTTCTAATTTAGGTGCACGCTCAATGACAACCATGTCTTTGAGCTGTTCAGCCATTTTTTTGAGCAACACTTCGCCAAGCTCAGGATGCGATAATTCGCGGCCGCGGAACATGATGGTGACTTTTACTTTGTCGCCGTCTTCCAGGAAGCGCACTGCATTTTTGAATTTGACGCCGAAGTCATGATCCTCAATACCGGGGCGCAATTTGACTTCTTTGATATCAAAGGTCTTTTGCTTTTTACGAGCTTCTTTATCTCGTTTTTGCTGCTCGTAACGATACTTGCCGTAATCCATAATCCGGCACACCGGAGGTTTCGCTGTAGGAGCGATCTCCACTAAATCAAGATGTCTTTCCTGCGCCAGCTGCAAAGCATCACGACCGGACATAATTCCCAGCTGTTCGCCTTCACCGGCAATAACGCGCACTTCCCGTGCCCGAATTTCTTCATTGATACGCAAGCTTTCTTTGCTAATAACCGTTCACCTCCAAAATTAAATAAAAAACGCGAGCAGATAATACTGCCCGCGCTGAAAATCATATCCGACCCTGTCGAGCTTTTGCTGCAAGGTGAGAAGCGAGCGGCTTCTGCTTTGTTACTTGGATATAATATCATAATGTTAACTTTGTGTCAACATATTTATTAATCTTTTCTTGCTCCCAACTGTCCGTCAAGATAGAATAATCCGGAGATATTATCGCCGATCATTTCTAGTTTTTCAACAATCTCAGAAGCGTTGGCTTCTTCTTCTACCTGCTCGTCGATAAACCATTTAAGACAACTTTGAGCAGCATAATCTTTTTCTTTCAGAGCTACTTCATACATGTCATAAATGCGGGAAGTAACATATTTTTCGTGTTCCAGAACTTTTTGGAACAAAGCCAGCGGTGTGCCATAATCAGCAGCCGGCATATCAATTTGCAGCAATTGAGGCTGTTCGCCGCAGTCCTGCATAAATTTTACAAAACGCAGTGCATGTTCACGTTCTTCTTCGTATTGCAGATACAACCATTTAGCCATACCTTTATAATTTTTTGCTTCCATATCCAGGCTCATGGCCAGATACATATAAGCGGAATAAAATTCTGCCTGCACCTGCTCATTAAAAGATTTAAAAACTTTTTTGTTCATAATAGTGATACCCTCCTTACAGCATTCCAAGCTGCTCAAATGTGTTTTTAGTATAACATTTTTCAGCACGTTTTTCAATAACAATTATTTATTTCTATAACAACTTATTAAGGTGGCGTCCATCAGCAGTTATTTTTTCTCTGCGATTTCCTGCTGTAGCATGGCAATAAAATCTTCCTGCTTCATAGCTCCGATATCGCCTTCGCCGCGGCGGCGCACAGCAACTGTACCGTCTTCAACTTCCTTATCGCCGATAACAAGCATATATGGAACTTTCTGCAGCTGTGCTTCACGAATCTTATACCCGATTTTTTCGTTACGATCGTCAAGATAAACGCGCAGCCCCAATTTAAACATTTCATCACTCAATTTTTTAGCATACTCATAATGCTTGTCGGTGATTGGCATTACACGCACCTGGCAGGGAGCAAGCCATACAGGAAAAGCACCGGCATAATTCTCGATCAGGATACCGATAAAACGTTCTATAGAACCATAAACCACACGATGGATCATAACCGGGCGATGCTTCAGACCGTCTTCGCCGGTATAGGTCAGATCAAATTTCTCCGGCAGCAGCATATCCAACTGAATAGTGCCGCACTGCCAGGTACGCCCGATAGAGTCAGTCAGGTGGAAGTCGATCTTAGGGCCATAGAAGGCACCATCGCCTTCATTGATCACATAATCAAGCCCGAAGTCTTCCATCGCGCTCTTTAAAGCACTAGTAGTAGTGTCCCAGGTCTCTGCGTCGCCCATCGAATCTTCTGGACGGGTCGAAAGCTCCGCATGATATTTAAGACCAAAAGTTGCATAAACCTCGTCAAACAAACGAATAACGTTTTGGATCTCTTCCCTGATCTGGCTGGGCATCATAAAAATATGAGCATCGTCCTGAGTAAAGCAGCGGACACGGAATAAGCCGTGCAAAGCTCCGGAAAGCTCATGGCGATGAACAAGACCCAGTTCACCGGCGCGAATCGGCAGCTCGCGATAGCTGTGCGGATGAGTTTTATAAACCAGCATACCGCCCGGGCAATTCATTGGTTTGATAGCATAATCTTCACCATCGATCTGAGTAAAATACATATTTTCACGATAATGATCCCAATGACCTGAAGTTTCCCACAATTTCCGCGACAGAATCATCGGAGTTTTGATCTCCTGATAACCATATCGGCGGTGTACTTCCCGCCAGTAATTGATCAGCTCGTTACGGATGACCATACCATTAGGATGGAAGAACGGAAAACCTGGTCCCTCTTCCATAATACTGAAAAGATCCAGCTCTTTGCCAAGTTTACGATGATCACGTTTGGCAGCTTCTTCAAGCATATGCAGATAAGCGTCCAGTTCTTCCTTGCTTGGAAAAGCAGTGCCGTAGATACGCTGCAGCATCTTGTTTTTTTCATCACCGCGCCAGTAAGCACCAGCGATGCTTTGCAGTTTAAAAGCCTTTACTCGTCCGGTCGACGGACAATGTGGGCCAGCGCACAAGTCGGTAAAATCGCCTTGAGTATAAGTGCTGATAACAGCATCTTCCGGCAGGTCGGTAATAAGCTCGACTTTATATTTTTCGTCTTTAGCCGCAAACATTTCCAAAGCTTCCTTGCGGGGAATCTCACTGCGCACTAAAGGGATATTAGCTTTAACTATTTTTGCCATTTCTTTTTCAATAGCAGCTAAATCTTCCGGAACAAAAACATGCTCGCTATCCAAATCATAATAAAAACCATTTGCAATAGCAGGGCCGATAGCGAATTTAGTACCGGGGAACAGATGCTGAATAGCCTGCGCCATAACATGAGCCGCAGTATGGCGAATAGCATGCAGTCCTTCTGTACTTTCAGGCACAACAAATTCAACTGCAGCATCATGCTCTAATTTATCGGTTAAATCTTTATTTACTCCATCAACTACTGCTAAAAGCGCCTGTTTGCCAAGTTTTTGGGACAATCCTTTCGCTACATCCAGCAATGTAGTTCCGGCAGCGACTTCTTTTACACTACCATCTTTTAAAGTTACTTTGACATTTGCCATTTTTATAGCCTCCTAAAAATAAATAAACCCCGTTCCCTCATAAAGGGACGGAGTTGACCGCGGTTCCACCCTGATTGATCTGCCGAAAGCAAATCCACTCGGTACCGTTAACGCCGGCATACGACGCCGCATACTTACTGCTAACGCAGGTTCCGCAACGTAGTTTGAAGGTGGTCCAGTCCTGACAATTTTCAAAGTGCTTACAGCCATGGCACTTCTCTCTGAAGAAAATATCCAGTCAGTCTTATCCTTCGCATAACTGATTGTTTATGTGATTGATTTTAATTATAAGCTTAACAATAATTATTGTCAATATTTTTGATTTGTAAAATTATTGTAGCCATATCAGTATCGTTATCTTATAATTATATAAAAGATAATAATAACTGTGGGAGATGACCCTATGAGTTTATTTTATAAGACAGTGATCCAAATAACACTTTTATTGCTGACGCTGCTGCCTGCAGCAATTACCGGAGCCTCCGATAGGCAACGGGAAACAATGCTGTTTCTGCCGCTGGACAATCGGCCCGTCTGCTCATCTTATGTAGTTAAAACTATGGAAGCTGCCGGATACAAAGTATTAGTTCCGCCTGTCAGATATCTGGCTTCTTATAACAGAAACGGCAGTCCTGACGAGCTGTGGAAATGGCTGCTTAAGTCTGCACCTCAAGCGGACGCAGCTGTAATATCCACCGACAGCCTTATTTACGGCGGCCTGGTTGCATCACGCACACATCGCGAACCACAAACTGTTTTAGAACAGCGTTTGAAAAGGCTGGAAACCCTTAGAGACCAGTTTGATGTCAAGCTCTATGCTTTCTCCACTTTGATGCGCACTCCACGCGCCAGCTTCGGCGCCGTCGAACCTCCCTATTATGCAAAAATAGGACCTGCAATCTTCCGTTATTCTGAACTTTGCGACTCCGATGACCTTATTGGCCTGAGCCTTAAAGATTCACTGACCAAAAAAGCTCTGGAAACAAATCTGCCTGCTGCCGATCTGCAGGACTGGCTCGAACGTCGTCAAAAAAATTTAAACATCAACAGCCAGTTGACACAAATGGCCCGCAGTAACCGCTTTCATTTTTTAGCAATCGGCAAAGACGATAACGCTCCGCTTTCGCACACACATATGGAAGCCCGCAAACTGACCCAGGAAACATATGATCTTACACAACGGACCTTCCAAATAGTCCCCGGTGTAGATCAGCTCGGGCTTTTGCTGCTGACCAGAGCAGGCAACGAAATAAACCGTTATAATCCACGAATTTATGCTTTTTATGCCGAAGGCTGGGGTCCCAGGACCTTACCGCAATATTCGGATATGACATTGGGGCAATCTGTACCGCAGCAGATTTTGGCTATCGATGGACGAACTGCTACAAATGCAGAAAACGCCGATATCGTCCTTGCACTCAATACCCCTGCAGATGGGATAATGATGGATTCTACTGCTCCTTCCAATCAATTTTTCTCTTCACCGCAAAACCGTAAATATATCGGGCAGCTCAAACAACTGCTGGACAGCGGTTCAAAAATATCTCTGGCTGATGTGGCCTATTCCAACGGTGCCGACAACGGGTTTATGAACGAACTGGCAAAAACCGAACAACTGCAACGGCTATCCGCCTATAACGGCTGGAATACTGCAGATAATACTGTTGGCTTCGCTATCTGTCAGGGAGTATTAGCGCCGCAAATGCAACCGCAGGAGGCAGAAAAACTGATGCGGATCAGAATCATTGACGATTGGTATTATCAGGCAAACGCCCGGCGCAGTGCCACCACGTTTCTTGACAGCAAAAAACAAAAGGCGGCTGTTTATCTGCTTGGAGCCTGCGAAAAACCTGTCCATGAGCTGACATTAGGTATTTGCCGTGACCTGGCAGGACGTTATACCATTACCGAAAAGACTAATTTCGATATATCTTTCCCCTGGAACAGACTTTTTGAAATTGAAGTTGACCTGAAAAAAGACAAAAAGAAATCATAACAATATCGACAGCAAAGGAAGAAAACATGTCTGAAATACTTTTTATCAACGCCTGCATAAGTACCGGGCATCCATCAAGAACGTTGTTTCTGGCTCGTTATTTTCTTAAACAGCTGGCCAAAAACACCCAGTCAAAAATAACCGAAATTGATCTGACCAAAGAAAATTTACAGCCGTTAAATGAAAAAACACTGGCTGCAAGAACAGCAGACCTTGATTCTAAACAACTGATAAAGCCGAAGTTCCATTATGCACATCAGCTCGCTGCGGCAAACTTTATAGTTGTTGCCGCACCCTATTGGGATCTTTCTTTTCCCTCTATTCTAAAAGTATTTTTTGAACACACAAGCGCAGCTTCCATTACCTTCACTTATACTGAACATGGTCCGGCAGGCCTGTGCAAAGCTAGTCAACTGTATTATCTGACTACGTCAGGAGGGATTATCGGCGAATATAATTTTGGTTATGATTATATCCGCGGTTTATGTGCTTTATACGGAATTGAGAAAACAAAACTGTTTACCGCTGAAGGACTGGATATAGAAAATACTGATGTCGCTACTGTTATGACCGATGCCTGCCGCAAGATAGACCTTTATTTTGCTCAATAAGCTTTGCTTCTAAAAACCGGGCAAAACCCGGAACCGAAAACCATACCAAAAAAGCCATTCGCACTTAAAAGTACGGATGGCTTTACTATTTATGTCTAATGTTAAAAGGTATAATTGATCCCTACCTGATAGTTACGTCCAGGTTCAGCATACCATTCGTCAAAATTAAGAATTCCATAAGCATCATTATCCCAACTGGAATAGAACTGGTCAAAAATATTATTGACTCTAAAATATAATCTGGCATTCTTATTGATTTTATAATTCATGGAAGCATTCCAGACCCAGTAGGTGTTATTAGCGTATAGATTTTCACCACGGCCATTCGCCTGGTCAAAGATACCCTGGCCCTGCAGCATCGCACTGTATTTATCTTTGTCATACACCAAATCGAACACCAACTTGCCGTGAGGTATGTTGACAGCGACAGGTGCAGTCCCCTTGCGTTCAATATCTACCAACGTTTGGGTATAAGCAAAAGAGGTATACCAGTTATCAGCAAAGCGTTTAGCGGCAGAAACCGTAAATCCTGTAGCTTTTTCCCGTGCTACATTGGCATAACGACGATCTTCCTTAGGTAAACTTATATCAACTGCTATAACGTTAGTAGCATTACGATGAAAAATACTGGCTTTAAGGGTCAGTGAATCATCAGGCGTATATGTCGCTCCAAATTCATAGACCTTACCTTCTTCAGGCTTCAGCGCTTCATCCCCATAGGGAGCAAAAAGCATCAATTGCTTCGGCGGCGCAAAATACTCTGTATACGACAATGTATACAGCATTTTGTCAGAAAGTCTGTACTCCAAGGCTGCCGCAGGCGACAGCTTACTGCCGGCATAAGAATTATAATCCTGCCGCAGAGTACCCGTTACTTTCATTTCATCATCCATCTGCCATTCATTCTGAATATAAACAGCCTTACTGATCAACGTACGATCATTTATATTTGCACGCAAATCCTGATAATCCAAGACCTGATCCTGATAATATTCAAATCCAGCAGTCAGAGTATTTTTAGCGTGCCATTGCTTACTGTAACGGTCAAAAAAACCCTCCGTTCTAATATCAAGCAACCATGGTCTATCATCATTAACCTTAGGATCATCGTCATAAGCAGCCTGACTGCAGCGTCGATAAATGCCAAAGGTGTTATTTTCCGTATTTGATATTTTGCGTCGATATTCAAGACTGGAACTATTTTCTGCTTTGCGGGCATCGACCATAAAAATATTTTTGACATAGTTCGGCTTCTCTGACGTACCGATGTTCTTGAAATTAAATATTTTTGATTTATAACATCCACTGAAAGTATTGTAATTAAGAGTAAGATCAGCGGCATCGCCCCAGGACCTGTTTATTCTGACATCGGCATTCTCGGTGTTTTCGTAGGACGGAATCTTATGTCTGGCACTGCTATAGTCGCCCATAATGCTTTTCTGAGCATAGATAGACCAAGACCAGTCGCCTTTCCTACCAAGATGCAGAATATTCTCGCGTTCACGTCCATAGCTGCCTGTTTCCAAATTGATGCTGGTCTTAACACCTGCCTCTGCCTTTTTCGTCGTTATTTTGATAACGCCTCCCTTAGCGGCATTGCCGTAAACAGCACCGGCAGCAGCAGGTAAAATTTCCACGCTGCTTAACATATCTGCCGGCAGCGTGCTAAAATCAAAATCATTATAACTACTGCCGTTCCAATTAGAGCGAATTCCATCTATAACGACTACATAACGATCGGAGCCATTTAGTAAAACGCTGGAATAGGCATTAAAGCCGCCGCTGGCACCCCTGGCAGCCAAAGTGATACCCGGCAGTTCCTGAATAACATCCAGAGCATTTTCATAATTGCCGGTCTCAAGCTTCTGTTCATCCATTTTATAATAGCCGGGCTTGCCGTCATCGGCATCATAACGGTAAGCAGTGACGATCATCGGATCCAGATAAAAAACTTCTTCTTCAGCAAATACTGAACCGGCACTGAAAAAAGCATAACATAACCACACCAAAACAGACATCGATTTTATTTTTGCCTGCAACATAAACGCTCCTAATCAATTATTATAGACCGATCACTTCTTTTCAGTAAAAAAACACTCCACACTTTTATAAAGCTGTTCCACATCAAAAGGTTTAGGAATAAAACCATTCATGCCCACACCCCGGGCTTTTTCCCTGTCCTCCTGCATCGTATTGGCCGTCATGGCAATAATAGGGATCTTCTGCGCGTCTGCCCTGTCCAATGCACGTATCTCCATCGCAGCTTCCAGTCCATTTTTTACCGGCATTTGCAAGTCCATCAAAATCAAATCATAAGCTCCCAGAGGCTGGCTGGCAAAACGTTCTACAGCCTGCTGCCCATTTTCAACGCACTCTACTATAACGCCCTGCATTTCCAACAGAGCAACAGCAATTTCCGCATTCAGGGCATTATCCTCTGCCAGTAAAATACTTTTACCCTGAAGCAAATCATGCTCCTGCGGTAAAGTTGTGTCTTCCAACTCTTCTGTTATTTCCCCAGTATAAACTGGCAAGGTTAGGATAAAGAAAAATTCCGAACCGGCTCCTACTTCACTTTGAACCTTTAGGACACCACCCATAAGCTGTACCAGGCTTTTGCTGATTGTCAGCCCCAACCCTGTACCCTGTTGATTATTGCGGCTTTTACTCAGAACCTGCTCAAAACTGCCAAAAATCCTTTCCATGTCGCTTTCCGGAATACCAACACCGGTATCACGAACACTGAAAAACACCTCTGAACTGTCATTTTCGGTAACCTTTTCCGCAACAGTAACAGTAATCATTCCACCATTTTCAGTAAATTTATAGGCATTAGACAGCAAATTAGTTAAAATCTGTTTTAAGCGCAGTTCATCACCATAGAAATATTTATGGATTAGCTCACAATGAAACTGCAGTGAAATATTTTTACTTTCTGCCATAGGCTGAAAAATATTCTGCAGCTGTTTAAGCATATTATCCATCGCCAGCGGCTTGCTTTCAATCTGCATCTTGGCACTTTCTATTTTCGACATATCCAAAACATCATTAACCAGAGACAGCAGAAATTTAGCCGAAGAATCAATTTTAGCGACATTTTTTTGCGCAGAGCTGTTTATCGTCCCTGATAACTTCATCAGGTTAGTCAATCCAATGATTGCATTTAAAGGTGTACGTATCTCATGCGACATCCGCGAAAGGAACTCCGAACGCACCTTACTAAGCTCTTCTATGCGTTTCAGTTTAGTATAGGCAATTTTGTTCTGCATTTCAAACCAGGTGTGCATCAGAAAAATAACGCCCAGCAAAATCACAAAGCTGGCAATTACAACAGCTGATAAAACCGGATTAGAATAAAATAATGATTTCAGAGAGACAGCCCTTGCTCCGACGGATAAAGTACTGTCAGATACAATCGCATTGAGCTGTTCTTCCTGAAGATTAACAATACCCTTACTTAAAACAGTATATAAATTCATATCAACATTTTTATTCATGGCAATAGATAGATAGCGTTTAGATTGATCTACCACGGGAATTATATTAGAATAATAATCCTGCATATATAAATGCTGCAGAACAGCTATTGGCATAACAGTATAATCAGCTTCTCCAGAATTAATAGCTTCCAAGCATCCTGAATAATCAGGAAAATTTATATTTGATGAATGTTTTATTGTATGCGAATCATCAAAGCCATAAATAACAGCTTCTTTCAAAGCAGGATCAGCCAAAGTTATATCTTTATTCCGAAGAATGATAGAATTCATGCTCAAATAATTTTTTGTCGTTATCAGTTCGCCAAAATTTTCGGCGGTACTATGACTCAAAAAATCGCCAAAGACATCTGCCATCCCTGATTTTACCATATCAATTGCCTCAGCATAGGAGCTTGCCTCCACAAAAACGAAAGTCAAACCCGTATTTTCAGACAATAATTTAAATACACCAGGAATGATCCCTTTAACCTGATCATTGGCAAGATAATAAAAAGGATAGTTATCTTTAAATACGGTAACAACTTTAATATCCGGACTTCTTTCCACAAAACGCAGTTCCTGTGCAGTAAAATTGGTCGAATTTTTATAACGCGCAGGAAAATATTTTTGAAAAAGCTCTTCGCCAAAGTTTGGATTGACCTCGTATATCTTTTTTATAGCATCATTCAACTGCCTGCATAGAGCAGGGTCGTCTTTGCGCGCTACTATATAAGATGGCTCGGAAGCAAACCGCAGCGCGATATTATAAGTGTCATTGATGTAGGCATCGCCGGCTAAAAGCATATCCACTTCTTTTTTATCCAGCGCAGCATTGTATGGACTCACATCGTCATAATATTTTAACGTACAGTCAAGGCCATTAAAATCAAGAATATTTTGCAGTCTTTTAATTTTCTTTGTCGCCCGGCTATATACGCCTATAGTTTTATGATTAAACGTACTGATATCAAAACTTTTTATATTTTCGTTATTTTTATTATAAAGTAAAGTACTGTAATTGAATCCCATCAAATAATCAGGATAATACCAAAGTTTCTGCGTTTCAGGAACATCTGGCATCTTAAGCATAGCGCCCATAAGATCATACTTACCTTTAAACATTCCTTTTACAGTAGCATTAACACTTTCTTCAGTAATAAATTCATATTCCCAATGTGTATATTTGGCAATCTCCATCAGCCATTCATATACAACACCACTACGGGAACCGTCTTCATTTGTATAACTAAGACCATATGACTGAGGAAAAGCAACTTTTACAACACGTTTTTGCTCAAATTCCTCTGCATTTACTAAACCATTAACAAATAAAAAAAGAGCTATTACAGCCAAAAACATACTGCCTTTTATATATTGCAGAAAAAATTCTTTCATAATCATACGCTCCAAGGAACTCTCTATATTTACAACATTCATTTCACTTCAATAAATATCATGTTTATTTACATTTTATCAAATTTATAAGTAACAGGCAATTATATATTTTTATTTTTAAAAATATATAATTGTTTAACGATAAAAAAATGTCCCTCAGCAGATAAAATTCTGCTGAGGGACATCAATTATTTACGTGGTAAGATTATCCTGATCGTGGTTCCCTGTTCCAGCTCGCTTTCCAGTTCTATACGTCCCTTATGGAAAAGCACTCCATGCTTGACGATAGATAACCCCAGGCCTGTTCCACCAGTTTCTTTAAAATGACTTTTATCCACGCGGTAAAACCGCTCAAAAACGCGTTCCCTGTCAGCCGCACTGATACCACAGCCTGTATCCTTGAAGGTCAGCACAGCTTCGCCGGGACTTACACTAACCACAACCTCAACTCTGCCGCCTTCACGATTATACTTGATACCATTATCGACGAGATTATATATAACCTCGCTTAAGACAGAAGGCACTCCTTCGATCTCGGCTTCGCAGCCGCTGACAGTTATTGTCACGCTCTTCTTTTCGGCCTGGCTCACCAGCCTGGCGGCTGTAGCTTCAGCCAGTTTTTTCAGTTCCACAGGTTCGAAATTACTGCCGCTGCCAGTCGCCTCATCAAGCCGTGACAGCTTCATAATATTATCTATCAGAATGATCAAATGACCTGCTTCGTTATAAATTTTCTCTAAAAAACGCTGCTTATCAGCCTCCTGCACCAGACCGTTTTTCATTATCTCTGCGTAACCCAGAATAGACTGCAGCGGCGTTTTGAGTTCATGCGAAACGTTGGCAGAAAACTCTCGGCGCAAAGTCTCAGCTGCCATTTTTTCTGTAACATCAAAAATCAAAAGCACGCTGCCCCTGCCGCCAACGCTGCTGCCGCAAAGCTGATAATAACGACCGTCTTTCTGATACAGACTCTCGCCGCTGCCACTGTCAGCAACTTTTTGCAGTAGCTCCTGCACTTCTTTACCGCGTTCCAGTGTCAGAATATTTTTGCCCAGTGCCGCCTCGCTTTGAATACTGAAAAGCTTCGCCGCACTGTCATTGATTGATAAAATATGCTGCCTGCCGTTTAAGAGGAGCAGGCCCTCATTCATGTTCTGTGTTATTGCAGCCAGTTCGTTTTGCTTCTGCCGCAGCTGCTTCAGCCCCTCGGAGACCTGCTTCTGCTGCTGGGCAATACGTGTTAAAAACGGCGCCAGCTCATCATAAGTATCGTTCTCCAGCGGATGCTCCAAATCGACCTGATCCAAAGGCAGCACCATTTTATCAGTGATACGCCGCGCTAACACCGAAGCTACCAGGGCAACCAGCACAACGACACCGACCATGTAGGGAATACTGCCTGCGACCGTCGCAAAGACAGATTCTTCTGTACGGGCTACTCGCAGCACCTCACCATTTTCTAAACGCATAGCATAATAAAAGGTTTTTTCAGACAGCGTATCGCTCATTCGTTCTGACAGGCCAACGCCGCCTGCAAGAGCATCTTTAACTTCCGTGCGGTCTTTATGATTGAGCATTTTTTCAGCAGCTACATAATTATCATAGAGGACTTTTCCGTCCGGAGCGATCAGGGTGACGCGGGTCAGCTTGCTGCTTTCGGCGGTCAAAGCTTGCAGATAGTTTGTTTCGCCCTGCTCCAGACCCATTTTGATGTAGGTCGCTTCCTGACGCAAATCACGCTGCATCGTTGCCATTGACCCTTGATACATAATAACGGCTATCAGAACCGACGCAACAATAACAGCCGTTGTCGCCAGTACCAGCAGCCCTCTGAAAATCCTATTTCTCATAACCTGCTCCTATACGATAGCCGACACCGCGTACAGTCTCTACCAATCCGCCTGCCTGCCCCAATTTGGCCCGCAGCGTGCGCACATGTACATCGACAGTACGTGTTTCACCGGCAAAATCATAGCCCCAGATATCCGTCAGCAGCTGTTCACGAGTAAAAACCTGCCCCGGACGTTCTAAAAGTTTATGTAAAAGCTCAAATTCTTTAAACGTCAGCACAACTTCCTGCCCGCCGGCAGTAACGCGATGCTTGTCTAGCTCCATAACCAGATCCCCGACAGTGAGCCGTACAAGTTTATCATCCTGTTTATAGCGGCGCAGCACAGCTTTGACGCGTGAAACCATCTCCATCATGCCGAAAGGTTTGGCAATATAATCATCAGCACCGTTATCCAATCCGTGCACCTTGTCAAATTCCGAGCCCTTGGCAGTAGCCATGATGACAGGGACCTGCGCCGTGCGTTTATCACTGCGCAGACGTTTCAGCAAAGTGATACCGTCATCTCCCGGAAGCATGATATCCAACAGGATAAGCGTAGGCTTAGTGCAGCCAAGCTCTTTAAAAAGCTCGTCGCCGCTGCCGACGCCCAAAGCTTTGAAGCCAACGGACTGCAGAGTATAAACTTCTAATTCACGAATATTAGGATCGTCCTCCACGCAAAAGATCATGCACAGTATCCTCCTCATGTGCTCCTGTGATCATAAACAGCACCCATTGGGAAATATTTACCGCATGGTCGCCTATTTTCTCGAAATACTTGGCGATCATCAGATAATCGATAGCCTGCTCACCGCTATCCTGCGTACTGCGAATGATCTGGATCAATTCTTTTTTTGCTTTACTGAACAGCTCATCAACTACGTCGTCATCCCGCTCTACCTGCTGCGCCAGACGCAGATCACCCTTAACTAACGCATCCAGGCTGGTGCTGACCATTTTCTTGGCTGCTACCGCCATCTGCTGTAAAAGCGTAGTATCATAATCGCGCCCAAAGCTGGCTTTGCCAAGGATCTCGGCAATATTGCCTGACTGCTCGCCAATACGGCTCAGATCAGTGATCATTTTGAGTGATGCGGAAATCTGACGCAGATCGGAAGCAACCGGCTGTTGTTTTAAAAGCAGATTTATACAAATATTCTCTACCTCCCGCTCTTTTTCCTCTGTACGCTTGCCTAAAATAATAATTTCTCTGTTCAAAGCATCATTATCTTCCTGTAAAGCCTGCATAACATGCTCCAAAGCATTTTCGCACAAAGTCCCCATAACGATCAGTTCCGTATTTAAAAGTTCCATCTGCGCTGCAAATCTGCTTCTTACCATCAGCCAAACCTCCCCGTAATATAATCTTCGGTCTTTTTCTCCTGTGGATTAGAGAACAACGTATCAGTGTCGTTGAATTCTACAACCTCGCCTAACAGAAAGAAGGCTGTTTTATCAGAGATACGCACCGCCTGCTGCATATTATGCGTAACGATAACGATCGTATAATTCTGCTTCAGCTCCAAAGCCAGATCTTCTATTTTTAAAGTCGAGATCGGGTCCAGCGCCGAAGTAGGTTCATCCATCAAAAGCACTTCCGGCTGTACCGCCAGGGCTCTGGCAATACAAAGCCTTTGCTGCTGACCGCCTGAAAATCCCAGCGCGCTTTTATCCAGACGATCCTTGACCTCGTCCCAAATAGCCGCCTTGCGCAGTGCTTCCTCGATGATATCATCCAGCTTGGCTTTACCTTTGACACCGTGTGTACGGGGGCCAAAAGCAATATTGTCATAAACGCTCATAGGAAAAGGATTAGGCTTCTGAAACACCATCCCTACCCGCTTGCGCAGTAGATTTACATCATCATTAGCGTAAATATCATCATTATCCAGCAGTACCTTACCAGTAATGCGGCAGCCTTCGATCAAGTCGTTCATACGATTCAGCGATTTTAACAGTGTCGATTTGCCGCAGCCGGAAGGGCCGATGAACGCCGTGATCTCTTTTTCCGGTATACGCATATTGATATTTTTAAGCGCGTGGAATTCGCTGTAATACAAGTCTAAAGTTTCGATAGCTATTTTTGCGTCCATATTATTTTCCCTTCATTAATTGTTTGGCCAACCGGCCTGATAAAGCATTGATAGCGATAACGATAACCACTAAAATCACTGCTGTCGCATAAGCCTGCTTCATATACAGACCTTCACTGGCCAGCACATACATATGCACCGCCAAAGTGCGTCCTGACGACAGCACTCCGTCGGGCAGGGCCGCCACTGTGCCCGATGTATAGATAAGAGCCGCTGTTTCACCGACGATCCTGCCGATAGCAAGGATAATGCCCGCCAAAATACCGGGTACTGCTGAAGGCAGCACTACGGCGAAGACTGTGCGCAGCTTGCCTGCTCCCAAGCCATAGCTGCCCTCGCGGAAGCTGTCCGGTATCGCTTTCAGCGCTTCCTCCGTCGTCCGCATGATAAGCGGCAGGATCATGATCGCAACGGTACAGGCACCGGCTAAAAGTGAATAGCCCCATTTTAAATAGGTTACAAAAAACAGCATCCCAAACAGACCATAAACAATGGAAGGGATACCCGCCAAGGTATCGGCAGTGACACGCACTACACCTACCAGCCTGTTGCCGCGCCCGGCATATTCAACCAGATACACTGCAGCAAAAATCCCCAGCGGCGTCGCTATCGCCAAAGCCATCAGCACCATCAGCACTGTATCGATAAGCGCCGGAAACAGTGAAACATTCTCAGAATTATAGTGCAGGGCAAACAGGCTCACCTCTATATTCGGAAGTCCCTGCCACAGGATATAGGCCAGTAAAAAGCTCAGGACTAAAAAGGTCGTCAGCGCCGCCGTCACCACGCAGCCCAGCAGAAACAGCGACAGCGGATCACGCCCGCATTCGTACAGCTTGCGCCTAAGCTGCGCTTTCAAACCACTCATTGCTGTACCACCTTGCCTTTCAAGTAGGAAAACGTCAGATTGATAACCAAAATAAACACAAACAATACAACCGCCGTCGCAATCAAAGCATCACGATGCAGATCGGCCGCATAACCCATTTCAATAACGATATTGGTCGTCATCGTACGTACACCCTCTAAAAGTCCGGCCGGCATTCTGGCCTGATTACCAGCTACCATGATCACCGCCATAGTTTCGCCGACAGCTCGCCCCATGCCTAAAATTATCGCTGCCATGATACCGGATTTTGCCGCCGGCACAATGGTTAAAAAAACACTGCGCACATGCCCCGCGCCCAAAGCTAAGGCCCCTTCATAATAGCTGTCAGGAACCGCACGCAGCGCCGCCTCGGCCACGCTGATCAGCGTCGGCAGGATCATCATGCCCAAAAGCAACGACGCCGTCAGCATACTGCTGCCTGTCCCGCCGATATGCTCGCGGATTAAAGGCACCATCACCACCAGCCCAAAAAAACCGTAGACAACAGATGGAATACCGGCTAAAAGCTCTACCGCCGGTTTTAGGATACAGTAAACCCTATCCGGGCAGAACCGTGCCATAAAGATTGCCGTCAGTATACCTACCGGCACACCGACGGCGATTGCCCCCAGGGTTACATACATACTACCAAGAATCATCGGCAAGATACCGTAAATATCGTTAGCAGGCCGCCATCTTTGCCCCAGAAAAAACTCCGTCACACCGATCTTACCGATCGTCGGCAGCCCATTGGCAAACAAAAACAGACAGATCATAGCGACAGTTGCTATAGACGCGCAGGCCGCGAGCAAAAAGACAATCTTCATTATTTCTTCTTTACGCTTCTCCATACTCCCTCACATTATACAGGCGGCTGCCCCGAAAGGCAGCCGTTAGTTTAAAATATCCAGTTTTTACCGTTGTTACAGTTTATTCCATTCAGTAGCTTTACCGGTGAAAATCGCTTCGATCTGCTCTTTTTTCAATTCGCTGACTTTATTATCTTTATTGACAATAACGGCGATACCATCTGTTGCTATTACAGTTGCTTTCAAGCCCTGGTCAAGCTCGCTCTTTTTCAGTTCGCGGGAAGCCATGCCGATATCGCAGATGCCGCTGATTGCTGATTTAACGCCTGTCGTAGAATCACTGCTCTGAATCTCGATATTAGCAGCCGGGTTGATTTTCATATAGGCTTCTTTCAACTTCTCCATCGCCGGAGTCACAGAAGAAGAGCCTGCGACAACAACCTTTCCTGCCGGTTTAGTGCCTTTATACGGAGCTGCTTTATCATCGCCGATGCAGCCTGCTTTAGTGACGACTTCCTGCCCCTCTTTCGACATAATGAAGGCTACGAAATCCTGGGCAACCTCGCTCAGACCGTCTTTAGTGCAGATGTTGAAGGGGCGGGCGATTTTGTAGGCACCACTTTTTACATTGGCGGCACTGGCTTCAGCACCGTCTATTTTCAACGCTTTAACAGTATCATTCAAAGACCCTAAGGAAATATAGCCGATCGCGTCCTTATTTCCTGCTACTGTTGTCATCATAACGGAAGTATTATTGGTAATAGCGGCACTGTCGGTAGTATGGTCGATTTTTTTACCATTAGCGTCTTTTTTCTCAATTCCAAACAACTCAATAAAAGCTCCGCGGGTACCGCTGCCGTCTTCACGGGAGATAACGACGATCTTACTGCCAGCCGCCGGAGCATCGGCCTTTTTCTCTGATTCGCTGCTGCCGCAGCCGGTAAAGATCATGGTGCTCATGGCCGCTAATAAAATACCTGCTACTTTTTTGTTCATTTTCATCACTATAGCCTCCAAAATTTTTATGATTTGTTTTTAGTTTTCTGACTATGGCTATAGCATATCCCAGCAAAGTAAAATCCATTAGTATGATTTTGTAAAATTAATGTAAAGTTTGTAAAGTGAGATAATTTACAAAAGAAAAAGTGCCTGGTCCAAGACCAGGCACCCCAAATTCATTATAATATTTAAAAATTGTAAATCGCCTGTACATTACCGCTGAAACCTTCACGCTCACCGGCATAGCCACGCATACTTAAATCAAAACTCCAGGGAGAAGCTGTGTTAGGCTGGTAATTCAGTCCGATCTCGGCCATATAACTGCTGCCCTGCATACTTTGGGTAGGTACAGCCTTGTTCATAGCCTTCATGTCAGCATCGCCATTGAATTCATATTCCCAAGCAATACCATAATAGGAACTCCATTTATTATTTTTATTTACAGTATAACGGGTACCCAAACGCAGGCGATCACTGGTAATAGAATCAAATTCAAATTTATCGCCGGCAACATCAAAATTATCACCTTTGTTATAGGTATGGAAAAACTTGCCGTAAACATCGACACTGGTACTCTCGTTGAGCGTCAGTATCTTACCGATGCCCAGATGTGCACCATAATAAGCAGTTTCGGATTTATAGCCATAGCCGGCACCGGTAATGTCTTTTAAGGCGTTATCCATTTCACTTTTCAACATACCGGCACGCAGCGACGCTTCCGTATAGCTGCCGCTTTTCTTGGCATAGCTGGCAGCGATCCCGCCGCCATTGTAAACCAGACTGCCATCGCCACGGAAGAATTCATTATTAAAACTGTTAGCAGTGCGATAATTGCCGCTGCCGTTTTCATAAAAAACACCCCAGCTAAAGTCACCCTGCGCTAATTGTTTTTCGCTGCCAACACCGACGATACTGCTCCAGCCATTGATCTTCAAATCACTGTTGACATCATACTTGCTGTGATTACCATATACTGCGGCAAAAGTCTTAACGCCGTAGCCGTCAGTCCGTGACAGAGTATCAAGAGCATCGGCAATAAGCTCGCTGCCCTGATTGACAAAGGCTGCTGCCACCGCTCTGTTTTCTGCTACTAAATTGACCTGTTGTGTCGTTCTCACTTCTTTTATGACAAGTTTGGGAACACCATTTACAACTTTAACTTCACCAGTACCTTTCTGACTGACTCCAGCAATAAACTTTGTTCCCAGTATTACATTAGCTTCATTGATTCCTAAGTTTTTACTGTCACTTTCATTAGCCGCAGCAATAAGGTTCATCGATGTATTTGCCTGCATTTCAGTACCACCGGTAAATTCGACATGCTCAGCATTGATAACCGTGTTACTTAGATCACTATTTCCCGCATCTTTAATAGTTAAAACAGTACCATCTTGCCACTTAATTCTATTAAATGTAATTTCATCAAAATTTTTTAATTGCTCAACAGCACCGTTCCAATCATTAATCGCCAATATATTCTCTTTCTTTTTATTTTTATTATTCAGATCTTTTAAAATATAAAAAGCTTGCGATGCATTGTCCTTTTTATAAGATCCAAAAAGTTTTGCGTTATCTACCACAGCATTATCATGCAACTCAATAGTATTACCTGTTAAAATGGAACCAGAATTTTCACTATATCCACCGTAAACCTCACCTGTAACTTTAGCATCTATCACTACAATATTCCCCGAAGCAGTTCCACTGCCTTTAATATAGCCACCATAAATATTACCTGAAATTTCAGCATTATCACTGATAGTTACTTTATTATTGACAACACTGGAACTTCCTTCATTGTAAGCACCATAAACGTTAGTTACCTTGGCATTACCACTTATCTCAACACTGTTGTTTACAAGATCACCTGTATCTACATTAAATTTAAATGCAACTGCACCATAAACACCTTTTTCGCTAACTTTAGCATTATTGGCATTATTTCCAGTTACAACAGCATTACCACTAACTTTTACATAGTTACCTTCTGCATTGCTACTGGCTGTAATACCGCCATAAACATTCTCAACATTACCGCCACTTAATTCTATACCATTGCCTTGTACCAGACCCGTGCCATAGGCTTCACCGCCTATAGCCTCTTCTGCTGTGCCACCACTCATAACGACTTTGTTATTGATAACAGCGCCATTACTATTCTTATCAAAAAAAACTGTAGATGCGCCGCCAATATCAGCAACAGAACCACTGGTCATAGTAGCTATATTATTTTTTGCATCACCACTACTTGTTATTGCCGCATAAACATCTCCAGCTTCACCGCCATTAATCGTAACGTAATTTCCTGTAGCCATACCACTTCCAGTACTTGCACCAAAAACCTGACCGCTACCAGAACCAATTTCCGCATTCTCACTTATCGTAACCGCATTACCGGTAACATTGGAATCACCTTCACTGTAAGCACCGTAAACATTACTTACCTTGGCATTACCACTGATTACAACACTGTTGTTTACAAGATCGCCAAGTTTTTTATCATTCTGCTCTGGTGCAACAACCATTGCACCATATACGCCTTTATTAGTAGTTTTTACACTATCTTCTTCATAACCATTATCCTCACTGCCTGTAACAACAGCATTGCCACTGACCTTTACATAATTACCTTCTGCCTTACTGAAATAAGTAGCACCGCCATATAAATTCTGCGCTGTACCGCCACTCATTTCCACGCCGTTCCCCTGCACAATTCCTGTGCCAAAGGCTTCGCCTCCTACAACCTCCTGTGCCTTACCGTCACTCATAATAACTTTATTACTTATGACCGAGCCATCATCTCCATCACCATAATCAGTTGCCGCGCCTCCAAGATATGCTACCGTACCGCCGCTCATCTGTGCTATATTGCCAACAGCGTCGCCACCGCCCGTTACGGCTGCATATGCATCATGTACCGTGCCTGAGGTAATCTCCAGTAAATTTTCTGTGGCTATACCGGTTTCTGTTTGAGCACCAAAGGCATCATTCACCGTACCGCCAGCGATAAGCACCTTATTATTCTGTGCGTTACCTGCAGCTGTATAAGCACCATAAACCTGACCTTCTCCTTGCTTATCACTACCAATAACGGCACTTTCCCTGATCTCTACACTGTTGCCAATAACATCAGCACCGCCAAAGCTGTAGGCGCCATATGCATTGCTTATATGAGCAGCCCCGCTGATTTTTACGCTGTTATTTTCCAGACTGCCAAAAGTTACTTCATTGTCTCCCTTAGGATCACCGGAAATGGCTCCATATACGCCTTTATTAGTAGTTTTTACACCATCTTCTTCATAACCATTATCGCCGCTGCCCGTTACGATAGCCTTACCGCTAATTTCAACGTAATTCCCTGTGGCATTGCTGTTATAGGTAGCGCCGCCATAAACATTCTGCGCTTCACCACCGGTCATTGTTACACAGTTTGTCTCAACTGTACCTGTGCCAAAGGCTTCGCCTCCTACAACCTCCTGTGCCTTACCGTCACTCATAATAACTTTATTACTTATGACCGAGCCATCATCTCCATCACCATAATCAGTTGCCGCGCCTCCAAGATATGCTACCGTACCGCCGCTCATCTGCGCCGTATTGCCAACAGCATCACCGCCGCCCGTTATGGCTGCATAAACGTCATAGGCATCACCGCCGCTGATTATGATAGTATTGTTTTCAGCCTTTTCATTATTTTCAGCTTGTTTACTTACAGTAAGACCGTCCAGATTATCATCGGCAGATATATTTGGTTGTATATTTATATCTTTAGATGCACTAGCCGCATAAGCAATGCTGGTATTGGCAATGTACCCAGTACCGAAAAGCATCGCTCCCGCTAAAAGACTTAAAGCCACCTTTTGCTGTAAATTATTCTTCATTATCAACACCTCTTATAATTTTTATTTAAAAGTAATTTTGTAGAACTACTAACTTTACCTCTATCAAGCCACTCTCAGTTACTTATTTTTACTTGATGAAGTTTTCTTTTACAATCTCAGCTCACCTTTCTTTCAAATTATTAGTTAATATTTTCTAAGCAAAACAATAATTTATGTTCCATTGATTATACCACATCTGTACCCCCCCGCAAGACAATTATGTTCTATCTGAATAAAACTTTCTCAGGTCTTGCGCTTCCCTTGGCAGAAACCTAACTTTGATACTTTGACCTTAAAAACTGCGTTTACAAAAAAACTATCCCCGGCAAGTATAAATACTTACCGGGGATAGTTTTTTATACACCTTTAAAGAGGCAACCTTACCGAGATAGCTTCGCCGGCTCTGAACAGTATGGCATCTAACGCCTTCTGTGCAACTGATCCGCTACCGATAAAGAAATAGTCAGTAGAATCTTCGGCTTTCATCACATATTTTTTATTATAAAGTTCTTTACCATTCTTCAAATCCACGATCCGCAAAACCAGCCCTGTTTCCACATTTTTATCAAAATATATAAAATTAAAATATGTTTCTTTTGTAATGGGCTGCAGCTCAGTATAAACAAAATAATCTGCTCCGCAGCCATCAACCTGTGCCGTCAATTCTGCAAATGAAGCTTTTTCAAATGACTTTTCTTTGAAGTTTTTACCATAAGGTTCAGAATCGACTTCAAGATAGATTCCTTCGATTTTCTTCTGCAGCTTTTCCAGTGCTATTTGGGTAAGCTTTTCATCATAACGTGTTCCAGCGATATTGTTAAATACCAAAAGCACGCTGCTTTTCTGTCGCAGGCTCTTAGCTGCTTCAGCTTCGCAGGCCGCAGTAAAAAATACAAATATCATTAAAAAGGACAAAACAAGACCTTTATCAAAATATTTTTTCATTATGGGACCTATTTTTTATCAGCAGCTACCGCAACAGGTTTTTCTTCCGGCAATCTGGCAATTAAAACAGAAGTGATCTGTTCGTTGATTTTATTCAAGGCTTTCATGGCAACCGATTTATTACCTATACCGCCTATCATAGTACTGTCGGAAGCTTTTTCGGTAAATTTACCATTATATAAATATTTTCCGTTGATCAGATCAATAATTTTCAGAGGTACTGTTGTCGTTATATCTTTACCAACTGTAAAGAAGGTGATTTTATCTCTGGCAACAAATGGCTGCACTTCAATAAAAACGACATAATCCACATCTTCACCTTCAAAAGCATCGACTATATCAGCTCTTTCAGCCGTAGTAATATCAACAATACCAACTTTGTTTAACTTTTCGATATATGGTTCACCATTGATATAAATATATTTATCATCATTGATGCATTTTTCCAAATTGCCCAAAACCACTCCATCTACTTCTTCATTATAAGTAGTTTCGGCATTATTTACATAAAGCACAGCTACTTTTGGCATATTTTCCATTCTTTTAGCTTTTTCCGCCTGATATACCGGGTCGTTCTCCACTCTGATTTTTTCCATTCTTTCACGCATAGACACAGGAGCGTCAGCAGGTTCTGCCGCAAGTGCCGTAGCTGTGCTGAGTGCAAAGACCATAGTTAATAAATACAAAATTACTTTCTTCACCATTATCCCACCATTCTTATTTTTATGTAATTTACCTTGCTTAGTATCAACGCTCTCTGTCTATCACCTCTTATCCCTTAAGCAATTATTTATAAAATATGAGCTGCTGAAAATTTTTATTACTGCTGTAAGTCTGGCTCTCCTGCTGCGTTCGCAGCCACCCGACAACAGAGCAAAGCAAATAAAAACTCTGTGCCGCTCCAACTTCCTCCTGCCTGCAATATATATTTCTATTAAAATAAATTTTACTTTCATCTACTATAATTATAAATAATCATAGCATATAAAAATTCTTTCAGCAATGCTCAAAGACACACTTTTTGCATCAGTAACCACACGCTATACGCAAAAAATACTTCCCGCCCAAAGGCGGGAAGTATTTTACTTTTGTTTAGCGCATATTGATGAATTGTAAATCTACACCGAAGTCGCCTGCTTTCAGCGTTTGGATAACAGCCTGCAGATCGTCTTTTTTGGCTCCGCTGACGCGTACCTGATCGTCCTGCATCTGAGCATTGACTTTCAGTTTCGTCGCTTTGATAGCGGCTACTATCGCTTTGGCTTTTTCCTTCGGTATACCCTGCAGGATAGTAAGCGTCTGACGAACTGTGCCTTTGGAGGCCGGCTCAACCTTCCCCAGCTCCAGGCAGCGCAGCGGGATATCGCGTTTAGCCATACGGGCACGCAGCATATCGATGATAGCGTTCAGCTTGTATTCGTCTTCAGCTGCCAATTTGATACATTTTTCTTCTAATTCGATGCTGGCATCACTGCCGCGGAAATCATAACGCTGAGCGATCTCCTTTTTCGTTTGATTGACCGCATTGTCCATTTCCTGCATATCGACCTGCGATACAACGTCAAAAGAACTGTCTTTAGCCATGATGTCACTCCATTCATTGATTTGTTAATACTATTATTATATCAAAAAATCGAGAGCTTGTCATTTCGTCAGTGTCACCGCATCGATCAGCTTACCGTCTTGCTTCAGGCTGGTCACTATCAGCTTGCCATCATTAACAGTCAGCTTCATATAATTAGGCTGGTCAAGCACTCCGTCAAAAGCTACCTCCTGAGGCTTGGCACGCGAACCGGCCCATGTTTTATCGCCACTGCGGCCCGAAGAAATATAAATCGTTCCCTGTGATGCCACGTTACCGTTTTTAAACGGAGCAGAACGGCCGTAGGTATGATTATGAGCAGAAAAAACTACATCGACATTACCGCGGTCAATAACCGGTAAAAGTGCCGTGCCCAGTTCATTGGGTCTGCCATCCTGATAGCGGAACAGATTACGGTGCACCAACACAATTTTCCATTTCTTATCACTGGCGGCAAGATCACGCTCCAGCCAGCTCACCTGACTTGCGATCAGTTCAGGCTGCCACTCGTTTAATTCCTCCTGCTGCGTATCGATTACAGAAAAATGCACATCGCCGTAATCATAGCTGTAAGCCTGCTTCTGCAAACCCTCCGGCCCATTCAGGGGCAAGTCGAACAAATTCAGATATAAATCACCGCGGTAAGGCTTCCATTGCAGCGAATAATTTTCATGGTTGCCACTGATAGGAGCAGCCGGAATCTGCGGCAGCAGTCCGGACGCTCCACGGAACCAACTGCGCCACTGGCTGTATTGCTCGCCGTTATCTACAAGATCGCCCATATTGATGAAAAAGGCAGCTTCCGGATCGTGACTGTAAGCATAAGCGGCAGTCTTGCGCCAGATATTATAATCGAGGCTTTGCGAATCACCGAAGATCAAAGCCGTAAAAGCGCCGCCGTTATCTGTTTTCAACGTCTGCCAGGCAGAAAATTCTTTGCCGCCGCCAGCCCTGTATTCATAAACAGTTCCCGGCTCCAAAGCTGTCAGCGTCACACTTTTCTGATAAACCGTCCCTGAATCTGTTGCAAATTCTTTGCCCTGCGCCCGCACCCTGTGAAGCTCATTTTCGCCCTGCAGCTTATATTCCACCCAGGCATCGCTTTCCGGCGCCTGCGTCTGCCACATAATAGTCCGCGAGGTTTTACTGTCGGCAGTAATCACCTGCCGCAGCTGCTGCGGCTCGTAACGCGCAGGCTGCTCGGCACCACAATATTGACGCGTGTAAAAAAACATGCCTGCACCGACAAGGACCAGTATCAGCGCCAGTAAACCTATTTTAGAAAAACCTTTACTCCAACGCATTTTCTTCTCTCCCTCAAATAATAACAATAATAGCACTTCTAACAGACTAACAGCTTTGGTACCTAAGCTTTAACCTTGCTTCAATTATATCGGCCTTGTCTTAACTCCAGTCAAGAAAACATTTTGTGAAAAATAATAGGATCCGCCGATAATATTTTCCGGCGGATCCCAAAAGTATATGTTTTATCAGTCGATAATATTTTGCTTGTAATCGTGATAACAGCTTCTCAGCTTCTCCATGGTTTTTACCATTTCCAGCTTTAACTTGGAGGCGGCATCAAAATCGCCGCGGCTAAAAGCATCGCGGATCATAGTAAAAATACACGGAGCCTCAACAGAATCTTTAGCCAGCATAACACGCAGCGCTGCGATCTTCTCCCACAGCTCATCGTCACATTTATTATAGAAGCCAGTATCATGCAGACATTTCATTGCCACGATCTCAGCATGGAATTCGGGGATGATCCTGTTTAAGAGCTCCGTTTGCCAGCGAACCAAAGCGCCTTTAGCAAAAGAATCAATAAACTCTGCGCGCAGGATATTGCCGCTGGTAAGAGCAGCTTTCTTTTCGGGATATTTATTAAAGCCGCACATATTTTCCCATACGGTTGCAGGCGGTTTACCAAATAAACGGCTGCGTTCTTCCTCGCTGAAGTCTTCAAAAACATCTTCTTCGCTGCGGTATTCGCGGTCTTTTTCCAGATAGAAGCCCTCAACACCGGCCTTTTTGGACAGTTCAGCTTCCAGTTCCTTCAAATTTTTGCCTGATTCCACACAAGCCTTGATGCCATCCCACATTGCCAGATAGAAAGCCGCGATAGCAATATAGGTATTAGTATAAGGGTTAGGAGAACGCATTTCAATACGGGTCGCCATCGGACTGTCGATATCGCGGATCAAACCTGCCAGAATCGTACGGTTACGGGAAGGGACCTGCGGACTGATACCCAAAGAGGTAACGATACAAACAGGGGCTTCAAAACCTGGCTTCAAGCGGTTCAATGAATCGATCGTAGCTGAAATAAAAGGATTGATGACCTCATAGTTCTTCAAAAGGCCCATCATTGAACCGTAACCGATAGCAGACAGAAAATCCGCTTTCATATCGCCGGGCGCAAACAGATTGACCATTTTACCATTTTTGAGTTTTGCGGCAATACCGACATGGGTATGTTCGCCGCTTCCTGCAACGCCGGGGATCGGTTTAGCCTGGAAGGAAACTTCCAGACCGTTCATCCGAAAAACCTCTTTAACTATAATGCGGGCCAGCAGTTCGTTATCAGCAGTTTGCAGACCGACGTTAAATTTCCAGTCTACTTCCAGCTGTTCCATAACATGCGTCATATGACCTGCGCCGTCGATCTGTCCACGTACGCCGCCGCATTCTTTATGGCCCATTTCCGGTTCCAGACCATAAGCTTCCATCATTTCTATAGTCTGTTCTAAAGCGGTACGCACGTTACCGCGGGTACGCTGCCAGTATTGCTCCTGCATCATCTGCGAAGAAGAAAGGGCTTCGATCGGTGCATCTTCACGCGGAGATTTGACCCAGAATTCCAGCTCGGTAGCACAGGTAAAGACCAGTTTTTCGATCTGAGACAGGTCAACATGCTCAAGACCTGCTATCTGCGGATGTTTTTTGAACATTTCCAGCATTTGTGCTTCCACATAATCCAGGCTGTTTTGCAGGATCGAACGGGAATCAACAAAGATTTCGTTGTGGATCAGGAAACAGGGTATGCGCAGGGTTCCGACCATTTTACCTGTCTGAGCATCAAAATGCTCGTAATTATAATCAATATACCAGTTGACACTTTTGTCGACCTTCATATCGACGCGGGCGTTATTTAAAGTAGCAATGCCCGGCAAAACAACGGAAGAACCGTCAGTCTGAGCAGCCATACCTTCCAGGAAGCTGTTGATATCTTCGATAAATAAATTGATGGGCACTTTTTCGTCGGTATCGTTACCGGCAAAGTCCACACCCATAAAAGAAACAAATTTGATTTCCGGGTGCATTTCCAGCAAAGCTTTCAGTTCCTCCGGGGTTTGCTGTTCAGGGTTAATGTAATACAGCATTTCTTTGTTCATCATAGCAATCACTTGCGGCACTGTGCCGCGCTCCTTTCCCAATGCTGAAGCTGAAATACAAATATAAAAAGGACCTTCCTATTTTTAAGCAATAAAATAGAAAGATCCCCATTGATCTATCGCCATCATTATAACAAACAACAGTCAGGCTTGTCCAGTGTTTAAAACAAACTTTAAACACTTTTTTTAACCAAACACCAAATATCACTTGCTCAAAAGCCGGATTAATATTTCTTCCAGCTTTTCAAACTGCCGGCCGCCATAGCGGATTTCGATATTGAGCTGTGATAGTTCCAAAAGTGCCCGTTCCAGTTCACCCAAGCCAAAGCGGCGGCTCTGCTCCGCCATTTTTTTTACAGCAAAAGGCGCGGCTTTTAACTCTGAAGCGATCTCGGCCTGCGAGGCCCTTCCTTCCAGAAGTTCTTTGACACGTCCAAGACGTCGCAATTGGAACGAAACCAGGCCGCATAGCGCCAGCACAGTATTACCGTGCTTACGTTCTTCACCCAAAAGCTCCAAAGTCTGCCCCAGCTTCTTTTCGGCAATGGCGTTCAGCAGCGCAAAGCGCGAAACTTCAGGCAACGCAGCGAAAGTCTGCTCGATATCATCTTTCGTCCAAATCTTACGTTCACCGGCGTAAATCGATAGTTTTTCGATTTCCTGTTCCAGCAGCAGCAGCGGCGCATTGTCAGTTACCGACAGATATTCCATGATCGTTTGTGACGCTTCATAATCAAAACGGCAGCCGCGCAGCGCAGCCTGTTCGTCCAGCCAGGGCTTCAGCTGATAGGATTTGAGAGACTTGCATTCCACCATCGCAGCAGTTTTAAGCAGGCTTTTATAAAGTTTACCGCGTTTATCGATTTTTTCGCCTAACAGCAGTACCTGACAATGTTCAGGCACATCCGCCAGCAGTTCTGCCAGCTCTTCCTGCTGCTGTTTGCGTTTTTCGCCGCCATCCTTACCTCCCCACAGCTTTTCATCTTTAATGATAACCAGACTGCGTCCTGAGAAAAAAGGGTAGGTATTGACAGCAGCAGATACTTCCTTTATATCCGTATCACGCTCAAAAACAGTTATTTCCCTGTCTTCCAGCGCGGCGTCGCCAAAAACAGCCCGCGGTAAAGCAGCGGCTATTTTATCTTTATAATAGCCTTCTTCGCCGAACACTGCGATTACACCAGCTACCTGTGTACCGGCACTTAATTGCTGCATAATTTTTTCTGCCGTGATTTCCATGTTTGTACTCCTTCAAGCCACTAAAAAAATTCCTTCTGATACCGATAACTATAACATTTTACCTGGCTGCCGTCAAAAGTGATTTTAAGCGCTCCGTCCTGATCTGTACGCCGCACCTGAGCCCCGCAGGTTGCCAGACGCTGCAGCGTTTCACTGCCAGGATGGCCGTAGCTGTTGGCCGCACCGACTGAGATAACCGCCAGCTGCGGACTGACTGCCGCTAAAAACGGCATTGAAGAAGAAGCATTACTGCCATGGTGACTGACCTTCAATACCTGACCGGGCTGAATCTGCCCCGCTGCCAGCAGTTCCTCCGTTTCTGTTGCATCACCTGTAAAAACAATGCTGCCGTCAGCAGATACAACCCTCACGATCAGCGAGCTTTCATTTGCATCGCTGTCAGCTCTGCCGACAGGCGCGCTGATGATCTGTATTGCAGTATTGCCCAGGGAATAATTTGTGCCGCTCTCGGCATATATAAGCTGCGCTTTGGTATTCTTCAGCAGTGCCTGTATATCTGCTGAAGGCTGTTCCTGAGGCAGAATGAGCCTGCGTATAGGTATATTTTTAGCTACTGCGGCCGCTCCTCCTGCATGGTCGTGGTGTCCGTGGCTTAAAAGCAGCATATCCAGACTGCGAATCCCCAGATAACGCAGATAGGGCAGAACGATACGGCTGCCCGTATCATAGTCACCACGCAGACCACCGGTATCAATCAGCAGCGTCTGACGCTGCGGTGTTACGACCAGTGCCGCATCCCCCTGTCCCACGTCGATAAAATGTACGGTCAGAGGCTGCGGCCTGAATTTATCATAAAGCCCGATCCCCACCAGCATACAGCAGCATAAACCGATCAGCAACCGTCTTTCGCAAGCAGTAAAATCATCCCAGTCGCTGCTGCCGAAAAGCAGCAACAACAGTAAATAATAGACAGCGCCGCATAAAAGAGGCCAGCTGCCAACAGTGACAGTTGCCCAGCCGCCGGATGCCAGCCAGTGAATGATATTCAGCAAGGGGTGCAGTAAAAGCCCTGCCAGTAAAAACAGCAGCTTTCCCAACCCAAATACCGGCAGGAGGGCATATCCCGCCAGTGTCAGCAGTAGTGCCAGTTCCAGCAGCGGTACTAGAAGCAGATTAGCTGCCAGCCCACTCAGTGAAAGCTGATGAAAATAATGGATCAAAAACGGCAAAGCCGCCAGCTGTGCTGTTAAAGATACTGCCAGGATCTCGGCAATCCCCACAGGTAAGTAATGGGTACACAGGCCGCTCAGTACCGGGTAGAAATACAGCAGCCCCGCTGTTGTGGTAAATGATAACTGAAAACCTGCGTCCCAAAGCCAGCGCGGTTCATAGCAGAGCAACAGTATGACCACAGCACAAAAAATATTACTGCGCTGCGGCAGCCTGCCGCTAACGCCGGCTCCAAATAGTGCCAGCGACATAAGCAAAGCCCTCAGTACAGGCGGTTTGAACCCGCACAAAGCCGCATAAAAAAATAAAATTCCTGCCAGCAGCGCCATAGTACAGTGGTTACGGCGCCGCAGCAGTACAAGCAGAAAGCCTGTCACCACTGCTATATGCGTACCAGATACAGCCAGCAGATGCGCCAATCCCACAGCAGCAAAATCTTCCCGCGTCTGCGCGCTGATACCGTCGTAACCCCCTAAAGTCATACCGGCTAAAACAGCCCCGGCCTGTCCCGGTACAGTATGCTGCAGATTTGAACGCAGCCCTGCAGCCAGTCCACCGATATACTGCCTGATACTTTGTCCGTCCCCGGACAAATACAGCTCACTGCCTTTTATAGACATTCGCCCCTGTAAATCCTGCAATTCGTTCCACAGCCCGCCATCCCAACCACCCGGATTGGCAAAATCAGTCAGTGGTTTAAGCGTTCCCTGTACAATAACGCCACCGGTTATTTTCTCGCTAAGATCCTGCCCTTGGACGAACACACGTACTTTACCAGATACTGCGATTGCTGTATCTGGTAAAGAGCTGCCAAGTTCCGCACTATTTGTCTGCACCGCTTGACAGGCAAGCACCAGACTGGTTCCCTGCGGCGTTACTTTGACACTGCCAGCTTCCACTCTGCCGAAAATACGTACTTCCTGACCGGTAAAAGTCTGCAAAGGCAGCTGCGGCTGACGCATGGCCCCGCTGCCGCTGGCAGCGCCACAACAAAAACACAAACCAATACCTGCCGCGGCCAACAACTTTACTCCAGCCTTTTGGCGGCAGCACCAGGCAAGCAGCAGCAGAAAAAGTGCCGCCAGTATCAATGCTGGTATCAACGGCAACAGCTTACTGAGCCCTGCGTGGCAGCCAAGCAGAAATGCCAGTGTGGCGGCGACAATGATCTGTTCCAGCTGACGCTGCATCACAGCTCCAGATAAGGCTGCATTTTGCTAAACTTGGCCTTACCGATCCCTTTGACCTTCATAACATCCTCGATACTGGCAAACCCATGCGCCGCCCGATACTCAAGTATACGCTGCGCGGTAATATCACCGACCCCAGGCAACGCTGTCAGTTCGGCAGCCGTAGCCGTATTCAAATGTACCTTGCCGCCGGCTTTTGCTGTGCCCCTGCCACTCTCAGCAGCAGTCTTTACCGAGACCAAAGTATTTGCGCCTGCTGCCTCAGCAGCTGCACCTGCATTTACCGGCGCAGTCTGCTCACGCAATTGCCTGGCACTTAACCGTGGCACATTTACCTGCATACCATCTTTCAGCAGCTTTGCCAAATTAACTTTATCGGGATTAGCTTCCAGTGTCATTCCTCCGGCAGCGGCGATAGCCGCAGTAGCTCTGCTCCCTGTGGGAATTTCATATAAACCCGGCTTTGCTACCGCACCGCTTACATATACCTTGACTCCCCGAGTCTGTACCGCACTGATACCAGCTGCCGGTACAGGCACAACAACAGCAGTATCCTGCGGGCTGCTTCCCAGCAGACTGCCGCCGGCACATAAAACTACGGCAGCTCCCAAAGCTGCTACTTTTCCTCTCAGCCCTCGTTCCATCATCGCTATCCAGCCCCTTTAAAACGCAAAAAAGCAGAGTTCCTGAGGTCAACAATAAATTCGTTATACCTTAGGAACTCTGCCATAGCGTCTTTATGATTTGATCTTACTGATCCAGCTATTTAATTTTTTTCTGCGATTTAAGGTCTGGCAACAATATTGACCAAACGTCCGGGTACGCAGACGATCTTCACGATCTTGCCGACATCGACCATAGCGGCGATATGTTCATCCGCCAAAGCCAGTTTTTCCAGTTCTTCCCTGCCGGCTTCTGCAGGTACAACCAGACGGCCTTTGACCTTACCGTTGACTTGCAGCACGATCTCGACATTATCAACCTTCATGGCCTCTGCCTCGGCTTTAGGCCAGCTTTGTGCATGCACGCTGCTGTCAGCGTCGATGACGCCATGCCACAATTCTTCGGTTACGTGCGGTACGAAAGGAGCAAGCAACCGCAGCAAAGCGGAAACGGTTTCATAAACCAGACCGGCATTGTAATTTTTCTGAGCTTCCTTATAAACATATAAAGCATTGACCAACTCCATCATCGCACTGATAGCGGTATTGAAATTAAACCGCTGCTCGATATCGTCGGTAACTTTTTTGATCGTATTATGCAGCACGCGGCGCAGCTCTTTATCAGCTTCATCCAGTTTTGAAGTATCATAGCCGGTGACCTTTTGGGCCAGCTCGCCCTGGAAGTGGCTGACGATACGCCAGACACGGTTGATAAAACGGAAGGAACCCTCCACGCCCTGATCGCTCCATTCCAACTCTCTTTCAGGCGGAGCAGCAAACATAATAAACAGACGAGCAGTATCGGCACCGTATTTGGAAATGATCTCTTCCGGAGAAACGACATTACCTAAAGATTTACTCATTTTCGCACCGTCTTTAATGACCATGCCCTGAGTCAGCAGGTTGGTAAATGGTTCGTCGTATTTTACAAGGCCTGCGTCACGCAATACCTTCATAAAGAAACGTGAATACAGCAAATGCAGGATCGCATGCTCGATACCGCCGATGTACTGATCGACCGGAGCCCAGTAATCAACAGCTTCTTTACTGAATGGAGCAGTATCGTTTTTCGGATCGGTATACCGCAGATAATACCAGGAAGAACACAGGAAAGTGTCCATAGTATCGGTCTCGCGGCGGGCCGGCTTACCGCATTTGGGGCAGGTGCAGTTAACAAAGCTTTCACTGGTTGCCAGCGGTGAAACGCTGCCCGCATCAAACTTGACGTCTTCCGGTAAACGTACCGGCAGCTCTGCTTCCGGCACAAGAACTTCGCCGCAGTCAGGACAGTAAATAATCGGGATCGGAGCCCCCCAATAACGCTGACGGCTGATGAGCCAGTCGCGCAGACGGTAGTTGACATGACGGGAACCAAAGCCTTGTTCTTCCGCATAATCCATAATAGCTTTGATTGCAGCATGCATCTCCATGCCGCTGAACTTGCCGGAATTTACCAGCACGCCCTCTTTTTCTTCATAGGCGGCAGTCATATCTTCAACTTTTAATTCCTGGTCTTTAGGAGTAACGACAACGATCTTATCCAGACCGTATTTATCGGCAAACATCCAGTCGCGCTGATCACCTGTAGGTACACCCATAACAGCTCCGGTGCCATAATCGTACAGGACATAGTTGGTGACCCAGATCTCTACCTGGCGGCCATTAAAAGGGTTAAGCGCGTATTTACCGGTAAAAATACCTTCTTTTTCCGACTCGCTGGAAGTACGTTCAATATCGGACTGATTGCGTACACGCGCGCAGAAAGCTCTGATCTCATCAGCCTTCGGATTATCGGCACAAAGTTTTTCTACCATCGGATGCTCGGCAGCCAGAACAACAAAGGTCACACCAAAGGCAGTGTCCGGGCGAGTTGTGTAAACAGGCAGCTTTTCACCGATACAGGGCACGTCAAAGCTGAATTCCAGGCCTTCACTGCGGCCGATCCAGTTTTTCTGCATGGTTTTTACACGTTCAGGCCAGCCGTTCAGCAGCTTCAGATCATCTAACAGCTCTTCAGCATAATCAGTGATTTTGAAGAACCACTGCTCCAGGTCTTTTTTGACGACCTCATGGTCGCAGCGCCAGCATTTGCCGTCGATGACCTGCTCATTAGCCAGTACGGTATTACATTCATCACACCAGTTGACAGCAGACTTTTTCTTGACAGCCAGGCCGCGCTTATAAAACAGCTCAAAAAACCACTGGGTCCATTTATAGTAATCTTCCTTGCAGGTGGCAACTTCGCGGTCCCAATCATAGGACAGCCCCAGTTCCTTCTGCTGACGGGTCATATTGGCAATATTTTCCATAGTCCATTTGGCCGGATGGATACCATGCTTGATCGCAGCGTTTTCTGCCGGCATGCCAAAGGAATCCCAGCCCATCGGATGCAGCACGTTAAAACCGTTCATACTACGGAAACGGGCAACGACATCACCGATGGAATAATTACGCACATGGCCCATGTGCAGATTTCCCGAAGGATACGGGAACATTTCCAGCACGTAGGATTTAGGTTTGCTGTTGTCGATTTCAGTTTTAAAAGCTTTGTTATCTTCCCAATATTTCTGCCATTTGCTTTCTATGGCATGGGGAGCATACTTTTCTTCGATCATTCTTCTCATAACCTCCTAAAATTTGCTTACCACCGCAGAGCGGCAAATAAAAAAGTCCCCGGCTGTTAGGCCAGGGACGAAATAGCTTCGTGGTACCACCCTGATTGCCGAAAAAACTTCGGCCACTCAAAACCTGTAACGTCGGCGGCGCGTCCGCGCTTTTGACGCGGCTTCTCGGCGGCGAGTTCACCTTGTTCCCGTATTGACTCGCAGCTGCCGTCAACTTTCTGCAACAGGGACCTGTGGTTACTACTCCGCTTCGCTGAATTTATCCATTCTGCAAATGCTTTTTCTATTATATCACAAATTCACGGAGTTTCAAGTCTTTTCTTCTCTATCTGCCTAGTACGCGTTGCAGTCTGCTTTTAACTCTCTGCGCTCATCTGGAGCCTGTTTCCGCTCCTCCCAGCTTAACGGTAGACGCTGCTGCACCAGCGGCCAGCCAGTGTGATCACCAGTACGATAATACCTGACAGTGCAAACATATCAGCATAGCCCAACATCTCCACATACTGCGGCAATACCGGAATATACAAATAAAAAGCTCCGTAATACAAAAAATTAGCCAGGCAAAATAAAATAAAATAAAATTCACTGACCATATACTGAAATCCTGCTGCTTTGTCATAGTTGCCCCTCCCCTGCATTTTGATACTTTCATTGTATAAAAATGCTAAAAGCGGCAACAGCAACCAGGGATAGAAAGGAAAAAGATTCTCGCATCCTAATTCAGATTTCATATCTATATTAAACGGATTAATCAGACTTTGGTAGCAGACACAGGCATTTATTTTCGCGCTGAGGTCAAACCCGTCAGCAATTCCTTGCATTCCTTCTTAAAATAAGCTAACATAAAGTTAACATTAAGCAGCAAAAATGGAGCATAATTCATGAAAATTTACGCTATCGGCGACCTGCACCTTTCCGGTCGCCCACCCGCCAAACCGATGGAGATTTTCGGCGATCACTGGCAGGATCATGCGGCTAAAGTCGCAGCGAACTGGCGCCGGCTCATCAATGCAGAGGATACTGTTATCATCTGCGGCGACACCTCCTGGGCTATGGACCTGCAAAACGCTCTCACCGACCTGGACTGGATCGCCGCCCTGCCCGGGCGTAAAATCATCCTGCGCGGCAACCATGACTATTGGTGGGCATCTTTAAAAAAGATGCAGACTGCGACAGAAAATAATTTCAGCTTTCTGCAAAACAACTTTTTTACATGCGGCACGACTGCCATCTGCGGCAGTCGTGGCTGGCTCCTGCCTTCATCCGACAATTTTAACGCGGACGATGCCGCTATCTACCGCCGTGAAGGACTGCGGCTGGAGGCTTCACTGGAAGCTGCCAGACAAGCCGGCTACAGCGATATCATCGCCGCACTGCATTATCCGCCGCTTTATGACGCTGCAAATGAATCTGTTTTTGTCGAACTGCTGGAGCGTTACGGCGTCAGGCACTGTGTTTTCGGCCATATCCACGGCAGCGACGCCAGCATGGTTTTTGAAGGTATCCACAACGGCATCACCTATAAGCTTGTCAGCTGTGACACGCAGGATTTTACACCGCAACTGGTAAAATAAACAGCGAAGAAGGCGTTCTCATGCCCAAAAATATTTCCGCAGCAACACTGATGGTTTTATCTGCCTGCATCATCTGGGGTGCACAGCCGATGTTCGTCACTTTTGTCGTCCGCGAGTTCGATCCAATCCCTCTGGTCAGTATCCGCTATTTTACAGTAGGCGTAATGCTGCTGGCAGCGCTGGCTTACAGCGGCAAAAAACTGCTGCCACCACGCAAGTCCTGGCTGCCCCTGTTTTTGATGGGCGTCCTCAGCGTTGGCGGCAACAATGTTGCGCAATTCACAGGCCTGCAATACTCGACCGTCTCCAACCTTACTATTATTGCTTCGCTGACGCCTGCCGTAACAGCGCTCTTAAGTCTGGTGATATTGCATGAACGGCTGCACAAACTGCAATGGCTCGGTATCACAGCCAGTATCATCGGCGCCGTTTACCTGATCAGTAAAGGTTCACTTTCAACGATTATCAACCTGAACTTTAATTTCGGTGATATCCTGTTCTGCGTCAGTATGGTCGCCTGGGCTTTTTATACCATTCTTGTCGCGCAAGTCAGTAAATATGTATCTGCCTACAGCGCTGTAGCCTGGGCCGGGCTGCTTGGCTCGCTGACTACGGCTGCTTACAGTATCCTGACCGGGCAGTTTGCACTGCCCTATGACCTTTCAACTCTGGCCTGGGGTTCCTATTTCTACGTTATTTTTATCGGCAGTCTGGTCGGCATGCTGTTCTGGAACAAAGGCATCCGCGTTATCGGCCCCAGTCAGGCCGCCGTATTTATGAATCTGATGCCGTTAGTAGGCATCATCTGCGGCATCGCCTTTCTCGACGAAAGTTTCTATACTTCCGAAGCTGTTGGCGGCGCTCTTATCATAGCCGGTGTGTATCTGACTACGCAGTACCGTCTGCTGGCCTATAAATTGGCCAAACATCTGGTCAAACGCCGGCGGCAGAAATCATTGAACGACTGTTAAGCTTTTAAGGTACGGGCAGATGCCCGGCACTTTATAAATCATCATCGAAAGGTCTGTCAGCACTGCCATGCAAACGAACAAGCTTACCGCCTCGGCACTTTTGATCTGTACTTGTATCATCTGGGGCATTCAACCGATGTTCGCCAAATTCGTCGTCAGGGAAATGTCGCCCATACCTATGGTCAGCATTCGCTACACTATCGTAGCCCTGACGTTGTTTGCCATGCTTGCCTGGCGCGGCGAAAAGCTGCTGCCGCCACGCAGGATCTGGCCGGCCTTATTTACCATGGGCATCCTCGGCGTCTGCATCAACAACGTTACCCAATTTACCGGGCTGCAATATTCGACAGTCACCAACTTTACCATTATCGCCACACTCACGCCCATCGTGACGGCTCTGCTCAGCTTTGTGCTGATCCATGAACGTCTGCATCGCCTGCAATGGCTCGGTATCTGCAGCAGCCTGTGCGGCGCGCTGTACCTGCTCAGCAACGGTTCGCTTGCGGCCATATTGACGCTGAGCTTTAATATCGGCGACGTACTCTTTTTTACCAGTCAGGTCGCCTGGGCACTGTATTCTATCATCGTCGTGCGCATCATCGACGATGTTTCCCCCTTTGCCATCGTCGCCTGGTCAGGTCTGTTAGGTTCACTTACCACAGCAGCCGGCACTGCTTATTTTGGCCATTTCGAACTGCCCTCACTGCTTTCACCGCTGGCTCTTGGCTCATATCTGTTCGTCATTTTTGCCGGCGGGCTGATCGCCATGATCTTCTGGAACAAAGGCACCGGCATCGTCGGACCCAGTCAGGCAGCCGTATTTATGAATATCATGCCGCTGGTCGGCATCATCTGCGGGGTGCTGTTTCTTGACGAACAACTTCTCATCTCCCAGGCTATTGGCGGCGTACTTATCCTCGGCGGCGTCTATCTGACCACACAATACCGTACCGTCGCCTACCGACTGGCAAAATATTTTATACGGCACCAGCGTAAACGCCAGCCGCTACGCTGACATATCGATGATGAGCGACCTAAGCACAAACAGATCAAAATGTCTCTCACAGTCAAGCTTCTTCTGCTCGCGTCTGCAGCGACGGCGAGCCTTTTTATTTTAACCGATACTATGTCCTCCCTCACTTTATTGACACAGACTGCGAACAGTGCTATGCTAAAAATGTTTACGGCATATGTCGCAAACTCATAACAATCACAGTAAGGGAGCGGTATAACAATGAAAATAGCAGTTACTTATCAGGACGGTGACATCTTCCAACACTTCGGACACACCGAATTCTTTAAAATTTACGACATCGAAAACACTGACATCGTCAAAACAGAAATCGTCAGCACCAACGGCAGCGGCCATGGCGCGCTGGCACAATTTCTGCACGAGCACAGCGTCGATACTCTGATCTGCGGCGGTATTGGCGGCGGCGCCCAAATGGCATTGTCACAAGCAGGCATCAAGCTTTATGGCGGCGTTTCAGGCAAGGCCGATGATGCAGTAAATGCTTTGCTCAATAATAAACTGGACTATGACCCGGCAGTAAAATGCGACCACCACGAACAGGAACACAGCGGCGCGGGCCATACCTGCGGCGCACACGGCTGCGGTAGCAATAGTCACCACGGACATTAAGCACCTTGCCCTGCATGATTCACCTGAACAGCAAAATTCAGTACACTACTTACTCACTGCATAAGCAGTGAGTTTTTCTTTTTCCGGACAGACTAAAAAGGAAATCCATCTGCACCACTTATTAAAACGCTATTTTGTAATCACTTCCCTGCTTTGAGGCAAAAGAAAACTGCCCCTATTATATCAAGGGCAGTTTAAAAATATTTTTAAATTTTGCTTCGCGTACTACTGCTTACGTACGTTAGCAAGTAATACCTAGTTTTATATTCTGCTTACTGTGTTAGTATTGAGATAAATAGTATATTAAAACTCTAAACTGAATTTACTTTGTAGATAGTACGTTAGCAGAATATACCCCAAAGCTGTAACGTAAATACAAAACGTTATTTTTTATCTTATATTTTTTCTTGTTTATTGCTTTGTTCTTTTATATATAGGCGAAACAGCAACGATTTTAGCGGCGATGTGACGGAGATAGTAACAGTAATATAATAAAATTACTAAGTTTTAATATATCATTATATAAAAGATCCCATTATTAATCTGCTTCATTTTCTGCGATTTGCTCTAAAGTACTTTTTAATACTATCAAATCTGATTTTTTTATGGTTGAAATATCCATATTTTCTAGAAGACCGTTTATTTTAACAAGTAAAACTTTTACTGTTTCCATATCCTCTGGAAATTTTCTCTTTATATTATGACTCCTATTAAACCTTAACAAAAAATTTCTAAACAAAATAATATCTTTCGGATCTGCTACTTCTAAAAAATTTTCTAAATCTTTAGTATCAATTTTTGATAAAAATCCTTGTTCCTCATAATTTCCAACATCAACATAAATTCTTTCAAACTCATACAATCTATCAATCAAACCATCGATAGAAACTGCTATCATCTGCAATTTTTCATTGTTTTTAGTTCTAATCATTTCCAATACTTTTCCTTTTAATTCAAAACTATATTCTCTTGCCTCTTTATTCTCAAATAAAATTTTATTCCCCCATATATTATAAATTTCATATTTAGTCAATAAATTTTTCTCCATATTGTCTTTAATACGTTGTTTGATTTCTTCATCGTTAAAATACTTTTCTGCTAATTCAAAACAAATATCTGTAATGGTATCATAATCATCAATATCATATTTATCACTTTCTAACTTACCCATTACTACACTAAAATTATCTTCTATCTCTTTATCAGTTTTACAATAATACCACTCTTTAAGTATATCTAGTTCCTGTAAATGTTCTCTCCTTTTAAACGCTTCCATCTGACTTTCTACTACTTTAAACATTTCATCATCAACAAAGTTGTATTTTACAAGATAGTTATCTATAAATTTAGCCCCCCAAATAGATGAATCTAACAAACTAGTACTTTTTAGTTCCCACTGGAACCCAGTCTTATCTATGCAATTATATTCCTGTAACTTTTCAACTTCCTCCCATTTTATTTCATTTGTATTCATTTTCATATCCTTTAAAGAAATAGACATATTGATGCAACGTTTTAACATTATTCCCCAAAAGTTATTCCTATTGTTTATTGAGTAACCTTTATCACAAATATGTTCTTCTATTTTTTTACATAATTCTTCAAAGCGCTTTAATGCGAATTTTAATGTTCTAATATTTTTTGATTCAAGTCGTTCAAAAGTTTCTATTATTAAATCTTTATTATCTTGAACAAACGGACTGACATTTGCTTCTAATCTTAGTCCGTCTAATACATCTTCAAATATTTCATCCATATCGTTTTCAAAATTGATTGTTAAACCAACAACTTTTTCTTTAAATTTCAAATAATCTTGAGCATTTTTTCCATTAATAATATATTCCTCATTGACCACTATCATTGTTTTAGCATTAGTTTGACCTGCTAAAGAATCAATTAATCCTAGTAACTCATTATATGGAATTGTATTTCTCTCAAAATCATCAAAACAAAAGATATAATTTTCAAAACTTATGACACCAGAGATTATATCTGTAATTATTGAGTTTATTTTCTCGCCTTTAGGGCATAAACTAATACTGTCTCTCAACAATTTTGACCAAAAACCAAGTTTTGTTGATTCAGCAGTATTTATTACTTTTATTTTTTGGTTACTATTTATCTGTGCTTTCTTTCTAGCACGTTCATTTGCAAGAATATTGGAAACATGAAAAGATATATTTTGTAGTATTTCTTCTACACTTTTCACTCCAAACAGGGAAATATAAATTATTTGCTTTTCGTAATCCCTTTGCAAATGATCGATTAACTTATTTTTAACAAAATAAGTTTTTCCTGATCCCCATCTTCCATTTATCATAATGGCATAATCTGTCTTTTCTTCACATATATATACATCTATGCTTGATAATGTTTTTTCAATTCCCATTTTGCAAAACACCTCTTTAATTTTTTTATATTTATATTATATCAATTTATATCATACAACCATAAAAACGCTCAACTAATAAAGTTGAGCGTTTTTATCTTTTAACCTACACTAATCCAAAATACTTTTCAAAAAACTTTTTCAGCTTTTCGATAATCCCGTCTTTCTTTTCTGCTCTTCCACCACCAAAGCGCGATACTGGCGGCATAATTTTATCAATGTCAGTACCGATTGTTTTTAAAGTACCATCACGGAAAGAATTATCAATAAATTTCTTAGTTTCTTCTGATTTCAATCGTTCTTCATCAATGATCTCTGCAAGATCCTTTTCTTTCTGTTCATGTACAAATTTACGCCAGTCTTCATCGACTTTAGTCGAAATATTGACGCTTTCGATAAAGTCTTCAATGAGTTCTTTCTTGCTGCGCAGCTGAATACTGGAATTAATAGCTTTATCAATAGCAACCAGAATATTTTTATCCTTACAGTTAGATTCATGATATTTAACGACTAACATCAGTATATAATCAATATTAATCTCTACCTGCCTGATCAACTCAATTTCAAAGACGATATCATCGTTAATATTTTCTTTATCAGCAGCTTTATCTTTGGTAAAAGTCTGGTAAATATCGATATAAAGACTTTGGTAATCCTGAAAATCTCTATCTGATAATATTGCTTGCCCCTCAAAATCATCAAAAGCAGTCAGGATATTTTTTAATCTTAATATAGCACCAAACAGACGCACGAAATCTTTTTGATTCTGCTCCCCGATAATTGCCTGTCCTAAAGGAAAGTCTTGTGATAATTCACTGATCAATTCTGTATAGCCCGGCTGGTGCTTACCATTTTCATCATAACCATGATAGTACGCATCATAGCCTTTCAATAAAACAATACTACCAGCTTCCTTGTCACCAAATAAAGCCACTGCCTCATCGGTTTCCTTTTGCAGATCACGGAAACAAACAATATTGCCATAAGTTTTTACTGAATTTAATATGCGGTTCGTGCGGGAAAATGCCTGAATAAGCCCGTGTTGTTTTAAGTTTTTATCCACCCACAACGTATTAAGCGTAGTAGCATCAAATCCTGTCAAAAACATATTGACCACTATCAACAAATCCACTTCCCGATTTTTTACCCGTGTAGATATATCTTTATAATAATTTTGGAATTTTTCAGACGAAGTATCGTAATTAGTATTGAACATACCATTATAATCTTCAATTGCAAATTCTAAAAACTCACGTGATGTTTTATCCAATAGTTCCGGTTCAAAACCTTCATCCGGCATTACATCTTCAGGATCATCCTCATTTGCACTAAAACTAAAGATAGTCGCAATAGTTAAATCTCTGCGGCGCTCGATTAATTGCTTTTTAAACTCAACATAGTACTTCATTGCCATGGGTATGGAACTGACTGCAAAAATAGAGTTAAATCCTGCCATCCGTTGCCCTTTAAGTGAATAAAAGCTGTTTCTTTTAGTTTTCTGGTCAAAGTGATCAAGTACATATTTTACTATTTCCCGAATACGTTTTGGCGATTCCAGCGCCCGTTCTCTATCAATAGCACGCACCTGAGTATCTTTAATACCTTCTACCGTTTTCATGGTATTTACATAATCAATACGGAACGGCAGCACATTTTCATCATTGATTGCATCAACAATAGTATAAGTATGCAGCTTATCACCAAAAGCCTGTGGCGTCGTTCGCAGCAGCGGATTTCTGCCACTGGAAGCATTTACCGCAAAAATAGGTGTGCCTGTAAATCCAAACAAATGATAATTTTTAAAAGCTTTCACTATTTTATCGTGCATTTCACCAAACTGGCTACGATGACACTCATCAAAAATAATAACAAAATGCTGTTTAAAAACGTTATGACTCTTATTCCGGCTAACAAATACATCCAGCTTTTGAATAGTCGTAATAATTATTTTAACATTAGGGTCTTCTAATTGTTTTTGCAGAATCTTGGTAGACGTATTACTGTTAGCTGCTCCTTTTTCAAAGCGGTCATATTCCTTCATCGTCTGATAATCTAAATCTTTGCGATCAACAACAAATAAAACTTTATCAACGTCCGGCATAGCGCTGGCAAGCTGTGCTGTTTTAAAAGAGGTCAGTGTTTTGCCGCTGCCAGTAGTATGCCAAATATAACCGCCTGCCTGCAACGTTCCTGTAGTTTTATAATTACTGGACACTACAATACGCGACAAAATTCTTTCTGTAGCTGCAATTTGATAAGGACGCATAACCAGCAATAATGATTCTGTAGTAAACACACAGTACTTGGTCAAAATATTTAAAATTGTATGTTTTGCAAAAAACGTTTTTGTAAAATCCACAAGATCAGCAATTGCTTTGTTATTGCCATCTGCCCAAAACGAGGTAAATTCAAAACTGTTACTGGTTTTTTTACTCTTCCGTCTTCCACTGCCAGCCATTTCTTGCACATGGCTGATACGCGTAGTATTAGAGTAATATTTAGTATGCGTACCATTAGAAATCACAAAAAGCTGTACATATTCATATAAGCCGCAGGCAGCCCAAAAACTGTCACGCTGATAACGTTTGATTTGGTTAAACGCTTCTCTAATAGCAACGCCACGACGTTTTAACTCCACATGTACCAAAGGCAAACCGTTTACAAGAATAGTAACATCATAACGAGTATCATGATTGCCCTGATCTTCCTGATATTGATTAATGACCTGCAAACGGTTATTGTGTATATGTTTTTTGTCAATCAGGTAAATATTTTTAGTTGAGCCATTATCACGATGCAAAATCTGTACATGATCTGTCTGGATTTTACGAGTTTTTTCTACAATACCTTCATTTTTATTCGCAATACAATTTGTAAAAAATTGCTCCCACTCACTGTCTGAAAAAATATAATCATTAAGTAGTTCCATTTGATGGCGCAGATTATTGATCAAAGCTTTTTCATCATGAATAGTAAGGTATTCATACCCCTGCTCTGACAACAAACGTATGAATTCACGCTCAAGTTCGGCTTCACTCTGGTAAGCATCGGAGCGTTTATAACCAGATTCATATGCTGATACATATTCAGCAACGACTGTACTGTCTTCAGTTGACGCTACGATATTATATGTGCTCATACCTGCTTCTCCTTAAACGTCAGTAATTTGTCCCGATAATATTCGTACTGCTTTTGGCGGGCTTCAATTTCTGCTGGTAAACCAATTGTCATATCATTACATAAAGCATCGAAACGGTCTAAAATATCAACAATTCTTTCTTGTTCTTTTATAGATGATGGTATTGGTATAACAATATCGCTTATAGAAGTAACATTTGAATGTACTACTTTACTTTTTACTCTTCCCTTACTCTTTTGAATTCGTGCAGAAGTAGTTGATAATGCATAGCCTATGTATTTGGGGTTTTGATTATGTTTCATCACAACAAGATCTCCGCCCGCCAAGCATTTCTCTTGTCCCATATAAACACAAGATTTCGCAATATCTTCAACACTTTCACCTGTAATAGCAAAAAGCACGTCTCCATGTTCAAAATATTTTCTGTTTACAATCTTTTCTTCCACAGTATGCGAAACACATTGGTCAAACCAAACATTATAAGTGGTATATATTTCACCATATCTAACACATGGTATGCCAGCAGTAGTTATTTCATCTCTCTTTATCCCTGAACCACGATATATATCTGTTGCTATATCACCCAACCTCATCATCGGTACATCACCACCAAATGTCAGCAAACTATCTCTATAATACTCATATTGTTTTTTCCTTGCTGTAAGCTCTGCTGTAAGCTCTGCTGTAAGCTCTGTGAAATTATCCAAAATGCGAACAATTTCACGCTGAATTTTGGGGTGAGGAATAGGGATGCGAGTATTTTTCGCATTACTCCAATGACGTGTATATTTTCCAGTTTTTGTATAACATGATTGAAAAGAATAATATATATATTTTGCAATATTATCTTTTGTCGTTAAAATTTTTATTCCATCTGCCCCTTGTGCAAATGAAAAATTCACAAATTTAATTCCTTCTGTATGATCTCCAAAAATTATATATTCATTTATTGGCAAGAGAGCTTGGATTTTATCTGTGTATCCACAAATAAAATTCTGTCCTTGATCAATAACAGGATATTTTCCAAATTCTTTTATATCTTTATTTTTTATTTTGATTGGTGGAATGTTTATATCAACGACATCATCAATCTTACAATACTCTACCCCATCAGGACAAAACTCTTTTATTAATTCATCTAGCCTGCTCATTTCGTAGCATCCCCTTCTTCATTCCACCCCAAATTTCCAATTGCATTCATCATTTCATTGTTATTTTTCACATTGTCAAGAACCCCTATAACAAGACGTTGAAGGGCATCATATCTCTTTAAACCTACTAATTCATCATTACCATTACTGTGTACAATCTCGCTCAACTCGCTAAACAACTTATAACCATTCTCAGAAAATTCTTTAGGAATAATCGAACATTCCTTATCTACTGCAACCAATATCTCTTTAAAGGGTCGAGGTTTACCATTTTTCTTTTTTGTTTCAATGCCAATAACTTCAGCTGTTTGAAATGTGATTCTCTCTAAAACTTTCCTCAAATAAACTATCGCCCCAGCTCCAAGTTCATCGCGATAAGCACGATCAGCCTTCTCTAATAGTTCTGAAAAGTCATCATATTTTCCTCGCCCTAATAATACATTTTCTGTTAATCTTTCAGTACGCTTCAACACACGTATATCAGGAGCTTGACTATATATATCACTTTTACTTTCTATTAAAAACCATACTGGTATTACTTCCCCACAACGGGGACACGTTAATACACAATCAATACTCACCAAACGTTCGTTAATACCAATACAGAATAACTCTTCATCTGATACAAATGTAATATCAATGTCGCAATTTCTACAAAAATAATTTAAAGCGATTTTTCCTGCTTTAATTTTTTTCTGTCTGCCACATTTTAGCTTTGTATTATTCAAAAAACCTTCGACCTGCTCAAATTTGCTGGTTAATGATTTTGAGAGAATATCAGTTAATCGCATCTCCATCTACCTCGATTTCCGCAATGATTTTATCAATCTCATCACGCAAAACCTGCTCTCTGGCAACTATTTGTTTAATTTCAGCATTTAAAACAGCGATATCTATTTTTTCTCTGGTATCTTCCTGCTCTACATAGGTACTGACTGAAAGATTATAGTCCTGAGCTTCAATATCGGCATTAGGTACAACTTTGGCAAGATAATCTTTATCAGCTCGTTCTTTGTAGATATCGATAATATGAGCAATATTAGAAACAGTGAGCTTATTGCTATTGGTCACCTTGACATATTCTTTGGATGCGTCAACAAATAAAGTATTGTTGTCCTGCTTGGATTTTTTTAAAACTATGATACAGGTGGCAATGCTTGTCCCATAAAAAAGATTATCAGGCAGTTGGATCACACAATCAACAAAATTATTATCTATTAAATACTTGCGAATTTTTTGCTCAGCGCCTCCGCGATACATTACACCAGGAAAACAGACTATTGCCGCTGTGCCATTGGTAGCCAGCCATGACAGGGAATGCATAATAAACGCCAGATCTGCCTTAGACTTTGGCGCTAATACTCCCGCTGACGAAAAACGTGGATCGTTGATTAATAGCGGATTATCACTGCCATCCCACTTGATAGAATAAGGAGGATTGGAAACGATAGCTTCAAATGGTTCATCGTCCCAATGCTTGGGTTCTGTAAGCGTATCGCCATGCGCGATATCAAATTTATCATAGTCTATATCATGTAAAAACATATTGATACGGCAAAGGTTATAAGTAGTGATATTGATTTCCTGTCCAAAAAAGCCCTGCCGCACATTTTCTTTACCGAGTATTTTAGCAAATTTAAGCAATAATGACCCACTGCCACAAGCCGGGTCATAGACCTTATTGACTTCTGTTTTACCAACTAATGTAAGGTGCGTAAGCAATTCCGACACTTCTTGCGGTGTATAGTATTCCCCGCCGCTTTTACCGGCATTAGATGCATACATACCCATTAAAAATTCATAGGCATCACCAAAGGCATCTATGGTATTATCCTGATAATCGCCAAGTTTTAGTTCCCCAATACCATTCAATAACTTTACTAATTTTTCGTTCCGTTTGGCAACTGTTCCTCCCAGCTTGTTGCTGTTGACATCCATATCGTCGAACAGCCCTCTAAAATCGTCTTCACTGTCGCTGCCCTGAGCCGAACTTTCAATATTCCGAAAAACTTTTTCCAAAGTTTCATTAAGATTTTCGTCAGAAGGAGCCTTCGCTCTTACATTTCCAAATAATTCACTTGGCAAAATAAAAAAACCTTTTGTTTTTACCAGGTCTTGTCGTGCCTGCTCTGCTTCTTTATCAGCAAGTTTCGCATAATCAAAATCAGCATTGCCTGTTTCATGTTCGCCAACATTTATATAATTCGTCAAATTTTCGGATATATAACGATAAAACAACATTCCTAAAACATACTGTTTAAAATCCCAGCCGTCAACACTACCTCGAAGATCATTGGCAATACCCCATATCATACGATGTAATTCTGCCCGCTCTTGTTCTTTTTTATTATCAACCATTTCAATCTCCTTCTTGTTATTCTTCTTCGATATCTTTTAAGGTTTTACCATCTTTTGTTTTCCAACTTACCAATCCATTAACATGTCCACCAATAACAAAAGCCGCTGCATATGAAGGACTTTTAAATAAAATATCTTCTTGAAGAATATTATTATCATCTATATTAGCTTTTTTTCTGGCAGCTTTAATAGTTGCCGGAATAGTATGTGAATCTATAATCTCAATATGGCTGCCTTGGAGAACAACAAATCCATCGTTAGTTTGCTTACAAATCGCTTCTATAATTTTGTTACTTTTTTTACTTTTGCGTTTAAAATAAAATATTTTTTCTGTAATATCTATATGTTCATCATTCTTCTCAAAAGCTGATTTTGTCAAAGGTACAAAAACTTTATGTCCCAATGTCCCCATAATAACTTTAGCATAATCAATAAACTCTTCTAACTCACTTTCTTTTTCTTCGCTTATATTTCCAAGATTGGGTTCATTACCATTTTTTACATCATATCTTTTAGCATCCATAGCAATATTACAAAAACGATTTTCAAGGTAACTTATTTCTGTTGCCCCAAAAGAATTGTTAGTGGTCGTAAAAACAACAGCCTCGTGCCAGTAGCCTTTGTCAGGATTCCTTTTGTGCTCCTTTAATCGATTAAGGATACCTTCACCGCTTTTTCTTGCGCCGGCTTGTCCTACATAAACTATATCTTTACCTGTTTTTTCAGATACACCAAATAAAAAATATACTCCACTTTGTTTTAAATCATCCCGTTCTTGGCACTTCTCTAACTCAGTTCGCGGAATTTTATAAGCAATACCAACCCAGTTAGCCATTGTGCATTTTATCCGTCCACTAGCTTCTCCATCCATAAGAAATAAATTAATATTTTTTCCCCTCGTCACCATTTTTGTAAACCTCCACAGAAATCGTTCCTATATTTATTAAATATATTCTAACATATAATATGTTAATTGTAATACGGCTTTATCATATTTCTTCCTTTCCATGTTATAATACCTATAACTAACCATAAACGAGGTGAACCTTATGCAAAAATTTATTCCTTTTGCCAAGCTGTCGAAAAAGGCGCAGCAGGTTATCAACAAAAGCAGGCGCAAAAACTGGGGCAACATCGACCCGGTAACCAAACGCCCCACTAACTCCAAAGCGTACAACCGCAAAAAAGCTCAGACCTGGAAAGATGATTTTCCAACGTCTGAGCTTTTTATTTTGTATAAATTTCTATGCCGACTCTGTCGATATGTTCCCGCAGAGCGCAGCTGTTAATACTATTATAATCAACGATGTCAAACTTATATGGCATAGGCAGTTCATCAAGCTGTGCAACCAGTAAACCAACATTAACACCTTCCCCAAACACAGCAATATCAATATCCGAATTCTCGCGCCAGTTACCTTTGGCTCGCGAACCAAACACCACTGCCCTGTCTATATCAGCCTGTTTCAGCGTTTCTACGATCAATTGAAAATGTTTTTCCGAAAGTCCCAGCTTCATTTGCTTTTCGCCCCAAGATTTACACGAAATTTTTCTAAAGCCGGATAAAAATCCTTCTTTATTTTTAAGAATATCACGTTGAATGTTTCTTCGTCATATCTGTGTGACATTAGATTACGTGCTTCCAGCATATCAATAAAGGCCTGTCCATCCGTAATGATATTAGCAGCAAATGCTTCTTTTATAATAGTACGAGGTGTAGGCTGTATATGCAGTCCCTCAAATTCCATAAAGTCTTTAGCTGTTTTCCACGCCAAATCAAAGGTTATCTCAAACCTCTGTATAAAACCTTCACGCACGATTGCCGGTGTCGTTGCAGGATCGCAATCATTTATTTCGGACAACAGAGCACAGGCTTTGGAAAAATTTTCAAACCTTTGCAGCCAGCGTATATCTTTATTCTCCATAATAATCAAACTCCTCATAGCATCTAAATCATAGTAAATATTTATTTTGTATCGGTATTTGATAAAATTATACCATATTTGCAGATAAATAACCGAAAAAAAGCTCAGGCTTGGAAAGATACTTTTCCAACACCTGAGCTTTTTATTTATCTATTTACTCCTGCTCTACGATAACGGCACAGTTTCTTCCCCGACGCTTAGCTTCATACAAAGCTTTATCGGCTATTTCTATTAGTTCTGTACCAGTTTTATTCTTTGCGCTTGTATATACAGCACCAATAGTAGCAGAAATATTAAAGCAATGATTCTCATAAATAATATCTACCAGAGCAATTTCAGCAACAAGTTTCTGAATCAGAGCTGTCGCTTCCTTACGCTGTATGCCCCATAACTGAATAAAAAACTCATCACCGCCATAGCGCCCAATCATAGCCTGCGGCGGTAACAGCGAAATTATCCGCGAAACTATTTTTTGCAGAGTCAAATCGCCGGCGCTATGCCCATACGTATCATTCACCATTTTAAAATTGTCAAAATCCAGCATGCATAAAACAAAATTGCTGTCCGGCTGCATTTTATCCAGTTTTCTTTCCATTACCTCTAAAAAAGAACTGCGAGAAGCAGCACCTGTCAGCAGATCATAATATACCAGCTGTTTCAAGCGGCTGTTAATAGCCAGCGTATTATGCAATTCCCGCAGATCGCGGCTGTAGGCAACAACCATATCTTCACCAAAAGTATTGATATGTACTAATTTTACTTCGGAAGGTATCATCTCCTGTTTATCGTTAACATACATCCATTCAAAAGAACATTGCCCGGACTGATATACCTCTTGGAATTTCATCCGCATTTTTTCAACTGTTTTGATACCGTCCGGCTGAAACTCCGGCTGAAATTCAATAAAGCTCCGCTTGACATCCTGTTCTGATGTAACACCAAACAGCTTTAAAGCTTCACTGTTGCAATCAATAATATGAGTTTCATCTTTCCAGAGAAGGCATGCCAGCGGCATGGCATTAAGCATAGCATTAATCCGCCCTTCTGCCTTGGCTTTTTCCTGCTCGGCAGCAATTTGCGAACGCATATCTCTTGTATAGCCTACAAAAATATAGTCATCACTTTCCGGGGCATCTATACGTACTAAAATGACCTCGGATGGTACAATATCACCATTTTTAGTGCAATGCAGCCATTCAAATATCTGCTTTCCTTCACGCCTGGCAACATCTATATACTGCAATACCTTGGCATCCGAACGACTGCCATCTGACTGATATTCGGCAGATAACTGGTAGAAATTATGGAGAACGTCATCCTTATTATCAGCTTCCAGCATTGTAACGGCTTCCTGGTTACAATCGAACAGCGTTCCGTTTCCACTGAAAACAAAACAGGCTAAAGGCATAGCGTCTATAGTTTTAATAATGCGGTCGCTAAAACTCTTTTCCACCTGTTTTAACGCCATTTGCTGCCGCATATCCCTTGTAAAGCCCAGCACAATATAGTCGCCCTGATATTCTATCCTTACTAATGTAATTTCGGCCCAGATTTGTTCTCCATTAAGCTTACAGTGCAGCCATTCAAAAACGCAGCGGCCATTTTCAAAAGCTTCCGTTATACAGCGCAAGGCTTTAACATCGCTGGGAATGCCATCAGGCTGCACTGACGGCGATAGCTGAAAAAACTTTTGGGTATATTCATCCTTGTTCTGCAGCTCAAACAGATCCACCGCGCTCTGATTACAGCCGATGTTTTCAAAATTTCTGTTCCAGATATTCAGACATAGCGGCGTTGCATCCATCATCAGCTGCAGTAGTTCCTTATCTTCAAGGAAACGTTTACGTTGAATGTTTTTTTCATCCAACGTGATCAGCGTAGACCCGTCAAAAGGCTGCCTGAGAAATAGATTAAAGAACACTTTTTCTTCCACAGGACGTGAAATATAAAAACCCTGTACATAATCTGCAAATAAAGTCGTAACGCTATAATGCTCATCCTTCGTTTCAACACCTTCAACACAGACCTTCATGCCTATATTGTGACACAGCTTGACTACAGATTCGATAAAATCATGATTATATTTTTTGGAATTTAAGGATTGTACAAATAAACGATCAATTTTAACTATATCAACATCAAACTGCGTCAACCGTCCCAACGAAGAATAGCCTGTACCAAAATCATCCATAGCGATACAGACAGCGTATTCGCGTAACTGCTTCAGTGTAGATTTTATAGACGCTTCGTCCGTAATAAAATAACTTTCCGTGAGTTCCAGCACTAAATGATGCGGCGACAGCTTATATTTATCCAGCAGTTCCCGCAGATGCATACAAAAATCGTTATCGCGCAGCTGCAGATAAGACACATTAACATGCATTAAAAAATCGGGCTTATATTCCAACCATTTCTTGCAAACCTGTAGGGACTGCTCCAACACCCAATAGCCAACAGGTATGATCAGATTGCTGTTTTCCAACAGCGGAATAAATTCTATTGGACTGAGCGGCCCCAAATTTAAACTATCAAAGCGCAGCAACACTTCAGCCCCGACGATATTCAGGTTATGTACTTCGCAGACGGGCTGGAATACTACTCTAAAACCAAGATAATCGTTATTGATGCTGCTGACCAGCATTTGTCCTACCGCCTGCTCACGCATCTTATCTTCAAATACCTCTGCTGAATAAAAGACACACTTGTTTTTACCTTCTTTTTTAGCACTCTGCAAAGCTATCGAAGCGCATTTGAGCAGGTCAGAACCATCGGCAATATCTTCTGGAAAGCAAACGATACTCCCTGAAACAGTAAAACGATAATCTTTGCCACTCACTGTATGCAGTTGTTCCGTATAAACCTGCACAGACTGGTACAGTTCATACATATCCTCGCTGCTGCACCCAACCGATACCACTGCAAACTGGTCTCCATCAAAACGGTACATTTCTGCTCCTGCAGGCAGCATAGCTCTGATATCTTTGACCGTATTGCGCAGAACGAGATCGCCAAAGCTATGATTGTTCAGCGTATTGATAGAGCTGAAATTATCGATACCCAATAAAAGCATAGATCCATGTACGATATTATCGCCATTAAACAATCTTTCCAGCTCGTTTTTCAGCTTTTCCGTCGTATAAAGCCCAGTTACACTATCAATTCTGCCGTCGTTTTCCATATTATGCAGAAATCCAATGATAATCAGCGGTTCACCAGTTTGGTCATCACGCTGCAAAAAACCCTGCACTCTTACCCAAACATATTTTCCATCTGCCTGGCGTACCTGGTATTCCAATTCAAACTTCTCTTCATTACTGTCTAAAAACCTGCTTAAATATTCTTCCGTACGCGGGTAATCATTTTCATGGATCAGTTTTCCCCAGGAAGTGCGGTAATCATTGAGTAGATTACCAGTCAAACCAAAGTCTTCGACCATATTTTGTGTTACTAGAAAAGTATTTTCTTGAATATTGCCTATATAAATGTAGTCATCGGTACTTGCCTGCAAAGCATTATACAAAAACTCTACATTTAAATTAAATTTTTTAAGATTTTTATTCATATAAAAAACACCTCTTCAGTAATTCACAGTTCTTAATTTTTAATTCTTACAACTATATTTTATTGTATTTAGGTTTAAATTTCAAGCTGCAACAATTTATTTTAATGTATTTGCTATATGATTTTTTTCGATAATTTCCTTGCATCCTTTCAAAGTCGTAGTATAATAGGCATTATAATAAATTTAAAGCTTTTGAGGGGATGCACTTATGCAAACAAAAAAATTAAGATACCTGCTGCTGCTTACCGTTATCGCAATGACCGCCGCAGTGACCTGGTACTTTGCCTACTGGGTCAAAACGCCGCAGTATTCGCTGGGACTTATTGGTAGCGCGATACAAAAGCACGATTTTACGGCTTTTGAAAAGCACGTCGATATGAAAACACTTTACAGCAGCGCTTATGATGATATCGTTGTTGCCTCTTTTGGCAATGAACGCCTGTCAAGCCCGATTCTGTCGGCGTTAGTACAAAATATCAAAGGTATTGCCGTACCGATCCTGATCGACCAGACCAGGCAATACGTCAACGGCGGTACTATGGAAGAAGCAGATCCCAGTGATGCTGACTCGCCGATGCTGCAAAACAACGGTACTGATATCGTTAATAATCTGAAAAACAAAACAGGCGTCAATTCTATGCAGTATCAAGGTGTGGAAAAGATTCAGAAAAATGGCAGCACCACTGTCGTAACCATCAAAGTTTTCGACAGCGAATTAGACAAACATTTTTTAGTAGAGCTTGCTATGCAGCAGCTTACTGACGGCACCTGGCAGATAACTAAGATCAACAATCTGAAAAATTTGATCAGTGAACGTGACCAGGCCTTACAAAACAAACTGGCGAAACTTAACGCTCCTGTACAAAAGCAGATCGACGACGCTGTTGCCGTTGCTCCGCAAAAAATCTTTATAACTTCGGCTCCTTATTCCGGCGTTATCCGCCTGTTAGAAGCCGATATTCAGCTGACTAACAACGCGGTGAAGGAGTTGCAGTATTTCACCGGAGTCCTGGAGCTTTACAACGCTGATAATGAATTATTTTACAGCGGCAATTTTGCCAGCAGCAAGGACCTTGCCGCCAAGCAGACAGCAGTTTATAAATTCAACTGGGAACTGAACCCTTTTCTGACCGATGATGCCAAGGTTATGAACAGCAATTTCAGCAAGGTGACCTGGAAGGCTTCTCTAAGCAGTCTGTCCTTTGCCGACGGCTCTACAATCGAGCTTTTAACGCAGCTGCCTGTTAAAGCAGCAACTAAATAAAAACCTGAAAGCCGTAACGCCGATCCAACAGCGTTACGGCTTTTTTATTACCACTGACAGCAGGCTTTCGCTTTGCTGCGGATCAAAGCACCGCCATCTTGCAAAGTTCCGTTGGCAGATGCCAGCTTCCACAGATCCCATCTTTCAAAAGTCGTTGCCGGCCCATAATCATCAAGGTCAGCCGCTTCTGCATGAGTCATAACATAATTATCGTCGATCGGCAAATCCAGTCCCCGGCACAAAACCGCTACTACCCGCGCCAAGGTTTCTAACTGCTGCCGTGTAGGCGGCACGCTGCCAAAATCCACACTGCCATCGGTATAAGCCACCGCGTCGGCGCAGCAGCAGATGCTTACCGCAACTGCGCCGCTGTTACGATGCCATGTATGCTCTTTATATTCTGTCAGTTTCCCGCAGCTGCTCCATACCGTACCGTCACCTGTGATATTCAAGTGATAGTCGTCATAAGTATTGTTATAATGCCCCGCCGTCCAGTGCAAATAAATCCTTCTGATCTCACCCTTTGCGTTTTCAGCCAGCGCCGCCAATTCCTGCAATGTTATTTCACGCATTTTCTATCCCTCCGTCTCAGGCTGCCTGCGCCTGCTGCTCATCATAAAACTTCTCAACAGTTATATCACAGGTTTTGCCATTGCTTTTTATAATAATATCGCCGCATAAAGCCGTATTGAAAACATCGGCCTGTAAATTGTACAGTCTTTGTACCACTTCCGGGCTGGGATGCTTATATTTATTACCTTCGCCGCTGCTGATGACCGCTATCTTCGGTTTGACAGCAGTTAAAAATTCATTGATCGATGATGTTTTACTGCCGTGATGTGCCACCTTTAAAACCTGAGCCTGCAGTACCGCAGGGTCAGTTTGCAGCAGATCACGTTCTACCTCAGCCTGAATATCTCCGGTCAGCAGCATTGCAAAATCTTTATACTCCAACCGCAGTACCAAACTGTTGTTATTGGTGTCAGAAGGAGTCCCCTTATACAACGCCTGCGGACTCAGGACCTTCAGCTTCACCATTTCATTGACCGGAACTTCCTGACCACCGCGCAGCACTTCAAAAGGAATCTGTTCCTTTTCAATCTGCAAACGAAAGTCGTTATACATTTTAGTTTTATAATTCTGACCGCTGTCATAAACCTGTTTTACCGGAAACCTGTTCAGCACCGCTTTCATCCCGCCGATATGGTCGGCATGCGGATGTGTAGCGATCAGCATATCGATCTGCTCGACATGATTTTCTTCCAGCTTGGTCAACAGCCGAGCAGCTTCACTGCGGTCGCCGCTGTCGATCAGGATATTTTTTCCCTGCATTTGTACCAGGATACTGTCTCCCTGTCCAATATCCAAAGCAGTAACGGCAAGGATATCATCAGCAGTTTTCACAGCGTCCTGTGTTTTTGCCTCCGCTTTTGGCGGCATTTCTTTGGGTACTACAGTATCCATTGCCTGCAACTGCTCCAGCAAAACCGGCACATAACTTTTTACCAGCTCGCTGTCTTTAGTAACAACGCCGGCTGCAAGCACCAGCGCAGCCAAAAGTATCGCTAAAAATGAAGTCTTCTTCATATGTTCCGCTCCTTAATTTAAATGCAGATCGTGATGCAGCGGCTTAAAAATACTCATTTTACCGCCGCGCTCCAGCACTGCTGTTGCAAAACCTGCGTCATAATCCGGCAGCTCCGGCATTTTGCTTTGCTGCAGCGGTTCATTGCCGGGCAGCAGCAATCTTAAAGCATAATCTATTTTTACCGCTCCCAGCCACATCAGATACTCTATCTCGACATCGTGGAAGCCGTCCATATCGGTCCTTAGTGCAGCACACAGCTGTTCCACCTGCAATAGCTGTTCCATATTCATTCCTCTGGTTCCACGCTCGCGCCAATATTCTAGGATCTTTCCTATCCCACGACCTAAAATAAGCTGCTGATGCTGTTTCACCTCAAAAAGCAGCCGGCGGCGCAGATACACGACCTGATCCAGCCCTACTGCCAAAGTGCGGTTGGCAAGCTCCAACTTGCTCATGTGTGAATTATCCCACAAAGGTCGGCTTTCACCGGATGCATCCAGCATCAGTAATGGAACAGGCGATTTCAGCATACTTTCACTGCCCAGATTATCATAAACGCCGCCATCAGTCAGATAGAGCTTGGCCGGATTTTCCGGTTTCTGCGTTCCCGTACCGTAAAGATCCCTGAATTCTCTTGCCTCTACATCCAGTTCCAAAGGTGCGAAGCCTACCGGATAAGCAGCCGAAGCCGCAACGGCAAAAGCAATGGGGATATCGTCGATATCACTGCTGCGCCCCAGCAGATAACCGTAAATATCACTACTTTTAAACCTGAATCTTTTTAAGGTATTGATACAGGTAGCATTGCAGCTCCATTCTGTCGCTGCCTCTGCCTGCTTCATTTTTCTGCCTTCAAACAGTTCTTCGTCTAACACCTGTGGAAAAGCTTTGCTCATCTTCGGCCTTAAAGCAGCCGCCAGAGCCAACTGCTGCAGCTTGGGCAGATATGGCAGCAGATAAGAGAGCCAGGATGCTTTTGTCATGATACGCCTGCGGAAATTGCACTGCCCCAGATTGATCAGTTTCGTTGTCACCCGCCTGTCAAAATCAAGCAGACTGCTGAAATCACCTGCTGCCAAAGCGCTGATGACAGCACCTGCCGCAATACTGCCGCCGGACACAGAGGTTATTTCGTTGACATGTTTTTCAAGTCCCAGCTCTACTAATCTGCGGTAAGCCCCAAGACAGTAAAACGTAGCTCTGAAACCGCCGCCGCTGAAACCCAGATTGATCTTATTATCTATTTCCACTTCATTTTCCCTCCTTTGAAAAAAGCCGCCCATAACAGGCGGCTTTCTTAATCTTCCAGCCATACCGGCCTTCTGGCAAAACCAACATGGTAAACTATGTACTGCATCACCACCTGATGCTCACCGATATTCAGCAAATAGAAATTCTTCTCCTGTCCGATGATCCGTCCGCGCGGAGAATCTGACAGACAGCGGTTCAGCAGCTGACGCTGCTTTTCAATGTCTTCCTCATTTACTGTTTTTTCTGGATCGGTATTGCCGATAACAACACGTTTTACATAGCCCACCGCACTTACATCAAATGGTTTCGTCATCATAGTTACCTGCCTTTACACCTCATCAGGCAACGTCATTATCAGCTGTATAATGTTCTTGCCCCTGTGCTCCTGCTGCCGCAGTTTTCTGGATACTTGTTGGGTTGATCGCCGTATTGAGGATATCCAAAACACGGGACAGACCTTCCGGCATCTCGCCCTGAGTAGCGCGGACCTGCACATGATATTTTGCGGAATTATCACTCTTACGGGTATTTTCCTTATGGCTGGAGATAGATCCCTTAACTTTGGCTTTCATACTGAAAGGACCGATCTGCAAACCCATCTCTGCTTCCAGCTCGCCTTTTTTATCGTCGATTTCCGACTGAGTTTCCGAAGATTTTACTTCCATATCGAAGGTAATATCTACCAGATCGATCGACAGAGACGGAACTTTGACCATCGCCAAAAGCGGGATATTCATTTCCACTTTTTCAGAAGCGGGACCATTGCCGTCATCGCCGTTAGCGCTGCGTGTAAAGCTGAACCCTACGGTACGTACGACCTGTTTATCGCCTTCCTTAACCAGGCCGACCTCTTCAATAAAGCGAGCCGTTGCGCCGGCCAGCATCGTCTGTGCGTCACAGGCAGCCTGCAGCGGACCGCCGATCAAAGACTCCATTGGTAAACCGCCAAATTCTTCTGCCATTTTTACTAATGCCATATTAACTACATCCTTTCTGTTTGTACTTTATCAGGGCAGTATTTTCACCATCTGATCATTGATTTTCATAACTGCTTCAGGAGGATCGTTAGACTCAAACAGCAATTCTACATCGACAAAATTATCGGTATCCGTTTTGTTGGAAGACAAAATATTTGCCAGCAGACCGCTGTCATTGCTTTTACCATCGTCCCAGCTGCTCAGCTTCACTTTAAACTTCAGCTTCATTTCCTTCAGTTTCAGGGAATTCATCGGTACCAATGCAATTTTCGGCACCTGCACCAGTACATATTCAAGTTCGCCTGTGTCAGGATTGATACGAGGATATTGGATATCAAAAGTCAGCGGTTTCTGCGACTCGTCAAAATAACGTTTCATGACATTCAGGTGCTGATTTTCGATCATGCTGTGCGCTTTTAAAATTGATTCCTGCATCGCTCCCAACAAATTCTCAAAGTATTGCTTTTTCGCCATCACGGCTCCTCCTCTTAATCAAAATTTACGGCTGTAAAGATCGGTCACCTTAACCTGCAGCGCTCTTGCCAAAGCGTCAAGAACCGGAACAGTCGGATGCCGTTCGCCTAATTCGATCGCACTGATCATACTAGTACTGATACCTGATAATTTAGATAAATGCTTTTGCGTCATACGTTTCTCAGTGCGGACCTGGAAACAGATAATAGCAAATCATAAGCCAGCCCCCCTTTCTAGGTGCCTTTTTCTTTTGCTCCTCCACGCAGCTTCAAAAAGTTTTCCATCCCGGCTTTGGCAAAATAACCGCTGATGATAACAGAAAACGGACCGTCAACATAATCTATCAGTCTGTCCGGTATTTCTCTGTATATTAACCAAGTACCGGCAGAAAACATTATGATGCCGACAAATAGCCAGGTAACTGCCCCGACTACTTTCTTGGAAAAGCTTATTTTCTCATCATCAAATTCCATAGCTTTCACCTCCCTGGCTTTACATTACTATTATTTTTATCCACAATGGTGGAATATTATTAGAAATACTTTATTATTTTAATGTTTTATGAATATTTAAATTGTGAAACATTTTTATTTTTGCTTTTTATCCTCAAATAAGTATTCACAGCTGTATCCTGCTACTTAGAAAGGGCAATAAAAAAGCCCCGCTTACAAAAATGTAAACGGAGCTTTCGCCTTTTTCTGTATTTTTACAGGCCGCAGCATGCAAAAATACCTGTATCAATATTCATTTTATTACTTCAAATTTATTTAGATTACTTAAAGCGTTTTAAACGCAGAGCATTGCTTACTACCGAAACCGAACTCAGCGACATTGCGGCCGCAGCGATCATCGGGTCAAGAAGAGGTCCGCCGAAAATGTGCAGCACTCCTGCGGCTACAGGTATACCAATAATATTGTAGCCAAAAGCCCAGAACAGATTTTCTTTAACGTTGCGGATCGTAGCCTTACTTAAACGCAGGGTAGTACTGATATTACGAATATCTCCGTTGACCAGCACGACCTGCGCCGATTCTATCGCCACATCAGTCCCGCCGCCAACGGCAATGCCCAGATCAGCCTGCGCCAAAGCCGGTGCGTCGTTGATACCGTCGCCAACCATGGCGACGATCTCCCCACCCTGCTGGAAGCTTTTGATCAGCTCGGCCTTATGACCAGGCATCAGCTCAGCTACTACTTCGTCCACGCCTGCCTGCTGCGCAATATAAGCAGCAGCGCGTTTATTATCGCCGGTCAGGATAACGGTACGGATATTCAGCTCGTGCAGCTTCTGCATGGCTTCCTGGGTTTCTTCCTTCAGCGTATCAGCGATAGCAAAAATACCGCATAAATTACGGCCGATCGTCAGATAAACGATCGTTTTACCAACTGACGCTAATTTTTCGCCAAGTTCTATGGCATTCGGAGGAATCATTGCCACAGGCTGTACAAAGGACAAATTTCCCAACCGTACGTTGGTATTTTCACAACGGGCAGCGATACCGCCGCCTACCGTAGTTCTAAAATCTGTACAGGTCGGCAGTTCCATCCCTGCGGCCCGTTCTTTGACAGCTACTGCCAGCGGATGAGCTGAACCTTGTTCAATTGCCGCCGCCAGCCTTGTTATCGCTTCTTCTTTGGCTCCGTTCCAGCCGATAACGTCTGTTACTATCGGTTTGCCCTTCGTAATCGTACCGGTTTTATCAAAAACCGCCATTGTTACATTATGGGCTGTTTCTAAAGCTTCTGCATTTTTGAACAGCACGCCTTTTTCAGCACCCTTACCTACAGCGACCATGATTGCCGCCGGTGTCGCCAGTCCCAAAGCACATGGGCAGGCAATAACAAGTACGGCAACAAAGACCTGAATGGCAAACTTACTGCCAGAGCCGGCAAACCACCAGCTCAAGCCGGCGACTAAAGCTATCACCAGCACTATCGGCACAAAAACCGCCGCAATTTTATCAGCTGTTTTGGCAATCGGCGCTTTCGATCCCTGAGCCGCTTCTACCATCTGCATGATCTGCGACAGCATCGTATCCTTACCGACTTTTTCAGCTTTAAAACGCAGATACCCGTCGGTAACTACTGTAGCCGCAAAAACATTTTCGCCGACACTTTTACCTACAGGCATACTTTCACCAGTCAGCATCGATTCATCAATACTGGCATATCCATCTGTGATCACCCCGTCGACCGGTACCTGATTGCCTGGGTGGACGATAACTATATCACCTGTCAGAATCGCTTCGCGCGGAATCTCTACCTCTCCGCCGTCCTTCCAGATAAAGCCTGTCTTCGGCGCCAGGTTAAGCAGGCTGCTGATAGCGTGTCCAGCTTCACCTTTCGCGCGCAGTTCTAAAAACTTACCACACAAAACAAAGGTCAAAATAGCGCCGGCAGATTCAAAATAAAGACTATGCACAGCATGAGGATTTATTCTTGCCAGAACTTCGTAGGTTGAATAGCTGCTGTAAATAAACGCAGCCCCAGTACCTAAAGCAACCAGTGTATCCATCGACGGAACACCATTTTTCAAGCTGATGATACCATTTTTGAAAAACGGACCACCGGCATACAATATCGGCAGCGTTAACAACAACTGCACAAAAGCATAGACATCGCTCATCTGATCCGGATCTATCGGTACCGGTAAAAATTTACCCGGAACCATCGGCGCCATCGCCAAATATAACAGCGGCAAAAAAAAGAAAGCCGCCACCTTCAAACGTTTCTTTAAATCAAGGGCATCCTGTTCCGCCCTCTGTTCAGCTGTCGATTCTTCGCCCGGAGCATCATGGACGACACCAAAGCTCATTCTGGTTACAGCTTCTTCCAGCTGCTCCATCGTCGCCTGACTTTCATCATAACGCACCAACGCCGACTGAGTCGCCAGATTGACTTCCGCTCTGTCTACACCTTGAACCTTCTTTAAAGAACGTTCCACGCCATTAGAACAGGCAGCACAATGCATTCCTGAAATTTTAATAGTTACTGTTTTCATAAGCTTTATTTTTCAACAGTGAAACCAGCTTCTTTTACTGCCATTTCCAACTGCTCCACTGTAGCCGGGGCTTCGTATTCTACAACTGCCATGCACTGCTCCAGGTCTACTGCTGCGTGTTTTACGCCCGGTACATCCTCCAATGCCATTTTTACACTGGCAACACAACCTGCACACGACATACCAAAAATATACATACTCGCTTTTTCCATAATTTATGCCTCCATTTCGAAATTTGATCCAGTGCTGCCAGTAAAATCGACAGCTTAAATTTTAAGGTTAGCCAAAACTGCCCCTCTACATCTTATAACTCAATCTTAACAACCTGTACAGGCTTTGTCAAATAATAACTCTGCCTTACAGAAGCTTTAAAACATACGTATATAAAGCAGGCAGCAATTCATTCCTCAAGTCCATTATAACATATGAGTCATCATTCATACATCTTTTTCTGCAAAACCTTTGTGAATTATTTTTCTGCCTGCTGCAGTATTACCACATTTACCTGCTCTTTCTAACTGTCCTGCTTTATTTTTTAACTTCTGTCCATTTTACACAAACCAGTTTTGTTTTATACTATATTTTATAGATTTAACTGAAGAAGGTGTTTTTTATGCGTAATGACAATATTACCAGGCTGACGCTGGCAGGTATGTTTGCGGCTTTGGCTTTCGTTTGTTTTACTTATCTGCGGATTGAGATCCCCATGGGCGGCGGTATGACCGGCAAAATTTATATCGGTCACGCTTTTATCATCCTGGCTGCTCTGATCCTGGGGGCAAAATACGGAGCGCTTACAGGTGCAATAGGTCTGTCACTGGCAGACATTTTAGCCGGTTATACCACATCAGCACCGCCGACTTTTTTATCAAAATTTCTATTGGGACTGGCAGTAGCCTTTGTCGCCCATAAAGTTTTTAATCTTGCTGCGGCAAATGACAAAAAAGCGACTAAGATCGTAACTATAGCGGCTGTTTTTGGCTGCCTGGTCAATGTTATTACCGAACCGCTGATTCGCTATGGCTTTAAAGTCTTCGTTTTAGGACTTCCGCACCAGATAGCCTATCTATCTGCAATCAACTGTGCTGTTTCCATGGCGGTAAGCGCTGTGCCCTCTGTTATTTTAGCAGTTTTCCTGTATAAAGCAGTGCAGCATAGTATCCTGAAAAGCTATAAATTTGTTTAAATCAACTTCACAATATCCCTTAAAAAACGAGGCTGCAGTTCTTTAATAGACTGCAGCCTCGTTTTTTAATAATCGTCATTATAAATAGTACCGTTGGCATCTGTATAAGTACGTACAGAACCATATTTGTTATCATATTCATCACCAGTCAGGCAAAACTGCCTGACCATATAAATAAAATTAGCTAAAGGGATTAATGCGAGCAATGAGTAATACCAGCCTGTACCATGATCATGCGAACGCCGTACATCGATCATAAGCAACAGTAAAACCATCAGCAGATTTATTACCAGATTGACAGTATTCCCTGCCAGTCCCAAATAATAAGCAGCTTCTCCAGCTCCGACAAAATGCAGCCACAGCCAGTAAAACAGCTTCCCCATCAAAGCAGTAATACTCCATACAATGGAAGGAGCCATAAATAAAAAGAAATATTCACGGCAGGTCAGTCTGCCTTTAAAGGTAAAATAATCCTTAAAAAAAGTGCCGGCTCTAAAATATTGTATCAAACTGGTCAAAGGCTGCTGCCGGTTCTTCACATCATCCCAAAAAACAGCCCTGTTGACCGCTGTCGTAGCCGAACCATAGCTATTACCGCCCTGAGTCCCTTGAGCGCAGGAAAGCCACATCAGTATAAATGCATTAACTGCCGGCACCAGCAATAATAAAAACCACCAGCCAGAACGATCCAAATCATGCAGACGACGCACCGTCAACGAGATACTTGTGATGAGCAAAGCAATAATAAGCAGAATGATACAGGCCCAGGCAAAATAAAAACTCCAAGCTGCTGAAAACTCTTCCAGCGACAGCGACCGCCTGGGCAGTACTGCCAAAAACAATACCGTTCCCGGTAAAAATATCGACAGCATCAGCAGCATCTGACGGCAAAGATATTCCTGTCTGCTCAAGCGACCACTGAAAGAAGCGCAGTGATCCATAAAATATTTTTGATAAAACCTATACCAACTTCCCATTTTTATCGCCTGATTTCTTTTATTTTTACCTTAATATTGTATTTAAATTCTATCATATTTTTAAAACAAAAGAAATGTTTATTCGTTATCACTATTCACTTATATAAAAGGCCGCTCTCTGCTGAGAACGGCCTTTTATACTTATCTTTCAGCTCTGTTGATGGCGCAAAGTACGCCAAACAGGGCCGCCACATTGATATTACTGTCGATTCCTACACCGAAGATATGTCCGTTTCCTGGTGCCTTCAATTCGATATAACAGATACCTTTAGCATCACTACCGCGGGAAATAGCATGTTCGTGATAATTAACAAATTCATAGCCCTCTACACCTATTCCTGCCAGTGCCTGGAAGAATGCATCTATCGGGCCGTTCCCGACCCCGGCAACATCTTTCATCTCACCACAAACATCGATTTTTCCTTCAAAACGAGTATGCGTAGTTCCATCCAGCTCACGTTGTTCCATAAACCGATGCCAGGCCAGTTTGTATTTACCATCAAACTCTACATATTCACGGTTAAACAAGTCAACGATCTGTTCTTCCTTCAATTCATCACCAAAAGCATCGGAAGCAGCCTTCACGATATTGCCAAATTCAGGATGCATTTCCTTCGGCAGCCTGTACCCGACAGCATGCTGCAATACAAAAGCTGCGCCGCCTTTACCGGATTGGCTGTTGATACGGATAACAGGTTCGTATTCACGGCTCAGATCAGCAGGATTGATTGGCAGATACGGTACCTCCCAATAAGGAGTATCGCTTTCCGCCATATATTCGTAACCCTTACGTATAGCATCCTGATGCGAACCGGAAAAAGCGGTAAATGCCAATTCACCCGCATAAGGCTGACGCTCAGGCACCCTCATCTTGGTACAGGCCTCATAGATTTTTTTGATCGCCAGAATATTGGAAAAATCAAGCTCCGGATCAACGCCCTGAGTGTACATATTCAAAGCAACTGTCACAATATCAAGATTGCCAGTACGTTCGCCGTTACCGAACAATGTTCCTTCGATGCGGTCTGCTCCGCCCAGCAGGGCAAGTTCAGCCGCAGCAACACCTGTCCCGCGGTCATTATGCGGGTGAATGCTGATAATAGCAGCTTCCCTGTTTTTCATCTTTGTACAGAAATATTCGATCTGATCCGCATATGTATTCGGCGTCGACATTTCCACTGTTGAAGGCAGATTCAGAATGATCGGGTTCTCCTTCGTTGCCCCCAGGGTTTCCATTACCGCCTCGCAGATTTCAATAGCAAAATCGATCTCAGTACCGGTGAAGCTTTCAGGAGAATATTCATACCGAATATTCATACCGCTGTCTTCCTCAGTCAGCTGACGGATAAGTTTTGCACCCTCCACTGCGATCTTGACAATGCCTGGCATATCTTCTTTAAATACGACCTTCCTCTGTAAGGTAGAGGTAGAATTATAAAAATGTACGATAACGTTTTTGGCACCTTTAACTGCTTCAAAAGTTTTTTTGATCAGTTCCGGACGCGCCTGTACCAATACCTGAATCGTTACATCATCGGGAATATGATGCCCTTCGATCAAAGTACGCAGGATCTCATATTCGGTTTCAGATGCAGACGGAAAACCAACTTCTATTTCTTTAAAACCAATATCGACCAGGGTCTTGAACATCAGCAGCTTTTCTTCCAGCTGCATCGGCGTAACCAAAGCCTGGTTCCCGTCACGCAGGTCAACACTACACCAAATCGGCGCCTTGGTAATAGTTTTATTCGGCCATTGGCGATTCGGCCACTGGAGCGGCTGAAAAGGAATATACTGTTTACTTGCTTGTTTCATAAATATTTGCCTCCAATCTGTTTATCAAGGCGCAGCGGCCTAACTTCGGAAACGGAAATAAAAAAATCCCCGCTCCCTACGATAAATGCATAGGGGCGAGGAACTGTTCTCCACGCGGTACCACCCTAATTCAGCTGCTCTGCAGCCCTCTCAGCCTCAAACAAGGCCCAGGCTTTTAACGTTGCCACACGTTCTGCTCTACATATCAAACAGACGACTCCGGGATGAGCTATCCATAAAACTTTTGCCATCGACTTGCACCAACCGTCGACTCTCTGAGGCCTGCCAGTTTTATCTTGTTCCCTTCACAGTCTTTGAGGTGAAAATTTTGAATTGTTAAAAATCATTATACCTACTTGCCTGATACTTGTCAAGAGAAAATATGCGACTTCCAAACGTCATCTTCATTAAAATGATTACATAAACTAAATAAAAAGCATACTTTTACGGCATATTATAACAACAGCATTTATTTTTTATCCCATTTTGGTTAATTCAAAGAAGTCTTTTTCATATTAACAAAAAGAAAACCCGCACAATTTGTGCGGGTTTTGAACTTCTGTTCCAAACGATTAACGTTTTGAGAACTGGCTTGCTTTACGCGCTTTTTTAAGACCGTATTTACGACGTTCTTTTTCGCGCGGATCGCGAGTCAGGAAGCCAGCTTTTTTCAAAGCCGGACGATATTCAGCGTCAACGTCGAGCAAAGCACGAGCGATACCATGACGGATCGCACCTGCCTGACCGGAAATACCGCCGCCAATAACATTTACGAGTACGTCGTATTTGCCTTTGGTTTCAGTAATTTCAAGCGGTTGGTTAACGATGAGTTCCAATGTTTTCAGACCAAAATAATTGGTCAGCTCACGGCCGTTAATAACGATTTTACCTTCACCCGGAACCAGGCGAACGCGAGCAACTGAAGATTTGCGACGACCAGTCGCACTATAAGTAACTACTGCCATTTACGTTTCCTCCTCCGGATTATCTTACGTTGATTTCTAAAGTTTCAGGTTTTTGAGCTGCATGCGGGTGTTCAGGACCAGCATATACATGCAGTTTAGTGTAGATCTGGCTGCCAAGGCGATTTTTAGGAATCATACCTTTAACTGCGAGTTCTACCATTTTTACCGGGTTCTTAGCGAGCATATCGCCAGCTTTTGTGTAGCTGTCGCCGCCAAGGTAACCGGAATGACGGAAGTAAACTTTTTGAACCAGTTTTTTACCGGTCAAAACTACTTTGTCAGCATTGATTACGATTACATGATCTCCGGTATCCATATGCGGAGTAAAAGTCGGTTTGTGTTTGCCACGAAGGATTTTTGCAACTTCGGCTGCCATGCGGCCAAGAGTTTTATCAGCTGCGTCAACAACGAACCATTTACGTTCGATATTGGACGGATTAGCCATAAAAGATTTCATCCTTATGTCCCTCCCTAAAGTATTTCCTGTTCGATGTAATTTTATCGTTTCTCTCCGGGGCTAGTGGAGATAGGCGTAAAATCACGTATGTATATTGTAACCATCTTGACAATTTTTGTCAAGTAAAATCAGGATTATTTTCTGATTTTTTCAATATCTGCCAGAAAATGCGGTATATAACCAACATAATCTAAATACAGTCCCTGAGGCGGCGCCGGGGCGACCTTAAAATGACGCTTGCCTGCTGCAAATTCACTTTTAAATGCAGCAATACTTTTAGTGCCTTTGCCGACTTCTACCAGATGCCAGACGATATTACGCACCATATGATATAAAAATCCATTACCTTCAATGCAGAATTCCAGTTCTCCCTGCTCTTTTTGCAGCCATTCAGCGCGGTAAATCGTTTTAACAGGCGAACTTTGCACACTGCCGGCCGAACGGAAAAACGAAAAATCATGTGTTCCCAAAAGCAGCTGTGCCGCCTCCTGCATAGCTTCAAGCCGCAGATATTCCCGCATTTGCCAGACATAGTTACGCAGGAAAGGGTCCGCATGTTTATTCTGCACGATACGATAACAATAACGTTTCCAACAAGCGCTGTATCTGGCATGAAAACCTTCGTCAGCTTCCTCAGCCTGCCAAAGAACGATATCCTTCGGCAGGATTCCTGCACAAGCCTTTAAAATATTCTCCAATGGAATAGTACCGCTGGTGGTCAGCGACACAACCTGCCCCCGTGCATGCACACCTGTATCAGTACGTCCAGAACCGGCTGTAACGATTTTTTCGCCGCAGAGCAAGGATAGTTTCTCTTCAAGCACCTGCTGCACTGTAAGGGCATTAGCCTGCTTCTGGAAGCCATGATAATTAGTACCGTCATAAGCCACTGTTAATTTCAGAGTACGCATAACGCGTTCCCCCAGCGAATAAACGCCATCAGACCAATCAAAACAAACACTGTCGCCAATGCCGCATAGTCACGTCCATAATAAACGAGCTCGTGCATACGGCTGCGTCCTTCTCCCCCGCGATAACAACGGGCTTCCATTGCTATCGCCAGATCATCGGCACGTCTGAATGCACTGATAAAAAGAGGTATCAAAAGCGGCAGCATATTTTTGGCTCTTTGCACCAGATTGCCGCTGGAAAAATCAGCTCCGCGTGCGGTCTGTGCCTTCATAATCCTGTCTGTTTCCTCAAGCAGTGTAGGTATAAACCGTAAGGCGATAGTCATCATCATTGCCAGCTCATGCGCTGGTACACCAAAACGTTTAAAAGGGCGCAGCAGAGCCTCAATCCCGTCAGTCAAAACTATTGGTGACGTCGTAAATGTCAGTATCGAAGAAATCAGCAGCAGCAGAATCAGGCGCATCGACATTTTCAGACCCATTTCCAGCCCTTCCTGCGTTACTTTAAAAATTTTCCAGGAAAAAATTACATTTTCACCCTGCCCTGTAAACATATGGATTACCATTGTCAGAACAATAATGATCCACAGCGGCTTTATTGATTTTAAAACCAGCATCAGCGGCAGACGTGATAAAAGAATAATCAAAAATACAAAACCCCAAAGTATTCCATAAGATACGGCTCCTGAGGCCAGAAAAATAGCGACAATGAAAAATAATGTTATCAGTATCTTCGTCCGCGGGTCCAACTTATGAATCAGGGAATTTCCCGGGTAATATTGTCCAAGCGCAATGTCAGTCAGCATTTATTTCAACCCCTTTGCTGTTTTAATCTGCGCTTCCAATGCTTCCGCAGTCATGGTATCCGCCTGGATTTCCATCCCGCGTGCACGCAGTTCATCACTGAGTTTAAAAAGCTGCGGTACGTCCATGCTTACCGCCAAAAGTTCATTTTTATGATTTTGATAAATTTCAGCAGGACTTCCGTCTAAAATGACGCGTCCACCGGAAATAACCAGCAGCCGGTTACTGTAACGGGCTGCTTCTTCCATACTGTGTGTAACTAAAATCACAGCCATCCGGCGTTTTTTATACAAAGCCATGATTTCTGCAAAAACAGCATCACGTGAACGCGGATCAAGTCCGGCAGAAGGTTCGTCTAAAATCAGATAATCAGGATCCATTGCTATTACCCCAGCAATCGCCACGCGGCGCATTTGTCCTCCGGAAAGCTGAAACGGAGACCGGCTGGCAAAGGTTTCAAAATCCAAACCCACAAATCTCATCGCGTCTTGGACCTGCTGCTTAACCTCATTCTCCTGCATCCCCTTATTCCGCGGTCCAAATGCAATATCCTCAAAAACAGTTTCAGCAAAAATCTGATGTTCAGGATATTGGAAAACCATACCAACCTGGTGTCTTGCTTTTTTTACGGCTTCACCTTTGCCGCTGATATCCAGTCCATCAATCGTTACTTTACCTGCCGACGGTTTTAAAAGACCATTCAGATGCTGCACTAAAGTCGATTTTCCGCTGCCGGTATGCCCGATCACAGCAACAAACTCTCCTTTGTCCACAGTCAGCGAAACACCTTGCAGCGCTTTGCGTTCGTAGGGTGTTTTAGCCATATATGTAAATTCTACGTTTTCTAATGTTATCGGCATATGCTTTCAGCCAACTCCTCATTTGTAATAATTCCCTGCTGTAAATTCAGACCGCTTTGCCGCAAATCATCGGCAATTTTAGCAGCTAAAGGCGCTTCTAAGCCTAAAGCATATAACTCTCGTACATGACTGAACACCTCTTTCGGCGTCCCCTGCATTTTGAGCTTGCCCTCTCCCATAACAATGATTCTGTCAGCCTGCAGCGCCTCTTCCATATAATGAGTTATATAAACCACGGTAATGCCTTTTTCCCGGTTCAATTTTTTGACAGTAGTTACTATTTCTTTGCGTCCCTGTGGATCGAGCATAGCCGTCGGTTCATCTAAAACAATACACTTGGGTTCCAATGCTAAAACACCTGCGATCGCCACGCGCTGTTTTTGACCGCCGGAAAGCAGATGCGGAGCATGCTTGGCATAATCACTCATACCTACTGCCGCCAGCGCAGCATCCACTCTTGTTCTTATTTCTGCCGTCGGCACCCCTATATTTTCCGGTCCAAAGGCAACGTCTTCCTCGACAATTGCCGCCACGATCTGATTATCAGGATTTTGAAACACCATCCCCACATGCTGGCGAATATCCCAAAGATTTTCTTCTACCGTAGTATCCATACCCTCGATCAGGCACACACCTTCACTTGGCCTCTGCAAAGCGTTAAAATGACGCGCTAAAGTACTTTTACCACTGCCATTGGCACCAATAACAGCAACAAATTCACCTTGTCTTATTTCTAAATTGATCCCATCCAAAGCCTTTATTTCTTTATTTTCACTGTCTGTATAGACATGTGTTAAATTTTTTACTTCAATTATAGTTTGCATGGCAAACCTCCGCTTAATTCAGTACCTTTATATTATATTATTCCAGCCAAGGTACGTCAACCGCTTCAAGCACACTTGGTTAACTTTACAAAAATAAGACCCGGAAAAGTCCGGATCTTATTTTCAAACTTTCTTATTCTCTAATTTACAGCTTCAGCATTTGAAACAAGGCTATTTTCACCTTACTGCAGCTTCCATAAACTGATGCTGATATACATATATGTATAAAAAGGATCTCTCAGAAGTATCTTTCAATTCTATAGCAAAGCAAATTTTTCGCTTTCAAAAATTGCTTTCATACGGCACAGGCAAAAAGGATGCCCTGCAGGATCAAACATCACACGCCATTCTTCAGAAAACTGTTCAGATGCCATTGTTGCTCCGCAGTTAATCGCATGCTGAACCGCCTCTTCCAAATCATTGACTGCAAAGTCCAAATGTGCCATCTGCTGCTGTACTCCCGGTTCTTCCGGCCACACAGGCGGACAGTACTCTGAATTTCGCTGAAAAAGTATTCCCGGATAAGCTCCATGGGACATTCCAGGTGCTCCTACACAGGCCCAGTTCTCATCATAAAAAGGGATTTCCCAATTTAGCAGCTCTGCATAGAATTTAGCCAATGCATAAGGGTCTATGCAATCCATTGTGAAAGAATACATTTTGATTTTCAATTCTTTCTCCATTTTTAATCCTCCCAATACAAGATGATTTTCTTATTATTTATCAGCCTTCATCCAGCTGCGCATCAGCTGTACTTCACGCCAGCCTAAATATGCAGCCAGGACAGCAGCCGCAAAATCTGCTGTCATACCTGCATACATAACGCCGTTAATACCATAAAACAAAGGCAGTATGACAATCAGCGGCAGTAAAAAAATAATCTGCCTGGTCAGTGAAAGAACGATACCTTTAGTTGCTTTACCAATGGACGTAAAAAAATTGGAAGAAATCGGCTGGATACAATCCAAAAAGGTGAAGAACAAATAAATTCTGAAATATTCCTCCGCAAATTGATAATAAGCTTCTGAGCCTTTACCGAAGAAACCAATGATCTGCCGCGGGAAAAGTTGAAAACAGGCAAAAGCAATAATGGATACTACCGTTCCTATCAGCAGCGTTAAGCGGTAAGCTTCTATAACACGTCCGTATTTTTTTGCGCCGTAATTAAAACTGACTATTGGCTGCAGCCCCTGTGACAAACCAATAATGATTGAAAAATAAATCATATTTACTTTCGTAATGATCCCTGAACAGGCCAAAGGTATCTCACTGCCGTATATTGAATCTGCGCCATAATGAGTCAAAGTATTGTTTAATGTTATTTGCACTACCATAATCGCAAATTGATTAAAACAGCTGGCAGCGCCAAGTGCTGAGATCAAACGGGAACGTTCCCAGTTCGGCAGCAAATTGTTTTTAGACAACGGCAGAGTCTTGAACTTTCTTAAATATCCAGCGACCATAAGCCCCGACACAACTTGCCCGATAACAGTTGCAGATGCTGAGCCGGCAATACCCCAATCCATTACAAAAACAAACAGCGGGTTGAGAATCAAATTGATAAAAGCGCCGGTCAGCATACAAATCATCGAATACTTAGGACTGCCGTCAGCGCGCACTAAAGTGCTGCCCCCCGTCCCCAAAATCAAAAACGGGAACCCAAGACAATTAATTCCCGCAAAAATAAGCGCATATTTTAAAACAATATCCGTTGCGCCAAAAGCGATCATCAAAGGTTTTAAAAATACCAGTACAAATACCGCCAGCGCTACACCACTGCCGACAAGCAGCGTTATGGCATTACCAATATATTTAGCCGCTTCCTCGCGTTTACCTGCCCCAAGTTTCAAATTGAAATTAGACGCACCGCCAACGCCAAAAAGCAGCCCTAACGCAGTACATACCGTAGTTAACGGCAAAGCGACATTAGTAGCCGCATTACCGTACATCCCAACGCTGCGCCCGATAAAAAACTGATCAACAATATTATATAAGGCTCCTACCAGCATAGCTATAATACTTGGCAAAGCAAAATCATGTAAAAGTCTGCTTATTTTTTCACTTCCAAGTGGATTTTCTTCATTTACCTTCATAAATTATTCCTCACATATTTCTAACTTTTTCTCATATAATTATTATACATCTTTTTTATCCTGTATTGCTAATGCCACTTGTGAATTAACTGTGTCCCTTCGGGAATTTCCCACTAATAATAATAAAAAAACCAGGAACAAAAGTTCCTGGTTTTCATGCTTATTCTTAAACAAGCTCGATAATTGCCATTTCAGCAGCGTCACCGCGACGAGGACCTACTCTGTAAATACGAGTAAAGCCGCCTTGTCTTTCTGCATATTTCGGAGCGATTTCATCAAAAAGCTTTCTGGTAGCTTCTTCATCGACGAGAACTGCAAGAACTTGACGACGGGCATGCAAGTCGCCTTGTTTTGCCAAAGTAATCAATTTGGCTACATGGCTGCTAACTTCCTTAGCTTTAGTCACAGTAGTTTCAATTCTCTCGTGTTTGATGAAGGAGCTCAAAATGCTGCGAAACAAAGCTTTACGGTTGCTGGAATTACGGCCCAGTTTTCTGTATGCCATTCGTTTCCGACCCCCTTCTTATTCTTCGTCACTATTGCGTAAAGCCAGTCCCAAATCGGCTAATTTTTTCTTAACCTCATCGAGGGATTTACGACCTAAGTTACGTACTTTCATCATGTCTTCTTCGGTCTTTTGAACCAGTTCATCGACAGTATTGATACCGGCACGTCTCAAGCAGTTGTTGGAACGTACGGACAAATCAAGATCATCGATGGAAACGGAACCAGGACCTGCTTGGACAGGCTCCTCGACCGGAGCGGTCTCAGAACTGCCAACTACGGTGACCATACTGCTGGAAGCAGCGGTACCGGTTTGGAACAACTTCAGGTAATCAATCATGATACTGGATGCCATGCTGATTGCTTCGTCCGGCTCAACGCTTCCGTCTGTCCAAACTTCCAAAGTCAGCTTGTCATAATTGGTAACGTTACCAACACGAGTATCGGTAACACCAAATTTTACTCTCGTAATCGGAGAATAAATGGAATCCACAGGAATCATACCAATCGGTTGATCAGGGCGTTTGTTCTTATCAGCAGGAACATAGCCCAGCCCCTTGTCGATGGCAATCTCCATATTGAGTTTCGCATCTTTGTCCAAGGTAGCAATATGCAGCTCAGGATTCAAAATCTCTACGTCGGCATCAACAAGGATGTCTGCTGCAGTAACTTCTTGCTCACCGCTGCATTCGATACGTAAAGTTTTTGGTTCTTCACTGCTTACTTTAAGGCAAAGAGCCTTGATGTTGAGGATAATATCCGCAACATCTTCTCTTACGCCTGGAATTGTAGAGAATTCGTGCAGCACGCCGTCAATTTTAACAGCTGTAACCGCAGCACCGGGTAAAGAAGAAAGCAATACTCTGCGAAGGCTGTTGCCCAGCGTGATACCGTAGCCTCTTTCCAACGGTTCCCATACAAATTTGCCATAACGGCCGTCATCGCTGATCTCAGCGGTGACCATTTTAGGTTTTTCTATTTCGATCATGCGGAAAGCCTCCTTCTCGTGCGTATTACCACAATACGCCTAATGTTGGGTGGCAGATGTTCAACTAATTATTTAGAGTACAACTCAACGATGAGATGTTCTTCGATAGGAACATCGATTTCCTCACGGGTCGGGAAACGATCAACTTTACCACTCAAGCTTTGAGCATCGAGAACGAGCCAAGCAGGAGTAGTTTTGGAAGCCAGGGTTTCAGCCATACCTTTGAAGTATTCTTTACCACGGCTGTTTTCCATAACGCTGATAACGTCGCCGGCTTTTACCAAAGCGGAAGCGATATCAAGACGTTTGCCGTTAACAGCGATATGACCATGAGTTACCAATTGACGAGCTTGGCTGCGGCTATCGGCCAGGCCAAGACGGTAAACTACATTGTCCATTCTTCTTTCCAGAAGAACGAGCAGGTTTTCACCTGTAATACCTTTTTGTTTTTCGGCTTTAACGAAGGTATTATGGAATTGACGTTCTAACATACCGTAAATACGGCGTGCTTTTTGTTTTTCACGTAACTGAATACCGTACTCAGATACTTTTTTGCGTGCTTGACCATGCTGACCAGGAGCATAGGAACGAACAGCAAAAGCGCATTTGTCGCTGTAGCATCTGTCACCTTTAAGAAACAGTTTTGCGCCTTCACGACGGCATTGACGGCATACAGCCTCAGTATATCTTGCCATTTAGCGGGTACACCTCCAATAAATTAAACTCTTCTACGTTTCGGCGGACGGCAGCCGTTGTGAGGAATCGGAGTAACGTCTTTAATGGAGTTAACTTCGAGACCTGCAGCCTGAAGAGCACGAATAGCTGCTTCACGACCAGCGCCGGGGCCTTTAACGAATACTTCAACTTGTTTCAAGCCATGTTCCATTGCAGCTTTAGTTGCTTCTTCAGCAGCCATCTGAGCAGCAAACGGAGTGCTTTTACGGGAACCGCGGAAGCCTAAGCCACCGGCAGATGCCCAGCTGAGTACATTACCGTTCATATCGGCAATAGTAACGATAGTATTATTGAAAGTGGAACGAATATGAGCTACGCCACTTTCGATATTTTTACTTACTTTCTTTTTGTTGCGAACAACTTTTTTACCAGCCACTCGTTTATCCCTCCCTCACTGATTATTTCTTCTTACCTGCAATAGTACGTTTCGGACCTTTGCGAGTACGAGCATTGTTTTTGGTATTTTGACCACGAACGGGCAAACCCATACGATGTCTGCGGCCGCGATAGCTACCAATTTCAATCAGGCGTTTTATATTGAGGGATTCCTCACGGCGGAGGTCACCTTCTACTTTATAATCACCATCGATAGTTTCACGAAGTTTTGCAACTTCTTCCTCTGTCAGATCGCGAACGCGGGTATCAGGATTGATACCGGTTTTGCTCAGGATCTCACGAGACAGGGTAAGACCGATGCCATAAATGTACGGCAGTGCGTATTCAATACGTTTGTCTCTAGGTAAATCGACACCAGCAATACGTGCCATTAACGCTGCACCTCCTTCTTAGCCTTGTTTTTGTTTATGTTTCGGGTTTTCGCAAATTACCATTACATGGCCTTTGCGTTTAATGACTTTGCATTTTTCACATATTGGTTTAACAGACGGTCTGACTTTCATATTTTAAACCTCCTCTTGCCTGTCTTTGGTTATTTGAACCGATAAGTAATTCTTCCACGACTTAAATCGTACGGAGTAAGCTCGACAGTAACCCTATCGCCAGGCAAAATTTTGATGAAGTTCATACGTATCTTACCGGATATGTGTGCCAGAATCACATGACCGTTTTCCAATTTAACTTGGAACATGGCGTTCGGTAGGGATTCTAAGATTGTGCCTTCAACTTCAATTACGTCTTGTTTGGACACAGCGTTTTACCTCCTTACTTCAGCGCCCCGAGACTAGCTTTAACATCAGCGTAAACTTTGCCGATTTCCTGCAGGCCATCGATTTCATGATATACGCCTTGTTTTTTGTAGTACTCGATCAACGGTTCCGTTTGCGAATGATATGCATGCAAACGATTTTTTACAGTTTCTTCTTTATCGTCGTCACGTTGATACAACGCGCCGCCGCATTTATCGCACATACCTTCCACCTTACTGGGATTGTATTCTACATGATATGTAGCGCCGCAGGCCTTGCAGATACGTCTGCCGGTGACCCTGCCTACAAGCTCAGCGTCAGGAACTACGATATTAACCACACCGGTCAATTTAATGCCCAGATCAGTTAAAATGCCGTCGAGGGCAACAGCCTGCTCTTCGGTTCTTGGAAATCCATCCAAGATAAATCCATTGGCACATTCAGGTTTGGCTAAGCCTTCCCGAACAATACCGATGGTAACGACGTCGGGCACGAGGCCACCGGCGTCCATGTATCTTTTTGCCTCTTTACCTAATTCTGTGCCTTGCTTAACAGCTGCACGGAACATATCACCAGTAGAGATATGCGGAATTTTGTATTCAGCAATGAGTTTTTCTGCTTGAGTGCCTTTACCGGCACCCGGAGGTCCCATCAAAAGAATATACATTCTAATCTTCCTCCTATTTCATAAAGCCCTGGTAATGACGCATCAAAACCAAAGACTCTACTTGTTTCATTGTATCCAATGCAACACCGACTACGATCAAAAGGGCCGTACCACCGAAATAGATACCCTCTATACCGGTGATCCAACCAACAACATTCGGCATCAGAGCAATCAATGCGAGAAAGATTGCGCCGGCCAGAGTGATTCTGGACATGATTTTATCCAAGTAATCAGTTGTCGGTTTGCCAGGACGCAGTCCGGGAATAAAACCGCCATATTTTTTGATATTATCCGACATTTCAGCTATATTCACGCTTACTGCGGTATAGAAGTAAGTGAAGAATAAAATCATCAATACATACAAAGTAGTTTGAAGAGGAGTACCCCATGCAAACCAGCCTGCAACAGTTTTTACCCAAGGAATGTCTACAAACTGGCCAATCGTAACCGGAAACATCAGCACGGAGGATGCAAAGATGATCGGAATTACGCCTGCCTGGTTGACCTTTAAAGGAATGTAGCTGGTGTGACCACCGTACATTTTACGGCCAACAACACGTTTTGCATATTGAACCGGGATTTTGCGAATACCTTGAGAGATCGCTACAACAAAGACAATCATCGCCAAAGCTATCACCGCGAACAAAATCACGTTCAGAATGTTAACCGTGCCGGCTTGCAGATATTGGAAAATAACATGCATTCCATCAGGAAGTCTGGAAACGATACCAGCAAAGATGATCAGCGAGATACCGTTACCGATACCTTTAGACGTAATCTGTTCACCGATCCACATCAAAAATACCGTACCAGCAGTTAAACTGATCGCAATCAACAGAATCGACATGATCCCGGGGTTATTGATTGCCGATCTCAGACCATAAGCCATACCTAAAGCCTGGATAAAACCAAGCAGAACTGTACCGCCGCGAGTCAGCTGAGTAACCTTTTTCTGACCTTCCACACCTTCTTTGGACCATTGTTCTAATGTAGGAACAACGACCTTTAATAATTGAAGGATAATGGACGCATTGATATATGGAGTAATACTCATAGCAAAAATTGAGAATTTGCTCAAGGCGCCGCCGGAGAACATATCAAGCAGGCCAAACAAATTACCGCTTTGGAAAAGCTGCTCGATCATGGCTACGTTAACGCCAGGAACAGGGATATGTGTTCCAGCCCGAAAAACGATGAACATGGCGAGAGTAAATACAACTTTTTGCCTGAGTTCCGTAATTCTGAAAATATTAGCGAGGGCTGCGAACACTTAGATCACCTCTACTTTTCCGCCGGCAGCAATAATTTTTTCTTCAGCAGATTTGCTGAAACCCATAGCTTGAACCGTGAGCTTTTTAGTAAGCTCGCCGTTGCCGAGGATACGAACACCATCACGAATGTTTTTGATCATTCCGTGTTCGATCAGCATTACAGGTTCAACTACTGTGCCGTCTTCAAAGCAATTGAGACTACCAACATTGATTTCGACATAATTCATGCCAAATCTATTATAGAATCCACGTTTAGGCAAACGCAGATACAAAGGTTTTTGACCACCTTCAAAACCAGGACGTTTTACGCCGCCGGAGCGGGATTTTTGTCCTTTTTGACCTTTGCCAGATGTTTTACCAAGTCCGGAACCGAGACCACGGCCAACGCGAACGGAGGCTCTTTTAGATCCCGGAGCGGGAGATAATTCATGCAAATTCATCTGTAGCACACCTCCTTGTTTTAAGCTTCAACTTTTTCAACTTTCACAAGATGTTCAACTTTGTGAATCATACCGCGAATAGTCGGGGTGTCGTTTTTAACAACAGTAGAATTGATTTTTCCTAAGCCCAGAGCCTTTACGGTTGCGCGTTGATCCTGCGGGTAACCGATCAAGCTACGGGTCAGCGTGATTTTAACTTGTTCCATCATGCTACCTCCTTAGCCAAGTAATTCTTGTACGGTTTTTCCGCGCAGAGCTGCAACAGCTTCAGCACTTTTCAGGGATTTTAAACCTTCCAAAGTTGCACGAACAACATTGTTAGGGTTATTAGAACCTTGACATTTGGTCAAGATATCACGTACGCCTGCCAATTCAAGTACGGCACGAACAGGGCCGCCGGCAATAACGCCGGTACCTTCTGCAGCCGGTTTCAAGAACACACGGCCTGCGCCGAACACACCAATGATTTCATGAGGAATGGAAGTGCCAACCATAGGAACAGTAATCAGGTTCTTTTTAGCATCTTCAACGCCTTTGCGGATAGCTTCCGGAACTTCGGCAGCTTTACCAAGGCCCATACCAACATGACCGTTTTCGTCACCAACTACAACGAGTGCGGAGAAGGAGAAACGACGTCCGCCTTTAACAACCTTTGCAACGCGGTTGATGAATACGACTTTCTCTTTTAAGTCGCTTTCTTGTTTTTCGAAATTCGCCACTTTTATTCCTCCTTCTATTAGAATTGCAGTCCAGCTTCACGAGCCGCGTCTGCCAGTGCAGCAACACGACCGGTGTACAGGTAACCGCCACGATCAAATACAACTTCTTTAATTCCTTTAGCCAAAGCTTTTTCAGCAATAGCCTTGCCAACTGCTTTAGCAGCTTCAGTATTGCCGCCGTAGTTAGCTTTCAAGTCTTTCTCAACAGTGCTGGCAGCAACAATCGTTTCGCCTGTTACATCGTTAATCACTTGTGCATAAATATTGGACAAGGAACGATATACATTCAAACGAGGTTTTTCTGCCGTACCGATAATATATTGACGAGAACGGAGATGACGTTTTTGACGTTTCTCATTTTTATCAACTCTGTTAAGCAAGAGTTTCACTCCCTTCTTTTAGAAATTACTTCTTGCCTTTAGCGCCAGCTTTACCCATCTTACGACGAACGTATTCGCCTTCATAACGAATACCTTTGCCTTTATAGGGTTCAGGCGGACGCAGAGTGCGGATTTCAGCTGCAACTGCGCCGACTTTTTCTTTGTCTGCGCCGCTGACAACGATTTTGTTAGGAGCCGGAACTTCAAAAGTAATACCTGCAGGCGGCTCTTTTACTACCGGATGAGAGAACCCGAGAGTAAAGTTGATGTTATTGCCTTGTTTAGCGGCACGATAGCCGACACCGGCAATTTCTAAAGATTTGCTGAAACCGGTGGTTACACCGACAACCATGTTGTTGATCAGAGTACGGGAAAGACCGTGCATGGAACGATGAGTTTTTTCATCACTCGGACGTTCAACAGTCAGTACGCCGTTTTCCAGAGTCAATTTCATATCTTTATTGATTTGGCGAGATAATTCGCCTTTGGGACCTTTAACGGTAACCAAATTATTTTCAATAGTAACTGTAACGTTAGCGGGTACAGTAATTGGTTGTTTACCAATTCTAGACACTTATGAGCACCTCCTATCTTTCAAGTATTACCAGACGTATGCCAGCACTTCTCCACCGAGACCAGCCTTACGGGCAGCTTTATCGGTCATCAGGCCTTGAGAAGTGGAGATCACTGCGATACCGAGACCACCGAGGACTCTGGGCAGCTGATCTTTTTGAGAGTATACTCTCAAGCCGGGCTTAGAAATACGTTTGATACCGGAAATAACTTTTTCCTTATTAGCACCGTATTTCAGGCTGACGCGGATAACATTTTGTTTGCTATCGGCAATTACTTCAAAATCTTTAATGAAACCTTCAGCTTTCAAAATCTCAGCAATAGCTACTTTGATTTTGGAGCCGGGGATTTCAACTTTATCGTGATGAACCGAGTTTGCGTTACGAATACGGGTAAGCATATCGGCAATCGGGTCAGTCATTACCATACTTAAATACCCTCCTTCCTAATTTGCTGTTTTACCAGCTAGCTTTGGTTACTCCCGGAATAGCGCCTTGGTAGCTGTATTCACGGAAGCAGATACGGCAGAGACCGAATTTACGCATATAGCCATGTGGTCTGCCGCAAACCTTGCAGCGATTATAACGGCGAACTTCAAATTTCGGCTCATTTTTCCATTTTTCAATCAGGGCTTTTTTAGCCAAGGTATTCCCTCCTCACTTATGCGCTGAACGGCATTCCGAGGAGTCTGAGTAATTCTCTGGCTTCCTCGTCAGTCTTAGCGGTAGTAACAATGATGATATCCATTCCACGGACTTTATCGATCTTATCATATTCAATTTCCGGGAAAATCAATTGTTCTTTCATGCCCAATGCGTAGTTGCCACGGCCGTCAAAAGCGGTGGGATTTACGCCGCGAAAATCGCGTACACGCGGAAGAGCAATGTTCATCAACTTATCAAGGAAGTAATACATGCGGTCACCGCGCAGGGTAACTTTGGTACCGATCGGCATCCCTTGACGCAATTTAAAAGCTGCAATGGATTTTTTAGCTTTAGTGATGACTGGTCTTTGACCAGCGATCAAAGTCAGATCTGCAACAGCAGAATCTAATGCCTTGCTGTTAGCTACAGCTTCACCGATACCCATATTGATGACAACTTTTTCGATTTTAGGGATTTCCATAACATTTTTATAGTTGAATTTATCCATCATGCCTTTAACAGCTTCGGACAAATACTTTTCTTGCAATCTTGTTTTTGCCATTCAAAATTTCCTCCTTTCCCGGAATCTTATTTATCAATTACTTCGCCGCATTTTTTGCAGGTTCTTACGAAGCTGCCGGAAACTGCGGTCTTTTTAATACGAGTAGCTTTTTTACAAGCCGGGCATACTAACATTACTTTGGAAGAAGCAATAGCAGCTTCTTTAGTAATGATGCCGCCTTGGGGATTAGCCTGAGACGGTTTTGTATGGCGTTTTACTTTATTTACGCCTTCAACGACTACTTTAGCTTTTTTAGGCAGAGCTTCAATGATCTTTCCTTCTTTGCCTTTATCTTTGCCGGACAAAACCAAAACGGTATCGCCTTTTTTTACATGCATTTTGATTGCTGCAGTCATTTCAGGAACACCTCCTTATGTGCATTATCAGATTTCTTACAGCACTTCCGGTGCCAGAGAAATGATTTTCATGAAATCTTTATCGCGAAGTTCACGAGCAACAGGCCCGAAAATACGGGTGCCGCGCGGGCTCTTATCATCTTTAATTACAACTGCTGCGTTTTCGTCGAAGCGGATATAAGAACCGTCCGGACGACGAACGCCCTTTGCAGAACGAACAACAACTGCTTTTACTACGTCACCTTTTTTTACAACGCCACCGGGTGATGCATCTTTAACAGCGCATACGATAACGTCACCAATGTTAGCATATTTACGGTAAGAACCGCCCAATACGCGAATGCACATAACTTTCTTAGCGCCAGTATTGTCACCAACATTAAGAATGGTTTGTTGTTGTATCATGGTTTTCCCTCCCTTGCCAATTTATCCGATCGGCAATATCTTATTTTGCACGCTCTAAAATTTCAATAACACGCCAGCATTTATCTTTGGAAAGCGGACGAGTTTGCATAATTTGAACTACGTCGCCAATATGCGCTTCGTTATTTTCATCATGAGCTTTGAATTTGATAGTATGTTTTACACCTTTTTTGTAAAGCGGATGTTGAACAAAACGCTCAATAGCAACTACAACAGTTTTCTGCATTTTGTCGCTTACTACTTTACCGATACGGGTAACACGTGCGTTTCTTTCTTCGGTCACGACTGTTTCCTCCTTCTTCATACTTCAAACACACTCAGGCATTTAACTCGCGTTGACGCTGAATGGTCTTGATGCGGGCAATAGACTTTTTGACTTCGCGAATTTTCATCGGATTCTCACATTGTCCGGTTGCCATTTGAAAACGCAGGTTGAAGAGTTCTTCTTTCAAACCAGCCAATTTGCTGTCCAACTCAGAAGCAGACATTTCACGAATTTCTGTTGTTTTCATTAAGCTTCACCACCCTTTTCTTGTGCGGCAGCTTCGGCTTCTTGCTGTGCGCGGGTCACAAATTTGCATTTGATCGGCAATTTGTGGCTAGCAAGACGCATAGCTTCTTTAGCGATCTCTTCGCTAACTCCGTTCATTTCGAACATAACACGACCGGGTTTAACTACTGCTACCCAATATTCAGGTGAACCTTTACCACTACCCATACGAGTTTCAGCCGGTTTTGCAGTGATCGGTTTGTCCGGGAAAATTTGAATCCATACTTGACCGCCACGTTTAATATAACGTGTCATTGCGATACGAGCTGCTTCGATTTGACGATTGGTGATCCATGCGGGTTCCAATGCTACCAAGCCATACTCGCCATGAGCGATTTTGTTACCGCGCATTGCACGACCAGTCATACGGCCTCTATGTTGTTTACGATGTTTAACTCTCTTCGGTAATAACATTAGTTTATGCCTCCTTCACCGGAGCAGCTTGCGCTACTTCTTTGCTTTCAGGAAGGACTTCACCTTTGTAAATCCATACCTTTACGCCAATACGGCCATAAGTGGTATGAGCTTCTGCTGTGCCATAATCAATATCAGCACGCAGAGTATGCAGAGGAATGCTGCCTTCACGATAGCTTTCGCTGCGAGCTATTTCAGCACCGCCCAGACGACCGCCAACCTGAACTTTAATACCTTTAGCGCCCATGCGCATGGTACGGCCAACACATTGTTTCATTGCACGGCGGAAAGCGATACGGCGTTCCAATTGAGATGCAATGTTCTCTGCAACCAAAGTTGCGTCCATATCCGGGGTTTTTACCTCAACGATGTTGATATCAATTACGCTGTCGGTCATTTTTTTCAAGTCATTTTTCAGCAATTCAATGTTGCTGCCCTGACGACCGATTACCATACCAGGTTTAGCAGTATGGATAGAGATGCGGGCTCTATTCGAAGCGCGTTCGATTTCTACTTTAGAGATACCGGACAAGAACAGTTTTTCTTTAATGAATTCACGAATTTTAATATCTTCTAATAAGAATTTCTCATAGTCTTTGTCAGCATACCATTTGGAATCCCAATCTTTGATAATACCTACGCGGAGACCATGCGGATTAACTTTTTGACCCACTATCTTTTCCCTCCTTTTTCCGGGATATTATTTTTCTTTAACAGCAACGGTTACGTGGCTAGAACGTTTTAAGATTTTGAACGCTTGCCCACGGGAACGCGGATGGATTCTTTTCATGGTCGGACCTTGATCTATAAAGCAGGAAGATACGATCAGATTATCCACATTCATATCATAGTTATGTTCAGCGTTTGCAACTGCACTGCGCAGTACTTTTTCGATAACCTCAGAACCAACCTTAGGGGTATGTTTGAGGATCGCGAATGCTTCACCCACAGCTTTGCCGCGGATAAGATCAATCACGATACGCAACTTGCGCGGCGCGATGCGAACATATCTTGCAATAGCTTTTGCTTCCATGTTATTTTGCCCCCTTTCCCCTTATTTTAAAGATGTACTCTTATCGGCATGGCCTTTATAAGTACGCGTAGGAGCAAATTCTCCTAGTTTGTGGCCTACCATATCTTCAGTGATAAATACAGGCACATGTTTACGTCCATCATGAACAGCAATAGTATGGCCCAAGAAATCCGGAAGAATAGTGGAGCTGCGAGACCATGTTTTTACGACTTTTTTATCGTTAGAAGCGTTCAGCGCTTCAATCTTCTTTTGAAGACTTGCATGGACATACGGTCCTTTTTTGATTGATCTGGACACTAGGTTAGCCTCCTTTCTCTATCCTTATAATTATTTCGTTCTACGTTTTACGATTAATTTGCTAGAAGCTTTTTTCTCTTTTCGGGTACGAGTACCAAATGCGCATTTACCCCAAGGAGTAACAGGACGTTTACGTCCAACAGGAGAATGACCTTCACCACCACCATGCGGATGGTCATTCGGGTTCATTACAACACCGCGGTTAGCCGGGCGAATACCGAGCCAACGAGAACGGCCTGCTTTACCGATGCAGATATTTTCAGCGTCGATATTGCCAACTTGTCCAATAGTGGCGCGGCAGTTGATATGCACTTTACGGATCTCACCGGAAGGGAGACGAAGCAGAGCATAATCGCCTTCTTTAGCCATCAACTGAGCAGAAGTACCAGCACCGCGGGCAATTTGACCGCCTTTGCCAATTTTAAGCTCAACATTGTGAACCATAGTACCAAGCGGCATATTTTTCAAAGGCAGGCAGTTGCCGATTTTGATATCAGCATCAGGTCCGCTTTCAATAACATCGCCTACTTTAAGGTCTAAAGGAGCGAGGATATAACGTTTTTCGCCATCAGCATAGTTTACTAAAGCGATACGTGCATTACGGTTAGGATCGTATTCGATGGTAGCAACACGAGCCGGAACACCGTCTTTATTGCGTTTAAAATCGATGATACGATATTGTCTTTTATTACCGCCGCCTTGATGACGAACAGTCATTTTGCCGGTGTTATTACGACCTGCATGTTTTTGCAGTTTTTCAACCAGCGGACGGTAAGGCTTATCAGTTGTAATCTCTTCGAAGGTAGACACTGTAATGAAGCGTCTCGAAGGAGAATACGGATTAAAGCTTTTAATAGCCATTTAATTTGCCTCCTTATTACGTCAAATTACATTCCTTCGAAAAGGGGAATCGTATTGCCTTCAGCAAGTTTCACGATTGCTTTCTTATAATCGGAACGTTTGCCAACGTATTTACCCATGCGTTTGGTTTTGCCAAATACGCGGACAGTATTTACGTTTAACACTTTTACTTTGAAAATTTGTTCAACTGCCTGGCGGATTTCCACTTTGTTGGCAGTCAAAGGAACTTGGAAAGTGTATTTGTTGTCTTGAAGCATTACGGAAGTTTTTTCAGTAATGATCGGACGGAGTAAAATATCGCGAGGGTTAGCAGCCATTATGCGAGCACCTCCTCAATTTTAGCTACAGCGTCTTTTGCTAAGAACACTTTATTGTTATGAAGCAGATCAAAGCAGTTCAGGCAACCGTTAGAAAGTGCAGTGACTTTCGGAATGTTGCGTGAAGACAGCTCAACATTTTCATTAGAACCGTCAGTGATGAGTAAAGCCTTTTTATCAGCTGCATCAAAAGCAGACAGCATAGTTACAACATTTTTAGTTTTAGGAGCATCAAAGCTCAAGCCCTCAACAACGATAAGTTCACCGGCAGCAACTTTTGCAGACAATGCACAACGAATTGCCAAACGGCGAGCTTTACGGGGCATTTTTTTCGCATAACTGCGAGGTTGGGGACCAAAAGTGGTACCACCACCTACCCAAATCGGAGAACGGGTAGAACCGCTGCGAGCGCGGCCGGTGCCTTTTTGTCTCCACGGTTTACGACCGCCGCCGCGAACCATACCGCGGGTTTTGGTAGCAGAAGTGCCTTGACGTTCAGCAGCCTGTTGCATAACAATTGCTTGATGTACAACAGCTTCATTAAATTCAACGCCAAACACGAGATCATTCAATTCTATTTCTTCACCGGTAGCTTGACCGGAGATGTTATATACTGATAACTTCGGCATTAGAAGCATCCTCCTTTCTTTCGCTTACGCTCTTATTTATTAGGTTTTACTGTTTCTTTGATTACAACAAAAGAACCAGCGGCACCAGGAATGGAGCCTTTGACCAAAATAAGATTACGTTCAACATCAACTTTAGCAACAGTCAAACGTTGAACAGTTACTTGTGCATTACCCATACGGCCAGGCAATTTTTTGCCTTTGATAACTCTACCGCCAGGACCGGAATGCATAGGACCCATGGAACCAGGTTCACGATGGGATTTGGAACCGTGCTTCATAGGACCACGAGCGAAATTGTGGCGCTTAATAGTGCCTGCAAAGCCTTTACCGCGGGAAATACCAGTTGCATCAATCAGTTCTCCAGCAGCAAAAATGTCAGCAGTGATTTGTTGGCCGACTGTATATTCAGAAGGAGCAGACAACCGCAATTCTTTGACAAATTTAACCGGAGTTACACCGGCTTTGTCAAAATGGCCTTTCATTGGTCTGGTCATATGTTTTTCTTTAATTTCACCAAAGCCAAGTTGAACAGCATTATAACCGTCTGTTTCTTCGGTTTTATTTTGAACAACAACACAAGGTCCTGCTTCTACAACAGTAACAGGGATCAATCTGCCGTCAGCTTCAAAAATTTGGGTCATACCAATTTTCTTGCCTAAGATTCCTTTAGCCATTATTGCACCTCCTCCTTACAGTTTAATCTCGATGTCTACGCCGGCAGGAAGGTCAAGACGCATTAAAGCATCAACGGTCTTCGCAGTCGGTTCCAGAATGTCTACAAGTCTTTTGTGGGTACGCATCTCGAATTGTTCACGAGAATCCTTGTTTACATGAGGGGAACGCAGAATCGTATAGATATTTTTTTCAGTAGGAAGCGGAATAGGGCCGGAAACCTGAGCACCGGTACGTTTCGCAGTTTCTACAATTTTTGCAGCACTTTGATCAAGCGCTTTGTGATCATACGCTTTTAAGCGTATTCTGATTTTCTGTGATTTTGACATTAAAATTTTTCCTCCTAATCGCCCAGTTTCTAAGAACGGACATACTCCGTGAAAATCTCCCTGTCTAGCAGGCAAGCAACCTCTCACATCATCGCAGGGCCATGCAAATAAACATAAGTAAATGAGGGGCTTTTATTAGCCCCTCATTCGGGATCTAATTAAAGATTATTCATTGATACCAGCAACAACGCCAGCGCCAACAGTACGGCCGCCTTCGCGAATTGCAAAACGCAGACCAGGCTCGATTGCGATCGGGGTGATCAGCTCTACGTCCATGGTTACGTTATCGCCAGGCATTACCATCTCAATACCTTCCGGTAATTCAGTTACGCCGGTTACGTCTGTTGTTCTGAAATAGAACTGCGGACGATAGCCGTTGAAGAACGGTGTATGACGGCCGCCTTCTTCTTTCGTCAGTACATATACTTCTGCTTTGAATTTTGTGTGCGGATGGATGCTGCCGGGTTTTGCAAGTACTTGACCGCGTTCGATATCTTTACGGTCTACACCACGCAGCAGGCAGCCGATGTTGTCTCCTGCTACTGCTTCGTCCAGTAATTTACGGAACATTTCTACGCCCGTTACTACTGTTGCTTTTTTCTCTTCTGTCATTCCTACGATCTCAATATTGTCGCCTACTTTGATGATACCACGTTCTACACGGCCTGTTGCTACTGTGCCACGGCCGGTAATTGTGAATACGTCTTCTACAGGCATCAGGAACGGTTTGTCAGTTGCGCGTTCCGGAATAGGAATGTATGCGTCTACTGCGTCCATCAGTTCCATGATTTTTGCTTCGTATGCTGCGTCGCCTTCAAGTGCTTTCAGCGCAGACCCTACTACTACAGGAATGTCGTCGCCGGGGAAGTCGTAGCTGGAGAGCAGTTCACGTACTTCCATTTCTACTAATTCGATCAGTTCCGGATCGTCTACCATATCTGCTTTATTCAGGAACACTACCATTGCAGGTACGCCTACTTGACGAGCAAGAAGGATGTGCTCACGAGTTTGCGGCATCGGGCCGTCTGCTGCGGATACTACGAGGATCGCTCCGTCCATTTGTGCTGCGCCGGTGATCATGTTTTTTACATAGTCGGCATGGCCCGGGCAGTCTACGTGTGCATAGTGGCGGGTTGCTGTTTCATATTCTACGTGGGAAGTGTTGATGGTGATTCCGCGTTCTCTTTCTTCAGGTGCTTTATCGATCATGGAGTAATCCATGAATTCTGCGCCGCCTTTAGAAGCCAATACTTTGGTGATTGCTGCGGTCAGGGTTGTTTTACCATGGTCTACGTGACCGATGGTGCCGATATTAGCATGCGGTTTTGTTCTTTCATATTTTTGCTTTGCCATTTATTTTTCCTCCCTTAAATTAGGTTTTACTTTATATTAGGCTTGAGTGCCTTTGTTTTTAGCAATGATAGCCTCGGCAATGTTTCTCGGCACATCTTCGTAATGGTCAACTTCCATAGAGTAGTTGCCGCGACCTTGAGTTTTAGAACGCAGGTCGGTAGCATAACCAAACATTTCGGAAAGCGGAACAAATGCGTTGATGACTTGAGCGCCATTGCGTGCTTCCATACCTTCGATACGACCACGGCGAGAGTTCAAATCGCCGATAACATCGCCCATATAGTCCTCAGGAACAGTAACTTCTACTTTCATATAAGGTTCAAGGATAACCGGATCGGCTTTAGTAGCGCCAGAACGGAAGCCCATAGAACCTGCAATTTTGAAGGCCATTTCAGAAGAATCGACTTCATGGTAAGAACCATCATAAACGGTAACTTTGATATCAACCATTGGGTAACCGGCAACTACGCCGTTTTCCATAGCTTCCTTAACACCGTTTTCGATCGGTCCGATGTATTCTTTAGGAATAGCACCGCCAACAACTTTGTTCTCAAACAAGAAGCCTTCACCTGCTTCACGAGGTGAAATTTCCAACCAGCAGTGACCATATTGGCCTTTACCACCGGACTGACGTACAAATTTACCTTCGGACTTAACAGATTTACGGATAGTTTCACGATAAGCAACCTGCGGATTACCAACAGTACAGCCTACTTTGAATTCACGCAGCAAACGGTCAACAATAATGTCCAAATGCAACTCGCCCATACCAGAAATGATGGTTTGTGCTGTTTCCGGATCGGTATGAACACGGAAAGTCGGATCTTCTTCTGCCAGTTTTTGCAGGGCAATGCCCATCTTTTCCTGGTCAGCTTTAGTTTTAGGTTCAACCGCAACGGAGATTACCGGATCAGGGAATACCATGGATTCCAGAATGATCGGAGCTTTTTCGTCGCAGAGAGTATCACCGGTAGTGGTATCTTTCAAACCTACTGCTGCTGCAATATCACCGGAATAAACCATATCGATTTCCTCACGATGGTTAGCATGCATTTGCAGGATACGTCCAATACGTTCTCTCTTGCCTTTGGTAGAGTTGTAAACGTAAGAACCGGAGCCGAGAGTACCGGAGTACACACGGAAGAAAGCAAGTTTACCAACAAACGGGTCAGTCATAATTTTGAAAGCCAGTGCAGAGAACGGCTCGCTGTCGCACGACGGACGTTCGTCTTCTTCGCCGGTTTCAGGATTTACGCCTTTGATATGAGGAATATCAGTAGGAGCAGGCATGAACGCTACAACAGCATCCAGCAAAGGCTGTACGCCTTTGTTTTTGTAAGAAGAACCGCAGCAGACAGGAGTCATTTTGCAAGCAATAGTTTGTTTGCGGATACCAGCCATAACTTCTTCTTCCGTCAGCTCTTCGCCTTCCAGATATTTCATCATCAGCTCGTCATCGCTTTCAGCTACAGCTTCCATTAAAGCTTGACGGTATTCGTTGGCTTTTTCAACCATATCGGCCGGAATATCAACAAATTCTTCTTCTTTACCCAGAGCGTCGCTGTAAACGATAGCTTTCATTTTGATCAGATCGACCATACCCTGGAAGGTATCTTCGAAGCCAATCGGTAATTGGATAGGTACAGCATTGGCATTCAAACGATCTTTCATCATTTGTACTACATTGTAGAAGTCAGCGCCGGTAATATCCATTTTATTTACATACGCCATACGCGGTACGCCATATTTGTCAGCCTGACGCCATACTGTTTCAGACTGAGGTTCAACGCCGCCTTTAGCGCAGAATACTGCAACAGAACCATCGAGAACACGCAGAGAACGTTCAACTTCTACAGTGAAGTCAACGTGACCCGGCGTATCAATGATGTTGATGCGATGCCCCTCCCATTGACAGGTGGTAGCAGCAGAAGTAATGGTAATACCACGTTCCTGCTCCTGAACCATCCAGTCCATGGTAGCGCCGCCATCATGAGTCTCACCGATTTTATGAACCCTACCGGTGTAGAACAGAATACGTTCAGTCGTAGTAGTTTTACCAGCATCAATATGAGCCATGATGCCGATGTTTCTTGTTTTTTCAAGCGGAAATTGTCTGCCCACTTTTTTATCCTCCTCGTTATAGGGATCGGGCCATTACCAGCGGTAATGTGCAAACGCTTTGTTTGCTTCAGCCATCTTGTGGGTATCTTCGCGTTTTTTCACAGCAGCGCCAGTAGCGTTTGCTGCGTCCATGATCTCACCAGCAACACGTTCGCACATGGTTCTTTCACCACGCAAACGGGAGTAGTTGACCAGCCAGCGAATACCAAGGGTGGTCTTACGGTCTGCACGAACTTCAACCGGAACCTGGTAGTTAGCACCACCAACGCGGCGAGCACGTACTTCTAAAAGCGGCATAACGTTTTTCATCGCTGCATCGAACACTTCGAGAGGATCCTTACCAGTTTTAGCACGAACCAGATCGAAAGCATCATATACAATGCGTTCAGCAACGCCTTTTTTACCGTCAAGCATAATCTTATTAATAAATCTTGTCAAAAGTTTTGAACCGTATACAGGATCCGGCAAAACATCTCTTTTTGTTACAGGGCCTTTTCTCGGCATGTGTTTCCCTCCTTATGGATTATCAATTCGTTGTGTAGACTTGATTACTTTTTAGCTGCTTTAGCACGTTTAGCACCGTATTTAGAACGGGACTGATTGCGGTTAGCAACGCCTGCAGTGTCAAGTGCACCACGAATGATATGGTAACGCACACCAGGAAGATCTTTAACTCTTCCACCTCTAATCAGGACAACGCTATGTTCCTGCAGATTGTGGCCGATACCAGGGATGTAAGCAGTAACTTCGATACCGTTAGTCAAACGCACACGAGCTACTTTACGAAGAGCAGAGTTAGGCTTTTTTGGGGTTGTAGTGTAAACCCTAGTGCAAACTCCACGTTTTTGAGGGCATTCTTTCAATGCCGGGGCAGTGGATTTTACAGTCAACACTTCTCTGCCTTTGCGAACTAATTGATTAATTGTAGGCATATCGGCACCTCCTTCCGAATAAATAGATTTTAATGATTATAAAAATCCTTCAGCAAAGCTTCCAGATCCCTATCAACCTTTGAGTATCGCGGCTGTCGCTGCACCGACATGAATTCCGCAGGCTTTACCAAGTTCTTGCATTGTCGCTACTTTTTCTACATCCACCTGAGCTTCAGCACAGGCATCAAGCAGCGGCTGCACAACCCGGACATCTGCGTCATCAGCTATATAAACCGTTTTTGCAGTGCCTTTTTGAATCGCTTTAGCGGTTTGCTTGTTCCCGACAACTCGCTTCGTTGCTTGCTTTAACAACTCTACTGTCATCACAAACCCTCCTTGTAAAAGCGCATAGCTATCCCGAGATACTCACATATTGTATCACTGCGAGTTATTCATGTCAATACTTTTTGCAGATTTTTTATAAGCACAAACCCGCATCAAACCGAGTTTCTTCTATCACACGGAGCCTAGTGTTTCTTTTGCGTAACTTTGTAATATGTTTTACAAAAAAAAATCTAATTTTGTAATGTTTTTGGAATTTCATTTCCATTTTCAGAGGATATTTTATACATATTATTTCATCATTTTTTACAAATTTCACTACACTTTATTACCGGCTCTGAAATATAAAAGAAAAACCTCGAATTTTACTAAATTTGAGGTCAATTAAACTCATTTTTTATTCTCTGCCTTCAAAAAAATTATATTTTCTTCTACTTCTTTTATTATCGCATCCATTTTTATCTTTGGTCCTTCAAACAAAAAAAGATATTGCTTCTCCACATTGTGCCAAAAGTAAAGAATTAGATAATTATTAGGTGTTCGCTGACGTTGCAACTGTACCCAATCAATTTTCTGCCCATGCGTACCTAATAATTTACTGCCATAATCAGAAATAAGCAAAGTATTATCAGCTGGTATTGCCTTGTTGGCAGCTATAGTCTCTTCTCCCGCAAATATGTCTTTATTGGCATTCACGGCCTTTTTTTGACTGACAGCAAAATATATCCTGGCGCCGGCATTATCAGTTAAACAAATTTGGAAAGGGTTGGCCGCAGCAGGCACGCTGCAGAATCCTGCCGGCTGTAAAAACTGAACATGCTCGTCTTCATATATACTTATTTTGCAATTTTCCTGTGCATAAGCAGTCAGCGACCAAAACAGGACTGACAATAGTACCGTTGCACAAGCGCATCGGTTTTTGTTATTAAACACGCAGTGTCACCCTTTCTAAAAAGTATGATAAAAACTGGTCAAAAAGTTAAAACCATGATACTTTTTGGCATCATCACCATTAGAATTTTTCCCATCATGCATTGAAAAATGCTGAATATCTGCCAAAATTTTATTCCTGGCATCTATTTTAAAGTCGCAGCCTATGCCAAAAGTGACTTTCTTTCTGTCATCTACATAAGAGTCCGTAAGAGAACTGTATCTAATGCCTTCTGCCACCATGACATCTGCAGTCAACCGCAAATCTACTTTCTTAGACAAATGTTTTTTCCACTCAGTGCCAAAATAATGTACCGGTGATTCTTCAACTCTTTTATTCAAAATAATTTCATTATTCTCATGATAGTACCAATAATAAAACAATAAATCCTGATCTTCGGCTAACCTTCTGTTATAGGTAAGGCGAGTTTCCCAAACCGCTCCTGTATCAAAAGCAGTACCATCGGAAATTTTACTTTCTGCAGAACTGGTATGTAATATCTCTCCTACAAACTGCCATTTTTCTTCCGCATGCTGCCAGCGTAAATATTTTTGCCATTCATTTCCCGGACTTATCTTATCATCGTCTATATCACTGGTAGGATCATATCCTCCCCTAAACGAATAACTCGTCCCCACTGTCAATAGATCTTTGTCCCCCCCTAATCTACGTACAACAGCGATACCTGGAGTAAAATTCCACCCTTCACCAAACTCGGTAAATCTCACCAGGTCTTCATCCATCCTGGCGTTTCTTTCATAGCTTGACAACGACGCTTTTCCAGTAGGAATATTGATACCTAAGTTGTAATCAACTATATATTTATCTTTGTTATTTCGTGTTGAAAAATACAACAGAGTATCTGTAAAAGTATTTACTTTTCCTCTATAGCCAGGCGTTTTATTCTCAGAACATACATAATTAAAATTCAAACCCCAATAATTATTCTTATTGGCATAACCAAAATAATACGGCTGAACAAACTGACTGCCACTCCAACCACTACCCCGCCAAGCGTAAACATTATTTCTGATAAACCCGGAGACATCCTGGTATGGATTGTTTTTTTCTTGCAGCAGCCGTTCATAATAGGCCCTGCTTTCTAAAGCATAACCAGTAAAGCCTCCTACCGCATCCATAGCCTCCGTTAACTCATTTTCCTGTTCCTTAATACTGTGCTCCAATTCGTCGCGCGCATCTAAAAGCAATTCTGTCTTATTCTGTTTTATTTCATATTCGGCTACAGCATCTTCAAACTCTGCATCAATATTTTCAGCCTGCCACTGCAGATTGGCAGCATACGAATACGCAGCCGCAACCTGTTCACCACCTAAACTGTCTTCTATTTGCGTATTATCAAGAGCTTCTGCATAATTTACTGCATTAGCAGCAGCATTCCATGCATTTCTGCTTTTTATTTCCAGCTCTTTAAGCCTTTCTTCATATGCGCTGTTATCCTGCTGTATATGCTGTAGCAGTTCCCGATTAGCCCCAAGCAAAGCTCTGTTTTTATCTGTCTCTTTCAACAGTGTCACTGCTTTAACCCAGGCAGCGGTCATTTCTTTTTCTATCTGTTGTTTATTTAAAGCAGCTTCATTAAGCTCCTGCTCAAACCTTTCCCTGTAACCAGCACTTTTGGAATACTCAACCGCACTTTCAGCAACATCTTTGACATCAGGCGGGACTGTGATGGCACTTGCATTAACTGTTGAAGGAACCAATATACAAAAGCTGCAGCACATAGTTATAAATTTTTTCTGCATCTGACCGCTCTCCTTTCTCCAACTTTTATTTACGATGTTTGGAATACCACATCATTGCCAGCGTCCCTCCGACAACTACCGCGATCACCGCCACATAACTTCCCAACTTATTACCTGCAAAGTTTCTAAAAAACTTACTGAAACTTGTATCTTGATGTTGTACCTCTTCTGCAAAAGTCAGAGTCTGCCCATTAGCATCTATTAATGCAACCCGTCCGTTAAGGTTCGTTCCATTGACAAAAGCCAAACGCATAAAGCTTCTCATATTTTCGATATTAGCGTAGGTGAAGGAATAAATAGTGTGATTACCTTTATGCCCAACCTGAAAAATGTTTTTTTGATTTACCGCCTCAGCTGCAATACTCACCCATTCGCTGGTCTTTATTGTTCCATCTGCAGTAATGCTGATTGGTAAATTGCCGTTAAGAGCATTTTTTTCCATCAAAACACTGTTCTGCCCAGTAATAATAACCGTACCGCTGTCCTTATCTATGTCAGCATTGGCCCCATTCAAAACCTTCCAGATTATATTACCGGTATTGTTTTGGCCAATCCAATACGCTAATTGAGCTGCGGCAGTAAGTTCATCATCATTCGGTGTCTGACTGAGCCACATCGTCAGTACAATATCGCCATTACTGTCAGCCTTAAAATATCCGGGGAAATCTGCCAGGCTCTCCTGGCGGGAACGGTTACTTACCGCCAAATAAATACTTGTTTCTTTTTCTATAACAGACCAGGCTACATCGTCATATCTTTTAGAGCAGTCGATTATACCAAGGTCATGGTAAAAAGCAAAGCGTACGCGCCAGCCCTGCTGATTTGCTGTCAAAACAGACAGATCAGCCTTTAAAGTACCTCCGTCGGCGTTTTCAGCCGTCAATACTTCTGATCTGATTGGAACATCATTGACATAAATCGTTACAGCCGATTTTTTGCGGTCAAGAATTTTAGCATGTCTGAAATGCAGTTCAACATAAGAGCCTTCTTCAACATCATAGTTAGATGGTTTAGGAATAAATATCTCGGCTTCCTGATGAAAAGCCCCTGCGGCTAAAATATCATCGTCATAGCCAATATCCCGAAGGGTATAACTGCCTTTACTATCCAGCACTTTCTTGGCAGAAAGCTTTTCAGCCTGCACTGGCAGAGAAAACTGTGTTTCATTCCCGCTCAATGTTCTGACAAACTTATTATTGCGCAAAGCATTAACGGCTAATTTCACACCATTTTCATCATTCCCGCCAACCATCAGATTATAATGGCCGTTAAAAGAAGGAAACAGTTTCAAAAATGCAGTGTCACCACTGAAACTTGCACCGCTGTCAATTTGCCCGCCTATCGTTATGACATTCGCATCAATGTTTTCATCGGGCTTTTTTAAGCGCGCTTCCCAAAAGACCGGCGCACCATAGCCTGCCGAGCGTCCCATAAACGAAGACAGCTGCAGCATAGACACGATATTATTGTTACTAAGATCTGCAAGCGAGAATGCAACAGTGTTGCGAGCGCCAAAGTACTCATCTATAAAAGGATTGGGAAAATTGGCCAAACTGTAATTCATTGCGTCAATTTTAAATTTTATCGTTGTTTCCGGTCGAATAATAAACCAGTTGGCATCATTATCAATATCTTTACACAGGCCTTCAATCGACCTGTGCAAAACACTGATCGTAATTTCATTGATACCTTCCCGCAAGCTTGTCAGCGGCAGTACTACCTGCCAATTACTTTTAAACGCACCATCCGGCACAAGGCGGCGGCTTTCTGCCGGGATGCCATTTACCGAAACCGTCATTGTAGAAATATCAGGCAGAATCGTCGGTGAATATGAATACCATAAATCCAACACTGGTGGCACAGAAAGCTTCATACCCGGCTTGATTTCCAGAAATCCAGTCAGAGCTGCATTCGGATTACGCAAAACCCTGTCATCCATAAACAAACTTACACTATATTCATTTCCCTGTACAACTGGCTTCGGCCCAAGGGTCAGCGGTTCAGCTTCTGCTGTAAGCATAATTCCCAGCGTCCATACCATAACCAACAGCAAACATATTTTCTTGAGCATGCTTTCAACACATCCTTATATTCATCATTTTTCATAATGTTTTTTTGTATTGCGTTTTAATTTGAAGATTATATATATAAATGCCGATAAAATCACCACCAAAACTGCAGCCTGAACACTGACGATCTTGTTAATCTTCAAATATTTTTCCCCCTGCGATGTTTGCCATGATTGTTTGATCTTTTCATCTACGTCTGCAGTTACAACGCCATCTTTAGCCTTGATTACTATTCCTGGTGCCTGAACTCTTACTGGCAAATACTTTAAATCTAAAAACTCATATCCTTGCTTTTGCATTCCTTCAATGATAGGACCAACTTTATCAGGCTTCAAATAGCCATGATAGAAAAAACATGCTACAGCCCCCGGTATATTTTTAAGCGATTCACTTTTATTCAACATATCTTCTACAACAAACTCACCACCGTCATAAAATCCCATATTTTCCGGAATAACCAGCATTCCATTCAGGTAGCTTGACTTTGTTATATAGGGAAGAGTCATGGTAACGTTATCTGTATCATCAGAAATCTGCAGCTGTCCAGAATAAATATTAAAATACCTGCTCAAAATCTCATAAGTTTTTCGGCTTGCAGCATAATGCGGCGCCTCAAAAGCAAGTGGAACCAACCCACAGCGCAGCAACTCGGAAATCCCCGCTTCAATACGCGGAACGGTAAAACTTTCCTCATCTGCCATCGGCTTGTCATCTTTAGCATTCCAAAACTCATAACCTTCACCAGTTGTCGGAGAAAACTCATTTTGGTGGGTATAACCATGCATAATAATGCTGGCTCCACATTTCTGTGCTGCCTGCAGAACAGAAACCAGTTCTTCCTGCTCATGTAAATAACGTTTTTTCCCGTCCATAATACCAACAGGAATAACACCTATGGAAAAAGGAATATTATATTTTTCTATTTTTTCCACAACTGCTTTTACAGCTTTAGGATCAACAATAGGGCTTACATCCTCGACTCTTAAAAAAGCCCTTAGTTGCTTATCATCCGTATGCTTTTTAAAGACCTGATGCAGCAAATACCCCATATAATCATCGAATTGCTCATTGAACTCCAGCATTCCGGAATAATACACATTTTCACGCTGCCAGATAACCGGCACTTCATCAATAAACTTTTTTGCTGTTGCGATATGCTCTGCCCCTTGTCCAGGATCAGTATATTCAACACTCATCCAATCATAAAAACTCCGCTCTTTAAAATTTATATAAGTCCAGTCAGTTCCCCTGCCCAACAGTCTGAAATCCTGCCAGCCTTTTATTTCTGCCAGCTGTTCTATATTATCTTCAAACCATAACACCTGATCTGCCGCCGCAATCTCCTGCAGCAATTCCTGCGGTATTTTTCTTTTCTGAAGCCCCGCATAAACTATAGTATCCGCATCCGTTAACATGCCTGGCTTCCACTCATCTACAGATACAAAAACATAATTATCTTCAAAATGTCCTAAATGTTCTGCCAGTGAAATAATAAGAGGAAATGTTCCTCCATAGCGCATCTGCAAGTCATAAACCAAAAAATTTCTGCCTGAAGGCTGAGCAAGGCAAGTTCCTGCTCCAAGGAACAGCAATAAGAACACAAATATTACTTTTTTTACCAACAACATTCTATTTGCCATTCTCCAAATCTTCTTTCGCTCGCAAATATAATTTCATATAATCTGTATCGGTATCTTCGAACACGGCATACCCAAGTAATGTCCTTACACGTACCATACGCTTGGCATTGCTTAGCTTTACCGGTATCAGGCCAATAGCCGCATCTATTTTACTTACAACGATATCAAGTCCTTCGCTTTCTGTTTGCGGAAGAATGACGCTAATGCTGCCGTCATCTAAAATTCCTTTACAGTCAGTGAAGCGCAATTTACTGGCAACAATTTCCGCTACAGTTTTCTTGATAAACTTTACATCTTGTTTTTTATAAATAGCTTCAAGCTGTTCCAAATTACTTATTCTGAATAAAAGCAGAGAAAAGCTGGTTCTGTAACGTTTAGCACGACCAACTTCCTCTTCCAGCCGCAGAAAAAATCCCTGTTGGTTATAAAAACCTGTACCGCCGTCGAGAGTAATCAACTTTTCTAAATCAGATACGCTGGCTATTTGTTTCAGATTTTTTTCTACTACTTCAGACAGTCCGCCACCTAAAAAACTGCCTATTGGGAAACTCAGCAGCAAAAAAAAACTGATATAGGTATCAGATACAATTTTCTCCAGCACGATGATATCATACAAAGCATATCCGCTGAAAACTGCCACAAAAAGAACCGATAAATATAGTCCTTCGGTTGTACCTAGTGAATAAGCAACGATAATATTAAAACTTAAACATGCAAAAACAAGAAAAACCAGTTCTCTGTCATTGTTTAAAAAGCATAACAATATCGTTATCACTGTAGCCAAAAGCAGCAGGACAATTCCATTAAACATTATTGTATCCCGTCTGACAAATGCTTCTTTTTTCATATTTTATAGAACCTTTCCGGCCAAGCTCTTTCTTAATTGGAGCTTCGTTCCGTTTTATACCAATGGAACCCTTTGCCTTGTATCTTATCTTTCAAACTTTCATAAAGCGCTTTAAATACTAAAATTATCCATAACTGGCAATAAGTAAAATACATCAGACCAATGAGCAGTAAATTACTCAAACTGCCTTCACCGCGTTCCAGTGAAAGTGAGATAAAAGTTTCAGTTACAAAAAGCGCATAAGCTAACATCCAAATCAATGACAGCGGCGCATCGATACTGAGACGGACTATGTCAAACGCACCTAAAACAAACAATACGTCTGATACAATTACTGCTGCAAAAAACACAAAATACGTAAATGCGAAATAAACTATATCCGTTCCTATTTTCCTGTCCTTAAGCTGAAATATCCGCAATAAGTATTGACTGATAATCCATAAATTGCCACGCGCCCAGCGCGTTCTTTGTTTCATCCATACACGCAGCGATTCTGGTTCCTGTTCCCATGTCACAGCATGTGGATACCAAAAGATAGTATACCCAAAATCATAAATGCGGATAGTCAATTCTGTATCTTCAGTTAACGCCTGTTCGTTCCAGCCATTAATACTTTCAAGGATACTCCTCCGTACTACAAAATTAGTGCCGGGAATAGTCGTAAGCCCAAACCAATAACATCTGCTGGCCTGCAGCAGCCATTGAAAGCTCAATGTTTCAATATTTATAAACCGGGTAAGATAATTTACATTGCGATTGCGGGTTCTGAACTTGCCAACAACGGCGCCGAGCTTGTCATTGGTATACAATTTATATACAAGCTGCAGTAAGGCTCCTCTTTCAGGAGTATTATCAGCATCATAAACAGCAACATATTCCCCGCAGCTGGCTTTTAAACCATGATTCAGCGCATTTGATTTTCCCTTGGCTCCAACAGGAGGCTGTAGTGTAACAACCTTCAGCTGTGGGATCTTTTTTTGCTTGGTTTCTAGAATCACCCCTGTTTTGTCGCTGGAACAATCATTGATAACAATGATTTCATACCTGTCTTTGGGATAGGCAAATCTTCCCAGTGCTTCTACAGTTCTGCCAATAACAGCTTCTTCATTATGTGCCGGTACCAGTACACTGACAAAAGGATAGTAATCCATTCTCATATCCCTGTCACTATCGTGCATCGTTTTCAAAAAATGCTTATAGCCACCGACAGTCAAAAAAACATGATAGAAAAGTATCAGCCAGGTAGCGCCCATCGAAATAAAAAATAATTTTTCTACGTCCATATATCCCCCAAAACAACTGTTATTATCTACCCGCGATCATAAGTAAGTTCAGTTTTAGCCCTTTCGTACACTTCAATAACATCGATATCACTTTCTTTAAAAGCAGCTGCTCCTATGCTTGGTTTAACCTTTATATTCTTTTGTCCGTCTTCAAAATCAACTGCCACCACTGTTAAAAACAAATGCATTTTTTCTACAACCGTATCCGCACCTGCAGCATCAGTTCCCGGCATCAGAATTCCCAAAGTATTATCAACCAAAACTCCTTTAATATCTGTACCGCGCATCTGCTGATCAATGTTTTTAGCAACAGCTATCAAGATCCTGCCTGCACCGACATTGCCATAAGCCATCTGAATTTCATCAAAATTAGCTATTTGCAGCAGCAGCAGTGTAAAGACTTCATTATACCTTTTCGCACGCCAAAACTCTTCGTCCAGCTTCTTAAAAAAACCCTGGTTATTATAAAAACCTGTAGCGCCATCTAAGGTAACAAGTTCCTCTATCGCTTCAATATCCTTAGCCAAAGCACTGTTGCTGGCAATACTCTCTCCTAATTTTGCCGCCAAAACACTTATCAGCGGTATTAAAAAAAGCCATGCTACATATAATGGGTCAACTGTCATCATTGTTTTACCGATCATTACCGCGTATATAAGATAACTGCCGTAGAAAAAAGTAACACCTATGGAAATAAGAAGCCCTCTCTGCAAACCAAACATATATGCAAGCACAGCTACCAGAAGGAAAATACCAAAAACTCCAAAAGTAAAAAATATATCCAATGCTTCAAAATGCAGAAGAATAATAGCAAATACACATAAAACAGTAATAATAAAACTGTTAAACCAGACGATATCCGATCTAAATTCTTTACTCCCCAATTCCCTGCACCATCCTTAACATAAGCAATGCTTCCAACTGGTCAAACGCGTAAACCATACCGGAATCCTGGTCACCGAACCCGCCGCCAAAATCAGAATTATCTTCTATCTGAAATGCCAAAACCTTGTTATAGCACCATAAAGCATGTTTTTTATCCTCATTTAACCAAAATAAACGAGCTGCCAAAGCATATACAGCCGCCGATTCATTTTCATCTTTAACTGAACCGTCAAAATTATACCAATTAGCTATTTTTTGATCTGACCTTATTTTTCTCCGCATAAATTTAAGTAAACTACTAACATCTCCATCCGCGTTATATAAATTTAAAGCAGTATATAAATTTTCGACCATATTCACTCCAGTTTCATTCCAGATATATTCTTTATTAATATAATTAAAAGAAACTGGAAAGAATCCATTTTCTCTTTTTTCCATTTTCTGCAGCAATTCACGTGCTGTTTCCCAGATTTCTTGCCATTTTTGCTTATCATACTCTTGCAGCATATCGATACTGTTCATATCAAGATAAAAAAGAGAAACATACTCTGCTTTTTTCCGACTTCTGTCATCATAAAAATCATATAAATATTTTCCATCACTATCAAACTTATAAACAGACTCAGAAACAGCTTCCAACTGTTCGCTGTAATTTCCCATATTATTTTTAGACGCCAGATAATAAGCTTTAAATATCCTCAAATCATCAACTAATGCAGAAATTTGTTCACCAGTATAGTTCGTTGAATTAATTTTCCAATAATAATATCCGGCCTGACTTAAGTAATATTTATTAGTTTGTACTGCTAATAAATCAAAGTATTGCTTATCTTTTCTTAATGCGGCATATTCCATAGCCTGTCCCATAGATTCACTGACACCATAATCAGCCAGCCCCTCCTGATTGACAGAATAAATAATCACATTATTTTGATCTTGAAGTTTTTTCTTCAAAAAAGCAAAACCCCGTTCATCATCTACAGATTTTGCCATTATTGCTTGCTCCTGCTGTCTTTTGGTATTGTTGCCCTGCGGGCTGCAATTAACAGTATTCACAAAAAGACAAAACACCAACATTATCATTATTGCAACGAACAAGCTCTGCCTTCGGCCATTTATTTTCATTATTCACCTACATTTTCAATGTTTTACTATATATTTTATTTGTTTGAACTTTTAATTTTATTATACACCAATTGATATTTGTTTGAAATATTTTGTTTTTATTATTTTTATAATATATTTTTTAAATTTTTACACATAAAATACTGTTAAAAACCTTTGAAACAATAAAACCCGTAAGACAATATTGTCTTACGGGTTTTATTGTTTATATTATTTTCTGCTTACTTCCACTTCAAACATCCGCTTCCACGGTAAAGTGAAATTATAACTGCTTACTTTAGCGCCCAAAACAGGTTCCGCTATCTCTAAAATATCTTTAGTAATAACGGCTTCGGCCTCTTGCACCTGCTGCGTATTAAGTCCACTATTAGGCCAGTAATTAGGCCAAATTAATTCTACATAAGTTTTATTACGCACATTAGCCTGATAAGCCCAATCATCGAGATATCTTATTTCCAGCAAAGATTGAAGATCAGCCGTATCCATTCTTTTTGACAGTAATCCTTGCCCCAAAGCAAATCCCAAAGTATTTCCAGCAGTATTCCAACCACCGTAAGCAGCAAGCTTTTCTGCCACTTCTTCTTCAAACAGTTTTTTGACCAGGGCGTTGTCTGCACCGTTTCCATAAGCAATATCAGCAACTGCAACTGCTTTCCCCTGCTTTAAATACCTCTTGACATCAGCAACAAATTTCTCTGTATGTTCCGTTATTGTACCTGTATTTTTCGGGTTAGAAGCTTCTACTGCTACCCCATCAAAAGGAGTATTAACAGCTAATACCAAATCAGCACGTGCTAAATTAGCAGTAGGCCAGCCGCCAGCAGCATGTATATGTTCTGCGGCACTGAATGCTATTTCATCATCTTCATAAGCAGGTATAGTCTCTCCGCCTTTTCCTTCGGCGAAATCTACATAAACCATCGGAATTTCATAACTTACCCTGCTGGCAGCACGGCTCAATAAAAGCAACCCCAACTGGTCAGCCCCAGAGAAAAAACGAATTTTCTCTTTTGGAAGTTCTCTTACCAGAATATCCATTTTACGTGCTTCTTTATGAGCCTGTGAATATGGCGCAGTATCATCACGCCCAATCAAGAGATAGTCAAAATTGCCACTTTCCACACCATGCAGTAAAAGCTCTGTAGTAGCTATATTCAAACTACGTCGCCGTGCTCTGTCTTCTTGAACAGCCTGGGGTATTTCTACTTTCAAACCACTCAATTCTTTACGTTCTTTTCTGCTTATTTCTTTTAAATCCAGTTTATCTTCCAACGCACCCATTCTAAAAAGCTTTGGTCCCCATTCGGCATAATAGGCAGGTTCAACAGGAGCACTGCTGGCTTTGGGAGAACGCATTATCGTCGTAAATACATAAACCAAAGGATCCCCGCCATGTGATTTCAAATTTAATAACCTCTCAGCACGCGAAGTTAAAATATCCTGAGGCAGCTGATGTGTCCTTGAATCAACCAGCCCGCCATAAATCAGAGCATCAGAAGAAATAACGATCGCGTTGGCGGTTGCCGAACGTGCAACCAGCCATTCATATAACTTATCAGGATTACCGCTATGATCATTGCCGGCGATATACTCCAAAGGCGGCGTTTCCACATTCCAGCCGGCTGCTTTCATGGTTTCTACTGCATAGTCCAAACAAACCGGCCTGTTGTCCAATGGGACGAATAAGAGAGTATTTCTTCCCATACTCGCTTCTGTAACGGTAAATGGTAAAAAGTATATTGCCAATAATATTAAAATAAAATAAATTTTTTTCATACAGATAATCCTTCCCAAACTTTTTCAATAAAAAAGCACTCCCATGTAAATTCTACACAGAAGGGCTTTTTCCTGCTAACAACGTGTTAAACTGAATCGACTTAGAAAATCCTTAGTACGCTGATTCTGAGGCGCAGTAAAAATAACATTTGGGCTGCCGTCTTCAGCAATCACACCCTGATCGATAAAAATAACTCGGCTGGAAACATCGCGGGCAAATGCCATTTCATGTGTAACGATAACCATCGTCAACCCTTCTTCCGCCAATTCCCGCATAACCGCTAAAACTTCGCCAACCATCTCAGGATCAAGAGCAGAAGTCGGTTCATCCATCAATAATATTTCCGGTTCTAAAGCCAAAGCTCTGGCAATAGCCACACGCTGCTTCTGACCTCCGGAAAGCTGATGCGGCTTTGCATTGATATAGCTTGCCATACCAACATGTTCCAGATATTTCATGGCAATTGCTTTTGCTTCTTCAGACTTTTTCCCCAGTACCTTAACCTGACCTACAACACAGTTTTCCAAAACAGTCATATTGTTAAACAAATTAAACTGCTGAAAAACCATACCTACTTTAGTACGGTATAATGGGAGATTCTTAAAACATTCCAAAACATTTTCACCGCGGTAGCTGATAACTCCGTCAGTCGGTTGTTCCAAATAATTGACGCAACGGATTAATGTTGACTTACCACTGCCTGAAGGTCCGATAACACAAACTACATCACCCTTGTGCACATCAAAATCTATACCTTTTAATATCTCACGTTCTCCAAAATTCTTTTTCAACCCTTGGACGGATAACAACAATTCTTTACCTTGTTCAGCAGTCATTAATAATTACCGTCCTTTCTCTTTTTACCGGCCACATTAACAGGAAAATGACCGCATGGGTCCTGCATGGGATCAAAAGACACCAGTTGATAATCCTTTGGACCATCCATTTTCCCTTCCCACCAGCGCAAAAGTCTTGAAGCAGTAAAAGTCATAATAAAATAAATAACGCAGGTAATAAAGAATATTTCAAAGTACCTGTAATATACGCCTGCTGCCGATTTTGAAGCAAAATACAGCTCTGTGACAGAAATTACATTCAAAACCGATGTATCCTTAATATTTATAATCAGATTATTACCGATCTGAGGCATGATATTACGCAGGGCCTGCGGCAGAATTACACAGCGCATCGTCTGAAAATGATCCATACCGATAGCCACAGCAGCTTCGCGCTGACCCGGATCGATCGATTCAATACCGCCGCGTACAGTTTCCGCCATATATGCGCCCGTATTGATAGAAACAACTAAAAAACCGGCAAACATTGGTGACATATCAATGTCAAACATACTCATAGCACCATAATATACTACCATTGCCTGTACGATCATCGGCGTACCGCGGAAAAGTTCTACATAAGCATTCAAGACCAATTGAGTCACTTTTACAAGAGCCTTTTTTGCAGCACTTGCCTTCGGATCCTCGGGAATAGTCTGGATAATACCTACAACAAGACCGATTACGCAACCGATCAGAGTGCCGACAATAGCCAAAAGTAAGGTCACACAAGCGCCTTTTAACAGAACATCACCATATTGATGCAGTAAAAAAGTCACCCATCCAAAAAATGACTCGGGCATTGTTGTCATAAGTTCCTCCACCTAACATAATTAATTGATAAAACACTGTTATTTATTATAGCACAGATATCCCTTAATTCGCAAAAGAATAATATGGTAAAAAAGGAAAATAAGGGACGGCATAATTGCCGTCCCTTTAGGCATAACCGGTAACTATTATTGAGCTAAAGGTTGTTTTTTAATAGCTTCGTCCATCATTTTATCAAAATCAGCAGCAGTCATTTTTTCCAAAACAGCATCCATTGCCTTAACAAGCTCTGTATTGCCTTTTTTCACAGCGATACCAATTTCAACATCTTCACGAGAAGTTTTGAAGCCTTTTCCTTCTTCAAAGTTCAAGACAGTCAATTCCGAATTAGCAAAAGCGGCAGCTTTTGCAGTAGGGATATCAGTAACGATCAGATTGCATTTTCCGGAAGTCAATGCAACAATCATACCAGGTACCGTATCAATAGCCGGCAATTTTTTTACATCGGGAACTTGATCAATCTGGTCATACCAGATTGTATTAAGCTGAGAAGTTGCTACGGAACCTTTTAAATCAGCGACGCTTTGAGCCTTAGCCTGCTCGGAATCTTTTTTTACCAGAGCAACTACCGTTGCATAATAATATGGTTTTGTAAAATCTACAGTTTCTTTACGTTTAGAAGTAATAGACATGCCTGCAATAGCAGCGTCAATCTTACCGCTGACAACTGCGGGAGCCAGACCATCCCATTCGATTTTATGGATTTCCAGATCAGCACCCATAGAATCAGCCAGCTTCTTAGCCATCATTACGTCATAACCATAAGCATACTCATTGCTGCCTGCAATTTTTACAGCACCGCCGTCAGCTTTGGTCTGAGACCAGTTGTAAGGAGCATAAGCGCATTCCATGCCAACCTTCAATACTTTTTTGTCAGATTTTTTCTCTCCGCCGCAACCAGCAGTAAAAGCAACTGCAGCCATCAGCATAGTACATACAGCAGCTGTAACTAATTTTTTCAAATTCATTCTTCTAACACGCCTTTCCATCAAATAAATTATGTGTTAATTTTACAGTTCTATGCGCAAGAAGTCAATATAAATCAGCATGTATACAATGCACATAACATTTTATCAGCTTTATAGAACTTATTTCACATAGTTGTTCATATTATTATCTTTCAAAATAACGTCATGAGCACCGCCTTCAACCAGCGAAGTTGAAGAAACCAAGGTCATTTTTGCGTTTTTCTTAAGATCGTCCAAGTTAAGAGCGCCGCAGTTACACATAGTAGAACGCACCTTGCTCAAAGTAAGCGTTACATTATCTTTTAACGTACCGGCATAAGGAACATAAGAATCAACACCTTCTTCAAAAGAAAGCTTAGATGCACCGCCCATATCATAACGCTGCCAGTTACGGGCACGATTCGATCCTTCACCCCAGTATTCTTTCATATAATTACCGTTGATATTTACTTTATTCGTCGGGCTCTCATCAAACCGGGCAAAATAACGGCCAAGCATTAAAAAGTCAGCACCCATTGCCAATGCCAGAGTCATATGATAATCATAAACAATACCGCCGTCAGAACAGATAGGAACATAAATTCCCGTTTCTTTATAATATTCGTCACGAGCTTTAGCAACTTCTATCAAAGCCGTTGCCTGACCGCGACCTATACCCTTTTGTTCGCGGGTAATACAGATAGAACCGCCGCCGATACCAACCTTCACAAAATCAGCACCGGCCTCGGCCAAATAGCGGAAGCCTTCTGCATCTACAACGTTGCCAGCGCCCACTTTTACTGTATCTCCATAATGCTCGCGAACCCAATCCAAAGTCAATTTCTGCCATTCAGAATAACCCTCGGAAGAATCAATGCAAAGCACATCAGCGCCGGCATTAACCAAAGCCGGTACACGTTCAGCATAGTCGCGGGTATTAATGCCCGCCCCTACTACGTGACGTTTTTTACTGTCCAAAAGCTCTAAAGGATACTCTTTATGAGTAGCATAATCTTTACGGAAAACCATATACAATAAACGGCCTTCATCATCAATAATAGGCAATGTATTCAGTTTATTATCCCAAATTATATCATTTGCTTCCTGCAGCGAAGTCTCTTTGCCGCCAACAATCATTTCATTGATTGGCGTCATAAAAGTACTGACCTTCGTATTCAAATCCATACGGCTGACACGATAATCACGACTGGTAACAATACCTTCTAATTTACCGTTCACAGTGCCATCAGAAGTAACCGCTACCGTAGAATGACCTGTTTTTTCTTTCAGAGCAACGATATCTGCCAAAGTGCTGTCTGGGCGGATATTAGAATCACTGCTGACAAAACCGGCACGATGTGTTTTTACACGCGCCACCATAGCAGCTTCATTTTCAATGGTCTGGGAACCATAAATAAAAGATATACCACCCTCTTTGGAAAGCGCTATCGCCATTTTATCATCAGAAACAGACTGCATGATAGCAGAAACAAGAGGAATATTCAATGTAATCGCTGCTTCTTCTCCTTTTTTAAATTTTACTAAAGGAGTACGTAAATCAACGTTCGTCGGTACACATTCTTTTGAGGAATAACCAGGAACAAGCAGGTATTCACTAAAAGTATGAGCGGGTTCATCATAATAAAATGCCATTGTATTCATCTTCCTTTTCTCTAAATTTTATCTGGAGCTTGTAGGTTTTTTAAACTGATTTAAGTTATACAAAACGTCCCAGTGCCAAAGCATTGGGACGTCATTATTATTTTTTTAATGCGCGCCAGGCAATATCCTTACGATAATGAGCATCAGCAAAGCTGATTTTTGCCGCAGCTTCGTAAGCCTTGTCTTTCGCCTCACGGATATTTTTCCCGACGGCTGTGACACCAAGCACACGACCGCCAGCAGTAACTATTTGGCCATCTACACATTTAGTTCCTGCATGGAAAACAACAACGTCTTCCCTTGCAGCAGTCTCTTCCAAGCCACTGATAGGCAAGCCTTGTTTATAGCTTCCAGGGTAACCACCTGAAGCCATAACAACACATACAGCAGCTTTATCATACCAGCCGATATCAGCCTTAGCTAAAGTACCTGTAGCGCAGCACAGCATTATTTCTGCCAAATCGCCATCAAGAAGCGGCATAATAACCTGTGTTTCAGGATCTCCAAAACGGCAGTTAAATTCAACTACTTTAATGTCATCGCCGTTAATCATCAAACCTGCATATAAACAACCCTGATACGGCCTTCCCTCTGCCTTCATTGCCGCAATAGTCGGCTTTAAAACCTTTTCCACAGCCTTCAGCCGCAGAATATCAGTCATAACAGGAGCTGGGGCATATGTTCCCATACCACCAGTATTAGGTCCTTCATCATTGTCGTTTATCCTTTTATGGTCCTGTGCTGCAATCATGGAAACAATAGTATCACCGTCAGTAAACGCCAGTAAGGATGCCTCTTCGCCTTCCATAAACTCTTCCAAAACCACACGTGCACCGGCACCGCCAAATTTAAGGTCTCCCATCATATCGTCAACAGCAGCAAATGCTTCTGCTTCAGTCATAGCAACAACTACGCCTTTGCCTGCTGCCAAACCGTCAGCCTTAACAACAATCGGAGCGCCTTTTTCTTTGATATAAGCCTTGGCCGTTTCTATATCCTCGCAGACTTTAAAAAAAGCTGTAGGGATCCCGTATTTTTCCATAAGCTGTTTAGAAAAAGCTTTAGAACCTTCCAGCTCAGCAGCCGCTTTACTGGGTCCAAACAAGGCCAGACCTCTTGCCTTAAAAACATCGGCAATACCTTCAACAAGGCTTGCTTCCGGACCAACAACTGTTAAATCAATACAGTTAGCCTCGGCATAATCAGCAAGTTTTTCTAATTCCTGCAATGGTAAATCAATACATTCACATTTATCAAGCAAAGCGATACCAGGATTTCCTGGTGCCGCATAAATCGTTTCCACCTGAGGGCTTTGCGCCAATTTCCAGGCCAAAGCATGTTCACGTCCGCCGCCACCGATTAATAATAAACGCATTAGTTCATCAACCTTTTCATCTTATTTACCTTCAACCAACTGCTTGGTCAGGTATTCACAGATCATAGCATCATATTCGGAAGTATGGTTAAAGGCTTCTTTGGCCAATGTTTTGCGTGTTTTAATGTCTGCGTCCCCATACTGCTGCAGCATAGCAATCAGGCTGGTATAGCGGGCAGGGTTAGTAACAATAATTACATCACGGAAATTTTTAGCAGAGGCACGCACCATTGCCGGGCCGCCAATATCAATATTTTCTATCGCTTCTGCCTCTGTAACGTTTGGTTTTGCAATTGTTTCTTTAAAGGGATACAAATTGACAACCACTAGATCGATCGGTTTTATATCATGTTTTTCCAAAGCTGCCATATGCTCGGGATTGCTGCGTACAGCCAAAATACCGCCATGGATCTTAGGATTCAAAGTTTTAACACGACCATCCATAATTTCAGGGAAACCAGTCACATCGCTGACATAGGTTACAGGTATACCAGCTTCTTTGATAGCGGTCATCGTTCCGCCGGTTGAAATAATCTCTACCCCAATGTCGTGCAGAAATTGGGCCAGCTTCACAATACCGGTTTTATCAGATACACTCAATAACGCTCTTTTAATTCTCATTATTTATCACCTCATATCAAGGATGCACGATAACGCGCCTTCCCTGTATTTCCAGTTTGCCTAACGCCCACAAACGTAACGCCTCCGGCATCGCCTTATGTTCTTCAACTAAAATTCGTGCTGCTAAAGATTCCTCTGTATCGTCATTTAAAACAGGCACAGGTTTCTGCAATATAATCGGACCACTATCTGTGCCTTCATCGACAAAATGTACAGTACAGCCAGCAATCTTCACACCGTATTCCAATGCCTGCCTTTGGGCATCAAGACCTGGAAAGCTTGGCAAAAGCGCCGGATGGATATTTATGATTTTCTGTGTCCATTTATTAACAAAATTACAGCTCAAAATCCGCATAAAACCAGCTAAAACAACAAGCTCTGCACCATGAGCGCGCAAAGTTGCATCAATCTTGCCTTCAAACTCTTCCTTAGAAACACATTCTTTACGTGGAATTGCTACAGCAGCTATTCCAGCTTTCTCAGCACGTTCCAAAGCATATGCATCAGCCTTATCACTGATAACAACAGCAATTTCCAAAGGCAAATAGCCGTCGGCTATCCTGTCCAAGACGGATTGCAGATTGCTGCCGCGACCGCTGACCAAGACGCCAATTTTACGGTTACTCACTGAAAACGCCGCCTTTCATAATTGCTTTTTTATTACCGGCAACAACATTTCCCAATTCATAGAAAGGCTCACCCGCAGAAATAAGCTGACTACGTACAGCATCTGCTTCTTCAGGAGAAACTACTAAAACCATACCTACCCCCATATTGAACGTACGGTACATTTCTGCCCAGGGTACATTGCCCCATTCCTGCAATTTTTTGAAAACCACAGGTATTTCCCAAGCTGCGGCATTGATTTCTGCATCACAGTTGTCCGGCAGAATACGAGGAATATTATCGTAGAAACCGCCACCAGTAATATGTACCATACCGTGCAGATCAAATTTTTCGATCAACGGCAGGCAGGCTTTAGGATAGAGCCGTGTCGGGGTCAGCAGTTTTTCACCTAAACTGCAGCCAAATTCTGGAATCTCAGTACTCATATCATAGTTCATCACTTCGAAACAAATTTTACGCACCAAAGAAAAACCATTGGAATGCACGCCGCTGGAAGGCAAGCCTAAAAGTACGTCACCAGGAGCAACTTTCTCCCCGGTAATCATTTTACTTTTTTCGACAACACCTACACAAAAACCAGCAATATCATATTCACCTTGGGAATAAAAACCAGCCATTTCAGCAGTTTCACCGCCGATCAAAGCGCAGCCCGATTCTTGACAGGCTTTAGCGACACCCTGCACAATATTTGCAACTTTCTCCGCATCAACTTTATCGACAGCAATATAATCAAGGAAAAACAGAGGTTCAGCGCCCTGCACTAAAATATCGTTAACACACATTGCAACGGCATCTTGCCCTATAGTATTATGCTTATCGGCCATAAAGGCCAATTTTAACTTAGTGCCAACACCATCAGTCCCGGAAACAAGGATCGGTTCCTGATATTTTCCAGAATTCAGTGCAAACAAACCGCCAAAACCGCCCAAATCTCCGATAACCTCAGGGCGATAAGTTGCACGCACACTCTCTTTCATTAATTCAACAGCACGATTGCCAGCATCAATATCAACACCCGCATCGGCATAAGTCATTTGTTTTTTGCTTTGCTCGCTCATGGGGACCTCCTAATTATTTGTTCTCAAAAATATATTTAGAACCTTGACGGATAGTTTCTTCCGCATTATCGGGATAACCTGCATTGAAGCAAGCATAACACATACCTTCAGGATCCATACTGCTCAAAGAACGTTTTAATCCTTCCAGTGAAATATAGTGTAGAGAGTCAGCGCCGATATACTGGCAGATTTCATCTTCTGTATGCGTAGAAGCAATCAATTCCTTTCGCACAGAAGTATCAATGCCGTAATAGCAGGGGTCCGTTACAGGCGGAGAACTGATGCAGACATGCACTTCTTTTGCACCGGCATCCTTAAGTAATTTGACGATCTTACCACTGGTAGTACCGCGAACGATGGAATCATCAACCATAACAACAGACTTGCCTGCGACAACACTCTTTACCGGGTTTAATTTTAATCGGACAGCATTTAAACGCTGCTTTTGCGTCGGCTGGATAAAAGTACGGCCAACATAACGATTTTTCGTTAAACCTTCCATAAAAGGTACGCCTGACTCTAAGCTATAACCAACAGCTGCCGCAGTACCGGAGTCAGGTACAGAAATAACAATATCCGGATGGATATCTTTAGTTTCTTTTGCCAGCTCACGCCCCATATTGATTCGTGCCTGATAAACACATTGCTTATCAATAACACTGTCCGTACGGGCGAAATAAACATATTCAAAAATGCAGTGCGCACATTTAGGCGGCATCTCTTTGGCCCACATCATACTCTTAGGTTCGGCATCGTCATCTTCAAAAACCAGCATTTCACCCGGTTTGACGTCACGAATAAATTCTGCGCCAACCAAATCAAAAGCACACGATTCAGAAGACACTACCCAACCCCCATCAAGCTTACCCAAACACAATGGCCTGAATCCGTAAGGATCACGCACTGCGATCAGTTTATGATCAGTCATGATCAAAATGGCAAAAGCACCTTTGATTTCATTAACTGCTTCAGCAACACGGTCTTCAACTTTCTCTTTCCGCGAACGGGCAATCAGGCTCAAAACAACCTCTGTATCAACAGTAGTCTGAAAAACCACACCATCTCTGGTTAAGCGGGATCGCAATTCAGCAGCGTTAGTCAAATTACCGTTATGCGATAAAGCCAAGTTACCGCCGTCAAAATAAACACGCAGCGGTTGAGTATTGTATGCCATACTGGAACCAGTTGTTGAATAACGTACATGTCCGATAGCTATGTGTCCAGTAAGATCACCGACACCACCTTTATAAACGTCAGCTACCAGACCCATGCCTTTTTTGACCTGCATATTGCTGCCATCAGTAGTAACAATACCGGTACTTTCCTGCCCACGATGCTGCAATGCATACAATCCCCAGTAAGTATTGAGTGCAACATCGTCTTTATGTGAATAAATACCAAAAACACCGCATTCTTCATGTAATTTATCTAATTCAAAGTCAATACCAGACACAGTTAATTCTCCTTTTTCAACCATTTCTTACTTACACTCAGCACGCATTTTTGCGAGCTTCTCACCTTTGGCTTTTACTTCTTCCTGCATCTGTAAACGATTTTCTGCCAATTTAGTAACCAGTTCAGGGTATTTTACAGACAGTATCTGTACTGCAAACAAAGCAGCATTCTTAGCGCCATTAATAGCCATCGTCGCTACGGGAATACCTGCAGGCATTTGTACAAAGCTTAAAAGCGCATCCATACCATTCAAAGGTGTGGCATTGATGGGAATACCGATTACAGGCACTGTAGTATAAGCGGCAATAACACCGCCTAAATGGGCAGCAGCCCCGGCAGCGGCAATAATAGCCTCTACGCCGCGATTGCGTGCGCCAGCAGCAAATTCATGTACCACATCCGGGGTACGGTGTGCCGAAGCAACTATCACCTCTACCTCTACTCCAAATTCTTTCAGAGTTTTTTCTGCCGGCTCAAGAATAGGCCAGTCAGAATTACTTCCCATAATAATAGCAACTTTCATGCTTCTGCCTCCTAAAGTATCTGTGAGAAAAAATAAAACCCAAGTCGAAATCTTTCAACTGCTATATGCGCAACTAAAAATCCTTCTCGGGTCATCTCTACCATCTTATTTATTATTATAATTTTACCAATAGCTTCCCTATGTGTCAATTATAATGTGAACTTTTTAACAAAAAATCATCCTATCGTTCGCTTTTTTCAAAAATTAATGAAATTCTGTTGTTTAAATTTGATAAAAACCTCTACTCCTTTAGGATAAGGAGTAGAGGTTTTACTTAAAAATGTGTAATTTTACTGTTGGTCGCTATTAGTAGTGTTGTATTTAATTTTGATATCACGATAACGATTCATACCGGTACCAGCCGGAATAAGTTTACCAATGATAACATTTTCTTTAAGTCCTAAAAGCGGATCAACTTTGCCTTTGATTGCGGCATCTGTCAGCACACGGGTAGTTTCCTGGAAGGATGCAGCAGACAGGAAAGAATCAGTAGCCAGGGATGCTTTGGTAATACCAAGCAGTACTGGACGTCCTTCTGCAGGCTGTAAGCCTTTTTCCAGCATTTCCGCATTCTGTGCTTCAAATTCTGCAACGTCGATATATTCACCCGGCAGCATATAAGTATCGCCAGCTTCTTCGATGCGGATTTTACGCATCATTTGGCGAACCATAACTTCGATATGCTTATCGTTAATCTCAACACCCTGAGATTTATAAACTCCCAATACCTGTTGAACCAGATAACGCTGAGTAGCACGCACACCACTGATACGCAAAATATCATGCGGATTGAGTGACCCTTCAGTCAGACGATCGCCGACAGCAATTACCATACCCTCGGTAACAGCGAGTTTAGACCCATAAGGAATAGTATAAATCTGCTCACCATCTTCACTGGTAACAGTTACTTTACGGATGCCGTTTTCTTCACCAATGTGTACAGTACCAGCATTTTCAGTAAGTAAACCAGGATGTTTCGGTTTACGGGCTTCAAACAGCTCTTCAACACGGGGCAAACCCTGAGTGATATCGTCACCTGCTACGCCACCGGTGTGGAACGTACGCATAGTGAGCTGAGTACCAGGTTCACCAATGGATTGAGCAGCAATAGTACCAACAGCTTCGCCAACTTCAACTTTTCTACCTGTAGCCAGATTACGGCCATAACATTTATGGCAAACGCCGACTTTGGCTTTGCAATTGAGTACGGAACGGATTTTTACTTTTTCACGCAACGAAGAAATCTGATCCGCCATATCTTCAGTAACATAATCATTGATATGGTAGCAGATATTACCATCATTATCCAAAATATCTTCAGCAAGATAACGTCCTACGATACGATCACGCAAAGATTCAATAACAGTTTGTTTATTTTTACCTTCGGTTATCGATTCAATCTCAATACCTTCGATTGCATTATTGCGAACTTTAACATCGCGGACAGTACCATTAGCCAAAATAGCATCGATAATTGCCTCGTCATAAGTCGCACCGGCTTCGATCAGCACTGTACCATCAGCTGCAACAACATCTTCAGCAACTTCTCGGCCATCAAAATGATGCATCATTGCTTCTTTCAATACAGCATTAGATTGTTCATCGCTGATATTAATCTGAATTGTCTCGGTTTCTTCTCCGCTCATATCATCAGTAGCATATAAAACTACTTCCATGACCTTTGCTGCAGCTAATTTGTTATACAAATCTTCTGTCACAATCGTATCAGCTTCGACAATTAACTCACCTGTAGCAGGATCAGTAATACCAGCTGCCAAATTACGTCCAATAACAATCTCGCGCAGTTTATTCTGGCTGGAACCCAAGGTTGCTTTGCAAAGACGTCCGCGCTCTTTTACAAGATTGATACCAACGATATCACAATCATCTTCACGTACGATCACATCCTGAGCAACGTCTACCAAACGACGGGTCAGATAGCCGGAGTCAGCAGTACGCAATGCTGTATCAGCCAAACCTTTACGAGCACCATGCGTTGAAATAAAGTATTCCAAAACAGTCAGGCCTTCACGGAAATTAGCCTTGATCGGTCGGTCAATAATACGACCGGAAGGATCTGCCATCAGACCACGCATACCAGCCAGCTGACGGATCTGCTGCGTATTACCGCGTGCACCAGAATTGGCCATCATATACACAGAATTAAACGGATCCATCGTGGACGACATAAGCTTATTGGTTACATCATCAGTAGCCTTGCTCCAAAGTTCGATAACCTTGCGATAACGTTCGTCCTCGCTCATCAAACCACGACGGAACATACGCTCAGTTTTATCGATTTCTTTTTCCGTAGCAGCCAAAATCTCTGCCTTTTCAGGCGGAATTTTGATATCGGAAACAGCAATGGAAATACCTGCTTTACAAGCATTGTCATAACCCATTTTCTTAACAACGTCAAGGATTTCAGCCGTACGCAAATTGCCATACAATTTATGTGCCTTAGCAACAAGACGTCCCAATTCTTTTTTATCAAGCAGTTTATTCAAATGCCATACTTTAACTTTTTTACCGGCTTCGTTTACTTCATCTTCTAAATGGAAATACCGCATTTCAACCGGCAGTTCTTCATTAAGTATCGCATTGCCGACAGTAGTCGTTACCAGACTTACCCCTTCGCTGGAAGGTTCTTCATAAATATCCTTATTCGGGATATAAATCTTAATACGTGCCTGCAGTTCAACTTCACCGTGGAAATAAGCCAGCAAAGCTTCATTAAAGCTGCTGAAACGCATCCCTTCGCCTTTAGCACCTTCTTTGATGATTGTCAGGTAATATGAACCTAAAACCATATCCTGCGAAGGTACAGCAACAGGTTTTCCGTCTTTCGGGGCCAGAATATTGTTAACCGAGAGCATCAGCATCCTGGCCTCGGCCTGTGCTTCAGCCGACAACGGCAGATGGACTGCCATTTGGTCGCCGTCAAAGTCGGCATTGTATGCAGTACATACCAGAGGATGTAGTTTGATTGCACGCCCTTCTGACAAGATCGGCTCAAAAGCCTGGATCCCAAGCCTATGCAAAGTCGGTGCACGGTTCAAAAGCACAGGATGTTCTTTGATTACATCTTCCAAAACATCCCAAACAGCAGTAGTAGCACGTTCTACCATGCGTTTTGCACTTTTGATATTAGTAGCCTGACCGCTGTTAACCAGGCGTTTCATGACAAAAGGCTTAAACAATTCCAGCGCCATTTCTTTAGGCAGACCACATTGATGCATTTTCAATTCAGGACCTACTACAATAACAGAACGACCGGAATAGTCAACACGTTTACCTAACAGGTTCTGACGGAAACGACCTTGTTTACCTTTCAGCATATCAGAAAGAGATTTTAAAGGACGATTACCAGGGCCTGTTACTGGGCGGCCACGGCGTCCGTTGTCAATCAAAGCATCAACAGCTTCCTGAAGCATACGTTTTTCATTACGCACGATGATATCAGGAGCATTGAGCTCAAGCAATCTCTTTAATCGATTATTACGGTTGATAACACGACGATACAAATCATTAAGATCGGAAGTCGCAAAACGTCCGCCGTCTAATTGTACCATTGGACGCAGTTCCGGAGGAATTACAGGAACAACATCCAAAATCATCCATTCAGGGCGATTACCTGATTTCAGGAAAGCTTCACAGACTTCTAAACGGCGTACGGCACGAATTTTTCTTTGTCCGCTTACCTCTTTCAATTCAGCACGCAGTTCCGCAGTTAATGCAGATAAATCGATCTCTTCCAGCAGTGCTTTGATAGCAGTAGCGCCCATACCAACTTTAAAACCGCTGCCATATTTGTCGCGGGCTTCAATATATTCGCCTTCGCTCAATAACTGTTTTTTCACCAAAGGAGTATCGCCGGCATCAAGTACGATGTAATTAGCAAAATACAGTACTTTTTCCAGCGACCTGGGCGAAATATCAAGAATCAATCCCATCCGGCTCGGGATACCCTTAAAGTACCAGATATGAGAAACAGGTGCAGCCAGTTCGATATGACCCATACGGTCACGACGAACTTTGGAGCGGGTAACTTCAACGCCGCACTTATCGCAGACGATACCTTTATAACGAATTCTTTTGTATTTGCCGCAATGGCATTCCCAGTCTTTGGTAGGTCCAAATATTCTTTCACAGAATAAACCGTCGCGTTCCGGTTTCAAAGTTCTGTAGTTAATAGTTTCCGGTTTCTTTACTTCGCCATAGGACCAAGTTCTGATTTGTTCCGGTGAAGCCAGACCGATACGCATAGACTCAAAATTATTTACATCCAACAAGAATCGATCGCTCCCTTCTATTCAATATCGTCGGAGTTATTTACATCTCCGTCCAACTCATCTTTAGCTTCCATGTTAAAGTTGCCAATATCTGCAACTAAATCAAATTCCGCATCTTCGACGCTATTTTCATCAACAGTATATTCATCTGTTTCAACAGCAGCAGCAGCAGGAATCTCGCCGTCGATGTTCAAATCGAGGTCACGCGCAGTTTCAGTGATATCATCATCACTGTCGCGCATGGAAATCTCTTCTTCGTCTTCATTGAGCACCTTAATATCGAGACCGATACTTTGCAGCTCTTTGATAAGAACTTTAAAGGATTCAGGCACGCCAGGTTCAGGAACGTTCTCGCCCTTAACAATAGCTTCATAAGTTTTTACACGGCCCACAACATCGTCAGATTTGACTGTGAGAATTTCCTGCAAAGTGTAAGCGGCACCATAAGCTTCCAGGGCCCAAACCTCCATCTCACCAAAACGTTGCCCGCCAAACTGAGCTTTACCGCCAAGAGGCTGTTGGGTAACCAAAGAGTACGGACCGGTAGAACGGGCATGGATCTTGTCGTCAACCAAGTGATGCAACTTAAGCATATATACGCAGCCAACTGTAACCTTGTTATCAAAAGGTTCACCTGTACGGCCGTCATACAACCTTGTTTTACCACTCGGATCTACTCCAGCCAAATCAAGAGTAGCATTCATATCTTCTTCATGAGCACCGTCAAAAACAGGTACGGACATTTTCATTGCTTTGATGCTTTCTTCACCGAACTTATCGATTTCTACAGTTTCAGGCATTCCATATTTTTCAACATCATAACCGGCTTTCTCAAAACGATCAGCCAAACCTTCAGCACCGGCTTCGATCTGCATGCCTAGAGCGCGTGCAGCCCAGCCTAAATGGGTTTCCAAAATCTGTCCGATATTCATACGGGAAGGTACGCCCAAAGGATTCAAGACGATTTGAACCGGCTCTCCGCTTGGCAGGAACGGCATATCTTCACGCGGCATGATGCGGGAAACTACACCTTTATTACCATGGCGGCCTGCCATCTTATCGCCTTCGGAAATCTTACGTTTTTGCGCTATATGCACACGAACCTGTTCGTTTACACCAGGCGGCAGCTCATCACCGTTTTCACGGGTAAATACTTTAACGCTGACAATTTTACCAGCTTCGCCATGTGGTACACGCAGCGAGCTATCACGAACTTCGCGAGCTTTTTCACCAAAGATGGCTCTCAGCAAACGTTCTTCTGCAGTCAGCTCAGTTTCGCCTTTCGGCGTAACCTTACCAACAAGGATATCCCCAGGACGTACTTCTGCGCCGATACGGATAATACCGCGTTCATCAAGATCTTTCAATGCTTCTTCGGAAACATTGGGAATATCACGGGTAATTTCTTCCTGGCCAAGCTTGGTATCACGGGCATCACAATCATATTCTTCAATATGGATAGATGTAAAGATATCCGCTTTGACCAGATCTTCGCTCAGCAAAATAGCATCCTCGTAGTTATAGCCTTCCCACGGCATATAAGCAACAATTACATTGTGTCCAAGCGCCAATTCACCATGATCAGTCGCCGGGCCATCTGCCAGCACCTGCTTCTCAACTACTTTATCGCCTTTATTGACGATAGGACGCTGATTGACACAAGTTCCCTGATTAGAACGCTTAAATTTTAAAAGTTCATAAACATCAACACTGCCATCTTCTGCACGTACACGGATTTCATTGCCAACAACACGCTCAACAATACCCGCACGTTTAGCAAGTACGCATACGCCAGAATCAACGGCGACCTTATATTCCATACCGGTACCAACAACAGGCGACTGCGTGCACAAAAGCGGCACAGCCTGACGCTGCATATTAGCACCCATCAACGCGCGGTTCGCATCGTCGTTTTCCAAGAACGGTATCAGCGCCGTAGCAATAGATACAACCTGTTTCGGAGAAACGTCCATATAGTCAACCTGATTCGGAGGCAAAGACAAAACTTCATTCAGATAACGTGCCGTAACACGTTCACCCAAGAAATAACCGTTTTCATCAAGCGGTTCATTGGCCTGGGCACAAATATATTCGTCCTCTTCATCAGCCGTCAGATAAACGATTTCGTCAGTAACACGTCCCTCTTCTTTATCAACCTTACGATATGGAGTTTCCATAAAACCATATTTATTGATAATAGCAAAGGTAGACAAAGAACCTATAAGTCCAATATTAGGACCTTCAGGCGTTTCGATAGGACACATACGACCATAATGAGAATGATGTACGTCACGTACTTCATAACCGGCGCGTTCGCGGCTCAAACCACCAGGACCAAGTGCAGACAGACGCCTTTTATGTGTTAACTCAGCTAACGGGTTATTCTGATCCATAAACTGAGACAACTGACTGCTGCCAAAGAATTCTTTAATTGCCGCAACAACAGGACGAATATTAATCAAAGCCTGCGGTGTGATTACATCTACGTCTTGGATAGTCATGCGCTCTTTAACAACACGTTCCATACGGGCTAAACCGATCCGGAATTGATTTTGTAATAATTCTCCGACACTACGTACACGACGGTTACCCAAATGGTCAATATCGTCGCCTGTACCTAAACCATCCATCAGGTTGAGCAGATAACCAAAAGATGCCAAAACGTCTTCTACGGTTACAGTACGGTGTTTTTCGGGAATATCAGCAGTACAGATTAATTTCAGTACTTGTTCTTTTACGCGGATGAAAACCTCTTTCAATCCTACGCCGCTGAAAATTTCACTTTGCTCGATGATATCGATAGCTTTATCATCAATTCTAGTACCTGCCGGCAGAATAATTTCTCCGGTAGAAGTATCAACAAGCGGTGCGTCAAGAACCTTATCCAGCAAACGACGGCGCCAGCCCAATTTTTTATTGAGTTTATAACGACCTACACTGGCAAGATCATAGCGCTTATTATCAAAAAATGTAGCTTCAATCAACTGCGTAGAATTTTCCAAAGTAGGCGGTTCGCCTGGACGCAGTTTCTTATAAATCTCAATTAAAGCTTCTTCGCGATTGGTAGTTGCATCACGTTCCAAAGTTGCCAAAACGGAAGGATGCTCACCGAACAATGCCAAAATCTCAGCATTGCTGGATAAACCCAAAGCACGCAGTAAAACCGTAGCAGGTAATTTCCTGGTGCGATCTACACGAGCATAAATAACATCATTAACATCTGTTTCAAATTCAATCCAGGCACCACGGTTTGGAATAACAGTAGTACCATACATTTTTTTACCACTGGGATCCATGGATACATTGTAGTATACGCCTGGAGAACGAACCAACTGGCTGACAATAACACGTTCAGCACCGTTGATAATAAAAGTACCGGTTTCAGTCATCAGTGGAAAATCACCCATGAAAACTTTAGATTCTTTGATCTCGCCGGTGTCTTTGTAAAGCAAGCGAACGTTTACGTTTAATGGTGCCGAGTAAGAAGCATCACGCTCTTTACATTCTTCAACGCTATATTTAGGATCCCCTAACGTAAAGCCCTCAAACGAAAGTTCTAAATTACCTGTAAAATCCTTGATCGGAGAAATGTCATGAAAAATTTCGCAAAGACCTTCTCGCATGAACCACTCATACGATTTTCTTTGGATGTCAATCAAATGAGGCATTGGTAATACTTCATTGATTCTGGCATAACTGTACCGAGTCCTATCGCCTACGGGAACCGGTTTAAACATGTAATCCCTCACCCCTTCATATTTTGTCAGGCAGGCCAAACTCAGCCCGCTTCACGAATGACAAAAAAAGCAAGGTTCCAGATTGTCTCAAGGACCTTGCGTATTGTCTTCGATGAACGAACTTCATCTTTACCGTATGAGCAGTACACGATTCCCAACCACTGAGCCATCGTGACCGTTATCAAAATACCTGCAATTCATTTATTTACTGTAGTTTATTATGATATCACAAAGTTTTTCTATTGTCAATAGTAAGTAATAAAATAAAAAAATAAGCTTCCTGCAAAACAGGAAGCTTATTAAAGTTCTAATTGAAATTATTTCAATTCTACGGAAGCGCCAGCTTCTTCAAGTTTAGCTTTCAAAGCGTCAGCGTCAGCTTTGGAGATTTTTTCTTTAACAGCTTTAGGAGCGCCGTCAACGATTTCTTTTGCTTCTTTCAGGCCAAGACCAGTTGCTTCACGAACAACTTTGATAACGTTGATTTTGCCAGCGCCAGCGGAAGTCAAAACTACGTCAAATTCAGTTTTTTCTTCAGCAGCAGCAGCGCCGCCAGCAGCAGGAGCAGCAGCTACAGCTACAGGAGCAGCAGCGGATACGCCGAATTTTTCTTCCAGAGCTTTTACCAATTCGGAAAGTTCGAGTACGGTCATAGATTCAATAGCTTCGATGATTTGTTCTTTGTTCATTATATATACCTCCATAAATTCAAATGTTTTATTTTTTTGTTTTAACTTGCTTTGTTAGCCACACTGCTTATGCGGATTCTTTTTGCTGACGAACAGCCTCGAGTGCATAAACAACGTTGCGGATAGTACCTTGCAGTACATTGACAAAACCGCTGATTGGAGCATTCATGCTGCCCAGCATTTTTGCAATGAGGACTTCTTTCGGCGGAAGCTCTGCCAAAGCTTTAATTGCAGCTTCGTCGATAACTTGACCGTCGAGTACACCAGCTTTGATAGTCAGAGCTTTGTTTTCTTTTGCGAAATCGCAAATAATTTTTGCTACAGCAACGGGATCTTCAGGAGCAACTGCAATTGCAGTGTTTTTCTCCAATACAGGCTCTAAACCTTCGATGCCGGCTTCATTTGCAGCAATACGCAGCATTGTGTTTTTTACAACGCCATATTTGACGCCAGCTTCGCGCATTTTGCGGCGAAATGCTGTATCCTGGGCTACGGTCAAACCGCAAAAATCAACCAGAATAGTGCACTTGGAAGCTGTCAGCAATTCTTTGATCTCAGCAACTTTAGCTGCTTTTTCAGGTCTAATAACTGCCATGCATCACACCTCCTTCTTAAAAAATGATTTTATAAAATCAAAAAGACCTCTCGGCCTAAGCCGGAGGTCGCGAAGGTCTATCTTCATCGTCTCCAGCCTCGGCAGGTGTATTTCTACTTATGCGTTACCGCACCTGCTGTCTATGGCCCGATTATCTTCTGATTTATAAAGTTGTTACTACATCAAAAATCTTATTTGTCGCTGTTAGCTTTCAAAACGTCAATTTTTACGCCAGGGCCCATAGTGGTAGATACAGTTATAGATTTAATATACTGACCTTTTGCACCAGACGGTTTTACTTTGATCAGAGTATCGACCAAAGTGATGTAGTTTTCCAACAGTTGTTGTTCGGTAAAAGAAGCCTTACCAATAGGAGCTTGAACATTACCAGCTTTATCAGTACGATATTCGATTTTACCGGCTTTAATTTCGTTGATAGCACGTGTTACATCCATAGTAACTGTACCAACCTTCGGGTTAGGCATCAAGCCTTTAGGACCGAGGATTTTACCCAAACGGCCTACAACACCCATCATATCAGGAGTTGCAACGCAGACTTCGAAATCAGTCCAGCCGCCTTGGATTTTAGCAACCAATTCTTCGCCGCCTACATAGTCAGCACCAGCTGCTTCTGCTTCCTGAACTTTAGCGCCTTTAGCAAATACTAAAACAGATTTAGATTTGCCAGTGCCATGAGGAAGAACTAGAGCACCACGAACTTGTTGGTCAGCGTATTTAGGATTTACGCCTAATTTGAAAGCAACTTCTACAGTGCTGTCAAATTTAGTAACAGAAGTTTTTTTAACTAATTCTACTGCTTCTTTAGGAGCATAGAATTTGTCGGCTTCGATAAGTTTCAAAGCGTCTTGATATTTTTTACCAAATTTTGCCATTAAACTTTCCTCCTTGTGGTACAAACGGATAATTCCTCCCACATAAATAGTCGACTATAAATCAGTCAACGATGGTTATACCCATGCTGCGCGCAGTACCTTCTACCATTCTCATAGCAGCTTCGATATCAGCAGCATTCAGGTCAGCCATTTTAGCTTCAGCGATTTCGCGAACTTTATCGCGGCTCAATTGAGCAACTTTCTTTTTGTTTGGTTCGCCGGAACCTTTTTCCAGACCAGCAGCTTTTTTCAGCAAAACCGGTGCCGGAGGAGTTTTTGTGATGAAAGTAAAGGAACGATCTTCAAATACGGTAATTTCTACCGGAATGATCAAACCTGCTTGTTGAGCAGTACGTTCATTGAACTCCTTAACAAAAGCCATGATGTTTACACCAGCTTGGCCAAGTGCAGGGCCTACAGGAGGAGCCGGAGTAGCTTTACCAGCCGGTACCTGTAATTTTACCATTTTTACGACTTTTTTCGGCATTTATTACACCTCCTTATTATTCAGCTTCTTCAACCTGAGTAAAATCAATCTCAACAGGTGTTTCGCGTCCGAACATGCTAACCAGAACTTTCAGTTTACCACGTTCTTCATTGATTTCAGAAACGCTGCCGACACAGCCGGCAAACGGACCAGTTTTCAAACGAACCATCTGTTGTAATTGTAAATCAATTTTGGGGCGGCTTTCTTCTACGCCCATGGAGCGCATGATCTGTTTGACTTCTTCATCAGTCAAAGGAATCGGTTTAGTACCGGAACCGACAAAGCCGGTTACACCCGGTGTATTACGCACAGCATACCAAGAGCGATCATTTACAATCATCTCTACAAGCACATACCCAGGAAAAACCTTTCTCTGAACGCTGCGTTTTTTACCGTCTTTTACTTCAACCTCATTTTCCATAGGTATCACAATACGGAAAATTTCATTTTCCATACCCAAGGAATGAACTTTACGTTCCAGATTTGCGCTTACCTTATTCTCATAACCGGAATAAGTGTGGATTACATACCAACGTTTTTCTGATTCCATATTAATGATAGGGAAGCTTCCCTTTCCTCCTTACGCAGCCTTATTGCAAAATCAAGCGAAAAACAACATTGAAGAAGGAATCAATGACCCAAATCAATGCCGCACAAATAACAACCGCAATCAAAACCACTGCAGTATTAGCAATAAGCTCTTGTTTGGTAGGCCAGGTTACTTTTTTCAGTTCTACTTTAGTTTCACGCATAAAGCGTGTAATACCGCCTGCGTTCTTCACACCCGTAGTTTCCGGAACGGCCATTTTTTCACATCCTTGCTTGAATACCTGATACTAAATCACACGTTAACAAAAATTATTTAGTTTCTTTATGTAAAGTGTGTTTTTTGCAGAACTTGCAATATTTATTCAGTTCGATACGATCAGGATCGTTCTTTTTGTTTTTGTTGGTTTGATAGTTGCGTTGTTTGCACTCAGTGCAAGCCATGGTAACTAAACTGCGCATATTTAACACCTCTCTTACTCATAGATTACCAATCACAAAATTTCACTAATATAGAGTACCACAGTTAACCCTCTATGTCAACAAACTTTCAAAAATATGCTAAGACCGGTCTATGTCGGACCGGTCTTAGCAGAAAACCAAGTTATCGTTCTCTTACTTATTCATTGATACCAGCAACAACGCCAGCGCCAACAGTACGGCCGCCTTCGCGAATTGCAAAACGCAGACCAGGCTCGATTGCGATCGGGGTGATCAGCTCTACGTCCATGGTTACGTTATCGCCAGGCATTACCATCTCAATACCTTCCGGTAATTCAGTTACGCCGGTTACGTCTGTTGTTCTGAAATAGAACTGCGGACGATAGCCGTTGAAGAACGGTGTATGACGGCCGCCTTCTTCTTTCGTCAGTACATATACTTCTGCTTTGAATTTTGTGTGCGGATGGATGCTGCCGGGTTTTGCAAGTACTTGACCGCGTTCGATATCTTTACGGTCTACACCACGCAGCAGGCAGCCGATGTTGTCTCCTGCTACTGCTTCGTCCAGTAATTTACGGAACATTTCTACGCCCGTTACTACTGTTGCTTTTTTCTCTTCTGTCATTCCTACGATCTCAATATTGTCGCCTACTTTGATGATACCACGTTCTACACGGCCTGTTGCTACTGTGCCACGGCCGGTAATTGTGAATACGTCTTCTACAGGCATCAGGAACGGTTTGTCAGTTGCGCGTTCCGGAATAGGAATGTATGCGTCTACTGCGTCCATCAGTTCCATGATTTTTGCTTCGTATGCTGCGTCGCCTTCAAGTGCTTTCAGCGCAGACCCTACTACTACAGGAATGTCGTCGCCGGGGAAGTCGTAGCTGGAGAGCAGTTCACGTACTTCCATTTCTACTAATTCGATCAGTTCCGGATCGTCTACCATATCTGCTTTATTCAGGAACACTACCATTGCAGGTACGCCTACTTGACGAGCAAGAAGGATGTGCTCACGAGTTTGCGGCATCGGGCCGTCTGCTGCGGATACTACGAGGATCGCTCCGTCCATTTGTGCTGCGCCGGTGATCATGTTTTTTACATAGTCGGCATGGCCCGGGCAGTCTACGTGTGCATAGTGGCGGGTTGCTGTTTCATATTCTACGTGGGAAGTGTTGATGGTGATTCCGCGTTCTCTTTCTTCAGGTGCTTTATCGATCATGGAGTAATCCATGAATTCTGCGCCGCCTTTAGAAGCCAATACTTTGGTGATTGCTGCGGTCAGGGTTGTTTTACCATGGTCTACGTGACCGATGGTGCCGATATTAGCATGCGGTTTTGTTCTTTCATATTTTTGCTTTGCCATTCATTTTTCCTCCGAATCTCTTTTGTTTTTTATAAAATAGGCTTTGACGCCATTTTACCATATTCGCTGTCTGCCTGTAAACTCCTGCTTGGTTTTATGACTATAATAAAAAAAACCCCATCACTGAGGTTTTATTTTTTATTGGTGGCGGCGCACGGATTTGAACCGCGGACACTCCGGGTATGAACCGAATGCTCTAGCCAACTGAGCTACGCCGCCATATTTATTTGGAGCTGATGACCAGGATTGAACTGGTGACCTTATCCTTACCAAGGATACGCTCTGCCGACTGAGCTACATCAGCATCGCAACCAAATAATCAAAATGGTTGCGGGGGCTGGACTTGAACCAACGACCTTCGGGTTATGAGCCCGACGAGCTACCAACTGCTCCACCCCGCGATGAAAACTAATTAAGAAAGTGGTGGAGAGGGTTGGATTCGAACCAACGAAGCGAAACGCGGCAGATTTACAGTCTGCTCCCTTTAGCCACTCGGGAACCTCTCCATTTGGAGCTGGCAATAGGACTTGAACCCACAACCTGCTGATTACAAGTCAGCTGCTCTACCAGTTGAGCTATGCCAGCACTTAATTAGTAACAAGAAAGATTATATATTAACATAATCATTTTGTCAACTACTTTTCAATTAATTCAGTAACTTTTTTTACAAAACTCTTTAAAAGTAAAAGTATGTTAAAGCAGCTACAGCAAGTATAATACGATAATATGCAAAAGATGTCAAGCTATATTTATGAAGAAATTTTAAAAACCACAGCACGGACCAGTAAGCAACCACAAAAGCAACCACAAAACCAATCGCCAGCATCTGCAGATCATCTACTGTTAAAATACTGATATTTTTTAAAAGATCATAAAGGCAGGCTACAAACATCAAAGGTACAGCAATCAAAAAAGTATAATTTGCTGCAGTCTCACGTTTTAAACCTACTAAAAGTCCACCCGCCAAAGTACTTCCCGACCGGGAAAAACCAGGCCACAACGAAAGCAACTGAAACGCCCCAACAATCGCCGCCTGTTTTAAAGATATCTTATCTAAATCATCCAATAATTCTGCTTGTTTATCTTTAGTCTTATATTCAGCATACATCATTAATAAAGCACCCAATACCAATCCTATCGCTACTGTAAAAGGAGAAAAAAGATATTCTTTAATATATTTATATGCAAAAAAAGCCACGCCCATTACAGGCACAATACCAGCGGCTACATGCCAGACGCTCAGCCCTTTATCAGCCTGCCAGCCTTCTTTTGTGAAAAATCTGGCAAAACGTTCTTTATAAATAAAAATAACTGACAAAATCGCACCCAGCTGTACGAAAATGTCAAAAATATCTGCCGCCGGACCATCAAAACCCAGCATATGTCCTACTATAATCATATGACCTGTTGATGACACCGGCAAAAACTCCGTTACCCCTTCTACAAAGCCTACTATTACCGCTATAAGATTCTGATCCATTATAATTATCTATCCTTCCATAATTACCTTGCCACATAAATTTTACCAACTTCTACATTATACAGGTTATTATCGCTACCGCCAAGTTTAATTATATAAATTTACCTGAAATTTACCTGAATAATAAAGAAAAGGACAGCGGCGTCCATTTCCGCTGTCCTCTGAATGTTGCTGTAAACTAAAGTTCTTTTGTTTGACTTATTGAGTCAGTCACCAAAACATAAGCCCATTTGACGTCCTGTGCGAATTATATCGCTGTCTACTGGTACTAACCGTGGCTCGGAGGCAACCTTCTCAATAGGCTCCGTAACGATCTTATCGTTTTGCAGTGATACCATAACGTTATATTCCTCGCGCATGCAAGCCTCGGCCGCTGCTACACCATAACGCGTAGAAAGAACTCTGTCGAAAGGTGTAGGCGTGCCGCCTCTTTGTAAATAACCTAATACAGTACACCGCGATTCGATACCCGTTTTTTCCTCTATCTCGCGAACCAGTTTTTCTCCTGCTCCGCCAAGACGGATGGGCTCGAAGCTGCCCTTGACCATGCGCGCGATCGACATTTCCCCGCCCACAGGTCGTGCCCCTTCAGCTACAACAATAATACTGAATTGTTTCCCTGCAGCCTGGCGGGCCCTGATTTTTCCGATAACCGAGTTGATACTGTAAGGGATCTCCGGTATCAAAATAACATCTGCTCCGCCGGCTATGCCGGAATGCAATGCGATCCAGCCAGCATAACGTCCCATAACTTCCAGCGCCATAACACGATGATGGGATTCTGCCGTTGTATGGATCCTATCCAAAGCTTCTGTAGCCATCGCCATTGCTGTGTCAAAACCAAAAGTACGTTCTGTACACGGAAGGTCGTTATCGATCGTTTTAGGTACCCCCACGACCTTTATTCCGCATTCTTTAGCCAGCCTTGCAGCTATATTTAAGCTGCCGTCTCCGCCGATAACCACTAAAGCTTCAATACCATGTTTTTCAAGATTAGCCAATACTTCCGCGCGTTTATCATAATAAACCAATTCCCCGTTTTCTTCTACCGCAAATTTAAAGGGATTGTCGCGGTTAGTTGTTCCAAGAATTGTTCCGCCCCGCGGCAGAATACCTGAAACATCTTTGTAATCCATCAGTCCCATCCGGCCTGTCACGAGGCCGTTAAAACCATTTTCTATGCCAAATATTTCATATCCATTATTAAGAGCTGTTTTCACTACTGCCCTGATGACTGCATTTAACCCGGGACAATCGCCGCCGCCAGTCAAAACTGCCAGTCTTTTCTTTGCCTGGCTCATTGCTTACCTCGCTTTTTAATCAACGTTCCAAACCGTAAAACCTTCCGAACTGATACGGATTGATTCCGTTCCATCAAATTTATCATAACAGAGTTTTCCTTCTTCAAGGTAACCCGGCCAAGCTGTTACAATCACAAATTTCTCACTGAGTTTATGCAGCAAAGCATCAACATCAATATGAAACACCGGTACGAACAGTGTTTGCAGACGATCCAACAAAATAACTTCGCTGTCATATCCTTCCAATATGTCTGCCATCATCTCAGGTGCTTTTGCCTGACGTTCTCCAGGAGGAACCTCCAAAAATTTTTCAGTAATTAAAAGGCGGCAATCAATGTAATCCCACTTTTTCTCTTCAGCAGCTTCACGCAATACTTTACTTTTACCGCTGCCCGGTTTACCTGTTACGATAACTACTTTTACATCGTGATCTTTAACGCCTTCTACAATTTTTACAAATTCTTCTACTTGGCTCATGTCCATTACCTCCCAATTACGCTCAGCGTAAAATTTGCCCTTCACTTTCTAGTTATTGCTATATTCGCTGTTTATTTACGAAATCCTTTAAAAAAATAACATCATTCAGAAAAATCTAAATGATGTTGCTTTTTTGTTTCACATTTATCAATTTATTAATCACGTTTACGATGACTGAACCGTTCGCTGGGATCAATGGCTAAAAGCCCACTATAAACCTCACTCAGATCAGTGTTATCATTACGATTTGTAATGTACTTTTCTAATTTGCGTTTCACTCTCTGCAAAGCATTATCAATTGATTTGATGTGCCTATCCAGTTCAACGGCAATTTCCTGATAAGATTTGCCATCCAGATAACTCATCAAAACCTTCCACTCAAGGTCACTGAGAATATTATTCATCTTATTCTCAATATCAGCAAACTCTTCCCTGCTGATAATCATATCTTCAGGATTAGCAACTTTAACACCGGAAATAATATCCAACAAAGTTCTATCAGAATCCTCTTCATAAATAGGCTTATTCAAAGAAACATATGAATTAAGAGGAATATGCTTCTGCCTGGTAGCTGTTTTTATAGCAGTAATAATCTGTCGAGTAACGCACAATTCAGCAAAAGCTCTGAAAGATGACAGTTTATCGCCGCGAAAATCACGGATAGCTTTATAAAGGCCTATCATTCCTTCCTGAATGATATCCTCGCGTTCGGCGCCTATTAAAAAATAGCTTCTGGCTTTAGCCCGCACAAAATTACGGTATTTATGCAAAAGATATTCCTGGGCAAGTGCGTTATCTTCTTGTTTAGCCTTTAAGACGACATCTTCATCCGCCATGTTTTCAAAAGCAGCATAGGGATTATATGGCGTTTCCGTACTCATTGGCACAACCTCCGTTTCCTAGGAATTTCCTGCATCTGTCAGCTTTTTCATTATACTCCATAGTTATGTCAGCGTCAATTTTTAGGTATTACGCCGCAGCTTTTCAAAATGATCCAGAACATGCTCCTGCAGTCTGCCGCCAAGTTCATTACGTACCAAACCCCTGGCAAGTCGTTCACTGCGCTGCGCGATCTGTTTTTTTGTAAGCAGATATTCTTCACGAAATTCACGCGCCGAAATCCTATAGGCCCCACTCCCTAAAATATTCAGCTGTTCTGCATAATCACTGGTCACAACAAAAACACTGTTTCCGCTCTTAACAAGATCGTATACGCGTCGTTCAATCCACGAATCAGCAGTTTCACCTTGATTCGTGAAAACAATCTCCAAAGCTCCGTTTTTTTCGAATGATGCAACTCCTTGTACTTCCTGAGCATCAAAAACAACAATTCCTGAATATCCTTTAAAAGCTATATACTCGGCTAATTTTTCTTTTAAAAGCTCGCGGGCATGCTCAAGGTTTTCTTCACGGAATTTACGAAAATCCTGCCAACTGTTGATAACATTATACCCATCCACAACAAGCCATTCTTTCATACTTCAAACGCCCGCCTGCACCCGGCGCTGACGTACGACCTCGTACAGCAAAACGGCACCTGCCGCCGAAGCATTCAGCGAAGAAACGCCCCCCTGCATCGGCAGACTGACAATGATATCACATTTCTCTTTTACAAGACGTCCCAGCCCTTTCCCTTCAGCACCAACTACAATGACCATGGGACCAGTCAAATTACTTTTGTAATACTCTTCACCATTCATATCCGCGCCGGCAATCCAAAAACCAAGTTTTTTTAATTCTTCAATCATCTGCGGAATATTACCAATTTGGACTACAGGCACATATTCAACAGCACCGGCAGAAATCTTAGATACCACAGCATTTAGCGGACAGCTGCGACGCTTGGGAAGCAGAACACCATGCACACCAGCTGCATCCGCCGTTCTAATCAGCGCTCCCACATTCTGCGGGTCCTGCAGCTCATCAAGCAGCAGCAAAAAAGGAGTTTCAGCTTTCTCTTTTGCCAATGCCAAAACCTCTTCTAAACTGTGAAAGCGAATAGGTGCAGCTAAAGCAACAAATCCCTGATGCCTCAGTCCATCTGCCAGCTTATCTAATCTTTCAGCTTTACAAAACTCCAAAACTACGCTTGCCGCCTTTGCCAGTCCGATAATCTCACTGACACTGCCGCCTTTGATTCCGTCCTGCACCAACAGTTTATTAATAGATCTACCGCTGCGCAAGGCTTCTGTTACAGAATTGCGTCCGGCAAGAATTTCTTCAGACATAGCTCCTCCTAATTTTCACTGCTGTTTTTTCTTTGCCGCTAAAATAGCATCCAAGCGTCCGCAGCTCATTGCGCCTTCACGGCAGATACCTTCACTTACACAAGTAGGACCAGCATTTTCAAATAATACCGGAGCAGCTTTTTTACATTCAGCCAGCATTTTTTCCGCAAGCTGCCTGATCTCCCACTGGGCGCGATTACAACAACGCAGGCTAAAGAAATTCATCAAAGACCTAACGTTAAATGTTGCCACAATTTTGGTCTCAGCCGCATTAGGAAGCACATAACGGGCATCCTCTGCCGGAATTCCAAATTCATCTGTAAATTCATTATACATAGTCTGAATATCAGCCATAAGCTGTTCAAACTTAGCTTTAGCCTCAGCCCTAGCAGCTATAGCAGGAGGCATAATCGTTTCAAAATTATGCTCTTTAACATAACGCTGCGATTGCTGTGAATAAGAAGCAATACGATGACGCACCAGTTGGTGCGTCAATACTCTGGAAACTCCTTCTATAGCAAATGTAAATGTAACATGTTCCAATGTCGAAAAATGTCCCATTTCCACAAGTTTACGCACTAATTTTGCTGCCTGTTCATCAGACATTGTTTCTTCAAGCTGAGCGGCACCAACGGGAGAATAGCATAGACGTGCGCTCATAGCAACTGTCTTTTCCGGTTCCGGTGTGTGTCTGAGTAATTTTACTTCCATGTTAATTCACCCTTTCTTCTGCATAGCCTCAGAAATAATTATAAAAGAACGCTCTAATATCTCCTCCAGTCGTTCTTCCCTGTCGCCCAAAAATAACCAGCCCAAAAGCGCTTCAAATGCTGTTCCCATACGATATTCATGTACAGAGGCGCTTTTAGGCACCATCGATTTAGTATTACGACCGCGCCTGGCAATATAGGCTTCTTCTTCCGTCAAATCCGACAGCAATGCCTCCATTGCCTTCGCCTGCATAACCGCCGATACCATTTTTGAACCCAAATCATGTATAACGCGAACCTGCCCTGAGGTTGGCAGCAGACGCAACCTTACATAAAGAGAAAAAACAACATCACCGATATATGCCAAAAGTATCGGATTAAGTTGTTTCGGTTCTCCGTAAGTCAGCCCGGCAGCCGTACAGGCTGCCAAAGCATGAGCTTTTATTTGCTGATATTGTTCAAACTTCACTGTTTTTTCCAACGTACGCCTTGAGGCGTATCCTCCAGAACAATTCCTATCTCGCTTAATTTATTACGTAAAGCATCTGCCTGTACATAGTCCTTATTGCTCCTGGCTTCCTGACGCATAGCAATAAGCATTTCCATCAGTGATTCTTCCAAACCGCAACTTTCAGCTTCAACAGCACCTTGGGTTGATTCCAGTACTCCAATAATAGAACACATTTCAGCGAAAACACTTTGCAATATAGACACAAGCTTTCCATCTGGTTTACTGCCAATGCTGACGATACTTTGATAATAAATATTAATTTCCTTTGCCAAAGCAAACATATGACTGATTGCCAAAGCAGTATTAAAATCATCACGCATGGCTTCCATAAACTCGTTGCGCAGTTCCAATACTTTTCTTCGCAGCTTCAGGCTTTCCTCTGTCGGGCCAGCATTCATCAAAGCCATTAAGGCCTGCAGATTTTCCTGAGCCGTTTTCAACCTGGACAAGCTGCGCTGCGCTTCCGCCAACCTCTCATCACTAAAGTCCAATGGACTGCGGTAATGAGTGGAAAGAATAAAAAAGCGCAGTGTTTCCGGCTCATAATGCTCGAGGATATCAATGACCATAAAGAAATTACCTAATGATTTAGACATTTTCTCTTCATTAACAGTGATAAACCCGTTATGCAGCCAGTATTTAACAAAGGGATGGCAACCTGTACAGCCTTCAGATTGTGCAATCTCATTTTCATGATGCGGGAAAATCAAATCACTGCCGCCACCATGGAAATCAAATGTTTCTCCTAAATATTTCATACTCATTGTTGAACATTCGATATGCCAACCAGGACGTCCTTCACCCCAGGGACTGCTCCAGGAAGGCTCTCCTGGTTTTGCAGCCTTCCATAAGGCAAAATCCATTGGATTATGCTTTCTATCGTTGACATCAACACGTGCGCCTGCCATCATATCTTCCAGATTGCGCCCGGAAAGCTCCCCGTAATGCTCAAATTTTTCAACGCTGTAATAAACATCGCCATCCATTTCATAAGCATAACCGCGATCAATCAAAGTTTTTACAGTTTCAATGATTGCCTCCATATGCTCAGAAACACGCGGATAAACGTGAGCACGGCGCACATTGAGTTTATCCATTACCTCAAAATAAGCATCTATATAACGTCCGCAGACATCACTCCACAAAACGCCTTCTTTGTTGGCAGTATTGATTATTTTGTCATCGACATCAGTAAAATTCTGTACATGTAATACATCATAGCCCTCATGTTCCAGAAAGCGGCGGATAACATCCCAGGTTACAAATGGACGCGCATTACCGATATGAGGATGATTATAAGGAGTAACACCACAGACATAAATATTAGCTTTACCAGGATGTACTGGTATGAACTCCTCTTTTTGTTTCGTCAAAGTATTATAAACTCTAATCGTCATTCTAAGCTCTCCTTTACAGAATGATACCTGCCTTATCAAGGCTCGCCATAATTCTAGCTTCTGTACGTTCCAAACCAAGTAATGGCACCATTTCTGCTAACTCAGGACCATGCTGATTACCTGTTAACGCCACACGTATCGGCATAAATACAGCTTTTCCACCCAGCTTTGTAGCTTTTTGGATAGCTTTGAAAGTAGCTTTTACAGCCGGACCATCTAAAACTTCCAGTTTAGGTAATTCTTCAAACAACATGTTCATTACTGTCGGTACTGATTCTTCCTGCAGAACTGCAGCAGCCTCTGCATTCTCAAATTCAAATTCATCGCTGAAATACATAGCGACAAATTCAGGGATCTGAGCAGCAAAAGCAACATGCTCTTTGGCAGTAGCAACCACACGTTTAAGCCATTCCAGCTTTTCTCCACACTCATCACCTGTCATATAGCCGGCAGCAACCATATGCGGCTTAGCTGCGGCAAAAAAAGCTTCCTCATCCAACTGCCGCATATAGTGCTGATTGATCCAGTTCAGTTTATCGATTTCAAAAACAGCAGGATTTTTAGCGACATGTTCCATCGAAAAGGCCTGAATCAACTCTTCCATACTGAAAATCTCCTGTTCGCTGTTCGGAGCCCAGCCCAGTAACGCAAGAAAATTATCAATTCCTTCCGGCAGATAGCCTAATTGACGATACTGATCAACAGAAGTAGCGCCATGGCGTTTAGACATTTTTGTGCGATCTTTGCCTAAAATCAGCGAGATATGTCCAAATATAGGCTGCTTAAAACCAAGCGCATCATAAATAAGACATTGACGCGGAGTATTTGACAAATGCTCTTCAGCACGAATAACATGAGAAATTTTCATCAACGCATCGTCAATTACTACAGCGTAATTATAAGTAGGAATACCGTCAGATTTTACGATAACAAAATCTCCGATTCCGTTAGAGTCAAAAACGACATCGCCGCGAACCATGTCGCGGACTAGTATCTGCTGATCAGCAGGCACACGAAAACGTACGGTTGGTTTGCGTCCTTCAGCTTTGTACTGTTCTATTTGTTCAGAATTAAGATTACGGCATTTGCCCATATAACGAGGCATCTGCCCTTTGGCAGACAAAGCCTGACGTTCTGCTTCCAGCTCTTCATCTGTGCAGTAACAATAGTATGCCTTACCTTCAGCCAGCAGCTGGTCAGTATACTTTTTATAAAGCTCAAGACGCTCTGTTTGACGATAAGGTCCGTATTCACCGCCTACGTCAATACCTTCGTCCCAATTCAAACCCAACCATTTTAAAGCAGCCTTGATATTCTCTTCAGATTCGCGGCTGGAACGCTCAAGATCAGTATCCTCGATACGTAAAACAAGCTTGCCGCCCATTTTACGGGCAAAAAGCCAGTTAAATAAAGCACTGCGGGCTCCGCCGATATGGAACGGTCCGGTCGGACTCGGTGCAAATCTTACTCTGATTTCATTAGACATTAGAATGATCCCTCCAAAAATACTTATCTTGTATATTATACCACAAGGGCATGTATGAGTGCTAAGCTCGGAAAGGCCTCACTAAGTACTCAAACGATACCACAAGGGCATGTATGAATAACTCGTTTCAGCAAAGCGAATTTGCATGATCATCTGATAATACTTACAACAGCCTCTGATGCCATACCTTCGCCCCGCCCAACAAAACCTAATTTCTCTGTTGTCGTTGCTTTTACATTGACAGCACTTCTTTCAATACGCATTTCCCGGGCAATATTAGCCGCCATCTGTTCAATATAGGGTGCCAGCTTAGGCCGCTGCGCCATAATAGTCACATCGGCATTGTTTATCTGCCAGCCATGCTTTTGCAGCAAACCAACCACCTGTCTCAACAGCAGCACACTATCGGCATCTTTAAATTTCATATCAGTATCCGGAAAATGCCTGCCAATATCACCAAGACCCGCTGCGCCAAGCAGAGCATCCATCAATGCATGAAGGGCCACATCGGCGTCAGAATGTCCCAGCAACCCTGATTCATAAGGAATCTCAACTCCGCATAAAATCAATTTACGGTCAGCAGCAAGTTTATGTACATCGTACCCGCAGCCTACACGAAACTGCGGCCAGTTATTTTTTTTTTCTATCATCTCACAAGCCCTCTGCTTTTACATAAATTTTCTGCCAGGATCAAATCTTCCGGCGTTGTAATCTTAATATTCTCATAGCTTCCTTCAGCAACAGCAACAGCTATTCCCAAACGTTCTACCAGTGAAGCGTCATCCGTTACATTACCATGCTGTTTCTGCAAAAGCTCGTATGCCTGCTTTAAAATACTGATTTTAAAAATCTGCGGTGTCTGCACGGCACGCAGAGTACTGCGCACAGGCGTATACTGCACAAGATCATTTTCATCCACAACCTTAATCGTATCCTTAACAGGCACAGCAGCAATGGCCGCACCGCTATCGGCAGCAGCTTTTAACACTCGTATAAAGACCTCTTTGCCGGCAAAAGGACGAGCACCGTCATGGACAGCTATATAACCATCTCGTTCCCTAACTACAGCCAAAGCATTAGCAACAGAATCCTGTCGTTCCTTACCTCCGGCCACAACACAGAAGGGCAACAGCGGATAATACTCTTTACTGTATTCACCAAGCATAGACTCTGCTTCCTCTACCTCCTGAGGCCGTACAACAGCTATCACTCTGCTTACACAGTCTGTATCAGCCAGCATCCTCATACACTGTACCAGAAGCGGTAATCCGCCCACGTCGGCAAAAGCTTTATTTTTACCTAATCCCAAGCGACTTCCAAGCCCTGCAGCCGGAACAATCGCTATGATTTTTTCCATAAACGCCCCCGCTATTTCAGTTTTGCGAAAATCATTCTACCTGCTGAAGTCTGCAGGACAGAAGTTACTACAACAGCAGTATTTTCACCTACCAGTTTTTTACCGCCTTCAACAACGATCATTGTACCATCTTCAAGATAAGCAACGCCCTGATTATTTTCTTTGCCATCTTTAACGACAAAAACATTCATCTCTTCCCCAGGAAGAACAACCGGTTTAATGGCGTTAGCCAGATCATTGATATTAAGCACACTGACGCCTTGTATCTCGGCAACTTTATTAAGATTGAAATCATTAGTTATAATCACAGCTTCTGTCTGCTTAGCCAATTTCACCAATTTAGCATCTACTTCATTCAAATCTTCAAAATCAGTATCTTCTACAAGCAATTGTTCTTTATTTTCCTGCTGGATCTCCTGAATAAGATCCAAACCTCGGCGTCCTTTGGCCCGTTTCAGATTATCAGACGAATCTGCCAGCTTCTGCAATTCTTCCAAAACAAAGTTGGGGACGATCAAACGACCTTCCAGAAAACCTGTTTTCAGAATATCAATAATACGACCGTCGATAATGACGCTGGTATCCAGTAATTTATTTTTACTGTACAATCTGTCACTCAGCGCCAACGATTTAACTGCAGCCGGTTTTACCGCACCTTTTAAGCTAGGAACACTGCGGTTAAAAAAGCCTACAATATCCTTATGCTTACGTAAAGCAACTTTTGCCCCGATAATAGAAAGCACCAGACTGAAAATCAAAGGAATATAGGGACCAATAATCGGCAAATGCGAAAAAGGCCCACCCAAAAGGTTTGCCAAAATCAAACCAATACCAATACCAAGCGTCATAACAAGAATATCACTGGTCGGCACCTTGGATAAAACGATCGCCATACGTTCCGTATAGCCCATAATATGATAAATAAGCACTGGTGCAACAGCTACACCAAGACCGCCAAAAGCAAAGATGCCCACAGCACCTGAAACAATAGTTGCCAAAGCTATGCCAAAAAAGCCGTTGTCATAAAGATCATAACCAAAAAAATCCGAAATATAAGGCAGTAAATATTCAGTAAGTATGAGTCCGGTAAGCGCAAACACAACGACAATGGTCAGCTTTAAAATCCTGTTTAACATCTTTACACCTCCTTTCTTTTAATAATATGGATAATATAATATTTTACTACAATTTTCGCATTAAAAACAGCTAAAAAAATAAAATACGTCGGAAAATCCGACGTATTTCACTAAAAAAACTTATTCAGCCAGTTCTCAATATCCTGCTGTTCAGCATTTTTTACAAGCATCACTTCGCTGATCAAAATCTGTCTGGCTGTGCCCAATAATCTACGCTCGCCGGTAGATAATTTTTTTTCATTCTCCTGCACCTGCAATGTTCTTATTACATCGGCAACTTCAAAAACATTACCGCTTTTCATTTTTTCCAAATACATATTAAAGCGTCTGTTCCATGTAATAGCTTTATTGTAATTATCAGGACGTTCTTCTAATACTTTTTCGACGGCATCGATATCACCATTTTCGATAACATGCCTCAAGCCAACACGTTCCACACTGTCGACCGGAACCATGACCTTCATCTCTCCAAGAAGCATTGCCAGGATCAGATAGTCGACACTTTGACCGTCACGTTCACGCTTTTCTATTGTTTTTACTACTCCGGCGCCGTGCATCGGATATACGACTTTGTCTCCTACTGCAAACATCTTCTGCCCTCCTAAGGAACACGCTATTTTTATATGTACTTATTTTAACACCTCCTGTTATTTTTGTCAAAATTTTATTATTTTATCATAGCTCCATATTTGTGTCAATCATTTTTTATATAAAATTTCTGATTTTATTTTAAAATAAACAAAAAGAGCGGAGAAACCTCCGCTCTTTTAAGCAAAAACCTTATCCAGCGCTTCTTCCAAAGTTTTAACCTGCACAATACCATTGCAGGGTTCATCCAATGACAGCTTACCCATTGGCAAAACAAATCTTTTAAAGCCAAGATTCATAGCATCCTTGATACGCCTTTCCGGCGAACCTATTCGTCGCACTTCTCCTGTAAGCCCCACTTCACCCATGACTAATACGCCATGCGGAATCGGCCGATTACGATAGCTGGACACCAGCGCAGCAGCCACAGCCAGATCTGCAGCTGGTTCAGTGACTCTCATCCCGCCAACCACATTGACGTAAGCATCGTAAGCGCCAAAATCCATTCCTAAGCGCCGTTCCAAAATCGCCAAAAGCATAGTGACCCGATTATAATCAAATCCAACAGCAGTGCGTCGGGGCATCCCATAAGGTGTTTTGGCAACCAAAGCCTGCACTTCAACTAAAATAGGCCTGTTACCTTCCAGGCAAGCACAAACAACTGAACCGGAAGCATCGTTACTGCGTTCTTCCAGGAATAATCCTGCTGGATTACTTATTTCCTGCAGCCCACTGGCTTCCATAGAAAAAATACCGCTTTCATTTGTAGAGCCAAAACGGTTTTTCAAGGCACGCAGCACCCGAAAAGAATAGGATCTATCCCCCTCAAATTGCAGCACCACGTCGACCATATGTTCAAGCAATCGCGGGCCAGCAATATTACCGTCTTTAGTCACATGACCGATAATAAGCACGGCAATGCCGCTGGTTTTTGCAAAACGCAGCAATTTCGCCGTACACTCGCGCACCTGTCCGACACTGCCTGCTGCAGTAGGCAGCTCGCTGTTATACATAGTCTGAATAGAATCAATTACCAACAATGCCGGCTGCACTTCCTGTGCCTGCAGTAAAATAATATTCAAATCGGTAGCCGTCATCACCAGCAGGTTTTCACCGCTGCTGCCTAAACGTCTTGCCCGCATTGCTGTTTGCGCTTCTGATTCTTCACCAGAAACATACAAAACTTTTATATTATTCCGGCTAAACTTCATGCCGGCATCCAAAAGCATAGTCGACTTGCCAATACCCGGGTCTCCACCCAACAAAACAAGGCTGCCGGGAACAATCCCGCCTCCAAGCACACGATCAAATTCACGGATACCTGTCTGCAGACGGCTGAGGGACTGTTCCGCTACCTGGTGCAACGGTTTGGGCTTAGCCGTTTCGCCCACAGGCAGGTAACTCTGCCCAGGACGTTCAGGCACGTCCATTTCTTCGACAAAGCTGTCCCATTGACCACATTCCGGACACTTTCCCAACCATTTAGCTGTTGCATAACCACACGACTGACAAACGAAACGTATTTTCGGTTTTGCCATTACGGACGTTCCTCTCCAGCTGCAACCAAGGCTTCTTCTTTATCGAAATAGATTTTACCAGCCTCATCAGTACGGGTCAAAATAGTATCACCGCGTTTTAATTCTGAAGCCAGATACAAATCGGAAACAGGATCCTCGACCAGTTTCCTCAAAGCCCTGCGCAGAGGCCGCGCACCATAACGCGTATCCTTGCCAGCTTTTAGAAGCTCGGCCTTAGCCTCATCAGTAACCTTGATATCAAGGCCATTTTCCTGCAAACGACCAGAAAGTTCTTTGAGCATCTGTTCGACAATTTGCCGCAGTTCTGCTTCACCAAGCGGATCAAAGACCAGAATTTCATCAATTCTATTTAAAAATTCAGGACGGAAGATTCTTTTTACTTCTTCCAGTACAGCATTTTTGCGTCCGTCGCTTACCTGTTTCTCACCAGTCGCAAATCCCAACGGCTTGCTGTCCAGTAAAGCTCTGGCACCAGCGTTGCTGGTCATGATGATAACAGCATTTTTAAAATCAACAGTCCGTCCCTGCCCGTCAGTCAAGCGGCCGTCTTCCATAATCTGCAGCAGCAAGTTGAAAACATCAGGATGAGCTTTTTCAATTTCATCCAGCAAAATTACCGAATAGGGCCGACGGCGCACAACATCTGTCAGCTGACCGCCTTCTTCATAACCAACATAACCAGGAGGAGCACCTACCAACCGGGAAGTAGTATGCTTTTCCATATATTCAGACATATCAAATCTAATCAAAGCACGTTCATCGCCAAAAAGATTTTCTGCCAGCGCTTTAGCCAGTTCTGTTTTACCTACCCCGGTAGGTCCTAAGAACAGGAACGATCCTACAGGACGGTTTTTATCCTTAAACCCGGCTCTGGCTCTACGGATAGCTTTTGCTACAGCGTCAACAGCAGCATTTTGACCGACCACACGCTCATGCAGAGCCTCCTCCAAATGAATAAGTTTTTTAGATTCACCTTCAGTAAGCTTACGCAGTGGAATATTTGTCCAGGAAGCAACTACTTCGGCAACATCTTCTTCACTTACCGTCAATTTACTGCTTGATCCACTGCGCTGCGACTGACGCTCACCATCAAGCTGTTCCTGCAGCTTGCGTTCTGCGTCACGCAATTCAGCAGCACGTTCATACATTTGCTGAGTAATAGCCGATTCTTTTTCAATGCGTACTTTTTCAAGCTGTTGTTCAATTTCCCGCTGCGGCAAAGAAATCTTATAGCTTTGCAGCCGTACCCTCGAACAGGCTTCATCCATTAAATCGATGGCCTTGTCCGGGAGATTACGGTCAGTAATATAACGATCAGACAGACGCACTGCCGCCATAATAGCCTCATCCGTGATTTGAATACGATGGAAGGCTTCATATTTATCTCGCAGTCCCTTCAAAATCTCAATTGAATCATTAACATCAGGAGCACCTACAACGATAGGTTGAAAACGACGTTCCAGTGCCGCATCTTTCTCAATATTTTTCCGGTATTCGTTTAAAGTGGTGGCTCCTATAGCCTGCATTTCACCCCTGGCCAAAGCCGGTTTTATAATATTGGCAGCATCGATAGCGCCCTCTGCGGCACCTGCTCCGATGATAGTATGCAATTCGTCAATAAAAAGAATAATATTTTTATTTTCTTTTACTGCTTCCAGTAATTCTTTCAAACGTTCCTCAAATTCACCGCGGTATTTTGTTCCAGCCACCAGATACCCTATCTCCAGCGAGAACACAATTTTCTCACGCAGTATCTCTGGAACATTACCGTCAACAATTCGCTGGGCCAGGCCCTCGGCAATAGCCGTTTTACCAACGCCGGACTCTCCAATCAACACCGGATTATTTTTTGTACGCCGACACAGAATCTGAATAATGCGTTCAACCTCTTTTTCGCGGCCAACAACGGGATCAATTTTTCCATCTGAAGCCAGCTGATTGAGATTGCGGCCAAATTCCGACAGCATTTCCAACACATTGCTCTTTGTTTCCACATCGCTGTCGCCGGCATTATAATTGCCATCTGTCAGTGGCTGATTATCATAAACAGCCTTAATGACCTTCATGACCTGTTCTGCCGTAACGTTAAAGCGCCGCAATACCTGAGCAGCCACGCCTTCTCCTTCACGCAGCAAGCCCAACAGCAAATGCTCGGACCCTACATAGTGCAGCTTAAAAGCTGCTGCTGCTTCACCAGCAAGCTCTAAGGCCCGTTTGGCACGCGGGGTATAACTGATCATCAGCTCAGTGCTGCCAGCGGGCTCCATCCAGCTTTCCAGCTCTTTTATGACCGCCTGATTATCAATGCCAAGTTTTTCTAGAATCTTCTTGGCAAAACAATTTTCAACATTCAGCAACGCCAGCAAGATATGTTCTGTTCCAACATGATCATGACCCTTATCCAATGCAAAACGCATCGCGTCTTCCAAAATACCTTTGGCACGTTCAGTAAAACGATTCATGATCTGTTCTTCCCTGGCTTTTGGTTTCAACAGTCCATCTAAAAACTCTTTGGCATTGAAAACAGTTCCCGACAAAAAATTAGACGGAGCCAATTCTTCAACACAATCCGAGCACAGCCATTTGTCGATTTGTTTATCGTTGACCACGCATACCACGTGGACTACAGCTTCTTTTAATCCGCATTTCTGACATAACATATCAATTCACCTCACTCACGTTCTGTCATTTTAGTAATAGCCGTCTCCAAAACAGCTCTTTTTTTAGCTTCATCAGCATCCAGAATTTCCATCATATACTGCAACAGTGATTTTTCACGCCTGCTGATCAAACGGTTAGCAGCCCAATGCTCAATCAAATCATGCACTGTCGGCTCACAGTTCTCTTCCTGCAATTCATGAGGCATCACCCTTACAATACGGACAAAGCCGCCGCTGCCGCGTCTGGATTCGACCATAAACCCCCGTTCAGGAGTAAAGCGCGTGCTCAGCACATAACTGATCTGCGACGGTGCGCACGACAGTTTATCGGCAAGTTCATTACGCTGTACTAAAACAGCGTCCTCTCTGTCCTCTAAAAGCTGTCTGATGATGAAATTTTCTATTGCATCTGCAAGATTTCTCATCTTAATTACCTTCCTTTTATCGTTTCAGCATTAAAGTCAAACTTTTCTGCCAGCATCTATAATTAGATTAATTCTATTATATTTGACCTTTCGACTTTTGGCAAGTAAATTATTCGTGAACATCTTTTCAGCAAAAAAAACAAGCAGACGCATAAAACTCGTCTGCTTGATCAAATATTTTTTTATTTTTGCAGCTTCCTTGCAAATTCATAACCAAGCTGCCTTGCTGCTTCCAGATCTTCTGGCTGTGCCTTCCATTTACAGGTAAAACCCGGCTCCAACTCAAAACCAGCCGCTGTCAGCAAAGCTTCCATATCTTTCTGAGCTCCGCCGGCCCAGCCATATGTACCGAAAACAGCTGCTTTTTTACCTGTTGGGTTTAAGCCTTTAAGGTATACAAGCAGACTGCCCATAGTGGGCAGCATTCCGCTGTTCAGTGTTGAAGAGCCGATGATCATACCACCTGCTTCAAATAAATCCGCAACAGCAGTACTATTCGGAGTTTCGTTCATACGCAGCAGCACAGCATCACTACCGGCACTGACAACACCCTCCAGCACAGCACGAGCCATTTGCTCCGTAGCGCCCCACATCGTATCATAGGCAATAACTACACTGCTGCCGCTCACACCTTTGCCCCAGGCAGCATATTTGGCAATAATTTCCTGAATATGACTGCGCCAGATAATACCATGGGCTGTAGCTATCATCTTTAAATCAAGCGCCGCTGCTTTCGCCAGCGCTTTATCAATTAATTTCGCATATGGCCAGAGTATATTGGCAAAATATTTTTTTGCTTCATAAAAAAGTATTCCCAGATCCACTTCATCATCAAAACGTTTAGCAGCCGCATAATGCTGGCCAAAAGCATCATTAGAAAACAAAATCCCATCATCTGCACAATAGGTTGCCATACTGTCAGGCCAGTGCAGCATTGGTAAAGTCACAAAAGTCAATTCACGTTTGCCTAATGATAATTTATCGCCATCCTTCACGACCTGAAAATCATATAAATCACCATAATGACGAATTGCTTCCGCCTTCCCTTGAGCTGTAATAAAAAACTTAGCATTCGGAGCCGCTTTGACCAGCGCCGGCAATGCCCCTGCATGATCCGGTTCCACATGGTTCACTATTACGTAATCAATTTTTCCAGGGTCGACAACACGTTCAATCTTTGCCAATAATTCTTCAGCAAACATCGCTTTCACTGTATCGATCAAACAGATTTTTTCATCCATGATCAAATATGAATTATATGAAGCACCGCGTTCCGTCTTATATCCGTGAAAATCACGCACAGCCCAGTCAACAACACCCACATCATAAATTTTAGGAGCTATTTCCAATGGCATCATTTTTTACACTTCCTTTCTGAAAAACTGCTTCTTTATTTATTATATAAGCAAATCACAGCAAAGTAAAAATTTCTTTTAGCAAAAAACAGTAAATTCTACTTACAAAATTCTATGCCTGACATTATTTTCACAAGGCCCGTTCAATAACACTGTGCTGACCTTTATCAATAAACAACCCTATTTGGTGGAAACTGCTCAAACTACTGCGATGTCCAATACTGACTATGGTAGTATCCGGCATTAAAGTTTCAACAAGCTTATACATCACCGCTTCTGTCTCCTCATCTAAAGCAGAAGTAGCTTCATCTAAAAACAGCCATGACGGTTGATAGATCAGTGCCCTTACAAAAGCCAGCCTCTGCTGTTCACCGCCGCTAAGCACATGTGACCAGTCTGCTTCGACATACAGGTCTTTTGCCAGGTAGCCAATCCGACATTGCTCCAGCAACATCACCAACTCTTCATCTGTTTTATGGCAACTGCCTGGATAAAGCAACGCTTCTTTCAATGTTCCCAATGGTAAATAAGGTTTTTGCGGAATAAACATCAGTTTCTCGGCAGCAGGCAGTTCCAATTTACCATGCACATATGGCCAGATACCAGCCACAGCACGCAGCAACGTACTTTTACCGCTGCCACTTGCGCCTTTGATCAGGATATTTTTATTTCGGCCGGGTACTAAAGTAAAATTGACATTTTTCAACAAGATCCTGTCATCTGGTAATTCAACCTGCAAGGACGCAGCTACGATAGTATCGTTGCGACTTTCCATTCGTTCTAGATCAATCTGCGGTTTTTCCTGTTTTACCTCGTGCATATGTACCCCAAAACCCGTAAGACGCTCTACAACTGCCCGCCATTCAGCCAAAGAAGCATACATATCTACAAAATATGATAATGATTCCTGCACCCTGCCAAAGGCACTGGCAATCTGGATCAGGCCGCCTAATGTTATTTCCTTACTTAAGTAACGCGGCATAGCCACTACGAAAGGGAAAATAATTGCAATCTGTGAATAGCCGGAATTAAGCCAGACCAACTGTTTTTGTTTTTCTACTATCTTCCAGAAATTATCCAGCAGCAGTTTAAAACGCTTCTTAAATACGCCGCCTTCCTGTTTCTCACCGCTGTAAAACGCTACACTTTCAGCATTTTCCCTCATTCGCATCATACTGAAACGAAAATCCGCTTCATAACGTTGCTGAACAAAATTCAGCCCTACCAGTTTTTTACCAATCAAATGAGTAAGCCCTGTGCCAACAATGGAATAAACCAAGGCTACCCAAACCAGATAGCCTTCAATATGCCACACTTGCCCCGCCAAAGTAAATTCCAGTGAACCTGACAGTTCATATAAAATAAAGACGAAAGACACAAAAGTACAAAAAGCCTTTAAAACACCGATACTGAACTTTAACGTCATCTCAACAAACAAACGCACATCCTCACTAATACGCTGATCAGGGTTATCAGTATCAGAGCCGAACATCTGCAGACGATAGTAGGTCTTATTTTTCAACCATTCATCAATATACCTGTTAGTCAGCCAACGACGCCAGTTAAGCACCAGTACCTGCTGCAAATAAAAGGCATAAACTGCCAGAATAATGTAGATCACAGCCAGCCAGCCGAAATGTATCAGCTCATCAAAAATAAGTTCGGTCTGGTAATTTTGCAGTGCATTATAAAAGGAATTGTTCCATTTATTCAACAGCACCAGCATATACACTACGCCTAAAGTTAGTGCTATGATTGCCGTCAACAGCAAATAAGCCTTTCCCTTTTCTTCTGACTGCCAATAACTTTTGGTCAGGTACCAGACATCTCTGAGAAATTTACTTTTATTTTTTAATTCATTCATCTGCTTTTACCTCTAAACACTCTTTATCAGAAATTTTCAATTACCTTTTTAAAATACCACATAAATAAAAAAAATCCTGCAAAAAAATAATGCCCCGTCTTTAAGACGGGGGCATTATATATTTACAAAACACCTAAATTTATTCTTCGCTGTGTTTTTTTCTGTTGAAAATACGTTCAACGACAACGAATAATACCGGGATCATAAAGATACCGATCATCGTAGCAAAGGTCATACCGCCAACAACAGCATTACCCATAGAAACACGGGCACCGGCACCTGGACCTGTTGCAATCGCCAAAGGCACGCAACCAAGAATGAACGCGAAGGATGTCATCAGAATCGGACGCAAACGCAGTCTGGCAGCATCAAGCGCCGCTTTAACTACAGGTTCGCCATTTTCCATGTTCATCTTTGCATATTCTACGATCAGAATCGCATTTTTAGCATTCAGACCAATCAGCATGATCAAACCGATCTGCATATAAACGTCGTTCTGCAAACCGCGCAGATACTGAGCGCCAAAACAGCCAAGGGCAGCAACAGGCACTGACAGCATAACTGCCAACGGGATAGTCCAGCTTTCATACAAAGCTGCCAGACACAAAAATACGAAGATCAGAGAAATAATGAAAATCTGTGTTGATCTGTTTCCTGCTTCCAGTTCGTCACGGCTCTGATCTACCCATTCATAGGTATAAGTAGTCGGCAAAATTTCTGCAGCAGTTTCTTCCAGTGCAGTCATAGCCTGACCTGTACTATATCCTGTAGCAGGGTTACCAGCTATTTTAATAGCTCGTACACCGTTGAAGCGGGTTACAGTAGCAGAACTTGTTTTACCTTCGTCAGTAACCAAGGTATTAAGAGGCACCATATCGCCGTTATTGCTGCGTACAAAGAAATAACGCATATCATCAACATTCGTACGATATTTTGCATCCGCCTGCATAACTACTTTCCAAGTACGGCCAAAAGCATTGAAGTCATTGATCTCACTGCCGCCGAGGAAAGTCTGTAAAGCTGTAAATACGCTTGCTACAGGTACATTTAGAGACTCTGCTTTTTCACGGTCTACGTTAAACTGATAAACCGGCGTATTAGTATTAAAGGTGGTATAAGCCATACCAATTTCAGGACGTTGATTGGCTTTAGCAAGAAATTCGTTAGCAACTTCCTGCATCCGCTCCATATCGTCACCGCCCAGATTCATCAGGTACATACTCAAACTGCCTGTGCTGGACGCACCCGGTAATGCAGGCGGATCAAACGCCATAACGCTTACCTGCGGCATTTGGGCACCGATGCCATAAATCTGCGGCACTATATCCTGAGCACTGTTATCACGTTTGTCATAATCTTCCATCGCCGCAACGATCAGACCGGCACTGGACTTAGGGGCGCCAGTAAGGATATCAAAGCCAGATACTTCCATAACATATTTAACGCCCGGCAGCGACTTGATCTTATCACCCAGCTCCATCATAGCCTGAATACCACGATTACTGGATGCACCCTCCGGCAAATTAAATGACGTTACAGAATAACCCTGATCTTCACTTGGCACAAATCCGGTAGGAGTAACCTTAGCTACCCAGCCCAATAAAATAACCATAACCAGCAAAACGGCCATTGAGATTTTTGCATGACGGATACATTTTTCAACATTTTTAACATATTTACTTAAAGTATTGGCAAACCAGACATTGAACTTATGGATAAATTTACCAATAGGTCCTTTGACTTCGTCTTTATCATGCGGTTTCAACAGCAATGCACACAACGCTGGAGTCAGAGACAATGCTACGATAGCTGACAGCGCCATAGAAACAGAAATCGTTAAAGCGAACTGTTTATAAAGCTGACCAACAGTACCGCCGGTAAATGCAACCGGGATAAATACTGCTGCCAAAACGAACGCAATCGCCACAACAGGACCGGAAACTTCTTTCATCGCCCGATAAGTAGCTTCTTTTGGAGTCATTCCATTATCCTGGATGTGATGCTCAACTGCCTCAACAACAACGATCGCGTCATCAACAACGAGGCCGATAGCAAGAATCATCGCAAACATTGTTAAAGTATTGATCGAAAATCCCATCAGCACGAACGCACCGAAGGTACCAACCAAAGAAACAGGAATCGCCAGCAGCGGAATAAGCGTTGCACGCCAGCTGCCCAGGAAAATAAATACAACAAGAATAACCAGCGCCAAAGCTTCAAAGAAAGTATGAGCTACTTTTTCCAGCGCTTCGCGTACGAACTGGGTATTATCCTGAACAATAGTCAGCTCCATACCTTCCGGAAAACGCGTTTCAGCATCGGCCAATACGGCTTTGATGTTATTGACGGTTTCCAAAGCGTTAGCGTCGCTTGTTAAGTAAACAGGGAAAACAACAGAAGAACCGCCGTTCAGATAACCAGCAACGTTATCACTGCGGGCACCAGCTTCAATTTTCGCAATTTCTTTAAGCTTCAGGTTATTGCCGTTTTGAGAACGGACAATAATATTACCAAACTCTTCCGGAGTCGACAAACGCCCCTGGGCATTAGCAGAATATTGGAATTCCTGCTGCTCCGCTGTAGGACGCGTACCAATAGAACCAACAGGAGCCTGAATGTTCTGACTCTTGATTGCATTGGAAACATCATCTGCGGTCACACCCAACTGAGCCATTTTATCTGGCTGCAGCCATAGGCGCATTGCGTATTCCTGACCAAAAATATCAATACTGGAAACACCCTTAACGCGTTTGCAGGCATCAAGGAAGTTTGTCATCGCATAAGATGTAAGAAACATCGTATCAAACGTTCCATCAGGTGAGTGCAACGCAAAATACATGATGGTCTCGGCAGATTTCTTGGCTGTCGTGATACCGTAAGCACTTACCTCTGACGGCATGGAGGACGAAGCCTGAGAAACACGGTTCTGCACCTCTACAGAACCGATATCTGCATTTTTATCAAGATTGAAATATACGTCAAGTGTGTATTCGCCTACGCTGGTACTAGTAGAGTTCATGTACAGCATATTTTCTACACCATTAACTTTTTGTTCGATCGCCTGCGCAACAGATTCCTCAACAACCTCCGCACTAGCACCCACATAGTTCGTAGAAACGGCAATGTGCGGCTTGGTGATATCCGGGTATTGAGCAATTGGCAGGCTGAATCCGGCAATAGTACCAAGTAAGGTAATAAGTATTGCCAGCACTATCGCAAAGACCGGACGGTCTATAAAAAAGCGTGCCACAACTAGTTACCTCCTTAGGATTCTTTCAAAGATACAGCAGTATCCAATTCTGCCTCGGTCATCGGTTCAGGTTTTACCTCAGAACCCTGTTTAATTTTGTTGATGCCTTCGACAACAACCGTTTCGTTGCCTTCCAGACCACTTTCAACCAGCCACAAACGACCGATACGTGGCCCTAATGTAACTTCGCGCATGGATACTTTATTATCATCGCCAAGTACATAAACAAATTTCTTATACATAAGCTCGGTTACAGCACGCTGCGGAATCAGCTTAGCGTCATGTACAGTACCACTGTTGGCCTGCAGATGAGCAAACATGCCAGGCAGCAGGATCTTAGCAGGATTTGGGAATTCAGCTTTCAGCGACAAAGTACCTGTCCCCTGCGTAATGCTGCGATTGACCTGATCGACACGGCCTTTTTCAGAATAAGTGCTGCCATCGCTCAAAACGATCGTCAGATTTTCCAACGACGCTCCACCTGCATCATTATGAGCGCTCAGAAGTTTTAAATATTCGTTTTCTGCCAGACTGAATTCAACAAATACCGGATCTGTATTAGAAATAGTAGCAAGAACAGTCTGACCGGCAGTAACATAGTTGCCTACAGAAAGATCATTGGTATCTATACGTCCGTCAAAAGGCGCAACGACATTAGTTTCTCCCAGATCAATATTGGCATTTTCCAGCAAAGCCTGCTGTGCATCAACAGCAGCCTGCGCCTGTTCGGCCTCAGCGACCCTGTTATCAAGCTCCTGCTTGGAAACAGCGTTCTGCTCATATAGCTTTTTATAACGCTCCAGATCACGGCTGGTACGAATCAAAGTTGCCTGGGCACTGGCAAGTCCGGCCTGTGCATTCAGAACTTTTGCCTGATATGTACGCTGATCAATAGTAAACAAGGTCTGTCCCGCAGTTATTTTTTCACCGCCCAGGAAATACTTTCCTGTGATCTGTCCACTGACCTGCGCCATCAAATTGACTTCTTTCTGCGCCTGCACAAAACCTGTATAGTCATAAACGATCGGCGTATCGCGTTTGATAACTTCCATCGTTTTAACCAACGTTGCCTGTGGTGCCTGCTGCTCTTTGCTGCAGCCAGCCAAAGCCATCACGGTAAATGCCGCTACCGCAACAGCCAAGGCCTTTTTCCTTCGGCCTTTATCAAAAAAACTCAGCATAAATATATCCTCCTCACGTATTCAAAAAAACGGCTGCGCCCTGTAAAAGGGCGCACGGCTCCGCTATTTTCAAGAATACTCTTATTATAGTTTATCGTAATTATAAACGCAACCGCTATTTTAACCGATTAAAGCCTTTTTTCTTAATTTTTCGTATTTTTTCTCTGTTTTTCACTATTTGCTGACTGACCAGTCAGTTCTCTTTAAAATAATTCCGGTTTCAGTAAAAACTTTTTCAGATCGCTTGCAGCCACCGTTGCTTCCAACCACTCGCCGGTTTCACTTCGCTGACAAAACACAAAATTAGTCCCGTTATAATACCAGCTTTCAGGAATACCTTTACTGAAATCCACCTTATCTTTCTTTGTCAGCAACCTTAAAACAGGAAGTAAATCGGCATCACGTAAATTCAAAACATCACCAAGTGCCAATTGTGCTCCAGTTTGTACATCAATATTTAATGGTATCTTAGCAAAAATTTCTTTTTCACCTTCATCCAGTACACCAAAAAACACCATACTGATAAACTTTTCACTGACGAAGGTCAATGTATAATCAAGTTCGCAGCCTCCAGTTGCCAGATTCTGCAAATAAGGACCAGCAATAATCGCAAAATCTCCATTGAGCTTATTTTGCACCTCAGGCGCCGCAATCGCAGTAAAAACAGGATAAGTTACGCTGCTGCTGTCATGCACCGCCTGCCTCGGTAAAATCCGCCAGTTTTTTTCATTATAGCTGCGATGGAATTTGTCGTCTTTATTTTTGCCGCCGCTGTAAAAAGTTTTACTTTTTAATTTCCAGCCACTGCTGCCATCATATGACCACACCCCGGCCAGCTTCCCAAGCAGGTCTTCCCTGTTTAACCCACTGATGTTTTGCAGCGACAACAGTTCCAAAATCCCGTCCTGCTCCATATCTACAGCAACCAGCGAATGTATTTTCCCGACATACGGGCGTCGATACCCCTTTAATAAGGTACCGTTAACGTCATAAAGCCCACGCTGTTCATAAAACTCTTTCTCTTTGGGAAGCAGTTCATAATTAGTGCTGCCGTCTGCAAAAGCAATTTTACTGCGAAAATCCGGCACAAATTCCGCAGTTGCCGCTACACCTGCATTATCGCTGCCAGTAAAAATCTCCTTCACCGCCTTAGGATCAGCAAAGTCAATGATACGATATTCTATACTGCCATCGTCGCCTCCCTGTCCAACAGACAAAATCAGCTGTTCGCCTCTGCCCGTAAACCTTGCTTTTTCTAAACTGCAGTCGTAACCGCCATTAATACTTGGTACATATGCCGTCAGCAATTCAGAGTCACTGCCTTTTAAAAGCAATAAAAAATCATTCCTGTAACTGCTGCCGCGAGTCATCTGACCACCATACAGTTCCACAGTTTCCAGACTGCCGTTACCGTCAACATCCAACTGCAACAGCGCCAGCGGTTTCTGCTCAGCCTGCTGTGCCGCAGCACTGTTCATACTGACCAGCAGTCCAGCTGCAAACATGGCTGCCGGCATCATTTTTTTCAAATTTATGATATTTCCCATGCGGGCCTCCGTTCTAAAAAATACTTTCATCTTTATACATTATACCAATTCCTTTACCTTACTGAAAGTTTTTTCTATTTTTGTCTATAGATATTTAAATATTTATTTAAAAATTCTTCTTTTTTTCTGCAAAAAATACTGCAAAAAACTTGAAGATATTGTAAAATTATGAAAGACATTATTTTGTCCGCACTACATTTTTGTACTTAACGTACAATATAAGGAAGGGAAATAAATGAAAAAAATCTTGATTTTGTTTACAGCAGTTTGTTTTATGTTCTTGATGGCAGGCTGCGGCGGTGAGGACAAAAAAACCGCTGACCCCAAAGCAAAAACAGCAGTATCGCTGGGCATGCTTCGCCTTACCAGTTCTGCACCGCTTTTTATCGCTTTAGATAAAGGCTACTTTGCCGAAGAAAACCTTGAAATAGATCAACAGTGGTTTGACGCAGCTCATCCTATTGCTGTGGCTACAGCCTCCTCTAAAGTAGACGTCGGCGCTACCGGCATCACTGCCAGTCTCTTCAATATGGCTGCCAGCGGTCAACAACTTGCTATCGTTGCCGATAAAGGCCGTGAACAAAAAGGCTTTTCTTCCTCAGCACTTTTAGTCACCTCCGATAACTACAACAATGGAATTACCAAGCTCGAAGATATCAAAGGCAAACGCATCGGCATTACTCAAAAAGGTTCTACCTTTCATTATATGCTTGGGCGGATGCTGGAAACCAAAGGATTGAGCCTTGAAGATGTGGAGATCGTACCTCTCGGCAAATTGAGTGCTGTTATGGCAGCTCTTGAAAGCAAACAAATCGACGGAGCCATACTCAACGAACCCAATATCACCAAAGTACAGACTGCAGGCTATGGTAAACTGGTTACCCAAGTAGGTGACGTTATCCCCTATCAGACCTCTGCCCTTTTCTTTTCTCCCAAATTCCTGAAAAATGAAGATACAGCAGTACGTTTCTTAAGAGCATACAAAAAAGCCTGCAATTACTACTATGACGCAGCTATTGACAATAAGGACCCCAAAAAGCTGGACGAAGTCGTAGGCATTATCGCCAAATATGTTAAAGCTCCTGAAGCCGACATCAAGCTCGGCCTGCCTTATATCGATCGTGACGGCAAACTGCTGGACAGCGATATCAAGACTCAGATAGACTGGTATACTTCTCATGGCATGATCGAAGGCAAGCTTGATCCGCAAGCCGTCACCAATACCAGCCTGCTCAGCAAGGCCATGCAAAAATAATTTCTCAACAAAGTTTTCCTTATTTTATACTTTATCAAACAACACCGGAGGCAGTAGTTTAAATGAAATTAGTTATCGACAATGTCAGCAAAAATTTCATCGATCCTCAAGGCAAACAGCTGTCCGTACTTGAAAACGTCAGCCTGACTGTGCACAGCGAGGAATTTGTAGCTTTAGTAGGGCCTTCCGGCTGCGGTAAATCGACTCTGCTCAATCTTACAGCAGGGTTACTGTCACCAAGCGATGGGAGTATTTATTTCACAGATCTTGCGGAAGGCCATACTCCTGCTATGGGCATCGTCTTCCAGGAAACAGGCCTGTTTCCCTGGCGCAGCGTTTATGAAAATATTGCCTTTGGACTTGAAGCCACAGGCGTACCAAAGACAGCACAGAAAGAACGGATCCAGCACTATATCAATTTAGTTGGACTCGGCGGTTTTGAAAAAGCCTTTCCGCACCAGTTATCCGGCGGTATGCGGCAAAGAGTCGGTATCGCCAGGGCGCTTGTCATAAATCCTGACCTGCTTTTAATGGATGAACCATTTTCCGCTTTGGACGCGCAGACTCGCACGATCATGCAGGAAGAGCTTGTTACTCTCTGGGAAAAGACCAGACTCAGCACCTTATATGTTACTCACAATATTCAGGAAGCGGTAATGCTGGCTGACAGAGTCGTGCTTTTATCAAGACGCCCCGGCAAAGTCAGCAAAATCCTGACCATTGCAATTCCGCGGGCTGACAGGGAAAAACCTGAAAATACCGCTCAGATAGCCGAATTTATCCGCATCATCTGGGAACATATAAGCAGTGATGCCCGTGCGGCTCTGATGGAGGTGGAAGCTAATGGCTGAATATAAAATCCACAACCGTATGACTCACTGGCAGAAAACTTATCCTGCCTGGATATCTTTCGCCGCGATAGCCTTCTTGCTGGCAGTATGGGAAATAATCTGCAGCACAGGTCTGATTTCCTCATTGTTTCTGCCGGCACCAAGCGCAATCCTTACTGCACTCGGCAAGCTCATCACAAGCGGCGAAATCAGCCGCAGTCTGACAGCCAGTCTTTACCGCATTCTGCTGGGCTTTGCTTTAGGCAGCATCATCGGTTTGCTGGTAGGGCTCGTAACCGGCACCTCTGCGCTGATGGACCGAATAGGAACACCGATCGTCAATGCCCTTTATCCAATCCCAAAAATCGCTTTACTGCCGCTTTTTATTCTCTGGCTTGGCATCGGTGAGTTATCTAAAGTCACTATCATTGCTTTAGGCGTTTTCTTTCCCGTTGCGATGAATACCTATTCAGGTGTCAAAAACGTCGACACATTGCTGATCAAGGTAGCCGTCAGCTTTAATGCCAGCTGGTGGCTGACGATGAAAAGCGTAGTTCTGCCGAGCGCACTGCCGGTAATCTTTGCCGGTCTGCGTCTGGCAGCAGGCACTTCGCTGCTGCTGCTTGTAGCTGCCGAAATGATCGCGGCACAAGAAGGTATCGGTGCTTTGATCCTGCATTATGGAGATCTGATGATCACCGACCGTTTAATGGCCGGCGTTATCGTTCTTTCACTGCTGGGACTCATTTTCAATTTAGGTCTGCAATGGCTGGAACATAAAATAGTCCCCTGGAAAACTCAAAGCAAATAAACATAGCCCCCGCTGCGAATAATCGCAGCGGGGGCTATTTATCTAATTACATACATTCTCTGATAGCTTTCGCCATCCGTTTTACGCCTTCAACGATTTTTTCTTCCGGCATATTGGAAAAATTGATACGCATATTACGGTCAGTTTTACCATTAGGATAGAAAGCGTCACCGGTAACGCCGGCAACCTTCATCTCGATACATTTATGGAAAACCTTATCAGCACTGCAGCCCTCCGGGAAAGTCAGCCACAGGAACAAACCTCCTTCAGGATGTGTCCATTCCGTACCTGCCGGAAATTCTTCCGCCATAGTTTTTAAAATCAGATCGCGGCGTTTTTTATAAAGTGCTTTGATCTCTTCCACATGCTTATCCAAATCATAATTTTCCATATAAGCGTCAGCTATACCCTGGTCAAAATTAGAAGTATGCAGATCAGCGCTTTGTTTGATTTTGACATACTCGCTGACAACATCCTTCGCGGCAGCGACCCAGCCTAAACGCAGGCCCGGACAGAAAATCTTGGAAAAAGTGCCGAGGAACATAACCAGACCTTTGGTATCCATAGATTTTAAGGACGGTAATATCTCCCCTTCATAACGCAGCTCGCCATAAGGGTTATCTTCCAGCACAGGCAGATTATGTTTGTTGATCACTTCCATAAACTTTTTGCGGCGTTCCAAACTCCAGGTACGACCGGTCGGATTTTGGAAATCGGGGATAACATAAATAAATTTACAACGGTCGGTAGTACTTAAGATTTTATCAAGTTCTTCCGGAATCAGACCAACATTATCAGTTGGCACTTCTACAAAAGTAGGCTCATAAGCATTAAAGGCATTAAGCGCACCCAAATAAGAAGGACTTTCACATAAAACGACATCACCTGGATCAAGGAACAATTTACCGGCAAAATCGAGACACTGCTGTGAACCGGTAGTGATCAAAATCTCATCCGGATCAACCTCAGTATGATATTTATCTTTCATTCTGGCAGCAATTTTAGCCCGCAGAGTCGGACGCCCTTCAGTCGTGGCATACTGCAGCAGCTGCTGACCTTCTTTTTCCACCAGGTCATGTGATACTTTAGCTATTTCTTTCACCGGAAACAGTTCCGGTGCCGGTAAACCGCCGGCAAACGAAATAATATCCGGCTGTGCCGTCAATTTTAACAGTTCACGGATTTCAGACGATTGCATACGTTCCATACGTTTAGAAAATTTCATAAGATCTTCCCCTCCAACATTATTAATTTGTACAATAATAGTAGCTACTTTGTACGTTTATAATTAAAAATTCTATCACTCTTGCTGGAGCAAGTCAACGTATAAAATCAAAACGCAACAACTTTCTTGATTTTTTATTTACATTTGTCTTTTTAAAGCGCACCTTTTGCATCAGACAATAAAAAAGGGCGGCTTTTAGCCGCCCTTTTATTATCTGTTAGTACATACCACGATATTTCATAGCTTCTGCCAAATGGCCCAAAGCTACAATATAAGCCGCTGTACGCATATTAACTTTATGCTCCTTGGCCGTATCGTAAACTTTCTTGAAAGCATCGATCATCAAACTTTCCTGTTTTTCGATAACTTCTTCTTCGGTCCAGAAATAACGATACAGGTTTTGTACCCATTCGAAATAACTTACAGTTACACCGCCGCCATTAGCGAGGATATCAGGTACAACGAGAATACCTTTTTTATCAAGAATCTTATCTGCATCAGGAGTTGTCGGTCCGTTAGCACCTTCAACGATTACCTTCGCCTGTACCTTGGCTACGTTGGCTTTAGTCAGCTGCAGCTCCATTGCACACGGAGCAAGGATCGTAACATCCATCGCCAGCAGCTCTTCATTGCTGATAGGTTTGGAACCTTTATAACCAACAACGCTGCCTGTTTTCTGCAGATGTTTTTCAACATCATAAGGATTCATACCTTTGGGATTATGGATAGCGCCGTTGATATCACTTAAAGCAACGATCTTTACACCCATATCATGTATCAGTTTAGCAGTCCAGCTGCCAACATTACCAAATCCCTGCACAGCGCAGGTAGCCTGCTTCGGTTTAATGCCCAAAGCTTTGATAGCCTCGCCGGCAGCTACCATAACGCCGCGTCCGGTCGCTGCGTTTCTGCCTAAAGAACCACCCAGACAGATCGGTTTGCCGGTAACGAAACCTGGTTCAAACTGGCCTTTAATCTTGCTGAATTCATCCATCATCCAGCCCATGATTTTAGCATTGGTATTCATATCAGGTGCCGGGATATCCATTTTCTCGCCGATGATCGGAGCGATCCTGTCAATAAAGCCGCGAGTCAAGCCTTCAAGTTCCCTTTCAGAAAGTTTAGAAGGATCAACTACGATACCGCCTTTGCCGCCGCCGTAAGGTAAACCTGCAACTGCGCATTTGCAGGTCATCCAGAAAGCCAGAGTCTTTACTTCGTCCATGTTGACGCCGGGATGATAACGAACACCGCCTTTAGCCGGACCCATAATGGTGCTGTGCTGGCTGCGATAACCGGTAAATACTTTTGTAGTGCCATCGTCCATACGAACAGGAATGGAAACCTCCAGAGTACGTTCAGGAGTTGCGATAATTTCCGCAGCGCTCGGGTCAAGTTTCATGACCTCAATCGCTTTGTTCAGAGGAATTTTTGCCATTTCAAACAGATTCATAATGATGCCTCCTTTAAATATTTTTTAATTTAAACATAATTTTATTACATTTCTAGTTATCCCTACATTCCAAAATACATAGTTGAATTTTGTATAATGTATCCCCTCAGCTTTATTATAACTCTAAGCGCAAGCGACAGTCTAGCTATTTTTATACACACAAAGAAAATTTTTTGAAAATTTTAGCAATTTATACACTGCCTGCAAATTTATGCATTTTAATATTTCCCACTTCACAAACGAGGAAATTCCTCGTAAAGCTTCCCAAAATCCAGACCGCAAACAACCTTATTTTTGTACTGTTCCCGTAAATCTTCCATGCCATTGCGCAAATGCTTCGAACTGATACCATATTCTATTGAAAGATAGGCCTCCACAAAAGCGGCCAGATGGTCGCAGCATTTTAACACAGTGCCATCAACTGCCCTATATCCCTTACCGTTCTCATTATATTTTAACCCCAGCTCTTCCGGCCTGCAGGTAATCTTCTCCCCGTCAACAACAGCCCGGTTACTGAATTCATCTTCAGTAAAGTACAGGATATCCTCATGCCAGCTATGCGGCAGCAGCGGCAGCAATTTTTCTGCCACCTGTCGTTTTTCAATATCCTTGATCAGATCGTCCAGCCCCTGGATCGAGCGTTTGATCGGCGAAATAATGTCGCGTGTCAGCACTTCCGGCAGGTCGTGGAATAATCCACACAGAAAATCATTGACGATACGCTCATCTGAAGCCTGCATTTTTACAGCACAGAAATATGCCAGCGCAGCTACGATCAGCACATGGCCCATTACTGAGGTTTCCGGCACACGCGGAGACTGCGCCCAGCGTTTCTGAAAACGCAGCTGACCTACCAGATCAACAAACTTACTGGTTTTACCTTTCAATGACAATTTCTGCACTCCTGCAAGATCATAGTGATCCTCGATCTCACTTTCTATAGCCGCTTTCGTTTCCTCAACACCGTAGATTCCCTGATTGAAATGATAAATAATACCAAATTCCCACTGAGTGGCCAGATAATGTGCAGCACGCAGAAGTTTCTTTTCCAGATAATTTTCCTGTGGTTCATCAAAATGTCTCTGCATTTTAGCCATAAAAACAGGATCCAGATCAGGTATCCGCTGCCGCAGTTCCTCATAAACCCAACTATTGAGTTTTTTACCATGCACACGCATCAATTCATGGAACACCGGCGGCTTGATATCAGTCAGCACGATCCGATGCAGAAATTCAAAAATACCGCCTTCGATCAGTACTCGCCAGTTCAGTTTTGCCTGATGATCCTGCTCCTCATACTTTGCAAGCACATACAAAATCATCATTTTATGCGCTTGCTTATCCAGCTCCGTAAAGCCGTTAGGACGAATGTGATCGTTCCAGCGCTGAATGTGCGCCGCTTCATATAAAAATTCTACAAAAACCTTATTCAGCATTTACTTCCAATCCTTTCATTATTTATAAAGCAGATACGGCCGCACCTGCTCAGCAAACTCCTGTGCTTCCCTGTCCCAGCGCGGCAGCAGTCGCTCTAATGGCACCCCCACGCGCAAAGTCGTTTCGCCCAGGGCAATATCTATTTTATAGCCTTTACCGCCATAGCGGGCCGGGTAAACGACCTTGTCAGGATACAGTTCTTCAATGCAGCGCAGGATATTCGCCCCGGTAAGCGCGGCACGATATATCTCCGCATCAGTGATATAAATTTCCACACCCTGGCACAGCTCTTTTGCAAACGCCCCGTAAGCGGGAATAAAGGCCGCCGGTCTAAAATACACGCCCGGCAGCTGCAAACTGTTCAATTTATCCGCAACCGCATCTTTTTCGGCAAAGGGCGCACCTACATAATAAAATGGTTTTGTTGTTCCGATACCAACCGAAAGGTTAGTATCCCCCAAAATACCAGTAGTCACATAATATAAAGCCGTAGCAGCTGTAGGTATCTGCGGCGAAGTGCCTACCCACGGCAGCCCCGTATCCTGCCAGTACATTTTCCGCTGCCAGCCCTTCATCGGAATCACCGTCAGATCAAGGCCAAGCTTCTGCGTATCGTTGATATATCTGGCATATTCCCCGATCGTCAGTCCATGACGCAGAGGCACCGGATAAAGGCCGATAAAGCTTGCCTGCTCTTGACGCAGCAGCGGACCCTCCATCAATCCCCCAATCGGGTTGGGACGGTCGAAAACAACAAACTTTTTGCCGGCTTTAGCACATTCTTCCATAGCATAGGCCATAGTTGAAACATAAGTATAATGCCGGGCTCCCACATCCTGAATATCAACAGTCATCACATCGATCGAATCCAGCATTGCCGGCGTTGGCCGTCTTGTCGCTCCATACAGGCTGTATACCTTCACACCCTTGTATTCAGCGCCGTCCACATCGTCTCCGGCAGCCACGGCGCCGAACAAACCATGCTCCGGCACAAAAATCCCTGTCAGATCAGTCTGCGCCAGTAAAATATCCTCACTGCTGCGCAGCTTACTGTCAACACCGGTCTGATTCGTAATCAGGCCCACACGCTTCCCTGCAAACAGCTGCCCATACTCGCCAATGCGTTCGATCCCTAACGTTACCGCCGGGCCATGCACCGATTTTTTATCCTGATCACGCCTGCCGGCATCAGCGCAGCCGGTTATTAAAACAACTACCAACAAAATCAATGCCAGTATCAATCGTTTCATTAATAAAAAGCCTCCAAATTTTGGAATTTTTCCGCAAAAAATCATCAAAAACTGTCATTATTGCGTATGAGTATCAATATTCTCTGTTTTTTATCAAAATACCTCTAAATTTTACAAAAAATTATTGAATTTTTGGGTCAAATCTGTATATAATAAGTTGTTATCTGCATAAGGATAAAATCTGCATTATGAAAGGTTGTGACAAGCAAAAAATGAAAGAAATGGTCCGTTTACAGGGAATCACAAAAAAATTTGGTAATAACGTCATTATCCCCTCTCTCGATCTGACGATTTACGACGGAGAATTTATTACGTTGCTCGGTCCTTCCGGCTGCGGCAAAACCACTTTGCTGCGCATGATCGCCGGCCTGGAAACCCCTACCGAGGGCAGTATCTATCTGGACGACGAAAACGTCACTGCCTTGCCGCCCTATAAACGTGATGTGAATATGGTATTTCAACATTACGCGTTATTCCCTCACATGACTGTTGAGGAAAACATAAAATTCGGCCTGATGATGAAAAAAGTTCCTGCCGATGAACAAAAGGAACGTGTTGCTCAGGTCCTTTATCTTACCCAACTCGAAGAATTCCGCAACCGCCGTCCCCAGCAAATGTCCGGCGGACAACAGCAGCGTGTCGCAATTGCCCGCGCTTTGGTCAACAATCCCAAGGTCCTCTTACTGGACGAACCTTTGGGAGCACTTGATTACCAGCTGCGTAAAAATCTGCAGCTGGAACTGAAAAACCTTCAGCGCGGCCTGGGCCTGACCTTCATCTATGTAACGCACGATCAGGAAGAAGCATTGACCATGTCTGACCGCATCGTCGTAATGAATAAAGGCGTTATCGAACAGGATGATAATCCTGATAATATTTATCATTATCCGTCCACAAAATTTGTTGCCAAATTCATCGGCGAAAGTAATTTCTTCGATACTGAAACTGAAACTTTGGCCCTGCGGCCGGAAAAGCTGAATCTCTGCGAAGAAGACGAAAGCGAAGACAAAGCCGCCGCTCACCCCGAACCTGCTTTTTACGGCACCGTCGTCGATGTTGTCTTCTACGGTACTATCGACAAAGTCTTTGTCCGTCTTGACAACTCGAACCAGACCGTGGTCGCATATCAGTACTTTGACGACGTCAAACGCTGGACTCCCGACGAACGCGTCGGCATCTGGTGGTACGAAAGAGACGAGGTGAAAGTACAGCGATGATGAAAAACGGTAAACTGCTGGTAGCGCCGGCCCTGCTCTGGCTCAGCATCTTTTTCGTCATACCGCTGCTGATCGTCGTTGCAGTGTCCTTTGCCGGACGCACACCGTATGGACAGGTTATCTTTTCCTTTACCATTGATAACTACCTGCGGTTTTTGGAACCATTATACCTTAAAATTTTTGCAGATACCCTGGTCGTAGCTATCGTAACTACCCTTGCCACGATCCTGATGGGTTACCCGCTGGCCTATACCATAGCCCAGCTGCCCAAAAAATGGCAGCAGCCAGGTCTGATACTGGTCATGATCCCTTTCTGGATCAATTTTCTGATCCGTTCCTATGCCTGGGTCATTATCCTGCGTTCACAGGGCGTAGTCAATACGCTGCTGTTGAATCTGGGCCTTATCGACCAGCCGCTGCAGATGCTTTACAATGATATGGCCGTTATGCTTGGCATGGTCTATGCACTGCTGCCCTTTATGGTGCTGCCGATCTATGTATCTATCGAACAGCTGGATACCAGGCTTTTAGAAGCAGCATCCGATCTGGGCGCCAAACCTCTTACAGCCTTTCGTAAAGTCACTCTGCCACTGACCATGCCCGGCATTGCTGCCGGTACAATTCTGGTCTTCATTTCTTCGCTGGGGATGTTCGTTGTTCCCGACGTTATGGGCGGCGCTAAATCAGCGCTCATCGGTAACCTCATCCAAAACCAGTTCCTATCAGCCCGCGACTGGCCCTTTGGCTCAGCGCTCTCCATAGTGCTGGCCGTACTGAGTCTGGTGCTGATCATCCTGTACTACAAAGCTCTGCAGGCACAGGAAGGAGGTGACGGCGATGCAAAAGACGTGGCGTAGCCATCTGATGGTAGCCTATTCTTTAGCTATTCTTGCTTTCCTTTATCTGCCGCTGCTGATCCTGGCCATGTATTCGTTCAACGAATCAAGAATCAACGCCGTCTGGACCGGCTTCACCTTCAACTGGTATGAAGCGCTTTTCCAAAACCGCCGCGTTTTAGAGGCACTCACCAACAGCCTTTTTATTGCTGTGATCTCCACAATAGCCTCGACTACGCTGGGCACGATAGCCGCTATCGCGCTCAATCGTTACCAATACAAGTACAAACCGGTAATCAACGGCCTCTTATACCTGCCGATCCTGATCCCGGAAATCGTTATGGGTCTTTCCCTGCTGGTACTGTTTGCCCAGGCACAGGTGCCGCTTGGTAAAACTACCCTTATCCTTGCGCACATCACCTTCTGTGTCTCCTTCGTTGTCATCACTGTCAACGCCAGACTGGAAGGCATGCGGCATGAACTGGAACAGGCAGCAATGGACCTGTACGCGACTCCGTGGAAAACCTTCCGCTACGTCACCTTACCGCTGGCATTGCCTGGTATCGTGGCCGGCGCCCTGATCGCCTTCACACTGTCTATCGACGACTTTATCATCAGCTTCTTTGTGGCAGGACCCAATTCTACTACGCTGCCGCTTTACATCTACGCTATGGTCAAACGCGGTATCTCACCCGAGATCAACGCCTTGTCCACACTGCTGATGTTCGCAACGATCACGCTGGTCGTAATCGCTCAGATCCTGCAGCCGCAGCATACATCTGATAAAAACTCCGATTGATATCACAACTAACTGTGATACAATATAAACAACAAATAAAATGATGAAAGGGTGATCCGACAATGAAAAAACTTTTTGTTTTCCTCATCGCTGTTTTAACGTTGGCTCTCATGGGCTGTGGCGGTGACGCTCCCAAAAAGGACGCAGCAGCTCCCGCCGCCGGCGACAAGCAAGTACTGAACCTGTTCAGCTGGGCCGACAACTTCGATCCGGAGGTCATTGCCGAATTTGAAAAGCAAAACAACTGTAAAGTGAATTACGACGTTTTTGCCAATAATGAAGAACTGCTGGCCAAGATCCAGGCCGGCGGCGCGCAATACGACCTCATCCAGCCATCCGATTACATGGTAGCAACCATGCTGAAGCTGAACCTCCTGGAAGAGCTGGATCTTGATAAAATCCCCAATGCCAAAAATATCGTCAGCAGCCTGAAGGCTCCTGTCTACGATCCCACCGGCAAGCATTCCCTTGTTTACACCTGGGGCATTACCGGCATCGTCTACAACAAAAATTTCATCAAAGAAACGCCCACCTCCTGGGAAGACCTGTGGAACCCGGATTATAAAGGCCGTGTGATCCTGCTTAACGACAACCGCGAAGTTATCGGCATGGCACTGAAGAAAAACGGTTACTCCAACAATTCCACTGATCAGGCCCAGGTTGAAAAAGCTTTCAACGACCTGAAAACACTGGCTCCGAACGTACTTGCTTTCGATACCGATACCATCAAACAGAAATTTATAGCAGAAGAAGCCTGGATCGGTACCATGTGGTCCGGTGATGCTTCCTACACCTACAAAGACAATAAAAACATCGGCTTTGTGATCCCTAAAGAAGGCGCTACCATCTGGGCGGATACCTTTGCTATTCCCAAAGGCGCTAAAAACAAAGCTTTAGCCGAAAAATTCATCAACTTCATTTACGAACCCAAGATCAGCGCTAAAAACTACGAATATATCGGCTATAACGATCCTAACGAAAAAGCAATGGAATTCCACAGTGAAGAATTCCGCAACGATCCCATGCTCAAGGTCGGCATGGATAACATCGACAAAGGCGAATGGCTCATCGATATCGGCGAAGCCCTGCCTATGTATGACCGTTATTGGACTGAACTCAAAACCGCTAAATAAGCAATTATCGACCAACGTTTATTTAAATCTTCTTTAAGATCAGGCTGTCTCCCATGAGACAGCCTTTTTCATAACACATAAAAGGGAAGTGTTTAGCTTTATGAAAAAACTCGTCTGTTTACTGGCAGTCCTCTGCTTTGCCGTTCTGCTGGGCGGCTGCGGCTCAAATAACTCTGCCAAAGATGCCGGAGCACCACAGGTCCTGAACCTTTACGGCTGGGCCGATTATTTTGCTCCCGACGTTATCGCTGATTTTGAAAAGCAGAACAACTGCAAAATCACCTATGATGTTTTCTCCAACAATGAAGAACTGCTGGCTAAAATGCAGGCAGGCGGAGCCCAGTTTGATATCATCATGCCTTCTGACTATATGGTAACCACCATGCGCAAGCTGGATATGCTGGAAAAACTGGAGCTTGCCAAGATCCCCAATGCAAAATACATCAGCGCTGACCTGCGCAACCTGCCCTTTGACCCGACCGGCGAATATACCCTGCCTTATACCACCGGCATCACCGGTATCATCTATAACAAAAAATATGTCAAAGAAACTCCTGTCAAATGGGATGATCTGTGGAAACCAGAATATAAAGGGCACGTACTGCTTTTGAACGACTGCCGCGAAGTTTTCAGTGTCGCCCTGAAAAAACATGGCTGGTCTAATAACAGCACTGACCCGGCTCAGGCAGAAGCAGCCTTCAAAGACCTGCAGCAGCTCAACAGCAGTGTTATTGCCTACGATACCGAAAACCTGAAGCAGAAGTTTATTGCTGAAGAAGGCTGGATAGGCATTATGTGGTCAGGCGACGCTGCCTTTACCTACAGGGAAAACAATAATGTCGGTTTTGTTGTCCCAGATCAGGGCTCACTGATCTGGTCAGATAACTTTGCCATACCCAAGGGCTGTAAAAACAAAGAACTGGCCGAAAAATTTATGAACTATATGTACGATCCCAAGGTCAGTGCTAAAAACTGGGAATTTATGAACTGCGCCAATCCTAATGACGAAGCGCTCAAATATCATTCTCAGACCTATCTTGATGACCCTATGCTGAAAATCGGCAAAGAAAGTATCCACAAAGGCGAATGGCTGACCGATATCGGCGACAGTATCACTATGTACGACCGTTACTGGACCGAATTAAAAGCCGGACAATAAAGGAGTATTTTATGCTGCAAGTAAAAAACACCACCAATAATCTTGGCCTTACAGTTTCCGGCAGCCCCACTGATTTTTTGGAAATGCTGCAGGCTATCAACGCCGTAGCCGGACCGACTGGCAAACGTCCCTGTATGGCAGCAGCCCATGTTCGAGTCAGCGCCTTCTGCAGTCAATTGCACAGTGCTTTAACAAATTCCGGCTGTTCCTTTAATCTTCTCTGGCCCGAAGCAGTTTTCATCGTCGGCTCCTTATCAGGCTTTATTAAATTTGAAAGCGAAGATTTAAGCAAAAAAAGCTTCATCTATGACGTTATTGCCTCACCCAAAGTTATTTTTAATGAAAATATCATTAAACTCAGACTATTGCAGGCTAAAATCATCAGCGCGCTCCAAGCCATTATCTCACAGCAAAGTTTTACCCGCATCCTCAACATCTACGGCTCTGGGCATACTTACTTTGTCGACTACGAAACCGGATTTCTGGATCTGATGAACTGTGAATATATCAGCCTTTCCAAAGAGACCCGGCTGAAAAAATTAGCCGCTGTAACCATCAATATCCTCAACCGTTCTGGCAAATACCTTAAATTTACACAAGAGGCCGCACTGAATGCAGGCAACCGCAAAAACTTTGCCCAAACGGCGGCAAGTTTACTCTGGTAACAGTAAAAGCAGGCAAAGCATAATGCTTTGCCTGCTTTTATTTATGGTTCACGTACGCCAAGTAATACCTCCAGTGCTTTTTGTTTTGCCTTTGACATAGAGCGGATCTTATCCAGCAGGATCCTGTCTTTATGTGTGACAGCAATATAACCGGCGTCCGTCACCGTGCAGTCGTTCAGTTCCTCCGGTGTTTTACCCAGCAGATAATCAAAAGAAACGCCATAAAAGTCAGCTATTTTTTCAAACGTCGCCAAATCAGGCTTGGCGATATCGCTTTCCCAGTTTGATACCGTCTGTTTGACAACATTAAACACCCTGCCGGCTTCCTCCTGTGTCAGCCCACGTCTATTTCTAAGATATTTTAAGGTTTTTCCCAGATTTCTCATTTTTTCACCCCTGTTATAGTCTATGGTAATTTATTTTCGACAAAATTGCAATATCCATTTTAAATAGATGTTGCAATTTAATTTTAAATAGACTATAATGGCTTTATAGTCCAATATAAAAATACTTATAAGGTAAATCTAAATTGGATAAAATATTTCTAACCTGCTTTTCCCTGGCTATTTTACAGCTGTATTGGACTACAAACTTTTTACATTTTAAGGAGTGAAAACAATGATTGAAATCCGCGACCGTATCAAAAACAAAGCTCTCCACGCAAAAATCATGACTGCCGAAGCAGCGGCCGCATTGATCAAAGATGGTATGAACATCGGCGCCAGCGGTTTTACGCCAGCCGGTTATCCCAAAGCTGTACCACTTGCATTGGCAAAGCTTGCCAAAGAAAACCCGTTAAAAGTAAATATCTGGACGGGTGCCTCCGTCGGTGCTGAATTTGATGGCTCTCTGGCAGAAGCTAACGTTATCCGCAAACGCCTGCCCTATCAAACCAACGATTTGCTGCGCAAACAGATCAACAGCGGTCAGGTACAGTATCTCGACCTGCATCTCAGCCACACGGCACAAATGTCACGCTACGGCTTTCTCGGCGGTTCTGTAGATATCGCACTATTAGAAGTCTGCTCCATCAAAGAAGACGGCAGCCTTGTACCTACAACATCAATGGGTAATACTGCTTCCTTCGTCCACAGCGCCAAAAAAGTCATTGTCGAAGTCAATATTACACAACCGGAACAGCTTGAATGCATGCATGACGCTTACCTGCCGCAGGACCCGCCACACCGCGGCCATATTCCCATTCAAAGCCCCGGCGACCGCATCGGAACTACCAGTATTCCCTGCGATCCTGATAAAATAATCGCTATCGTCCCCTGCGATATCATAGACGGCACCAGGCCGCTGGCACCGATCGACGACGACGCCAAAGCAATGAGCGGGCATCTGATAGAATTCCTTCAGCATGAGATCAAACAAGGGCGTCTGCCGGAAAATCTACTGCCGCTCCAGTCAGGCGTTGGTTCTGTTGCCAATGCTGTCATTTCAGGTCTGTGCGACTCACCTTTTGAAAATCTTTCCGTTTATACAGAAGTCATTCAGGACGGAATGTTTGACCTGATCGATGCCGGTAAACTGACGATAGCCTCCGGCACCTCGCTCAGTCCTTCACCGTCAGCACTCAAACGCTTCCACAGCAACCTTGATAAATACTGTTCCAAAATCATCCTGCGCCCTCTGGAAATAGCCAACAGTCCCGAAGTAGCACGACGTCTGGGTGTGATCGCTATGAATACGGCAATCGAATTCGACATTTACGGCCATGTCAACTCTACCCATACTTTAGGAACAAAAATGATGAATGGTATCGGCGGCAGCGGCGACTTCGCCCGCAACGGCTATCTTACCTTTTTCTTCACCAATTCCACTGCCAAAAACGGTGCTATCTCTTCTGTTGTTCCCATGTGTTCACACATCGACCACACCGAACACGACACCGATGTTTTTATCACAGAACGCGGCGTAGCTGATGTCAGAGGCCTGAGCCCCAAAGAACGCGCCCGGATAATCATCAAAAATACAGCACATCCAGATTACCAGCCGTTACTCATGGATTATCTCGAACGGGCCGAGCAGGCTACAGGATTCGCCCATACCCCGCATCTGCTCAAAGAAGCCTTTTCCTTCCATACCCGGTATATGGAAACCGGCACTATGAAAAAATAACTGCCAACAGTAACTGCAAAACAGGACCGCCGCAAAAGGTGGTCCTGTTTTTATTGACCTGCATCTCAGCGCATCAGCTGCAGCAGTTCATCGATATTCTTTTTACCAAAGCTGACCTTATCATTATAAATCAGACAAGGCACACTCATAATTTTATATTGCTCGCGCAGCTCCTGGAACAAATTGATATCAAATACATCTGTCTCGATCCCGGCATTTTCAACAGCCAGCCTGCCGGCTGCCATTACCAGCTCGGGACACATCGTACAGGACAGTGAAATGACCACCTGCAGCTTTTTATTTCCGCGCAGTGCTCTGACCGCAGCCAGCTGCTCCTCACCGATAGCCTGACCCGGCCCGGCCGCATTATACAATGTCACGATAAACGAATTAAACTCATGACCTCCCGGCACACCGTGAAAACGGAATCCTAAAGACGTCCCGTCCGCACGGCAGACCTCGATATACGGCAGCCCGTCCACAGCCTGTTCGGCTTCTTCCCAGCGCAGATGAGCGCTTAAGGGCGTCAGCTCGTTTAAAAAGCCGCGTATTTCTGCCGCCGCCCGGCTGTTATCCAACGCGGCCCGCAGTAACAGATCATCTGTAAATTTTGCAAAAACAGGCGTCAGCTGCGTTTTAATGGCTTCCGAAATAAACGCGCCGTCATCGGCAGCCGCCGCTTCTGTATGCTTAACTGCCGGCTCCGCTATTTGCTTTTTGGTTACAGCAAAACGCGGCAGCTTCAACTTATCGTGCAGCTGTGCAGCATATTTCTCCAGCGAAGTAGCCGCTTTAGCGCCGTCAGACACCGCTGTGACCACCTGCCGCAGATTTTTGATGCACAAATCACCGGCGCCATAAACGCCGTCCAGATTAGTCTTTTGATCCATATCGGTGACCAGATAACCTTCACAGTCAGTTTCCAGACCGTTCAACAGCGGGCCGCCTACAGGAACATACCCGGCAAAAACAAATACGCCGAAGGTCGCGTCACTGGTCTCATAACGTGTACGTTCACCGGTCTTGCAGTTTTCATAAACAGCATAACGCAGTACGTCTCCTCCGCCGACTTCCAGCATAGCAGTATTATACAGTACTGTTATCTGCTCGTGCCGTTTCACTTCATCGGCGATCGACCCGGCACAGGTAAAATCATCACCGCGCACCAGCACTGTCACATGCCGCGCATAACGGGTCAGAAAAATCGCTTCTTCGGCAGCAGCAAAACCACCGCCCACAACAAATACATCCAGGCCAGTAAAAAATTCGCCGTCACAGGTAGCACAATATGCTACGCCGCGCCCGCGGTATTCCGACTCGCCTGTGAAACCCACCTGCCGTGGCACGGCTCCCATAGCCATGATCACACCCAGCGACTTAAAGGTTCCCTTATCGGTATGCACCTCTTTGATATCGCAGTCCAGCTTGCTTTCCAAAGCCTCTGCCAGTAAAAACTCCGCCCCGAAGCTTTCTGCCTGCAGACGCATCTGCTCAGTAAGCTCTTTACCCGTAGTTTTTAAAACGCCCGGATAATTTACCACCTCGGAAGTAATCGTGATCAGACCGCCGATCTTCTCTTTTTCGATAACCAGCGTCTTATACTTGGCCCGGGCCATATAAACGGCAGCGGCAAGGCCCGCAGGCCCGCCGCCGATGATGATGACATCATACATCCGTTCCATGATCAGATGATCCCTACCAGATCAAGACTGGGTTTCAAAGTGCTTGCGCCAGGCTGCCATTTGGCAGGGCAGACCTGATCGCCATGCTCGGCAACAAACTGCGAAGCCTGCACACGGCGCAGCAGCTCGTCAGCATTACGTCCGACATTGCCGGCAATAACTTCATAAGCTACGATCCTGCCTTCCGGATTAACGATAAAGCTGCCTCTTTCGGCCAGGCCGTCAGTTTCGATCATCACATCGAAATCTCTTGCCAAAGCCCCGGTCGGGTCAGCCAGCATCGGATACCGTATTTTTTTGATCGTATCCGATGCATCATGCCATGCCTTATGGACAAAATGAGTATCGCAGGATACGGAATAAATCTCGCAGCCGATTTTTTTGAATTCTTCGTATTTATTCGCCAGATCCTCTAACTCAGTCGGGCACACAAAAGTAAAATCAGCCGGATAGAAAAAGAACACCGACCATTTCCCTAAAATATCTTTTTTGGTAACCTCTTTAAAATCGTTGCCTACATAGGCCTGAACCTTAAAATCGTTAACTTCCTTGTTGATCAATGACATAATCACTGCCTCCTTATATAAACATAAATTCAGTCGTTTTAGTTAGCGTTTGCTAACGCACCTTTAATATAACATATGTCATTTAAAAACGCAAGGGAAATTTATTTGAAATTAATAATTATTATCGTCACTACTCAAAGCCTCCTGTTTAGCATTGAAAAGCAGCCCTATTTTCAATATAATATAAAATAGCCGCTGTGAACTATAGTTCACAGCGGCTGTTTTATATTATAGCATCAACAACGTTTAACCAAATGCTCAACCAGCTGGTGAATGCACTGTTTATTTTTTTCACGATCAACAGGCGGCAGCTCCGGCGCAGCGGCGTCAGCTTCTTCCTTACGCTTACGGATACGCAGCGCCTCACGCACCGCCTCATCCATATCATAAAAGCGGGGAAACTTCTGCCCTGAAGTCAGCTTTTTGCTGCACACCACGAAAATATCAGCGTCCAGACTGCCATAGCGCTGCACCCAGGCATCTAAAAGCCGCCGCTTTTCCTCCTCGCCATAAGCAGGAACCGGCAGCCCTGCTGCCTTAAACAGAGCCAAAGCCTGCCCTATAACATGATAAGGGTTCAGCATAACGCAGACCCTCTTTTCTGCGGCACTGCCAAAAAACTCTGCAGCCTTCCTATAGCCCTGTTTTTAAGGCGCCGCACAGAACCCTCGTCGATATCCAGCTTATCGGCGATCTCGCTGTTGCCTAAATTTCCCAGAGCTGCAAGCACCACGTCACGCTGCCTGCGGGTCAATATCCCCATCAGCCCCCTTACAGTCAGCTCCTGCGTTGCAAATTTATCACTGTCAAAAAAATGGCCACACACAACACCATCCAGCTCTATTTCCGCCGGCGATCGTTCTCCCGCCGAAGCGTCGAACGAAATCTCCCTGCCGTTATGATTACAATTACGACGTACCTCATTACGGATCAGATTTCTAAAGCAATGGCTAAGATGTGTACAAAACCCCTCCGGGTCACCAGCATCCCACACGGCCAGTTCACGCAAAATAGTTTCGCACAAGATTTGCAGAACATCGCCTTCAGGCAGCCAGATATAAGCCATATGTACCTTCAGTGAATTATACATCAAACCCTTCAGTTCAACTACCACCTGCAGCCGGGCCTCCTTATCCCCCTGCTGTGCCAGCTCCATCAGCCTGCCCATCGGGTAACCGGCATACGCACTGCCTGCACTCACAAAAAATCTGTCTAAATCTCTCTGTAGTTCATAAATCTCCAAATAGACACTCCTCAATCTTTAGTAGCTATATTTATTTTTTCGCAGCACACATCCTCCAAAAAAGCTGCCGCCGTCATTCCATCTAAACAATCACAACAAACATCACCCGCAGCCGTATCCCAATAGCTTTCGCCCTCGCTGATAGGCTCTGAACACACACAGCACAAACTCACAGCACGCGGCGCGGCCTCAGGCGCGGCCACCCAGTCACGCTCGATTTTTGCCAGGCTGCTCATTTACGGACAGCCTTTTTTAATTGCCTGGCCAGAGCCTTGCGGGCCAACCGGTTACAATCAAGGTGCGCTGCCCGGGCAGCACGGCGCAAAGCGTAAGGTACCTTCACCTGCAAAACCACCTCCTCATCGTCGGCATGCTGTCGGCGGCCTCTGGCAGCAGTGCAGCCTGCAAAGTCATCCGCAGCTACAGTCTCGGCTTCAATATCATCCCGCTCACCGCAAGCGCAGCCCTGCCTCCGGTTTTGCAGCATAGGGCATTTCAGCAGCAAATACAGCAGCCTGCTTTGCAGCCCCACGCTCAATTTTTTGCCCGACTCTGTTTTTGATGTAACTACTTCATTCATAAACATCTTCCTTTCAGCATTTAAAAGTGTGCGGCAGTATATAGTGCTTACTTAGTTAGTATCGAGTTCCTTTGTTGTAAGTATTTATTTGTAAAACTAAAGGCTAAAGTACGTAAACACAAAAAACCAAATACTTTTAAAAGAATCTGCTAACCAAAATTAGTACTGAATACTGTCTCATAATACATATGGCATCGAAAAACCAAAAACGTTACATTTATTTTTTACATTTCATAATTTATTCACAAAAATCATCCAAACCCCTGAAATCTCGGGCAACGCCGCTGAAACTACGACAGAAAATATTTTTAAAGACTTTTTTGCAAAATGTAACGTTTTACCCATCTCAATGCCATATGTATAGTGCAAGGGAAAACACCCTCGACACAAATACCGAAAGGAGCAACACCATGCAGCTGCAAACATCATCAACACCGCTGCTGACAGCAGTCAAACTAGCCGAGCTTGCCGCCCTGGGGCGCAACCGCATCTCACAGCTCTACCTGCACTGGACAGCAGGACGTTACGGCCAGCTGTACGACGACTACCACTTCAATATCGACGCCGACGGCAGCATTTACCAAACCTGCACGCAGCTCACCGAGCTTAAAAGCCATACGTGGCAACGCAACACCGGCGCGATCGGTATCGCTCTGTGCTGCGGACTGGGCGCGCTGCCCCACAACGGCACCGATACTGAATTTGGCAGTTACCCGCCCACGCCGCAGCAAATAGACGCTGCCGGCAAATTAGTTGCCGCACTGGCGCAGAGTCTCGCCATTCCTATCGACCGCTGGAACGTGCTGACCCACTGCGAGGCCGCGCTTATCGACGGCTACGGCCCCTACAGCGGCGACGCTGAAACACGCTGGGACCTGTGGTATCTGCGCGATTCACCCGGCGACGGACTGATGAAGCCCGGCGGTCAGGTCATCAGGGGCAAAGCCCTGTGGTATGCAAAAAGCAGCCCCCTTGTTTAAAAGGGCTGCTTTGTAAAGAACACGATATTTTCTTTTAATGTTTTCTTCAATCTTTTTTATTTTTCTTTAGCTTTTTTATCTTTTTTAGACTTTCTTGAAAGAAAGTCAGCAAAGAACTTTGCGCACTATGACAAGTCCTGTTTAGCTTTGCTCGCTGTCCGGCTTCCGGGCAACTCGGCATTGCAATACAAAGAAAAGCTTTAGCTGCGAATCGTCAATGCCTCAAACAGTCCCTCCAGCACTTACAGCTCGCATCGCACACAACGGACTGGATCACAATGTGCGCTTCCCCTCTGCATCATACTATTCAGCTATGACTTTCTGAAGCACAGTATCGACTGCCTGGTGTTATCATTGATTATTTACCAAAGCACTAAAGCATATGGTGTTAGAGCACATTGAGCAGATTTTGTTATGTGCGAAACGAATAAGGCGAAAGCGGAGTGACTTGTCCGAAGCCTGCTTGCAGGCAAGTTTCGCGGAGCCGCCGTTGAGCGATGCAAAATAAAAATCTGCGACGTGCCGGCTTTTCTTTGGTTCGTTTCTTTTACCGCTAAAAGAAATGAACATTATAAGAGAAAAAATCTTTCCGAAGCTTTCTTTCAAGAAAGCTTCATAATAAAAAAGTAAAAACTAAATAAAGCATTGTAACCTGTAGTTACAAACACAAAAACAAACACAAAAACAAATTATGAAAGGAGCTGAAAATATGACCGTCAGCAAAAATCCCACTTCCTACAAGCTTTCGCTGGAAGTAGAAAACGGTGTCAGCGCTATCGGCACCCCTCAGACCAAAAGCGTTTCCATCGGCAGCGTCCGTCTGAACGCCGAAGACGCCAAATGCTACGCCGCAGCCGAAGCTATCGGCACTTTGATGAGCCATGCCATCGTTAACGTGTATGTTACCGAAAAGGCAGCGCTTGACCAGGCGGAATAACCCCCACCTGCAAACAAAAATCTAATGTAAAGGAGAACACACATGGAAAAAACTTTAGAACTGGTCTTCGCCAAAGGCGACGGCAGCAAAAAGACCCTCAGCATCGCCGACCCGCGCGAAGGCGTTACCTTAGCCGAAGCGCAGAGCGCAGCCGCTAAGATCATCGAAGCGGGCGTCCTCATCAGCAGCGGCGAAGCCCTGACCGCTTTTGTGGAAGCGCGCATCAAAACCGTTACTGTTTCCGTGCTGGCCTGACGGCTATGGATACCAAAGAGCTTTTCAGCGCTGCCTCTAACTTCGGTTTCCCGATGGTCCTGAGCTGGTATCTGCTGCTGCGTATGGAACAGCGGCTCGACCGTCTTACCAACTGCCTGAACGAGCTGAGCAAAGCCATTATCAGCAAACACAAAGAACTGTAAATCAAGCAAAGAAACGAGGTCTGACATCAATAACAACTACACAAAGCTCCTGCACTGGTTACGCCTTTTGGCCTACATCATAAGCAGAAAATAACAAACCAAATCAGCGATATGAAACTTACTTCATATCGCTGATTTTTTACTTTACTGAACTTATTGCTGCCACTTAGCAGTGCCTCAAGCCATCACTTAAAACGTGAATCTTAACCCGGCATTGAACTGCCAGTCGGTACGCAGATCGCCGCCAAAGGTTTTTAAGGCGTCAAAATACAGGTTGCTGTTTTTGGCAATGCCCAGGTTAGCACCCAGCCCGATCTCATACCAGGTACCCGTCAGGTCGCCTGTTTGCAGTGCCAGTCTGCTGTTTTCGTAGTAACCAGTCGCGCCGCCGTTGCCGCCGAAGTCATGCAATGCCGATGCTTTGACATAGGCATTACTGGCGCTCCCGCCGATCGTAAACTCTTTGCCGCCCAGGAATCCCAGGCGTACAACCGCGCTGTTGACGCTATCCTGCCTGATCATAACATCGTTACTGGTGGTGTAATCGACACTGCCAATATGGCCCAGACTCAGTTCGGCCTGCGGTTCTACGAACCAGCCTGCATTCAGGTCCTGCCTGTAACCATATTCGGCGCTGATACCATAAGCCCATGTATCATAATCGGCTTTAGCTGCATTGCCGCTCAAATCTACCAGTTTGAAATCGTTAGCCAGTTTACTGCCGCGGGCGATAACGTCAAGGTAATGGCCCCTGCTGCCCAGCCAGCTGGCATACACACCCAGGCCTGTGCTGCTCATATCGCCGCTGCCGCTGTTATAGCCGGCACTGCCGTCGATGCGGTTGACGGCGATGCCTGTATAAAGCTTGCCGCCTTTGTAGTCCTGCACTTTGTCGATACCGCCCTGAAAGGCTGTGTAATCCTGATCGAAAGAACGGCCGTAGGCGCTGTCTGCGCTCATTTCGCCGCGGTAGTAACGTGCCCACACTCCGCCTTTCGCTGCTTCTTTGTCGTTACGCAAATCACCCATACGTTTCATCAGGTTATTGCCTTCGATGCGCCACATACTGCCCAGCGCCATCTGCGCGTCACTGGCCGTCATTACCGTTTCAGAAGCATCGTCGTTTCTGCCAAAATCGATCTGCGTTATTTTTACGTCACTATCGTTTACTTCTACAGTCGGTGTTGCCGTAAAACGGTGCAGCGGCGAATCAAGCGTGCTGGTTTTTCCAGCAAAATTTTCAAGGTTCTGCCCGTTTCGGTCAGTAACAGTCAAAACTACAGCATCGCCGCTGATGCTGGTAAGATCACTGCCGTCAAAAACCTTATCATATCCAACAGTGATATATTGTGTTTCTATGCTGCTGCCATCTGCCAACCTGGCAAAAGTAAATTTATCTGCAGCATTATCAGTCAAATCTGTCGTTACCCTAAACTCATTGCTGCCTGCCAGCTTCAGTTCACCACTGGAGGTTAGTGTACGGTCGGCTGTCCTGTCATTAAAAGCTACTGTGGAATTATGCAAGAATGTAGTGCCACTTGTAATATTTATCTTATCCTGCAAAATAACATTGCTGTCCGCAGCATATACTGCATAGGCTTCACTGTCAGTACCAGTGTCTGTTGCCCCTATTGTGATTGTACTGCCGGGGGTTGAGTGCTTCAGCTCGACCGTGCTGCCTGTGGCGTAAATGCCATAGGCCTTTGCCGTACCGGCAGTGCCTGCCGTTCCATCAACACCTGCTGTAGCATTGATAAGGGGAGAACCATAAGAGCTGGTTTGAGTAGCCCCCGCACCAGCAGTCCCACCACTGCCGGCTGTTGCAGTTGCTGTGATGCTGCCCGTTGCCAGCTGCAGTCTGCTGCCATCAGCATAAACAGCATAAGCGGCTGCATTACCACCATGGCCGCCATTACCGCCGTCACCGCCTTTATCACCCACATTATCGCGTCCGGGTCCACCGCCGTCACCGCCGTTACCGCCGTTACCACCAGCAGCTGTACTTACTAAACTGTCGGCCATTACAGAAACGTTGCCAGCTGCTGTTAAATGCAGGTCATAAGCCACTGCAGCGCCGCCATCACTACCAGCGCCGCCAGCAGCGCCCACTCCCTTTCTTGAATCGGCACCTGCTCCATAAGCGCCATTGCCTCCGGCGCCACCGGTTGCTGCAGCTGTTATAGCTGTTGTTACCGTCAAATCTACTGTACTATAATCGCTGCTGACAGCATACGCCATACCAACACCACCAGCGCTGCTGACGCCGACGTGCCCATCACTGGAACTGGCGCCGCCACGCTCACCCGCTCCACCAACAGCAACTGCACTGATACTGTTGACTATTCCGCCGATGTCGCTGTTGACGGCCTCAATACCCCAGACTGCAGCTTTACCCCCAACTCCTGCAGCATTGCCATCGCCGATATTTCCGTTGTCACCGCCGTTACCGCCTTTGCCTCCTTTGCCTCCACTAGCTGTGACCTGGATATCATTGATAGCCAGGTCAAGCGAATTTGTCGCTGCCTTAAGGCCATAAGCTTCAGCAGCACCGCCCATGCCGCCAACGCCGCCGTTGCTATAGCTGCTGACGCCGAACCCACCATTGCCACCTTCGGCGGAAATCGTGACATCAGCAGCTGTGATTGTTACAAGTGTGTTTCTGCCTGCAGCCTGCAGACCAATAGCTGCTGCACTGCCGCCCTTGTCGCCATTAGCACCCTCTGACTGATTGATTGTATAAACATCTACCGTACTTCCGGAACCTGCTTTGGCTGTAACCGTAATATCATTGACTGTTGTGATACCGCTGCCTGTTACAGCAACAGCGACTTTACTGTCACCACCAGCACCGCTATCTCCATGCGGCCCATCATATGTATAATCGGTCTTAGCAATTCCTCCTACAGCACCATCCCCGCCTGTTGCTGTAATTTCAATAGCGCCGCCAATAGTGCCGGTGACGGTATCATTAATCGTTACCGAACCACCATTGCCGCCGGCACCGCCTATACCGCCAGCGGGAGCGTCACCACCAGCTGTTCCATTATCGGCAGTATATGTAGCGTTCAGTCCGGCGGAAATATCATCATTCTGCACGATTGCTGCTCCATTTGCTCCAGGCGTTCCCTCAACCGGAGCAGCCCAAACCGGCGTACAGAAAATATTTGTCATCATCATACTTACAGCTATTGCTTTTTGCAGTTTTTCCTTCTTTGACATAAATTTCATCCTTCTTTCCTATTCTGGTTGCATTAGCTTAATATTTTTATCAGGTATATTTATCCTGTAAAAAATACTTTAATAAAGCTTCGTAGTACGAAGCAGACCTTTCATATTTACCTTCTTTGTGCAGCACTCTGGCCGTCATAACCGTTGTATCTACCGTATGACCATCCATGAGCGCCAAATCATCCCACAGCGATTTTTTTACATAATGCCAGTACAGCTTTTTCTCCTCACTATCAAGACAATAGATATGCCATGGCTTGATATAGTCGATATAATGCACGATAACGTCTTCTGGGGTAGCTTTCAGCAAAGTATTATTGATAATGATACAGTTATACTTTTTAGGCAGTTCTGCAAACTCGCCGTCAACCACACCGTTGAGCGCGTCCTGGTCACCCCAGAGGATCTTGGTACTGCCTACCTGCTCCAGCCACTGAAACAGCTTCTGCGTCAGCTTTTGCTGCCGCCATTTTACCAAATCCATTAAAAGCACGCCGGAATTAAAGTAACGCCCGCTTTTAAGGCCGATGCGCACACAGCTTTTAGCTTCCCCATAGTCGCGTATCGCTCCCAAAACCTTGCCCTGCAGATCGCTCTGCCACAACGGCAGAATATCACCTTTGCAGATAATGTCCGCATCCAGATAAATAAGCCGCGTCACCGTTTGAGGCAGCATGTCGGCCAACAGATAGCGATAATACATGGCCTGAGTGATGTGTCCCGGCGGTACGATAAACTTCATACCCTCAGTACTTTTGATCCGGTAAAAGTGCAGCGTCAGATTACGGTACAGCTGTTCCATCTTTAGCAGCCGCTCCATATCCTCTGGCAGTAAGTCATCATAGACGATATGGATGATAAGTTCGTTAGCGATATTATTATGTACCAGTGAGGTTATGGTGATACCGGCGAAAGCGCCAAAATTTTTATCAATGCCAAAACCGATATGTATTTGTTCTGCCACTTTGCTCCTCCTTTCTTTACTGATTCAGTCTTTGCTGCGTTTTGTTCTGCCACGCCGCCCCCCTTAGAAAAACGTCTTTATATCCTCGCAGTTATTACTGCGGAGCTGGTATTAAGCTTCTTTATCCAAGCTGTAAAAAACACAGCTGCTATCTTAGGCGCCCCTTACCCAGCTGCAGCAGCTTCAGCAAAAGGCGCACTTCCTCCAGCGAGTACTGCTCCTGTTCATCAGTTTCTGCGACGACAGTATTCTCAAATGCGCTCTTACTTTTTGCACCTGCCGCCTGCTCATCAACCTCTAAACCATGCACCGGTGCCCACTCGGCGGCCGCTTTTCTGTCCAGCAGTGTTTCCAGGCTGCAGCCCAAAACATTGGCGCTGCGCACCAGCAGCTTTAAACTTACCTGCACATTGTTATGCTCGATATTGCTCAGATGGGTCTGACTGATGCCGATACGTTCGGCAAACTGCTGCTGTTTCAACCGGCAGGTACTGCGCAGCAGGCGGATATTGCTGCCGATAGACAGCAGACAGCTTTCATCGTACATACTTCACCTCAGTTTTCGGGAATATTAGTATTTTAGTTTTAAAAATCGAAATTAAAATAATTTTTATTTCGTTTAACATCAAAATTTTTATCTATTGTAATAATCGCATTCATTATAGCACGTTTGTACCCCCCTGCAAGACACTTACTGTTTGTTTGTGTAAAAGGTCTTCGAGTCTTGCCCGGCGCATTACGCCCGCGGCTTTACAACTATCGGCGTCTGCGCAGTTTTACATTGCTTACTGTATATTCTGACCAATTACGGCTGCGTAATTAAAATCTACAATAAAAAATACCTGCACCGGCAGGCAGAGCAAATAAAAAACGCAGACTATACAGTCTGCGTTTACGTTTCATTTGCAATTATCTTATGATTTTTTCCCATCCTGTGTTTTTCTATCAATCTCCGTCTTAAATCCGACCGGCGGCTCTGCTGCCAGCCACTGCTGCTTACGGTCACCAGCGGCAAACAGATGCGAATCGAACCACATATAGAAGAATTTTTCAGCCGGAACAACAACGTAGCCGTCCTGTAAATGATCGGCCGTATCATAGGGATCAGCCATGATCAGTACGTCGCTGCTGGTTATGTCATCCGTGCCCATCGTATCGTAACCGATGATAACGCGCCAATGTCCGCCCCAGTCTACATTTTCGACCATGATGGGTACATTGCGTTTAAGATGCTCGACTACAAATGCTTTGAATTCCTGTGTATTCTGCGGTGTTTTATCTTTGTCAGCTGACGAAGCTACCTGCCAGCCTTTTTTCTTAAAATATTTGACCATACCTTTAGTATTGGTCCCGGTATATGACTTTGTACCCATGATCTTGCCGATCGCCAGTTCATCTTCCTCGCTGCGTCCCTGAAAATGTTCGACCACCATCAATGCGGCGGCAGGGCCGCAGGTATATTCGGTAGTTTGCTGATAGGTGCGGAACTTCGGCAGCAGTATAAGCGAACCGGCAGGCTGCATATTATAAAAATCGAGCTGCTGAAAATAGGGCGATTCAGGTACATTGGCCAGTCCATTGTAGGACGACGCCCCGGCACTTTTGGTATCATAATTTGACGGATATGGTATCTGATTTTCATTACTCATACCCAGCATCAGCAACGCTGATGCTGCAACGAGCAGTGCGGCAAACAATTTCTTTTGTGGCATTAGCTTCCCTTCTTTCTAGTGACGTTTCTGCCAGCCTGTGATCGCAGCTTCTAAAGCAGACCTTTCGTTAGGCAGATCGGTGCTTTGCACTCTCTGTAATAAATATCGCATAGCTTCCCTGATCCTGCTTTTATCTTCTAAAAGCGCAAGCACATCATGGCCGCTGATCGCCAGATCTTTAGTATGAACAGGCATTTTACTGCGGGCCAGCTCCAGCACCGCCGTTCCCAAAGCGCGTCCTTCCGCCATCAGTTCGGTATTCTTACCAGCGTGGGTCGCTCCCATATCTGCTAAAAATACTGCTACCAGCTGTTCAAAAGCAGCAGTCATTGCATGACTATCTTTAAAATCACCGCCGGCCGCTTCGCTGCGCAGCCAGCGCAGCAATGTACGTTCACCCGTTACCAGCATCGGTGCGAAGCGCATATGCCTTGACACCAGCCAGACTACTCTTTGCACAAAAGGAGCCGGATAACGCAGCCTGCTTAAAATAGCTTCTGCCATAACGGCGCTTTCCGCTTCGTGGCCATGATCACTGGGCTGACCTTCTTTATTAAGCTTGCGGATACCCGGAAGCCCTTTGGCTACATCGTGCAAAAGCAGGGCCCAGCGTATCGCCAGCTGACGCGGACTGTTATCAACAGCAGCCAGAGTATGCTCCCATACATCATAGCAGTGAAAACGCTGGTTCTGCGGCAATCCCGCCAAATGCTCCAGCTCCGGCAAAACATCTATTTCCCGATAAGCTCCCTGTTCACGCACACGGCAGCGGCCGGCCGCCAGTCCTGTCGCCAGCAGCAGCATCAGTCCCTTACCGGCCCATTTGCCGAGCAGCAGCTTGTCCAGCTCTGTCCGCACACGTTCCAATGATAGCCCGGCACTGCGGCTGACTGGAAAGCTATAGCTCTGCGGCAGGTAATAAGGAGTATGCGGCTGGCCAAAGGCCGGGCCTGCGCCCTGCGTCTGTACATAATCAAAGCCCAGCTGACCTACAAAGCGGCAGGCTCTGTACATCCGCAAAGCATCTTCTCTGTAACGGGCGGGCGCGTCACCGACGGTACGCAGTATTTTCTGCTGCAGGTCCTGCCTGCCGCCGTGATAATCGTACACCTTACCGAATCGATCCAAAGCCATGGCATTGATGGTAAAATCGCGCCGCGACAAATCAGACTCCAGGTCGTCACAATACCAGACCTGCTCCGGTTTATGGGCATCCACGCCGTAGGTTTCGCCACGAAAGGTGGCAATTTCTACTGTATGTCCGTCCTGATGCACAACAACGACACCGAAGTTCTGCCCCAGTTCGCCAATAACAGTAAACCCGGCCGGTTCCAAAATGCTGATAACAGACTCGGGGCGGGCCGATGTTGCAACGTCAAAATCGCCGGGCGTCTTTCCCAGCAGCAGATCGCGTACGGCACCGCCTGCGACATAGGCGGCAAAGCCCTGCTCTGTAAGCAGCGTCAATATTCTGTTGATAATGGGCGGCAATAAAAATTGCCTGTTTTCAGCAGTCATAATCTCACTTTTTTTAGTTAATTTATTCTATCATAAAGTTTCAAAGCATAGCAACTTTTTCCAAACCAAAATTTAATCACTCCGGTCAATACCGCCATTAGGCAGCGAATAATCGACGGCAATACCGAAATACTCCCACAGCACTCCCTTTAAGTCGTATTTAGTATTGATGGTATAGCGGTATTTGACACGTCCGCCCAGATAAAACTTTAAAAGATTTCCCCGGATCGTGATATTGCAGTCTTCGCGAAAAACAGAGATCGCTTTGCCTTTATTGAGCGGCGAATCCGGATGAAGGTCGGTATAAATGCAGGCGGGAATAAAATCCATATCCAGCTGCGGTTCTTCCGTGAAGCCAAACAGCCTTTTCCATGGTTTACGCCGTTCCTTCTGCCACAGCAGCCAGCCAAAGAACGGGTCGCGGCTGAATTTATATTCGCTGATACCGTCACTCTGCACTTTGCCCTCTGCCATTTCGAGCGGACAGCGCGGACTTTCGCTGTTGACGCCAACATCAGTCAGATAACGTTTATCTTCCAGTTCGATGCACATTACCCGATGCCGGCGGATCTGGTATTCCTCCAGCCGGTCGATAAAACGGGCAGCATAGCTTGTGACTTTATAGCCCAGGGATTCCAGCAGCCAGTTATACAGGCCGTTCAGCTCAAAGCAAATGCCGCCGCGGTTTTTCATAATGATTTTGGCAAACATATCATCATGCTCGAGCGAAGTCAGCCTGCCGCTCAAAATATCCAGATTCTCATAGGGCACATATTTCAAATGCGCGTCCTGCAGCAGCTTCAGCGTCGCCAGGTCAGGCGGAGGTGCGACCTGCGGCAGATGCAGTTTACGCAGATATTGACATAATTGCCAATGGTTCATCAATGCAGTTTGCTTTTTCATTCCCATCACTCCATCCGCAATTATTCTCTTTCTTTTATTGTACCGCAAAAATACGTGTTACTGCAGAAAATTTTACAGCGCCGCAGCTTAATCTGCAGTTAATAAAATATAGCTAAAAGACCATAAATAGGTTACAATAAGGTTAGAATGAATCTTGTCGGTGAGGCGATAAAATGAGTAGCAAGCGTTATGCGCAAGTTGATAAGGAATATTGTGTATCCTGCGGCACCTGTATTAAGGCCTGTCCGCTTCAGGCGATCAGCGTGCCTGATGGTATCAGCGCCTTTGTAGATCTGGATCGATGCATCGGCTGCGGTCTGTGCGCCCGCGAATGTCCGGCCTCTGTGATCAAGGTGGTGACTGCTGATGTCTAAACGTAATCACTGGTATGATTACCTTTGGGTCCTGACGGCGCTGTATCTGGCTCTGGGATTTTTTAACATTCTTTTTGCCTGGCTGGGGCTGCTGTGCTTTTTCATTCCGCTTATCATGGCATCCACCTTCGGCACCAAATCATATTGCAATAAATATTGCGGCCGCGGGCAGCTGTTCGAGCTGATCGGCAACAGCTGGAAGCTTTCGCCCAAACGTGATATCCCTTCCTGGCTGCGCTCACATACCTTCCGCTATGGCTTCCTGCTGTTTTTTACAGCGATGTTTGTCAATATGCTGGTTTCTACCTATCTGGTCTTTACCCATGCTATCTATTTTCATCAGACAGTCAGTCTGCTGTGGACTTTTGACGTGCCCTGGCACTGGGCTTACAGCGGCGGCACGCAGCCGTGGGTCGCGCAGTTTGCTTTTGGCTTTTACAGCATCATGCTGACCTCCAGCATTCTCGGCATCATCACGCTGCTGCTGTTCAAGCCGCGTTCCTGGTGCGTTTATTGCCCTATGGGCACGATAACGCAGCTCATCTGCCGCTGGAAGCATCGGAAATAAATTTTAAATAAAAATCCCCGCTGACCGGTCAATAATGTCAGCGGGGATTTTTGGTAGCATCAAAACTAAATGCTTAAAGACGCTTTTTAACCGAGCTGCAGCATTGACAAGATCCAGCTGCATAGCATATGATAAGAGCAGCCGGGGATTTTGCCAGTCAACAGACTGCGCCAGGTCTTAAGGCTAAGCTATTAAGAAAAGAGGAATTTTTTATGTTTACATATGGTACATCGGATATTGCAGCAGACCGGGAGGTTTGCATAATCTAATATTTTGCCGAACCTCCCAAAAGGCTTTAATATAACCTTTAGGAGGATAAAAAATTGTCTAAAATAAATTTACAGACATTAGGATTTACTGATAAATTTGCCGCTGAGGCAACCTTATACAGCAATTTGTTCGCAGGGCGCGTTACTGCCCAGTATAAAGAGTTTTACCGGGTCATGACAGAGGCCGGTGAGCTGCTGGCAGAGGTTTCGGGCAAGCTGCGCTTTAACGCCGCTGCCCTGTCTGCTTTCCCGGCAGTAGGTGATTTTGTTATGCTTGACCGCACTGATAACACCGAAGGCCAGGCGATCATCCATCATGTACTGGGCCGCAAAAGCGCGTTTATCCGTAAGGCGGCCGGTACTGCCAACGTTGAACAGGTCGTTGCCAGTAATATCGATACGGTATTTATTTGTATGTCCTTGAACAGTGATTTTAATCTGCGGCGGCTGGAACGTTATTTGGCCATTGCCTGGAGCAGCAGCGCATTGCCGGTAGTGGTTTTGACTAAAGCTGATTTATGTGATGACGTAGCTGCTAAAACTGCGGCGGCCGAGTCCGTTGCCATCGGCGCAGAAATACTTGTTACTTCTTCACTGGCAGAAGACGGCCACAGCCAGATACTGCCGTATCTGCGCAGCGGCAGCACCGCTGCCTTCATCGGGTCTTCCGGCGTGGGCAAATCGACACTCATCAACCGTTTGGGCGGCACCGACTTTGCCACCAGCGGGCTGCGCAATGACGATAAGGGTCGCCATACTACTACCAGGCGCGAGCTGATCGTCCTTGAACACGGCGGACTGGTGATCGATACTCCGGGAATGCGGGAGCTGGGGCTGGAAACGGCTGATTTATCCAAAAGCTTTGCTGATATCGACGAGCTGGCCCAGCAGTGCCGTTTTCGTGATTGCAGCCATACCCACGAAGCAGGCTGTGCCGTTCAGAAAGCTATCACAGACGGAATACTTGCCGCGGACAGACTGTCCAGCTATCAGAAGCTGCAGAAGGAAGCAAGCTATGAAGGGCTGGATTACAAACAGATCGAAGAAGCCAAGCTGAACTCGATGTTCAAAGATATCGGCGGTATGAAAAACGCCCGCAGATTTTTACATGCCAAAGACAAGCGCAGACGCTGAAAACTGCGCCGGTAATATTACCAGCCGTAAATGACTGACAATAAAACAAAACCAACGTGGACTTTAATGTCCACGTTGGTTTATTTTTATTGTTCTTTAAATTTAACAAAGTCGCCGATACCCAAACCGGGAGTGACCATCGGCTGTACCATATTTTTAGGGTCAAGCGCAACCTCGATGATATAAGGCGCGTCCAGCTGCATAGCTTTTTCAACGGCAGCGGCCAGAGCTTCAGGCGTATCGACATGTTCTCCGGCTACGCCAAAGGCTTCGCCGTATTTGACAAAATCGACATAGCCGGGCATTTCGCAGGAAGTAAACCGTTTATTGAACTGCACGGTCTGCAGCTGACGAATCATGCCTAAGCCGCTGTTATTAAAGACTATCGCCGTCACCGGCAATTTATAGCTGGCGATCGTAAACAGCTCCGAGCCGGTCATTTTGAATCCGCCGTCACCGCTGATACTGATCACCCTGCTTTTGGGCCGGGCCAGCTGTGCGCCCATAGCCGCCGGCAGGCCAAAGCCCATCGTGCCCAATCCGCCTGAAGAAATCCACTGGCGGGCAAACTGGATCTTGATATGCTGGGCGGCCCACATTTGGTGCTGGCCTACGTCGGTGGTGATAATATAATCCTTATCTTTGATAACCGGGTTCAGGGCTTTGAAAAACTGCGGTGCAGCTTCGCCGCCGAAGTCTTCGTCCATACTGGGCCAGCTTTCGATCAGCTGCCACCAGGCGTCAAGATCATGCTTGACGCTGCCTGCCTCCAGCATTTGCAAAGTTGTGTTCATATGGCCGGAAATACCGATACTGGAATAAATATTTTTATCCAGCTCAGCCGGGTCGATATCTAAATGGATAACAGTTTTATTCGCGCTGTAGCTGCTGCGTTCGCCGGTAACGCGATCGTTAAACCGGCTGCCAACAGCCAGGATCAGGTCGGCTTCCTTAACAGCGTTGTTGGCGCGCTCGTGTCCGTGCAGTCCCGTCATCCCTAAAAACAGACTGCGGTAGGCACTGATAGCACCTAATCCCATCAGGGTACTGACAACTGGGATCCGCAGCTTTTCACATAAATGCATGGCATCATATTCCGCATCGGCATTGATAACACCGCCGCCTACAAGCATGACCGGGCGCTGCGAAGCATTGATCGCCGCCACGGCGGCAGCGATCTGTTTTTCTTCGGGCAGCTCTTTGGCCAGCGGTTCCAGCTCGCCCGGCTCATAATCAAGCAAAGCGGTCTGCACATCGCGCGGCACATCGACCAGCACCGGGCCGGGCCGGCCTGTTTTGGCCAGCTGGAAGGCCAGCCTGATCGTCTGCGCTAAATGTTCAGGACGCTTGACCAGGAAATTATGTTTGGTGATCGGCATGGTGATACCGGTGATATCAACTTCCTGAAATGCGTCGCGTCCGATCATTGCCGCCGGCACCTGACCGGTGATCGCTACGACAGGTATCGAATCTAAAAAAGCATTGGCGAGCCCCGTGACCAGATTGGTCGCTCCGGGACCGGAAGTCGCTATACAGACGCCGACCTGCCCGCCTGCACGGGCATAACCGTCAGCAGCATGGGCAGCACCCTGTTCGTGTGCCGTCAGGATATGCCGAATGCCGGACGCTTCACGCAAAGCGTCATAAAAAGGCAGGATCGCCCCGCCGGGGTAACCAAAAACCGTAGTAACTCCTTGCTCTGCCAAACATTTGACCATTACTTCTGCGCCGGTCATCTGCATAAACTCACTTCCTTCCAATACTCAAAAATACATCAGGCCAGTTCTGCGGCGATCAGCTGCCCCATCTGTGAGGTCGAAACTTTAGTCAGACCTTCACCGCAGAGATCAGGTGTACGATAACCTTTTTCCAAAACTCTGTCGATCGCCGCTTCGATAGCGTCGGCAGCAGCATCCTGATCCAAGGAATAACGCAGCATCATAGCTACGGAATAAATAGTTCCCAGGGGGTTAGCGATGCCCTGACCTGCAATATCAGGAGCACTGCCGTGAATAGGCTCATACATACCTGTGCTGTCACCAAGGCTTGCAGAAGGCAGCATTCCGATACTGCCGGCAATGACCGAAGCCTCGTCGGAAAGGATGTCGCCGAAAATATTATTGGTCAGCACTACGTCGAACTGGCCCGGGTTGAGCACCAGCTGCATAGCACAGTTATCTACATAAAAGTTGTTCAGTTCAACATCGCCATAAGCTTTGGACTGCATTTCACCGACGATGCGGCGCCACATTCTGGAAGAAGCCAAAACATTGGCTTTATCGACTGAGGTGACCTTGCCGCGGCGTTTTTTAGCTGCTTCAAAGGCAAATCTGGCAATGCGTTCCACTTCGGGGCGGGTGTAGATCTCAACGTCAGAAGCTGTTTCCACACCGTCAGCGTTGGGAGCGGCTTCGTTTTTAGCGCCGAAATAGATACCGCCGGTCAGCTCACGGACGATCAGCATATCAGTGCCTTCCACGCGCTCGTTTTTGAGCGGCGACAGATGAGCTACAAAGCGGGAAACCTTGATCGGGCGCAGGTTGCAGTATAAGCCCAGTGCTTTGCGGATACCCAGCAAGCCTTTTTCGGGGCGCAGCTCTGGAGCGACGTTATCCCATTTTGGTCCTCCGACCGCGCCTAAAAGTACGGCGTCGGAGTTTTTTGCGGAAGCAATGGTAGCTTCCGGCAGCGGTACTCCTGCAGCGTCGATAGCGGCGCCGCCGATCAGCTGTCTGTCATATTCTATTGCCATACCAAATTTTTTGGCAGCGGCGTCAAGTACCTCTACGGCAGCGTCAACGATCTCGACGCCGATGCCGTCGCCCGGCAGTAAAGTGATCTTCATTCTTGGTGGTCTCCTTTGACATAGTTGATAAGGCCGCCGCAGTCGGCGATCTTTTGGATAAATTCCGGCAATGGTTTGGTTTGGATAGTAATGCCTTTATTAACGATTTTGATCTCGCCTTTAGCCATATCTACCTCCAGCTCGTCACCGGCTGCGATTCTTTCAACCTCCTTGCCAATTTCCAGCACCGGCAAGCCGATATTGATGGCATTGCGGTAAAAAATACGGGCAAAGCTGTCGGCAATGATGCATTTTACACCTTTGACTTTGATAACGACAGGAGCATGCTCGCGCGAAGAACCACAGCCGAAGTTTTTGCCGGCAACAACATAGTCGCCCGGCTGTACGTTAGGGGCGAAAGTAGTATCGATATCTTCCATAGCGTGCTCGGCCAATTCGTCAAAATCAGCAATATTCAAATAACGGGCGGGTATGATAACGTCGGTATCGACGTGGTCGCCGTAACGCCATACTTTACTCATTTCATTACCTCCTCAGGGCTTGCGATATAGCCTGTGATCGCACTGGCAGCCGCCACATAGGGACTGGCCAGATAGACCTCGCTGTCGACATGGCCCATACGTCCGCGGAAATTACGGTTGGTAGTCGAAACAGCACGTTCGCCAGCAGCAAGAATACCCATATAGCCACCCAGACACGGGCCGCAGGTAGGGGTGGAAACTGCAGCGCCGGCATCGATAAAGATATCAATATAGCCCAAACGCATAGCTTCTTTATAAATTTCCTGAGTAGCAGGAATAATAATAGCGCGGACATGCGGATGTACTTTACGCCCCTGCATCACCTCAGCTGCCTGCTGCAGGTCTTCCAAACGACCGTTAGTGCAGGAACCGACAACGACCTGATCGATCTTGATATGGCCGGATTCAGACGCCGGATGTGTATTTTCCGGCAGATGCGGATACGAAACGACCGGCACCAGATCATCTAATCTGATAGTGATCACACGGTCATATACTGCGTCAGCATCGGCAGCAACTGCTGTCCACGGACGGCTGACACGACCATTGAGATAGGCAATAGTTTTTTCGTCGACCGGGAAAATACCATTTTTGCCGCCGGCTTCGATCGCCATATTGCAGATAGTAAAGCGGTCGGACATTTCCAGTTCGGCAATGCCGTCGCCGCAGAATTCCAACGATTGGTAACGGGCACCGTCGACACCGATCATACCGATAAGCGTAAGAATGATATCTTTGCCCTTGACATATTTAGGCAGCTTACCGGTCAGCTCGACTTTGATCGTGGCAGGCACTTTGAACCAGGTAGTGCCGCTGGCCATAGCCGCGCCGATATCGGTTTGGCCCATGCCGGTGCTGAGCGCGTTCAGAGCGCCATAAGTACAGGTATGAGAATCGGCGCCGATAATGATCTCACCGGGAGCAACAAGACCGCTGTCGGGTAAAAGCGCATGCTCGATACCCATACGGCCAACTTCAAAATAATTGGTGATTTCATGCTGACGTGCAAAATCGCGCATACGTTTACACATAGTTGCCGACTTAATATCCTTACACGGAGAAAAATGGTCCGGAACTAACGCGATCTTATCCTTATCAAAAACAGGACGTCCGATTTTTTCAAATTCAGCTATCGCCGGCGGTCCGGTGATGTCGTTAGCTAAAACCAAATCCACCTGGGCAACCAGCAGATCGCCTGCCTGGACCGCATCGCGGCCTGCATGTTGGGCCAGGATTTTTTCCGTCATTGTCATACCCATAACTATAACCCTCCTAAGTTTATACGAAGCAGATCGCGGGGCCTCAGCCCCGCTCTGCCTAAGGTGTGTACTGATTATTTTTTCATCCAGCTCATCATGCCGCGCAGATTTTTACCGACTTCTTCGATCGGATGCTCGGCGCCTTTGCGGCGCATTGCATTGAACGCCGGACGGTTAGCCTGGTTTTCGAGGATCCAGTTCTTGGCAAAGGTGCCGTCCTGGATCTCGGCCAGAACCTGTTTCATAGCAGCTTTGGTTTCGTCTGTGATGATACGTTTGCCGGTCACATAGTCGCCGTATTCGGCAGTATCAGAGATGGAGTGGCGCATTTTAGCCATACCGCCTTCATACATCAGGTCAACGATAAGCTTCATTTCATGCATACATTCAAAATATGCGCTTTCAGGTTTATAGCCTGCTTCTACCAGAGTTTCATAGCCTGCAGTGATCAGTGCGGTGACACCGCCGCAAAGCACAGCCTGTTCGCCGAAAAGATCTGTTTCAGTTTCTTCACGGAAGGTAGTATCGAGCACGCCGGCACGGGTACCGCCAATACCTTTGGCATAGGCAAGCGCAATGTCGTAAGCTTTGCCGCTGGCATCCTGATGCACAGCTACGAGGCAGGGCACGCCTGCGCCTTCAGTAAATACGCGGCGTACGAGATGACCCGGTCCTTTAGGAGCGACCATGAACACGTCGATGTCAGCCGGAGGTACGATTTGACCAAAATGGATATTGAAACCATGCGCAAAAGCAAGGGCAGCGCCGGCTTTCAGATTAGGCGCGATATCTTTTTTATAAGTGGCAGCCTGTTTTTCATCAGGGATCAGCATCATAACTACGTCGGCTGCTTTAGCTGCATCAGCCGCAGTCATAACAGTCAGACCTGCCGCTTCTGCCTTGGCCCAGGATTTGGAACCTTCATAAAGACCTACGATAACTTTGGCGCCGCTTTCTTTTAAATTAAGGGCATGTGCATGGCCTTGAGAACCATAGCCGATAATAGCAATAGTTTTACCATTAAGCATTTCCCAGTTTGCGTCTTTGTCATAATACATTTTTACCATTGTGTCTACATCTCCTTTTTGTTTACCAGATTTATTTAAATTTGAGAACTGACATCTTCTTAAATAGCCGAAGGTTTACAACTGCTTTCAGGCCAGGAATAACGTGATCTGCTGACATCCATAGCCGCATCGCCCCGTTCCAGCGCCACAAGGCCGGTCTGTACCATTTCCAGGATACCGTAGGGACGCATCACGTCGACAAAAGCATTCAGCTTATCATCGATGCCTGTAGCCAGAAAGATCAGTGATTCCCCGGTCACATCGACAGCGTGGGCCCTGAAAACATCTGCCAGCCGCAGCAGCTCGAGCCGTTTATCACCGGCGTGCACCTTGACCATGACCATACTGCGTTTGGCACTTGCCTTAGGCGGCAGGACTTTCACAGCCTCTACCTCGACCAGCTTGGCCAACTGTTTGCAGACCTGCTTGATAGTTGCATCGTCAGCCTGCATGGTAACAGTCATCCGCGAAAATTCAGGATTCTGCGTAATGCCGACTGCCAGACTGTCGATATTGAAGCCGCGCCGCGAGAACATGCCCGCGACCCGCATCAGAACGCCGGGCTGGTTACGCACTACGATAGATAGGATCTGCTCCATTTTGCCACCTCCCATGGAAAATTGGTATAAAAAAACGCCCCCACCTGCTTAGCAGATAGGGGCGACTTTCACCGCGGTACCACCCTAATTTGACCTCATTGTCTCAGAGCCTTCGCTCTAAACGCCTAACGCTGCGCCGGCGTCGTTTCCTACTGCTGGTTCAGAAACGCGGCTCCCGGGTGAGTCTTATCGCTGTACCGTTACGGCTTTCACCAACCGCCGTCTCTCTAAAATCGGTAACATCAGCAACTTTGTTCCCATTCAATGCCTTTATTATCAAGTTGTACAAACAAAAGCTAATTTGTTCGTGCTATGTTTTACATTATGCCAGCATTTTCTATGCTTGTCAAGATTTTTTTGTATCATTCTTTTGTGATTTTTCTGAATTTTGTTTTTCTTTTACAAAAACACTGGACTAAATGTCAATAATATCATATTCTATAATATTATAAGAAAGTAAAAAGTTCGAGGTGCTTGTCCATGAAACTGCTCAAAGAAAAAATCATGTCCGAAGGCTTGGTCTTAAACGACGCTATTTTAAAAGTCGATTCTTTTTTAAATCACCAGATCGACCCTGAATTGATGATGGAGATCGGTAAAGAATTCCACCGCCGTTTTTCAGGCTGCGGCATTACTAAAATCTTTACGATCGAGTCCTCGGGGATCGCCTGCGCCCTGCCTGCGGGCCTGTGTATGCATGTACCGGTAGTATTCGCACGCAAACAGAAATCGGCGCTTATGAGCAGCGAGGCTTACACCACCAAAGTATATTCTTTCACTAAAAAAATCACCAGTGATGTGACCGTACTCAAAAAATTTTTACCGGCCGGCGAAAAGGTCCTCATCATCGATGATTTTCTGGCGAACGGCGAAGCGGCCCTTGGTCTGGCTAACATCGTCCAGCAGGCCGGCAGCGAAGTAGTAGGTATCGGCATAGTTATCGAAAAATCATTCCAGCCGGGGCGTCAGCGCCTTATCGACGCCGGCTTCCGTGTAGAATCACTGGCCCGTGTCCAGGCCTTTAAGGACGGCAAAGTAATTTTTGCCGAATAATTTATCGGATATAGATACTAGAACACCCGTTACTCAATGAGTAACGGGTGTTTTTTAATCGTTGCGACGTTTATATTTGATGAACATATGGCAAACAGCAAGTCCCATCACGATATATGCAAGAAGGTTGATATCTTCGCTCAAGTCCTGAAAAGCGACATAGCCCATCAAAACGACGATACCAATTTCTCTGTTGAAGCTCGTGATCACAGTTTTACAAGGTTGACCTGCAGGATACCGTCAAGCCCCTGCAGCAGTTTCAGTGTTTCTTTACCTACTTCGCTGTCCACGGTCATAAACATCATGGCGTTACCGTCTTTAAGATTACGGCTGACCTGCATGGTCGCGATATTGACCTTGCTGGCACCCAAAAGCGTGCCGATCTGCCCGATCATGCCTGGTTTATCCTGGTTGCGTGCCACCAGCATGAACGGAGCCGGGGTAAGGTCGAACTGGTAACCGTCGATTTCGATGACGCGGATCTCTTTTTCACCAAAGACAGTACCGGCTACGGTAAAGATATTACCTTTAGAATGGATCTTGACCTCTAAAAGATTATGTTTGCCTGCATGCTTGCTCTCTATAACGTCAACTCCGCGGCTTTCGGCAGTCAGAGCGGCATTGACATAATTAACGCGTTCCTTGAGGATGGGTTCAAAAACGCCTTTTAAAACGGCGCGCGTCAGCATACCTGTTTCCATTGCTGCAACCTCGCCGGTATAGATGATCTCTACCTTTTCAACAGCTGCTTTTTCCAGCTGATAATAAAGCTTGCCCAGATATTCGCCCAAAGTCAGGTACCCCTGCATTTCTTCGAGCTCTGTCGGCTGCAAAGTCGGCAGATTGACTGCATTCGGCACCATTTCGCCATGCAAAGCCGCAATGACCTCTTCTGCAATGGCAATACCCACATTATCCTGCGCTTCTGTTGTGTCAGCACCAAGATGCGGCGTTAAGACACATTCCGGCAGATCGATCAGCGGTGAGATCGGCTTCGGCTCGTCTACCAGTACGTCGATACCGGCGCTGGCAACGATGCCTTCCTTGATAGCTGCCGCCAGGTCATTTTCATTGATCAGGCCGCCGCGGGCGCAGTTTACTACACGCACGCCACGTTTGCATTTTGCAAATTCTTTGGCTGTAATCATATCAAAAGTTTCTTCCGTTTTAGGCGTATGGATACTGATAAAATCAGCTTGTTCCAGCAATTCATCCAGTGTTTCACATTTTTCGGCGCTGTATTTACGGAAACGTGCATCGGCAATATACGGATCATAAGCTACGATCTTCATCCCGAAAGCCTGCAGTCTGGTAGCCACCAAACCGCCGATACGGCCAAGACCGATGATGCCCAGGGTTTTACCAAGCAGCTCGCTGCCTTTCAGGCCGGTACGGTCCCAGACCCTGGATTCGATCATTTTATGGGCTTTGACGACATTACGGGCAGAACTCAGCAGCAGACCGATAGTATGCTCGGCAGCCGATACGATATTAGATTCCGGTGTATTGACAACGATAATACCGCGTTTAGTCGCGCCCTCCATCTCGATATTATCAACACCGTTGCCGGCGCGGCCAACCACCTTTAAATTAGTGGCGTGCTTATAAAATTCTTCATTGATCTTAGTAACGCTGCGAACGACGATCGCATCATATTCGGGAATGATCTTCAGCAGCTCTTCCCTTTCGATATCAAAACGCACGTCTACATCAAAATCCGGCACTGCCTGCAGCAAAGCCACACCTTTGTCGGAAATTTTTTCAGTTACAATAATTTTCATTGTCCATCGCTCCATTCACCTGTAAAATAAAAAACTCCCGGCTTGATCAATTACAATCAAGGACGAGAGTTCTACTCACGTGGTGCCACCTTTTTTCGCCGCACAGCGCGGCCTCATTGCCGATATATCGGTCGGACCCGGACAGGTTGCTACCCCTGTCTCCTTCGGAGCGGAATTCAGTTTTTAGACGTTACGGCTTGCACTGACCGCCGCTTCTCTTTGCCGCCTGCCAACCTACTTTTCTCCATCGTCGGATAAATGAACTATGTAATTTTCAAGCTTGTATCAATTATAGTCCGACCCTTTTGGCTTGTCAAGCAGAACAAAAATGTTTTTGTGTAATACATCTTACAGTTTTTCCAACATTTTTATCAAAGGATAAATACCAATTGTCAAAGCAACAGCCATACTGACACTGTCAATATCTATTTTGCCAATGTACAGGCTGTTCAGCCCCGCAGCAAAGATCATCGTCAGCCAGAACATAGCGTACAATGCTACAAAAATCTGCACCCACCAGGGCTGCTCCTTATAAAGCGGCTGTTCCTGTTCATTATTATTCTCGTTCATGCAAAACCTCCTCCTGCCACTCCAAGGTATCTTCTTCGTCTTTCCTGCCGTCAAGACGTTTATTGATTACACGGCTGCGTCTGGCTGCAGCGTCGATATGCCCGCTGGCTTCCTGCAGTTTCTTTTTTGTTTTATCGAGCAATAAGCTGAAAGTCACAAAATCCTGCTTAACGGCAGCGATCGTTCGCCAGACTTCACCGGTACGTTTTTCGATAGCCAAAGTTTTAAAACCCATTTGCAGACTGTTGAGCAGCGCAGCTAAAGTAGTCGGCCCTGCCACGCAAACGCGGTACGTTCTTTGCAGCTCATCCAGCAATCCCGGCAGATTTACCGCTTCGGCAAATAAACCCTCAATCGGCAAATACATGATCGCAAAATCAGTAGTCTGCGGCGGGCACAAATATTTATTCTGGATATCCCTGGCCTCACTTTTCAATCTCCGTTCAAGCTGCTTGAGTGCAATATCGGCAGCAGCTGTATCAGCCTGCTCGCGCGCCTCCAGCAGGCGCTGAAAATCCTCCTGCGGGAATTTAGCATCGATCGGCAGCCACACCGTTTCATCCTTGCTGCCCGGCAGCTTCAGCGCAAATTCTACCCTTTCCGCACTGCCCTGCTTCACGGCAACGTTTTCGGCAAATTGCTCTGGTGCCAGCAAATCACGCAGCAAAACGCCCAGCTGCATTTCGCCCCAGATACCACGATTCTTTACATTAGAAAGGATACGTTTCAAATCGCCGACACCGCCGGCCAGAGTCTGCATTTCACCTAACCCTCGATGAACCTGCTCCAAACGCAGGCTGACCTGCTGAAAGGATTCTCCCAATCGCCGTTCCAAAGTCGACTGCAGTTTTTCATCAACAGTCAGGCGGATCTGTTCCAAATTAGCCGCAGTGCTTTCCGTCAGCTTTTCCAGTTTTTTATCCAGCTGCTCGCCCAAACGGTCAGAAGCTGCCTGACTTTCCATTCTGGCCGCACGGGCCAGGGTGTTTTGTTCGCTGCGCAGATCGCGTACATTCTCATAAAAACGCCGTTCCAGGCTTTCCAGCTGACTGTTCACCTCAGCTCCCAGTTCTTGTCCCTGCTGACGCCGGGTCTGCAGAAGCCGCCACAGCATTATGAAAATCACCGCCTGCATTAAAACCAGCAGTAATAAGAGTATCGTTTCCACTGTCATAACCAAACTCTCTTTCCTTGATATTTATTAATTTATTATAGCAGATTAGCAAGTATTCTACACTGCCTTTTCTTATTTTTACATATTTACGTTACGATCCGGTTGGTGATATAATTATTAATAATTAATTGTTTAATTAATATCCAAAGGAGTGTTCTATATGAATCCAGTCGAAGCATCTGCCTCTTCATCAGAAAAAATTCTTTTAGCAGCAACCGATTTATTTGCAGCTAATCACTTTAATGGCGTTTCCATCAAGGAAATCGCAAAAAAATCCGGCGTCAACAGCGCTTTGATCTCTTACTATTTCGGCGGCAAAAAAAATCTTTATCAGGAAGTGCTCAACGAACAGTCAAATTTATTTTTAAACCTGATAGCCCGAGTCAGCAGTAAGGACATAGCCCCGCTGGCTAAGCTGCGCGAATATATCACTGCAATTTCCGAGGTGCAGAAGCTGCATCCTCACCGTATCCATCTCATTTACCGCGAGCTTTTGACCCCCACTTTTTTGTGTGACAGCTTTATTAAAAACCGCTTATACAAAATCCATAAATTTATGTCCGAGCTGGTCACAGAAGCTATAGCTGACGGCAGTATCCATAATAATATGCAGCCTACACATGTAGCTTTTACTTTGGAAAGCATCATCGTTTTCTTTTTTCTCACACATGATCAGATCCGTGATCTGGGACATTTTGAAAATGGTACTGAAAGCACTTATTTGGAAGAAGCTTTAAACACTTATTTGTCTTCTATTACCAATTAATTCAGGAGGGCACTGACATGTCGATCAAAGAAATTTTCAGCAAGCTTCCATTCACCAAACGTCATCTGTATATTTTGGCAGCAGCAGTGGCTGTATTGCTGCTATACCATATAATCAGCAATGTTTTCGCCAAGCCTGATATCGTCAAAGAAGTTCCTTATGTACGTACTGTAACTGTCGGTAAAGAAACTATCGATAATACATCTTCCTATCCCGGCGAGGTACGCGGCCGTTATGAAAGCGATCTGGCCTTTCAGGTTGCCGGTAAAATCATCAGCCGCAGCGTCAATTTAGGCGATACAGTAAAAACCGGCGATATCCTGATGCGAATCGACCCCAAAGACATCGAGCAGAGTTTTGAAGCCAGCCAGGCAGCTGTAACAGCCGCCGCAGCCAATTATAAGCTGGCCCGCGACAATGCATCCCGTTACACGGCCTTATACAACAGCGGCGGCGTCAGCAAAGCCATGATGGAGCAATATAATACGCAGATGGAAGCGGCCGCTTCCAGCCTGCGTCAGGCCCAGGCCCAACTGATCACCAACAGTAACCAATTATCCTATACGCAGCTTATTGCAGACCATGACGGCGTAGTAGCCAATGTCAGCGGCGAAGTTGGTCAGGTAGTAGCTGCCGGAACTCCTGTCGTGACAGTTGTCCAAAGCGGTGAACAGGAAATCCAGATCTATGTCCCTGAAAACCATTTGGATAAAATCCATCCTCAGCAGGCAGCCAAGATCAATTTCTGGGCTTTAGAAAACGTTGCGGCAGATGGCTATATCCGCGAAATAGCACCAATGGCTGACAGCGTTACCCGTACCTATAAAGTTCGTGTAGCCGTACCGCAAATGCCTGTAGCAGTCAAACTGGGGATGACTGCCAAAGTACACCTGCAAAACGGTACTGACAGCAGTATCTTACTGCCGGCCACCGCCATTTACCAAACAGGAGGAAAACCTCAGGTCTGGCTCGTTACCAATAACAAAGTACATACCCATAAAGTTTCTATCGGCGGTTATGAAGGCAATAACGTCAGGATCTCTGACGGTCTGCAGCAGGGAGATATCGTCGTTGTCGGCGGCGTCAACAAACTGGCAGAAGACCAAAACGTCCGTCTGGAAGCTGGTGTCAGCCAATGAAAAACAACTGGGCCGCCTGGTCGATCAAACATAAGCAAATAATTTACTTTTTTATGTTTCTCTGCCTGGTCATGGGCATCTATTCCTATAATTCCTTAGGTCGCAGCGAAGACCCCAGTTTTACTATCAAGCAAATGGTAGTTTCGGCAGCCTGGCCAGGGGCAACCGCTGAAGAGGTAGAAGAACACCTGACAGACAAGATCGAAAAACAATTGCAGACAGTACCCAATATTGACAGGATAACCAGCTATTCCCGTCCCGGAACTGCTGTTATCAATGTTTATCTGCAGGATACGGTACCGGTCAAAGAAATCAAACAGCGCTGGCTGGAGTTACGTAATATCGTCAATGATGGCAAAGGTGACTTGCCGGATGGTGCTTTAGGACCGTTTTTCAACGACCGTTTTGACGACGTCTATGGAAATATCTACGCAGTCACCTCTGACAGCTTCTCCTATGAGGAAATGCGTGTAGTCGCCGAAAATATCAAAGATAAATTTTTTCAGATACCTGATGTCAAAAAAGTAGAACTGGTAGGAGTACAGCCTGAAAAAATCTATATCCAGATGTCTAATGCCAAGCTGGCACAGCTGGGTATACCGATCGATACACTGGCTTCTACGATCCAGGCAGAAACAGCTGTCACCCCGTCCGGCATGGCTGAAAGCGACAGTGCCAATACCTATCTGCGTCTGACCGGTTCCCCTGATACACTGGCCAATATCAGCAATATCCCTATCCAGGCTAATGATCGTACCTTCCGTCTGGGTGATATTGCCGAGATCAAACGCGGCTATGCGGAACCGGCTGAACCGAAAATGTACTTTAACGGTCAGCCAGCCGTAGGTATCGCTATTTCTATGGAAGACGGCGGTAATAATATCAAATTGGGCGCAAATCTTGATCAGGCTGTTCAGCAAATCCAACAGGAACTTCCGCTCGGCTTCGAACTTGGACAAGTCGCCAACCAGCCGCAGGTAGTAAAAAACGCCATCGGTGAATTTACCGACAGCCTGCTGGAAGCTATCCTTATCGTGCTGGCAGTCAGTCTGCTCAGTCTGGGGCGACGCTGCGGCTATGTCATTTCGGTCTGCATACCGCTGGTACTTTTAGGAACTTTTATCGGTATGTATGCCATGAACATCGATCTGCACAAAGTATCTCTGGGAGCGCTGATCATTTCTCTGGGTATGCTGGTAGACGACGCGATCGTTGTCGTCGAGCTGATGGAGGTCAAAATGTCAGAAGGCTGGGAACGCACTAAAGCGGCCAGCTATGCCTTTGAAACCTGTGCAATGCCGCTGCTGACAGGTACGCTGATCACCTGCACCGGCTTTATGCCGATATTTTTCGCCAAATCCAGTGCCGCCGAATTTGCTTCTTCACTTTTTCCAGTCATCTCAACAGCACTGCTGCTTTCCTGGGTCATTTCAGCAACCGTAGCGCCTGTTTTGGGACACGCCTGGATCAAGCCTAAACAGCTTATTAACGAAAACGATGTTTACAATACTGCTTTTTATAAAAAGTTTCGCAGCGTCCTTTCCTGGTCGATGCTGCACCAGAAAATAGTTATTCTGAGCACAGTCAGTATCTTTATCGGCTCCCTGTTATTAGTCCCGCTGATCAAGCAGGAATTTTTTCCGGCTTCTGTGCGTCCTGAACTTCTGGTAGAGCTCAACTTGCCTGAAGGCAGCAGCATCAAGGCCACGGATGAAGCCGCCCTGAAGCTGACCAATATGCTGAAGGATAATCCCGATGTCGAAAGCATCGGCTCTTATGTTGGAAAAAGCGCTCCGCGTTTCGTTCTCGTAATGGACCCTGTACAGCCCCGTAACAATTATGCACAGCTGGTAGTAGTTGCTAAAGATATAGATGCCCGTAAACATTTAGAACCACAAATACGCGAGCTTGTAGCGGCTAATCTTCCCAATGTTGTCAGTTATTCACGTTCTATCCCGCTGGGTCCGCCGGCAGCTTATCCTGTAATGCTGCGCGTAACCGGTCCTGATGACAATATTGTTAAAGAATATGCCCAAAAGGTACGCACAGTTATGGCTCAGAATCCAGCCGTGACCATGACCCGCTTTGACTGGCTGGAGCAAAACGGAGCTGCTAAGCTTACCATCGACAACGATAAACTGCGGCAGATGGGATTGAGCCGTAAAGAAGTCGCCACTGCTTTGCAGGCCGAAATTTCCGGTTATACCGTAGCTCAATATCTGGAAGGAGATCAGGCTATTGACATGGTTTTCCGTCTGCAGCCTGTTGACCGTTCTACCGTCACTGAGCTTGAGACCTTAACTATTCCGACCTCTGCGGGTGCGGTACCGCTGTCACAGATAGCCCGTTTCAGTTACGAATCAGAAAACGGTATGATCTGGCGCCGTAACCTGCTGCCGACAATCACAGTCTGCGGCGGTATCGGAGAAGGCTTTACCGGCAACGATATCACGCAGCAGGTTTACGATGACCTGGCAGAGCTGCGGCAAAATCTTCCGAGCGGCGTTACGATCGAAATCGGAGGCAGTTTGGAAGACAGCGCTAAAACTTTAGGCTATCTGTTAGAACCTGTACCTGTAATGCTGCTGCTCATGATGATACTCCTGATGCTGCAGCTGAAAGATATCCGTAAGCTGTTTATCATTCTTTGTACAGCACCGCTTGGCGTAACAGGTGTTATGCTGGGATTGATAATTTTCAACGCACCGCTTGGTTTTATGGCCGAACTTGGCATCCTGGCTCTGACTGGTATCATCATTCGTAATTCCGTCGTGCTGATAGATCAGATCGACCTGCATCTGCAGGCCGGCAAATCTCCCTGGGAATCCGTACTGGAATCAGCTATCGTACGTTTCCGCCCTATTATGCTGGCTGCACTTACAACAATCCTGGGACTGATACCGATGTTTACCAGCCCCTTCTGGAATTCAATGGCCGTAGCCATTGCCTGTGGGCTGTCAGCTGCTACATTGCTGACTTTGATCGTACTGCCGGTCATCTATGCGGCTGTTTTTAAAATCAAACCCGAATAAATAAAATAAAGCAGACTGCGAGTTGTAGCTCGCAGTCTGCTTTATTATTGCAACAGCTTTAATCCTTTTTCAAAATAACACGTGCCAGTTTGCAAATAACCTTTAATTCTTCCATATCGGCTCTTTCAAGCACTGTTTTCAACTCGTCATTAAAAATAACCTGGCTGTTGCTGACAGTATCACTCAAAAATTCATCAACAGAAGTGTTCAAGGCATTAGCTATGGCAACCAGTGTCTCCAGGCCAATTTTAGTATGAGCAGTTTCAATATTGCTCATATGCGGTTTAGAAATACCGATTTTCTCTGCCAGATCTTTCTGCAGAACACCTTGCTTGATCCTCGTCAATTTGATTCTTTTGCCGATGGAACAGTAATCAATCGTCATGAATAAGCCTCCCCATATATTTCCCTAATATTCATATTGACATATAAATTTCAATATCAGGTATGTAAAATTCGCTATGCATAAATTATATAACATAAAATTTAATTTTGTAAAGTTTTTAAACCTTATTTATTGTTTATTTTCGATGTTTATATACTAAAGTATATTTAAATTAACAAAAATTAAAGCACAACCAGGTTGTGCTTTACATCTTTTAGTTCTTTTTCAGTTTTTATAAGCTTAAATCTTTTCTGCCAGCGCTCTGAGCGCTAAAGCATAACCCTGGAAACCCAAACCGCAGATCTGCCCCAGGCAGGCTGCAGCCGTTACCGATCTATGCCGAAATTCTTCTCTGGCGTGGATATTGCTCAAATGCACTTCTATCGTCGGCAGAGCCACTGCTTTTATAGCATCCAGCAAAGCTACACTGTAATGCGTCAATGCCGCAGGATTGATAACGATACCGTCAAATTTTCCATAAGCCTGCTGGATCTGCATTACTAATTCACCTTCAAAATTACTTTGCATCACTTCTACTTCCACATTTAATGCCGCGGCTTCCTGCCTGATATATTCACACAAGGCCGCATAATCCTGTTTACCATAAATATTTTTTTCACGCACGCCCAGCATATTGATATTCGGACCATTCAAAACCAAAATTTTTTTCATCAGCTTTCTCTCCTTGCCAGCTCCAGTAATGCCTGCAACGCCGCTTCCCGCTCACCGTTATTATCGACGATGTGATCATGATACCTACGATACAGTTCGATGCGTTCCGCGTATAAGTCAAAAACTTTCTGCCGTCCTGCCGCTAATAAAGGACGGCTTTCTGTATCTATGTCCTGTACAATTTTTTCTGGCAGTCTGTCTATAAAAACGACAATACCGCCGGTTTTTAATATCTCGATATTCTCTGAGCGTTTGACAACACCGCCGCCGGCAGCGATCACACACCCTTCCAATTCTGACAAATGCCTGACTGCCCTGGTTTCAGCATCGCGGAAGCATGCTTCACTGATTGCGAACAGCTCCTTGATCGTCTTTCCTTCCAGCTTTTCAAGTACATTATCGGCATCATAAAAAGGACGTTTCAGATGCTGCGCCAACAATTTTCCCAAAGTTGATTTCCCGCAGCCTGGCATTCCGATCAAGACAATATTTTTCATAGCTGTTTTTCCATCTCAGCGGCAACTTTTAAAATGACATCGTTTGAAATTTCTCTTTGCAGCCAGATCTCCTCTGCTGCCACAGCCTGAGCTACCAGCATAAGCATCCCGTTCACAGCCTTTTTGCCCAGCTGCTCTGCCTGCTGCAAAAATAAAGTTTTAGCGGGATTATAAATCAGATCGACCGCTGTTTCAAAATGCTCGACAGTACCCAAACCTACCGGCGATACATCGATCTTGGGATACATCCCTACAGGAGTGCAATTGATCAGTAAATCACCGGTATAACGCTCTAAATGCACATAATTGACGAATTGCGTCGGTACACTGCTGCACAAAGTTTTCATATACGGAGCTATGCTTTGCGTATTACGGGAAACCAAAAATATCTTAGAAGCACCGTGATCGATCAAATATTGAAGTACTGCTCTTGAAGCACCGCCCGTACCTAAAACAGCCGCGCTTTTGCCCTGTACTTCAATGCCGTTATTTTCCAACAAACGCCCAAAACCTGCATAATCAGTATTATAGCCGCGAATTGCACCGTTATGAAAATGGATCGTATTAACAGCTCCAATAGCCTGTGCTTCCATACTTAAAGTAGTCAAAGCAGCCATTACATTGATCTTGTGCGGAATAGTTACATTGACTCCGCAGTATTTACCACGCAGTTCATGCACGCTCGCATATAATTCTTCAGGAGGTATCTCCAGCAGATCATATGTTCCTTCGATACCCAATTCTTTAAAGATCAGCTGATGTATCTGCGGTGATAAGCTGTGTCCCAAACGCGCTCCAATCAAACCAAAATGAACCATAACGCAGACCTCCTATCTACCATCGGCAGGATAATTGCCTAATATCTTACAATATGCGCAGCTGTCGGAAAGCTGTGCTAATGCCTGACGTACTCTTTCTTCACGCAGGTTGCCTACCAGATCGATATGGAAGAAATATTCCCATGATTTACCTTCGATCGGCCGGGATTCCAAATTCATCATATTTAAACCGCTGTGATAAAAATGTCCTAAAGTCCTGTATAATGACCCCGGTTCATGTTTTACAGCCACTACTACCGTAATTTTATTAGCATTAGGCGCCTGTTCCGCTTCGTTAGAAATAACGATAAACCGGGTATAATTATTAGAATTATAGTTGATATTGGCGGCAAGAATCTGCAGCCCATACATTTCCGCAGCCTGCTTACCAGCCACCGCCGCCAAATGCTTATCCTGCTTTTCCCTTACCGTTTCTGCACTTTTAGATGTGCTGAAATAAGGTACTAACTCCATCTGCGGGTACTGATGAAAAAACTCTTTACTTTGTGCAAAGCCCTGTGGATGTGAATAAACAGTAGTAACATCTTCCAGCTTAGCACCTTGAACGCCCAAGAGATTGTGCTCTATTTTCACGCACTGCTCACCAACAATAGAACAATCGTGATGCCGCAGCAGATCATAGACCTCGGTAATACCTCCGGTCGAAGAATTTTCAATCGGCAAAACACCGTATTTGATCTCACCGTTTTTGACCGCCTGCACTACATCCTCAAACAACGCATAATGATGTCTGTTTATATGCTGTCCTGCAAAATATCTTTCCAAAGCCTGATGACTGTAAGAGCCCGGCATTCCAAAACAGCCAACCTCCATGACCTCCTCCTGCGGCAGAACTCGCGGCTCTGCCAGCAGTATATGCTCCAAAGCCTTGCTCTGCTCCATGATCGTCGTCATCATCGCTGTAACAGCCGGCACATACTCTTTATGCTGTAAACGCATACAGGCCTTTGAGAGCACCTGGGCTTCCCGATCTGTATCAAGCACCGGCAGCCCCTGCTGTTTTTTATAGGCCGCAACTTCCAGCACTGCCGCCATCCGTTCTTCCAACGCCGCAACCAGTTGGGCGTCGATCTTGTCGATACGGCGGCGGATAGCCTCCAAATCCAATTTTTCCATGCTCACACCTCACCGTTAATATCAGCAGTCAACAGCATATCTAAAACAGTCCAGGCAGTAACACCTTCCACGACAGGTACCGCCCTCTGCACGATACAGGGATCATGACGACCTTTGATTTCCAATACCGTATTCGTATGCTCAGACACATTTATCGTTTTCTGCGGCAGGGAAATCGAAGGCGTTGGTTTGAACCCTACCTTGAATACAACAGGCATACCATTGGTGATCCCACCCAAAATGCCACCGTTATTATTAGTTTCAGTACGCACGGAATCTCCATCATAATACAGCGGATCATTAGCCTGTGACCCGGTACTGCGGCAGAAACCGAAGCCCATACCAAACTCCAGTCCCTTTACCGCCGGAATAGAAAACAGCACATGTGCCAGACGGCTTTCCAGTGAATCAAAAAATGGTTCGCCCAAACCAGCCGGTAAATTAAGCGCCATGCACTCAATACTGCCGCCAATAGAATCCTGACGCTCACGTGCTTCCAAAATCAGCGCCTGCATCTCTGCCCCACGTACATCGTCCAATACGGCAAATTCCTTCTGCCGCAGACTCATCAATAATTCAGCGTCTTCTCCCAATGGGTCAAACTTCCTGTCAAAAATCTCACCCACATTATTGATATGTGCCCCTATAACAATGCCATACCGAGCCAGAGCCTGCTTGGCAACAGCTCCCATAAATACCAGCGGCGCAGTCAGTCGCCCGGAAAAATGCCCGCCGCCACGGTAATCATTGCAGCCTTTATATTTGATCTTGCCGGAATAATCAGCATGTCCCGGTCTCATATTATCTTTTAGAATACTGTAATCCTTAGAATGACTATCGCTGTTAGGAATCAGCGCACACAAAGGTGTCCCCGTCGTCCGCCCTTCAAAGACACCACTCTGGATCAAAAAAATGTCTTTTTCCTGACGCTGGGTCGAAAGCAGATTGCGTCCCGGAGCACGTCTTTCCATCTCGCGTTTAATAAAATCAAGATCAATTTCCAGCCCCGGCGGTAACCCATCAATCACAAGACCAATAGAAGTACCATGGGATTCACCGAAAATCGTCATTTTTATTTTTCTGCCATAAACACCGCTCATATACTTTCACCCGTTCCCACAGTTTTAATCATTCCGCCTAAGGCTGCAAAATCCTGCCAAAATTCAGGATATGATTTTTGAACACATTCGCTGCCACTAATAATAACCGCCTCTTTGCAAACCAGACTCGCTACTGCTAAACTCATCGCGATGCGGTGATCATTCCAGGAATCAACGCAGCCGCCCTGCAGACCTTCCGGCCGTCCTTTGATAATCAGCCCGTCAGACAGTTCTGTAACTGCGGCTCCCAGTTTATTTAATTCACTTGTCATCGCTGCCAGACGGTCACACTCTTTAATACGCAGCCGTCCTGCATTGATGATTTCAGTTGTACCCTCACTGACCGCTGCCAGTACCGTTAAGACAGGAATGATATCAGGACAGTCTGCCGCATCGATAACTACGCCATTAGTCGACGCACTCAATGCCGTATGGTTACCTTCGGCATCCCAGGTTATTTTTCCTCCCATCCGGTTGATAATATCCGTAACGACCATATCACCCTGCAACGAGTCCCTATTTAGTCCGGTACAGGTAATCTGCCTGCCCAGCGTGCCGGCTACAAGCCAGAACGCCGCCTGAGACCAGTCACCTTCTACCATGTTCCTGTCGCAGCGATACTTCTGACCGCCGCCGATATGATATTTATAATAATTTTCGTGTTCGATAACGATCCCGTATTTTGCCAGACACGACAAGGTCAGATCAACGTAGCTCTGCGACTCCAGTGCAGAAGTAATTTTCAAAACAGAATCGCCTGCCAGCAGCGGCAAAGCAAACAGCAGACCGCTGATAAACTGCGAGCTGACATTACCGGGAAGCTCGTAATCGCCGCTTTTCAGCACACCGTTCACCGTCAAAGGCAAATACCCGTCAGAGGCAGTTGTATAAGACAGCCCCTGCCTGTCAAAAATGTCATAATAGGCCTGCAGCGGACGCGTTACCAGCTTTCCGTGACCAGTAAATGTCAGCGGCTCACCGCACAACGCCCCCAGAGGGATCATAAACCTCAGTGTCGAACCTGATTCCCCGCAATCGACAGTACTTTGCGAAACTCGTACATTACCACTGCCATTAATAGCCAAAGCTGTGCGGCCCGGTCTTTCTGAAGGAACTTTTTGAAAACCGATCCCCAATGCAGTCAGACAGCGTAAAGTAGCTTCCATATCGGCAGACATACTGATATTATCAACAATACTGGTTCCCGCCGACAGTCCGGCACAGATAATTTCCCTGTGCCCCATGCTTTTAGATGACGGCACGCAAACACTGCCGTTGAGCTTTGCCGGTGTAATCTTCAATGTCGTCATACGCTCTCCTATCCAATATAGGCAGGTATATCCTGCCAGTCTATTTTATGCAGGCGTCCGACGCCTATTTTTTCAATAATTACCAAGGTGATTTTTTTGCCGCTCTTTTTTTTATCCAAAGCCATTGCCTGTAAAATTTCCTGAGCATCAAATACTGCATTTACCGGCAAAGAAAACTTTTGCAGTACGCGGCTCAACTCCTCCGCAGTACCCGCTGCCGTAAGTCCCAGCTTCTCCGTTTGCCGCGTCAGTTGTACCATACCAATGCCAACGCCTTCACCATGAGTATAAGTAGTAAAACCACAGCATTTTTCAATAGCATGCCCGATAGTATGTCCAAAATTCAACAGCATACGTTCTCCTGTGTCAAATTCGTCTTTTTCAACGATCCGCGCCTTAATATTACAGCAGGTCTCAATAATACTGTCCGCCTGCTCCAGCAGCTCCTTGTCACTTTTAACAGCAGCTATCTGAGCAAACAGGCCGGCATCGCGAATACAGCCGTATTTGATCGCTTCGGCCAAACCATCATGCAAAAACCGCAGCGGTAAAGTTTTCAATAAATCCGGATCTATAAATACTGCTTTGGGCTGATAAAAGCTGCCTGCCAGATTTTTGCCTGACGGCAGGTCAATAGCCACCTTGCCTCCTACGCTGCTGTCGATCTGCGCTAAAAGCGAGGTCGGTACCTGAATAAAATCAATGCCGCGCAAAAAAGTAGCTGCCGCAAACCCGCCTAAATCGCCAGCCACACCACCGCCCAAAGTCAGGATCAAATCACTGCGGGTCAAGCCTGCACGTGCCAGTTCGTCATAAACCTGCCCCAGTACAGTTAAATTTTTACTTTGCTCACCGGCAGCAAAAACTATCCTCGTAACCTCAAACCCGCTGGCAGCCAGGCTGCGTTCCAGCCTCTCGCCATATAAAGGGTCGACATTGCTGTCGCTGATGATGGCCGCTTTTACCGCCTGAGAAAGCACTCTGGCCTTTGCCCCGATCTGATCCAGCAGCCCGGCTGCGATTTCAATATTATATGTTTTCTCACCTAACGCTACTGTAATCGTACGCATCAGTACAAATCCTTTCTTTTAACCGCAGCTTCCCGCATCATTTCCTGCAGGACCTGCGCGTCGGCAGCTGTCAGCGCTTTGCGCCAGCGTTCCAACTGCTGGCTGAATGCGGCTAATTCCTGCAGAACGTTTTCCCGGTTCGCCAAAAACAAATCGCTCCATAAATACGGATTGATATCTGCGACCCTTGTTCCATCGCGAAAACTGCCGGCAATAAAATATTTCGTATTTTCATTATAAGAAGCACTGTTGATCAGCGCTACCGCTAAAGCATGAGGCAAATTACTGGTATAGGCGATAATGCGGTCATGCTCAACGGCATCAACCTGCACTACCTGCCCGCAGCCGATCGCACCTGCGAAGCGGCTCAGCCATTCGATCGCCCCACTGCTGTTAAAAGCTGCCGGCACCACGATATAATTGGCGCCGTCAAAAATCTCGGCCTGAGACATACCCAAGCCGCTGCCTTGACGGCCGGCCATCGGATGCCCAGCAATAAATTCCATCCTTCCGGTAAGCAGTCGCTGCACGTCCTCAGGCAAGCTGCCTTTAATGCCTGTAGCATCAGTTATCAAAACATCGCTCTTTAAAAAAGGCACCGCACTTTTTACAAAATCCAGCGTAGCTGCCGGATAAACCGAACAGATCACTACATCTGCCGCCTGCAGTCCTGTCCCTGCCCCGCAAAGAGCTTCGTCGATAACAGCCTGTTCCTGAGCCTGCCGCAGCACCTTGCCGTCAGTATCGACACCGATGATCTTCTTTACGCCCAGGCGCCTCAGCGCTTTGGCATAAGAACCGCCGATAAGTCCCATACCTACCACAGCAAAAGTAAGCTGCTGCCAATCCGTGCTTCTAAAACCACTTTCCACTACGTTCACCTCGTTAGACTTTCTCCATTCTACAATCCTACGATAATTTGAACGGCTTCTTGTTTTTTATCAAGCAAACAGCCGTTTTTAACATTATTATACTATATCCTACATCTCTCTGCCGATTATTTGCGCAATGCCCTTCAATTCACCCATCAGGTGTGCAAAGCGTTCCGGTTTCAGTGATTGTGCCCCGTCACACAGTGCGTGCTCGGGATCGTTATGTACCTCAATGATCAATCCGTCTGCACCGGCTGCGATAGCGGCTTTGGCCATCGGTTCAACCATCCACCACATGCCGGAAGCATGGCTCGGATCAATGACGATCGGTAAATGGCTCAGTTTTTTTACTGCCGGTATCGCGCTCAGGTCCAAAGTATTACGGGTATAAGTCTCAAAGGTACGGATACCGCGTTCACACAAAATAACATTATCATTACCGCCGGCCATAATATACTCAGCCGACATGATCCATTCTTCTATCGTCGCTGATAAACCACGTTTCAGCAAAATTGGTTTATTTGTCTTGCCAAGCTCCTTCAAAAGCTCGAAATTCTGCATATTCCGGGCCCCTACCTGAATCACGTCTACATCTTCCACGAAACGTTCGATTTTATCAGCTGACATGATTTCGGTAACTATCGGCAGGCCAGTTTCCTGTTTAGCGATTTTTAAGAGCTCCAATCCCTTTTCTTTCAAGCCCTGGAAAGAATAAGGCGAAGTACGCGGTTTGAAAGCTCCGCCCCTCAGCATAGCGGCTCCACCAAGCTTTACCGACTTGGCGACGGAAATGATCTGCTCTTCGGTCTCTACCGAGCATGGACCGGCCATAACGACGATTTTTTTGCCGCCGATCTTGATCCCGTTGACCTCCACTATACTGTCTTCCGGATGGAACATCCTGTTTGCGCGTTTGAACGGCTCCTGCACACGCATGACTTTCTCTACCCAATCGTTAACGCGCAGCAGATTGATATCTAAAGTACTGGTATCGCCGATAACGCCAAGTATCGTTATATTCACGCCGACGATCTCATTGATCTGGAAGCCGTTATTGATCAGTCCGTTTTTAATCTTCTCACATTCCTGCATCGGTGCGCCTGGTTTCATTACAATAATCATTTTTGTTCTCTCCTTTTAATTTATATGTTTAAATTTAATTATAACCTGTTATAGCTCACGTCCAACGGCCCCTGCTATGATCTTCAGATCCTGCATCAGCCTGCCGAAGCGTTCAGGTTTCAAGGATTGAGCTCCGTCACATAACGCATGCTCAGGATCATTATGCACTTCAATGATCAGTCCGTCAGCACCTACGGCTACTGCTGCCTTGGCCAGCGGCTCTACCATCCACCACATACCAGCCGCGTGGCTGGGGTCGACCACCACCGGCAAATGACTGAGTTTTTTTACTGCCGGTATCGCGCTCAGATCCAAAGTGTTGCGGGTATAATTTTCAAAGGTTCGGATACCACGCTCACATAAAATAACATTATCATTACCGCCGGCCATAATATATTCAGCCGACATCAGCCACTCCTCTATCGTTGCAGACAAACCGCGTTTCAGCAAAATCGGTTTATCTGTCTTGCCCAACTCCTTCAAAAGCTCGAAATTCTGCATATTGCGGGCGCCTACCTGAATCACATCCACATCTTCTACAAACCGTTCGATCTTGTCTGCTGACATAATTTCTGTAATGATCGGCAGCCCGGTAACAGCTTTAGCCTCCTTCAACAAATCCAGCCCGGTTTCCTGCAATCCCTGGAAAGAGTATGGAGAAGTACGCGGCTTAAAAGCGCCGCCGCGCAGGATCGCAGCACCCATTTGCCTCACATCCTCCGCCACCCCGATAATCTGTTCCCGCGTCTCCACTGAACAAGGACCTGCCATTACCGTGATCTGTTTGCCTCCCACCTTGACCCCGCATACATCTACGATACTGTCTTCCGGGTGAAACATCCTGTTAGCACGCTTGTAAGGTTCCTGCACACGCATAACCTTGTCAATGCAGTCATATACTCTCAGCTGGTTCATATCAAAGGCTGCCGTATCACCTACTACACCGAACAGGGTAAAATTAGCACCGCGGCTTTCATGGATCTGGAAACCCTTGCCTTCCATCAAACTTTTTACTCTCAATTCCTCTTCTGCAGGAATCCCCGGTTTCATTACTATAATCATTTATCTCCACTCCTTAATTTCATTTTTATTTACACAAGATAATAAAAAAAATCAGGCCTCGTAAGAGAGCCTGATTAAAAATTCATCTTCTTATTTACAGCAGCATATCTCAGCTACGGTATCGGCATCTGTTTACGGTAATAGAATTATGCAGTTTTGAACAAGTAAAATAACCAGCGCTAAAATAAAAATAGCCCCGGCTAAAGTCAAAAGCATATTCATTTACCAAATTAGTTCTCAAAACAGATTCCACGATCAACCCACCTAATTTAAATTTCTTGTGTAAAACTTAATTGTTGTTATTTTAGACCCGTATCAAAAAGGTGTCAAGCAAAAGCATAAAATTCAAAAAAATTAATTTTTATGCACGGACTATTGTAAACAATGTTACAACAAAATCAATGGAGCACACCGCTGATGCCACTGCCCAAAGTCATTACCCCGCCTATCAATACTACAAGCAGCGCAATACGCTTGAATAAATGCTGATTGATACGGAAGAACATTTTTTCTCCCAGCCACCAGCCTAAAAGTACTGCCGGCAACACATACAGCGATAAAGCAATCAAATTTCCACCCTGAAATGTACCCGCAACAAAAAAACTGCCTAAAGTACAAAAACTGCCGATAGCAAAGATCCAGATCATATTGGCGCGCAGCAAATTTTTCTCCATATTCTCACTCAAAAAATATAAAGCGATCGGCGGCCCGCTGATACTGGTAGTCGCACTGAAAAAACCGCTTAAAAAGCCAGCAGAAACACGTCCCATCTTTTTATTTTTGACCTCAGGCACAAAATTTAATTCCATCAAAAGCGTTACAAGCAAAAGCGCTACCCCTAATAAAATCTTTAAATGATTGGCATCAGCCACTTTCAGCAGATACGCTCCGGGAATGATCCCCAACAGACTGCCGGCCGCCGTTATCAAAACTGTCGGCCACTCAAATTCTCCCCAGGTACGCCACATCATGATCACACGTACAATAACACCGGCGATAATAACAAATACAACTGTCTCTTTCGGCCCCATGACCATCGTTAATACCGGAGCTGCGATCAGCGCAAAGCCAAAACCAGTTACAGTACTGAAAAAAGTAGCAGCAAATAATATCAACGAAGCAACTGTCAAGACAAAATAATCCATGGTTTCTCTCCGCTCTTTTTGAAATAGATATCTGCATTATAACACAAAAAAGAAGCCCCTACAAAACGGAGCTTCTTTCAGTCGTCTTAGTTCAGCCATTGACGTATTATTTTTTTCAAAAGCTTTAATTCAAACGGCTTGGCTATGTGCGCATTCATCCCCGCGGCCAGCGCCATTTTCACGTCTTCCGAAAAAGCATTCGCAGTAATGGCGATAATCGGAATCCGGACCGCATCACTGCGAGAAGCAGCTCTGATTGCTCTTGCCGCTTCATAGCCATTCATAGTTGGCATCTGGATATCCATAAAAACCAAATCATAATATCCTTCAGGCGCCGCCAGGAATTTTTCCAATGCTTCTGCACCATCGCCAGCGGCTTCACAAGTCAAGCCCAACAGCTTCAAAAACTCTAAAGCAATTTCCAGATTGATTGCATTATCCTCAACTACCAGTACCCGTTTATCGCTATAGTCAATATCAGCAGCATTTTCGTTATCACCGGCAGGTTGTTCATACTCGACCGCAGATCCGTTCTGACGCTGCACCTTCAGACAAACAGAAGCAGTGATCTTACTGCCCTTACCAACACAGCTCTCAATATCGATCGATCCATTCATCAGTTTTGCCAGGTTCAAGCTGATCGTCATGCCCAGACCAGTTCCCTGTATTTTACTGACCCGCGAATCTTCTGCTCTTATAAACGGCTCAAAAATACGCTCGATAAAACTTTGTTCCATCCCAATGCCGTTATCTTCTACGATAAAATCAAAAACGGCCAGATCATGCGGTAACGGCTTAACAGAAGCCGTCAGCTTTACCACACCTCCATCTGGCGTATATTTAACGGCATTGGACAACAGATTAAGTAATATCTGCTGCAGCCTCAGCGCGTCACCCAGCACCATTATATTTTTCAGTGCCTCTGTTTCCACAATCAGCTGATGCCGTTTCTCCTCAACAGCAGGTTTAATGATATCTAATGCTTCCTCAACTTTTTCTTTTAATAAAAATGCTTCCGAGTTCAATTCTGTTTTGCCGCTTTCGATCTTCGACATATCCAGAACCTCATTCAACAGCTCCAGCATGTGTTTGCCAGAAGTGGCAATTTTTTTCAAATAATCATCTACATGAACTTTATCGTCGCAATGTGCCGCTAAAGCCGCCAGACCCATAATAGCATTCATCGGCGTTCTGATATCATGCGACATTTTTGAAAAGAATTCACTTTTTGCCTGATTGGCCTGTAAAGCCAGCTGATATGCGTCACTGATGATTTGTTTATTTGCTTCCTCCTGCATCGTGCGTTCATGGATATCGCGCATCGTCAAAAGCAGCCGTTCTTTTAATTTACCAAAATATGAAAGCTTAACTTCCTTATATCTGTACCCGTCTTTAGCGGATGAACGAAAATACAGCATAACAGCCTCTTCCTGATCCAGGTACTTCAATAAACTTTCAATACTCCAGCTTTTTAAATGCTCACGATCCTCTTCGCAAACAAACTCTTTTATAAAAACCGGCAGCTGTTCATTGATGCTGCCACGCAGCGGCAAACCGTAATAAGCGCAATAACCGGCAAAACGCATCACATAATCACCACTGTTTAAATCACAGATACAAACAGCATCATAGTCATGTTCTATCGTAAAATTATAGATAGACTGCAGCTCGATTTTTTCAAGCTCCATGCCTTTTTGCTCGCTGATATCCTCAATGATCCCGATAACAAAAGTCGGCTGCTGCTGATCGTCCCATGACATAACAGTCATTGTTACCCGCACCCAGCACTGTTTGTTCTTATCACAGAATGTAGAAGATGCAGTTTTAGCTCCGTTATGAATAGCTGCGTACATAGCATAGCAATCTGCCTTACTTTCATCGCTCACAAAATCTTCCACAAAGCTTTCCGGAATATCCCTGTATTCCATACTACAGTTAAAATATTTACTGGTTCTTAACGGCATAACTTCCAGACGTTTTTGCGGATAATAATAAAAATGGAAAATTTTTGTTCCTTCTAGAACCTGGCGCAGCAGTTCCTGAGTCCCCTTATCCTGCTCCAGCAATTCCTGATTAAGAAGCTCCATCTGCTTTCTGTTGTCAATATCCAGAAAAACACTTTGAATAACACGCTCGCCGTCAATATTATTGATATATTCACCGCTGCCAATGATCCAGCAATAAGTACCATCGGCCCTCAGGGCCCGGTATTCAAAAGACTGTTTCCCCTTGCCCAGCAGTATCTCGTTCATGATCTGATATACTCTATCGCAGTCTTCCGGCGCCGCCAGATCTTCTATCCGCCAGGATTTACGCTTCCAGAATGCTTCTTTTTCATAACCAAAAATCCTGATAGCTTCCATATTGGCATTTTGAAAAACAATACTTCCGTCAGCCTGTGGTCTGTATTGAACGATACCGCACAATACGGACTGAAACAGCTCGTCATAATAATCACGTTTACGTACAACTTCTATCAGCTGCCTGCTCTTTTCGATATTGGCCTGCCTTAAAACCTCAATATCGCTGGCATTCTGATGATAACCGCGAATATAATAAGCATTATCATCTTCTTTATATAACTTGCCGCTGCAGCGAATAAAAATCGTGCCCCACCATGGATGGTTCCAGCGATACTGAACCTCTACCAGCCTTTTGGTCGTCAGCATCTGTTCAATATATTTCTGCACTATTTCCAGATCGTCTGCAAGCACGCCTTGCGCAAAATGTTTATAATTATCTTCCAGCGATAAACTCTTCTGCAGCCCTAAAAGTTCTAACATTTTATCATCGGCATACAGGCGCACATCAGTATTATTTTTATTTATTTCCAAAAGCCATAAACCAATATTACTGATTTCCAGGATTTCCTGCATCCAGCTGGAACTGTAAAAAATATCTTCCTTTAAGCCGCTAGAGTCCATAATAGTTCCTCTTTCTATTTCAAACTTCTTATTGTCTACATTATACCTTACTCTTAAACAATTTCCAACATTTGTTCTTTAAGAAATATTTTTTAATATCTGCAAATAATGCGCATAAAAAAAGACTCTCGCCCAAACGAGAGTCTTTGCTTATTTTTCGCTTTGCAGTCCTTTTTCAGTCAGCATCGTCCAGCCTTCTTCCTGCACGATCAGGCCTTCCTTCATCAAATGTCCCAAAGCACGTTTGAAAGCCGCTTTGCTGATACCAAATTTTTCCTTAATGATTTCCATCGGTGTAGTATCACAGTAAGGCATTTTACCATTCCGTTTATGTAAAAAATTTAAAATATCTTCCGCATCGGCGATCATCGCATTTTCTTTTTGCTGGCGTAAGGAAAGATTTACCCTGCCATCCTCACGAATGTAAGTAATACGGGCCGTGATCTCCTGACCAAAATCCAAACGCCCTCCGGGAACTTCACTGCGATGCAGAAATGCCAAAAAGCGCTGATTAGTAAAAATGAAGAAGCCCTCCGGCAGGATATTATAGATAGTACCGGTCACACTGTCGCCGACCTTGACGCCGACAGCCGGTTTGGAAGCCTTCAGCATTTCTTCTTCTACCCGCATACTGACAGCAGGACGTCCGGTTTTATCGCGATACAGCTTTATCCAGACCAGCTGACCCGGCGACACGTGCCCGCGCATTTCGCTGTACGGCAAAAATACGCCGCGTTCAGCGCCGATATCCACAAACCCGCCGTCCTTGGTCACACTTAAAACCTTAACGTAACCGATCTGCCCTTCGCGCATTTTCGGTAATTTCTGGCTCGCCGTCAAACGGCCATGCGGATCTTTATACAAATAGACTTTAACTTCATCGCCAACATTGACCGCTTCCGTCTGCTGCAGCTTATGCAGCAGGATATCATCAGAAGTATCGCCCGTACCAGCGTCAAGGAAAGCGCCCATTTCGCCCAGACGTGCCACTTTTAAAGTAATAACGTCACCCGCACGATATTTAAGCTGCTTTACCATGTCTTTTTCATCAGTCATTTTTGCTCTCCACAAATTCTTCCGACGGAGCATCAGCCCACAGTTGCTCCAGATTATAGAACTCGCGTTCTTCTTCAATAAAGATATGCGCAACACAATTACCATAATCCATCAAAATCCAACGACCTTCAGCATAGCCTTCTTTGTGAGTAACAAAAATGCCTGCCTCCGCCAATTTATCTTCGATATTGTCAGCAATAGCTTTAACTAAAATATTATTGCCAGCGCTGGCAATAATAAAATAATCAGTTACAGGAGAAATGTTCTCCATATTCAGCAGCAAAATATCCTTTGCTTTTTTATCGCAGGCTGCCGCCGCGATCTTGTGTGCAATTTCTTTAGTAGTAAAACTCATCTTTTCGCCTCCTTTATTCTTGTTCATCTTCATCATCTTTCATATAAGGAATGCCAACTTCATCCAAAGATTTTTGAACTTCCTCGCGTGATGTAGCCCAATAGCTGATACCCTCGGTATCATCAAAATTACCATACAGCATACCCGACTTGACCTTTTCGTCACCAAACAGCTTAAAGCTGTTGGCAGCCTTGATCATCGTCAAAGTGTTCATATCAGTCTCCACATGTCTGTCAACAGTTGAAAACAGCGCCGGAATCTTAGTCACTGTGTCGATATTGAAAATCTGTGCTGCCGCCGCTTTCATAAACTTCTGCTGCCTTTGCACGCGGCCAATATCACCCAGCTCATCTTTGCGGAACCGCACATATTCGCCTGCCCGTTTACCGTCCAGATGCTGATAACCATGTTTAATATCAATAACAAGATCGGCGTAAGGATCTTCATAATACATATCCTTTTCCACATATAAATCAACGCCGCCGATCAGATCGATAACATCAATAAACGCACGCCAGTCCACTAAAACATAATAATGGATCGGTACCTGCAGCAGATTAGCCACCGTTTGCTTGGCCATCATCACACCGCCGTAAGCATAGGCTGCATTCAGCTTATCCCAGCCCCGGCCCGGGATCTGCACCTTTGTGTCGCGCGGCAGTGAAAGCAGCGCAACCTTATTATCGCCAGGGTCAAAGCTGGCCAGCATCATCGCGTCAGTTCGCTTTGGTTCATCCGGAGCAGCCTCACTGTCACCGTCATCGATACCCAAAAGCAGGATATTGATACGCTTGTTCAATTTTTCGTTTTGGGTTATCTTGTCGCTGGCACCAACAACATCAACCTTCGGCGGATTGATAAAATTGTCATAGATCCAGACCGTTCCCCAAAAAGCGCCCGTCAGCAGTACCGCCAAAACCAACAGTACAAATACCAGCCTGCCCCAACGCAATTTACGTTTCTTGCGGACAGGTCTGATTTCTCTATTTTCTTCCACAGACATTGGCATCTCCTACAAATTCAATTTAAGTCTTTTAAACTTAGCCGCCAATTCGTTATATCCCTCTATGCAATGAGGGTGTACCAAAAGGTCGTATTCCAGCAAATAACGTATCGTCTGCGCATAAGCCTTTATCATTGCCTGTTCTAGGTCAACCTTAGCCAGCCGGCGCATTTCCTCGATACCTGCAAAATCACGGGTCGGCTCCAGCAGATCAGCAAGATAGACGACCATCGCCATCTTACTCATGCCTGCCGCACCAGTAGTATGAAAACGGATAGAATCCAAAATTTCCTCATCGGTAACGCCATATTTTTCCCGGGCGTAATATACACCCAATTTGGCATGCAGTAAAATAGGCTGATTCCTTTCGACATCATCCATCGGTAAACCCAAAGCAATTGTATGCATCAAAAGATCACGCGTAGGTATCTCACGCCCGCAATCGTGCAGTAATGCCCCCACGCCAACCTTTTCCTTATCCAGTCCGTAAACAGCTGCCAGTTCAAGAGCAGTATCATATACAGCCAAAGAATGTTTAAAACGCTTATGAGGCAAAGATGCTTTAAGAAGTTTTTTCATTTCTGTGATATCCAGCATGATAGCAACTCCTTTCACTACCCTTAAGACTGGTAGAGATGCTCCTCTAAAATATACTTTTCTACACTTTCCGGCACCAGACCCTTAATAGAAAGTCCCCGTCTGACATGTTCACGAATATCAGTTGAAGAAATATCTACTTCAGGAGTATCCAAAAGTATAATTTTATTCTTAGCAGGCTCGCCAAAAAATTCGCAAACCTTGTCAATAGTCTGCCCATACCCGGGCCTGTCAGCAGCTATAAAAGTCACTTCTGCCAGCAATTCCCTGATGCGGTGCCAGGTGTTCAGCATCGGCACGGCGTCGGCACCAACAATAAAATACAGCTCATATTCGAGATAGCGGGCCTTTAACTCCATAACCGTATCATAAGTATAGGAAACTCCGCTGCGCTGCAATTCAATATCAGTAACTTCAAAATAAGGATAAGGCTCCGTTGCCAGCTCCGTCATCCGATAACGGTCAGCAGCAGGTGCAAACTCCAGCCCAACCTTATGCGGCGCAATAAACGCAGGAACAAAAATTATTTTTTCCAAGCCCAAATGCTCATAAATAAACTTGGCCGTCTGCAGATGTCCCAAATGAACAGGATCAAAAGTGCCGCCCATAATGCCAAGCTTTTTGCTCTTCACTCGTTTACCCACCTTCCTTATTATCACTATATTATACCAAAAACAGGCAGGCTTGCACAACTATATGTAAATAATAAATCTATAAACGTCCTATCTTAATATTAAGATAGGACGTTTATATCATATATATATTTTTTTATACTCATTTATGGCATAACTATCAGTCATACCTGCAATATAATCGGCAACGGTTCTAACTAGTATTTTTCTTTTATTAATATAGGCAAATGTATTATCATTGATAATTTTATTTATTTCCTTATCAACAACATCTCTATCCCCATTTAAAAAATCAATAACATCTATTGTATCTTTGCGCATCTCCACATATAAACGTCTTAAAGTACTGGTATGTAACAGTCTAGGATTATTATAATATGCTTTAAAAAGTCCACAAACTATCTGCTCGGCCTTATTATCAAATTGCACAACTTCAGTACTGTTTATAACTTTTTTGGAGATAATCTTTTCTAAGTAACGGCATAACACCTTACCGTTTTGGGAAAAATCAATTAATTGTTCATTAAAGCGATGTTCATTTATGTAAAACTCATTCTCTTTAAACATTTCAATTTTTTCTTTAGATTCATTAACAACATCATTAATAAAGAAATGTATGATCGATGATACTATTCTGCTATGCCGCAGCTCTTCTTCATTAATAAACGCTCTATTTTTTCCCTTAAACTCATTTAATTCATTAAGCACTTTTTCTAAGTCTTCTTTTAAAGCAGCCATTTTCCTTAAATCCAAATAGCCAATCATTTCTTCTGTTGTTAAAATTTTAGCAGCGAATGAATCATCTAAATCATGGCTTCGTTGGGCTATTTCATCTGCAATAGCAACTATTTGTCCCTCTAAGGTAGTTGCAAATGTATATTCTTTATATAATTTTTTAATATCCATATAGGGTGTGAATACATCTAAATCGAAACATTTTTCATCACATAGCTCACGCTTATCGCAAAAATCACAATCTTTAATTTTTCCACCAGTATGTTTCAAAATACCTTCTAAAACCTGATAAGATAAGTTTAGCCCTTCATATTCTATATATTTTTCTTCCAAAAGCCCCACTACCCTCAACCCTTGAAAATTATGTTTAAACCCTCCAAAAGAATTATGTTCATTATCATCCATTTTTATGAAATCAAAAGGCTTTTTACCTTTTAAAATTTTATCTAAAGTTCTTTCTCCTTGATGCCCAAACGGTGTATGTCCAATATCATGTGCCAGTGCTATAGCTTCCGCCAAATCGACGTTCAAGTTCAATTTTATTGCAATGGCTCTAGCTATTTGCGCCACCTCTAAAGTATGTGTCATCCTAGTACGGTAATGATCACCTTTAGCTGATGTAAAAATTTGCGCTTTATCAACTAATCTGCGAAATGCTTTAGCATGTATTATGCGTTCATAATCTCGTTGAAATTCTGATCTTTTTGCATCAGACTCATCAATGTACACTATTCTTTTGCACCATTGATTTTTTTGGCTATATTCATGAAACTTCTTATCTCCATCTATCTGATGATAACACTTATCTTCAGAAACTGGTTTATATAATTCTTTAATTAAAAAAATTATTTGTTCCTTCAATTTTTTAGATTTTTCCACATGTAAGAATGAATTAAACTCAAAGTCTTTTCTTATATCTAACTCACATGTAGAAATAAAATTGTCAATCAATAATTCTGACTCGCTTTTCAATGTTATTAAATAAATTATTTTCCATTTTCCACTTTCATTTTTTATTTTACCCATACCCATATAAATTTTCTTAATAATATGTTGATCCCCAGAAGTATTTTTCCCAAATATAACAAATGCAACAGGGCATTCCAATGAATTATTTTTTTTAGCAGTTTCCGAATCCACTCCATCTTTGATAGTATAAAACCTTTCCTCACCTAGTTTATAGCTTTCTTCAAAATATTTTATTGCGTTATCAAGAATATCTGTTATCCTAACAATTATATTTTTATTCTCCACAACGTTACCCTCTTCCCATAATATATTTTCTTGTAGTTTACATCTGTATATTCAAAAAAACAATACACCTAATAAATATAGACCAAGCTTGTCTCATTGGAATGCTGCAAAAAAAAAGCACTGTCAAAACATAAATTATTCTGACAGTGCTTTTTGATATCAATTTTATTTTTCTGTACTAATTATCACAGCCTGCAATTCTTTATACTTAGGCTCGATAACAAAATTTTCAGCCCAGCTCATCTCCCAATTAAGGTCTCCTGTGATTTAAATCTCTCATAGAAAACATTGCTATTATATTTTTACATATCTATGGTCAAAACCACTTTAACGCTTCTTGCCAAAAATCTGCAGCAACCGTAAAAACAGGTTAATAAAATCAAGATACAAAGTCAGTGCGCCCAGCACCGCAAATTTGGCAATACTGCTTTCATCCTCATCTATGCTGTGAGCGATTTTTTTAAGCTTTTGCATATCGTAAGCAGTAAGGCCGACAAAAATAACGATGCCCGCATAGGTAAGTACCCACATCATAGTATCACTTTTCAAAAACATATTGACGACCGAAGCGATGATCAGTCCAATCAAAAGCATAAACAGGATACTGCCCATTTTGCTCAAATCTTTTTTAGTGACATAACCAAAAAGAGCTGTCGCGCCGAAAGTCCCTGCCGTTATCCCAAAAGTGGTAGCAATGGAATCCTGCGTATAAACAAGAAAAATTGCCGACAGTGTGACACCTGTTACAGCAGAATACACGAAGAACAGAAAACTGGCCATATTCGCACTCAGCGAATTGATTTTGCTGCTGATGATCATAACCAACACGATCGGCGCAAACAAAAACGCATAAAACGTTATTTTACTGCCAAAGATCAGGTTCAGCAATGCCGGGGAATTTGCCGTATAATAAGCAACTATTCCTGTCGTCAGCAGTCCAAAAAACATCCACCCATAAACCTGGGCAAAAAAGCTTTGTACAATACTTGTACGCTTAACCGATTCTACATATGATTGATTTTCCATAAATTTACCCTCCTTGAAATATTAATTATATCATACTAAAAATACTCAGCTTTTCCAAATTTAGTTAATTGCAAAAAACATACATTGATTAACCAAAACACCGATTTCTTTCCCGATCATTGGAACTAGCTGTGCTGTTCGTATGCGTAGTGCCGTTTTCTTTTACTTCACCTTTTGAAGTAGAATAACCTGCATTAACGCCTGTCAAACCACCCGTGCCGAAGCTGACCCCAATGCTGCCACTGCTGCCTTTGGAGTCGGAACTGGACGTATTTGTATTTTTTCCAGAAGTAATATTGATATCGCCTTTGGCAGCAAGACTTACATCTTCGCCACTGACATCACTGCCTTTGATGCTGATATCTTTTTCAGTTGCCGTGATGTTGACATTGCCGTCGGCTTTGACTGTGCTTCCCTGCGCAATAGTTGTACTGCTGCTGGATTCTGTTTTTGACTTTTGGCTGCCGATACTGATATTAAGGCTGAAATCACCAGCATTAAATCCATCTTTTAACCCGTCCCTGGTTTGATTTAAAACGCTGTCTTGTCCATTTTTAGTAAGGTCGCTTACTTCTTTGCCAACAATCAGCGCTTTTAAGCGATCATCTTTGACGCTGTCTGCTTTTTTAATGGTATCGTGTACACTCTCGGCTACTGATAGGGCAGGTGTGCTTAACGATACCGTCAGCCCGCTCTTTTTATATTCGTGTTTTTCCTGATAGTTATCGGTGTTATCGGCACTTTCGATGGTAACGTTTTGTCCTGTCAGGCTGATGTCTTTGCCTGCCAGCACGTCACTGGCGCTGATGCTTACATCTTTGCCTGCTTCGACATTAACGCTGCCGGAGATGCTGCCTACAGTGCTGCCAGCCTGCTCAACGTTTTGGTTGTCGTACTGGTCTTTGCGTTTTTCGCTGCCGATGGTGAAGCCCAGGCCGCCGCCTGACAGCAGACCTGATTTTTTGACCTGCTTTTTGTAGATAGAGGACGAAGTATCTTCGGCAGCCGTAATATTGACGCAACTTCATAAACACAAAATATTTATCAGAAAATAAGCCAACCAAAAAAAACTATTATAAATATATACCAAAGTAACTCCTTTATTAAATCATACTTCGAAACTAGTTTCTGCTTTTGCACTTTGCTTTGATAATCAACTAAAAAAATACAAGTAATATACATAAAAGATAATATACCCATAAATATATTACTAAAACTCCCTAAATATGCTGACAAAATATTGAAACTATAATAATCTACTGCCCACAAACAAATTAACATTCCTAATACAACTGTTAGTTTTAGCGAAAATGTTTTTATTGATTTTTCTAACAAAAATTTAATCGCAAATGCTAACCCAACTAGTAAAATTAAAATCCAAATATATGGTGGAAAAATATGCAACAATGTTAATCACCCATTTCATCTTTATAGTCTTTAATATTTTTATTTACATAAGTCATTAAACCAGCTTCTGTCGGTATTGTTATAAAAGCAGGAACTTTATCACTTATTAACTTATCAATTTTATTGAATACGGTTGCTTTAGCAACATCTATTACAACAGAAGAAATAAATTTATCATTCACTTCTCCTTGCTCATTATAACTACCGACAAAATCAAAAACTAAATCACCATATTTTATCGTGCCACCAATTACTGTAGCAGGTCCAGCTAAAGTCGCAGCAGTTAATTTTACACCTTCACCGAATACATCAGGCAAATACTTAACAACATTATAAGTACCAAAAAAAGCTTTTGCATCTTCCAAATTTTGATGTAACCCTTTATCATGGTCGACTACAAAACTAATACCACCATTATCAAACTTCGTAATTTGCTCTAGTTCGTTCATAAGTGCTTTTTCCATTGCTTCAGCTGCTTTAGGATCTTTATCTCTATTTTCCTGACTCAAATTATAATAATAAACAATATTATTATACCGTTCTTCGTTCGTTTCAGCCTTTTGCATATCTCTAACAAACGCTTCCTGCTGTTCATGGTTCAAGTGATTAAACTTCTCCACATCCGACGCAATTGCACTGCTGTTATGAGTATTAAGATCAGCAGCCTTAGCTGCTGCCGATGCCGCCATGCTCACAATAATTTGTTTAACTGTTGGGTCTTTTACATCGCGCAATATATTTTGCAATGCTTCTGTTGTTGCCACACCAGCTGCCCCAGATAAAAAATCTCCACTGGCAAAATATGACGTCAACGCCCCTGCTGCAATATTCAACATTGCTTTTTGCTCCGATGTAAGTTTTAATGTCATATCACCAATAGCAGAATGCGCCATCTGACTAAACAAGTTTGCCATTTCACGGCGTTCCTGCACTTCCTGCTCATCAAAAATCTTACCCAAAGCATTCAAAGAATCTTTCGTATCACGATTTAGTTCTTCAATATTTTGTTTTTGTTTTTCTTTATCTGTTATTTCGATAGTACCTTCGGCTACGCCTGCCTTGGTTGTACTGCTGGCTTCATCTGAAACTTCAATCCCCTTCTCAGGTCCTCCTACAGTATTAGTGTGTACCTTTCCATTTTTATCTTTATTCTGACTGATACTACCGCTAAATCCATCGCTCTTACTGCTGTATTCAGCCTTGTTATCTACATCTTCCCAGGTCAGTGTACCAGTAGTAAGTTTATTTTTGTCGGGCGTGGCATCGCTGTCGATAACGCCGCCTTTCAGGTCGGTATTTTTATCAACTGTGATATCGAAGCCGCCTTCACCAGCATAAATGCCGCTCTGATCGGTTACGCTGCTGTATTTGGAATTAGTGTCTGCCGTATCTTTGCCAAAACCAATACCGCTGCCCTGTGGTTTTTTATCTATACCGATATCAATACCAAAATTTTTGTCTTTAGCTGTATAGTTATCAGTGTCCTGCTGGCTTTCGATATTCAGATTTCCGCCAATATCTGCCGTTACTTTGTCACCGCTCACTTTACCGCCTTCAATATTCATATCTTTACCAGTTGTGATAGTCAGGTCTTTGTTAGCGGTTACATTGGAATTGGTATGAGTTGTACCATCAGTATCTACAGCACTACTGCCTTTACTATAGTTAATACCGCCGCCAATAATACCGCTGACACCAAAATCTACAGAGGCCCCAAAGCTTTTGTTACTGGCGTCGAAATCATTGTTAGTGCTGTTTTCTGAAGAAGTAATGTTGATATTTTCTTTGGCGTCTAAGGTTACGTTTTCTCCGCTTACATTACTGCCTTTAATGTTGATATCCTTTTCGGTAGCGGTAACAGTAATATCACCGCCTGCTGCAACATTACTGCCTTTGGCTAATGTTGTTTCACTGTCCAAATGAGATTTAGACGAAGTAGAACCTATACCGATACTGATTTTAAAAGCAGCGCTTTCGTCTTTAGCGTCGATATTATCTAAAGTATTGCCTACTGCAGTAAGATTTTTCTGCAAATCATGTACTGTATTCAAAGCATATAGCGCTGCCAGTTTTTCGTCTTTTACCTGTTCCGCTCGTTTAATAGGATCGGTTATTTTTTGGACAGCATCAACCGTTGTCCCACCCAACGACACGGTAATACCAGTCTTTTTATATTCGTGTTTTTCCTGATAGTTATAGGTGTTATCGGCGCTTTCGATGGTAACGTTTTGCCCGGTCAGGCTGATGTCTTTTCCTGCCAGCACGTCACTGGCGCTGATGCTTACATCTTTGCCTGCTTCGACACTGACGCTGCCGGAGATGCTGCCTACAGTGCTGCCAGCCTGCTCAACGTTTTGGTTGTCGTACTGGTCTTTGCGTTTTTCGCTGCCGATGGTGAAGCCCAGGCCGCCGCCTGACAGCAGACCTGATTTTTTGACCTGCTTTTTGTAGATAGAGGACGAAGTATCTTCGGCAGCCGTAATATTGACGTCACCGCCGGCTTTGATATTGATGTCATTATCGGCAACTACATTGGAAGCCGTGATCTTGGTATCCTTACCACTGGTCAAGTCGACGCTGTCACCGCTGATATTGCTGCCTACATTGTAGTCTGCAGCTTTGGCGTCGTAGATATCGGTTGTTTTGCTGGAGAGAAAACCGATTTTTTTCTTGTGTTCTTCAAATATACTTTCGTGATGTTCTGTCATGGTATCAAGATTGACCGAACCTGCTGCAACTCCAGTAATTTTGCCCTGTTCGCTGGTAATATTACTGGAGGTAAGGTTGATATCCCTGCCGCTTTGCAGGCTGATATCCTTGCCGGCAGACATACTGCTGCCCTGCACAGTTTCGTCATCTGTCATGACACGGTTGTAGTAGAAGCCGCCGCGGTGCCCTACTTCGGAATCCTGCATCTTACGGTCTTTGACGGCGTTTAGCTCGATGCTGCCGCCTGCTGCCGCTGTGATGCTGTCGGTTGCTGCTACGTGTGAGCCGGTAAGGGTAAGGTCGCCGCCCGCCTGTAGCTGCACGTTTTTTCCGCCGACAAGGGCGCTGTTATTATTGATATTGATACGTTTATCCCGATCAGTACCTACTACGGCGACACGGTCGCCGGCAGCAATGCTGCTGATATCAATTTTATTGCCGGCTGTGATTGACGTATTGCCATCGGCTGCTGTTACCGAGCCCTTTAGTTCAACATTTTGCCCTGCTTTCAGGCTTAAATCGCCGCTGGCTGTAATGCTGCCGACCTGATCGACAGTTACCTGATGCAGCTCGCGGTATTGTACGTCACTGACAGTAGTTTCATTGGTAATGTTGTTGCCGGCCTCCAGGCTGACATTAGTGCCGCTGATGCTGCCGCCGGCATTGATAATATCCTGTTTGCCAGTCAGCACAAGCTCCTTCCCTGCTTTGATAGTACCGCCTAGATTATTGATGCTGCCTGCGGTGATATCACTGCTTTCAGAAGCAACAATACTGCCTGTATTAGTAAGCGTATCGCCTGTTACCAGATGAATATTGCCGCCGGCCAGTAATGCGCCGTCAGGTTTAAGCTCGCCTTTACGCACAGAGGCCAGATAGACGACTGGTACCAGTACGTTTTGTCCGTCTACTTCCTGTTCTACCATCCAGACGATATCGGTCGTAAGGTTGGCCATTTGTTCGGCTGTCAGCGCAACACCTACTGTCAGGTCAAATTTATCGGCTGCTATAGCTGCATTGTTCATCAGCTCTTTAAATTGTTCTTCATCGCTGTTAAAGCCTGCCAGATACTGTTTTCCTGTCAGGTTCAATATCTGGTCGCGAATCAGCTGCTGCTCGGTAAAGCCATCACCCAGGCGTTTCATGACTTTTTGCGGGTCGCGGCTGATGCGTTCGAACAGATAGTCGCTGGAAAGGAAATTTTTATAATTGGTAAAGCTTGGGTCCATTTCAATAAGATAGTCAGCAGTAGGGTCGGCCGGTTTTAGAAGTGGATTTTTAGAAGTGAGGTCGCTGATCTGGGGCACACTGACAGACGGCTCGATTCCTGCCGGATTCTGGGCCGTTGGGGTATAGGTTACTGTTAGGTCTTCATATTGGGCATCAATAGTGCGATTGACAGTAGTGGTGCCTACAGTGGTAGTATTGTTGCCGCCTGCCGAAATAACGCTGTCGGCACCGCCGTCAATCAGCTCGCGGGTATGCAGATAGTAGGGAGAGCGGTCTTGTCCATAAACGTAGTGACAATGACGGTGCAATTTTCTATGCTTTTTATATTTCCAGTATTTGACATCAGTACCGGTTTCTGTAGTGCGTTTTATATTTTTATAGCCGATGTTGGTAAGGCTGACTGCTGCCAGCTCAAGATCATGGCCGGCTGTGATAAAGCTGTATTCATTATCAACAGTATCGGCGTCAATAGCCATATCGGCACCGGAAAGAATATAGGCGGCAGGGCTGTCGAGATAAATGGTCCCGTCCTGCACAACGCGATGAAAATAGCGCCGGGCATCATAATAATTGCCATACAGGCTGAAACCCGGTAAAGGTATATCATGATCTGTTTCTGTTACGTCCCAGCCGGTAATGAATTCGCGCTTTTCATTAGTCAGGCTTTCGGCAGCAATATGAACATTTTTATCGCCCCTGATAGTGGAGGATTGGTTCAGCAGCTCGGCCGTTTTATCCGTTCCACTGCCAATATTTACATTGCCCTGGGCATAAATAGAAGCAGAATTGAGGTTTTGCAGTTTATTTTTGATAGTCAGGTCAATATCAGCTCCTGAAAAAATGACGCCGCCATTATTGGTAAGGTTATTGGAATTGACGATAGTACCATTACCGCCGATCATCGCTCCCTGTATCTGGGTGATGTCGTTAACGGTATTTATATCAAGTTTTGCTGCTGCCGAAATAGTACCTGTATTTTTAAGGTCATGCGCGGCAGTTACAGCGATGCTGCCTTTTTGGGCAACAAGTTTTCCTGCCTGCAATGCATCGCCGCTGGCCAAGACAGTACCGCTGCCATTGGCAAGGATGATATCTCCATATTGGCGGAAGGCAGATCCGGCAGTGAAATCGGCATTACCGTTAGTAACTGCGATTTGACCATGCTGGCGCAAGGTGCCTTTAGTATCAAAAGTAAAGTCACCTTCGCTGCTGATCGTGCCATACTGGCCGCTATTACCTTGTACAAGCAGCGAAGTTCCCCCCTGTTGTACAGATATGTTTCCATATTGGTAAAGATCGCTGCCGACATTTATATTTAAAGCGCCTTTTTCCAGACGCACGCTGCCAGTTTGCGTAAAATCTTTGGCCGCACTAAGGGTTATTATACCGGTTTCGCTGCCAATAGTCCCTGTACTGAGCAGATTGCCTTCTGTCTGCAGCTGCAGATCCGTACCGGCCAGAATCTGCTGGCTGTTATAGATATCTCCGCCCGCGGTAATACTGACGGACCCTTTTTGAGCAGCAAGCTTGCCATGCTGAGCAAGTTTACCGTCAGATGCCAGTGTTATCTCTGACCCGGAAGCGTTGATATTGCCAAAGTTCTTGATGCCGGCATCAGTATCGTTGGCTACCAGTGTTATTTTGCCGGCATACATGCCGCCCACAGAGGCAATGTCAATGGTGTTGTCCATAATGGCCGTGTTGTTATTTAATTTTTGCGTTTGCAGGGTTTGGGACTCAACGCTGTTATGTCCGGTAACAACATTTATTTCATCCCCGCCCCAAACACCTGCGGTAACAGCTGCGTCAGCGCTTACAATATCCAGACGATCGGTTGTTTTGGCGTCAAGCCCCTGCCCGGTAATGATCACGCTGCCGCCATTGACCTGATAGGCACCAAGTCCGCCATTCATTACCGGTTTGCCTGTAGTAAACACGGCATGGCTGGTATTGATAAAGCCGCCATTATCCACAACGATTCCATTGGCGTTGGCAATAACAACACCGGCTCTGTGACCGGCAACTTCAATAAATCCGTTGATGCTGCTGGGGTTGGCGCTTGTTACTTCGTTGAGGATGATTTTTGCCGGACGCAGCCCTAACCGATAGTTGTAATCAACATAACCGCCCAACTGGGTATTTACATATTCTGTGGCATTATTTAAAATAAGCCCGCTTTTATTGACGTCAAACCATGTGTATAAGTTACGCGAAACGCCGTCACTGTTAGCTGATGCAATTTGGACGATATCAATGCCGCTGTTGGTTTTCTCAACTATCGGCTTATATTCTGTTGCGGCATTTTTATCGGCTTCTATTTTTACGAAATCTGAAGCTGCAGCTTTGTCAGTGCTGACACCGGTATCCGGAGCCGTAAATTGCGGTATTTCATCTGGCTGCTCGGGCGGGATATCCACAACATTACTGCCGGTAAGTGTGCCCTCGTTAGTAAAATTTTCCGGCAGGACGACATTTTTCTGTGCAGAAATGCGTCCTGTTGTCTGGTTGGCAGCGCTGCCGGCAGTAAAGATGATATCATTTTGAGCTAAAAGTACGCCTGCGTTATCGATTACGCCTGCAGTAACACTGATATCGCCGCCGGCGCGCAAAACAGCATTTTTAGCCAGGGTAAGGCTGCCATTTTCAATATTGGTGATGGCAAGATCGGTACCGGCATCAATGGTGCCGGTCAAAGAATTTTGCTTGCTGCTTAGAGAAAAAGCCTGCCTGGCTTTCAGAAACCCGCCATCGTTCTTTAAATTATCTGCTGTTATCGTCAGATTTCCGTTTTGGGCAGAGATAGTACTGTTTTCGTTACTAATATCTGCGGCAGTCACTTCTGCCGCCTGTGAAGCCAGAATGATACTGTTACCTGAGTTAACGATTTTCTGCGCAGTAAGTTTCAGGTCGCCCGATGTACGCAGTATACTGTTTTGTCCGCTGCCGGCTGCTGTATTGCTGAAAGTACCGCTAAGAGCAACACTTGTCGCTCCTGTACCGCTTTGGTCGATACTGCCCTGATTGATCACATCTTTACCACTGACTGTGATCGAGGCAGCACTGACCGAACCGCTATTTGTAAAGAGTCCGGCCGTAGTAGTTAAACTGCCTTCACTGCTAACAGCTCCGGCATTAGTGATAGTATCAGAAGCTGTCAGAGTCATTTTTGCTGCGGTATTAACAACAGGCTTCGGCTCCGCTCCGTCGTCTGTTGCACTGGCCGGCCTGTAAATACCGGCTGTAAGCTGTTTATCTGCAATGATGTTTTTAGCGTTTGCTGTAAAATCGACTCCGGCAGTTACATCATCAGCAAATTCTATGGTATCCGAACTTTGCAGCTCAATATTTTTCTGAGCTGTAACCCTGCTGAGGACACTGCTTTCTCCATTTTCTGTTTCTACGCTTTGGGCAAAGGTTATTCTGCCATTGACATTAAGCAAAATACTGCCTGCTTCGCCGACAGCTTCCATAACACCTGCATTTCTTACGCCAACGCCGCCTTCAGTGCCAACCATTTTGATGCGTCCGGCATACATGCCGCCCAAAGTAGAAACGTCAAGGGCAAGTGTTGGTTTTGTTGTTGCTGCTGCCAGTTGCTCGGCCGCCAGATCACTGTAGGCTACTTTGTTGGTACCGGTAACTATATTCAGTTCTTCGGCCTGCAAGGTTCCGTTTACTTTTACAGCCCGGCTGATCAGGTCGATTCGCGGCGTAGTGCTGCTGCCGTTAATAAAACCTGTTTCTGCTCCGGAGGTACCTGTTTCAATCCTATCAGCAAAAGTGATTTCGGAAGCATTGTTGACTGTAAAACCTTCTAAATTTCCGGCAGCATCAATAGCGGGCACACCAGTCGTCAAAACTGCCCTGTTGGTATTGATAAAACCTACTCCGGCGGCATTGATACCGTTGGGATTGGCTATGATAAGGCTCGCGCTCTGACCGGCAATCTCCAGCATACCGTTCAAGGCAGAGGGATTACTGCCTGTAACTTCGTTCAGAATGATACCGGCCGTCCCGTTTGTAAGATTGCTGTTGCCGCTTATGCTGCCTGCCAGTTGTGTATTTATCGCATTTTGACTGTTATTAAAAACAATGCCTTCCGCACCTACCTGCAGGTCGTTAAACTTGTTGTGCGACAGTCCTCCCGGCCCTTGTGGATTATTTATATTGACGATGACCTTGCCGTTAACATTCTGTGAATTTACCTGCTGTCCTACAGCAGGTGCAGCTACTGTAGTATCGGCAAAAACTGTCGTGCTGAAATAAGGCTGTGCCGAAAAACTTAACAAAAGCAGTGAAGCAGTGATTTTTTTTGCCAGTTCTTTTCTTCTATAGTTACTCATTATTTACCCTTCTTTGCTTAAAATTGGTAGTATACCTGAAATCCTAAAGCTGTTTTCGATGTTTTAAAGCCATCAGGTTTATAGATTGGTGTACCGATAAAGGCATCATACTGCAGTCCTTTAAGCAAATTGCCCCTGATGCCGAAAACTGCTCCTGCCAGATTTTTCCCCAGCAGATATTCGTCTGAAGGCCCCCAAACATGTCCCAAATCCAGCCCAAGATAAGGCTCTAACCGCAGTTTAGGTATAGCAACGCTCAGCTCATTGCGAATAATTATCCCATTTTCTGCAGAAAGGGTTTGCTCTCCATCAAATCCCCGCACCGTATAACGTCCGCCAATACTGAACTGGTCTGCACCATACAGAACATCGGTTGTATATTGACCGCGAAGGTTAAAATTATACCGCCCCTGTACCTTGCCCAATTTTACAGGCGCAGCAATATTCAGATTCAAACCATATAAACTGTAGCGTGTAGTAGCAGTGCCTTCAACCTGATCTGTCAAACCCGGTTCCGCCTGCCACCATGGCATACCCTTTTGATAATATAGCAGCGTATCTATCGTGCTTGCTCCCCAATATTGCCTGTGCAGCAGGCCAATCTGATAAGCAGTAGTTTCCTGACGCTGCACTTCTATTTCCGTATCATTGATAAAGCTGTGGCGTTTACGTTTGATAAGCTTGAATTGTCCCTGCGTCTTACGGGTCCGGTCACGGTATAAAAGCTTCTGCACACTGATTTCCACTCCATCTGTCTGACCGCTCGACAGGAATGGCACAATACTGGGAACGGTTTGATAAAAGCGGTTACGATATTTACTGACACTGAAAGTATAGTCCTTATATGGAAGCGAATAAGAAAAATAATAATTTTTAGTACCATAGGCACTGTCATTGCCCTCTGCGTCTTTGGTATAGCTATAACTCATAATATCATTCAATCCAGTTGGGTTATATAAGGCAATGTTAGCAGCAGCCTGCAATCTGCCAGTACTTTCAGTACCTGAATCATCTATGGATAATCCGACAGTCCACGGTTTATCGCCGCGCTTGAGATCTATTACAACATCACTTTCACCAGGATTAGTTCCCGGAACCAACTGCATGGTAACATCCTGATTGGGTACACGTTTCATTTGCTCCAGTCCCTGTTCCAAATCACGGATATTTAATAGTTTACCGGGCCCGGCAGGAAATGCATTACGCCAGGTCCCCCATGTATCCTGTGCAAAACGGATATCATGTATAGTACCCGGAATAATAATAAATTTTAATGTACCCAGAGATAAATCTTGTTCGGGAATAACTACTCTGCTGGTAACATAGCCCTTATCTATGATGCTCTCGGATAACAGTTTTGCTAAAATATTTATTCCTTCAACACCAATACGGTGATGCTCGTACTGTTTTAATACTTGGTTCGTCCAGTTAAAACTGGCTTTATATTTTTTATTTGCACATTCTATTTCTATCTTTCTGATCAAAAAGCTTACTTTTTCTTTTGGTAGCTGTACTGCTTCCGCTGTTTCCGTCTGTGGAGCCAGATTTACATTAGGCGCGTTAATGCGCTCATGTTCTTCCCTGGCCTGCCGTTTGGCAGTCTGCTGCTGTTCGATCTGGTCGATACGGCTTTGCTGCGCTGCTATGGGCGGCGGTGCTGCCTGTCCCTGAACGGCGTTGCAGCTTAAAATTAAAGCAATCCCCGTTTTTACTAAAACTTGTCTCATCAAATTCGCTTCCTTAATTCTTATTTATTTTAGTTTAATAATTTGTAGCTTTATATAATTAATTATACTATTACTGTCAATATTTTCTAATGGGATAAACTTCTATTTATTTTATTTTATAACAAATACTTGAACAATTATAAAGATTATTATTTCTAATAAAATCTTTCTTATTTTTCTATCAAATTCATCTATCCAAGAAATAATTTATTAGAAAAATAAAAATGACTGACCAGAATTCTGGTCAGTCATTTTTGTTAAATTTAGTTGCAGTATTTCAAAAAAATATTTTCAGCAGATACTGAGCGCCAATAATAATGGCAATTAAAAGTATTAGTGCTTTAGTACGGTCTTTTAAATCAAAAACAGTTTTAGGCCTTCTTAGATAATCTAAGAAGGCCTGCATTTTTTCGTGCCAGGTTACTTTTTTAGTGATATTTTGCTTAACTTCATGCTCACTGCAATAATTTTTACTCATAACGCAATGCCTCGATAGGATCTAAAAGTGCGGCTTTACGTGCAGGATAGATGCCGAAGAACAAACCAATACCAACGGAGAATACCACCGCAATGATAATAGTCGGTATGGAGATCACCGTTTGCCAGCCGGCAAAATAGCTGATGGCATAGGAGGAACCGATACCTAAAATAACACCCAGTGTACCGCCGACAACGCCGATCACCATAGCTTCGATCAGAAACTGCAGCAGAATATTGTTGTAGGTCGCTCCAAGTGCTTTCCGAATACCTATTTCCCGTGTCCGTTCGGTAACAGAAACCAGCATGATATTCATAATACCGATGCCGCCGACAAGCAGGCTGATAGCAGCTATGCATCCTAACAGCAGGGTAATGGTATTAGCAGTTTCCATCATCGTTTCCATCAAAGCTGCCAGATTACGTACGGTGAAGTCATCATCGTCGCCGGCTTTGATTTTGTGCCGCTGACGCAGCAGCTGTTCTACTTCACCCTGCACCTGGTCGATAACATTTTCATTTTCGGCCTGGATCGTGATCCTGTTGATGTGGGTAATACCCATCATGCGGTTTTGTGCCGTTGTCAGCGGGATGTATACCACGTCATCCTGATCCTGACCACCGGCCGATTGACCTTTGCCCTCCAGGACACCGATTACCTGAAACGGTGCTTTATTGATACGCAGAGTTTTGCCAACAGCATCGCCTTCGGGGAACAGATTATCGACAATCGTCTGTCCGATAACACAAACTCTAGCTCTGCTGCTGAGATCACGTTCAGTCATATTACGTCCTTCAGCTAATTTATAGCTGCGGATATCCAGTACATTAGGTGTCGTTCCTTCAACACTGGCAGTCCAGTTTTGATTACCGACAACTAATTGATAAGATGAAGAAACAGCCGGGGCAATATAAGCAATGCCTTCGATCTGTTTTTCGATGGCGTAAGCATCTTCCGCCGTCAGACGCGCACCCTGACCGGCTGCCAAGCGTGCGCCGCTGGCAGTACGTCCGCCGGACATAACGATAAGCAGGTTACTGCCCAGACTGGAAATGTTATTTTTGACCTGTTCCTTAACGCCAAAGCCCAAACTGACCATGGCAATAACAGCGCCGACACCGATAATGATGCCCAAGAGCGTCAGCAATGTACGCAGCTTATTGGAAATCATTCCGTCAATGGCCATTTTGATAGATTCGTTAAACATGGTCAGCCCTCCATTCGTCGCTGACCAGCTTACCGTCACGCATAGTTAAAATACGTTTGGTCTGCTCGGCGATATCCGGCTCATGTGTGACCATGACTACCGTTTTGCCGTTATCATTCATTTTTTTAAAGATATCCATAATTTCATAGCTGGATTTGGTATCAAGATTACCTGTAGGTTCGTCCGCCATAATAATGGCCGGGTCATTGATCAGTGCGCGTGCAATAGCCACACGCTGACGCTGACCGCCTGACATTTCCGTTGGATTATGGTCGATCCTGTCACCCAGTCCCACTGCTTCCAAAGCTGTTTTAGCCCGTTCCAGCCTTTCCTCTTCGCCAATACCGGCATAAACTAAAGGCAAAGCTACATTTAATTGTGCTGACAGTTTCGGCAGCAGATTAAAGTTCTGAAAAACAAAGCCGATTTTAGCATTGCGCGTACGCGCCAGTTCATCGTCACTATAGCCGGCGACTTCTTTGCCATCCAGATAATATTGTCCTGAGGTTGGTCTGTCCAGGCAGCCCAAAATATTCATCATTGTTGATTTACCACTGCCGGACGGTCCCATAATAGAAGTAAATTCACCGACACTGATTTCTACGCTGACGTGATCGAGCGCATGGACTACGGCATCGCCCATAACATATGTTTTCATAATATCTTCAAGCCTGATTACAGCAGTCATATGCGCAGCTCCTTTCATTTTATCAGTGCATCGGAGGCCCACCCATGCGATTACTGTTAGTTTGCGTTGCTTTAGCGGCCTTGACCAAAATTTTATCGCCTTCTTTAAGTTCAGGGCTGCTGACTGCTATCTTATCGTCACCGCTCAGGCCAACTTCAACATCTACGTTGCGGATCTCTTTTGTTGCTTCATTATAAACCTGTACATAACGGCGGCTGCCTTCAGTACGTAGGCAATTTGCCGGTACCATCAATACACCGTCTGCTTCATTGACAATAATATTTGCGCGAGCTGTCATTGTTGGCAGCAATTTGCCTTCCGAGTTGGCTACATCTACATAAACGGTATAATAAATAACATTGTTTTCGGTAACGGCTTTTCGGGATACCAGCCTTACTATACCTTCAAATGTTCTGTCCGGATAGGAATCAACTGTAAAGTTTACTTTCTGACCTACTTTTACCTGTCCGATATCAGATTCATCGACCATGGTTTCGATCTGCATATTATCCAGATTAGCAATAGACATGATGACCTGAGGTTCGGAAATACCAGAGCTGATCGTCTGCCCAACGGGGGTAGGTTTACCTATGACATAACCGGAAATCGGTGTAGTGATGACAGTATCATTAACATTAGAGGTAGCCTGATCATAATTTGCTTTCGCAACTGTATAATCGGCTTCTGCCAGATCATAATCAGATTTTGAAATAGCTCCTTTGGCCAGCAGTGCACTGTAACGATTATAAGTCGCTAAAGCATTTTCCATTTTGGCCTGCATTTGTGTTTGTGTTGCCGCCAGCGAAGTATCATCTAAACGTACCAATACCTGTCCGGCATTGACATGATCGTTCTCTTCAACACAGACTTCAACGATACGGCCAGTTATTTTGGAACTGATATCGACATTATCTACGGCACTTAAACTGCCGGTAGCTGATATGCTGTCCGATAAATGTCCATATTCAACGGTCGCCGTCCGCACCGTTTCTTTAACTTCGGTACTGCTTTTATAATAACCATAGCCAAAATAACCGATCGCTATCACAGCTATCAAAAATCCCAGCAGATACTTATTGCGTTTTATCCATGCTAACATCATACATCCCTCTTTACTTTCGTAAAATTAACAATTCTTATCAGCTCGTACTATGTTTAAAATTATAACTTATTCCATTCTTTTGGTCAAAACCTATGATAACGAAATTCTGTGTTTTTTTAATGACATTTTTTGCAAAAAGTATGACAAAAAAGTGATTTCGAAAAACAGAAAAAGCAGTCTGCGCTGGGCGCAGGCTGCTTTTAGTTTAAAAATCAACCACGTACTTGTCCGTCGCCGCTGATAAGATATTTGCTGCTGGTCAGCTCCGGCAAAGCCATTGGTCCGCGTGCATGCAGTTTTTGTGTACTGATGCCAATTTCAGCGCCGAACCCAAATTCAAAGCCGTCTGTAAAACGTGTTGAAGCATTAACATAAACTGCTGCAGCATCGACACGCTGCTGGAACATGCGGGCATGGTTATAGTCACTGGTGACGATACATTCAGAATGTTTAGTCCCATATTTAGCAATATGTGCAAGCGCCTCTTCCAATCCGCTCACTATTTTTACTGATAAACGCAGATCTCCGTACTCTGTGGCCCAGTCTGCTTCTGTAGCTGCCTGGATTCGTTTATCAAAAGCCTGCGTCTTACCACAGCCGATAATAGTGACGCCGGCGGCGAAATATTCTGTCAGCATCTGCGGCAAAAATTCAGCAGCAGCGTCTTCATGCACCAGTAATGTTTCCATAGCATTGCAAACTGCCGGACGCTGTACTTTAGCATTGATCGCAATCGCACGCGCCATATCATAGTCCGCACCTGCATCTACATAAGTATGACAGACACCGATGCCTGTTTCGATGACAGGAACCGTTGCATTCTGCACTACCGCCTGAATAAGTCCAGCACCGCCGCGGGGAATAACTACATCGACCAGTCCGTTCATTTTGATTAAATCAGTTACTGCCTGACGATCACTGCTGTCAACGAACTGTATAGCTCCGGCAGGAATACCTGCCGCCTCTGCCGCCTGCGTCAGTATGCCGGCAATGACAATATTAGACTGCAGCGCTTCGCTGCCACCCTTCAAAATAACCGCATTACCTGATTTTACGCACAAACCGATAGCATCAGCCGTAACATTAGGACGGGCTTCATAAATAATCCCGATAACGCCAAGAGGAACACGTACCTTAGTCACAGTTAAACCGTTAGGCAGCCTGCGCCCGTCTAAAACGTTACCGACAGGATCTTCAAGCTGCGCTACCTGACGCAGACCTTCAGCCATAGCGTTGATACGTACCTGGGAAAGCGCCAATCTGTCTAACATCGATTCTTTCATATTATTAGCACGGCCGGCTTCCATGTCTTTGGTATTAGCCGCCAAAATTTCCGCAGCTCCTGCTTCAAGCGCGTCTGCCATCGCCAACAGAGCTTTATTTTTGATCACGGTAGAAGTTACTGCCAGTTCACCGGCCGCACGATGTGCCGCTTCGGCTTTAATACGCACCATTTCATAAGTTGTCATGTCAGATACCTCCTAACCTAAAATAACCAGATCATCACGATGAATAACCTCATCGTAATTTTTATGACCTATTTTATCTTCTATTTCCGAAGTTTTTGCACCTTTGATCTGCTCCAGCTCTGCTGAAGAATAGTGACTTAACCCGCGGGCCAGTTCGTGCCCTGCCATATCGACAACGCTGACGGTATTTCCCGCTTCAAACTGTCCTTCCACTGCCGCGATTCCTGCCGGTAAAATGCTGCAGCCGCCGGCTTTACGCACGGCCTTGGCACAGCCTTCGTCAATAACAAGTTTGCCCATGATACGGGCACCGAAAGCCAGCCAGCGTTTACGAAACTGCAGCCGGTTCTCTTTCGAAACAAAAACTGTACCTATATTTTCACCTTGCAAAATACGGGCTATGGCATATTTTTCATCACCGCGGGCAATTGCCAGATGGATACCTGAACTGGTAGCGGCTTTAGCCGCCTGGATCTTGGTAAACATCCCTCCTGTACCCAAACTGCTGCCAACACCACCGGCACTGGCCTCAATTTCAGGAGTAATATCACTGACGATACTCACCAGTTTCGCCTCGGGATGTGTCTGTGGGTTTGCGGTATATAATCCGTCCACATCAGAAAGGATAACTACCAGATCAGCATCGACGATGCCGGCAACCAGAGCCGACATATTGTCATTATCGCCTATTTTCAATTCATCTAAAGCTACAACGTCATTTTCATTGACAATAGGAATTACTCTATTTTTCAGCAGCTCCATAAAGGTGTTACGGGAATTTGTATAGCGGTGCCTGTCCAAAGATTCTGTTTTAGTAAGCAGCACCTGCGCTACGATCTGTCCATATTCGGCAAAAAGCTTCTCATAGGTGTGCATTAAAATACCCTGCCCCACAGCAGCAGCAGCCTGCTTGCCGGGAATAGTCTTTGGTTTTTCGGGCAGGCCCAGACGGTCTACCCCTACAGCAACGGCACCGGAAGTAACAAGAATCATTTCTTTACCCTGGTTCTGTAAGTCGGCAAGTTCCCGGGCCAGTCGGTCTATCTGTTCAAAATTACGTTTACCGTTAGCGTAAGTTATGGTACTGGTACCAACTTTCACTACGATACGTTTAGCTTCTTTAAGTGCAGAGCGGTCAAAAGTCATCCAGCTCAATCCCCTCGTTAAAATCTTAGTATTCTTTGAATTCAAATACCATATCGCGGATGCGTACGGTTTGACCTTCCTGAATACCTTTTTCTTTTAAAGCCGCGTCAATCCCCAGGCTTTTCCAAATCAGCTGGAAACGATACAAAGCTTCGTCATTATCAAAATTGGTCATGGCTACCAAACGCTCGATATTTTTCCCTTTTACTTCAAAATCAGCATCCGCACAAGCGGTGATCTCAAAGCTGTCCGGGTCTATTTCATCCATAATGATATTCTCTTCTTCGTCCGGTTCCGGTTCAAAGTTCTGCAGCATCTCATAAGCCTTATACATCAGTTCCTGCAGACCTTCGCCGGTAGCCGCCGAGGCCTTAACGATTTCATAGCCTTTAGCTTCAACATATTCTTTAACACGCTGGAAATTTTCCTGGCCTTCCGGCAAATCCATTTTGTTGGCAACTACCAGCTGCTTGCGGCGTCCTAAACGTTCACTGTATTGAGACAGCTCGAAATTGATTTTTTCAAAATCCTCAACAGGATCACGTCCGTCGGTACCGGAAACATCCAAAACATGCAGCAGTACTTTTGTACGTTCTACATGACGCAGAAAGTCATGCCCCAAGCCAACACCTTCATGCGCTCCCTCGATAAGTCCGGGAATATCAGCAAGAACAAAGCTGCGTTCAGCATCGATACGCACCACTCCTAAAACAGGTGTCAGTGTAGTAAAATGGTAAGCGGCGATTTCAGGCCTTGCAGCCGAAACCTGTGCAATGATACTGGATTTACCGACACTTGGATAGCCTACCAGGCCAACGTCAGCCAGAAGCTTCAACTCCAGCTTTATCCAGCGCAGCTCGCCCGGTTCACCTTTTTCTGCAAAAGTCGGTGCTCTGTTGGTACTTGTAACATAGCAGGCATTGCCTTTACCACCACGACCGCCTTTAGCAATAACATATTCCTGCCCGTCCTCAGTCAAATCAGCCAGGCGCACACCGGTAGCATCATCGCGCACTAAAGTTCCAAGAGGTACTTTTACGATAACATCATCGGCACGTGGGCCTGTACAGTTGGAATTACCGCCGTGTCCGCCACGTTTGGCAACAAATTTTCTTTTGTAACGAAAATCAATTAAAGTATTGAGATTTTTATCAGCTTTTAAAATCACGTCGCCGCCACGACCGCCATTGCCACCGTTCGGGCCGCCTTTTTCAACAAATTTTTCGCGTCTGAAGCTGCTGCGTCCATCACCGCCGGCACCTGCTTCAACATATATTCTCGCTCGATCAATAAACATGATATTCTCCTCTATCTTAAATAATTAAATATTCAGCATAAATGCCGCGTTAAATTTAACGCCTGCCTACTTATCTATTTCCTTATTATAATACAAAAAGGCCGGTGAAAGCAAAGTTTCTTTATTTACTATTATCTTTTTCCAGCCAGTTTTTAAGCAGCGGCGCGGCATATGTTCCCATAGCCCTGTAAACGGCTGCCGTCGGATGTACGCCATCCAGATATGCCTTCTTCCTTTCTGCAGCAGTCAGTCCAACAGCAGGCTGCAGATCCAAAAGCCAGGCCCGCTCTGCGAAACGTGCGCTTATTACCTCACGCAGCGGCAAAATATATTCGTTTAAACTGCTTTCTGCCGTTACAAGAGGCAAAACCATACCCAAATCAAAGTTTTTACTCTGACAATATCTCAAGGTTTTATCCAAATCTTCCAGAATAAATTTCTGCGGACGCATTTGAATGATATCATTAGCTCCTCCCAGAAACAAAATATGTTTAATATGAGCCGGCAAAGGCATAGTTTTCAGGTGGGATAAAATATCGTCTGTACAATCACCGCATACTCCATAATTCAAGAATTTATCTCCAGTGAGTTTTTCAGCTTCGGCAAGCCACGATATACGCGGGCCAAAAGGGAAACCATAAATCAAAGAATCACCAAAACATGCCACTGTCTGCATTTTTCCACCACCTGCCAATTCTTAATGGCATTTTATCAAGCCTTCTCGCAAAAAGCAAAATAATTTTTTGAGGTTTAGCTTGAAAAACTTTTAGTCCTAATATAATTATGTAATTATATTAAACAGATTATGTAATCATTGTAAGATGCAAACCCTATTACAATACTGTATTATATAGACAAGGCAAAAGCATTAAATGCAATTACCTCCTCCCTTCTCTCTCAATTATTTTCATCCTTTCAACCTCAAAAAGCGGTTGCGACTACGGTGGTGCGAGTCGCAGCCGTTTTTTGGTTTTATAAATAAAAGGTTCCGTACTTATGTACGGAACCTTTTATTTATTTTCTTCAGGTGTATTTACAGGTATAGCATCTTTAAACTGTAAATTTCTAACAGTCGTTTCTAAAAATGTTTTTTCATCCAATGTCAAAGCCAGCTCTTTACTCATTATCATCAGATAAATCAAATTACCGTTCTTAAGGGTGGCATAAATCTGTCCGTCATATTTCTGTCCTACGCTGTCAGCTATATAGCTGCTGAATTTAATAAAATACATCTTCCCATTCTGCAGCTCACCTGCGACTACTGGCTCCTGCCAACCGCTGTTTTGCAGATTTTCCGCAAAATAGTCCTTCATCACTCCGCCAGGTCTATAATTCAGATCGGGCAATTCTTTTGTCAATTTACTGCTTTCCACCATAACATGCATTGTCATCGATTTATTAACAGGGTCACTTATTGAAAGCTGCGCGACCTGAACCCCAAGTTCGTCATTTGGATCGGTCGGCCTTTCCACAACTGTTACTGCATACTGTTCAGGCAAGCTGACAATACAACCACCATCAGTCACTTCATATGTTCTTTCAGCAGCGCAGGCAACCCCTATTGAAAATATAAAAATCAAACTCATCAATAATAAAATTTTCCGCAGCATCATATCACTCCGTTCTTAAGTGTTTTGTTTACCATTATAACAGAAAGTAAGGTTCTTTGTATAAACAAAAAACCTTACTGAAAACTTTATTTTAATGAATCTTCCACATCACGCAATCTTCCCTTACCAATATTTTCTATCTTAAACATAACAAAAGATGGTAGACACTTTTTTGTGTCTACCATCTTTATACCACTTCACATAAGTGAGTGCTTTTAATTTTAAATTACATTGCTGCTTCTTCTACCGGATAAACACTGATTTGACGTTTGTCGCGGCCTTTACGTTCAAATTTAACACGGCCTTCGATAGTAGCGTAAATAGTGTAATCCTTACCCATACCAACATTGTTGCCGGGATGGAATCTGGTACCACGTTGGCGTACGATAATGCTGCCGGCAGTTACCAATTGGCTTTCGTGAGCTTTAGTGCCCAAACGTTGAGCATTGGAATCACGACCATTGTGAGAGCTACCGGTACCTTTTTTATGAGCATGCAATTGCAGGATCAGTTTAAACATTGCGATTCACCTCCTGTATGTATGAATGCGAACGTACTTCGGATACTGCTCTGCTACTCCCAGCAAACCATATTCCATAGTTGCCAGAATAGCCTGAGTCAATTCATTCGGAGTATTATTCAAGTTTACTTCTAAAATGCCGTCTTCTTCATCTACGTGATATGACGGCTGACATTTCAAATGCTGTTCCAATCCAAGGATTGGTGTCTGCGTCAAAACAGAAACCGCCCCACAGACGATATCTTCGCCTGCTGCTGCAAAGCCTGCGTGACCGCTGACCCTATAGCCTGTTATCAATCCCTGTTCGTTCTTAAATAAATCTACTGTAATCATTGCTGTTAAGCTTCGATTTTAGAGATTTCAACTTTAGTGAACGGTTGACGATGACCTTGACGTTTGCGGTAGTTGGATTTTGCTTTATATTTAAAAACAAAAATCTTCTCAGCCTTACCATGTTCAACAACTTTAGCAGTTACTTTAGCGCCGACAACAACGGGTTTGCCGATTTTAACATCGCTGTCAGCAACAACAGTCAAAACTTCGTCAAAAACGACTTCACTGCCAGCTTCAACGTCCAATTTTTCAATGTTCAGAACATCGCCTTCGCTAACGCGATATTGTTTACCGCCGGTTTTAATGATTGCGTACATCTATTTGCACCTCCCTTATGATAGACTCGCCAAATTCGGTACTCCTAAAGAGTTTACGGAACCTCTCTGCGCGGTTGGGGACAGACTTAATCAGTCTATACTCGAATATTTTATTACAAACGGCGTTATTTGTCAACACCAGTATTGTCTAAAATAGAAAAGGTTTCTATGTGCAGACCAGTATCTGCTTCTACCTTAATTTTACAGGCCAGTTCACGTTCCCACTGCCGCAGATCTTTAGCCCGCAGCCACTCTACCATCCAGGGATTGGCAGAAATCAAAATACTGCGTGATGCGCATGGCTTAGCCAGTAAAGTCCGCAAACGCCGTTTTATTTCCAAGGCTACTGTTTCGCGTGATTGTACTCTGCCACCCCCCTGACAGATAGGACAGGGGGCATACAGAACCGTTGAAAGATTCTGGCGAGCTTTTTTTCTCGTAATTTCAACTAAATTCAAAACCGTAATATCCTGAACACGCGGCTTCATTTTATCATTCGAAAGCGCCTGCTGCAGCACCTGCAGAATTTCCTGCTGATGCTCCTGCGTATGCATATCAATAAAATCTACAACTATGATCCCGCCAATATCCCGCAGTCTAAGCTGTCTTGCAATCTCGACAGCCGCTTCACGATTGATCTGCATAATAGTTTCTTCCAAATTTTCACGGCCGCTGTAACGGCCGCTGTTAACGTCAATAACAGTCATAGCTTCTGTATAATCAATTACCAGATAACCGCCGCAGCTCAAGTCTATCCGCCTGTCAGAAATAGTATCTATTTCCTCCCGCAGTCCATAGTACGCAAAAACATCTTCCTGCTTTTCATGCAGCAGAACCCGGCCCGTTGTACCTCCTGGCATGTTCTTCAGTAACTCGCAGACACGTCCATATACTGCTTTATCATCCAGGATAATTTGGGAAACATCATTTGTCAGATAATCACGTACGATCCGTACTGATAAGTCTAATTCCCGATACAAGGTTGCAGGAGCTTTTTCTACTTTCCCGCGTGCTTCTATGACACGCCAGTTAGCGCACAAATGCCTGATATCCTCAAGCAATGCTTCCTCACTGGCACCAATAGCCGCCGTACGAATAACGATTCCCATACCATCAGGCTTTGCTTCCTCAATAATAGCTTTTAAACGGTTGCGCTCCTCTTTATTCTCTATTTTATGCGAAACTCCAATATAATCCGCCAGTGGCAAAAGCACCACATAGCGCCCAGGTAACGTCAGCTCGCGTGTCGCGGAAGGTCCTTTGCTGCCCCTGGCATCTTTCGTTATCTGAACTAATATGGACTTACCTTCAGTAATATCATTACTTTCACCCAGATAAAGAAAGGCATTCTGCTGCAAACCAATATCAATAAATGCCGCCTGAATGCCAGGAACAACATTATTTACACACCCCTTAAAAATATTACCGACAAGATGTTTTTCACTGCTGCGTTCTACTAAATATTCCATCAGCCTACCGTTTTCAGTCAGACCCATACGTGTTTCTTCTGACGTAGCACTGATAATGATTTTGGTTTCCATACAAAAGCCCCTCCTTTCCTGAACTATTGAATAGACTCGTTCATATGTTCTAACATCGGCAATCTGCCGCCATCAGCAGTTGTACGATACAGATCCAATCTGGTGATATCTGCCTTTTCAACAGGCAGCTGCATTCCAAAATGCTGATTTAAGGTATTTAACAGATCTGCTGCTTTCATACTGCCATTAGGTGTAATACGACAGGAAAATTTTAAAGTCAACATATCATTTTCCTGCTTTGCACATATTTCCGGTATATAAAATTTTACATCAATTTCTTTGATTTTGTTTTTAAGCTTTGGCGCTGCCTTAGCATAAACGACACTTTCTGCCGCGTTAAAGGCAGCTACGGCCTCAACATACTCACCGGAATAAGGTAGCACAACAAGATAATCTGCACCTCCGGCGGAAGCCATCAGCGCCGGTGCGTTGTTCGCAGTTACATCTGCGGCCATAATCTGAATGCCGCGAGGTAAAGCCGCTGTCATCTTCTGCACAGCCTCGTGGGCTTCCATCGGCTCAGCCAGTTCTATCTCTACAAATTCAGCCATACTGACAACGCCAACACCAAGTGCCGAAGCCAGGGAAAACTTTAAATGCGGATTAAAGCCTTCCGAATAAGCAGCAGGCAGTTTAGCGCGTCGGATAGCTCTTTCAATAGTCCGCACATATTCTAAATGGGAAATAAAACGTATTTCTTTCTCTTTAGTTATCTGCATCCTTAATTTCATACTAAGCCCTGCTCTTTCCAGTCGATTATTTTTACTCCCAGCTTTTGGCAAACACCGCAGCCTGTACAGACACCGTGACGACAATCGTGGGTCAATTCTTCTGCCAGGGCTTTTTCATATTCCCTGCGCAGAAAACTGCGTGCTACAGCAGGCTGGATATGTTCCCATGGGAATACTTCATTAGCTCCGCGTTCGCGGCCTATATAGAATTCTTTGTTTAAACCTGCGTCCTGCAAAGCTTCCAGCCAGCGATCATAAGAAAAATGTTCGCTCCAGCCATCAAATTTGGCTCCGCGCTGCCATGCCAGATATAAGGCTTTTCCTAAACGGCGGTCACCACGGGCAAAAACAGCTTCAAGCACACTGGTCACCGAGTCATGATACTGGAAGGTAATATTTTTTACTTTTAAGGCATCTTTCAATAAAAATTGTTTACGCCTTAGTTCCGCTATATCATCCTGCGGCACCCATTGAAACGGAGTATAGGGTTTGGGTACAAAAGAAGAAGCACTCACAGTTACTTTCGCACCGCGCCGACCTGTTATTTCCTGATACTTATATTGTACTGCCTTCGCCAATTTGGCTATAGCCAGTACATCTTCGTCAGTTTCACCAGGTAAACCTATCATAAAATATAATTTTACTGATGACCAGCCTGCAGTAAAAGCAGCACCAACCGCATTCATTAAATCTTCTTCTGTAACGCCTTTGTTTATCACGTCACGCATTCTCTGGCTGCCAGCTTCCGGTGCAAAAGTCAATCCGCTTTTACGTACAGCCTGCACTTCTTTCGCCAGATCTACAGAAAAACTGTCAATACGAAGAGAGGGCAATGAAACACTAACTTTTTCATCTTTAAATTCTTCGATCATATCATGTATCATCGGTGCAAGACAAGAATAATCTGCCGTGCTTAAAGATACCAGTGAAATTTCGTTATAACCTGTATTATCCACCAGTTGGCGTGCCAGTTCCTTTAAAAGCTCCGGCCTGCGTTCACGTACAGGCCGATAGACCATACCTGCGTGGCAAAAACGACAACCACGGCTGCAGCCGCGAAAAACTTCCAGCATAATTCTGTCATGCACGATTTCTCCAAACGGCACGATCGGAGCTGTCGGATAATTAACCGTATTCATATCAGAAATAACTCTTTTTTCAACTGCCGCCGGCGCAGCATCACAATTAGTTACCACTGCTGCTACAGTTCCATCTTCATTATAAGCAACATCATAAAATGATGGTACATAAATACCTTTGATCTTTACCGCACAGCGCAGGAAGCCTTTCCGCCCGCCAGGCTTACCTTCACGTTTCCATTTTTTATAAGCCTCCATCAGCTCGACCATAACTTCTTCACCTTCACCAACAACGGCAAGATCAAAAAAATCTGCCAGAGGTTCCGGATTATATACGCAGGGTCCGCCAACAATAATAAAAGGATCTTTTTCTGTACGTTCCTCTGTTTTTACAGGTACACGACCTAAGTCAAGCATATTAAGAATATTTGTATAAGAAAGCTCATACTGCAAAGTAAAGCCCACAAAATCAAAATCCTGCAATATCTTTTCCGTTTCCAAAGTGCGCAGCGGAATAGCATTGGCCCGCATTTTTGCTTCCAGATCTACCCAAGGAGCATAAACTCTTTCAGCAGCAACACCTTTTTCAAGGTTCAGTATATGATATAAAATTTTAAATCCCAGATAACTCATCCCTACTTCATAAATATCTGGAAAAGCCAGAGCAATACTTACTTCAGTTTCCTCCGTACTCTTTACAATACTGTTGAATTCTCCGCCTGTATAACGAGCAGGTTTCTGCACACTGCTGAGTATATCGATCGTTAATTCTTTTTCCATACTGTTCCTCCTCTAAAATTGCAGCTGCTGACGCCGCATATTTATATTCAGCAGCAACCCGGCCAACAGCATATTCGTAGTCAGCGAGCTCACTCCATAACTCATGAACGGCAGCGGCACACCTGTAACTGGCATAATTCCAGCAGTCATTCCAATATTTACCAGCACATGGAACATAAACATGAAAGTAATTCCCACTGCCAGCAAGGTACCAAAATCGTCTTCGGCGTTCAATGCAATGGTCAGCCCGCGCCAAATAACGATCAAATATAATAATAAAATAATAAAAATACCAATGAATCCAAACTCTTCACCAGCTACAGCAAAGATAAAATCAGTATGATTCTCAGGCAGAAAATTAAGTTGGCTCTGCGTACCTAAAAACCACCCCTTGCCTGTCAAAAGACCAGACCCAATAGCTATTTTTGATTGAATAACATGATATCCAGCCCCAAAAGGATCAAGCTCCGGATCTAAAAATACACGAATCCTGTTTTTTTGATATTCTTTTAAAATATGCCACAATGCAGGCATCAAAGCGATGAGCGCGCCGCTCATATACATCAGCCATTTGACCTTAAACCCGCTGATGAGCAGCATCCCAAGCAAAATTGCCATAAAAACCAGCGACGTACCTAAATCCGGCTGCTTCATAACCAATATAAAAGGTACAAAAGCATAAGCCAGCGCCGGCAAATAATCAGTGAAACTGTCAAAAGTTTCCAATCTTTTATTTAAAAACGCCGCCAGGCAGACAATCATTATTGCTTTAGAAAACTCAGAAGGCTGAATACTGAGCGGGCCGATCTGGATCCATCTTTGAGCACCCAGCTGGCTGTGTCCTAAAAACATTACCGCTAAAAGCAGGATAATATTAAAAACATATAAGGGGGTTGCAATATCTTTAAGCAGCCGATAGTCGAAGCGCAACGAAAAAATAACCAGAGCCAAATCTATTGCTAAAAACAGACTTTGCCGTTCAACATGCCATGCTTTACCTGTCGTTACGGCAAAAGAATGAGTAGCGCTGGCAATCAGGCAAATGCCTATTCCAACCAACCCAAAAATAGCTATAACCAGCCACCAGTCCAAATTACGAAAATATCTATTCTGCTGCATTTGCTATCCTTTCCGCAGTTTCTGCTTACTTAACCGCTTGTGACGGTATCAGACCTTCTTCTCTAAACCATTCTTCAAACACTTTATATACAATCGGACCAGCTGAAGTAGAACCAAAACTGCCCTGCTCAACTACTGCCGCAACTACCAGTTCCGGAGCATCTGTAGGTCCATAGGCTACAAATAAACCATGATCGCGTCCATGCGGATTTTCTGCCGTGCCTGTTTTCGCAGCCATTGGCTTTGGCAAATTGGCAAAATAAGAAGCCGTTCCGCCAGGTTGTGCCACACCCATCAAACCCTGTTTAATCAGTTCAAGAGTTTTTTGTGATACCCCCAAAGCATACGGTTCCTGATGCTGACGTACTTCAAAAATACTTCCATCATTATTAAGGACTTTATCTACTAAATACGGTTGGTGATAAATACCACCTCCGGCGATGCAGCTCATCATCACCGCCATCTGCAGAGGTGTTGCAAGGTCTATCCCCTGCCCGATAGAAGCGTTAAAGGTATCACCCAGAGTCCAGTCCTCTCCTGTAAATATCTTGCGTTTATTTTCAGGTGTCGGCAACAACCCTGAAGCTTCACCCTCAAGTTCAATACCTGTTTTCCTGCCCATACCGAATTTGCGTGCAAAATCAACCAGATTATTGATCCCTAAGCGATTGCCCATTTCATAAAAATATACATTATCCGACATGCTTAAAGCCTGTTGAAAGTTAATCCAACCCAGGGCTTCTCCGCCGGCGTTGCCCATAGGGATAAGCCAGTGCTGACCGGAGTCAAAAATCAATTCTTCCGGTGTTACCTTGCCAAGTTCCAATGCCGCCGTACCCGTAATGATCTTAAACGTTGATCCAGGGGGATATTCACCCGATATTACTTTGTTGCCCATAGGATAGTTAGGATCATTATTTATAACCTGCCAATCCTTTTCCGATATCCCATTTACAAAAAGGTTAGGATTAAACGCAGGACGGCTTACCATAGCTCTTACCGCACCGCTGCGCGGATCAATCGCAACAATAGCCGCTGCTCTGGCGTTAGGGGCAATCCCGCTGGATCGCAGATATGCCAATTGCTCATCAACAGCTTTTTCCATAACCATTTGCAATTCTTTATCAATGGTCAGCTGCAAACTTTTCCCGGGTATAGGGTCACGCTGACCCAGTTGTTTAACAACATTACCGGCAACATCTACTTCCTCATCAAAGCTGCCGTCTATTCCGCGGATAACTTTATCAAAAGTTTTTTCAATGCCAAATTTACCAACAATACTACCGCCTGGCATCCCTTTATAGCTACCTTCAGTAATATCATATTCACTGGCCTCGCCAACATAACCTAACGCGTGAACTGCCAGTTCTTTATACAAATAATTGCGGATTGGCTGTAATTCCAACAAAACTCCAGGTAATTCCAGCCTGCGTTCTTCTATTTTTGTTACGATCTCAGGGGAAACATTACTTTTTAAGCGGGTTGGCTCATAACTGTTTTGATTAGCTGCAATACGCTTTCTAATTTGGTCTTCCGGCATATTTAATATTTCAGACAATGTACCGATCACTTTTTCATTATCACGCTGCCCCTGACGCTGAAGTGCCACAGCATAACCAGGCAGATTATTAACTAATTCCTGCCCTTTATAATCAAAAAACAGGCCGCGCGGAGCAGTGATTTTTGTTCTGCGCAATCTGTTACCATCAGCCTGATTGCCATAATAATCGCCTTTATAAAGCTGCAAATAGGCCATTCTGCCGAGCAAAATTAAAAATATGCATACTGCTGCTGCCAGCATAACTTCCAAGCGGCGCGCGTATCTTTTGTTCAGCACAATTTGACCTCCTTTGTTTAATGCAATCCATCATCCAGTTCTATCCATTTCTGCAGTCTTTCTGTCAGCAAATACAACGGAATTACAAAAATAATATTTCCCAAGCAATAAGCCAACGTATCCTGCAGTGCCAGCTCTAACAGTAAAACAGAAAATCCCTTAGCCATAATAACCTGCAGAATAAAATAACAGCCTCGCAAAACAACTGTTATTGTAATAATCGCCACAATATTGTAAAACATACTGTCTTTAAATACCTTTTCTTTTGTATAGCCAACATAATACCCTATCGCAGTCCTTGTCAAAATATGAAAACCAAAAACACCACCGGTTAAAAGATCCTGCAGCAATCCTACGAAAAAGCCAGCTATCCCACCGGCAAATGCACCTTTCAGCATAGCCAAACAATAAATCAGCAAAAGCGGCAAATCAAATTTAAACCACTGATTTTGCGGCAAACTCATCTGTAAAGATAAAAATAACAGAAACAGGACGGGCCAAATCAGTTTCCTCATTGTGCCTGTCCTCCTTCGGTATTACTATTTAATTTACCTGTTGCTGCTGCCGGATTACTATACCCGGTAACAACAAAAACTTCTTCTACTTTACTGCTGTCAACAGCAGGATCAACATCTGCGTTCAATAAAAGTCCTGCCGCCTCTGGGCTGGTTTCTCTTACAGTACCAATTACCAAACCTGCCGGATGCCTGCCACTGAAACCGCTGGTAATAACAACATCACCTTTTCTTACATCCGCTTCCCTGGGTAAATGTTCCATTTCTAAAGGCATATTTTCCATGCTTCTTCCGCAGATAACACCAACCGCTCTGGAATCAGCCCTCAAAATACGTGCCCCGATCTTACAACGGCTGCTGGTAATCAGCATGACTTTAGCAGCATCAGGATAAACTTCTTCTACCAGCCCTACGATACCATCACCCGTAACAACAGCCATCTCCTTATCCAGGCCATCTGCAGAACCACGATCGATGATTACAACATCCTGTAAATCGCCCATATTCCGCCCCACAACTTTGGCAGGCAGTAATTTCTGTTCAGGCACGTGCTCTTTATATCGCAAAAGCTTTGTCAACCGCTGGTTTTCGGCGTAAAACTCAGCCATAGCTATATTAGCCCTTCGCAATTCAGCGTTTTCTTTTTTTAATTGCTCGTTTTCTGCTTCCATTGTCGTAATAGCTTTCAGCTTATTTCCAAAAGAAGAAGCTACCCCTGTAAACGTCTGAATACCACTGTTGACAGGACTTATTACTGCAATCACCACTCTATTCAACACCGGAAATCGTACTCTTCCTTCAACAGCCAACGCCATCAGAGCTACCAACGCTATCACAATCAGAAGCAGGCTCATATTTTTCTTACTCACAATAATAATTCAGCCTTCATTTATTATTAGATGCCATAAATCCTTTTTTATAGATATCTACATTTTCAACCGCAATACCAGTACCTAAGGCAACACAGGACAAAGCATCATCAGAAACATAGACAGGCATTCCTGTTTCTTTGCTCAGTAGACGGTCAAGATTACGCAGCAAAGAAGATCCTCCTGTCATAACGATACCGCGATCCATAATATCAGAAGCCAGTTCCGGAGGAGTTCTCTCCAGAGTATTACGTACGGCATCGACAATATTAGCCACCGGTTCACTCAACGCCTCGCAGATCTGGTTCGCATTAATAAGCAGATTTTTAGGCAACCCTGTCACGAGATCACGACCACGGATTTCCATTTCTGTAGCTTCTTCAAGTTCCATAGCAGTGCCAATAGTAATTTTTATTTCTTCTGCTGTCCGCTCACCAATCAACAGACTGAATGTTTTCCTGATATAACGTACAATAGCATCATCCATTGCATCACCGCCGGTCCGGATAGAACGGCTGATAACGATACCACCCAAGGAAATAACAGCTACTTCGCAGGTTCCGCCGCCAATATCAACGACCATACTGCCGGTAGCTTCTTGTACAGGCAACCCTGCACCAATAGCAGCCGCCATTGGTTCTTCAATCAAATATGCTTCCCTGGCCCCAGCTTGTACAGTAGCATCAATGACCGCACGTTTTTCGACCTCAGTAACGCCAGAAGGAACGCCAACAACAATACGCGGACGGACTAAAGAATGTTTGCCAATTGCTTTTTTTATAAAGTATTTAAGCATCGACTGGGTAATATCAAAATCAGCAATAACTCCATCCTTCATCGGACGAATAGCTACGATATGTCCAGGAGTACGACCAATCATCTGCTTAGCTTCGGCACCAATCGCCAGCACCTCTTTATTCTCTCTGTCTACGGCAACTACTGAAGGTTCTCTGATAATAATACCTTTACCTTTAGCATGCACCAAAGTATTCGCAGTTCCCAAATCGATGCCCATATCATGAGCAAAACTTTTAAAAATACCAAACATTCTTCAACACCTCATTTATCTAAATAACCTTGCTCTCTAAAACTAAAAAATATTCCATCGCCAATTACCAGGTGGTCAATCAGCGGAATTCCCATAATTATCCCGGTCTCATTCAGACTGCGAGTCAGCTCTTTATCTTCCTGACTAGGTCTAGGATCTCCAGAAGGATGATTATGTGCTACCAAAATGGCAGCAGCATGGTACAGTAACGCCGGGGCAAACACTTCCCGAGGATGCACAACCGAACTATTGACAGATCCTTCTGAAACTTGTTCCATTCTTATGACCTGATTTTTACTGTCTAATAATAACACCAAAAATTTTTCATGTTGCTCGTAACGCAATCTTGGCAATAAAATCTCAGCACCTTTTTGCGGAGACTCTATTTTTAACTTGACCTGACTTCCAGCTGCAGCGATACGCTTGCCTAATTCCAACGCAGCCAAAATTGTTGCAGCTTTTGCGGTCCCCAGTCCCTTGACTTTAGCCAGCTCTGCAACACTGTGCACACAGGCGATATTTTGATATAACCCACCTGAAGCAGTCAATTCTTCTGCAATTCTTAAGGCAGAACGTTTCTGGGTACCAGTACGTATTAAAATAGCTAAAAGTTCAGAATTACTTAATCCGGCAGCACCTTGCTGCATCAATTTTTCACGCGGTCTGTCCTCCAGCGACAATTCTTTTATACACTGGCTCAAAAGCCCTTCACTCCAATTTGTGCCATCATTTGATACAAGCGGGTGAGAGGCAACCCCACGACGTTATTATAGCAGCCCTCTATTTTCTCAACTAAAACTGCACCACGTCCCTGAATTCCATAGGCACCAGCCTTATCCAAAGGTTCGCCGGTCGCAACATAAGCATTAATCTCAATTTCTGATAAGCTTCTAAACCATACTTTAGTCTCTGCTACTTCTACTAAATTCTGAGTCTTATAAAAAACAGCAACACCTGTCAAAACCCGATGCACTCTGCCAGACAATTTCCGCAGCATCACGGCTGCATCATTGCTGTCAAATGGTTTGCCAAGTATTTCATTTTCCAAAACAACCATCGTATCAGCAGCAATCACCGGTATTTCGCTGCCAACTTGTTCAACAACTACCTGTCCTTTACCTAAAGCATTTACAGCTACCACTTTTTCAGCGTTATTTCCGCTAACCTCATCAAAGGCACTAGTATATACATCAACCTCTAACCCAATCTGACGCAATAATTCTAAACGGCGCGGAGATCCGGACGCTAACCTGACCAGCATCAGATCATCTCCTATTTTTTTCATTTTCATTATCATCAAAAACTATTGGGTCAGGTGCTTCTATTTCTATAACAACAGGCTGTACACCTTCACGTACTGCATCACGTTTAAAAATACGTGCATAATTAACAGAAACCAACAGCCAGATAACTACACCCAGCATCACAGGCATTGTCTTATCAATATCGAAAAATATAGCGATACTGTTTCCAAAAACAGCACCGGCAATTACTGACAATACAGGAAAACCATACAATATCATCTGCATCTTACGTTTATTCATTTCCTGATATTCAACGCCGACTACATCGCCAACTTTAGCATTAATAGGACACCAGGCTTCTAAATATTTAGGTATTTTTTCACCTTTGCTTTTATCTTTATCAAGCTTTATTTTCGCTCTTTCGCCATGCTTCTCAATCAATAACCCTACTAATTCAGCTCTCATTTCTGCCATAAATACTCTCCTTAATTATAGGCGTGTATGAAAACATACCAATAACCAAATCCAAAAATAACGCCGTAAATAGCGACAAAAATGCCTACACCCTGCCAGGTAATAGGATAGCCAAAATTAATATATTCGCCAAAAATACCTCTTTTATTGAAAAAAGTATATTTCATACGTCTTTTGAACCATTTTGCCTTATTTTCTGATCCAACTGCCTTAGCAATCATAAAAATATAAAAAAAAGCGCCAACGAAAACCTGAATGATACGAGCACAAATCAAAGAACTATCTACATTTACCAATGCTTCCATTGTTTTCATCCTTTCTCAATAACTCAATTTAAGTTTAAAAATTTATCAGGCATCTGTTTGCGCAGCTCGCGCAAAAATTTTTCGCTGCATTTAAAGATAATACCAGCAAGCCTTTTATTATCTTTACCTTCAGTAAACACTAACAGACGCTGTTCATTAGGATCTACTGAAGAATACCTGTGAATATAATGACGGATTTTAGTTTTCTTAAAAAAACTTTTGATATACTTATTGGTATAACTTTCAGTTTTCGTCAAATCTACTTTAAAACTACGTCTAATTCCTACGCCATGACTTATGACTTCCATCTCGCCATCACGTAGAATATATGTATACTTAAAAACAACACGCCATATCCACATCAGCAGAAATAAAATATTAAAGCCCCAACCTAAAGGGCTAAAATAGCCTGTATTGAAATAACGATACCCTTCATAAATCCATAATAAAACTATAACGGCCAAACCGCCATATGATATCTGCATTCTGCGATCACTGACCTGAGATTCTTCTCTATATATTTCGTTCAAACAAAACAATCCCTTCATTCTCTATTATCCAAGGACTGAACACACCTTTAGACCATTTCTTATTATAACAAATTTTTGCTATAAAGGATACACTCTAAAGCCGTTCCTCTAAAAAAATTCACAAAAACAAGTATAAAAAAACAGGCGTGATATACACGCCTGTTTTTTATACTTCATTTTATAAAATTTACTGTTTTTCTAAAGTAAAATTAATTACCAGGGAAGAAAGGCCATACGATAGGAATTACAACCAGGGACACGATAAAGGATACGATAACAAGACCGGTACCGGCTTTAACATAGTCCATAAATTTATATCCGCCAGGGCCAAGAACCAAAGTGTTCGGAGGAGTACCTACAGGAGATGCAAATGCACAGGATGCTGCAACTGCGATAGCCATCAATACTGCTTTCGGATCAGCACCAAGTTGTTGAGAAATCGCAATACCAATCGGGCACAGCAGAGCTGCAGATGCAGTATTGGACATAAATTGTGTTAAACCGCAAGAAAGAATGAAGAGAATTGCAGTAACAACTAAAGGAGATGGAGATCCACCCATCAGACCTACAGTCCATTCAGCGATCATTTTACCAGCGCCGGTTTTGTCCATTGCAGTGGATACAGGCATCATACCTGCGAACAGGAAGATTGTTACCCAGTCAATAGAAGCATAAGCTTGTTTCTCAGTCAGGCAGCCAGTCAATACTGCAACTATTGCACCAACGATAGCAGCCATTTCTAAAGATACACCAGGAATGCCGATAGCCATAGTCAAAACTACACAAAGTAAAATTACTGCGGATACGATTTGTTTGGAAGCGGAAGTTTCGTTAGCTTCAACTTCTTGTTCAATTTCCTGATCAGCATCAATTTGTTTATTCGGAAGCAGATATTTGCCTAAGAACATCATGTAGAGCATACCAGCTAAAGTCACAGGGATACCAATCCAAGCATATTCAAAGAAACCAAATTGCTCTTTCATTCCAGCAGCCTGCAAAGCACCGTTAGCAATGATATTCGGAGGAGTACCAACCATAGTGATGATACCACCGAGACCACAGGCAAATGCCAAAGGCATCAATTGACGGGAAGCAGGGATTTTAGCTGCAGAACAAATGCCAAGAACAACAGGTAACAGACAGGCGGCAGTACCAGTGTTGGATAATACGGCTGACAATGCAGCACCAACAAGCATAATGCCAAACATTAAGCTGTTTTCACCGGTACCGGAAATTTTAACAATGGACGCGCCAATTTTTTGGGCAAGACCAGTATAAAACATAGAAGCGCCAACAACGAACATACCTGCAAAAAGTACTACAGTAGAATTAGAGAGGCCGGAAAATACCTGTTTAGCAGGAATAAAACCTAACAGACCGCACGCGATAGCGCCGCCCATAGCCGTTATTGCAAGCGGGATGAGTTCGGTTACAAATAACAGAGCGATAACAGCTAACATAATAAGACATTTTACTGCTTGAGACATGAGAATCCTCCTTCAAAAAGTTAAAAATGTTTTAAGAAAGCAACAAATTACTTCCTATTATATATGTAAGCTAGAATGATTAAATTTGCTATTTTTTGCATATTATTAAATAACTTATCTTTAGTTACAAAATTATTAACAAAATTTAATTAACAGCTTACAGTAACAAGTGTAACAGATAAGCCAAATTTTTTCAAGATTTTTTCACAATTTTCGTATAACAAAAAAGTTCAAAAACTGTTAACTGTCTTTATTATGTATATTTATACTATTTGAAGGCTTCTATTTAATTTTTTATTCATAACTAAAACATAAAAAAACAGACGTGATAGTTATCACGTCTGTTTAATTTATTTCTCTTACAATAATACTTTCGTCTATCTTCCCAACAAATTATTTGCCGGGGAAGAAAGGCCATACGATAGGAATTACAACCAGGGATACGATAAAGGATACGATAACAAGACCGGTACCTGCTTTAACATAGTCCATAAATTTGTATCCACCAGGGCCAAGAACCAAAGTGTTCGGAGGAGTACCTACAGGAGATGCAAATGCACAGGATGCTGCAACTGCGATAGCCATCAATACTGCTTTCGGATCAGCGCCAAGTTGTTTAGAAATCGCAACACCAATCGGGCACAGCAGAGCTGCAGATGCAGTATTGGACATAAATTGTGTCAAAGCGCAAGAAAGGATAAACAAGACTGCAGTAACAACTAACGGAGACGGAGTACCGCCCATCAGACCTACGGTCCATTCAGCGATCAATTTACCAGCGCCGGTTTTGTCCATTGCAGTGGATACAGGCATCATACCTGCAAACAGGAAGATGGTTACCCAGTCAATAGAAGCATAAGCTTGTTTTTCAGTCAAACAGCCAGTCAATACGCAAACGATTGCGCCGATGATAGCTGCCATTTCCAAAGAAACGCCCTTGATGCCGATAGCCATAGTCAAAACTACGAGCAACAGGATAACACCGGAAACTACTTGTTTAGAAGCAGAAGTTTCGTTAGCTTCAACTTCTTGTTCAATTTCCTGATCAGCATCTAATTCAGCTTTCGGAAGCAGGTATTTACCTAAGAACATCATATAGATGATACCAGCTACGGTTACAGGGATACCAATCCAGGCAAATTCGAAGAAGCCAAATTTGTCAGCAATACCAGCCGCTTCCAAGGCGCCATTAGCGATGATATTCGGAGGAGTACCAACCATAGTGATGATACCACCGAGACCACAGGCAAATGCCAAAGGCATCAATTGACGGGAAGCAGGGATTTTAGCTGCAGAGCAGATACCCAAGGCAACCGGAAGCAGACAAGCTGCAGTACCAGTGTTGGATAATACAGAAGACAAAGCAGCACCAACAAACATTAAACCAAACATCAAACTGTTTTCACCGGTACCGCAGAAATGAACTACAGTATTACCGATTTTTTGTGCAAGACCTGTATAGAACATGGCTGCACCTACTACGAACATACCTGCGAAGAGTACTACGGTCGAATTAGAGAGACCAGAGAATACTTGTTTAGCAGGGATAAAACCTAACAGGCCGCACGCGATAGCGCCGCCCATAGCTGTTATTGCAAGCGGAATGAGTTCGGTTACAAATAACAATGCAACAACAGCCAGAAGAATGAGACATTTTACTGCTGGGGACATTATAATTCCTCCTTTTAAATTAATTTTATATACAGCGCGTTCGGAGCGCGTATATCAAAATAAAGAGAATTTTGTAAAAGATCCTTGGCATTGCTTTCTATGAATTTTCTTGCAATACCTTATGTTTTATTATACCACTATGCACTCAAATTTAAAAGTGTAAGTTTTATTTAATTTACAGCTTTTTTGACATCAAGGTATATTAATATAGTACAATGATACTATTTTTACAACATTTAAACTTTATTTGTCTACTCAAAAAACATCATTCAAAATGAGTAAAAGAAAATTTAATATTTTTATTTTATTAGACCAGCTTCAGCACTGCTTTATTGCTTGAAACTATAAATCAAGCTTGTTCTTATTTTAGCTACAACATAATGATTTACCCAACATTTTCCTTTTTCTATAAAAAAATAGGTGCACAATAAAGTGCACCTATTGATGTTTATACTATAATTTTTATTTGGCAGGTCCAATCATTGCAAGCATTGCGCCTGCAGCAACTGCGGTGCCAATAACGCCAGCTACGTTCGGGCCCATAGCATGCATGAGCAGGAAGTTAGCAGGGTTAGCTTTTTGTCCAACGATTTGAGATACACGTGCTGCCATCGGAACTGCGGATACACCAGCGGAACCGATAAGAGGATTGGTTTTTCCTCCGTCAATCATGCACATGAGCTTACCAAATACAACACCGGCAAATGTACCAGCTGCGAAAGCAACAAGACCAAGGCAGATGATCAAGATGGTTTGATAGTTCAGGAAAGATTCAGCTTTCATAGTCAAACCAGTACCAGTTGCCAACATGATCGTTACAATATTCATCAAAGCATTCTGCGCTGTGTCGGAAAGACGATCCAAGCAGCCAGCTTCTTTGAACAAGTTGCCAAGCATTAACATACCAATCAAGGCAGTTACAGGCGGAAGCAACAAGCTGATAACGATAGTAGTTGCGATTGGGAATACGATTTTCTCAAAACGAGTTACAGGACGCAATTGTGCCATAACAATTTTACGGTCAGATTCAGTAGTGCAAAGTTTCATAATAGGCGGTTGGATCAACGGAACCAACGACATATAAGAATATGCAGCTACTGCGATAGCGCCTAACAGATTAGGAGCCATTTTTGCAGCCAGGTAAATAGCGGTCGGGCCGTCAGCACCACCGATAATACCGATAGCGGATGCTTCTTGTACAGTGAAGCCGAGCATCATAGCGCCCAGCAGGGAAACAAATACACCTGCTTGAGCTGCAGCGCCCAAAAGCAAAGTTTTCGGGTTTGCAATCAACGGACCAAAGTCTGTCATTGCACCTACGCCTAAGAAAATCAAAGGCGGGAAAATTTCATGGTGAATACCATAAAGAATTACCTGCATAACACCCGGTTGATCTTCGAAACCGGTTTTAGGAACGTTTGCCAGCAAACAGCCGAATGCGATCGGAGACAGCAGCAATGGTTCGAAGCCTTTACCAATAGCAAGGTACAGCAGAATGATGCCAACAAGCATCATGATAGCATTACCCATGGTGAAAGCGGAGAAACCGCTGTCATTCCATACGGATTGTAAAGCAACTACAAATGCTTCCATAATTTCCTCCTACAAATTTTTTAGTTGAGAGACCTTGAAAAGGTCTCTCAGCTTGTTTGTATTACATTACGATCATAACGTCGCCGGTACCAACAGTTTGACCTGCGGAAATACGAACGTCAGAAATTGTACCATCAGCCGGAGCCATGATCTCGTTTTGCATTTTCATTGCTTCAAGAATCATCAAAACATCGCCAGCTTTAACTGCGTCGCCAACTTTAACTTTAACTTCCATAACTTTACCAGGCATAGGAGCACTGATAGTAGCTGCGCCAGCAGCAACAGGTTTTGCAGCCGGAGCCGGAGCAGCAGCAGGAGCTGCTTTAGGTGCTGCGGCCGGAGCAGCAGCAGGAGCTGCTTTAGGTGCTGCAGCCTTAGGAGCAGCAACGCCGCCCATTTCTTCAACTTCTACTTCATATGCAGTGCCGTTAACGGTAATGGTATATTTTTTCACAGGGAATACCCTCCTTCAAAATTGTTTAAAATATATTAAACTTAAGTGTTGCTAAAACCTAACTTTGTTTTAGAAGCATTCTTTACGTACGCTGATTGCTTCAATACGAGCATTTTGTGTCCAGCCAGCTTCAGGCAGACGACGTACATAAGCGATATCTTCTGCGGAATGACCAAGAGCAGCTACAGCTGCTGCAATAACAGCAATTACCTCAC